>ERZ777003.60-NODE-60-length-198571-cov-15.120570_pt1 | contig 198571 bp, 152 predicted proteins | sample MGYA00374956_ERZ777003 | MGnify/ENA primary metagenome ERZ777003 (study PRJEB29302, sample SAMN06268252) | bioreactor metagenome | isolation source: Joint BioEnergy Institute, California, USA | place: USA:Joint BioEnergy Institute, California, USA | collected... | reverse complement strand
CGCAAGAAGCAGGTGGTCGAGATGATTCTCGCGCGGGTGGTGCCCTGAGCTTCAGTCCTCGGTCCTCGGTCCTCAGCAGAGCGCGGCTGCGGACCCGCCATGCCTCACGAGCCACGCGCCGAGGCCTTGGCGGGACGAACGTGGGCGCTCAGGAAACCGTGGCGGCTCGCACGCTCTTCGAGGCGCCATTGACGAGCGACGGGGCCTTCGCGGAGACCAAGTCCGCGAGCGACGAGACGCCCTCGCGCTCCATCTGGTCCAAGAGGCCGCGGCAGACGGTGCGCGGAAGGAACGGGCCCTCGTAGACGAAGCCCGTGTACACCTGGACGACGTCCGCGCCGGCGCGGAGCATCGCGAGCGCGCTCTCGGTGCCGTGCACGCCGCCGACGCCGATGACGCACGCGCGCGGGCCGAGGCGTGTGCGCACGCGTTTGACCACGGCGAGCGCGCGCGGGAAGAGCGGCACGCCGCTGAGCCCGCCGGCGCCGATGCGGTCGATCTCGGCAGGCGGCGTGTGCAGGCCCTCGCGGGAGATCGTGGTGTTCGTCGCGACGACGCCGGCGAGCCCTGCGCGGTCGACCTCGTGACAGATGGCGTCGATCGCGTCGTCGGACAGATCGGGCGCGATCTTGACGAGCAGCGGCTTCGACGGGCCCCGCCCCGCCTCGCTCTTGAGCGCGGAGAAGAGATGGCGCGCCATGTCGGCCGCCTGCAGCGCGCGGAGGTCCTTCGTGTTCGGCGACGAGACGTTCACGACCACGAAGTCGGCGACGTCGCGCACGGCGCGGAAGCTCGCGACGTAGTCGGCGATCGCCGCGTCGAGCGGCTCGAGCGGCACGCTCCGACTCTTGCCGATCGAGATCCCGATGGGCACGCCCGCGCCCGCACGCCGCTCGCGGACGCGCTCGGCCACGCGCGCCGCGCCCTCGTTCGGGAACCCGAGGCGGTTCACGAGCGCCCGATCCGCCGGGAGCCGGAACAGGTTGGGCGGCGGGTTCGGCCCTTGCGGCTCGGCCGTCACCGTGCCGAGCTCGACGTGCCCGAAGCCGAGCGCGGCGAGGGCGCGCGGGCGCTCCGCGTTCTTGTCGAGTCCCGCCGCGACGCCGATCGGGTTCGGGAACACGAGCCCCATCTTCCGGACCTCGAGCCGCGGATCGCGGACGCTCGTGAGGAGACGGAGCGCGGCACGCAGCGGCGCGAGGTGCTCGACGGGTCCGAGCGCCGTCATCGCGAGCGCGTGAGCGCGGTTGGGCTCGAGCGAGAACAGGAGAGGTCGGATCAGGGCGTACATGCGAGAGATCCCGAGGGCGCTCCTTCATACCGCGTCTTTCCTCGGGCTCGCCACAGTGCTGCGCGGTCGCCTGACCGTGGCCGTGCGGCACGTCCGCAGGGCGCCACGGTCAATCGGCGGTTCGTTCGGCGACGAGCGTGAGGAAGCGCTCGCGCTCCGCCTCGAGCTTCACCCGCCTGCGTTCGACGAGCACGTAGCAGCCGGCCCAGACGAGCGCGGCTCCGCCGAATCCCACGACCGCCCGCCACGGCTCGGCGCGGTACAGCTCCCATCGAGCCACGACGGCCCAGACGCCCCAAGGCACGACGAAGATGGACATGGCCACCATGGCGCGTTTCGAGAACGCGCTCCAGCGCAGGTCGTCTTCGAGACGGCGCCGCGTGAGCTCGATGAACGCATCGAGGCCCGTATCGGCCGCCGCGATCGTGCCCTTCCGCAACGTCAGAAGCCGCGTGCACCAGACGCCGACGAAGATCAGGATGGCGGCGCAGAGCACGACGGTGACGAGCTCGCCGCGCGACCGAGCGAGCATCCAGACGCAGGTGCCCGTCGCCAGGGCGCCTGCAGCGAGCTCGATCGCGATGCCGCGCGAGATGCGGCGGCCGTCCTTCACCACGCGCACGGCGAGCTCTTTCGCGATCTCGTCCCTGCCGCCCAACGATGCCCATTCCTTCCTCCAACCCGCGAGCTCCACGTCCTCGCTCCTCTCTTCGTTCGGTCCACGTTCGCTCATGTCCGATCGCTCTCCTCGAGCAGCGCTCGCATGGCGGCTCGTGCCCGGTTCGCCCTGACGGCCACGTTGTTCTCGCTCGTGCCGAGGACCTCGGCGATGTCGCGATGCGAGAGGCCCTCCAGCAGCAGCGTGATGACCTGCCTGTGCCCGAGCGGCAGGGCTCGCACGGCCGCGAGCAAGCGGCTTCCTCGCTCCTTCCGCTCGTAGACGATCGCCGGATTCTTCCCGGTCGACGACGCGACGTCGTCCTGGTGGTCCTCCACGTCCTCGACGACCGGCCCGCGCTTCGCCAGGAAGGACACCGCGCGGTTGTGCGCGATGCGGAGCACGTAGGTCCGCTCGGAGCACTCTCCGCGGAACGCCGGCAGCGCCTGCCAGAGCGCGAGCGCGATGTCCTGGAGCAGGTCTTCCCGGTCGGCTGCGGACCGCGCGTACGCGGCCGCGACGCGCTCGAGCGGGCGAGCGTGCTCGGCGAGCAACCGAGAGAGCTCTCGCTCTCGGTCGGCCGCGACCATCGTGCTCGTCCTCGCATCACCCATTTTCGAGCTCTCGATCCGACAGTCCGCGCCCGCAGGAAAACCTTACAGCGCGTGCGGAAGAGCTCGTCGGCGCGCCGCGTCACGACGCCTTGGTGGCCGCCTCGCCCCCCAGCTCAGACGCTCGACGACCCCGAAACCCTCAGCTATGGTCCGCCCGTTTCCGCGTCCCCAGGAGAGCAAAGGAGCTTCGCCGTGATCATCGGAGTGCCGAAGGAGATCAAGACTCGTGAGTACCGCGTCGGCATGACCCCCGCGGGTGTTCGCAGCCTCACCGCACATGGCCACAAGGTCCTGGTCGAGAAGAGCGCTGGCGAGGGCGCCGGGATCTCGGATGCCGACTACGTCGCGGCGGGCGCCCAGATCGTGCCGACCGCGGCCGACGCCTGGGGCGCGGACATGGTCGTCAAGGTGAAGGAGCCGCTGCCGCAGGAGTACGGCTTCTTCCGCGAGAACCTGATCCTCTACACGTATCTGCACCTCGCGCCCGAGCCGGAGCTCACGAAGAAGCTCGTCGAGTCGAAGGTGACCGGCATCGCGTACGAGACGATCGAGCTCGACGACGGCTCGCTGCCTCTCCTCCGCCCGATGAGCGAGGTCGCGGGCCGCATGGCCGTCCAGGTCGGCGCGAGCTGCCTCGAGAAGGAGCACGGCGGCAAGGGCGTCCTGCTCGGCGGCGTTCCGGGCACGCGTCGCGGGCGCGTCGTCATCCTCGGCGGCGGCGTCGTCGGCCGAAACGCGGCCACGATCGCGATCGGCATGGGCGCGCAGGTCACGGTGCTCGACGTCCAGGCCTCGACGATGGCCTACCTCGAGGACGTCTTCGGCGGCGCGGTCGAGACGCTCTACTCGAACCCGACGAACATCGAGCAGTCGGTCCAGCGCGCGGACCTCGTCATCGGCGCGGTCCTCGTCGCCGGCGCCCGCGCGCCGAAGCTCGTGACGAAGTCGCTCATCGAGAAGATGGAGCCCGGCAGCGTCGTCGTCGACGTCGCGGTCGACCAGGGCGGCTGCATCGAGACGTGCCGGCCGACGACGCACGACAACCCGACCTACGAGGTCAACGGCGTCGTCCACTACTGCGTCGCGAACATGCCCGGCGCGGTCCCGCAGACGAGCACGTGGGCGCTCACGAACACGACGATGGCCTACGCTCTCAAGATCGCCGACATGGGCGTGGTCGCGGCCTGCAAGAGCGACAAGGCGCTCATGAAGGGCGTGAACACGTACGCCGGCCACGTCACGTACGAGGCGGTGGCGCAGGCGCACAACATGGAGTTCGTCCCCGCCACGAAGCTCATGGGCTGACGCCCGGGATGCCGTCGGTCGATCCCTCGCTCGTCGCCGGCGTCGATCTGCTCTGTCTCGACGCCGGCAACACCGTCATCTTCCTCGACCATGCGCGCCTCGCGGACATCCTCCGCGAGGCCGCGGGCTTCGAGGTGTCGGCCGAGACCCTGGTGCGCAGCGAGGGGGAGGCCAAGGCCCTCGCCGAGACCGGCGAGCTCCACGACTGCGCGTGGTCGTTCCGCGATCGACCCGGCGCGCCTGCGTGGGGCCGCATGGTCGGCACGATCGCGCTCCGCGCCGGCCTCGACGCCGAGCGCGTCCCGCGCTTGCTCGACGCGGCCTGGCGGAGCCACGAGGCGAAGAACCTCTGGTGCAAGGTCCCCGACGGCCTCGGGCCCGCGCTCGACGAAGCCCGGGCGGTCGGGACGAAGGTGGCGATCATCTCGAACTCCGAGGGCATGCTCGAGCGCCTCTTCGAGGAGCTCGGCGTGCTCCGCCACTTCGACCTCGTCGTCGACAGCGCGAAGGTGGGCTTCGAGAAGCCCGATCCACGCATCTTCCGCGTCGCGTTCGATCGGTTCGGGATCGGCCCCGAGCGCGCGCTCCACCTCGGCGACGTCTTCGCGACGGACGTCCTCGGTGCACGCGCGGCCGGCTGCCGGCACGCGCTCGTCGATCCCTTCGGGCACTACGCCGGGCGCCACCCGGACGTCCCGCGCGTACCGGGCGCAGTCGAAGTCGCCCGCGCGATCACGGAGACGAAGCGACGGTGAAGCGATGAAGTACTGGCTGCTCCTCTACGATGTCGTCCCCGACTACGTCGAGCGCCGCGCACCGCTGCGCGAAGAGCATCTCCGCCTCGCGCGCGAGGCCCACGAACGAGGCGAGCTCGCGCTGGCGGGCGCGTTCGGAGACGGCTTCGACGCGGCTGCGCCGCAAGTCGAGGGCGCGGCCATCGTGTTCCGCGGGAACGACCGCACCGTCGCCGAGCGCTTCGCGCGCGAGGATCCGTACGTGAAGAACGGCCTCGTCACGCGCTGGCGCGTCTGCGAGTGGAAGGTCGTGGTCGGCGGCTGAGCCACTGCCGCACCACTCTCCTCGTCTCAGTTGGCGGCGACCGTGCGCCGGATCGAGTTGATGGCGTCGCCGCACGCGTCGCGGAGCTCCTCGTCGAGCGCCGACTGCGGAGCCGGGACGTTCGGCTGGAGGACGAGATCGCAGACGAGGACGCTCGTGTTCTCGTCGTGACCGGGGCGCACCGTGAAGGCGATGTGCATGTTCTTGATGTTGCCCTTCACGAACGTGCCCTCGATGACGTCGCCGGTGCCGGTCGAGCGCGCGGGCGGGAAGCGCGTGATGTACCAGAGCGTGACCAGCCCCTTCATGATCGGGAGCTGGAAGTAGACGTCCGTGGTCTGCCCCTGCTTGTCGACGACCTTCACGCTCTTGAACTTCGGGCCCGCGAGGTCCTTGTAGTGCATGAAGTCGAGCAGCTTCGCGCGCACCGCGTCGGGCTTCGCGGCGATGAGCCCCTCCGCCCGGCCGTAGCGCTCGCTCTTCCCCGGCGGGACCCAGTTGCTCTTGATCGGTCCGGGGTCCTTCATGAGACGCTCGAGCTGCGCGGCGCGCTCCTCCGGGGTGGGCTCGGGCCCGAACGGCCAGCGACCGACGTCGGAGGCGGACGACGACGCGGAAGCGCCGCTCGCGCCGTCCGCAGGAGCCGCGGCCTGCGGCTCTTCGGCAGGCGCCGCCTTCGTGGCGGGAGCGGTCGGCGGCGGCCCGGAGGCCTCTCCGCCGCACGAGGCGATCGCGAGGGCACCGGCGAGAAGGATCGACTGAGCACCGGCATCGAAGCGACGCGTTCCGTGCATGGCTCGCCATGGTAGCGTAGCGGCCCTCGGAGGTGGACGGACGTCCGCCCCGCGTCGCGAGCGAAGCGTCGTCGCGGCGCTCGCGTTCTGCTCAACCATCGACCTCAGGTGCCTCACCCATGCTGATCGCGATCCTCCCCGGTGACGGGATCGGTCCCGAAGTGATGGCGTGCGCGACGCGCGTGCTCGAGCATTACCGTGACGACCGCAAGCTGCCGCTGGAGCTGTGGCAGCTCGACCTCGGCGCAGAGCGCTACCTTCGCGACGGGACGACGTTCCCGAAGGACGTCCAGGAGCGGATCGCGAAGGAGGCCCGCGCCGTCCTCCTCGGCGCGCTCGGCGATCCGCGCGTGCCGAACCTCGAATACGCGCGCGACATCCTCTTCGGCCTGCGCTTCGGGCTCGATCTCTACGCGAACATCCGCCCGGTGAAGGCGCTCGCCGATCGCCTCGTACCGCTCAAGGACCGCGGCGCGAAGGACGTCGACATGGTCGTCTTCCGCGAGAACACCGAGGGCATCTACGTGGGCATGGGCGGGCAGTTCAAGCGCGGCACGCCCGACGAGATCGCCATCAACGAGGACGTCAACACGCGCAAGGGTGTCGAGCGCCTGATCCGCGCCGGCTTCGAGTATGCGAAGCGGCACGGAAAGAAGACCGTGCACATGGCGGACAAGTCGAACGCCATGAAGCACGCCCACGAGCTCTGGTACCGCTGCTTCTTCGAGGTCGCGAAGGAGTACCCGGAGATCCGAGCCAAGCACGTCTACGTCGACGCGCTCTGCCTCTACATGGTCCAGGATCCGAGCCAGTTCGAGGTGATCGTCACGAACAACCTGTTCGGCGACATCGTCACGGACCTCGGAGCCGCGCTCCAAGGCGGCCTCGGCATGGCCGCGAGCGCGAACGTCCACTATGCCGACCCGCAGCGCGTCGCGATGTTCGAGCCGGTGCACGGCTCGGCGCCGCCCCTCGTCGGCAAGGACCTCGCGAACCCGATCGCGAGCTTCCTGACCGTCGGGATGATGCTCGCTCACCTCGGATGGAAAGAAGAGGAGGAGCGGATCGAGAAGATCTGCGCCGAGGCGGTCGCCACGGGCAACTGCACGCCCGACGTCGGAGGCAAGCTCGGCACGAAGGCGGTCACCGACTGGGTGCTCGAACGCCTGAAGCGCTCCTGAACGCCGTCGGACACCGTCCGCGTGGATGAGCGGAGATGTAGGCGGAATTTTTCTCCCAAGACGGAGCTCGAGCGGAGGGTTCCATCGGAAGCTGCGTTCGGCCGCCGCCTCGGCGGGCGAAAAGAGACGAGCTCGAGCAAGAACCGGGAACCATCCGGTGAGCAGAGCTGTCTCTGCTTCGAGCCGCGGCGGAGGATTGGAACGTTTCGGAGGCTGCCGCGTCCAAGAGGGACAATCTCGCTCGGAGAGCTCCGAGGGGGCCAAGCAAGGGGAGACGAAGAAGGAATGGGCGTGAAGGGCTGGAACGTGGCGGTGTTGGCGGCGATCGGCGCGATCTGGTTCTGCGGGACGACGCAGCGCGAAAAGCCCATCGTCTCCGACACGGCGCGCAGCGGCCCGGTGGCGCTCCTCGAGGCGAAGGTGGCCGCCCATCCGCACGATCCGAACGCCGTTCGCGAGCTCGCGCAGGCCTACCTCGACATCCGCCAACCCGGGATGGCCATCGGCACGATCGAGCGCGCCGCGCCCGCGGTTCGGTCGGAGCCCACCGTGGAGCACCTGTACGCGCGCGCACTGCTCGAGCAGGGTCGGTCCGCCGATGCGCTCGCGGCCGAGAAGCGCGTGCTCGCCGCATGCGCCGATCCGGCGGTCGAGTGCTCGACGTGGCTCATCGCCTCGGCCACGCGGCGGGCCGACATCATCGAGCAGCTCGTGCAGCTCGGCATCGAGGACGCGAACGCCCAGCCCGAAGCGTCCGCCCTCGCCTACTACAACGCCACGCGCCAGGTGTCCTTGGCCGTCTCGACCCAGTAGCGCTCGAGGGCGTGCCCTGACCACATCGGGGGTGTGCTCCCTGCCCTCCTCTTTCTCGTCTTGGAGCCAGGAGCGGCATTGCATGCAATCTACACGTAATTTCGAACACGTCTCGCGATGCAGATGAAGTGGCGACGGGTTCGTCGTCACGCAAGAATGACGAGTTCCCTGTACGCTCGCTCCATCTTCCCCCGTCGAAGCGGCGAGCCCCCGAGGAGGACCGTTGAGTCGATCGCGCACACGCCGCTGGATCGATGTCGTTCGGAAGGTCATCGGACCGACGGCGGTGGTGCTCGGCGCCTTCGGCTGTCAGGCGATCCAGGGCTCGAAGCCGAAGGTGGTCGTTCCCTCGGCGCGAGAGGAGCTCGCCGACATCCGCGTGCTCGAGACGCCGTTCGCGCTCGCCGTGCCGGAAGACGCGATCGTGCGCGTGGTCGGGCCGACGATGTCGTGCACGGGCACGGTCATCGCGGATGACCTCATCCTGACGGCCCATCACTGCGTGGTGGAGCGCGGCCCTCGCGGAGAGTTCACGAAGCGGCTCATCGAGCCGAGCACCATCCGCGTCGAGCTCGGCGGAGATTACTTCGCCTGGGGCGAGGTCGGGGTCCGGCACATCGTCGCGCCCCCGTGCGGCGAGGCCGGAGGCGCCGGGGACATCGCCGTGCTCGTGCTCAAGAGGAAGCTGATCGGCCTCTCGACGATGCGGCCGCGGCTCGATGCTCCTCCTCGCGTCGGGGAGGAAGCCTATCCGGTCGGCTTCGGGCGTTGCGCGCTCTCCTCGGACGGCATCCGGCGCAAAGGCCGCGAGGGCGGGCCCATCCGCGCGCTGACGGGGGAGACCATCCACATGGACGCGTCGATCTGTCCCGGGGACTCCGGAGGCCCGGTGTTCGCGAAGGACTCGCGCGAGATCATCGGGGTCGTGAGCCTGGCCGCGATGGATCACGACGAGACGACGCGCGGTCCGACCGTGATGGCCCGCATCGACGCGTACCGCCTCGTCCTCGCCCACGCGGAGTGGATCGCCGACGGCATGTCTCCGCAGGAGCTGCCGCCGCTGGAGTGTGCGGCGCCTCCGCCCCCGCGGAAGTGACGGGGGGCGGCGGGAGCGCTACCGCTCGGGAGGGCCCCGGGTCCCACAATCCACGTCTGTCGTGACACGCCCAAAGCCGCTAGCCTTGGGTGCATGTGCGGCATCGTCGGCTACGTCGGCTCGAAGGACTGTGCTCCCATCCTCGTGGAGGGCCTACGTCGCCTCGAGTATCGCGGCTACGACTCCGCGGGGCTCGCGGTCCACACGGGTCGTGGAGTCGAGATCGTCCGCGCCGTCGGCAAGCTCACGAACCTCGACGCCGCGCTGAAGAAGAACCCGCTCGCCGGGACGACCGGCATCGGCCACACGCGCTGGGCGACGCACGGCCGGCCGAGCGAGGCGAACGCGCACCCCCACGTGGCCGGGCGCGTCGCCGTCGTGCACAACGGCATCATCGAGAACCACGTCGAGCTGCGGAGAGAGCTCGAGTCGCGCGGCGTGAAGTTCTCGAGCGACACGGACACCGAGATCGTCGCGCACCTGGTCGACGAGCAGATCCGGTCGGGCGCCGGCTCGCTGCGAGAGGCCGTCCGCAAGGCGCTCCACCGCGTGCGCGGTGCGTACGCGATCGCGGTCGTCGACGGCGAGGTGGCCGACGAGATCGTCGTCGCGAAGCACGACTCGCCGCTCGTGCTCGGAATCGGCGACGGCGAGAACTTCGCCGCGAGCGACATCCCGGCGCTCCTCGCGCACACGCGCGACGTCGTCCTGCTCCAGGACGGCGAGATGGCGGTCATCACGAAGGCGCGCATCGAGCTGTTGCGCATCGACGACGGCTCGCCGGTGACGCGAGAGCCGAAGCGCATCGACTGGTCGCCGACGCAGGCGGAGAAGGGCGGCTACAAGCACTTCATGCTCAAGGAGATCTTCGAGCAGCCGCGCGCGATCGAGGACACGCTGCGCGGCCGAATCGATCTCCAGGCCGCCGACGTCATCGCCTCCGAGATCGGCGTCTCGGAGGAGCTCGCGAAGAAGCTCGGTCGCGTCTACTTCGTCGCGTGCGGCACGAGCGCGCACGCGGCCATGGCGGGCCGCTACTGGATCGAGCAGCTCGCGCGCGTCCCGGCCACGGTCGAGATCGGCAGCGAGGTCCGCTACCGCGATCCGGTCTTCCTTCCGACCGACCTCGTCGTCGCCGTCAGCCAGAGCGGCGAGACGGCGGACACGCTCGCGGCCGTGAAAACGGCGCGTGCGGCCGGCGCCTACGTCGTCGCGGTCGCGAACGTCCTCGACAGCGCCATCCCGCGCGCCTCCGACGGCGCCCTCTACACGCACGCGGGCCCGGAGATCGGCGTCGCCTCGACGAAGTGCTTCACGACGCAGCTCGCGGCGCTCTTGATGCTCGCGATCTACTTGGGCCGGCGACGCGGGACGCTCGACGCCAAGCAGGCGGGCCGCATCCTCGACGCGCTCTGCCACGTGCCGGCGCAGATGCGCACCGTCCTCGGCCACTCGGACCACGTGAAGCACATCGCGCGCAAGCACCTGCGCGCGCGCGACATGCTGTTCCTCGGCCGCGGGACGCAGTACCCGATCGCGCTCGAGGGCGCGCTCAAGCTCAAGGAGATCTCGTACATCCACGCGGAGGGCTACGCCGCCGGCGAGATGAAGCACGGGCCCATCGCCCTCATCGACGAGGAGATGCCCGTCGTCGTCGTCGTCCCGAAGGACGCGCACTACGAGAAGACGCTCTCGAACATGCAGGAGGTGAAGGCGCGCGAGGGTCAGCTCATCGCGGTCTGCACCGAGGGGGACACGCAGGTCGTCGACATGGTCGCCTCCGACGCCCCGCCGCCGAGCTGGCGTGGCTCCTCCACCGCGTCGTTCGCGGGCGTGCCGGACGTCGTCCCGATCCCGCACGCGGAGCCGGAGGTCCTCCCGCTCCTCACGGTCCTTCCGCTCCAGCTCCTCGCGTATCACATGGCCGATCTGAAGGGCACGGACGTCGACCAGCCGCGCAACCTGGCGAAGACGGTGACGGTGGAGTGAGGGGGCCTTCGGCCTCCTCACTCCCTGCGCGCGAGGTCGCTCCGACGCTCGCAGCGAGCCACGCGCTCGGAGCGGCTTTGCATTCGCTTGCGTTCGATCTATGGTCCCGCCCGCAGCGCGTCTACGTGCGCGCGGCCCGGACGAGACGCGCCGTACCCGGTCAAGACAAGACGACGCACCCCACATCCAACCCGACGAGGTGCCGTCGAAGTGGCGTGGCTGAAGCTCGTGATTGCAGGTCTGCTCGAGGTCGCATGGGCCGTCGGCCTCAAGTACACGCAGGGGTTCACGCGGCCCGTGCCGAGCGTGCTCACGATCATCGCCATCGTCGCAAGCATGCTTCTGCTCGCCAACGCCGCGAAGACGATCCCGATCGGGACCGCCTACGCGGTGTGGGTCGGCATCGGCGCGACGGGCGCCGCGGTGCTCGGCATCTTCCTCTTCCGCGAGCCTGTCAGCTTCTGGCGCGTGCTGTTCCTCGGGCTGCTCGTGCTCTCGATCGTCGGGCTGAGGCTCACGGCTCCGAAGAGCGAATGACGTTCGTCACGTACCGCAGGCTGTCGCGCGAGACGCGATGGCGCTCGATCACGGACGTCGTGAGCTCTGCCAGGCGCGCGGCGGCGGCGGTCACGGCCGCGTACGGGTCGTCGGCCAGGTCGTGGACCACGAGCGAGCGGCCCTGGAGGCGGGCGATGATATGGCAATGCATGTCGCGGCCGCCGCTCGGCCCGTTGACATCGCAGATGCGCACCACCACGCGGACCACGTTGTCCCGGTGGAGCCGGAGCGCAGCGCGGACCTTCTTGTGGACGTGCTCTTCGAGCGCGGCCGATACCTCGACGTTTGTCGCCCGAACCTCGATGTTCATGGGTGGATGCTGGGCTCAATCAATGCGCGCGTCAGGTCGCATTCTGCGACGACTGTGTTCTCATTAGAGAACGATCGGGTAGGTCTGATCCGGATAAGTCATGCGCACGTCCCCCGAAGACATCGTGGCCATGGCGACCTTCGCCCGCGTGGTGGAGGCGAAGTCATTCACCGACGCGGCGCGCTCGTTGGGCATCTCGAAGTCCGTCGTGAGCGCACGGGTGTCCCGGCTCGAGGAGCGCCTCGGCGTGTGCCTGCTCCACCGGACGACACGCCGGCTCGCACTGACCGCCGATGGTGTCCGCCTGTACGAGCGCTGCGCCCGCGTGGTCGCAGCGGCCGACGAAGCCGCACAGTCGATCGACGACGCGAGCGAGCCGCCCCGCGGTGTCCTTCGCGCTCACCTCCCGCTCGCCTTCGCGCAGGCGCAGCTCGCGCGGCCGATCGCGGAGCTCGCGCAGCTCTACCCGAACGTCACGCTCGATCTGAAGCTGGACGACCGCGTGCCCGATTTGGCGAGGGAGGGCCTCGACGTCGCCATCGTCATGGCGGAGCGTCTGTCCGACGCGTCGCTCGTCGCGCGCAAGCTCGCCTCCGACACGCTCGTCGTCTGCGCGGCCCCGGGCTACCTGCGGCGGAGAGGGATCCCCTTCCGTCCTCAGGACCTCATCCACCACACGCGCATCTCGTATTCGAGCGGTCGTCGCGACGGGACGGGCACGATGAAGATGCGCGAGTGGGAGTTCACGACCGACGAGGGCCCGCTCGCGCTCGACAGCGCGACGATGATCGCCGACAGCATGAGCTTCGTACGCGACGCGGCGCTCGCGGAGCACGGCATCGCGATGCTGCCGTACTCGATCGTCGCCGCCGATCTCGCGGCCGGACGACTCCATCGCTTGCTGGACGACTTCCACGATCATCGGTTCGGCATCCACGCCGTCCACCTGCACACGCGGTTCGTCCCGGCACGCGTCCGCGTCTTCGTCGATCACCTGGCGGCGTACCTGCGCAAGCCGCCGTGGACCACGAGCTCCAGCGCGGAGAGTCACGCTCCCGCACAATCGGCCAAGCACGCCGAGCCGTCCCGGCGACGCAAAGGGCGCATCCCCATCACCGCTCAGGACGTCCGGCGACTCACCGAGGTCGCGTCGGTGTACCGCGAGGTCGACGCCGTCGCCTCCGAGCGCCTCCTCCGCACGCTCGAGCGCACCGAGATCGTGGCCCCGTCACGCATGCCGCGCGTGGTGACGATGAACTCACGCTGCATCTACCGTGACGCCTCCGGCCGCCAACGCGAGGCCTCGCTCGTGTACCCGTGGGACGTCGGCAACGACTCCGCGCGCATCTCCATCCTGAGCCCGCTCGGCAACGCGATGCTCGGCGCCCCCATCGGCGAGGAGCTCCCGACGGGCTGGCGAGTGGAGGCGATCCCGTACCAGCCGGAGGCGGCGGGGGATCATCACCTGTGAGGAGTCCTCGGTCCTCAGACCCCGGACCTCGCCTGTCAGGGACCTCTCCACCGGCGGCCTCGTCTCCGAGGCTCCAGGCTCCAGGCTCCAGGCTCCAGGTTCTCGGTTCTCGCCCACCTCGCATCACGGGGCGCGCACGAGGTTTCGACGCGCGCCGGAGCGCGACGATTCGAGGGCGTCGTGGACGGACCGAAGCGCGTTCTTCGCGGATGACCGTGACGACAGCGGCTCGGCGGTTGCCGACACCTCGTGCACTTGCGCCAGCGCCAGCTCATGCGCGCAGGACTTCACGAGGAGTGACTGCGAAGGAACGTGAGCGAACCAGGCAGCGCCGCTCCGATCCCTTGCTTGCGAGCTGCCGAACGGTCGCTCGCAGTTCCCGCGGTGCGTCCGGAATGAGACCGATCTTCAGGTTTGGCGGCGTCGACAACCGGTGCAAAGAATCGACATCAACCATGTCGATTTTGCTTGCCAGAATTTTTCGAGCATCGCCGCGCCAAGTCGCGGGTCGCTTCGAGAACACCTCGTACCGGCCTGCATTCGCCCCGAGAAGCGACATCTCTGACCAAAGATCTTTCGAAGTGATCTGTCTCTCGATCGCCACGCCATGGTGGCTTCACGAGGCTCGAAAATCGCCATGGTAAGAGCGAGGGATGAACATCGAGGGTCTCTCCCGACTGTCGAACGAAGAGCTCCTCTCGAGCCTCGCCGCGGTCGTCGGTGACGGGCGGCGGCTGCTCGCGAAGCTCCTCGCGTACTCGGGCGAGGTGGAGGCGCGGGATCTCCATCTCGAAGCAGCCTGCTCTTCCTTGTTCGACTTCTGCGTCCATCGCCTCGGGCTGAGCGAAGGGGAGGCGTTTCGTCGCATGACGGCGGCGCGCCTCGCGCGACGGTTCCCGGTGATTCTCGAGATGGTCGCGAGCGGCGAGATCCACCTCTCGGCGCTCGTCCTCTTGCGGGACCACCTCACCCCGGAGAACCACCTCGATCTGCTCGCGGGCGCGAAGAAGAAGACGAAGCGCGAGGTCCAAGAGCTCCTCGCCGCGCGCTTCCCGAGACCGGACGCACCGACCTCGATCCGTGCGCTTCCGGACACGAACGAGGCGAAGGGGCAGACGGTTCTCTCGATGGCGGACGCATCGACGAACGCCGCGAAGGGCGCACCGAAGATGCCCTGGGCCGCAGACCGAGGCCGAGCCTCGACCGAGCCGCTCTCGGCGACACGCTACAAGCTACAGGTCACCATCAGCGCGGAGCTGAAAGACAAGCTTGCTCACGCGACGAATCTGATGATGCACCGGAACCCGACGGGCGACCTCGAGATCGTCCTCGGACGAGCCGTCGAGCTGCTCATCGCGGAGCTCGAGAAGGAGCGGTTCGGCAAGACGAAGCACCCCCGTAAGCAGAGCGATGCGACGAAGAAGAGCACGCAACCGGGTTACGTCACGAACGCCGTGCGCCGCGAGGTCTACGAGCGCGACGGCGGGCAGTGCACCTTCGTCGACGAGTTGGGGCGACGCTGCACGGCGAGGGCGTTCTTGGAGATCGACCACATTCGCGAGCGGGCACTCGGCGGAAGCGACGACGCGGAGAACACCAGGCTCTTCTGCGCTGCCCACAACAAGCTGCGTGCGAAGCGGACGTTCGGGAAGGCGTTCGTCGAGAAGCGGATCCAAGAGCGCCGAAGTCGCCGCACGCCAGAGGACCTTTCCGGTCCGACTCGAGTGCGGCAGCCACCTGAAGTTTCGCGCACGACGTCGAACACGCCGCCAGCGTCGCCGCAAGTTGCCACCTCACCGCAACGGACGACCATGTCGGAGAACCTGAAAGCCTCGCTGGAGACGACAGCGCGGGCCGTGAAACACCTAGGCTTCCGCGAACGCGAAGTATGCCGTGCGCTCGACGTCCTCGAGCAGCGCGTCATGACCACACCCGAGTGCGTCGCGTCGTTGGAGACGATGATCCGCGAAGCCCTCGCGGTGCTGACCTGACGCCAGCGCGAGCGAGCTGCCGACCTCGAAGTCGTATCTTGGTGGAAGCGGCAGCGCGAAGCATGGCCCCAGACGGCGTGCTTCGTCGCCATCGCGTCACGACTGCTGACCAGAGGCGAAGAGCTCCGGGACAGCCCGAGCGACTGGCGCGCCGCTCGCTCTCGACACACCGCAGAAATGTGTCGAGCTGCGGAGCGGCGTGACAGTCGCTCGTCGTGGCGGAGCGCACGAAGCCATGCCTCGGTGCGAGCACGACGCCGCGAGCCGTTGCGGCGCCGCCGCGTCCGGACGCCGTGCGACACGACCTTTAGGGCGCAACGTGCGGTCCGAATGCGCGCCGGTCATCGCCGCTCCGTCGAGCCCATCGCCTTCATCGACTTGCGCGGGCGCAAGTGGACGCGCCGGTGTGCAGGCTCCGCTCGCGTGCGCTTCCCCAAATCGGGACTGCGCTCGCTGGTGCCGAAGAGTCCTCAGTCCTCAGCGGAGAGGGGCTTGGAGGTCAGGGCGCCGAGGCGCAGTAGGCGAGGACCAGAAAATCTGGAGCCTGGAGCCTGGAGCCTCGGAAAGGCGCTCAGCGAAGGCGCACCGACGCAATGGCGTTCGTGAGCTGGCGGAGCGCCGTCTCCTGGGCGCGGGCGCTCTCCTCGAGGCGGGAGACCAACGACGTGAGCTGGCGCGTGCCCTCCGCCTGTGCCTTGTGGCCCTGGTTGAGGTCGCTGACCATGCTCGAGATGTTCTCGATGGCCGTCGTGATCTGGCGGCCGCCCTTCGCCTGCTCGTTGGCGCTGCGCTCGACGTGCTGCGTGATGAGGCGCATCTTCTCCGCGCTCTTCATGATGAGCTCGGAGCCGCGCGCCTGCTGGGCGGTCGCGGCGGCGATCTGCTGGACCGTCTCGGCGATGCGGCCGATCGCGTCCGTGACTTGCTTCGAGCCCTTCGCCTGCTCGACCGTCGCGCGGGCGATCGCGCGGACCATGTTCGTCGACTTCTGGCTCGACTCGAGGATCTTCTTGAGCGCGCGCTCTGCCTCGTTCGACACCTCGACGCCGCGATCGACGTTGTGGGCGCCGCGCTCGACCGCCATGATGGCGTTCTTGCTCTCGGCCTGGACCGTCTTGATGAGGTCCGTGATCTCGCGCGTGCTCGCGCCGGCGCGCTCGGCGAGGTCCTTGATCTCGTCGGCGACGACCGCGAAGCCCTTGCCCTGCTCGCCCGCCTGAGCGGCGATGATGGCGGCGTTGAGCGCGAGGAGGTTCGTCTGCTCGGCGACGTCGTCGATGACGTTGACGATCTGGCCGATGGCGTCGATGCGCGACCCGAGCGCGCTGATGGCGGCCACCGCCTCCTGCGAGCTCTCCTTGATGCGGTAGATTTCGCTGATCGTCTTGAGGATCGCCTCGGCGCCCTTCTCCGCGTCGAGAGCGACCTCCTCGGAGAGGCGGGCGGTCTCGTTCGCGTTCGACTGCACCTGGTCGATCGAGACGTCCATCTCGTTCATCGACGAGCTCGTCTCCTCGGCGGTGAGCGAGAGGGCGTCGACGTTCTTCGCGACCTCCTTGATCGAGTAGGCCATCTCCTCGATCGAGCTCACCGTCTCGCGGACGCTGTTGGCGAGCTCGCCGAGGTTGTCGGCGACCTCGGTGCTCGTCGCCGTCATCTCGAGGATGGACGAGCTCGACTCTTCCGCCGTCCGCGTGAGCGACTCGACGCTCGAGGAGAAGGCGCGCATCGAGGTCGCCATGTCCTTGACGAGGCGCGCGGTCTCGTCGGCGGCCGCGACCTGCATCTGGACGCCCTCCTGGAGCTTCTTGGCGAGCGTCTCGATCTGCTCCTGGGCATCCCTCGCCTCGCGGGCGCGCTTCTCTTCCTCCTCGGCGACCCGCGCGAGGTCGTCGAACACCCGAGCGAGCTCCGGCGACGCGCCGATGGGTGGCCTCGGTACGCGGCCCTCCCTCGCGCGACGGAGCCCGTCGACCACCGCGCCGACGTCCTGCGACGGCCCGCCCGACGCCGACAGGGCGATGGCCAAGAGGCCACAGGCCGCGACGAGCGCCGCGATCTGGGTCGGCAGCTCCGCACGACCGGGGATGTCCTTCGTGAGAACGTACGCGAGCGCCGCGGCGACGATGACGAGGACCGCAGCGGCCCCTTGTCTACTTGTGATGTTGAGGTTCAAAGCTGGACACGAGCGTACGCGCCTGTGCCGAACGAGGGCAAGATGACACGCGAAAATGCCGGGTTTGCCGGAGCGGGCGCCGTCACGCCGACCGCTTGAACTGCGGAGCTCCGGCCTCCCGAGCCTCCTGGAAGCGGACCCCGAGCGCCTCGAGGCGGGTGCGCGCGATGTCGAAGGCCACCTCGCTCGCGTCCATGCCGACGAAGGGGCGGCCCAGCTTCGCGGCGACCGCGAGCGTGGTCCCGGAGCCCGCGTAAGGATCGAGCACGATGTCGCCCGGGTCCGAGAGCGCGCGGACGAGGCGCTCCAGCAGGGCCTCGGGCTTCTGCGAGGGGTAGCCGGTCCGCTCGCGGGAGATGGGGGCGATGACGCCGATCTCCCAGACGTCGCCCATCGGCACGCCTTTGCTGACCTCGTCCGTCGTCGAGGAGCGCGAGCGGCGGCCGTCCGGCTCGATGACCGCGCGCTGCTTGTTCGTGCCCCACGTCGCCACCGTGGAGGCCGCGAGCGGCTCGTACGGCTGGTTCCACCGAGGCGGAACCTTCGGGTCCTTGCGATAGCGGAGCAGCACGTCGTGGACGCGCTGGAAGTTCGGCGTCTTGCTGGGCCAACGGCGGTAGCGCCAGATGATCTCGCTCGCGAAGGCGTCGTCGCCGAAGATCTCGTCGCAGAGGACCTTGACGTAGTGGCTCGTCTTCGGGTCGACGTGAATCACGACCGAGCCGTGGGGCGCGAGCAGCTCCCGCACGAGGACGAGACGCTGCCCGAGCGCCTCGAGGTACTCGCCGCGCCCCGACCACCGGTCGTCGAAGGCGAACTTCTTCGGTCGAGCCTTGAGCGGACCCGACCGCGGCGCACGGGTCTTCTCGACGGCGTCGAAGGCTCGGTTCGTCAGAAACGGCGGGTCGAGGTACGCGAGCGTCACTTTGCCGCCGAGGTCGCCGGCGATCGACGCGAGCGCCGCTCGGTTGTCGCCGAGGATCAGCATCCCCTGCTCGGCCCTGAGGACCTTCTGCGGCGCCTCGACCGTGGCCGGAGCGAAGACACACGTCTTCCCCCGCCACGAGAGGCGTACGCCTTCGTCGCGCTTCACGGGAAAATCGTCTCAAGCGCGTTCGACGGAGGCCAACAAAAGGGCGCTCGGGTGAGGACGACAAAACCGAGTAGACTGCGGCCCGTGACCGAGAACAGCCCTTCCGCATCCACCGCATCGACCGAGAACGCCACGCCGAAGCGCGCCCGCGTCTTTTCGGGCATCCAGCCCTCGGGTGAGCTTCACATCGGCAACTGGCTCGGGGCGGTGCGCACCTGGCGCAGCCAGATCGAGGAGGGCAAGGAAGAGACGATGTTCTGCATCGTGGACGCGCACGCGATCACGGTGCCCTTCGAGGCGGCCGAGCTCCGGCGTCGCATCGACGACTTCGCGATGGACCTCGTCGCGTGCGGCGTCGACCCCGACAAAACGACGCTCTTCGTGCAGAGCGACGTCCGCGAGCACATGGAGCTCGCCTGGTACCTCTCCTCCGTCACGCCGATGGGCGACCTCCAGCGCATGACGCAGTTCAAGGAGAAGGGCGAGGGCAAGGAGTTCGTCTCGTCCGCGCTCTTCATGTACCCGGTGCTGATGAGCGCCGACATCCTCTTGTACAAGGCGACGATCGTCCCGGTCGGCGAGGATCAGCTCCAGCACCTCGAGCTCGCGCGCGAGACGGTGCGCCGCTTCAACTACCGCTTCGGCGACGTCTTCCCCGAGCCGCAGCCGCGCCTGTCGACGACCCCGCGCATCATGGGCCTCGACGGCGAGTCGAAGATGTCGAAGTCGAAGGGCAACACCATCGCGCTCTTCGAGAAGGAGGACGCCTTCTGGAACAAGCTGCGGACCGCGTACACGGATCCGCAGCGGCTCCGCAAGAGCGACCCGGGCCGCCCCGAGATCTGCAACATCTTCACGATGCACAAGGCGCTCTCCCCGAAGGAGACGCAGGACGAGGTCATCGCGAACTGCACCGGCGCGAAGTGGGGCTGCGTCGACTGCAAGAAGGTCCTCTTCGAGAACTTCCAGAAGGAGCTGATCCCGCTCCGCCAGAAGCGGGAGTCTCTCTCTCTGCCCCAGGTGCGCGAGGCGCTCGGCGACGGCGCGCAGAAGGCCCGGCGCATCGCGCGGGAGACGATGAAGGAGGTCCGCGAGGCCATGGGCCTGGGAAGCCTCGCTCCCAACCTGAAGAACTCCGAGTGACCGCGGACGGATGACGCGCCGCTCGATCCTCTCCTTCTTCTCGCTCCTCGTCGTCGCGATCGCCCTCCTGATGGCGGGCTGCTCGCGCGCCGCGCCGGACGCGACGCCGGAGGGCGTCGTGCGACTCTGGATCGAGAAGATGGAGAGCTCGGGCGACGACAAGCGCGCGCTCAAGGAGGCCTACGAGCTGCTCGGCCCGCGCGCCCGCGCGAACTTGAAGGAGCGCGCCGAGCGCGCGAGCCGCGGCCAGGGCCGGCGGTACGAGCCGCACGAGATGCTCGCCGAGGGCCGCTTCGGCCTGCGCTTCCGGCCGAAGACGATGACGTCGCGCATCGACGGCGACCATGCCCTCGTCGAGATCAAAGGCGACGGTCCCGAGCAGCGCGCCACCGTGAAGTGCACGCGGGAGGGAGACGCCTGGCGGATCGAGCCCGACCTGCCCGAGGTCGTCACGCCGATGCGACGCCCCGAGGGCGGAGGCTGAGCCGACCTCAGCTCGGTCCGCCGTCGAGCTTCGGCACGCGGACCACGCGTACGCGCGTCGACGCCTTGCGCTCCTCGCGCCCGAGGCCCCAGAGCGGCAGCTCCACGATGACGTTGTACTCGCCCGGCTCGAGCGGGAGCGCGGTCGTCTTCGGGACGTAACGGTGCCCTGCGTCGTCCTGCACGATCGGCGGCGGCGCGGGAATGCGGAGCGCCCACCACGACGTCGTGTGCACGAGCTTTCCGCCGGGCCGCAGGCGGACGCCGATCGGCGTCGGCGGCGGCGGGTCCGCCGCGCTGCCGGGGACGACCGGGAGCGCGTCGACGTCGCGATTGCGGTGATCCGTCGTCGTGACGGGGAAGAAGAGCTTCAGCGTGTCCGTCGTCGCACGCGGCTCGGGGACGCCGAGCACGCGCGACCAGTCCGGGCGAGGCCCCGGCATGCGCGTCCTCGCCTCGAGCACGACGAGCGTCTCGGTCGAGCTCGTGTTCTTGATCGTGACGTTGAGCAGCGCGGTGTTCCCGCCGAAGACCTCCTCGGGGTCGGTCGCGACCGTGATCGAGAGATGCTTCATCGAGGCGCGCATCACGTCGTCGTTCACGCGCGAGAGGACGCACGACGGATCGCGGAGGAGCGCCTCGACCGAGCCGACCCGCGAGCAGCCCTCACGCGGAGGAGGAGCGGGGGCAGGCGGCTCGGCCGCGTCGGGCACGACGACGGCGCGGGGCGCCTCCTCCTCGCACGCCTCGCACGCCGAGAGCGAGAGGCAAGCGACGATCACGAACGAGGAGCCGCGCACGTCGCGTTGACCTACCACGACGATACCGTCATCGGTAGTACTCGCGCGCGAACGCCCGCCGTTGGTCGAGCGAGCCGATCACGACGAGATCGCCGTCGGCGGGCAGCCGCAGATCGGGGGACGGATTGGTCTCGATCCTCCCCTGGCCGTCCTGCACGGCGATGACGGCGAGCCCGGTCCGTCCTCCGATGTCGCTCTCCGCCAGCGTCCTTCCCGCCAGCGACGGCGGCACCGGGATGACGAGGAGGTCCGCCCCTTCCTCGAGGACGACGAGCTCGTGCCCGCGGAGCGCCGCGAGGAGCATCTTCGCGCCGAGCGTGCTGTAGCTCAGCACCGAGTCCGCGCCCGCTCGGTGGATCGCCTCGAGGTTCCGCTCGTGCGTGATCCGACTGATGATGCGGACGTCCGGGTTCAAGCGCCGGCAGTAGACCGCGAGGAAGATGTTCGTCGCGTCGTCGTTCGTCGTCAGCACGACGGACGGAGCGCCGGCGAGCCCGGCGGCCATGAGGACCTCACGGTCGGACGCGTTCCCGATGAAGACGCGATCGGCCGCGCCCTCCAGCGTCTCGCGCAAGCGCGCGTCTCGCTCGACGACGTGGACGGCCACGCCTCGTTCGCGCAGCGCTCGCGACGTGAGCAGGCCGACCGTCCCGCCTCCGATCACGAGGACGGGGTTCTCGTTCGGACGGTAGATGACGAAGAGCGAGTCGAGCATGGTGATCTGCTCTTCGGTGCCGACGAGCACGATCACGCTGTGATCGCGTAGCACGGCGTCCGGACGTGCAGGGCGCAGCACGCCGGCGTCCCAGTAGGCCACGACCATCACGCCGGTGAGATCGTGGAGCGGCGTGTCGCGGATCGCTCGATTGGCGAGCCCCGTGTTGTGCACCGGCAGCTCCGCGATGAAGAGGTCCTTCAGTCGACCGACGACGTGCGCCCGGATGTGCCCGGCGGTGACCCGTGACGCGAGGTGCTCGCTCAGGCGCCGCTTGAGCGGCAGCGTCGACGTCGCGCCGCTCAGCTCGAGGACGTTCACGGCCTCGTCGCCGGAGACGAGGGCCGCCACGGGGACCTCGGGCGCCTCGTCGCGCACGGTCAGCGTGATGTTCGTGTTCGTCGCGTCGTCGAGATTGGCGAAGACGAGCCGCGCCTGGCTCGCTCGCAGCTTCGCGTAGGTCGCGCGGCTGTCGTACTCCCCGACGACGACCGAGATCCCGTCGGCCCACAAGCGCCCCGCCGCGGTCGGCTCCGGCTCGATCACGAAGTACGGAATGCCGACCGCGGTCAGCCGCTGGATGAGCCCGTGCGCGATGGCGTCGTACCGACAGATGATGACGTGATCGCGCGCCGTCTCCGGCACCTCGCGCGGCACGCGCAGACGGATCTGCGCCTCGAGCCACGGCGCGTAGAAGTAGCGAATGAACGCGAAGGGCAGCACGACGACGAACGTCACGATGCCGGTGAGGAGCACGAGGACGCTGAACAGCCGACCGATGTCGGTGTGGAACGTGATGTCCCCGAAGCCGAGCGTGCTCATCACGGTGAGCGTCCAGTAGAGGCTCGTGGCCCAGGAGTACGCGCGCCCCTCGACCAGGAGCATGAGGAAGTGGAACGCGACCGTGAAGAGCGCGACGGCCGCCATGATCAGCAGCAGGACCTTGGCGAGCGCGCGGAGGTTCCGGCGCACGTCCTTCTCGGCCATGACGAACGCGAGGAGCGGCGAGAAGGCCTTCATCGAAAGCTCGCGGCGAGTCGTGCTCGCCCAGCTCACGAAGCAAGGTCAGGACCGAGACGACGTCGCGGAACGCACGAGCTTCGTCGCGGCGGTGGACACGGCGCCGACCAGGTCGCACGCGCTCGCGTGCGCGCGCCGGGCGAACGGCCGAGCTCCGCGATCGATCCGGGTGGACGCCGCTTCGACCAGGTAGCGGCGCCGTCCAACCCGGCACGCTTCGTTGTCGGGGGAGCGGTCCTACCGAAATCGAGGTTCGTTCTTTTTCTTTCGACGCGAACGACGATCGACACGGTACTGTCTGCTCGATCCAGCGAGCACGGTTCGTCGAACGTCTCGTCTGTCGATCGCCTCGCGAGGAGGATCAGATGAGGAAGCTTCCGTGGGCTGCTCTCGGGCTGTTCACTGCCGTCGTTGCTTGCGTCAACGCATGTGGTAGCGAGACGAGCGAGATTCCCCCTCCGGACTCCGGAGACGGCGGGCCCGACACCGCCACCGAAGCGGGCGGAGGCAACGGCGGCGGAGGCAACGGCGACGTCGACGGCAGCAGCACGGACGACGGCGGTACGACGAACGACGGCTCGTCGGGCGAAGGCGGGGGTTCTCTCGACGGTTCGACGGATCCCGACGCGCGTCCCGTCTGCAAGGGCGTCGGCGAGGGCTGCGCCTCGAGCCTCGAGTGCTGCTCGACGAACTGCGAAGGCCCCACCGGCGCAGGCACGTGCGGCAATCCGATCAACGACCAGTGCCGCACCGCCGGTGAGTCGTGCACGAACGCCACGGACTGCTGCACGGGCTCGTGCGTCGGGGGCTTCTGCGCCGACAAGCAGTGCATCGCGGACGAGCAGCCCTGCAACGCCGACGAGGAGTGTTGCGGCGGGACGTGCACGGACAACGTCTGCAAGCGGCTGAACACGACCTGCAAGATCTCCGGAAACCCGTGCGCGAACGACTCGGAGTGCTGCTCGAAGCTCTGCCACGCGGGCGTCTGCTCGGCGGCGGTGTCCTTCTGCCGTCAGCGGGGCGACGTCTGCGCGGGACCGGGCGACTGCTGCACGGGCACGTGCGTGAAGCAGGAGGGCGACGCGCTGGGTCTCTGCGGCGCGCCTCCGGACGCGCCGGGCGCGACGCAGTGCACGCCGAAGGGCGTCGTCTGCGGCAAGGTCGGTGATACCGTGCCCGAGTGCGGAGGCGAGTGCTGCTCGCGCGTCTGCGCGCCGGGCGGCGCGGCGCCGGGCTTCATGGTCTGCCAGCCGCCATCGGGCTGCTCTCCGACGGGTGAGCTCTGCCGCAACGACAGCGACTGCTGCGGCTGGTCGGGCGCGCCCGATCCGGTGAACGGGCCCGTCCACTGCTCCAAGGCGTCTCCCACGCAGGAGTTCGGCCGCTGCGACAACGGCACCGCGTGCCGCGAGCCGGGCTCGATCTGCAAGCCGTCCACGTCCGCGTGCTCGGCGGAGAACAACTGCTGCGAGCGCGCCGGACTGCCGTCGAGCTACTGCAACAACAACCCCGACAACTGCTGCCGCAAGGACGCGCTCGGCATCCCGCGCTGCGTGATCGATCCCGAGCTCGACTGCACGACGCCGCCGCCCGCGGGCACGGCGTGCGCGACGAGCGCGGACTGCTGCGGCAACCCCTGCGTGAACAACGAGTGCCAGGGCGCGTGCGTGAGCCAGGGCGGCGCGTGCACCTCCCACGCGGACTGCTGCCCGGGCCTGCCCTGCGTGATCCCGACGGGTAGCTCGACCGGCGTCTGCGGCGGCACGCTCCTGCCCGACGGCGGCGTGAGCGACGCCGGGCCGACGCCGCCCGACGGCGGCAGCGGCGAGTCGGACGGCGGCAGCGGCGAGCCGGACGGCGGCGCGGGCCAGTGCGCGCTCTACGGCCAGAGCTGCGAGTCGCTGCCCTGCTGCGACGGCGTCCCGTGCATCGACAAGTTCTGCCGTTGGCCGTGATCGGAGAACCGACGATGCGGAAGCTTCTCATCACGTCTTGTTCGCTGGCGATGATCACGGTCGCCGTCGTCTCGGCGCAGGGCTGCGGGAGCGACTCCGATCCGGGCTCCGGGTCGAGCAGCTCCGGCGCCTCCGGCAGCTCCGGGGAGCCCTGCGTCGGGTTCGGTTGCAACGAGAACGACGGCGGCCCTTCCGGCTGCGTCGGGCTCGAGTGCAATCAGGTGGCCTGCGAAGGAGCCACGAAGACGACGCTCACGGGCAAGGTCTTCGATCCGGCCGGAAAGATCCCGCTCTACAACGTCGTCGTCTACGTCCCGAACGGAACGCCCGAGCCGATCATCTCGGGCCTCGGGCCCAAGTGCGACACGTGCGCGGGGTCCGTGACCGGACAGCCCATCGCGCTCACGCTGACGGACGCGGCCGGGAGCTTCACCCTCGAGAACGTCCCGGCCGACGTCGACTTCCCGCTCGTCGTCCAGATCGGCAAGTGGCGCCGGATCGTCACGATCCCGAAGGTCGCGCCCTGCACGACCGTCGCCCTCGACGACGGAACGATCCGCCTGCCGCGCAATCGCAGCGAAGGAGACATCCCACGCATCGCGCTCGCGACGGGCGCCGCCGATCCGCTCGAGTGCCTGCTCCGGAAGATCGGCCTCGAAGACTCCGAGTTCGGCACCGCAGGGAGCGAGGCGCGAGTCCACCTCTATGCGGGCGGCGGAACGGTCGAACCGCCGACGTCCGCCACGAGCAAGTTCGAGGCGGGCGGCGACTTCGCGTCGGCATCGACGCTCTGGGAGAACCTCGAACGACTGAAGCAGTACGACATCGTGTTGCTCTCGTGCGAAGGCCGAGAGAACGCGGACACGAAACCCGAAGCGGCTCGCCAGGCGCTCTACGACTACGCCGCCGCGGGCGGTCGTGTCTTCACGTCACATTACCACCATTACTGGTTCTCGAACTCGCCGGTCGCGGCGGTGAAGAACCTCGCCGCCTGGACGAACGACTTCACGTGCACCGACCCGAGCTGCCCGCGCGAGCTCGAGCCCAACCCGGCGACCACCGTCTTCGGAACGATCAACACGTCCTTCGCGAAAGGCGCCGCGATGAAGGAGTGGCTCCGCAACACGAGCTCGCTCACGGGGCCCGGGGAGACGTTGCCGATCCAAGAGGGGCGCCACAACGTCAACTCCGTCTCCGACGACGCCCTGTCGTGGATCACGATGGAGAACCCGGCCGCCGGGGGGAAGATCGCGCACGAGTACATCACCTTCAACACGCCCGTCGGCGCGTCGGACGATCAGGTCTGCGGGCGCGTCGTCTACACGGATCTCCACGTCGGCGCGGGCGACAAGCCCGGGGAGCCGTTCCCTGCGGGCTGCACGACGACCGAGCTCACGCCACAGCAGAAGGCGCTCGAGTTCATGCTGTTCGACCTGTCGTCGTGCATCCAGCGAGACGACAAGCCGCCTGCGTTGCCGAAGTGACCTGGCCTACCCCACCCTCCCCCACCATGGACTGCCGGAACCCGCGTGGTTTCTTGCATCGCATCATCGAGCAACGACGCATGCACGCCGCCCGCCCGTGCACTCGGCAGTGGACACGCGCCGAGCCTCTGATACGCCTCACAGTAAGGTCATGTGGAGAACGTTGCCGGCGCACGGAACGACCATCGCCGAGGTTCGCGTCGAAGGCAGCGGAGAGGCCCGGGACGTCGTCATCGTTCCGAAGTCCGGTCAGCGGCTGCGCTTCCCGGCGGCGGGCGACGTGATCATCGAGACGTTCGGACGAGTCCTCGTACGCACGTCGGCAATGGATGAGCGCTCGCTCCGGATCACCTACTCGGCCGAGCATCTCTTCCTCGAGCGGGCAGAGGTCGCCTTCGACGAGGGGGAGGCCGAGTGGCAGAACCTCTGGCGGCGAGCGCAGACGCGGTCGCGTCCTTGGTGGCGGGAGGGGGACGACGAGATCGACCTCGACCGCGCGCTCCGCGCTCGGCTCACGCTCCACGGCCCTACGACGCCGGACGACGGGAAGAGCTCCGAGTGAGCGACGACGGCAGGGCGCTTGCTCCAGCCGAAGGGCATGGAGCGCGTCGCCGATCCCCCGTGGCATCACCTCGACGAGGACGCCGTGGTGCAGCGCCTCGGCTCGGACGTGGAGCGCGGGCTCGATCCGGCAGAGGTCGCCGAGCGACAGCAGCGATACGGGCCCAACGTGCTCACGAAGAAGCGCGGGCCGAACGCGCTTCTTCGTTTCTTCATGCAGTTCCACTCGCCGCTGCTCTACGTCCTCCTCGCAGCGGCGATCGTGACGGCGCTCCTGCGCGAGTGGGTCGAGTCGGTCGTGATCTTCGGCGTCGTCCTCGTGAACGCCGCCATCGGATACCTCCAGGAGAGCAAGGCGGTCGAGGCCATCGAGGCGCTCTCACGGCGCATGGCGAGCGAGGCCGTGGTCGTGCGCGGCGGCCAGCCCATCCGGGTGCCGGCCGCGACGCTCGTGCCCGGCGACGTCGTCCTGCTCAAGGCCGGGGACAAGGCGCCCGCAGACGTACGAGTCGTGCGCGGGCGCGAGCTGCGCGTGGACGAGTCGGCCCTCACGGGCGAGTCGGTGCCGGTCGAGAAGAACGCGCGGCCCGCGGCGAAGGACGCGCCGATCGCCGACCGGACGAGCATGATCTACGCGTCCACGTTCGTGACGCACGGTCAGGGACGGGCCGTCGTGGTCGCGACGGGCGATCGGACCGAGGTGGGCCGCATCCAGCGCATGCTCTCCAGCGTCACGGTCCTGCAGACGCCGCTCACACGCAAGCTCGCCCACTTCTCCGACGTGCTCCTCGTGGCGATCCTCGCGTTGGGCGCAGCCGCGTTCGGCATCGGGGTGGCGCGGGGGCAGCCGCTCGTCGAGTCGCTCATGGCTGCGGTCGCGCTGGCGGTCGGGGCGATCCCGGAAGGTCTGCCCGCCGCCGTCACGATCATCCTCGCGATCGGCGTCGCGCGGATGGCACGCCGGAACGCGCTCGTACGAAGGCTGCCGGCCGTGGAGACGTTGGGAAGCACGACCGTCATCTGCACGGACAAGACGGGCACGCTGACCAAGAACGAGATGACCGTGCAGTGGGTCATGACGGCCGACGCGGAGTTCTCCGTCACCGGCGTCGGCTACTCTCCCGAAGGCGAAATCGTCCCCGTCGGCGCGGCGACGAAGGACGCGCGCGCCGAGAGCGGAGCCTTGCGCGAGTGTCTCCTCGCCGGTCTCCTCTGCAACGACGCACGACTCTTCCGGACGGAAGAAGGATGGTCGGTCGAAGGAGACCCGACCGAGGCGGCCCTCGTCGTCGCAGCGCGAAAGCTCGGTCTCGACGAGGGTTGGGCGGAGCGGTGGACGCGTCTCGACGTCCTGCCCTTCCAATCCGAGCACCAGTACATGGCCACGCTCCACGACGTGGAGGAGGAGGGCCGGCGGGTCGCCTACGTGAAGGGCGCGGTGGAACGGATCGTCCCTCGCTGCGCCAACGCGCTCGACGCTCACGGCGCGTTCGTCGCGCTCGACGCGGAGCACGTGAAGAAGGCCGCGGATCGAATGACCGAGCGCGCGCTGCGCGTCCTCGCGCTGGCGCGCGTCGAGCTCGAGCCCGATGCGTCGAGCCTGTCGCACACCGATCTCGAGGGCGGGCTCACGTTCCTCGGGCTCGTCGGGATGATCGATCCTCCTCGACCGGAGGCGATCGCCGCCGTTCGCGCGTGTCACGATGCGGGCATCGACGTGAAGATGATCACCGGTGACCACGCAGGCACGGCGGTCGCGATCGCGAGGCAGATCGGCATCGGCGCGGACCAGCCGGTCGCCACGAGCGGCGCCGAGCTCGCGACGATGAGCGAGGACCTGCTCGCGAAGCGACTCCCGCGGACCAACGTCTTCGCGCGCGTGGCCCCCGAGCACAAGCTGCGGATCGTGCGCGCCCTCCAGCGAGCAGGTCACGTGGTGGCGATGACCGGCGACGGCGTCAACGACGCGCCCGCGCTCCGGCAGGCGGACATCGGCGTGGCGATGGGAAGGTCCGGCACCGACGTCGCGAAGGAGTCCGCCGACATGGTGCTCACCGACGACAACTTCGCGTCCATCGCCGCGGCCGTCGAGGAAGGGCGCGGGGTCTTCGACAACCTCCGCAAGTTCATCGTGTGGACGATACCGACGAACGTCGGACAAGGGCTCGTCGTGCTCGTTGCCCTCGCCGTGGGCGCCGCGTTGCCGATCCTTCCGCTCCAGATCCTCTGGATCAACATGACGACGGCGATCCTCCTCGGCACCCCGCTCGCCTTCGAGCCGACGGAGCGGGACGTCATGAGCCGCCCTCCGCGCGATCCCAAGAGCAAGCTGCTCACGTCGGAGCTCGTGAAGCGCTCGGGGCTCGTCGGCATCCTCCTGCTCGGCGCGGCGTTCGGGCTCTACGAATGGGAGCTCGAGCGAGGCGCGTCGCTGGAAGAGGCGCGCACGGTCGCGACGACCGCGTTCATCGGGGTGCAGGCCTTCTACCTCCTGAGCTGCCGCTCGCTGCTCGACTCCGTCCTCGACACGGGCCTGATCTCGAACCTCTCGGTGTGGGCGGGGATCGGCGCCATGCTCGCGCTCCAGGCCGGCTTCGTCTACGTGCCTGCGATGAACGATCTCTTCGGCAGCGCGCCGCTCCCGCTGGCCGCATGGCTGCGCATCTTCGGCGTGGCCGCAGCTGCATTCGCCGTGATCGAGGTCGAGAAGGGCGCGCGCAGGAAGGTGCTCCGCGCGAGACGGCGAGCGTCGGAGAGCGCCGCTGCGGCGGCGTGACGGCCACTCCTCGACGGCCGCCGCGACGCGGCCCGAGGGCAGGGCCACGTCCTGCGTGCGCGAGGGCGAGACCGGGGAGCGCGCTCCCCGGTCCGAGAGGGCGTTGGGCTTCGACGGCCTTCGTCATGACACGCACCCGGCTGCGCGCGCTGCCATCAGAGACAACCGAAACCGAGCGGCGCGCCGAAACCGATGCCGAGCGGCGCGGCGTAACCGATCCCGAGGCCCGCGCCGTAGCCGATGCCGAGGCCCGCACCGTAACCGAAGCCGAGAGGTGCGACGCCGCCAGCGAGGCCGATGGGCGCAGCGAAGCCCCCGGCGAGGCCGATGGGTGCGACGGCGCCGATGGGCGCAGCGACACCGAGCGGCGCGACGAGCCCGGCGCCGAACGGCGCAGCGACACCGGCGAGGCCCGCCCCGCCGACGAAGCCGGTGCCGATGCCCCAGGCACCACCGGTCATGAGACCGCCGCCGAGCCATCCGCCGCACCCGCCGATGCCGCTGGCGACCACCGCCGACGAGGTCTCGTCGACGGCCTCCTCCTCCGGCGTCTCCTCGGCGAGTGTGTCGACGGGTTCCGTATCTTCGGCCGGCGCCGCGCATCCGACGGAGAACGCGATCGCCAGACCGATGCTCATGAGTGAAACACGATCGAGGGTGAGCATGGTCACCTCCTTCCCGGCGCCAATCACTGCACTCGTGGCGCCACGAGGAGGCAGCTCTGCGATTCGTCCTCGAGCAGCTCGAGCGAAGGCGCACACCGTGAGCGATCGAGGGCGAGCGCCCATCGATGATGCTCGCGCGCGTCCGACGCGTCGGTCTCCCCCGGAGGTCATGGGCTCGCGGGCCCCGGTGCAGACGAGCCAGCTCCGTCGCAAAACTTCTCGCAAGAGCCTCGCCCGTCGTGCTCACGCGGGCGGCTCTCGACCGACGAGCTTCTCGGCTACGCGCTCCCGAACGAGAGAGCCGAGCCGTCCTTCAAGGAGCGGCTCGCTCGAGCCAGAGCTCCTCGTGCCTCCGCTTGGGCAAGGCATGAGACGCCGCCACGCCGATCGCGCCGAGCCCGGCGAGGACGACCCCAGCCGCGATCCGGTCCTCGTGACGTGTCTCGATCATCGCGTTCCCCGCATTCACGAGCGACGTGGAGAAGGAGCGCACCGCGAGCGCACCGTCGCTCGGCTCCTCGCGCCAGCGGATCACTCCGTTCCACGTGCCGGCGCCGATGCTGCGCTCTTCGACGACGAACTGGCGCGAGCCTCCCTCGCGCGCGACCACGATGGTCTCGCCGCTGTCGAGCTCGACCTTGCACGGGAGCGGACAGAGACGATTGCCGTTCGCGTCCCTCACGCTCCATGCGCCGCCGACGGGCGCGGAGAGATGCACGACGGTCTTCGGATGCGAGCAGCCGAAGAGGGCGAGCGAGAAGAGAAGCGCGATGCGACGAGCCACGAGGAAAGACTAGCGCGACGCGCGCGCAGCGAAATGGGCGGGCGCGGACGTCCGGCACGGCGGTTGCGACGGCCTCTGGTGCAGGATCGGAAGTCCCCCAGGATCGTCCGACGAACATGCGCTCGTTGATGGTGACTCCCCGCAATCGCTGCAGGTGATGACCGTCAGGCGATGGCGATGAACGTCGGCGTCGATGTGTTGAACCAGCCGCCCTCGACGAGGGCGGCCCGCCCTCGTCTTGCCTCGGCTCACGAAGGAGATCATGCGTATCGTTCTCTTCTCGGCTGTTCGAGCCGTCGTCTCGTCGATCGCGAGACCGATGCTGCTCGTCGCGCTCACGACCCTCCTCGTGGGAGGATGCGCGCTCGTCCATCGCCTCGACGAGTACTCGTTCGCCGACGAAACCAGCCCGGCGTCGATCCAAGACGACACGGATGCGGGCGGCGACGACGGCGAGCCCGTCGGATGCCGGAGCAACCGTGACTGCGCCGGCCTCGCGTCGCTCGAGAGCGCGAGCGCGGACACGACGGGCATCTCCGTGTGCGTCCGCGCGACGGGCAAGTGTCAGCCGCTCCTCACGCCGGAGTGCCCGCGCGTGGTCGGTGACGCGACGAGCGACGACGCGGTCGTCATCGGCGCCCTCTTGCGCGACGGCAACGATCCGACGACGGACGCGCTCGAAGCAGCCGCGTTCATGGCGGTCGAGGAGATCGACTCGCCCCAGGGCGCGGGAGGACTGCCGGGTCCGGACGGCGGCGTTCGCCCGCTGGTCGTCGTCGGCTGCGACACGTCGGGAGACGTGATGGCCGCGGCGCGCCACCTCGTGGACGACCTCCGGGTGCCCGCGATCGTCGGCCCGACGACCGGCGAGCACGTCGTAGACGTCACGCAGCAGATCAGCGCCAAGGGCGGCACGCTACTCATGACGCCGACGTCCGTCGTGTCGGCGATCTCCGACCTCGCCGACGAAGGCCTCACGTGGCGAACGATCCCCTCGGACGCGCAGCGCGCGAAGCTCGTGATCGAGGAGATGAAGGAGCTCGAGACGCTCCTGCGGACCACGCGTGGGCTCGACACGGTGAAGCTCGCGATCGTCCACGCGACCGACGCGGCGGGGGCGAGCGCTCATGATGCGATCCGCGGCAAGCTGATCCTCAACGGGCGCTTCATCACCGACGCCGCCAACGAGGCCAACGTCAGCGTCGACGCGCACGAAGCGGGCAACACCGCCATGCTGGCGTCGATCGCGACGAAGTACGCGGTCGGCTTCAAGCCGGACATCGTCTTCATCACGGCGCCGGAGCAGATCACCGGGTTGCTCGTCCCGCTCGAACAGGCTCTGACCGCGGCGCGCGCCCTCGAGCGGCCGTACTACGTCGTCACGGAGGCCGCGAAGACGAAGGCGCTCCTCGACGTGATGCGCTCGAACGACGTGCCGCCGGACACACGACGGCGCGTGCGCGGCGTGGGCATGAAGCCGGAGGCGACCTCTGCTTCCGTCCTCGCCGAGTTCGAGGCGGCGTTCGCCGCCCGGTACGAGGGCATGCCGCTCCCGATGACGGCCGCAGCTTCGCTCTCGTACGACGCGACGTACGCGATCGCCTACGCCCTCGCCACGGCCCCGGACGAGGTGCCGTCCGGCGCGGTCGTCGCGCAGGGGCTGCGCGCGCTCGGGGTCGGCGATCCGGTGGCGGTCGGGCCGAAGGGGACACGCGCGGCGTTCCAGCAGCTCGCGAAGCGCAAGTCGGTGTCGCTCCGAGGAACGTTCTCGAAGATGCAGTGGGACCCGAGCGGAGATCTGACGGCCGGCACGGTCGAGATCTGGTGCGTCGGGACGAAGGACGGAGCGCCGTGGTTCGGCAGCTCCGGCTTGACGATGGACGTCAACACACAGGTCGTCGGTGGCGCGTTCGTGCAGTGCCAGTGAGCGCGAAAGGAGAGAGGACCATGGTGAACCACGGTGAACGAACGAGGGCTGGTGGACGCGAGGGTCGATCCGCGTGGGTCCTTCGCGTCGTGGTCGGGAGCGCGGCGTCGATCACCGCCGTCGTCGCGTGCGCGCAACCGGTCGAGGAGAAGCACGAGCAGGCCGAGCAGTCGATCGTCGGCTCGAGCGCGTGCGCGCACTCGATCTGCACGACGGGCACACCGCTCGTCTCCTCCTGCGATCCGTGCGTCTCGAGCATCTGCGCGCTCGATCCGTACTGCTGCCAGTGGAGCTGGGACGCGACGTGCGTCGGCGAGGTGAAATCGATCTGCGGACAGTCGTGCACCGAGCCGCCGCGGAACGGCGGCGGTGGCGGCGGGGACGCCTGCGCCCATCCGCTCTGCACGACGGGCGGACCGCTCGTGAGCACCTGCGATCCGTGCGTGACGAAGCTCTGCGCGGCGGATCCCTACTGCTGCCAATGGGGCTGGGACGCGACGTGCGTCGGCGAGGTCGGCTCGATCTGCGGGCAGCCGTGCCAGTGACGACGAGGGACGCGAACGTGATGATCCGGCGGACCGTCGCTCTCGCATGCCTGATCGGTTCGGTCGCGCTCTCTCCGCGCAACGCGCGGGCGGACGAGGCCGCCGACACCGCAACGGCGCGCGCGCTCGGGATCGAAGGCTTCAAGCTCGCGGAGGCGGGGCGCTGCGCGGAGGCCATCGACAAGCTCGAGCGCGCCGAGAAGCTGCGTCACGCGCCCACGACGGCGACACGCCTCGCGGAGTGCGAGATCGAGGTGGGCAAGATCGTGCGGGGCACCGAGCGGCTCCAGCGTCTCATCCGCGAGCCGCTGCCGCCGAACGCGCATCCGGCGTTCGTCGCCGCGATGGAGCGCGCACAGACCGTGCTCGCCGCGGCGCTCCCTCGCCTGGCGACGCTGCGCATCTCGGTGCGCGCGCCGCGAGGAGCGAAGCTCGAGCTCTTCATCGACGGCGAGCCGGTCTCCGACGCCGTCCTCGACACGGATCGGCGCATCGACCCCGGGACCCACACCGTCCTCGTGCGCGCGCCCGGCTTCCTCCCCGCTTCGACCACGACACCCGTCGCGGAGGGCGGCTCGGCGAGCGTCACCCTCGAGCTCCAGCCCGACCCGCGAGCGGCCGAGGAGCAGCGCACGTCCGCCCCGGCCGCGGCGACGAGCGTGACGCCCGCGCTCGAGCCCACGTCGGGCTCGAAGGCGCCTGCGATCGCCTCGTTCGTCCTCGGTGCCGCCGGCATCGGCGTCGGGATCTACGGTGCGACGCAAGCCGCGAAGCGCGCGTCGCTGCTCTCCGATGGCTGCGACGAGAACCGCGTCTGTCCGACCGAGCTGAGGCCGACCCTTCGAGACGCCAAGACGTGGGCCACCGTCTCGACGGCGGGCTTCATCGCCGGCGGGGCGAGCCTCGCCACCGGCATGGTGCTCCTCATCCTCTCGGGCGGCTCGTCGGACGGCGCCAAGACCGGTGTCCGCGTACGCCCGTCGGTCGGCGCGTCGTCGATAGGCGTCGACGGCGTCTTTTGACTGGAGATCGCATGAGCCCGGACGATCGCGAGACAATCGACCAACCGGCGCTGGAGCTCGTCGAGGAGACGGAGTTCTACGTGTCGGTCGGCGACGTCGTCAGCGGCAAGTACCGCGTCGAGCAAGTCCTCGGCGTCGGCGGGATGGCGTTCGTCCTCTCGGCCAAGCACGTCGAGCTCGAAGAGCGGTTCGCGCTCAAGTTCCTCGATCCGTCGTTCCTCGACGACGAGGTGATCATCGAGCGCTTCACGCGCGAGGCGAAGGCATCCTGCCGAATCCGGAGCGAGCACGTCGCGCGCGTCTACGACGTCGGCACGCACGAGGGCGCGCCGTACATCGTGATGGAGCATCTCGAGGGGCGCGACCTCGCGACCGTCCTCGCCCAGCACGGCCCTCTGCCCGTCGAAGAGGCCGTCGAGTACACGATGCAGGCGTGCGAGGCGCTCGCGGCCGCGCACCGACTCGGCATCGTCCACCGCGACATCAAGCCGGAGAACCTCTTCCTCGTCGAGCACGACGGGCTGCCCAAGATCAAGGTGCTCGACTTCGGAATCTCGAAGACCGTGCTCACCGGCGGCGGTCCGGTCTCGACGCTCACCGGCGACCTCTCGCTCGGGACGCCTTGTTACATGTCGCCCGAGCAGATCCGTTCGACCGCCACCGCCGACGCGCGCTCCGATCTCTGGTCGCTCGGCGTCGTCCTCTACGAGCTGCTCACGGGCACGGAGGCGTTCCGCGCCGAGAGCGTGCCCGAGGTCTGCGCCGCCGTGCTCGAGCGGGAGCCCGAGCCGATCCGCGACGTGAGGCCCGACGTGCCCCCGGAGCTCGCCGCGATCGTGGAGAGGTGCCTCGCGAAGTCCCCCGACGATCGCTTCGCCGACGTCGCGGAGCTCGCGATCGCGCTCTTGCCCTTCGCGCCGTCGCGTGCGCTCGTCAACGCCGAGCGCGCCTCTTCGCTGTTGCACAGCACCCCCCGTCCCTCCGGCGACGGTCCCATCTCTCCGCGCGCGAACGCCTCCACCCCGCCCTCGTCGCGTCGCCTCGCCGTCCATGCCTCGCCTCGGCCCGGGAGCGACAGGCCCGGTCCGTCTTCCGACGCTCCGCTCTCGCGTGCGCTCCCCACCGTGCGCGTCCCCAGGCCCCGGCGCTCGGGATCGTTCGCGGCCCTCGCCGCCGCCGTCGCGGTCGGCGGCGCGCTCGTCGTGCTGGCGGCTCGCGTGCTCCCGATCCGAAGCGACGCGGTCGCCGCCTCGCCTGCGCCCGTCGCGGCCGAAGACCTCGCCGCGGCGCCGACGCTCGCCTCGGCCTCGACACCGATCGCCGTCCGCGCGGCGCCCACGCCCGAGCCCGTCGTCGAACCGCCGCCGAGCGCGATCACCACCACGACGACGAGGCGCGCGCCGAGCATCGCGAGCCCCTCGCCGACGCCTCGCCCTCGCCCGCGCGCGAGCACGACGAGCGCACCCTCCGCCGCGCCCACGCCACGGGCGACGGCCACCGAAAGCGCCCCGCCCGTGCGCGTCGCGCCGTCCGACCCTTCCGGCATCGAGCTCGGGTACTGAGCCGCCTCTGCCGTTGCGAGCCGCCCGAGCGGACGCGTAGGCTCCGGCGGAAACGGACGTTAGTCTGCCGCCGTGCTCTCCGGCTTGTCGCAGCGCGCGCGCGTGATCCTCCTCGGCGCCGTCGGGACGATCGCCGCGTTCTTCGTGTTCGGCGGCGGACGCCGGCAGGAGCCGCCCGACCCGTACAAGGCGGTGCCGCGCGACTCGTTCCTCGTGGCGACGCTGAACCTCGCGGAGCTCCGCCAGTCCCCGCTGCACGACGTCCTGCTCGGCAAGGAGAGCCCGACGCGAGGCAACCCCGTGCTCGATCGGCGATCGCTCGGGATCGGCGATCTCGCGAGCGCATGCGGCTTCGATCCTCTGACCCGCGTGAAGTCGCTCGCCCTCGCCGTCCCCGAGGAAGGAGAGAAGGGTGAGCTCGGCGTCGCCGCGCGCATCGACGTCACGCGCGACGAGCTCACGAAATGCTCGGCGGCCCTCGCGGGCCGGCGAGGCGAGCGGATCGAGACGAAGGAGGTCGGCGGGTTCGCGGTCGTCGAAGCGCCGAGCCCGAGCGGCGACTCTGCGGAGCCGAGCGAGGGCACGCGACCTCGGCTCGCCTACGGTCACGGCGGCCTGCTCGTGGTCGGCCGAGGAGCGTGGTTCGACGCGATGCTGGCGACCGTGGACGCGAAGCGCCCGGGCATCGGCGAGTCCGAGGCCCACGTCTCGATGCGCGCTTCGCTCACGAGCAAGCCGGGCTGGCAGCGGCCGACGCTCCTCGTCACCGTCCTCCTCCCGCAGGCGCTCCGCGCCCGGCTGAAGGACGAGATGGCGGCGGAGGTCGCGAGCACGAAGGAGCAGGCCTCGGAAGAGAGCGCGAAGATCATGGCGGGGGTGCTCGGGGTCTCCACGGTCGGCATCGCCCTCAAGGCCGGCGCGAGCGGGCAGAGGGTCGAAGCCGCGGTCGAGCTCGTCTGCGACACCGACGAGGCCTGCGCATCGGTCGAGAAGCTCGTCGCGAAGAAGCGCCTCGACTGGTCGAAGGAGCTCTCCCTGCGCATGCTCGGCCTCGGACCGCTGCTCGACTCGATCGACATCCGGCGCGAGGGCGCGAAGGTGCGCGTCACCGCCGGGACCTCGGCCGACGGGCTCGCGGCCACGATCGATCGGGTGATGCGCCTGCAGGCTCGTCGACGGGAGGAGCGGCCCTCCGTGCCGCCGCCCCCGCCCCGGCCGGACGAGACCATCCCGGCGCCGCGTCCACCCTCGGAGAAAAAGTGAGAGAGGCGCGGCTGGGCGTCGCGACGAGCTCTACCGGCGGCTCGGCCGACGCCGGTCCGAAGGACGTGCTCCGGGCCGGTGGATTTCGCGCCGAACATTTCTTACGCTGAGTTTCGTTTCGCGGAACGGGCGCAACCAACTCGCCCGAGCTGCCATCCGAATCTTCGTCGACTCGGACGGCGCCTCGACCACGGCGCCGCCGATGGAAAGGAACGCAGAGGAGACCACCATGGCCGGCAAGAACGTGATCGAGCTCACCGACGCCAACTTCGAGGCCGAAGTCCTCAAGTCCGACGTTCCGGTCCTGGTGGACTTCACGGCGACCTGGTGCGGCCCCTGCAAGGTGCTCGCGCCCATCGTCGAAGGCCTCGCCGACGAGTTCGCCGGCAAGTACAAGGTCGGCAAGCTCGACATCGACGACGCGCCGGAAGTCACCAAGAAGTACGGTGTCCGCGGTGTCCCGACCGTGATGGTCTTCAAGGGCGGTCAGGTGAAGGGCCAGCACGTCGGCGTCACCAACAAGGACACGCTGCTGAAGATGCTCGAGAGCTGATCGCCGAGCGTACCGCCGGGGGAAGGAAAAGCCCCCGTTGGCCGTGGGGCGCAAGCCCGCGTATGCTCGAATCGCGACATGCGCCCTGCCCAGGACCCTCGGCTGGTACCCCTGCGCGACTCGCTGGTCGGCAGGGTCCTGCGCGGCTCTGGGAACACCGCCTATTACCTGCGTGACTGCATCGGTGAAGGCGGTCAGGGCTGGGTCTTTCGAGCGAACTGGGACGATCCGTCGGGGCACGTCGTCATCGTCAAGGTGCTCCGGCCCGACGTCGTCGCGACCGAGGCGCTCCGACGCTTCCAGCGCGAGGCGGAGGTCCTGCGCATGCTCTCGACGCAGGGCCGTCCGAACCCGTACATCGTTCGCTTCTACGATCACGCGATCGCGCAGGTACCGTCGCCTTACGGCACCGAGCCGCTGACGCTGCCGTTCACCGTCCTCGAGTACGTCGACGGGATCACGCTCGAGAAGGAGCTCGCCGAACGCCGGAAGGCGAACCGTGGTCTGCCCGCCGAGCGCGTGCGGCGGCTGCTCCGGCAGATCTGTCAGGCGCTCGATCTGGTCCACAAGCAGAAGGTCGTTCACCGCGACCTCAAGCCGTCGAACATCCTGCTCGCCCAAGAGGCCGGCGTCGAAATCGCGAAGGTCACCGACTTCGGGCTCGTGAAGCTCGTCGACGTGAACCTCCAGAAGACCGCGGCCCTCGCGGGCGCGTCGCTCGGCTACGCGCCGCCGGAGCAGTACGAGCAGGGCAATCAACGCGTCTCGCCGCGCACCGACGTCTTCTCGCTCGCCGCCGTGGTGTTCGAGATGCTCACGTCGCGCCCCGCGTTCCCGTTCAACGACGGCGAGAACCCGCTCGTCATCGTCACGCGCATCCTCAACGGACCGCGGCCATCGCTGATGAACGCGCGCAGCTCGCTCGCGCCCGAGCTCGAGGCCGCGACGCCGCTCGTCGAGGCCCTCGATCGCGAGCTCGCGCGTGCGCTGTCCGCCGATCCCGCGGCGCGGCACGAGAGCGCGATGGAGCTGTGGAACGCGCTCGAGGCACCGCTCAGAGCGGCAATGGATGAAGCGGGCAAGGCGGCGTCCTACCGCCACGTCTCGCCGTACGAGCGGACGGCGCCCTTGGGCGAGTCGCAAAGCCCGGTCGGCTCCGGCATCCGCGTGAGGGCTCAGAGTGGTCCGCCGCCTTTCGTGACGAGGCCGTCCACTTCACGAATGGAGGCGGTCTCGGGCGGCAACCGGTTGTCCGAGGAGCACGCGTCGAACCCCGCCGCGTGGACCTGGTCGATGCTCACGCCGCCGCTCGCGGAGGGAGCGCTCAAGAGCGTCGTGTTCACGCCGACCGCGGACGCCGCGATCGCGATCGGCACGTCGGGCCTCGTCCGCTGGGAACGTGGCACGTGGCTGCCCGTCTCGCTCCCGAGCCACGTCCCGCGCGCGGCCCTCCGCGGCCTCCGATGGATGAGCGACGGCAGCGTCCTCTTGTTCGGCGAGGGCGGGTTCGTCGCGCGTCACGTCCTCGGAGGCCCGACGACGATCTGGAGCGTGCCGGATCCGGAGATCACGTTCCTGGGCGCGCTCGTCGAGGAGAACGGCACGACGACGCTCGTCGGAGAGCGCCCGTACCGAGGCTCCGCCTCGCGTGCCTTCCCCGGTGAAACAGCCGGAGTCGTCACGCAGTTCGACGGCGACCGCGTCACCGTCGTGGGTGACGCCATCGGCTGCGTCCGCCTGCACGGCGTCGCGCGCATGAAGAACGGCCAGCTCGTCGCATGCGGCGACTTCGGCGCCATCGTCCGGGTCGAGCTCGGCGTCGTCGAGTTCGTCGCCTCGATCTGCGGCGGCCACCTGCTCGCGATCGCGCCGCTCCCGGACGGCGGCGCCGTCACGGTCGGGGTCGGCGGTCACGCGCTCTCGCTCGCGCCCACGCTCGACGCGCAGCTCGAGGCGGTCCAGACGACGCGCGACCTCCTGTGCTTGACGATCTCCGAGGACGGCCACGCCTGGGCCGGCTCCGCACAGGCACGTCTCGTGCGACGCTCGACCGTGAACGGCACCACGAGCTGGCTACGCATGAGCGGCGACATCGGCGTCACGTCGAGCATGCTCTCCGTCGCCGCCGGCCCGCGGGTGGTCCGTGCCATCGGCGACGATGGGACCGTGATCGAGGGCAGGCTGATCTGACCCGGTTTCGCCCTCCCGAGCGATTGAGCGCTCGCAATCGGCGGCTCATCGACTAAAAGGGACGGGACGCGCGCTTCGGCGTCGCACCTGCCGTACCCGCCGCATGTCCGTCTCGTCCCCCAGCACGGCGCCGAACGCGGAGCCCTCCGCTCCCCAGGTCGATGCGGGGAGATCGAGCAGTCTCCCGCCGCCGCACGCCGCGGCGAGGGCCGTCGGCAAGCGCCCGCGGATGTCGAATTTCCGCAGGTTCCTCCTCCTCGTCACGACGGTCACGCACCTCTCGTTCGTGGTCGCCGTCGCCGAGCTCGCGCAGCGCCTCGGCGCCCCCACCCTCGCGGCGTGGGCCACGGCGCTCGTCGCGGGCGCGATCGGCGTCTACCTCTTCTTCGGTCGCGCCGACAAGATCGCGCACGATACGCACCGCTCCTTCGGCGAGACGTTCTTCTTCGACGTCCCGTACTTCATCCACTGGAGCGCGTGCGTCTTCTGCCTGATCCCGTCGATCGTGTACCTCGTGGGCGAGCCGATCGTCGACGCGATCCGCGGAGCGCCCATCGGACCATCCGGCGGCTTCTTCATGTGGACGTACGCGACGGGCCTCGTCGTGTGCGGCTACGGCTGCACGATCCGGCGATGGTGGTTCGTCACGAGGCGCATCGAGGTCGGCGTGAAGAACCTCGATCCGCGCCTCGACGGCTACCGCCTCGTGCACCTGTCGGATCTCCACATCGGCGCGCTCACGCCGAAGTGGTGGGCCCAGCGCTGGGTCGATCGCGCGAACGCCGAGAACGCCGACGCGGTGGTCGTCACCGGCGACCTCGTGACGAGCGGCGTGGAGTTCCACGAGGACATCGCCGACCTCATCGGCTCCCTCCGCGGCAAGGACGGCGTCCTCTGCGCGATGGGCAACCACGACTACTTCGGCGAGGGCGAGCCTCTCATCTCGCTCATGCGCGCGCGCGGCGCGAAGGTCCTCCGCAACGAAGGGATCCTCGTCGAGCGCGACGGCGCATCCATGTACATCGCCGCGATCGACGACACGTGGACGCGCCGCGCCGACGTCGACCGCGCGCTGCGCGGCCGGCCCGCCGGCGTCCCGACGATCATGCTGGCCCACGATCCGGATCGCTTCCCGCAGATCGCGAAGCGCGGCGTCGACCTCGTCTTGAGCGGCCACACGCACGGCGGGCAGGTCGCGATGCCGTTCTTGTCGCGTTGGATCAACGCATCCAAGCTCGCACATCGCTTCCACATCGGCGTGTACGAGGACGGCGACTCGACGCTCTACGTCCACCCCGGCCTCGGCACGACCGGGCCGCCGATCCGGCTGGGGGTCGCCCCCGCGGTGGTCGTCCTCACCCTGCGCGCGAAGGCCTGAGGCGATCGCGTCTCAGTACTCCGTCTCGTCGTCGTCGACACCCACGGTGTCCTCGAGCGGAACCCACTCCATGCGCGCGAGCGCCTGACCGTCGCCGTAGAGCGCGAGGGGAGCGACGGCGCGCAGGATCTCGCGGACCTTCACGGGGACGGCGTCGACGGAGATCGACGCGCCCGCCTTCAGGCCCGCGAGCCCGAGGGCGTAGTCGAGCAGCGTCTGCTGGACGGGCGGATGCTCCTCGATCGGCGTGTCCGGCGGGAGGTTCGCCGCCTCGCGCGCGGCCTCGAGCGCGTGACGGAGGCCGCCCATGCGGTCGACGAGCTTGCGCTCGAGCGCCTGCTGCCCCGCCCAGACGCGCCCCTGCCCCACGGCGTCCACCTCGTCCTTCGTCATGTGACGCCCTTGCGCCACGCGATCGAGGAAGACGTCGTAGAACTGACGCACCTTGTTCCGGAGCTCGGCGCGCTCGTCGTCGGTGAACGGCCGGTAGAACGACTCGGCGTCGGCGCGCGGGGTCGTCTTGCGGACCTCGACGTTCACGCCGATCTTGGAGAGCAGCTCGCTGATGTCGGCCTTGCCGTAGAAGATGCCGATCGAGCCGGTGACGGTGAGCGGCAGCGCGAAGATCATGCGCGCCGGCGAGGCCACGTAGTAGCCGCCGCTCGCCGCGACCGATCCCATCGACACGATGAGCGGCTTCCTCTCGTTGAGCTTCTTCAGCTCGCGCCACATGACGTCCGAGCCCATCGACGAGCCGCCAGGGCTCTCGATGCGCAGGACGACGGCCTTGACGTTGTCGTCCTCACGGAGGCGCTTGACCGACTCGGCGATCGTGTACGAGCCGACGAGCTTCGTGTCGAGCAGCGGGATCGTGCGCGAGCGCCCGTCGATGATGTCGCCGTCGATGTAGAGGATGGCGATGCGCGGCCGCGAGCCGAAGTACTGCGGCGCCTTCTTCTCCTCCCTCGCCTTCTCGTACCGGGTCTTCTTGCCGAGGACGTCGTGCGTGACGCGCTCGAGCTCGTCGTCGAACGCGTATCCGTCGACGAGCTTCGCGTCGCGCGCCTCGCTCGCGACGAACGGGCCCTTGGCCGAGATCTCCCGGAAGCGGTCCTCGGGGATCTTCCGGTAGAGCGCCATGTTGCGCGCGAAGACCGCCTCGTACTGCCGGAGCAAGTCCTCCTGATCGGCGCGCGCGACGTCGCTCGCGTGCTCGTTCATGAACTGCTCGGGCGCGCTCTTGTGGTCGCCGATGCGGACGAACTCCGCGCGGATCCCGAGGTTCTTGAGGAGGCGCGCGAGATAGAGGTGCGTCGTCTTGAGACCCGCGTAGCGGATGCCGCCGGCCGGGTTGATGACGATCCGATCGGCGCTCGCGCACGCGTAGAGGGCCTTCGGCCCTGCGTCTTCGAAGCTGCAGATGACCTTCTTCTTGTGCGCCTTGAGCACGCGGAAGGCGTCCGCGAGCTCCTCGGCGTGCGCGTAGCTCGACGCGGGCTCCGCGCGGATGACCATCGTGACCGCCGTGGTCTCCTTGTCCTCGGCGAGCTTCCACAGCCGCCGGAGGAGCTTCACGTGGTTGCGGTTGCCCGGCGTGCTCTCGAGCCGGATGTAAACGGCGCGCTCGGAGCGCGGAACACCCGGCATGAGCGTCGTACTGAGCGACGCCGTCGCGTACTGGCCGACCGACTGAGCGTCGCCGAGCGCGTTGCCGAAGAGCGCGCCGCCGCCCGCGCTGAGCCTGTTGAAGTAGATCTCGGCGCCGGCCGTCGCGAGGATCCCGCGCGTGGCGTCGTTGCCGATGTTCTGCATCTCGACGTCGCCGCGGATGCGCCCCACGCCGGGCACGTCGATCCCGAGGACGACGCGCGGCCGCACCTGATCGACGACGTCGTAGTAACGCCCCTCCACTCCGAGCTCGAGGGCGCGCGTGCCGAGCGGCCGGAACGCCATCGCGCCGACGAAGGTGCGGTCGAGCACGGGGAAGCCGTTCGGCGGGAGGCGTTGCGTGCTCGGGCCGTTGATGTCGTGGGCGACGACCGAGAACCCGAAGTGGGTGTTGACCCGGTACGACGCACCGATGCTCATCCCGAAGAGGTCGTCGGTGTACGGGTTCCGGGAGTACGACCACTGCAGCGTCGCGCCGATCTGGAATCGGTCCGAGACGCGGTGGGCGAGGCCCCAGGTGAGCCAGGTGTAGTTTACGCCGTTGTACGGGAAGCCCGGGCCGGAAGGACCTTCCGGCGGCAACACGTAGTCGAGGCGAAGCCCGGTCGCGAGGCCGAGGAAGAGCGGAGTCGCGAGCTCGAGGGCGTGACCGCAGGCCACGCGACGCGTCTCGGGGCAGCGGACGCCGGTCCATCGCAGCTCGAAGCCCGGCATGTTGGCGAGGTTCGCCGGGTTGAGGACGAGGGCTTCCGCCGAGTCCTCTCCCGCCACCGTGCGACCCGGCGAGAGGATGCGCTCCGCCCGGGGCGGGAACGGATCGGCGCTCGCCACGGCCGGCGTCAAGAGCGCGGCCGTCATGACGATGGAACGAGCGGCGTGCATCACGGGTCGGCTCTCGCCGACGAGGGGGCGGTGCTTCCTCGTCCGCTTCATTTCTTCGTGCTCCTCGGGGTGCGGGACCCGCGCGCGTCGATCATGTCGAGTCCCATCCGGTCATACGAGCGTCGCGAGATCGCGTAGCGTCTCCGCTTCGGCGTCGAAGGTCTTCTTGACCTCGCCGACGATGAGCTTCTCGGCGACCTGCCGGAGGAGCGGAACGCGCAGGTCGATCGTCCCGGAGACCGTCCGCCTCGTCCGGCCGCTGTCGAGCGTCGTCAGCGAGTAAGCGCCCGTCGCGACGAAGTACTTCCGCCACTCCGGCTTCACGTGCGGAATGATCGTCCACTGGGACGTGTGCTTCGTGATGTCGTACGTGTAGCGCTCGTCCCAGGCCATCATCTCCGGCGTGACGTACGCGCGCGCGAACGGCGGCAGCCGCAGGTTCGCGCGATAGCTCCACACGCGCTCGAGCCGATTGTCTTTGAGGACGTGCTCCTTCTGCTGGATGCTCTCCATGTTCGGGAGCCGAAGCGCGAGCCGCTGGCACAGGTTCGGTGAGATCACCGCGAGCTCCAGGGCATCGAGCGGAATGTCGAACTCGTGGACGATCTCGAAGTGCACGGCGGGCCTTGGCTGCTCCCGGGTTCCGGGGGCCGTCAGCTTACCCGACTTCGTGCCCGGCTTTGCCCCACAAAAGGTGGACCGGGCGCGTTTCTGCCGCGAGACGCGTTCGGGTCTGGGCTCTCGTTCGCGCCCGGGCGCGACGCGGCCAGCGCGTCACGCCCCGGCAGGACGCAGCATCCCGCGAAGCTTCGCGACGCGCTCGATGTCCGGCCGGCGCCGGGCGAGCTCGTCGAAGTCCTTCACGGGAAGGAAACGTGCCCCGTCACCCTCGCGAGGAACCCGCACGTAGACCGTCGGCAGGTGCGCCGTGATCTCCTGGATCAGGCGCTCGAACTGGACGGCCGTGCGACCTCCGACCTTCTTCTCGACCTCGAAGTACGTCCAGGTGAAGGGCGCGCGCGCGAGCGGCTCGGCGCGGACGAGGAACGTGTTCGTGTTGAAGACGTCGACCGTGCTCGGATCGAAGCCGGGCGGGAGGCGGAACTCCTCGAGCACCTGGAGCTTGCCCTCGGCATGGACGGGGATGCCGCCCTTGTCGCCCGCCTTCGGGCAGACCTCGCACTGGACGTCGATGCCCCGCTCGGTGGCCTCGACGAAGTGCCCGAGGAGCACCTCGTCGATCGACGCTCCGAGGTTGTCGATGTTGGTGATCCACACGTACTTGCCGCCGCGGACGATGAAGTCGTCGAGCAGCTTCGAACGCCGGAGCGCGTCGACGAGATCGCCGTGCCCGGTGGCGTAAGGGCTCGGCTTGCCCTCGTCGTCGAGGAAGAGCGTGCCGTCCGGAGCGAGCCGGAGCGACAGGTTCTGCATGAAGCACGCGACGTGCGACGGGGCGTTCGCCTTCGCGAGCGCGTCGACGAGCGGCCCGTGCGTCGGCTCGCTCGTCATGAGCCACAGCGGGATCGGCCGCCCGGCGCGCTCGCTGGCCGTGCGGTTCTCGGCGAGTCGCATCGAGAGGAACGTGTGACCGTCGATCACCTCGACGAGCGCTTTGACGACACCGCCCATGCGGGTCGCCATGCCGCCCGCCATCGTGCAGAACGCGAGCTCTCCCGCGGCGAGCGCCGCCGCGCCGCGAGCACGAAGCCGCTCGTGCTCGGGCGTCCCGGGCGCCGGCAGGCTCACGACCTCGCCCGGCGCGGGCGGCTTCACCTCGCCCTTCACGCAGTTGCGTTCGCGGCGGCGCGTCTCCGGGTCTCCGTCGCGGAGGGTGGCCGCGAGCTCGAGGAACCGGCGTTCGTCGAAGCCGGCGGCGTCCAGACGGGCGCGAAGCGCGGGGTCGATCGAGGCTAGCTGCTGTTTGAGCTCGGGACGCGGCTCGGGGTTGGCCATGCCGGGCATCATGGCAAGACGGAGTGGGGCTTGCCCGAAAAAATCCGTCCCCGGTCCCGAAGACGCGCGGCAGCCGATCGGGGGGATCCGCGGGCGTTGCGAGATCGGCCGCACCGACGCACCATGAAGTAGGCGTTCTCTGCTGCGTCACCGGTGGCAAAGGGGCATGGAGCGTGCTTCGCTCTTCACGAGGGTCCGTCGCCCGCCGGCCGCCGGTGGGGTTCAGGAGGGTGATCCGATGCACAACGAGTGGATCGAAGCGCCCCTGAGGGTGTCGCTGATGGCCACGTTGCTCGCGGTGGTCGCGACGGCGTGCGTCGTCAACGAGCCCGAGTCTCCGTCGCGTGGCGTCGTCGTGAGCGGGCCTCCTCCCGCACCGGTTCACGAGGAGCGCCCACCGCCTCCGAACCCGCAGGCGGTCTGGATCCCGGGTTACTGGCACTGGACCGGTATGCAGTACGCCTGGATCCCCGGCCACTGGGAGTCGCCGCCCCAAGGCGCGGTATGGGCGTCGCCGAAAGTGACGGTCTCGAAGGACGGCCGCTACGTCTACGAGCCCGGCGGCTGGCAGAGCGGGACGCGGAACGCCATCCGGTAGAGCTCGTCGCCGCTCCGCGATGGGGAACTTCTTCGAGCGGGCGGGTACACTCCTTTCGTGTCCCGAAGCCGCCGCGCATGCTGGCTGATCGTTCCGCTGCTCGTCATCGCGGCGGCGCCGCCCGCGGTCGCCCAGCGGCGGTTCGTCCGACCGACGCTCCACGAGCCCATTCCGCCCGATCCGAGCGAGGACATGGCGCTCGCCTTGACGGTCGAGGGCGATCTGCCCGCTGCGATCGACACCCCACGCGGCATCGTTCCCGCCCCCGACCCGGCCCGCCCGGTCGGTACGGGCGAGGCGCCGTACAGCCCGTTCCCGAGCGCCGATGCGCCGGGCGCGACCTTCCGCCCCGATCGCAACACGAGCCGTCCGAACGCCCTTCCCTACGACGATCCGTTCATGCCCTCGACGGCGCCGTTCAAGCGCCTCGCGGCATTCGACACCGTCGACTCGAGCTACACGCTCTCCGTTCGGGATCCACACCCGACGCCGCTCCATGTCTCGCCGCTCCCCGCGCCGGACGCCTCGGAGGAGCACTTCTACGCAGACATGGTGGTCGATCTCGCCGCCGGCCGGCGCGTGCGGATCCCGTCCGTCGGGCCTGGCGCGCGCGTTTTGCGCGCACGCGCCGGAGTGGGCACGGAGGACGTGAAGTTCACCCTCTACAAGGACGGGGCGGACAACTGGTTCATCGAGGGCGACGTGACGACGCGCGTGCGTCTCGTCATGGAGCTGTCGATCCCGCGCGCGACGTTCGGCGGCGTCTTCGGCTCGCCGACGCGCGCGGAGCTCCGAAGCGTCCCGCCGCTTCCGGACAACGTGCGCGCCGCGGCGGCGCAGGTCGCGCAGCGGATCGGCGTCTCGCCGCGCAGCTCGCCTCGCGAGATCGTGACGAAGCTCGTCGCGTACTTCCGCGCGTTCCAGGACTCGGAGGAGCCGCCCGCGGATCACGGGGACATCTACCTCGATCTCGCGCTCAGCCAGAAAGGCGTGTGCCGGCACCGCGCGTTCGCGTTCATGGTGACCGCGCTCTACCTCGGCATCCCGACGCGCATGGTGACGAACGAAGCGCACGCATGGGTCGAGGTCGACGACGGCCGCCTCTGGCGCCGCATCGATCTCGGCGGCGCCGGTCGGACGCTGAACGATCCGCTCTCGGGCAACGTCCCGTACGAGCCGCCGCCGGACCCGTTCGCATGGCCGCAAGGCTCGGCCCGCGGAGACGACCTCGCCGAACGCGCGCGCCGCGCGTCCGCCACGCCGAACCGACCTGCGCCGACGAGCTCCGCGCCCGCGAGCAGCGCACCGGCCGCCCCCGGGTCCACCGACACGTCCGGAGGCACGTCCGGCGGCGGCTCGAGCGGAGACCCCGGCACGAGCGGCGCGAGCGGAACGATGGGCACGAGCCGGACGAGCGGAGCGCTTGCATCGCCTCCCTCCGGCCTGCGCCCCGTCACGGTGCCGGAGCCCGACGATCGCCCGCCGTCGACGCTCACGATGACGCTCGGCGGAACGGAAGCCCGCCGTGGCTCCCCGCTCCCGGTGCGCGGCCAGGTGACGGCCGCAGGAGCACCGTGCGGCCACGTCGCCGTCGAAATCGTGCTCCGAAGCCGCGCACACGGCGACATCCCGATCGGAGTCCTCGCGACGGACGACCAAGGCCGCTACGACGGCGCCCTCGTCCTCCCCTCGACCGTCCCGCTCGGCGACTACGAAGCGCACGCGATCACGCTCGGCGACGGGCGCTGCGGGAGGGGGGAGACGAAGTGACCGAGGCTCCAGGCTCCAGGCTCCGGGCTCCAGGGAAGGGCTCCAGTCGAGAAAGGTGCTTCAGGGCGCCTTCGATTCCGAGCTCGGCTGAGGATACGTTCACGCGACCTCTCGACGGACTTCACGCTGGTCGAGAGCGCTATGCTCTGGAAGTGTTCTCACCTGGAGCCTGGAGCCTGGAGCCTGATCCGTGAGCGCTGCCTTCATCCCTTTCCTCTACGAGCTGCGCGCGCGCAAGGTGAAGGTCGGGCCGCAGGAGGCGGTGGCGCTCGCGAAGGCGCTCGTGATGGGGCTGCACGAGAGCTCGCTCGACGGCTTCTATCACGTGGCGCGTGCGATCTGCGTTCACCGTGAGAGCGACCTCGACAAGTTCGACGAGGCGTTCCTGGCGCACTTCCGCGGGATCGAGACGAAGAGCCTCGAGCTCGTCTCCGAGATCGAGGCGTGGCTCGCGGATCCTGCGAACCGCAAGCAGCTCAGCCCGGAAGAGCTCGCCGCGCTCGAGGCGCTCGACATGGCGGAGCTGAAGCGCCTCTTCGAGGAGCGGATGCGCGAGCAGAAGGGGCGCCATCAGGGCGGCAATCGTTGGATCGGGACGGGCGGCACGAGCCCGTTCGGCGCCTTCGGCGCTCATCCCACCGGACTACGCGTCGGCCCCCACGGCGGCGGTCGGAGCGCGATGGGCATCGCCGACGCGCGCCGGTTCCGTCCGTACCGATCGGATCTGCTCCTCGACATCCGGCAGATCGAGGTCGCGCTGCGGAAGCTCCGCGCGTTCCAGCGCGAAGGACAGCCCGACGAGCTCGACGTCGAGGGCACGATCGACGCGACGGCGAAGAACGCCGGCGAGCTCGAGATCGTCGTGCGTCCGCCGCGAAAATCGAACGTCCGCGTCTTGCTCATGATGGACGTCGGCGGCTCGATGGATCCGCACATCGAGGTCGTCTCGCGCCTCTTCTCGGCGGCCAAGCGCGCGTCGAACATCCGCTCGCTCGAGACCTACTACTTCCACAACTGCATCTACGGGCGCGTCTGGGAGACCGAGCGCTTCAGCGATCCGGTGCGCGTGGACGATCTGCTCCACGAGCTCGGCCCCGAATGGAAGCTCATCATCGTCGGCGACGCGGCGATGCACCCGGCGGAGCTCCTCGGGTATGGCGACTACGAGTTCTACGCGACCGGCCAAGTGGGCACGCCCACGACCGGCCACGCGGTCCTCACGAAGCTGGCGAACCACTTCCGCCGATCGGTGTGGCTCAACCCCGACCCTCCGAGCTACTGGCGAGGCGGCACGGCAGCGGAGATCGCGAAGATCTTCTCGATGTTCCAGCTCACGCTGGAAGGTCTCGAGGACGCGATTCGTCACCTGTCGAAAGGGGATGTGAGGAAGAGATGAGGCTCCAGGCTCCGGGCTCCAGGCTCCAGAAGGAGCGCGCCGCGTAGCCCCGTCTCATCGAGCGCTCTCCCGCGCACGCACGTCGCGCGCAGACCCAGTGAAAATTTCGAGCTGTAACGACGGGCCGGAGAGCGGTGAGGGCGGCCTGCGCGAGACGCTCGCCGCTAGCCCCCCTGGAGCCTGGAGCCTGGAGCCTGGAGCCTCCAGACGCAGCGGCGGACGGGTACGCTGCCACCGCATCCTTGACGCAGACATAAAACCACTTGCTCCCACATCACACGACTGGTACAGCCCCGCTCGCGTCGCAGGCCGAAGGCCTGCGCGAACGGTGTCCGGGGCGACGAGCCCTGGAGGCCCCATCGACGTGGGGATCCCACGGCGGTCTTCAGCCGCGGTGGTCCACGGCGGTGCCCATTGGAGAAAGGAAGAGTCTGGAGCCGTAAGTAGAAATGATCCTTCACAAGAGCGCGCTTGCCGCCCTCGTTGCGCTGTCGCTTTCGTCCGTCGCCTGCGTCACGGAGATCGAGCCGACCAACGAGGTCGAGGAGACGTCCCAGGATCTCGTCTCACGAAGCGCCAAGTTCGAAACGTTCCAGGGCCTCGATGGCCAGTGGTACTTCCACGTCCTCGCCGGGAACGGCCAGAACGTCCTCCGCTCGGAGGGCTACACGACGCGCGCCTCTGCGGAGAAAGGCATCGCGTCCGTGCTCGCGAACGGCGCCGACGCACGCAACTTCGCCGTTCTCCGCGCGTCGAACGGCGACTGGTACTTCAACCTGAAGGCCCGCAACGGCAAGGTGATCGGGACGAGCCAGCTCTACGCGTCGAAGTGGAACGCGGAGCGTGGCGCCGCGACCCTGCGCACGCTCGTCGAGAGGTCGCAGGCCGAAGCGACGATCGAGCCCGCGAAGCCCGAGCCGCGGTTCGAGATCTTCACCGGCGTCGACGGGCAGACGTACTTCCGTCTTCGCGCCAAAAATGGCGAGATCGTCCTCGCGTCGGAGGGCTACACGACGAAGGCGAGCGCCGAGAAGGGCATCGCCTCCGTGAAGAGGCACGGCACCTCCGTGAGCAACTTCCGGATCTTCGAGGCGGCGAATGGGCAATGGGCTCTGAGCCTCGTCGCGACCAACGGCGAGATCATCGCGCGCGGCGAGACGTACGTCTCGAAGTGGAACGCGACGCGCGCGGCGTCGAGCATCGCGAAGCTGCTCGGCGGAGGCGACGTCACGACCGCCGATTGATTTCGGGGAGGGAGACCCGAGCGAGGAGGGGACTTTCCCCGCGACGTCGCGGGGCGCTTGTCGTCGCTCGGACCTATCGAGCGAGCTTGAAATAGTAAGAAGCCCGCGTAGCGCCCCCGCCACTCCTCAGGGGTCGCCCACGCGGGCTTCTTGTTTCCCCTCTCGTAAGGCGAGCAAGACGTTTCGTCGTGCTCGCCTCCCCTCTCCCTCTCTCCGTCTCCCTCCGAAACGCCTCGAGCTCTGGAGCTCGATTCGTTAGCTAACGCTCGGGCAGGCATGCCGTCAACGCGCACGACGCGCGTGCACGAAGATCGGTCGCATATGCAGAGGCGCTGTCGTCTCCGTCTTTACTTGTGCGAGCGAGACGAAGCGTGTGCGGCGCCGTGCACGGCCCGGCGCTCGGCTCGTCAGAGGCGGACGTCGATGTAGACGCCACGCCGAAGCTCCTGGAGCCACAGCTTTCGTTGTCGCTCCGTGGCTTCGATGTAAGCGCGCTCCATCATCTGCTCGCGCACCTGCTCGTAAGGCGGGGGCTTCGACGGCTCCGCGGCGAGCTGCACGACGATCACCGCCTGCTCGCCCCGGGGATCGCGGAAGACGATGGGCGAGGAGGTCTGCCCTGGCTTCAACGTCTTCGCGACCTGTTGCAGCTCCGGAAGGAGCCGCTGGAGGGGGACGGGGCCGCTGGAGCCGCAGGTGTGCTTCGTCCTCGTGTCGTCGCTGTAATCCTCGACGAGCTTGCAGAAGTCTTCGCCGGCGTTGGCTCGACGCGAGAGCTCCTCGGCGAGCGTGACCCGCGCGACGGCTTTCTCCTGCGGCGTGCCCGGCGGGATCTGCAGGACGAGAAGGCGCAGATCGACGGGCGACTCCTGCGCGAGCTCCTTCAAGAACCGAGCGTACGCGGCACGCGCGTCCTGCTCGGTGACGCGTACGCGACCGCGGACGCGAAGCTGAATGAGCTTCCCCTCGAGGACCTGACGGCGGATCTCGTCGCGGTAATCCTGCTCGCTGAGCCCCTGCCGCTTCGCCTCCTCGATGAGCTGCTTCGGGTCCATGCGGGCCTGCGCCGCGACCTGCCGGATGCCGTTGTCGACCTCCTCGGGCGTGACCGTGATGTGCGCCTTGTCCGCGGCCTGCTCCTCGAGGCGCTCGTCGATGAGGCGCGAGAGGAGCTCGCGGAACATCTCGCTCTCGGCGGCCGCCTGCTGCGTCGCGTTCTGGGTCTGGAGCGCGATACGGAAGAGATGCGGACGCGCACGCTGTCGCAACTCGGAGAGCAGAATCGGCCGCTCGCCGACGACGGCGACGATCCGCTCGACGATCGCTGCTTCGGCCGGACGTGGCGCAACGGCCGCGAAGAAGCCGACGCCGGCGAAGACCAAAGCTCGGAAAGGACGACTTGAGATCCGACTGAGACGCGAGCCGCCTGCCACGTTCACGTCGCCTGTCTTAGCACTTTCGGTCGTGCAGAAAGAAGGTCTATGCTCGAGCCTTGCCGCCGCACTCGGCGAGCGACCGGAAGAGGATGGTCTCCATGGGCAGAAGCTTTGGGTGGGCTAGGAGAGTTGCGCCGCTCGTCGCCGCGGCGTGTCTCGCGCTGACGACGTCGGGGTGCAAGAGCGTCCTGAAGAAGTTGAAGAAGACGGGCGACGCGGACGCGGGAGACTTCACCTCGACCTCGACGTCGACCTCGCTCGGCGACGAGCTCGCGGACGAGCAGCTCCAGAAGAAGCTCGACGAGTACATCAAGTGCCTCAACGCGCTCGCCAGCCCCATCCACCAGTCACGGCAGCGTTACCTCCGGTACGTGCCGCGCACCGGCCCGACCGGAAACGAGCAGTACGCCGACCTCTACCGGTTGCCGGTCGGGGCGACGGCCACGTGCTCTGCCGGAGTCGCTCGCGCGAAGAACATGCCGCCCTCGAACCCTCAGCTCGAGAACGCAGGCGCCGAGTTCTCCCTCGCTGCCACGGAGATCGACCGTCTGATCAACGAGGCGGACACCTACTACGAGCTGAAGCTCTTCAAGAGCGACAAGTGGGCGAAGGGCAAGGCCATGCACCCGCGCCTGATGGCCGCGTTCGATCGGTTCTCGAAGGCCGACAAGGATCTGCACGACACCCTCGACGGCATCACGAAGCCGCTCGCGCAGCGCGTCCTCGCCCGCATCGAGCGTGATGAGGGCAAGAGGTTCAGGTACTGGCGTAGGAAGGTGCTCATCACGGCTCGCGAGCTCGTCGAGGCGAGCGATCCGATCGGCGAAGACGACGACATCGACTTCGATCGCTACGGCGCCGCGTACACCGAATTCGAAAAGTCGCTCGACGAGCTGCAAGAGTACGGCAGCATGAACAGGGCGGAGCTCAACGACCAGCGGAGGGCTCCCAACTGGCCGAGGGCGGCTTCGAACTACGACGCCTTCGTCAAAGAGGCCGGTGACTTCAAGAAAGCCGCGAAGGAGTTCTGGCGCTGCCTGCGCGACGCGCCGCCTTCGGCCAAGACGCCCTCGGGCAAGATCGACCTCGACAAGCTGGACAAGTGCGGGACGGTCGAAGCTTGGAAGACCGCCGACGAGGTCATCAAGCAGTTCAACGAGTTCATTCGGACGTCGAACAATCACTTCTTCCCCTGATGGGAAGGCTCCGGGCTCCAGGCTCCAGGTTCGCGACTTCAGTCTCGAGTCTCTAGTCTCCAGTCTTTCGTCTCGGAGGCTGAGGTCCCGACAAAATGGCCGAGCCCGGAGTCACTCGACTCCGGGCTCCGGGGGCATTTCAAGGGAGCCAGCCGAGAAGTCCGGCTGGCCGCGGATCAAGACAAGGTACGAATCAGAGGACGCCGCGGCGCTCCTGATCGCGCTCGATCGAGCGGAACAGCGCCGAGAAATTGCCCTCGCCGAACGAGAGGTGGTTCTCGCGCTGGATGAGCTCGAAGAAGCTCGGACCGATCACGTTCTTCGTGAAGATCTGGAGGAGGTAGCCGTCCGCGTCGCCGTCGACGAGCACCTGGTGGCGGCGGATGCGGTCGCGGTCCTCGCGAACGTTGGGGCAGCGCTTGAAGGCCTCGTCGTAGTAGCTCGGATCGATGTCGAGCATCTCGATGGCGCCGTCGATCGCGTCGAGCGAAGCGAGGATGTCCTTCGTGAGGAGGGCGATGTGCTGCACGCCCGGCCCCTTGTGCTCGCGGAGGTACTCGGCGATCTGACCGCGCTCGTCCTTGTCCTCGTTGATCGGGATGCAGAAGGTGCCGCACGGCGAACGGAGCGCGTACGAGTAGAGGCCCGTCTTCGCGCCGGCGATGTCGAACGAGCGCACCTCGGTGAACGCGAACACGTCCTTGTAGAAGCTGGACCAGCGGCCGAGCTCGCCCTTCGGGACGTTGTTCGTCAGGTGGTCGATGGCGAAAAAGCCCTTCTCCGGCACCATGAGCGGCTGGTCGAGCGCCACGAGCTCACGGCTGATGGAGTTCTTGGCGTCCACGAAGAACACGAGGCTGTCGCCGATGCCGTGGACGGCCGGCGCGTCGAAGGCGAACCCGCCCGGCCGCTGGAACGGCCGCGCTCCCCGCTTGACCGCCTCGTCGAACGCGGCGCGAGGATCCTCGAACGCGAGACCGAGCGCGCTGACGGTCGGGCCGTGCGTCGCGCAGAGCTCCGCGCCGTAGCTGCCCGCCTCGTGCTCGACGAACATCTGGATCGAGCCCTGACGGTAGAGGTCGATCGCACGGGACGAATGCCGGTGCGTACGCGAGAAGCCGAGCGCCACCAGCAGGCGCTCGAGGCTGGAGGGAGCGTTCGTCGAGAACATCATGAACGCGAGGCCGCGCATACCGAGCGGGTTCTTCATCGCTTCGTCTCCTCTCGCACGGTCTACGACCGGGAACCGAACCGCGAAAGCAGAATGATGCGAAGGCGATCATCGAAAAATTCGATAATGTGACCCGATGCGGATCACGCTCGATTCCCTCGAGACGCTCGACGCGATCGCTCGATGCGGCAGCTTTGCCGCGGCGGCCAAGTCGCTCCGCAAGGCGCAGTCGGCGGTGAGCTACGGCATACGGCAGCTCGAAGAGGCGCTCGGAGTCGCCGTCTTCGATCGACGCGGGCACCGCGCCGTCCTGACGCCCGCAGGAGAGATGGTGCTCGCCGAAGGCCGCGCGCTCCTCACGCGCGCGCGACGCATCGAGACGCTCGCCGCTCGCTTCGAGGAGGACTGGGAGCCGCGCATCGAGGCGGTCATCGACGGCATCCTCCCGATGGACTCGATCATGCGCGCGCTCCGCCGCATGACGTCGGAGGGCGTCCCGACGAACATCCAGATCAAGGTCGAGTTCCTCGGCGGGGTGCAGGACCGCTTCGAGCGCGATCGCGCGGACCTCATGCTCGTGAAGGACTACCTGCGCAGCGACGCGCTCATCGAGCATCCGCTCCCGGACGTCGAGGTGGTACTCGTCGCCGCCGCGGATCATCCGCTCGTCGGCGCCGACACCGCGGCCGTCTCGCTCGCGGACCTGCACCGTCACGTCGAGCTCACCGTGCACGACTCGAGCGAGAGCAAGCGCCTCGTCGACGCGCGCGTGTTCGGCGGCCCGCGCGTGTTCTTCCTCAGCGACTTCAACACGAAGAAGCAGGCCCTCCTCATGGGCCTCGGCTTCGGCTGGATGCCGACGTACCTCGTGGAAGGCGAGCTCGCGAGCGGCGCGCTCGTGGAGGTGCCGTACGCGGGCGGCTCGCGCTACACGTTCACGCCGATGCTCGTGCACCCACGCGATCGCCCGCTCGGTCGCGCGGGCAAGCTGCTGCTCGATCTGCTCACGACGCCCACGACCACCATGCTCACGGCGCCGCCCCCGCGTCGCAGGCGCGCTCCTCGCCGGCGCTCCGCGCGTTGACGGCGCGCACGAAAAAGGCCGACCACCTCGCGGTGATCGGCCTCGTGAAGAGCGCGCTCCGTGCGATCAGCGCTTCGAGTACTGGAAGCGCTTGCGGGCGCCCGGCTGACCGTACTTCTTGCGCTCCTTCTTGCGCGCGTCGCGCGTGAGGAACCCGGCGCGCTTGAGGATGCCGCGCTTCTCCGGATCCATGGCGACGAGGGCACGCGAGATACCGTGACGCATCGCCTCGGCCTGCGCGGAGTGACCGCCGCCGCGAACGGTCGCCCACACGTCGAACTGATCGGTCGCCTCGATGAGCTCGAGCGCCTGCTTCATGACCATGATCGAGGTCTCACGCTCGAAGTACTGCTCGGCCGGGCGGTTGTTCACCGTGACCTGGCCGGTACCGGGCGAGAGCCAGACGCGGGCGATGGCGGTCTTGCGCTTGCCGGTGGCGTACGTGCGGTTCGTGGTGCTCATCGTCGTCTTCTTCTCTCAGTTCGTGTCCCGAGGCGCCTCGGGGCTCACTTGATCTCGAGGGCCTGGGGCTTCTGCGCGGCGTGCGGATGATCCGGGGTCGCGTACACCTTCAGCTTGCCGAGCATCTTCCGACCGAGGACGTTCTTCGGGAGCATGCCCTTCACGGCCTTCTCGATCGGGAACGTCGGCTTCTTCGCGAGCAGGTGCCGGTAGGCGATCTGCTTGAAGCCGCCCGGGATTCCGGAGTGGTGCGAGTAGAGCTTCTGGTCGAGCTTGTTGCCCGTCAGCTTCACCTTGCCCGCGTTGACGACGATGACGAAGTCACCCGTGTCCTGGTGCGGGGTGAAGGTCGGCTTGTGCTTGCCGCGAAGGATGTGCGCGACGTGGCTCGCGAGACGCCCGAGCGGCTTGTCCGTCGCGTCGACGACCCACCAGGCGCGGCTGGCCTCAGCCTCCTTCCGCGTCGCGGAGTAGCTGCGGTGCGGGTTCCTCGGTTTGGCCTTCGGGGCCTCGGGCGTTGCCATCTCTCTTGCCTCTCGAAATCGCGCTGGAATTTGCCTTCGCCACGGAGCACACGACGGAGCCCTGGCGGAAGGGGGCGGGAACGTACGCGGGGACCGCGCTTTCGTCAAGCGGATCTGCCCGTTTTGGCCGCGCTCACCACGGAGCAGCGCCCGCCGCGCCCCTAATAGAGGAGGGAACGGCGGGGCGCAACGGGGGACGTCGCACCACCTGAGTCTCGAGTGGTTCCTTTCCGAACCCGCGTAAAGCGCTTGGCAGGATCGCGAACGTCACGGTGATGCCAGGACCGACTGGAGCCTGAAATCGCTCTGGTCGAAGCCGAGCCAACGATTGCTACGCATATCTTTCGCACGTAAAAGATCGTCCCATGATCAGCTTCGAGCCGAGCGAGGACCAGAAGCTCATGGTCGCCTCCGTGGCCGAGTTCGTCCGGACGGCGATCCGGCCGAAAATCCGCGACTTCGAGCGCGATCGCGGGCTCCCGGAAGACGTCCGCAAGACCGCGCACGAGCTCGGGCTCGCCCTCGCCGCGCTGCCGGAGTCGGTCGGGGGCGCGGGGCTGGGCCTCACGACCGCGGTGCTCCTCGAGGAGGAGCTGGCGTCGGGCGACCCCGCCGCGCCGTTCGCGCTCGGCGGGCCCGGACCGTTCGGCCTGGCGGTCGTCGAGCTCGGGACGGAGGAGCAAGCGAAGGACGCGCTCCGGCCTTTCACCGAAGCCGGCGCGCACGGGCGCTTCGGTGCGGTCGCATGGGGAGAGCCGAAGCCGAACCCGGATCGGCCGGGCCTCTCGACGACGGCGACCAAGACGGCCGACGGCTGGCGGCTCGACGGCACGAAGGCCTACGTGCTCAACGCCGACCGCGCCGAGAGCTTCGTCGTGTTCGCGCAGGTCGATCGCGACGCGGGATGGAACGGGCTCGGCGCGTTCCTCGTCGACGCGCGCGCGCCGGGCCTCGTCGTGCTCGATCGCGTCACGACGCTGGGGCTCGACGCCGTCAGCTTCGGCGGGATCGAGCTCTCGGGCGTCACGGTGCCCGAGTCGGCGCGGCTGCTCGGCGGCGACGACTTCACGCGCGCGCTCTTTCGGTTCTTCGCCAAGAATGCGCTGCTCGTCGCGGCGCGCGGCGTCGGGCTCGCCCGCGCGGCGTTCGAGATCACGCGCGAATACGTCGACACGCGCAAGGCGTTCGGAAAGCCGATCGGGCACTTCCAGGCGGTCGCGTTCACCGTGGCCGACCGCGCGATGGACGTCGACGCGAGCCGCGCGCTCGTGTGGCGCGCGGCGGCGGCCTGGGACGCGCTCGCGCGCGGCGAAGGCGACGAACGCTCCGCGCTGCTCCTCACTGCAGAGGCGGTCGCCTTCGCGCACGAAGCGGCCATGCGCTGCGGTGACGACGGCGTGCAGCTCCACGGCGGCGCAGGCTTCATGCGCGACTACCCCGTCGAGAAGCTGATGCGCGACGCGAAGCAGCTCGGGCTCTGCGGGATGACCGCCGAGCACGCCGACCAGCTCGCGGCGGCGGTGACGCTCGGCGTGCCGATCGATCCGGGCCTCGTGCTGCCGACGCCCGAGACGCAGAACGTCTTCGTTTGAGGCCTCGGGCCTCGGGCCCCAGGCCTCACCGGGAAGAGTCCTCAGTCCTCAGTCCTCAGTCCTCAGGGAACGAATGGCGATCGAGTTCTCACTGACCAAGAAGCAGCTCGAGATGCGCGAGGCGGTTCACGGGCTCGCGAAGAACGTGATCCGGCCACACGCCCTCGCGTGGGATCGCGCCGGAGGCATCCCGGAGGACTTCCTCCGCAACATGGCGCGCCTCGCGACCTCGATGGGATCGAACGCGATGACGGCCGGCCTCGGCGACGAGGGGAACGCGCCCGAGGGCGAGAGGAAGCGCGGCATGGGCGGCAACCTGTTCAGCGTGCTCGCGTCCGAGGAGCTCGCCTGGGGCGACCCTGCCCTCCTCTTGTGCCTGCCCGGACCGGGGCTCGGGGGTCCGCCCGTGCGCGCGAGCGGGACGCCCGAGCAGAAAAAGCGGTTCTTCTCCGTCTTCGACGGCATGCTCGACGACGACAAGCCGCTCCGATGGGGCGCGTACGGTCTCACCGAGCCGGGAGCCGGCAGCGACGTCGCCGGCATTCGTACGAGCTGCCGCAAGGACGGCAAGCACTGGGTGCTCAACGGACGCAAGTGCTACATCACGAACGGCGCGCGCGCGTCGTGGACGGTGATCTTCGCCACCGTCGATCCCGCGCTCGGCCGCGCCGGTCATCGTGCCTTCGTCGTCGAGAAGGGCACGCCCGGTTTCAGCGTCGGTCGCATCGAGGACAAGATGGGGCTGCGCGCGAGCGAGACCGCGGAGCTCGTGCTCGAGGACTGCCGCGTCCCGGAGGAGAACCTCCTCGGTGGAGAGGAGCGCTACGTGTCGAAGGAAGGCTTCATGACCGCGATGAAGACCTTCGACAACACGCGCCCGCTCGTCGGCGCCATGGCGTGCGGGATCGGGCGCGCCGCGTACGACTACGCGTGCGAGTTCGTGAAACGGAACTACGTCCTGTCACGTCCGATCCCGCGCTACGCGGCGATCACGGAGCGGCTCGCGCGCGTCGGCCGCGGGCTCGAGGCGGCGCGCACGCTCTGCTGGCGCGCGGCATGGATGGCCGACCAAGGTCTGCCGAACGCGAAGGAGGCGAGCATGGCGAAGGCCATGGCCGGCCAGGCGGCGATCCGTGCGTGCATCGAGGCGATCGAGATCTGCGGCGCCGAAGGGTCCATCGCGACGGAGCACCAGCTCCTCGAGAAGTGGTTCCGCGACATCAAGGTCTACGACATCTTCGAGGGCACCGGGCAGATCCAGCGTATCGTCATCTCGAAGCGGCTCATCTCCGATCTGAAGTCCTTCTGAGGACGCGTTTCGTCGAGAGCTCGCTCGAGCGATCCGCGAGCTGAGCCTCGCCGGGGTACGTCGGTTGCAGCCGATCGCGTCGAGGTCTCATCATGCGTCACGCTCGTGATCTCGCGCTCGGCGCCTTGATCGGCGCTGGATTGATGTTTCTCCTCGATCCTCGCGGCGGCAGCGCTCGCCGCGCGCTCGTGCGCCAGAAGTCGGTGCGCGCCGTGCACGAGATCGAGACGGCGGTCGGCATCGGCAAGCGTGATCTCGGCCACCGCGTGCAAGGCATCGCGTCGATGGCGTTCGGGAAGCGGCGCCCCGCGCATGCACCCCCGGACGTGATCGTCGCGCGCGTGAGGTCCAAGCTCGGGAGGCTCACCTCTCACCCTCACGCCGTGAAGGTCGAGTCGAAGGGAGACGGCGCGATCGTGCTGAAGGGCCCCATCCTGCGCGCCGAGCTCGACCGCGTGCTCTCGGGCCTTTCGCACGTGCGCGGGGTGCACGAGATCGAGAGCGAGCTCGAGGTCCACGATCGGCCCGACATCCCGGCGCTCCAGGGGGGCTCGGACAAGCCGACGCCCCGGCCGCTCCACACGCCGGCGTCGCGTTTCGTCCTCGGGATCGCCGCAGCGAGCTTCGCGGTGACGTCGTTCCTCAAGGGTCACCCGCTCGGCGCGCTCGCAGGCGGCGCGCTCGCGTTCGCGCTCGCGCACAGCATCGTGCACCGGGGCGGCGAGCCGAGCCTCGGACACGGCGGGCTCAAGGGCCTTCGCGAGTCGTATCCGCCGGGCTCCGAGTGGGCGCCGGCGTCGGAGTGAGCTCCGATGGGAGCCGCCCCATGCGCTCGACGAGTGTGCGCGACCGCGCGGCAAATTGCCGCTGTTGGCGTCGCCGGACGACGTGGCCGGTGCGCGGAGCGGTTCCCGTCGAACGCGTGAGCCGAAACGGGCTCGTCAGGGTACTCGTGTAGAGGAACGAGCCTTCTCGCATGTCCTCTACCCTCGCCCCCGAGCGCGTGCGCTCGTTGCCGGTCGGACCGACCGACGCGGCGCTCGTCATCGCCGCGCGAGCCGGCGAGGCCTGGGCGTGCGAGGTGCTCTACCGCAGGCACGCCCAAGCGGTGTACGGGCTCGCGTGCCGCCTCTTGGGCTCCAAGGTCGACGTGGACGACTTGCTCCAGGACTCCTTCCTCACGGCATTCGCGACCCTCGATCGACTCGAGGATGGCGGCGCGTTCCGCTCGTGGGTCTGCGGGATCCTGGTCCGCAAGACATCGAAGCTCATGCGGCGCAACGCGCTCCTCGCGAGGCTCGGGCTGAGGCGCGCCGCTCCGCCGCCGGACCTCGACTCGATCCTGTCGCCGAGCACTCCGCCCGACGTGGCCGTCGAGCTCCGGCAGCTCTACGATCGATTGCAGCGCTTCCCCGGGGAGCTCCGGACCACGTTGCTGCTCCGGCGCGTCGAAGGAGCCTCCCTCGAGGAGATCGCGCAACTGACCGGCGCATCGCTCGCCACCGTCAAACGTCGTCTGAAGAAGGGGGCCTCGATGTTGATGGAGGATTCCGGCGATGAGTGAGCGTCCGCCGTCCCGGTTCTTCCACACTCCCCTCGGGGAGGAGCGGCGCGAGCGCAATTGGCGCGCGATCGCGGAGCGGCTTCCCGCCCAGCAGCGGCGCCCGCAGCCGAGATACCGAGCGCTCGCGGCCGCGGCCGTCGTGTCGCTCGTCCTGGTTCTCTTCGCGATGCCCCTCTTCCGGCGACCTGCCGGCGCGATCGACGGCGCCGTCCTCGAGACCGGCGCTGGCGAGAGGCAATCGCTGGAGCTCGGCGACGGATCGCACCTCGTCCTCGAGCCGTCGACGAAGCTTCGACTGGAGCGCGTCTCCGGACGCGAGATCCGGCTGAAGGTGGAGGCCGGCGAGGTCTACGCGGACGTGACCCACAAGGCGGATCGTCCCTTCAGCGTCGTGGCAGGCCCCGTGGAGGTGCACGTGGTCGGGACGAAGTTCCGCGTGCAGCACCATCCCGCGGACGGAAACGTCGTCGTGTCCGTCAGCGAAGGCCGCGTGGCGCTCACGCGATCGGACGGAGAGCCGGTCCCGAACACGCTGGGCGCCGGCGAGACTTGGTCCTCGGAGGCGATCCGCGTCTCCGCGGCGGCGAGATCGACCATGGCCGACGCGTCGACCTCGCCCTCCGTGGAACCGAGCGGAGCGCGCACGGCGGCGCGTCCGCCCGTCGTGTCGAAGCGGTTCCGCGAGCTGTGGCGCGATGGGCAATTCGTGGCGGCGTGGGCGGAGATCCCGCCGTCCGACTTCGACGCGATCCTGAGCACGGCAGGCCCGCAGGATCTCTTCGCGATCGGAGAGTCCGCACGGATGAGCGCCCATCCGCACAGCGCGGCGCGCGCCTTCGACGCTCTCCGGCGCCGCTTCCGTTCGGACGCACGCGCCCCGCTCGCAGCGCTCGAGCTCGGCCGGCTCCGCCTCAACGAGCTCGACTCGCCGCTCGAGGCGAAGGAGGCGTTCGAGGACGCGATACGGCTCGATCCGACGGGCGCGTTCCGCGAAGACGCCGAGGCGCGTCTCGTCGAGGCGCTCGAGGCGGCGGGGCTCGTGGACGAGTGCATCGAGGCACGCGAGCGATATCTCGCCGCGCACCCGGGCGGGCTCCACGAGCGGATGGTGAAGCGGCGGTGCAGGTGAGGCCGAACCGGCTGCTGCGGCCGCTCCTCGCCATCGCAGCATCGCTCTCGATCGCGACCTCGACGATCGACGCGCAAGCCGACGAGGCGCCGCACGGGCGCTGCGTCCCGCCCGGTTCCGTGAGCGTGCGCGTGGCGCCGTTCGCGGACGCCGCGATCTCGCGCCGAATCGAGAGCGAGATCGCGTCCGAGCTCGGCTCGACACCGTCGAGGCCCTGCTGGCACCTGCCCGGAGAATCGCGAGGCCCGGACATCGAGGTGGACGTCCGGTGGTACGACCGTTCGCGGGCGCGGGTCACGATCGTCGCGATCACGCCGCAACGGGTCCACTACGGAGTCCGCGACCTGGATCTCGAGAAGCTTCCCGACGACGGCATCCCGCTCGCCGTCGCCATCGCGACCGACGAGCTGCTCGAGACGATCGGAGAGCAGCTCGCGCACGCACCCGTGCTGCAGCCGCCTCCGCGCGATGCACCGCCGGCTCCACCTCCGGCGCCGTCACCGCCGCCGCCGCCGCCCCCTCGAAGGCTCGGCTTCGGCCCGGCCGCGGCAATCGACGTGCTCGGCTCGGGAGTCGCGCTCGTCGGCCCCGACGCGCGGCTGCTCGTCCCGCTCACGAGCAGCGTCGCGCTCTCGCTGCGCGTCGGCTCTCGCGTCGCGGCGGACTTGCGGAGCCGGGAGCCCGCGAGACCGACGGGCGCGTGGATCGCGGGAGGCGCGCTGCGCGTCGGATCCCATGGCGGCCCCTCCGGCTTCTCCGTGAGCGCCGGCATCGACGCGACCACGCTGAGGATCACCGGGCCTACCGACACGATCGTGAAGACGCTCGCGATCGCGCGCGCCGGTCTCTCCGGCTACGTGACGCTCGCACCCGGGCTCCGTCTCATGGCAGACGCCTACGTCGGCGGAGCGCTCAGCGAGGGTCACGCCCAAGTCGGCCCCGAGCAGTCCCGCTCCTTCGGCCAGGGGATCTCGAGCGGCGGGGCGGTCGGGATCGCCGCGCTCTTCTGAGCGAACCGTGACAAAGGGCCGCGCGTGAGCCGTTCCGCACGCGAAGAGGTACCAACCGGGTGCGCATCTCGATCCGTCGCGCTGCGACGAGACACCTCAGCACGATTTTCCACCTGGAGGCCTTCATGAAGCTCAGGACCGGTCTGTTCATCGGCACAAGCCTGCTCGCTCTCGCCCTCGTCGCGAATCTCGCTCAGGCGCGAGCGACCTCGCTCGGCGACGACAAGGACGGCGGCGGCTCCATCGCGCTCGGCGACGACAAGGACGGCGGCGGCTCCATCGCGCTCGGCGACGACAAGGACGGCGGCTCCATCACGCTCGCCGACGACAAGGACGGCGGCTCCATCACGCTCGCCGACGACAAGGACGGCGGCTCCATCACGCTCGCCGACGACAAGGACGGCGGCTGATCGCCGGGCGGCACCGGATGGGTCACGGGAAGGGGGCTCCCGCCCTTCCCGTGAAAACACCAAACGTTTCGCGGGAGCGTCCGCGGTGCGGCACGGGTGCTATCCTGGGGTCGATGCGTCCATGGTGCATGGCGCTGGCGATCGGCCCCCTCTCCGTCGCGTGCGCCGCGTTCAGTACGGCCACGACGGATCCACCGTCCTTGGCCCCCGACTCGAACCTCGACGCGAGCACCGACGGCGGCGCGAGCACCTCGTCCGAGGCAGGCGGCATCACGAACGTCGAGGCTGGCACCGGGCCGATGCCCGAGGTGTGCGCGATCGAGGACTGTCCGAAGGTCACGGACGACGGCAAGGACAACTGCAAGGGCGAGGGGTGCAAGGACCTCGACGACTTCCACCAGAGCGGCTCCGTGCAGAGCACGGACGGCCGATGCCACATCTCGGGGGCGGCCTACCTGTATCGGGAGCGTGACCGCATCGACTTCCCCGACAGCCTCTTCGAGCTCGTCTTCGATCTGATCGACCTCACCAGCACCACGAACGGAACGATCGCCACCATCGGCATCGGGCAGGACGCGCAGACGGGCTCACGGGACATCAGCCTCCGCGTCGAGGACGGCCGGATCCGTCTCTGTGATGGCGGATCCGCCGACACGTGCACGCCCTCCGTCCCTGCCCCGATCGGCAAGCGCGTGCACATCTACGGCACGGTCAACGGCGACGAGGCGCGGCCACCGAGGTTCGGGGTCGCGGTCCTCTCGGACGACACGTGCCACGAGCTGCTCGCGCTGCAGCTCGAGTGGCCCCTGCCTCGAGGCTCCAAGGTCGTCGGCGCGGTCGGCTGCGTGGAGGCGACCTCTTGCCAGATGGTCGTCGACAACCTCCTCGTGATGATGCGGGTCGACCCACCGGCACAGTGATCAGAACAGCCCGATCGCGAAGTTGATCGCGCCGATGTCCTCGTAGGACTCCTTCGTGAGGTTGAAGCCGTAGTCCACCGCGAGCGGTCCCACCGGCGTCTGCACGCGGAGGCCGGTGCCGGCGGCGACGCGCATCGGGAACACGCGCTTTTCGAACGGGTACTTCGGGTCGATCCAGAGGTTGCCGATGTCCGTGAAGATCACGGTCTCGAGCGGACCTTTGACCGGGATGCGAAGCTCCACGCGCTCGTTCACCATGAGGTTGCCGCCGCGGATCGGCTGCGTCGCCGGAGTGAACTTGTTCGGGTTCGGCACCTGCGGCGCGTTCGGATCCGACGGATTGGCAGGATCGGGGATGGTGTCGGGCAGGTCCTTCGTCGCGTAGATGCGGTCGACGTTGTCCTGCGGGATGAAGCTGTTGAGCGTCCAGCCGCGCATCGTGTCGACGCCGCCCATGAAGAACAGACGATCGGGGTACGTCTGCGAGGTCTGCGTGAGCTGGAGGTTCACGCCCAGGCGCGTGAGCGCTGCGATGCGCAGCCCCTTCGGGAGCGGGATGTAACCCGCGAAGGTCTGCGTCAGCTTGAAGAAGTGGCTCTCCGGCGGCGCCGCACGGCCGCGCACGAGCGCCTGCTGGATGTTGGCCTCCGTCGGGAACGCGTCGACGTGCTCGATGCCGCTCACGACGTAGGTGCCGCGTGAGGCGTTGAAGGCGTTGTCGCGACGATCCCAAGTGATGAGCAGGCGCTGGGAGAAGGCGTACGTCTCGCCGTCCGGCACGAGGAGCTGGCGGACGAGATCGGTGATGTTGCGCCCCTGGCGCGCGAGCGACACGAGGTACTCCTGCGCGCTTCCGGACTGGAAGATGCGGCTGTTGTTGAACTCGAAGCTCTGGAAGAACGTGAGCTGCACCTCGCTCACGGGGCGGTAGTTGATGTTCGGGATCGTCGCGATCTTCGTGAGGTAGAAGTCGCGTTGGAGATCGTGGACGACGAGCGTGTCGAGGCCTGCGCGCCAGAGCGGCCCGAGCCCGATCTCCGGAAAGACGAGCCCGGCGGTCGCGCGCACGCCGAGCCGCGCGAAGTCGTTCAGGTTGCGGTAGTTCTCGCGCGCGACCGGGTCGATGATGAGCGGCGTCGGGATGTACGCGAGCTGGAGGCGCAGCGTGAGCTGGATCGCGTTGCCCCACAGGTTCGTGTGACCGTACTCCGCGCGGAGCCGGAAGCCCTCGCCCGTCGAGAAGCCCGGACCGACCTCGGTGTACTGCCGCGTCCGCTCGACGACCGTGATGACGACCGTCTTGTTCCGCTGAGGAACGTACGGGTTCTCGAGCGACACCGACACCGACGAGAACGCGCCCAGCGTCGCGATGCGCTCCTCCGTCTTCCGGACGAGGCTCGCGCGATAAGGCTCGCCGACGACGAGCGCGACGCGGCTCCGGATGACGCTCTCGCGCGTGTGGTGGTTCCCGCGAATGACGATGTCTCGGACGATGACCTTCTCGCCCTCCGAGATGCCGAAGCGGACGCGCGCACGCGTGTGATCCGGCGACTGCTCGAGGGAGTACCGCACGTCGGCGAACGCGTAGCCCTCCTCTTTGTAGACCTCGACGAGCCTGCGACGTGCTTCCTCGAGCTTGAGGGTGTTGACGTACCTCCCGAGCTCGACGTCGGCGGCCTTCGCGAGGTAAGCCGGAGAGAGCGCCGTCGCGCCGGTGAACGCGACGTCCCAGAGCTGCGTGCGGGGTCCGAGCTTGACCGGGATGCGCAGCCAGACGCGCGGCTCGCACTCGACGCCGTGCACCGGGTCGGGGACGCACGTGGAGCTCGGATCGAGCGGCGGCACCGGGAGCGGCAGCCCGATCGCGTCGTACGTGCAGATGTCCTCCTTCTCGGGAGGCACCGGCATCGGCGTGCACTCGCCCGGCGGCGACCGCGGGTGGCACCGACGCCGAATGACCTGCACCGGGCCGACCTGCGCGGAGAGGAAGCCCTCGGCTCGGTACAGCTCCTGGACGTGCTGCACGGCGCGTTCGTACGTCTCGGGCACGTACGCCGTGCGCGGCTCGAGATCCAGCGGCGCGGGCCGCGCGCCCGTCGCCCCCATGGCGCCCGTGATGATGCGATCGAGGACGGCCGGCTTCGGCGGAACGATGACGTCGCTGCCGGGCAGCTCCTCCTCGAGGTAGCTGTCGATCTCGCTCCCGATGGCGCGCGCCGACCGCGGACCGCCCTCGGAGAGCTTGCTCGCCTCCGCTTCCCGGAAGCACGGGTACGATCGCGCCGCGACCTGGACCTGCGAGCCCTCGATGATGTGGAAGACGAGGTGGTTCGTGGCGTCCTGCGGCGTGCCCCGCACCTCGACGCGGACCTCGGCGTCGAGGAAGCCGTGCTTGACGTACCAGTCCGTCAGCTTCTGGACGAGGTGGTTCGGCGTCCGGTCGGTCTCCTCCTCGAGATCGAGGACGCTGTCGAGCGTCGACTTGTCGAAGTGGTCGTTGCCCTCGTACCGCGTCTCGTAGCGCGTCCCGAAGTCGACCCGCACGCGCAGGACGACGATGCCCTTGTGGAGCACGACGTCGTGCGAGACCTCGGCGCGGTGATGTCCGCGCGATCGGATGCGCGCCTCGAGCGCGCTGTCGGCGGCGGCGAGGAGGACCTCGTCGGCGCGCATGCCGACCTTCATCGCGTAGAACTGCTCGGCGTCTTCGATCTCCTCCTTCGTCGCGCCCGTCGGGTAGAGGACGCGACGCTCGATCCTGCGCGGAGCGCCGACGGACACGCTGATGTCGAGGATGACCCGGAGCGGATCGCCGGTGCCCCGCGTCGACATCGCGACCCGCGGCGCCGGGAACCCGCGACGCTGGATGAGCGCCTCGAGGCGGGCGAGGTGGCCGGGGATCTCGCTCGCGACGAGCTCCCCGTCGGTCGCGAGATCGAGGTCGCGCAAGAGCTCGTCCGGATCGAGCGGAGCGCCGTGCAGGTCGACGTTTATCGCGTCGATGACCTTCCGCGGGGTGGCGCGGATCGTGACGACCACGCCGGCGCCCTCCATCGAGAGCTCGGCGCGCGCGCTCGCGAACCGACCGCTGTCGAGGACCTCGCGCATCGCGGCGCGGACGCCCCTCGCCGTCACGAAGTCGCCCGGCCGCAGCACCGAGACGGCGGGAGCCTTCACGTCGGGCCAGCGGGCGTCTTCGACGACCACGTCCACGCGGAGCACGACCTGGCCGATGAACGGCGTGAGGTCCTGCGCGATCTCGATCTCGGGCGCCGGGTTCCCGAGCGGCGGTACGGGGGGAGGCGTGAGCACGCTCACGTCGTCCGCCGCGCCGTCCGCTCGCGCGGGCGCGACGCCGAGGACGACCGCAAGCGCGACCACGGCGACCCACAGAGCGCGCCGCCAGAAGCCTCCGGTCATCGGCGGCGCAGTTTAGACCATTGTCCGAGCCGATACACGCGGCCGTTCCGCTCCACGTGTGACGGCCAGAGGAGCTCTCCGGCGGCTCCGTGGCTCTACGGAACCGGCTCGTCGAAGTGGACGCACCAGTTGTAGAGGCGGTTGCCCGTGCGCGAACGCGTGTCGTCCGAGTCGCGCAGGTTCCCACGCGGCCCGCTCGTCGGCCCCGCCGGTGCGCCGCGGATGCCGGTGAAAGCGTAGCGGATGCGCCGGTTCTGGCCCGTCGGCTCCGCGGAGAGCGTGATCGCGACCGTGTCCGGCCCGGTCACCTCGACACGCGTGATCGACGGAGGCGACGCCGAGTCGTCGGTGTACTCGAAGCCGTAGTTGCCCGGATCGCTCACGAGCGTCGTGTCGAGCACGATCGGCGGGACCGGGACGGCGAACGTGATCGTGATGACGGCGCCCTCTCGGCGCGTCGCGATCGGGCGGAGCGGCTCCCAAGGACGGCCCTCGAGCACGACGCGCCGATACGCCTTCGCGTAGTCCTCGCCCATGTGGCGATAGCCGCGCGCGGTGAGATGCACGCCGTCCTTCGAGTACGAGAGGTGGTACTTCGGGCCGACGAGGACGACCTTGCCGTTGCTCTTCCGATGGGCCGAAAGCTGCGCGATGGGGACCGCGCTCGTCTCGGTGCCCTTCATCATGCGCGTCCAGCTCGAGATCTGCGTCTGGAACATCGGGACCGGCTCGGACTGACCGGTGATCGCCTTGATGTCCCGCTCGTAGTCCGCCTGCCACTCGAGCAGGTCGTCGTCGTAGTGATCGTTCTGCTCGGCGTGATCGGACTCGCCGTGCACGGTCGCGATCGCGCGGACGACGTACGTCTTCCCCATCCTGCGCGCGATGTCGCGTCCCGCGACGACCTGCGCCATCCCGTTCTCGTACGGCTTCGTCCCCTTCTTGAGGCGCGCGTACTGCTTCGCACCGGACCCGTGGACGCTGACGAGGAGGTCGTGCCTCGCGGACGGATCGCCGCCCGCGAGCGACAGCTCGGTGACGAGGTTGGCGAACGCGCTCGACATCGTCTCGACGACCGCCTTCGAGCCGGGGATGAAGTCGCCCTCGACGAGAGGCTCGAAGCTCTCGAGGTCCTCGCCTCCCGCCATCACGCCCGTGTTGAACATCAGGTTGTGGAACGGCTGCGACGTCGAGAGCGGCGGCGCGCCGGAGACGCCGACCGAGAGGCTCTGGCCGGTGATGAGGACGTGATTGACGTCGTAGCGGACGTACGCAGACGCGCCGCCCGCGTCCGTCTCGCTCGCGCCGGCGTCGGCGGACGCGCCTCGGTCCGCGACGGGAGGCGCGACGGATGCGTCCGCACGCGCCAGGGCCTCGCGTGGCGAGCTCGCCGGGAGCGGACGCTCGGCCGTACGGCACGCGCCGGAAGCGGCGACGACGAAGAGGAGCACGAACACCGCGCCATGCGCTCGTGCTCCGGTCGCTCGCGCGTCGGCTCGCGCGTCGGTGAGAAGGCCTCGCGCCCGCATCGCGACGGATGTTGCCTTCTCGTGCAGCCGCACGCCAGCCGTTCGGGTCCGCGACTATACCGATTCGGACAACCCACGGCTCGGCTTCGACGACCGGCTCCGTCGCTCGGAGGCCCGTAGCTGGAAAAATTCTTCCCTCGTCTCGTCCTACGCGCGACCCTTTCGTTCCGGATGCTCGTGGGTGGTCCCCATCGCAGCTGGTTCCTCGGATCCCTCTTCGTCGGTGTGGCGTGCCTGCTCTTGCTCGATCTCCACTTCGCGCCGGCGCTGATCGCCGAGACGGAACGGGACGAGCGCGACGCGACGGACGCGGCGGCCGTGACGAGCGCCGACGTGGCGGCGTCCGCGTCGGCGGCTCCCGTCGTGCGCGTCGTCGTGGAGCCCGCGGCGCGGGTGCCGACGATCGTCGCGCGCTTCGACAGCCAGGCGAAAGAGCCCATCGACGAGTCCGCGATCCGCGCGCTCGCGACGGCGATGATCGAAGACCACGAGGCCAAGATCGTGCTCGAGGGGCACAGCGACACGTTCGGCGCCGAGACCTACAACCACGAGATCAGCCTGAAGCGCGCCGAGTGGGTGAAGAATCGCCTCGTCGAGCTCGGCGTGAGCCCCGAACGGATCGAGACCGTGGGCCTCGGCGCGACCAGGCCGCTTCGTTACGACGAACCCGACGCGCAATCGGTGAACCGGCGCGTCGAAGTACGCTGGGTCGGGAGGTAGAATGGATGCAATCGTCGGCGTCTGGTTGACGTCCATCCTCGGCGCCGCCGCCTTCACGGCGGCCGGGTACGTCGCGGGTCGGCACCGAGCGTCGCTCTTCGAGGGCCCACACATGCGAGCGGCCGACCCGAGCGCGACCGCTCCTGCCGGAGACCGCCCGACGCCGCAAGCGAGCACGCCTGCGTCCGAGAACGCCCCGGCACCCGAGGCCGAGACGCCCGTCGCGCCGCCCGTCGAGGAGAAGACGCCGCCGGCCCCGGAGGCGAGCGCGAAGCCCGACGCACCGCCCGACGACGACCCCGACGACCGCCCCACGCTCGTTCCCGAGGAACCGCCGCAGCCGGTCGTCGAGGCCACGGCCCAGCCGTCGACGCGACCGCCGCCGCGGCCGCGATCGCCGTCGATCGTCGCCGAGCTCGCGGCCGCCGCCGCGGAGCTCGAGTCGCTCCGCAGCGACGTTCGTGCGGCCCTCGAGCGCGCGGAGAACGCGGCGCAGAAGGCACGCGCCGCCGAGGTCGTGCGCGCGGAGCTCGAGCGTCAGATCGAGGCGCTGCGCCAGGAACTGAAGGAGGAGGTCGCCGCACGCGCGACGGCGGAGCGGCGCGCCGCCGAGCTCGACGATCGGCTCGCGGCCGCGTCGGAGGAGGCGGCGACGCTCCGCCACCGCGTCTCGTCGCTCGACAAGCAGGCCAAGCAGCTCCGCGAGGCGCTCCAGGGCCGCGTGCGTGCGCTCACGCAGAGCGAGTGGCACCGCCGGCGCGACCTCGAAGAGGCCGAGGCGATCCGCCAGAAGCTGCGTGACGTGTCCGAGAAGCTCGAGCGCACGTCGATGCCGCCCAAGTCGGCGAGCCTGCCTCCGACCGCCTCGAGCGGGGCGAGCATGCCGCCGGGAGCTTCGCTCGGCGCGCCCGCGGTGCCGCGATCGCTCCGGCCGAGCATCGACGAGGCCGCTGCGCTCCGTGAAGAGGTCCAGCGCCTCACCGCCGAGAATCGGTCGCTCCGCGCGCGCATCCTGGGGAGCACACCGCCGAAGCGCGCGGAGCGCGTCTCGGGGTTCGACCTCGACCTCGATCGCTATCGCTCGCTCGTCGACAAGGTCGGCGGCGTCGCGGGCCTGCGCGGCGTCGCGCTCACCGACGACGTCGGCGCGCTGCTCGCAGGCAAGGGCGAGCACACCGAAGGGCTCGCCGCGTTCGGCTCGTACATCCGTGACGCGGGCTCGCGAACCGAGCGCCTGCTCCCTCTCGAGGGAGTCGAGGAGGTCGACATCCTCGATCGAAACGGGATGTTCCTCTCGACGCGCGTCATCGTGCACACGCCGGCCGAGATCTCCCTCGTCCTCCTCGGCGCGGCGAAGTCCTCGCTCCTGACGGCGAAGAAGCTCGTCGAAGACGAGCTCCGGCAGCGCGCCTGACGCTCGGCAGGTTCACTCTTCGCGCAAAGATCTTCATCGCCGGACGGTGGTGTCGAGAAAGCGGCCTCGAACACGAAGCCGGGGTAAGATCGAAGGGCATGCGCAAGCAGCGGATGCTCCCCTTCGTCGCCGGCCCCGTGGTCTTGTCGGCGTGCGCGCTGATCGCCGATCTCGGTGATCGCACGCTCGGGGATCCGAACGCGACCGAGGCCGAAGGCGGCGTGGACGCGAGCCCGCGCCCGGACGTCACGGAGGAGCCCGACGTCGCCGAGCCGCCGCCTCCGTCGTACTGCGACGGGATCGTCCTCTATGCCAGCTTCGACGGGAAGCTGACGGGCGACGTCGGCGGCGAGTCGACGCTCTCGCGAGGCGGCGTGACGCTGAGCGCGGAAGGAAGGTTCGGTGGCGCGCTGTCGCTCGTCCGCGATGCATCGACGAACGATACGAGCGCCGAAGGCGCTGCCCACTACTTCCAGGCCACGGACGCAGGGAATCCCTGGCCGGACGAGGTCGGGTCGATCTCCGTATGGTTCCGTCCGGCACCCGATGGGCAGCCGCAGTTCCCCGTGCTCTATCGTCCCGTCGGGTCCTTGCCTCCGGATCCGCTCCGCCCGTCGGGTTTGACGTTCTACCTGCTCCACGGGGACCTCGACTCCGCGTCCCCCGACGACGACGACATCGGGCTCTATCAGGGCCTCGCGAACAACCCGGACAGCCATCGCGTGCTCACGTTCCCCATCGGCGAGGCCACGCCCTTCCTGCGCGCCGGCGACTACAACCACTACTTCGCGGCGTGGAGGAAGGATGCGGCCGCGGGACCGACCGCGTACATCGCGCTCAACGGCGGGCTCGGCGTCGTGTTCGACGGCGGCGCCCCGAGCTACCCGGACGCGGCGAGCAGCGGAGAGCTGCCGGTGCCGTACCGTGGGTTCACGTCGAAGGCATGGACCTCGGAGAACGCGCCCGTCGGCCTGCGACTCGGCGGCCAGGGCAACAACAGCCCCGAGGGACTGATCGACGACCTCGTCGTCTGGAATCGCGTCCTCACGTTCGACGAGGTCGCGGAGATCTACTCCGCCGGCAAGCCGGTCGGCGAGCTCTGCAAGCTCCGTTGAATCGGACGGCCGATCCAGCGTGCTGTCGGTAGGCAGCATGCTTTCCAGAAGTCGTCGTCCGCGTTTTCGAGCACTTCGGCGTCGTGGCCGATCGGCGCGGGGATTGCTGCGCCCATGACGTGGGTCGCTCGCTGGTCACGCTCATCGCGCTCGGCGCGATGGCAGTGTCACTGCCTTCGTGCAGTGAGGATGAAGGTCACGTCCCGAAGCTGCGCAGGACGCCGAGGACGGAACGCGCCGAGACCGAGCCTCGCGCGGACGCAGGCGAGGTCGCGACGCCGACCGAGGACGCGAGCGCGCCCACGACGCCGACCGAGGTCTTCGTCTCCGATCTCGACATCGAGGTCGTGAGCAACGGCTGGGGCCCCGTCGAGCGCGACACGTCGAACGGAGAGGACATGGAGGGCGACGGCAACCCGATCACCCTCGGAGGCGTCGTCTACCCGAAGGGCCTCGGCGTCCATGCGGCATCCGAGATCGTCGTCGCCCTCGACGGCCAGTACACGAAGTTCCTCGCCGACGTGGGCGTCGACGACGAGGTCGCCGAGCGCGGCTCGATCGTGTTCCAGGTCGTCGTCGACGGCGAGACGCTCTTCGACAGCGGCGTCATGACGGGCGACACCGAGACGAAGCAGGTCTCGGTGGACGTCACCGGCAAGCAGCAGCTCGAGCTGATCGTCACGGACGCGGGCGACGGCATCGGCGCCGATCACGGGGACTGGGCGAACGCCCGCCTCGTGAAGTGAAGCGACGCGCGGACGCGGAGTCTGCCGGCGTTCGCGCGCGACGCGGCGCGCGGGCGCTGCGGAGCCGTTGCGTGCATCCGGTCGTGGGGAGAGCGCGCACCATCGTCTCGCACGTGGCCTTCTGACCCACGGCCGTCGCGTGAATCGGCGACGTTGCGCGCCGTGCATCGTGCTTGCAGTCGCGCCCGCGCCTCCCGCCTCGTCCGGCGGGCGCGAACGCGAAGCGCACCATGAGTGATCTGAAAGACCTCGTCAGGGCCGCAGCGGAGATACGCAGGAAGGAGAAGGAGGTCCTCGTCGCGACCGTCGTTCGCGTGCGCGGCTCTTCGTATCGGCGACCGGGCGCGCGCATCCTGCTCTCCGAGGATCGCTGGATCGCCGGCTCGATCACGGGCGACCGCCACGAGCGAGACGTCGTCCGCAAGGGCTGGTGGCACACGCGCGAGAACGCTCCGGTGCTCGTGACGCACGACGCCACGACCGAGGACGGCGCCGGCTGGAGCCTCGGGCTCGGATACAATGGCGTGCTCGACGTCCTGCTCGAGCGCATCGGCCCGCGCACCCAGCTCGACCCGTTCGCCTTCATCGAGCGCTGCATGCGCGAGCAGAAGCGCGGCAGCATCGCCACCGTCTTTCGATCCGCATCGCGCAACGTCCACGTCGGCGCGAGAGTCCAGGTCGTCGAGGACGGCCCGGTCGAGTCGACCGGCCTGCCCGCCGCGCTCCACCACCGGCTCGTCGCGGACTGCCGCCGCTCGATCGCGTCGGGGTCCACGCTGGTCCACACGTACGACGACGCAGGCAGCCCGGTGGAGGCGCTCGTCGAGGCGATCATTCCTCCTCCGAGGCTCTTCTTGTTCGGCGCGGGCCAAGACGCGGCGCCCGTCGCCAACCTCGCGCGCGCGGTCGGCTGGGACGTCTTCGTGTGCGTGCCGCAGGCGAACGACCAGATGCGCGAGCGCTTCGCGGCGGCCGACGCGATCGTCGTGACCGGCGCCGGCGAGGTGAGCGCGATGATCGACGAGAGCGACCGCGCGCTCGCCGTCGTGATGAACCACGACTACGAACGCGACAAGCGGGCGCTCGCCGTGACGATGCGATCGCCGGCGCGTTACATCGGCGTCCACGGGCCGCGCCGGCGCACGGCGAAGATCCTCGCCGAGCTCGGCTACGCGATCGACGGCGATCCCCGCGTCCATGCGCCGGTGGGCCTCGCCATCGGCGCGGAGACACCGCAGGAGGTGGCGCTCTCGGTGATCGCCGAAGCGAAGGCCGTCGTCACGGGCAACGAGCCTTCGACCGGCGGCGTCATGCTGGAGGTTCGGACGTCGAGCTCTCGAGAGCGGGCGAACGGTCATCTCGGGGTTTCTTGATCTCCCCGGCGCCGTTCGTCTTCTTGGACGCCGCGGCGGGCACGAGCTCGTAGAGCCGGCGCCGGATCGCCTCCCTTCGAGCGGCTCGTGCGGCCTCGGTGTCGTCGTTCGTCCCGAGCACCTCGGCGAGCGCGATGGCGACCTCGGCCTCGGCCGCGACCACGGTCGCGCCGGCCCGACGGAGCTCTTCGGCCTGGCGAAGGTACGCGCACCGTACGAAGACGCGCAGTGACGGATTGACGGCGAGGGCCTGGCGAACGAGCTCCGCCGCGTCCTCGATCTCCACGCTGATGATGAGGCTCCCGGCGTTCGCGATGCCCGCCTCCTCGAGGGTGCCGGGTCGCAGCACGTCGCCGTAGACGGCATTGACGCCCTCGGCACGCAACGCACGGACGGTCTCGAGGTTGAGCTCGATCACGGTGACGTCCGCGTCGTACTCGACGAGGATGCGTCGCACCGTCCTGCCGACGGGACCGTAGCCGATGAGGATGCACTTCTTCGGGTCGACGGCCGGGCGCACGTCGGTCGGGATCGTGAGCCTCGCGGCGCCGCCGGTCATCTTGCGTGCGAACCGGTAGATCGTCGGGTTGAGCGCGATGGACACGATCGACGCGCCGACCAGCGCGTTCCAACCGTCGGCCGTGACCACGCCGAGGTCCTTCGCCACCGCTCCGAGGATGAAGCTGAACTCTCCGACCTGCGCGAGCGCCGCGCCGACGGCCACGGCCGTCGCCATCGGCCGGCCGAGGAGACGCACGACGACGAGGGCGGCGAGCGGCTTGCCGAGAACGACGACGAGCAGCACCAGCGCCGTCAAGAGCGGCGCCTTCACGAAGCTCGTCGGGTCGCACAGCATGCCGACCGAGACGAAGAAGAGCACCGCGAACGCATCGCGCATCGGCAAGGCGTCGTTCGCGGCTCGCGCCGCGAACTCCGAGCGCCCGACCGCGAGCCCGGCGAGGAAGGCGCCGAGCGCCATCGAGACGCCGAAGAGCTTCGCGGCGCCGACGGCGATGCCGAGCGCGATGACGAGAACCGAGAGCGTGAAGAGCTCACGCGACCGTGCGGCCGCGATGTTTCCGAGGGCCCACGGGATCACCCACTTGCCGAGGACCACGACGAGCGCGACGAGCGCGACGATCTTGAGCGCCGCCTGCCCGAGCGCCATCCCGACGCTCGTGTCGCCGGACGCGCCGGGCCCGAGGAACATCGGGAGCAGGAGCAAGACCGTCACCGTGAGGAGGTCCTCGACGACGGTCCATCCGATCGCGATGTGTCCGATCGGGGCATGGAGGTCGCGTCGCTCGGCGAGCACGAGCGCCATCACGACGGTGCTCGCGACCGAGATCGCGATGCCGAGGACGATGCCCGACTGCCAGTCCATCCCGACGAGACGGAGCAGCGCGGCGAGCGCGACCGTGGACATCGCGCTCTGGAAGAGCGCGCCCGGGATCGCGATGCGCCAGACGGCCATCAGCTCGCGCAGGTGAAAGCGCAGACCGATGCCGAAGAGGAGCAGGATGACGCCGATCTCGGCGAATTGTTCTGCAACGTGGTGATCTGCGACGTAGCCCGGCGTGAAGGGGCCGACGGCCACGCCGGCGATCAGGTACCCGACGATGGGTGACAGACGCAGGCGCTTCGCGACGAAACCGAGCAGGAGCGCCGCCGCGAGGCCGCCCGTGAATGTCATGAGCACGTTGAGCTCTGCCATCGTCTTTCGTTCCTCACTCCGTATAGCGCGACGAGCTCATCGCCCCGAGCGCAGAGCCGGGCGGCTGACAGCCTTGATCGTTCGTGAAGCCGAACAATGCGGCCGGGCAACCGCCCTACCCGCATCGAGGTCGAGACCTACCTTCATCCAAGAGGAGGAGTAGTGCTCGAGCGGATCTCGGCGCGTGTCGCAGCGCCCGCGCACCTCTCGCTCGTCGAGCGAGAGGAAGGCCGGAAGAACATGGGGTCGGTGCGGCCGACTGGCAACCGCCAGCCGGCCATCGTCGTGGGGGTCGATTTTTCGCCCCAATCGCGTCGCGCGCTCGACCGGGCGATCGACGTCGCCCGTGCGCGGCACGCGCGCCTGCATCTTCTCCACGTGACATCCGAGGCTGAGTCCGTGCGCGAAGCGATGGCGGCTCTCGACGCCGAGATCCGCGCGAGCGGCATCCCGACCTCCCTCGACGTGAGCGGAGGCAGCTTGCCGCATGCCATGCAGCGGACGGCGCGCGCGCTCGACGCCGAGCTCGTCGTCGTCGGTGCACGCGGACGCGTCCTTCCGGACGCCATCCTCGGCTCGTCCGGCGAGCGGATCGCTTCGGTCGTCCGGCGCCCCGTGCTCGTCGTCCGCCGCGCGATGACGCGCTCGTACACGCGCGTCGTCATGGCGATCGACCGCGGCTCCGACTTGAAGAGGATGGCCGCCGCGGCGAGGAGCGTCGCGCCCGGCGTCCGTCCCACGCTGCTCCACGCCTACGAGGGACCGTTCGAGAGCGCGATGCGCCTCGACGGGACGGCCCCGCCGGAGATGCGATTCTACCGCTCGCGGGTCCGCGAGGAGGTACGCGGCGCGCTCGTCGGCGCCATCGTCGAAGCAGGCCTCGATCCGCGCTCCCTCGTCCTGCGCCACGGAGGCCCGTGGCGCGTCCTCGAGCTCGAGGACGAAGAGAACCGCGACCGCGACACGCTCTTCGTCCTCGCGCCGCGCCGCTCCGTCGTGCGCCACCTCGTCTTCGGCAGCGTGACGCGCTGGATGCTCGCCCGCGGGCGATCCGACGTCCTCCTCGTCTGAGACTTCCGAGACCGCGCGGCTCCGGCGCGCGTGCGCGCGGTCGCAGCGAGAGCGATCGCGTTCGTCGAAGGCGCACTCGCTCGAACGAGCAGGCCTCGTTCGCGATGGACAACCTGAGTTGCATGAGGGTGTCCGCTGCTCGCGTCTCTCGCTCGGCCCGCGTCGCGACGATCACGCTCGGCGCCGCCGTCGTCGCGATGTCCTGTGCGTCGCCTCGACGTCCGACGGCGATCGCACGCGCAGAGATCGACACCTCCTGGCCGACGCCCGAGTGCACACGTCGAGCCGAGGACCTCCTCGCTCGCATGACGCTGCCGGAGAAGCTCGGTCAGATGGTGCAGGCCGAGCGCAAGCACCTCGCGAAAGGCGACGTCGCGAAGTACTTCATCGGATCGGTCCTGAGCGGCGGCGGCTCGTATCCGGGCTCGGGCTCCGCCGCCGACTGGGTGAAGATGGTGGACGAGCTCCGCGCCGAGGCTCTGAGCACGCGCCTCGGCATCCCGCTCGCGTACGCGGTCGACGCCGTGCACGGCCACGGCAACGTGACGGAGGCGACGATCTTCCCTCACAACATCGGGCTCGGGTGCGCGCGCGATCCCGAGATCGTGCGCGAGGTCGCGCGCGCGACGGCGATCGAGGTCGCGGGCACCGGCGTCGACTGGACCTTCGCGCCGGTGGTCGCCGCCGCCCGCGATCCACGCTGGGGACGCACGTACGAGACGTTCTCGGATCGACCGCAGATCGCCGGGCTCCTCGGCGCGGTCGCGGTGCGCGGGTACCAGGGCGAGCGCCTCGGCAGGGACGAGGCGAGCATCATGGCTTGCGCGAAGCACTTCGCCGGCGACGGCGCGACGACGTTCGGGACGTCTCCGAAGGCCACGGAGGGAGGGCTGCTCGACCGAGGCGACGTACGCCTCTCGGACGCCGACTTCCGACGCCTCGCCGTCGAGCAGTACCGCCCCGCGATCGCCGCCGGTGTCGCGTCGATCATGGTCTCGTTCAGCTCGCTGCGCGGCGAGCCGATGCACGCGAGCCGGCGGTGGATCACCGACGTCCTCAAGGGCGAGCTCGGCTTCCGCGGGATCGTGATCTCGGACTGGTCCGGCCTGCGCGAGCTCCCCGGCTCGTACGAGGATCAGGTCGTCGCGTCCGTCAACGCGGGCATCGACGTCACGATGGACGCCGAGGTGCCGGGCGGCGCGGGCGTCGCGACGGAAGTGCCGGCGACCGCGGAAGGAACGCCGGGCGTCCCGCCGTTCCGCCAGTTCCTCGAGACGCTCGAGCGTGTCGTCCGCGACGGCCGCGTGAGCCAAGAGCGCGTCGACGACGCCGTCCGTCGCGTGCTCACGGTCAAGTGCGAGGCCGGCCTCTTCGAGCGGACCGGACCGACCGATCCACGCCTCACCGCCAGAATCGGCAGCGGCCAGCACCACGCACTCGCGCGCCGCGCGGCGCGCGCGACGTTCGTACTGCTCCAGAACGAAGGCGAGCTGCTCCCGCTCGCGAAGGACGCGCGCATCCTGGTCACGGGCTCGGGCGCAGACTCGGCGGCACGCCAGTCGGGCGGCTGGACGATGGCGTGGCAAGCACCCGATCGGCCGTTCGCGGCGACGACGATCCTGGAGGGTCTGCGGCGCGCGGCGAAGGATCCGTCGTACGTCCGCTACTCCGCCGACGGCTCGTTCGGCCTGCGGAGCCGCCCGGACGTCGCCGTGCTCGTCGCGAGCGAGCCGCCGTACGCCGAGTGGCTCGGCGACCGAGCCGACCTCTCGTTCCCGAAGGACGACCTCGCGGTGCTCGACCGCCTGCACGCGTCGGGCGTACCCGTCGTGGTCGTGCTCCTCACGGGCCGACCGCTCGTGATCGAGCCGCACCTCTCGAAGGCGCGCGCCTGGCTCGCCGCGTGGCTCCCGGGCTCCGAAGGCGGCCCCGCGGTCGCAGACGTCCTCTACGGTGACCACGCCCCGACGGGCAAGCTCGCGCGCGCATGGCCGCGACGCGAGAGCGGTCTGCCCGAGAACGTCGCCGAGGAGATCCGAGACCCGCTGTTTCCGTTCGGCTACGGCCTCGGATACAGCCCGAGGGCGCAAGGACGACTCCGGCGCTGGCCGGGGCTCAAGGCGGTCGCGTCCGCGGAAGATCGGCTCCTCGCGCGCTGAGACACCACACGCGAACCGGTCTCGGGCTGACCCAATGCGATGACCATGAACGCGATGCGCCGTCGCGTACGAAGATGGCGCGATGAAGATGCGTCGCAAGGTGGTTGGGTTGTTCGCCGCCCAGGCGGCGGCGGTCGCGCTGGTCGTGAGCTGCGGTTCCGAAGACGTGCCTGCGCCGAACGCGGCCACGCCGCCCACGGACGACGGTGCGCCCGACGCAACGTCGTCGCAGCAAGACGGTCGACTCGGCACGGACGCCGCCGGCGAGCCCGACGCCGGCGAGCCCGACGCGGCCGAGACCGACACCGACGCCGGCGAGCCCGACGCGGCCGAGACCGACGCCGACGCCGGCGAGCCCGACGCCGGCGCCCCCGACACCAGCGCCCCCGACGCCGGCAACCCCGATGCTGGCGAGCCCGATCCCAACGAGCCCGACCCCAACGAGCCCGATCCCAACGAACCCGACCCCGGCGAGCCCGATCCCAACGAGCCCGACCCCAACGAGCCCGCCCCCAGCGAGCCCGATCCCAACGAGCCCGATCCCAACGAACCCGACCCCGGCGAGCCCGATGCCGGTCCGCCCGACGCATCTCTGCCCGACGACGGCACCCGTTGCAGCGGACCGAGCGCGGCCAACCTTCTCGCCAATCCCGGGTTCGACACGAACGTCGGCTCCTGGTCGACGCAGCTCCTCGCGCTGAAGGTTTCGTGGGATCCCAAGGACGCGCTCGACTGCCCGACCTCGGGCTCCGTCGGCCTGACGACGACCAGCGCGTCCGGGATCAAGGCAACGCTCAACCAGTGCGTGTCCGTCCAGCCTGGTGTGGCCTACAACTTCGGAGGCGAGGTCTTCCTAGCGTCCGCTGCAGCGACGGACGTGGCCGGCGTGGAGGTGGCCTGGGGCTCCACGAGCTGCGCGGCTACCATCGGCACCGAGCTCGTGTCCGCCGACACCACCACGCTCGGTGTCTGGCAGAGCCTGTCCGCCACGAAGACCTCCCCGGCCACGGCGTCGTTCGCGCAGGTCCGATTGAAGATCGAGACGCAAACGAACAGCTTCCGCCCGCTCTTCGATCGCGTCTTTCTCTCGCGAGCACCGGCGACCTTCTGATCGACGCCAGCGCGCGCTAGTCGAACTCGAGCCGCCACCGGAAATCGAGACCGAAGTTCCCGACGGATCCGGACGAGACGGTGCTGATGTTGTCGTACGACGTCTGGACGCTGAGCGGCCTGCTGAGGCGCCACTCGACGTTCGAGCGGAGCTGGCGATCCTCGGTGAGGCCCGTCGAGACGTTGGCGCGGACGTTGTCGGTGAGGCGGCGGCCGAGCGTGACCTGCGGCTCGGTTCGGCCGGTGCGCGGTGAGTAGGCGCTGCCGAAGCGGAAGTCGTCGATGACGGGGATGGCCTGCTTCACGGCGCGGTCGGCGCCGCTGACGGTGCCGATCGCCTCGAACGCGGCGCTCGCGTAGACGGAGCCGGCGCGGACCTGATCGACCTCCGCGCGGGTGAGGCCGATCGTGAGGAGGAAGAAGATGTCCTCGCGGCTGAGGGCGGGCTCGCTCGTCATGTCGACGCGGAGGTCCTCCGTGTCGCCGTAGGCGTGGAGCGCGATCCGCCAGAGGCCGCCGCCCCGCCCGCCGCTCGAGATGTTGCCCGCGGTGGCGCTGGCGCTGCCCGTCGTGTTGGTGCCCGTGCCGGCGCTCGAGACGGTGTTCGAGTAGCGCCGGTACTCGGTCACGCCGGTGATGTCGACGCGCGGCGCGATCTTCGTCGGGTCGTCGAAGCGGATCGAGCCCCTCTGCACCTCGAAGTCGTTCGCGAAGACGCGGAAGCGACCACCCGGCATCGTCGTGAGCTCGCCGCGAAGGCCCATGCGCTGGTTGGTGCCGGTGACGTGGAGGCCGCGCGGATCGATCGCGAGCTTCGCATCGACGAGGTTGTTGCGGATGTGGAGCGGCGTACGCGCGCGCACGTCGATGCCGAAGGCGACCGAGTCCGCCGACGGATCGTACGCCTCGACGACCGTGCGCTTGGCGCCGCCCTTGAAGCCCGTGAGGTCGAGCGTGACCGGGCGCGTGTACTCGAACTGCGTGATCGTGATCGAGCCGCCCACGAACGGCAGGCGGCCGTGCGCCGACGGCGCGTTCGGGTTCACCGTGACCTCGAGATCGGCGTCGACCGTCGCTCGGACGCCGTCGACGGGCGCGACGAAGAGCTGACGCCCCGTGACGGTCGCGTGCGCCACGCCGAGCTGGCCGCCCTTGAGAGGCATGCGCGCGGTCGCGTACACGTCGCCGCCGAGGAAGTGGCCGACCGCGCGCGTGACGCGAGCCTCGTTCTCGTCCGCCTCGACGTCGATCTCGACGTCGGTGATGCCGCCGGGCAGGCCCTTGATCCCGAACTCGGCGCCGCGCACCTTGAGGCGGCCGTCGAGGTCGGGCTCGCGGAGGCTGCCGGTGATCTTCATCGATCCGCTGAGCGTGCCGGCGGCGCGGGTGAGCCGCGGAACGGCGCCGACGAGGATGCCGAGGTCGATCGGCGAGAGCTCGGCCTCGAGCCCGAGCTCGGCGCCGCGCGTGACCTTCTTCACCGTGCCGTCGACGGAGACCGCGCCTTTGAAGCCGTTCGGGGCGGAGAGATCGAACGTGATCCTGGGAATCGTCAGCGTGTCGTCCTGGAGGGTGAAGACGCTGCCGGTCTCGTGCAGCTCGATGCGCTGCCCGCCGCGATGCAGAACGAGGCTCTTGGGCGCGAAGGTCGCCTTCGCATGCGCGAGGTCGTTCGTCGCGATGCGCTCGAGGACGACCTCGCCCGAGATCTCTCCGCCGAGCGGCATCGACGGCGTCTCGGCGGCGGGGTCGTCGCCCACGGTGATGATCTTCCCGATCGGTCCGAGATCGAACCGGTCGAGCGTCACCTTCCCGGTGACGACGGGCGCCTTCTGCCGCGTGACGACGAAGTCCTGTAGGCGGATCTGGTTGCCGAACAGCGCGCCCGACACGCGGTACTCGCCCTGCGGGGACGTGTCCTTGAGATAGGCCTCCTTGTCGAACTTCGCGGCAATGGGCGCCCCGCACGGCGTCTTGCCGATCGGCTTTTCCGCGGGCGGCTTCTGCGTCATCTGGACGTGGAGGTCCGAGCCGCCGAACGGCGCGCCCATGATGCGGACGGGCGTGACGTTGATGTCCGCCGTGATGTCGAAGGAGCTCAGCTTGCCGCCGATCCGCGCGACGCCCGAGGCCGACCCCTCGAGCAGCTTCGCGGCCGGACCGAGGATGTCGGACCGCGCGAGCGGGAATCCCTGGACGATCAGGTTCCCGCGCATCTCGCCGCCGCGGCGGACGGAGAGAGAGCCGAGCACCGAGCCCACCGGCGCACGCCCCTCCTTCCGGACCTTCGTGAGCGAGAGCGAGCGCACGTCGAGCTCCGCACCGTCGACGCCCGCGAGACGATCGATCCACCGGTACTCGAAGTCCGCGTGCCCCTCGTCGAACCTCTCGCCGAGGAGGTTGAGGTCCCTCGCGTTCGTGGTGGCGGTGACGGTGAGGTAGCCGCCCTTGCACACGTCCTCGGGCCCGCCGAGCGCGAGGTGCATCCGCGCGCTCGTCTCGACGGTCCCGTCGATCTCCGCGAAGCGCGGGTCTTCGTCGAGGTGGAACATCGCGAAGAAGTCGCGAATGTTGAGGTTCTTCGACGAGATCTGCCCGTCGAGCCGCATGTTCGCGGGCTTGTTGAAGTCGAGCCGCCCCGTCGACATCTCGTAGGTGCTCTTGCCCTTCTGCGCGCGCGCGTCGGTGATGTCGACGGTGAGCTTCGAGATGTCGGACTCGATGTGGGCCTGCGTGACGTTGCCGAACGGGATGTCGCCGACGACGAAGTCCTTGATGACCGCGTCCCCCACGAGGGACGGATCGCCCGTCGTGCCCGTGACGAGCACCTTCGGCTCGAGCACGCCGGCCATCTCCACGGAGCCGAGCGGAGAGAGCTCGGCGAGGTCGATCTTGCCGCCCGGCACCTCGACACGGAGCTCGTCGTGGAAACCGATCGACACGAGCACACCCGTCGCCACGCTCTTCGGCGTGGTGACGGTCGTGTGCTGGAACTCGAGCGCGTGGGGGCGCACCGCGAGCTTGCCGTGGAGCGCCGCGTCGCGGACGCCGAAGATGCGCACGTGGGCCGGATCCTGCACCGGCCGATCGTTGACGGAGAAATCGTACGTCCTCGCGACGAGGTCGCCGTCGAGCTTCAGCGGATCGACGGTGCCCTTCATGTTCGTCACCTGGACGTGACGGAGATCCCAGGCGACGAACGGGCGCGGATGAACGCGGAAGTCGCGGAGCAGGTGCGTGAAGTTCGCGTTCCTCACCTCGACGCTCCCCACCTTCATGGGGATGCCCTTCTCCAGAGGCCGCACCTCGACGTCGCGGATCTCGGTCGTGCTGTCGGCGATGTCGAGCGTCGTGAGCGGGCTCGTCACCACGCCGCGCCGGACGGCGACCTCGCTCACCAGGTTCCTCGCGAAGGTGAACTGAAGGACGCGGACGTCGTGGACCTCGATGCGACCCGTGAGGTCCGGGATCGGCGTCTCGGGCGTGTAGCGCAGCTCGACGTCGACCCCGACCCATCCCTCCGTGAGCGGGGCGTTCCCCGTCCGGTCGACGAGCGGGATCGGAGCGCGCGCCCTCACGCGCCCTTCGACGTTGGGGAGCTCTCCCTTCGTCTTCGGGAAGACGACGCCGAGGTGCCCGAGCTCGAGCTCCACCCGTCGGTAGTCGCTCTTCGGGAGGTCGCAGCCGAGATGCGTGTCGGGCGCGGGATCCATGTCCGCCGCGCCGTAGACCGAGAGTCGGCGCACCAAGACCCGCCCCTCTTCGATGCGCGCGCGCCCGTCGATCTTGCAGAGCGTGTCCTCGTCGACGGCCACGGACTCGTCGCCGTTCTTCGCCTTCACCTTGCGCCGAACCGTCGTGCGCGCCTCGGCCGCACGGATCGCCACCTCGAGCGCCGTGCCGCCGGCGCCGTCGTCGTCGGTCGTCACGTCGGCGTCGATCTCGCGCCCGACGATCCGCACGTCGTCGATCGTCAGATCGATCTCCGCCTCGCTGGTCGACACGACGGAGAACGGCGGCTTCGTCGGGCCGTCCTTCTTCGGCGAGTCTGGAAGATCGAGCTTCAGGTTCTGGAGCTTGCCGTCCTTCAGGACGACGCGCACCTTCGGGCGATCGATCTCGATCTGATCGATCATGAGCTTGCCCGCGAGCAGCCCGAAGATCCTGGGCCGGGCCGTCGCGCTCTTCGCCGTGAGGAGCGGCTCGCCGCCGTCGCTCGACTCGACGCGGATGTCGCGAAGCGAGACGCTGAGCGGCCAGAGGCGAAGGTCGAGATCGTACGTCGCATCGACGCCGAGCTTCGCCGCGAGCTCGCGCGTCTCGCGGGTCGCATGCCCGCGCGCCCACGACGTCCGCACGAGGAGCCCGAGCCCGACGGGAATCAGGCCCGCGAACGCGAGGAGGACGCACAGGATGCGGCACACGACACGCCCCCAATCACGGCGCCGGGTGCGCCGGATCGGCGGGAGCTGCGTGCTCGAGCTTCGCGCGTCCACTTCAGGCTCGTCTCCAGACTCCAGTCTCCAGTGATGCCCGCCTCCAGACCCCAGTCTCAGAACCCGGTGACCAGCGGCCTCTTCCCGAGGAAGACGAGCTGGCACGACGCGCCATTCGCCGCTGGACTGGAGCCTGGAGCCTGGAGCCTGGAGCCTGAAGACTGATGTCCCGAGACCGAAGTCTAGCGGCGGAGCCCCGAACGCCCCAATTTTCCTCCACATTTCGGCGCATTCCCCCTTCGGTGCTCCGGACGAGCTCGGCCCTGTGCTAACCGCCACCCCGATGCGTCGCCAGAGCGCAGGGGTCATCCCCGGAGGTCATGCCATCCCGGCGCGGATCGCGCGCGCGGAGTCGCACGATCCGGAGCGCGTGATCCGCCTGCTCGAGCCGCTCGTGCTGGAGCGTCGGCGCGAGCGCCTGCGATCGGTCATCGACGCCCGCATCGCGAGCGTGGAGGTGGTGTTCGATGCTCCGCACGACCCGCACAACGGCGCCGCGGTCGTGCGCTCCTGCGATGCGTTCGGCGTCCAAGGGGTCAACGTCGTCGAGCGGAACGAGGCGTTCTTGCTCGCGACGAGCGTGACGCGCGGCTCCGAGAAATGGGTCGACCTCCGGCGCTGGCAGAAGGCGGACGACGTGGTGCGATGGCTCCGCGACCGCGGCTTCGAGCTCGTCGCCGCGCACGCCGAGGGCGAGCTCACACCGAGCGATCTCGCGAACGTGCCGCGTCTCGCGCTCGTGCTCGGCAACGAGCGGGACGGCATCGCCGAGGACCTCGCGCGCGCCTGCTCGCGACGGGTGCGCGTCCCGATGCGAGGCTTCGTCGAGAGCCTGAACGTCTCGGTCAGCGCGGCGATCCTCCTCGCCGCCGCGACGGCCCATCGGCCCGGCGATCTGCCGGAGGCCGATCGGCGTCGGCTGTACGCGCGTGGGCTTTATCTCTCGGTCGACCGCGCGGAGGAGATCCTCGCCGCGGCGGGCGACGAGGGATCGCAAGACGCAGAGCCGCTGCGATAGCCTGGGGGCGTGCGGCTTCTGCGGCTCTTGGTCGGATGCGGACTCTTTGCGTGCGGCATGCTCACGCTCGCCGGGGGCTGCCAGGAACCGACGCAGGTGACGCTCGAGATCGCGCTCGATCGTCGAGCGCGGTGCGACGAGATCCCTTCGGGCGTGGCGATCGCCGTCGGGGTCGATCCGACACGCACCGAATCGCACGTCGCCGAGGGATTCTTGCACGCGAGGACCACGAGCTGCGACTTCGGCACCGGACACATCGGGACGCTCGTCGTCACGCCGAACGAAGAAGGCCGGGGCGCGGTCGTCGTCGTCGCCGGCTACAAGAACAACGACCCGGCGAGCTGCAAGCCGCCGAGCTACACGGGCTGCATCGTGGCGCGGCGCCGCTTCACGTTCGTGGAGCACACGCGACTGCGGATGCCCATCGTGATCGATCCCGACTGCACGAACGTCCCGTGCGACGCGTTCTCGACGTGCAGCAGGGGTCGGTGCGTCGACTCGGACACGGACTGCGCGAACGGCATCTGCGAGGTCCCCGGGATGCTCGAGGACGGCGGCATCGACGTCGTGCCCCCGGACTCCGGCGATCCGCGCGACGGCGCCACAGGTCCGCTCGTCGACGCGGGCCGAGACGCGACCGACGGCGAAGACGCGGCGACCGACGCGGCCGACGGCGAAGACGCGAGCGGCGACGCGACCGACGGCAAGGACGCGAGCAACGACGCGCCCGACGGCACTTCGCAGGGCGCACCGTTCTGCGCCCCCACGGACGTCCTCGTGTGCAACGGCACCCCGTGCACGGAGGGAACGTTCTGCTGCACGACGGATCCCCCGGGTACGATCTGTCACGGCGTTCCGGCGTGCCCGCTGCCGGCGGCTCAGTACTGCTGCAAGGACGAGGACTGCCCCAGCGGTCACGCGTGCAGCCCCGTCGCCGGCAAGCTGGGGACGTGCAGGCTCGAGGCCCCGGTGCAGGAAGGGCCGAAGTGCAACCGCGACATGGACCTCGTCTGTGGCGAGGAGGTGTGCTCGACGACCGCCAAACCGGCCTGCTGCTCCACCTCGAGCAACGCGTGCTCTGCCGCATGCATGCCGGGCGACCAGCTCTGCTGCAAAGACGCCGAGTGCCCGGGCAACGAGGTCTGCGATCTCGCCGGGCAACCGCCGGGCGACGTCGGGAAATGCCGCAACCCGCTGGTCGGAGGGTCGGAAGCGGGCGTTCCCTAGGCGCGCCCCTCCTTTACGCCGGGGCGCACGAGCGGTAGCAGGAGCACGGCATGCTCCACGTCATCGCTGGTCACCAGAGCCGCCCTTCGGACGATCCCATCTTCGCCCTGAACAAGGAGGCAACCACGCGCAAGGCGCGAGGCGAGGACGTCATCAACGGAACCGTCGGAGCGCTTCTGCACGACGACGGCCGCCTCGCGATCCTCCCCACCGCCGCACGCGCCGTGAGCGAGGTCCCGCCGGAGGAGTGGGCCCCCTATGCGCCCATCGCCGGCTCGACCGATTTCCTGTCCGCGGTGATCGGCGACATCTTCCGCGACGAGCCCGAGATGAAGGCCTGCGCCGTCGCCGCGGCGACGCCGGGCGGCACGGGGGCGCTCCGCCACGCGATCGCGAACTACCTCGAGCCGGGGCAGTCGCTCCTCACGACCAGCTTCTACTGGGGCCCGTACCACACGCTCTGCGACGAGGCCGATCGCAAGGTCACCACGTTCTCGATGTTCGGTGCCGACGGCGGGCTCGACGTCGAGGCGCTCGACCGTGCGCTCGCCACGCAGATCGCCGAGCAGAAGCGCGTGCTGCTCTTCCTCAACGATCCGTGCCACAACCCGACGGGCTACTCGATGCGCCCCGAGGAGTGGCGTGCGGTCGTCGAGCGCCTCGTCGCGCGCTCGAACGACGCGCCGATCACGCTGCTCGTCGACATGGCCTACTTCGCCTACAACGCGCGCGAGCCGCGCGCGTTCCTCAAGGAGCTGCGTCCGCTGCTCGGCAAGGTCGGCCTGCTCTTCGCGTGGAGCGCGTCGAAGACCTTCACGCACTACGGCCTGCGCGTCGGCGCCATCGTCGCGTGCGTACCGGATCCGGCCGAGCGAACGGCCACGGAGGCCGCGCTCAGCTACTCGTGCCGCGGCACGTGGTCGAACTGCTCGCGCGGAGGCATGCGCGCCATCACGCGCCTGCTCACGGAGCCGGACCTCGCCGCGGCCTGCGACCGCGAGCGCGACGAGCTGAAGGCCCTCCTCGGGGCGCGCGTGGCGGCGTTCAACGAGCTCGCGCCGAAGCGATCGCTCCGGTACCCCCGCTACGAGGGAGGCTTCTTCGTGACCGTGTTCGCCGAGGACGCTCAGGAGCGCGCAGCTCGGATGAGGGAGAAGGGCGTCTTCGTCGTACCCCAGAAGGGCGCGCTCCGAGTGGCGCTCTGCTCGGTCGCGGCGAAGGACGTGCCCCGCCTGGTCGACGCCCTCGCGCTCTGACGCGGTCGCCGGGTCGACGCCTTCTCGCTCGGACGCCGGCGCCCTCGTGCGCACGCGGACAGCTGCGCTCGAGCTCGCGCATGCCGGAGCGCGATCGTATGTTTTCGGGGCGAATGCCTCGTGTCCGTGTCTATTCCACCCTGGTCTGCCCGTACTGCATCCGGGCCAAGCTCCTCCTCCGGCAGAAAGGCATCGCGTTCGAGGAGATCGACGTCACGCACGATCCGGACGCTCGCCGCTGGCTGCTCGAGACGACGGGTCGACGGACGGTCCCGCAGATCTTCATCGACGACGAGCCGATCGGCGGCTTCGAGGAGCTCCGCGCCCTCGACAGGTCCGGCGAGCTCGAGCGCAAGCTCGCCGCCTGATCGCGCCGACCGCGGCGCCTCCGATCGAGCGCCGCCTTGACGATCGGTGTCGCGGTGAGTACCGCCAAGCTCATGAGCTCACGCGCAGCCTGGATCGTCACCGTCTCGGCGATCGGCACCGTCCTCGGGCTCGCCGCGCTCGCCGGCGGCTGCTCCGATGACGATACGGCCAAGGCAAGCGAGCCGGACGGCGGCGACGTCGCGGACGTCGTGCAGCGAGACGCGCCGCCTGCGGAAGAGGCCGGTCAGCCCTTCACGCGCGATGCATGCCTCGCCGAATGCGCGGAGAAGTTCCCCGGCGGCAAGGCCAAGGACGACGCGATCGTCGCGTGCTGGGAAGGCGCCTGCCCCGGCATCTGCACGCCGGGTGAGTCCGACGGCGGCGTGCCCGATGCAGGAGTCGACGCAGGGAGCTGCCGGAACCCGGTCACGACGTTCGACCCGAGCTGCGACCTCTGCACCGTGACGAGCTGCTGCACGGAGTGGGACTCCTGCTTCGACGACGACGCGTGCGCGAGCTACGTCGCCTGCATCAGCGACTGCCCGGCCGAGTGAGGACGCTCACGCTCGAGGCCCGCGCGGAGACACCGGAGCCAACGACGCCGTCTCCGACCGCCATGCGCGCGCGACGGAGGCGGACCGTCTCGCCCATTCGGGATCGAGCTTCCCTCTGGACGCGGCGCGCAGCGCGACGGCGAGCTCGCGGGCCGTCTCGAAGCGCTCCCCGGGCCGTTTCGCGAGCGCGATCGCGAGCACCGTCTCGACCGACCGCGGGATGCTCGCGTCGATCTCGCGCGGCCGAACGGGCGCGCCGTGGACGACCTGATAGAGGATCGCCGGCACGTCCTCACCGGTGAACGGCCGCCTCCCGGTGAGCGCGCGATAGGCCACGGCGCCGAGGGAGAAGACGTCCGATCGCCGGTCGACGTCGTCGCCTCGTGCCTGCTCCGGCGACATGTAGCCCGGCGTCCCGACGAGGTCGTTCTCGGTCAGGGTGCCGGCGTCGACGAGCTTGGAGACGCCGTAGTCGAGGATCTTCCAGACCGGCTTGGGCTCGGTGGACAAGAACAGATTCTGCGGCTTGAGGTCGCGATGCACGACGCCGGCATCGTGCAGGGCCGTGAGCCCGTTCGCCGTCTCCTCCACGAGGGTCACGACCTCCCCGAGCGTCAGCGTCGTGCGGTCGCGCAGGATCGCGGCGAGGTCCTTTCCGGTGAGGAGCTCCATGACGATGTAGATCGCGCCGTCGGGCGTCTGCCCCGTCTCGAAGACCGAGACGAGGTGCCGGCCGCGTACCCTGCGCGCGATCTCGGCCTCGCGGATGAACCGCTTCGCGATGTGCACGTCGGCGTGCGCGCGCAGCACCTTGATCGCGACCTCTTGCCCGCGCTCCGACCGCGCGGCGTAGACCTCACCCATCGCTCCACGCCCGACGACGTCGCCGATGCGATACCCCGCGATCGTGGCGCCGGTGAGGCGTCCGCCGTTGCCTCCGCGGAGCGCGACGTGGAGGTTCTCTCGCGCCTCGTCGAGCTGCGCCTCGCGGGTCCGTACGACGCGCATCGCCTCCCGAGACCGCGCGATCGCGTCGGCCAGCGCGCGATGGTTCGCGCGCGCGAGGACGAGCTGCGTGACCATCACCCCCGTGACGATGACGGTCATGGAGACGAGCTGCTCCGTCTGCCGGTCGTACCAGATGCCCCGATCGGGCAGGACGCCGGCGATCACGAGCGCGGCCATGACGACGTACGCGACGATCACCGCGATCGAGACGGGGTAGATCGCGCGCGTGTCCTGCCCTTGGACGAAGAACGCGAGGCCGAGCACGATGATCACGACGACGGGCGTGAAGATCCCCGAGCCGTAGACGAGGACGAGGGCGGCGACCGCCGAGGCGATCCCGAAGAAGCGGAACAACGTGCGCGAGTAGGTCCGGGCGCTCCGCGATCTCCACCACGTGATCGTGCCGATGACGCCGAGCGTCACCATCGCGCCGAGGAGCGACAGGCGCCCTTCCCTCGGCACCGACCGGAGGAACCAAACGACGATCCCGAGCCCGCTCAGGATGGCGACCCCACGCCCGAACGCGGCCGCGCGCGCGGCCTCCTCGACGTGCATGACCTCGTCGCGAGCGGCACCCTCGGACGCCTCCGCCGTCGAGCCGGTGCCGCGCGGCGCCACCGGGCCCCCCGCCTGCAGGGTCGTCGCGTCTTCGTCTGCCATTCGAGCCCCCCCAACGGCCGATCGAATTGGACGATCCTGCCCCCTACGGGCCTCGAGTTGAAGGGCGATCGCGCGGCGCCGGGCGCGCGCCCGTCACGCCGTCGCCTCGGCCGCCCGGCGACTCACCGCCGCCGCACGCGCGGAGCCGGCCGGAGGCCTCGAGATCCGGCCTCCGCGTACTGTGGGACGTCGAAGACCGTGATACGTTCCCCCCATCCAATGGCCGCCGAGCAGACGATTCACCTCGAGCGCTACGCTCCCGACGCGAAGGCGCTCGTGGCTGGTGCACAGACCCTCGCCGATGAACGGAAGCACGTGCAGGTGGAGCCGCTCCACCTGCTCGCACGCGCCCTCGACCGCGACCGTGGCGTGGCCGAGGTCTTCAAGAAGGCCGGCGCCGACCCGGCGGACGTGGCCGCCGAAGCCGAGGCCCAGCTCCAGAAGCTGCCGAAGGCGGGCACCGGGCTCGCGTACCTGTCGACCGCGATGCTCCAGCTCCTCAATCGCGCGGAGAAGGAGGCCGACAAAGGCACGGTCGGAGTCGACAACCTGCTCAACGCGCTCTCGCAGGAGATCCGCGGCCCGGCGGCCGTCGTCCTCCAGGCGTTCGGGCTCGGGCCGGGATCGTTCCGGCCGCACATGGCCGCGCTGAAGAGCGTGCCGCGCGAGGTCCCCACGACCTCGGGCTCGGCCGCCGCGGGCGACGCGTCCCGCTACCTCCACAACCTCACCGCGCAAGCGCGCGAGAGCGGCTTCGATCCGGTCATCGGTCGCGACGTCGAGGTCCGGCGGCTCCTCCAGATCCTCGAGCGGCGGCAGAAGAACCATCCGCTCCTCGTCGGCGAGCCCGGCGTCGGCAAGACGGCGATCGTCCGCGCTCTCGCGATGCGCATCGTGGCCGGCGACGTTCCGCAGAACCTCGCGTCGCTGGAGATCCTCGAGCTCGAGACGGGCCTGCTCGTGGCCGGCGCCAAGCTCCGCGGCGAAATCGAAGATCGCCTGAAGCAGGTCATCGCCTCGATCAAGGGCAAGGACTCCCTCCTCTACATCGACGCGCTCGAGTCGCTCCTCGGCCCGGGCGCGGGCGGCACCGGCGTCGGCGATCTGCTCAAGCCGCTGCTCGCGCGCGGCGAGGTGCGCCTGCTCGCGTCGACGACCCCCGAGGGGATGCGCAAGCTGCAGGAGAAGGACCCGAACTTTCTCCGACGCTTCACCGTCCTCACGATCGACCCGGCCACGCCCGAGCGCGCGATCGAGATCCTCCGCGGGATCGCGACGCGCTTCGAGGCGCACCACAAGGTGCAGATCGGCGATCCCGCGATCACCGCCGCGGTGCGCCTCGCGAAGCGCTACGTGCAGGAGCGCGCGCTGCCCGACAGCGCGATCGACCTGCTCGACGAGGCCGCCGCCCGCAAGCGCGTCGAGATCGACGGCCTGCCCGCGCACATGGACGACGCCATCCGCCGCGTCGCCTCCCTCAAGGCGCAGCTCGCGGGCCTGCAGGACGACGTCGACGCGATGAGCGTCAAGACGCGCGAGCGCCTCGAGCGAGAGATCCGAGAGCTCGAGCCGACGGTCGCCGAAATGCGCGCGAAGCTCGAGTCGCGCCGCGGCGCGCTCGCCGCGCAGGCCGCGCTGAAGGAGGAGATGGCCAAGCTCCAAGCGCAGCTCGAGCAAGCCCGCAAGGAGCAGAACTTCGCGAAGCTCGGCGAGCTCGAGCACGTGCTCATCCCCGACGTGCGCCGTCGCCTCGAGGCCGCCGACGCCGCGGTCGAGCGGGCGGGCCTGAAGGACGGCGCCTCGCGCGTCGTCAACGAGGAGGACGTCGCGCAGGTCCTCGGCGATTGGACCGGCATCCCGGTCTCCAAGATGCTCGAGGCCGAGAGCGAGAAGCTCCTCAAGATGGAGGAGCGCCTCAGCGCACGCGTCGTCGGTCAGACCGAGGCGGTCAAGGCGATCTCGAAGGCGGTCCGCCGCGGCCGCGTCGGCCTGCGCGATCCCGGCAAGCCGATCGGGAGCTTCCTCTTCCTCGGCCCGTCCGGCGTCGGCAAGACCGAGCTCGCCAAGGCGCTCGCCGAGTTCCTCTTCGACGACGAGCAGTCCATGACCCGCCTCGACATGAGCGAGTTCATGGAGAAGCACATGGCGCAGCGCCTCGTCGGCGCGCCGCCGGGCTACGTCGACAGCGAGGAGGGCGGCTTCCTCACCGAGGCCGTGCGGCGCCGCCCGTACAGCGTTCTCCTCTTCGACGAGGTCGAGAAGGCCCACGCCGACGTCTTCAACCTGCTGCTCCAGGTGCTCGACGACGGCCGCCTCACGGACGGCCGCGGCAGGACGGCGGACTTCTCCAACACCGTCGTCATCATGACGAGCAACATCGGCTCGCAGCGCATCCTCGAGACGGATCCGAAGCTGTTCGAGTCCGACGAAGGCCGCGAGGCGCTCCGAGACGTCCTCCGCGAGGAGCTCAAGAACTTCCTCCGCCCGGAGTTCTTGAACCGCATCGACGACGTCATCATCTTCCGCCCGCTGTCGAAGCAGGATCTCCGCGGCATCGTCGACATCCAGCTCCGCAAGGTCGAAAAATTGGTCGCCGACCGCGAGCTCAAGCTCGAGCTCACCGAAGCCGCGAAGATGCGCCTCGTGGAGATCGGCTACGAGCCGGCCTTCGGCGCGCGTCCGCTCAAGCGCGCGATCGTCAAGGCCGTGCAGGACCCGCTCGCCGAGGCGCTCCTCTCGGGCGGCTACACGAACGGCAGCACGGTGCTCTGCGACGTCGACGGCGAGTCGGGGTTCAAGTTCGTGAAGGTCTGACGGAGGAGGTGACCGATGCCGAGCTCGCCGCAAGCAAGTCCGGAGAAGCGTGGCCTGTTGGGCAGGCTCCGCGGACGCAGGCTCCGTTACAGGATGCGGTACCCGGCCGACGAGCTCATGGATTGGTGGCTCGGCGTCTCCACGTCTTACGCGCTGGGCTACAAGCCCACCGGAGACTCCCAGAAGGATCCCGCCCTCCGCAACGAGTTCGTGCCCTTCTCCTATCTCCGGCTGTTCAAGGTGTTCCGGCAGTTGGAGCTGTCGAAGGACGACGTCCTCGTCGACCTCGGATCGGGGCTCGGCAGAGTGGTGTTCGCCGCGAGCTGGTACGGCGTCGGCAAGGCGGTCGGCGTCGAGTTCGACGGCATCTTGCACGCCGGCGCGGAGGCCAACCTGGCCCGCCGCCGTGCGAAGTTCCCGAACGTCGTCTTCCGGCAGATGTACGCGGAGGAGTTCGATTTCTCCGACGTGACGGCCGTGACGCTGTACCACTCCTTCGGCCCCGGAACGCTGAAGAAGGTGCTCGACAAGATCGAGCTCTCGTGGCGCGAACGTCCCCGCAGGATCCGCTTCGCATACATCAATCCACGGTTCGAGCACGTGCTCGCGGAGTCTTCGCTGTTCCGCAAGTACGCCGACTGGCCCGCCGCGATCCCGTACGAGAAGCTGCGCTGGTTCAACTGGTACCGGTGCGGCATCGCCTTCTACGAGACCCCGGCGACCGCGCCGGCCACTCAGCGCGCGTCGTAGATCGCGAGCCACGACCGAGTCGCGCGCCGCTCGAGCCAGCGGATCGGCCGGTGAACGCCCCCGCTCGGACGCTCGATGTCGAAGCCGAGCGAGGCGACCGTGATGCGCTTGCTCGCGGCGACGCGTTCGAGCCGCGCGAGGACCGCATCGAGCGCGGGCCCGCGGAAGGGCGTGAACATGTAGAACACGTCCGCTTCGCGGAGGAGCCATTCGTCGACCTCGCGTACGTCGCCTTCGACGAACCGCACGTCGTCGTCCCGAAGCCCTAGACGTTCCGACGCCGCCCGCGCCGCGGCGACGAGCTCGGGCTGGAGCTCGACGCCGATGCAGCGCGCGCCCGTCGCGAGGTGCACGAGGAGACACACCTTGCCGAGACCGGCGCCCAGGTCGATGACGACGTTCGACGCTCGGATCGGCACGAGCTCGATCGCCTCGAGGATCGCCGGGACGGCCGACGGGAAGTAGCCGATGAGATGCTCGCCCAGCGGGGGCGCCGGCGAGCGCGGAGGCAGACCGAGCGCGCGCTCGACCGCGTCGTCGACCTCGTCCTCGGGCAGCGCCCGAATCCATGCGAGAAGCTCGTCGCGGCGTCTCACAGGTCTGAGTCGGCGCGATTCTACTTCCCGAAGCTCGCGACGACGAGCACGAGCACGACCGTGCGCCGGCGCGCGAAGACCGCGTGAGCGACCGTCCGGGACGGGCTACCGCGCCTGGGCGGCGATGACCCGCCCGACGTGCGCGAGAGCGAGCTCGATCCCCTCCGAGAGGTGGCTCCTCGTCTCGACGGTGGACAGGTCGACGCCGAGCTGCACGATGGTCCGAGCCGCCGCCGCCGCGAGGCCGGTCACGATCACGCGTGCGCCGAGGAGACGGATCATCTTGGTCGTCTGCATGAGGTACTGCGCGACCAGCGTGTCCATCGTCGGGACCCCGGCCACGTCGAAGATGACGACCTTCGCCCCCTCCTTCTCGACGCGCTCGAGGACGTTCTCCGCCACCCTCGACATGCGCTCGTCGTCCAGCGAGCCGATCAGCGGGACGAGGAGCACCCCGGCGTGGAGGCGGATCACGGGCGTGATCAGCTCGCGCAGAGCACGCGCGTAGGCCTCCTTCATCTGCGTCTCGACGGCCTTGCGCTCCGTGATGTCCAGGGACACGACGACGAGCCCGAGGCGACACGGTCGAATGCGGAGCTCGAACCACGAACGGCTCTTGTCGTCGTGGACGAACTCGTTCTCCATCGTCTCGGCGACGCGGTCGCGCATGCACCGCGAGAGGACGGCGAACATCGGCGTCTCGTCGATGCCCGGGTAGACCTCCATCATCGTCTTGCCGAGCAGCTCACGGCGCGACCTCCGCCCCTGCCGGGCGACGACCTCGTTCACGTAGAGGTACCGCCACTCCGGCGAAAGAACCTGCACGCCGTCCTGGAGCTCGTCGAGCAGCTCCGTGACGACGTCCGCGTCCAGCCCCCCCTCGTCACGATCCCCCATGGATCCCCTCCGAAACCTCGTTCGTTTCGCCTGAATACGAGGTCGGTCGAAAGTACGCAACTGGTTCGAGTCGCGGCGTGACGACGGGGATCGCGATGCGGTTTCGAGCGCGAGCTCGCGCCCGCACGCGTCGGGGACGCCGAGCGTGCAGGCGCGAGCGACGCTGGCGGAAGATCGTCACTTCCGCTGGGCCTCGACCTCGGTGATCGCCTTCTCGAGGCGCTTGAGGCCCTCGGCGATGATCTCGGCGTCGACGGTGAGGCACGGGCGGAAGCGGATCGACCGCGGACCACACGGCAGGACGAGCATGCCGTCCTCGAAGCAGCGCTTCATCACGGCCTGACGCGTGTCCGCATCCGGCAGGTCGAGCGCGCACATGAGGCCCTGCCCGCGCGTGTTGTCGACGATGGGGTGGCGCTGCTCGATCTCGCGAAGCCCCGCGAGGAGCTGTTCACCGCGCGCGCGGGCGTTCTCGAGGAGGTTCTCCTCGACGATGATCTCGAGGATGCGCGTCGCGCGGACCATGTCGACGAGGCCGCCGCCCCAGGTCGAGTTGATGCGGCTCGGCTTCTTGAAGACGTTGTCCTCGACCTCGTCGATGCGGTTGCCGACGAGGATGCCGCCGACCTGCATCTTCTTCGCGAAGCTCACGATGTCCGGCGCGACGCCGTGGTGCTGGTAAGCCCACCACTTGCCGGTGCTGCCGACGCCGGTCTGGACCTCGTCGTAGATGAGGAGGGCGTCGCGCTCGTCCGCGAGGCGGCGGAGCTCACGGAAGAACTCGGGCCGGAAGTGGTTGTCGCCGCCCTCGCTCTGGATGGGCTCGATGATGATCGCGGCGATGTCGTGCGGGTTCGCGTCGAACGCAGCCTCGGCCGCCTCGATCGCGGCCTTCTCGCGCGCCTCGACGTCGGCGAGGTGCTTCTCGAGCGGGAAGCGGATCATCGGCGACGGGATGCGCGGCCAGTCGAACTTGGGGAAGTACGCGACCTTGTTCGGGTCCGTGTTCGTCAGGCTCATCGTGTAGCCCGACCGCCCGTGGAACGCGTGCTCGAAGTGGAGGATCTTGTGGCCCTTCTCTCCCCTGCCGGCGGCCAGGTTCTTCCGCACCTTCCAGTCGAACGCAGTCTTGAGCGCGTTCTCGACCGCGAGCGCGCCGCCCTCGATGAAGAAGTACTTCGGAAGCTCCGGCGGTGCGGCCGTTCGCTCGAGCGTATCGACGAACTCGGCGTAGTACGTCGTGTACTTGTCGGAGTTCGCGACCTTCACGAGCGACACACGCGCGAGGCGCTCCCGCGTGCGCTCGTCGAGGATGCTCGGATGGTTGAACCCGAGCGGGTTCGACGCGAAGAACGTGTAGAAGTCGACGAACTCCCGCCCCGAGAGCGAGTCCTTCACGATCGATCCGCGGCTCTTCTCGAGGTCGATGACGATGGGATAGCCGTCGACGAGGATGTGTCGGCGGAGGGTGTCGTGGACCTCCGCGCTCGAGATCTGCGAACGCCGGAACATTCCCAAGCTCTTACCTCGACATCGCGGTCGGATGCGAGCAGGATGCGCATCGATGGACATCGAGTACTGGGCGGCGCGCTGGAAGGAGGGCCGCATCGGCTTCCACGAGGGCCGCACCAACGCGTTCCTCGCCAAGCACGTCGGTCGGCTCGGGGAGAAGCGGCGCGTGCTCGTGCCGCTCTGCGGGAAGGCCGAGGACATGGCGTTCCTGGCCGCACGCGGCCACGAGGTCGTGGGCGTCGAGGCCGTGGAGGACGCCGTCGAGGCGTTCTTCGCCGAGCACGCGCTCGAGCCGCAGGTCGACGATCTCCGCGAGGGCGTCCGCGCCTACGCGGCGGGCGGCGTCCGGATCCTGGCGGCGAATTTCTTCGCCTGCACGAGAAACGACCTCGGCCCGGTCGACGCGCTCTACGACCGCGCCGCGATCGTCGCCCTCCCGCCCGAGACGCGACGGCGCTACGTCGCCCACCTGCGCGAGCTCCTCCCTGCCGGCGCGCCCGGGCTCGTCGTCACGTTCGAGTACGCGCAGAGCCAGCTCGAGGGGCCGCCGTTCGCCGTGCTCGAGGACGAGCTCCGCGCGCTCTGGGCCGACTCGCGCGTCGCCGCCATCGACGAGGCGCCGACCGACGGCCCGCGCTTCCGCGAAGCGGGCGTGGCGCTGAAGGAGCGGTGCTACGCGATCGAGCGCTGAGGCCGAGGCCCGCGTTGCCGAGGACCCATGACTGAACCTGGGAACGGCTGAGCTGCTAACCTTGGCGCATGAGGTCACTCTCCTCGTTGCGACCTGTGCTGGGCTCGGTACTCTTCCTCTGGGCGTGCTCGAGCACGGACGAACCGGCCCGTCCGGAGTACGAGTCCCTCTTCGATCCGCTGCCGCCCCCGACGCCCGACGTGCTCCGCGGTGTCTGGGGCATCACGCAGACGTCGAACGAGGGGGAGGCGAACCTGCGCTTCCGCTTCACGGACGGCAAGCTCATCGCGGGCACGCGCTGCACGTACAACTTCGACGGGGCGACGCCGCTCGTGACGGGCCAGACGACGACGCTCGAGACCGACGCGCTCGACGCGAAGACCGGGAGCTTCACGCCGGGAACCGCGCTTGCCTTCCAGACCACCGGAAATGCTTCCGGCATCCGCACGACCTGCAGCGGCTCGCTGCGCCTCGCGACGTACGAATTCGCCATCCAGAGCACGACCATGACGCTCACCCCGAAGAGCGCGCCGGGCGCACCTCAGATCCTCACCAAGATCGGTGACTAGCCATGCGCATTCACCTCGTCGGTGTCGCCGGCACGGGGATGGGGCAGCTCGCGATGCTCCTGCGCGACGCCGGGCACGACGTGAGCGGCTCCGACGTCGCGTTCGATCCTCCGATGGGCCCGGCGCTCGAGGCCGCGGGCATCCGATGCTTGCGCGGATGGAACCCCGAGAACATCGGGCGCGATCTCGAGCTCGTCGTCATCGGCAACGCCATCCGGCGGGACAACCCGGAGGCGGTCCGCGCGGTCGAGCTCGACCTGCCGCGCGCGAGCATGTCCGGCACGCTGCGCGAGCGCTTCCTCGCCGGGAGGCGCGCGCTCGTCGTGACGGGAACGCACGGCAAGACGACCACATCGTCGATGTGCGCCTGGATCCTCGAGACGGCGGGGCTCGAGCCGGGCTTCTTCATCGGCGGGCTGCCGAAGAACTTCCCGTCGGGCGCGCGCGCGCCGAGCACGAAGAAGAAGCTCGTCGCGAGCTCTTCCCCGGCGGCGCCGAGCGGCGTGCTCAAGGCGCCGTTCGTCGTCGAAGGTGACGAGTACGACGCGGTCTACTGGCACAAGAAGCCCAAGTTCCTCGACTACGTCGGCGGCTCGGACGAGGACGTGGTGATCGTCACGAGCGTCGAGCACGATCACGTCGACATCTATCCGTCGGCGGAGGTCTACGAGGCACAGTTCGCCGAGCTCGCGAGCAAGGTGCCGGAAGGCGGCCTCCTCGTCGTCGACGCGCACGACGCCCGGGCGCGCGCGATCGTGAACGAGCACGCGAAGGCGCGCGTCACCTTCTACGCGATCGACGGCGACGACACGGGCGACGTCACGCCCACGTGGCTCGCGGCGATGGTGCCCGCCGATCCCGTGACGGGCGCGCAGCCGTTCGATCTGTTCGTCGGCGGAATGTCGTGCGGGAGGTTCGCGCTCCCCGTGCCCGGAGAGCACAACGTCCGGAACGCGGTCGCGGCGATCGCCGCCTGCGCCGAAGGATTCGGAGTCGACGTCGAGAAGGCGCGCTCCGCGCTCGCGCGCTTCGCGGGCGTCCGGCGGCGGCAGGACCTCGTCGGCACCCCTTCCGGGATCGCGATCTACGACGACTTCGCCCACCACCCGACGGCGGTCGACGAGACGCTCCGCGCCCTTCGGTCGCGGCATCCCGAGGGCCGGCTCTGGGCCGTGTTCGAGCCGCGCAGCGCGACGGCCTGCCGGAACCTCCACCAGGAGGCGTACGCCAAGGCCTTCGGGGCGGCGGATCGCGTGATCTTCGCGCCGCTCGGCCGCACGAACGTGCCCGAAGCCGAGCGGCTCGATCTCGACAGGCTCTCGCGCGAGATCGGCTCGAAGGCGCTGGCGGCGCCCAGCATCGAGGCGATCATCCAGACCATCGCCGAGGAGGCACGCGCCGGAGACGTGGTCGCGCTGCTCTCGAACGGCGCGTTCGGCGGAATCCACGCACGCCTCGTGCGCGAGCTCGAGCGACGCTCGACACCGGAGTGATTCATGATCGCGCCCGATCCCACGACCAAGGAGGGCCTCGAGAGAGTGCTCGCGATCGCGCGCGCCGCCGCGAAGGACGCCGCTGCGCTCGTCGCCGGCGGCTTCCGCCGCAGGCCGGCGGTCGAGCACAAGGGCGCGGTCGACCTCGTCACGGAGTTCGATCGCGAGAGCGAGGCGCTGCTCCGGAAACGCCTCGGCTCCGAGCTGCCGTTCGCGATCGTGGGAGAGGAGGAGGGCGGCACGCTCGAAGCGGCTCGCGAGGCGGTCTTCTACGTCGACCCGGTCGACGGGACGACCAACTTCGTCCACGGGCACCCGTTCTGGTGCGTGTCCGTCGGGCTCTGCGTCGCAGGGCAACCCGTGCTCGGCGTCGTGATCTCGCCGCCGCTCGGGATCGAGTGGTTCGGATGGATCGCTGCGACGGGAGAGCGTCACGCCGTCCGCCGAACGGCCGATCTCGCCATTGCCTTCGAGGAAGCCGCCCGTCTGCGAATCGTCGAGGAGCCGTGCGCCGTCAGCACGACGGCATCGCTCTCGGACGCGCTGCTCGCGACCGGATTCCCCTACGACCGCCGAACGAGCCTCGACAACAACTTCGACGCATTCGTCACCATCAAGAAGAAGTGCCAGGCCGTGCGGAGGTGCGGCTCGGCCGCGCTCGATCTCTGCTTGGTCGCCGACGGGACGTACGAGGGCTACTGGGAGCGGAAGCTCTCGCCATGGGACATCGCCGCAGGCATCGCCATCGTGCGCGCGGCCGGCGGACGCGTCACCGACTTCGACGGCGGCTCGGCCTGCATCGAGACCGGTCACGTCATCGCGACGAACGGCGCCATCCACGACGAGCTCGTGTCCGAGCTCGCGCGCGTGCGACCACGCTGACCGCCTCTTCGGCCTCCGCCCGCGACCGGCTGCCCTCGACGGCGCGCCCGCCTGCGACCCTGGTGCGAAAGATCTTTCGCAAACCTACATGGCGATAAGGCGCTGCATGATCCATTGTTTAGAGAGCCGCGAATCACCATTCGCACTCGATCGCTCGGGCTCGGCCGGCGCGTCGAGCACGGACGAGCACGGCCAGGAGCACCTTGATCCGACGCATCGCTCACCTCTCGGACGTCCACCTCCTCGACGCACGAGCCGCCACACGGCACGCGAGCTATCGATTCGTCACCCGGTTCTTGAGCGTGGGGCGCTCGGTCGATCCGGCACAGCGCAGGCGGCGGCTGTCGCGAGCGCTAGCGCTCGCGAAGGCGAGCGGCGCTCAGCACTTCGTCATCTCGGGCGACCTCACCGAGGTCGGCTCGGGGGCCGAGTTCGAGCAGTTCGCGGAGGTCCTGCACGAGGCTCGCCTCCCCGCCGAGAGCGTCACCCTCGTGCCGGGCAACCACGACGCGTACACGCGCGCGGATGCATGGCGGAAGGCGCTCGAAGGTCCGCTCGCTCGCTTCCGCACGGGCAGCGCCGGCTCGGCAGGGAAGGTCGTCGATCGAGGGGCGGTGGCCATCCTGCCCATCGACACGACGTGCTTCCAATCGATCACGAGCTCGCGCGGCATCTTCACACGCGCGATGGTCGAGGCCGTCGAGCGCCGCGCGAACGATCCCGCGTTCCGAGAGAAGGCGCTCGTGCTCGTCACCCACCATCCGCCGTTCCATCCGCACGTCTCACCCATCGTGCGTTGGGTGGACGGCCTCCGCGGCGCCGCCGAGGTCCTCGAGCTCCTCGCCCGCCAGCCGCGGCTCCAGCTCCTGCACGGGCACCTCCATCGTGTGTTCGATCGCATCCTCGCGACGTCGGGCGCGCGCACACGTCCGGGACGCCTGCGCCTGATCCCCAAGACCGACGGGGACGCCGTGCCGACGCGGGCGTTCGGGGCGCCCGCCACCTGCGACGGCGCGGAGGACACACCGCGCGTCCGCCTGTACGACGTCCGGGACGGTGCGCTCCACGCCGCCACGATCCATGCCGCGTGAGCGCGACGTCCGCTGACGCGCCACGGCCTGGACGACGCGGAGCGCCACCGGAGCGGCGCTCTCCGACATCGACGCCATCGTCGTGTCGGGGATCGCCGACGAGCGAAGCGACGCATCACGAGCCTTCGTTTGGCCGCCGCAGATCTCGCCGTCTTCCGCTATCCTCCTTTGAATGGCGATCTTCGCTATCGGCGACGTCCACGGCTGTGCGGACGAGCTGGAAGAGTTGCTCGCGATGCTTCCCCTCAAAGACGACTCGACGGTCGTCATGCTCGGGGACTACATCGATCGCGGGCCGTACTCGCGTCGCGTCATCGAGACGCTCATCGAGTGGAAGAAGAAGCACAACATCATCACGCTCTCGGGCAACCACGAGGAGATGCTCCGAGAGTTCCTCGACGGCTCCAACCCGCAGCGCGTCGCACGATTCATCCTCAACGGCGGCTCGAGCACGCTGGCCGACTTCGCCGACGATCACGGCGAGTGGGTCATTCCGAAGGAGCACCTGCAGTTCCTCGACGAGCTGAAGCTCTGGTACGAGACCGACGATCACTTCTTCGTGCACGCCGGCGTTCCGGACATTCCGCTCAAGGAGATCGATCCCGTCCGCGACCGTGACGAGCTGCTCTGGATCCGTCGCGCGTTCATCAGCAGCACGCGCCGCTGGGAGAAGCGCATCGTGCACGGCCACACGCCGGTGAACGCGGTCGAGGTCAGCGCCACGCGCATCAACGTCGACACGGCGTGCGCCTACGGCGGATTCCTCACCGCCATCGAGCTGCCGAGCCACCGCATCTACAGCGTCCCGCGAAAGACCGGGCTCCGCCCGGCGTTCCTGCGCGACAAGACCTCGCGCCGCGCGGCGATCCGCTTCCTCGGCTCCGTGCCCGTCACGATCCTCCACGACAGGCTCGGCGAGCTGAAGCTCGAGACGCTCAACTACAGCGAGATCGGCATGCTCCTCTGGTCGGCGCAGGAGTCCGATCGAGGCAAGCAGGTCCTCGAGCAAGGCGAGTCGGTGAAGGGCACCGTCGGCGAAGGCTGGCAGGTCCCGTTCACGGGCCGCGTCGTCCACGCGCGCAAGCAGAGCGAAGGCTGGCAGTACGGCCTCGCCGTCGAGCTCCAGGGCTGACCGGCGCCCTGCGTTGTATCGATCTCCGCGCAACGGCCCTTCGGCCGTCGTGAGGTCGATGCACCACCTTTTCCACGGCCATGACCAGTGCGCGCACGCCAAGTCACTGAAATGACTTCAGGTCGCCCAGGTACGACCCATGCCTACACCGGGGTCACGGGGAAACCCGACGATCTACTTGGGAGGCTCAATGAAGCGTGCACGTGCCTTGATATTGCCCCTTACCGTCGCCTTGGCGCCGCTCGTCAATGCGTGCTCGATCGCGTCCGACGACGACGACACTGCGGTCGACGAGTCGTCGGTGGTGCTCGAGCAGGATGCCCTCAACACATCGCTCGCCGAGCTTCGCGCCGGTCAGCCTTACGTGCCCGGCGTCGACGAGACGCCGCTCGCCGTCGGCGAGCCGTGCATCCGTGGCGCGAAGGTATCCATCTCCACCGGCCAGGTCGTCTCGTCCGCGGCCGTCGTTCATTCGCGACAGACGCTCGGACGCGAGCTGGGGCTCGACATCTCCGGCACGCTGCCCGTCGTCGGCGGTCTGACCGGCGCAGCGGGCCTCGTGGTGAACACGAAGTTCGACAGCCAGTCGGCCGTCGTGCTCTTCCACACGACGGGCACGTTCGAGTCCGTGCTCAACGGCGCCGACGAGATCCCGGCGTTCGACGCCACGAACGTCTCGCGGTGCGGTTACGGGTACGTCACGCGTGCCACGCACCGGCTGACGGCCGCGCTCGTGGTCAGCGTCCGCGCGACCGACAACTCGCGCAACGTCCGCGGCTCCGCGAGCATCGGCAAGGCGGGCATCGCGGAGGCGAAGGCGTCCATCGGCTCGCTGATCCAGCGTGGTCGCGTCGAGATCTCGGTGCGGTTCGCGACCGACGTGATCCCGAACCTGCCGAGCCCGCCGCTCGCCGATACGGTGCTCATCGTCGGCGACAGCGCGCAGGAGAAGAACAAGGCGCTCGAGAAGATCGATCGTGCGCTGGCCTGGCTCGCGAGCGCGCAGACGACGATCGAGCGTCACCTCCTCGAGATGCGGTCGCGGCCGAACGATGCCCCGGCGGCGCCCACGCAGAGCATCCGCTTCCGCTTCTATCCGTCGACGCCGCTTGCGGTCCGTACGGCGGTCGAGCGCGCCGCCACGAACGAGCTCGACGCACGCGTCGCGCTCGCCAAGACGAACGCCTTCCTCGAGAACTGGAAGCTGTTCGACGAAGCGGCCCGCATCGGCAAAGGCTACGAGTGGAACGTCCCGGCGGCGCCGCTCGCGACCGTCGCCGACCTCGAGGCGCGGAAGCGCACGCTCCTCGGCCCCGAAGGCAAGCTCGAGAGGCACAAGCGCTCGCTCGAGGAGAGCGTCCAAGCGTGCGCCTTCGAGCTTCGTAACGACGGCGGTCGTCGAGACGCGGAGCTCGTCACGCAGCTGGGGCGCGCATGCAGGGCGCCGGGTGCCCTGCCTCTCGACGAGCGATCGCTCGACATCCGGCCCATCGCGTACGTCTCGGTCGCCGACGGCCGCGGGGCCCAGCGCTGCCCGGCCGGACAGCGCCGCCCGCTCGAGCGCGAGGCCGCGCTCTTCGGACCGTGGAGCCGCGCCATCCGCGCGAACGACATGGGCATCTGGCTCGAGGAGCACGGCTGCTCGTTCTCGTCGGGCTGGATCTACGACGGCGCCCCGACCTGCACGCCGACCTTCAGCTCGAAGACCGGTCTGACCATCTGCCTGTCGAGCGAGCACGGTCCGATGCCGGATCCGTGATCCTCGCCCGGCTCGTCCCCCTGCGCGCGGTGGAATTTCCGCGCGCAGGGGGACGCCGTCGTTCTAGCCTCGGGCCATGCAGGTGCGATCCGGGGCCATCTGGGGCGGCGCGTTCGCTTGGGCGCTCGCCGCTCTGGTGCTCGCGTCGGGCGCCAAAGGATGCAGCGCCCGCGAAGGATGCCTCTCCGGCGACGACGGCGTCTGCGTCCCGCGCGCGGCGTGCGAGAAGCTCGCGTTCCCGACGTGCTCGGACCGGCGGCTCGAGATCCGGCGCATCGCCGGCGCGTCGGAGCGCGCGAGCGGGCTCGATGCGCTCGCCGCTCGCGGAGACGTGCTCCTCGCGAACGATCGGGTCCGGCTCGTCCTCGACGCCCTCGACGCTCCGCACTACCTCGCGCCGACGGGCGGCAACGTCATCGACCTGACGCCTTCGTACGCGACGGAGGCGCCGAGGGGCGAGGACGGGATGAACCTCCTGTTCCACGCCGTCGGGATCCTGCCGCGCGACGCCGTCGCCTATCGATCGATCACCCTCGAGGACCGCTCCCCCGATCACGTCGCCGCCATCCTGCGCGGCACGCTCGACGGCCGGCCGGAGATCCAGGTCGTCACGCGCTACGAGCTCCGCCCGTGCGAGCCCGGCGTGCGCGTCCGCACGGAGCTGTTCCACGGCGGGCGCGACCCGGAGACGTTCGCCCTGTGCGACGCCGTCTACTGGGGCGGCCGCGAGGCGGCGCCTTTCACGCCGCTCCGCGGACGCGGCTTCCACCATCCCGCGCTCGACCTCGAGAAGCTCGGCGAGGCCTACGCGCGCGAGCCCTTTTTCGCCTCGCATCCGCAGTCGGACGACGAAGCCGCGTACGCGATCGTCCCGTGCGACCGCCGAGAGCTCGAGGCGTTCCACAGCACGACGGTGACCGCGAGCGGCCATCCTCGCACGGTGGTCTTGCCGGGCGACGGCATCGCGCTCGAGCGGTTCGTCGCCGTCGCGCCGGGGCCCGGCCCGAGCCGCGTGACCGACGTCGCCTTCGAGGCGCGCGCCGCGATGTTCGGGGAGGAGAGCACCGTCGTCCGCGGCCGCGTCGTCTCCGCCGACGGACTCCCGATCGACGGCGGACAACGCGCGGCGACGCTCGTCTTCTACGAGCCCGCGCCCGGCTCCGATCCCGACGCCCCGAGCGGACGCCTGCCGTGGAACGCCGTCGTGCCCGACGCCGACGGCGCGTTCTCGGTGCGGCTGCCGGCCGGGAAATCGATCCGCGCCGAGATCCAGGTCCTCGGCCGCCCGATCCCGGAGCACGTGGCGTTCACGACCGGCAGCGGGACGGAGACGTCGATCCCGGACATCGTCGTGCCACGCGCCGGCGTGCTCGACGTCTCGGTGAAGGACGGCTCCGGCGCCCCCGTGCTCGCGGAGATCGTGCTCACGCCGGTGGCACCGGCCGATCCGGAGGCGACGCGCGGCTCGATCAACTCCGACTTCGACTACGCGCACTGCACGCCGTGGCTCGGCCCCGCGCACGGCGGCTCGCCCGCATGCAACCGCGCGCTCGTCGAGCCCGACGGCACCGCGAGCTTCGCCGTCCCCACCGGTACGTTCTGGGTGTACGCCACGCGCGGGCCGTTCGCGACGCTCGCTCGTGCGCGCGTCGAGGTGCGCGCCGGCGAGAGGGCGCGCGCCGACCTCGTCGTCGACACGCTGCCGGATCTGCTCCCCGAGGGCGTGCTCAGCGCCGACTTCCACGTGCACGGCGGCGCGAGCTTCGACAGCAGCATGCCGGATCGCGATCGCGCGCGGTCGTTCGTGGCGGAAGGCGTCGACGTGATCGCGGCGACGGACCACGACGTGGTCGTCAGCTACGAGCGCGCGATCCGCGAGCTCGGCATCCAGGATCGCGTCGTCGTGCTCCCGGGCGTCGAGACCACGGGGCAGATCCTCTTCTACGAGCCTCCCGGCCAGGGGATCATCCCGCGCGTCATCGGGCACTACAACTTCTGGCCGCTGCCCTTCGATCCGGACCGCCCGCGCAACGGCGCGCCTTGGGACGAGCGCCTCGAGCCGGGCGCGCTCTTCGATCGCGTCGCGGAGCTCATGCCCGAGCGCGGCGTCATCCAGATGAACCACCCGTTCGCGTCGTCGCTGTTCGGACGCGACGAGGGCTTCCTCACGGCGATCGGCTGGGATCCGCGACGGGTGATCGGGACCTCCCCGCCCCCGAACACGCCCGAGGCCGAGCTCGTGAAGCGTCCGCTCGGAGGGCGGAGCGCGCTCGACTTCGACGTGCAGGAGGTCATGAACGGCACGTCGACACGGCAGTTCCACCACTATCGGATCGCCTGGCACTCGTTCCTCTCGCAGGGGATCCTCCGCGCCGGCACGGCCAACAGCGACTCGCACTCGCTCGCGATCGAGGTGCTCGGGTACCCGCGCAACCTCGTCTTCGGCGGACACTCGCTCGCCGCGTTCGATCGACAGCGCTTCGACGCCGACGTGCGCGCCGGGCGGATGGTCGGGACGAACGGCCCGGTCATCCTCGCGAGCATCGACGGGCGTGCTCCGTCGCTCGAGCCCTTCGTCCCGTCTCCGTCCGCGGAGCTGTCGATCGAGGTGCGCGCGGCGCCTTGGATCCCCGTCGAGGAGATCCGCGTCCTCGTGAACGGCGAGATCGTGCGTACGATCGACGGCGCGGCGATCACGCGCCCCGTCGATCCCTTCGGCAAGGAGGGTCTCGTCCGCCATCGAGGCTCGCTGCGCGTCGCCGACCTGCTCGCCGATCTCGCGCCCGACGAGGACGCGTGGATCGTCGTCGAGGCCGGCCTCCCGCTCTGGCCCGCCGCCGACCTCGACGACGACGGATTGCCCGAGACGACGGACAACGACGGCAACGGAACGATCGACGCACGCGACCAGACGGGCCGCCCGGAAGACGAGTGGTACCAGGAGCCTCCGCGGCCGCTCGAGACCGACGCGAGGTTCCACGCCTGGGTCGTCGCTCACGGACACTGGAGCACGGCGTTCACGAACCCGCTGCTCCTCGATCGCGCCGGTGACGGATGGAGGGCGCCCCGCCGATGAGACGTTCGCGCTTCGTCGCACGGTCGATCTTCGCCGCGCTCGCGAGCATCGCCCTCCGGTCGGCGCCGGCGGCGGCGTGCGACGCCCCTCGCGCCGAGGACGGACGACCGCGCGCCGCCGGCACTCCCGTGCGCGTGCCGCTCGGACCGGGCGACCTCGGCGTCCTGCCCGAGGCCTGCGAGGCGACGGAGGCATCGCTCGAGACGCGCGCGGCCGTCCTCGTCGCGACCGACGATCTCTACGGGTCGCTCCAGGCCGGCGTCGGCCTGCGCGGCCGGCTCGTCGTCGCCGATCGCACGTGGCTTTCGCTCTGGACGCCCTCGCTCGAGCACCGCTTCGTCGCGAACGCGACCGTCGAGGCGAGCCGCACGAGCCTCGGCGGCGGCGTGCTCGGCGCGCACCACCGCATCCCGCTCGGCTCCGTCTCGGTGGCGCCGTTCGCTCGACTGCTCCTTCCGACGGAGACCGGCTTCGAGCGCGCCTCGCGTTGGGGCCTCGAGCACGGCGTCGTCGCGACGCGCCGCCTCGGCGAACGCGTCGAGATCGTCGGCGGCTTCGCGTTCACGCTCGCCTCGACGGTGAACGGAGGCCGAAGCCTCGACGTGCTCTCGGAGTCGCTCTCGGCCGATCTGGTCTACCGCCCGTGGCGCGCGTTCGCGCTCGCGGGCGGGGCCGGGCTTCGCTTCGCGCTCGCCGATGCACGACCGTTCGAGTCGTTCGACCCTCGCCTCTCGCTCCGCTTCTATCCCGTCCGCGGTCTCTTCGTCGTCCTCGGCGCCGCGCTGCCGCTCTGGGGTCGCGATCGCACGGACGCCGGGCTCGCGTTCTCTCTGGGCTGGCAGCTCTGACGAAGCCCCGCCGACGGCGACGGATGGGTCGGAAAGCGAGCTCTAGCGCGTTCAGGGCCTTTTTCAGATCGACCCCCGGAAGCCACCGATCTATGCGCTCGTCAGGGCGGCGACCTCGCGCCGGCCCGACGGAGAGCGAACATGATCGTAGGTGTCATCGGCTCCGGGGCCATCGGCCCCGATCTCGCGTACGGCTTCTTGACGGCGCTGTCGCGCGAGCCCGGCTCGAAGGTGTTCCTCGTCGACATCAAGCAGGAGGCGCTCGATGCGGGCGTCGCCCGCATCCAGGGCTACGTCCAGAAGGGCGTGGCGCGCGGCAAGATCGCCGAGAGCGCCGCGAAGGCGATCCTCGGCGCCCTCGTGCCCACGCTGAAGCTTTCGGATCTCGCGCCGTGCGACTACGTCCTCGAGGCGGCGAGCGAGGATCTGGCGGTCAAGCGGAGCATCCTGTCCTCGCTCGAGAAGATCGTCCGCCCCGACTGTCTCATCGGCTTCGCGACGAGCGGCCTGCCGCGTCGCGAGATCGCCAAGGACGCGGCCCATCCGGAGCGCTGCTTCGTCAACCACCCGTTCTTCCCCGCGTGGCGCTCGTTGCCGATCGAGGTCGTGTACAGCGGCGACGCCGCGCTCGGCGCGCGGATGATCGCGACGCTCGAGAAGCTCGGGAAGGTGCCCGTCGTGACGGCGGACGTCGAGTGCTTCGCCGCCGACGACATCTTCTGCAACTACGTCTCCGAGGCCGCGCGCATCGTCGAGGAGGGCGTCGCGACGCCGGCGCAGGTCGACGCCATCGTCAACGCCGCCATCGGCGGCGGCGGGCCCTTCAACGTGATGGATCTCACGAAGGGCAACCTCCTCACGGTCAAGTGCCAGCTCCTCATGCAGAACGCGAAGACGGGCACGCCGTGGTTCGCGCCGCCCGCGATCCTGACGAAGCAGGGAGACCGGCCTTGGCACGATCGCAAGAGCCCCGGCGATCCGCGGCACACGCCGGAGCTGGCGCAGAAGGTCCTCGACCGCATCCTCGCCGTGCTCCTCGGACGCACGTACTTCGTCGTGGAGCAAGGCATCTGCTCGCCGATCGAGACCAACTGGCTGACGCGCATGGCGCTCGGCTTCAAGAAGGGCCTCCTCGAGATCGGCGAGGAGCTCGGCGCGAAGCGCGTCCGCGAGCTGTGCGTCCGGTACGCCGAGACGCACCGGGACTTCCCCGTCCCGAAGATGGTCCTCGAGGAGAAGCTCCCGTCGTTCCGTGCGTTCGTCAAAGTGGAGCTCGACGGCGACGTCGGCGTCGTCCGTGTCTTCCGGCCCGAGGTGCGCAATGCGCTCAGCAAGCGCACGCTCGCCGAGATCGACTCGGCCATCTCCGAGCTCTCCGCGAACGACGCCATCAAGGGCATCGTGCTCACGAGCCACGACGGCGCGCTCGCGGGCGCCGACATCGGCGAGCTCGCGGCCCTGCCGAGCCCGGCGGAGTGCGAGCGCCTCTGCCTCGAGTCGCACCCGATCTTCGAGCGCATCTCGAGCTCGAAGAAGCCCATCGTCGCGGCCGTCGACGGGCCCGTGATGGGCGGCGGCGCCGAGATCTCGATGGCGTGCCACGCGCGCGTCGTCGGCAAGTCGCTCGCGCTCGCGCAGCCGGAGGTGAACCTCGGCATCATCCCGGGCTACGGCGGGACGCAGCGCCTGCCGCGCCTCGTCGGCCTCGAGCGCGCCGTCTCGCTCCTTCGCACCGGCCGCTCGATCGGCGCGGAGGAGGCGTGCGCGTGGGGCTGGGCGTACGGCACGCCGGCCCAGGATCCGGTCGCCGAGGCCAAGGCCCTCGTCCGCCGCGCCGCGGCCGGCGAGGTGAAGCTCGCGCCCGTCGATCCGAGCCCGATGAAGGTCGATGCGATCCCGAAGGTCGACATCGGTCACCGCTCGCTCGCGATCGACGCCATCCTCGTCGACGTCCTCCGTCGTGGTCTCGAAAAGCCGCTCGCCGAAGGCCTCGTCGTCGAGGCGCAGGGCTTCGCGCGCTGCAAGTCGACGGTCGACATGGACATCGGAATGAAGAACTTCGTCCAGAACGGCCCGCGCGTCCCCGCGGCGTTCCTCCACGAGTGACAGGAGCCAAGAGCATGTCGAACATCGGATCCATCGTCATCGTCGAAGGCGCCCGTCGCACGCCGCGGGCGGACATCCTCGTCGACAACAAGGAGCCCGGGCTCTTCTCGCGCTTCTCGACGACGCAGCTCGGCGGCCTCGCCATCGCGGCGACGCTCGAGAACAGCAAGATCGACAAGGCCCTCGTCGGTCACGTCGTGATGGGCATGGCCCAGCACAGCCACCGCGACAGCATCTACGCGGCGAAGGGCATGGCGTGGCGCGGCGGCCTGCCGGAGTCCGTGCCCGCCCTCACCGTCGCCCGCATCTGCGGCAGCGGCGCCGAGGCGGTCGCGGTCGGCGCCGAGATGATCCTCGCCGGCGTGCGCCACGATCCGGAGCGCCCGTTCGTCGTCGTGGGCGGCGCGGAGTCGATGCAGTACCCGTTCGTGCTCTACGGCGTGCGCGGCAAGAAGCTCGGCGCGGCCGTCCAGAAGTACGGGCCGATCGACGTGAAGGCGCTGCCGCCCGGCACGCACCTGCAGGACATGCTCCTCATGAGCCTGTACGACCCGTCGGCCAAGCTCGCGATGGCGAACACGGCCGAGGAGCTCGGTCGTCGCTACGGCATCACGCGCGAGGAGGCCGACGCGTTCGGATACCGCTCGCACGTCAACGCGAAGAAGGCGCGCGATAGTGGCGCGTTCGCGGAGGAGATCGCCCCCGTCACCGTCGAGACCGGCGACGGCGCGGTGACGGTGAAGCACGACACGCACATCCTCGAGGAGCCCTCGCTCGCCAAGATGAGCCGCCTGCCGCCGGCGTTCGAGCCGGGCGGCATCGTCACGGCCGGCAACGCGAGCGCCGTCGTCGACGGCGCCGGCGCGATGATCATCGGCAAGGAGAGCGACGTCGTGAAGCACGGCGGCAGGCCCCTCGCGCGCATCGCCGGCATGGGCGTCGCCGCCTGCGATCCGCGCATCATGGGCTGGGGCCCCGTCCCCGCGACGAAGCGCGCGCTCGCCTCCGCCGGCATCGAGGGCAAGGCGATCGATCACGTCGAGCTGAACGAGGCGTTCGCGCCGCAGGCCCTCGCCTGCATCCGCGACTTCGAGAAGCTCGGGATCGATCCCGAGAAGGTCAACCCGCTCGGCGGCGCGATCGCGCTCGGGCACCCGCTCGGCGCGACGGGCGCCATCCTGACGATCACGTGCGCCTACGCGCTCCGCCGCGAGAAGAAGCGCTACGGCCTCGTCACGATGTGCATCGGCGGCGGCCAGGGCATCTCGCTCGTGCTCGAGGCGATGTGAAGCCCCCGCGCGTCCGGCGTCGCCGCGGCGTCGGACGCGCGCTCCGAGCGAACGGCGGACGGCGAGCCCGCCGGCCGACGCGCGTCAGGGCCCGGTGTACTCCGGCGTCCCGGGAGCGCGATAGCGGTCGAGCGGGCTTCGTTTCGCGTCGCTCCCGTAGTAGCGCCCATTGCCCTCGAGCTCGCCGAAGAGCAGGAACGTGGGCGCCTTCGCGCCTTCGGACGGCGGCTTCATCCCGAGCTCGGCGGGCGACTTGCCGGACGACTCGACGTAGTGCCGCGTCATGTCCGTCTCGATGAAGCCGGGCGTGCAGGCGTTGATGCGCAGGTTCGGGTGCTCGCGCGCGAGGATCAACGTGTACGTGTTCGCGGCCGCCTTCGACAGGCCGTACGGCGACCCGTCGCCGAGGCCCTTCGCGGCGAACGCCTTCGTGTCGCCGTCGATCGCGATGCATTCGTCGAGGAACGCGCGGAGGCGCGGCCACGTCATCTGGTCGTCGAGGAAGAAGCGCTGCATCTCGGGGCTGCAGCCGGCGACGAACATCGGCCCCGACGCCGACGTGACGTTGACGATGCGCCCTCCGTTCGGATCGAGCAGCGGCAGGAAGGCCTCGCAGACCCGGTGCACGCCGAACGTGTTCACCTCGAGCACCGCTGCGAGCTGACCGGGCCCGGCGCCCGACCCGATGCCGGCGTTGTTCACGAGGCCGTAGAGCTTCTCGCCGCCCAGGCTCTCCGCGACGCGATCGCGGGCCGCGGCGACCGAGCGATCGTCGGAGACGTCGAGCTCGACCACCTCGAGACGAGACGCCCAGTCGGGGTGCGCGCGGACGAGCCCGTCGGCGGCGGCGCGGCCTCGCGCGAGGTCGCGCGAGCCGAGATACACGAAGGTGTCGCCGTGCTGGGCGAGGATCGCCTCGACGATCGCCAGCCCGATGCCCTTGTTCGCTCCGGTCACGAGGATGCGTCGCACGCACCTCGAATCGCAGGGAGAGGCGCGAGCGTCAAGGGACGAGGTCCGACGCCCGCCAGGCTGCAAACGATCGCGCGCCCGTGCTAGTGCAGCGCGCGATGTCGCTCGCAGCACTCATCAAGGGACGCGGCCCGAGCGGGTTCGGATACGGAAGCACTGCAGAGGAGGTCACGGCTGGGCTCGATCTGTCCGGCAAGACGTTCCTCGTCACCGGCGTGAGCTCCGGGCTCGGCCTCGAGACGATGCGCGTCCTCTCGCTCCGCGGCGCGCACGTCGTCGCGCTCGCACGCACGAAGGAGGGCGCCGCGTCGGCGATCGCGTCCGTGAACGCGAAGGGGACGCCGGTCGCTTGCGATCTGTCCGAGCCCGACTCCGTGCGCGCGGCCGTGGAAGAGGTGAAGAAGGGCGCTCCGCTCGACGCCATCGTGTGCAACGCGGGCGTGATGGCGCTCCCGAAGCGCCACGTGAAGCACGGCATCGAGCTCCAGTTCCTGACGAACCACGTCGGGCACTTCCTCCTCGTCACCGGGCTCCTCGACCGGCTCGTCGAGGCGGGGCGCGTCGTCGTGCTCTCGAGCGACGCGCACAGGTACGGGCCGCGCGAAGGGATACGCCTCGACGATCTCGCCGCCTCCCGCGGTTACAACGGCTGGGTCGCGTACGGGCAGTCGAAGCTCGCGAACATCCTCTTCGCCCGCGCGCTCGCGAAGCGCCTCGACAAGGGGCGGACCGCCAACTCGCTCCATCCGGGCGTCATCAAGACGAACCTCGGCCGCCACCTGGGCGTCGCCTTGCAGATCGGCTACGCGCTCGGAGGACCGCTCTTCCTGAAGACGATCCCCCAGGGCGCGGCGACGCAGTGCTACGTCGCGACGCACCCGAGCCTGTCGAACGTGACGGCGAAGTACTTCGCCGACTGCAACGTCGCCCAGCCGAAGCGGATCGCCGAGGACGACGCGCTCGCCGAGGCGCTCTGGGAGAAGAGCGAGGAGATCGCGAAGCGGATCTGACCCGCGTCGCCCCTGACGCGGCTCAGTCCTGCACGTCCCCCGCAGGCACGAGGATCATCGCGCTCTGCTTCGGCAGCGTGAGGCGGATCTCGCCGGACGCGGGCACGTCGTAGGACCTCCGCTCGGGATCGAGCACGTCGACGAGCGTGACCGGCGCACGCGTGAGCTTCATGAGCGTCTCGCCGTTCGCCGTCGAGCTGTCGTGGCGGGCGTTCGTGTTGAGCACGACGAGGACGTAGGCCGAGCCCGCGTCGCCGCCCGTGCGCTCGAAGGCGAAGATGCCGGCGTCCTCCTCGTCGCCGACGTGCGGCGTCGACCAGACGACGTTCGTATCGCCGCGTCGGAGGGCCTCGTACTGCGCGCGGATGCGCGCGAGCTTGCGGAAGTGGACGAACGTGTCGCCGGTCCGCGGGAAGCCCGTGGTCCAGAGCACCTCGCGGTTCGCGGGATCGTTGCCACCGGAGAAATCCTGCTCCGTGCCGTAGTAGAGGCACGGGATGCCCTCCTCCGTCATGAGGAGGACGAGGGCGTTGCGCAGAGCTTCCTTGTCGCCGTTCGCGAAGTACAAGAAGCGCGCGACGTCGTGGTTGTCGATGAAGTTCACGAGCGCGCGGCTCGGCGCGATGCCGATGCCGTCGGGCTGCGGCTCGTTGCGGTAGTTCGTCCGGCGCTGCGCCCAGAGGTTCTCGATCTGATCGGTGCCCCGCTGCCGGCTCGGGTCGTGCGCGTACTGGAAGACGTCGCGGAAGACCTGATAGTGCTGCGAGAAGTAGAAGACGGAGTCGAGCATCCCCTCCTGCGTGTAGCTGCCGAGGAGCTCGTCGTTGCCGTCGAAGGCCTCGCCGAACATGAGGAAGCGGTTCTTGTTCTGCCGCTTCAGGCGCTCGCGCACCTTCGTCGCGAACTCGGTCCAGAAGTCGTGCTCGACGTGCTTGACGGTGTCGATGCGGAAGCCGTCGAGGTCGAGGAGCTCCACCCACCGCGTGTAGACGTCGATGAGCTCCGCACGGACCTCGGGCAGCTCGGTCGCGACGTCCTTCAGGCCGCCGGGGAAGTCGCCGAGGATGCGCTGCTGCGGATCGTCGTAGTCCAGGATGCGGCCGAAGCCGTGGTACGCGCGCGCGGTGCCGAGGATGCCCGGCGGCGGCACGCGGTTGATCGACGGATCGTTGATGAAGACGATCGGCGCCCGCCCCGCGGGACCGAGCGACGTGAACGCCTGCACGCCCTTCGGATCCCAGTCGGGGTCGTACTCGGTGATGCGCGACATGTCCGAGCGGCTCGACACGACCGGCAGCTCCCCGCTCCCGGAGATGTAGATGTCGGGGTGGCCGTTCAGGTTCGTGTCGTAGAAGAACAGCTGGCCCATGTGGTTCGTGACGATGTCGAGCACGACCTTCAGGCCCATGTCGTGCGCCCGGTTGATGAGCCGGCGCAGGTCGGTGATGTCGCCGAAGTGCGGGTTGAGCTGCCGGAGGTCCTGCGCCCAGTACCCGTGGTACGAGTCGACGTCGGCGTCGGTCTCGACGTTCTTGACGATGGGCGAGATCCACAGCGTCGTGACGCCGAGGTCCTTCACGTAGTCGAGGTGCTCCATCAGGCCGCGCCAGTCGCCGCCCTGGAAGCGCGCGAGGTGGCCGGGCCGGACGTTGTAGTCGTTGTTCACGTCGCCGTTGGCGAAGCGATCGACGAGGACCTGGTAGATGACCTCGTCGCGCCAGTCACCGACGTGCGTCGCGAGCACCGGCTGATCGCCGTCATCCGGCAGATCGATGCAGCCGATGCCCGGGAGAGCGGCCGTGAGGAGAGCCATCGCGAAGGTGCAGACGGTCGACTTCATCTTCTGCTCTCACGGGTAGGAAGAGGAGTTGAACCACCACTCCGCGCCGATGCCCGCGAAGTGCTCGAGCTCCCGCTGCGCGAAGACGTCCTCGACGGGGTAGAGGCCGCGCGTGCCGGAGTCGCGGAAGCTCGCGACGTAGAGGAGGCGGATCTGCGGCCGCTTGAAGCTGCCGCGCCCGGACGGAGAGAAGTACGGGATGATGCCGGCCTTGAAGACGGACGCCGTCCACGCGCCGTCGCGGTTCGGGTCCTGCATCGCGATGCGCCGGCGCTGCCAGCTCCCCTCGAGGGAGACGCCGAAGTGCTCGCCGAGGAAGATGCTCGGACGCGCCACCACCGTGCCCTCGTCGTACTTCTGCGTCGACGTCTCCGCCGGCGACCCGTCGCGGAAGAAGCGCACGTACCCGGCGGCCATGAACGCGAAGTAGTCCGTCTCGAAGTTGCCGGAGAGCGCGAGCTGCGTCTCGCTCGCGTTGCCGACGGTGCGGTCGAGCGCGAAGGTGATCGGCACCGCGAGCGGATCGTACGCGGCGATCCCGCGCGCATGGCGCATCACGAACGAGGCGTACGTGTCCCGCTCTCCGCGGAACCACGTGAGCTGCGAGCCGGCGAGGAAGCCCGAGTCACGGGGCAGGCCGCGATCCTGGTTCGTCAGCGGATCGCGGTACACGCCGGCGGCGATCTGATGGAGCTCGCCGTAGAGGATGACCTTGAAGCCGGCCGGGCCACCGCCGGGCCTCACGAAATGCGTGGCCTTGAACGTCTCGATCGTGCGCGGGCGATCGAGCTTCGTCACCTCCACGGTCCCGAAGCCGAGCGGCGCGACGACGGGGATCTGTTGGAACTGGTACGGATTGTCGAGCCGCTGCTGGCCGACGTGCGCCTGGAGGATCGTCTCCTGCGATCCGTCGCTCGTCCGATAGATCGGACCACCGACGCCGCCGCCGATCGTGTTCTGGTTGTCGAGCGGCCACCAGTTCAAGAGATAGATGTCGTCGCCGCGGTACATCCGCGAGCCGGCCCAGAGCGTCACCTTCTCGTAGGTGCCCTGCGCGTAGAGGTTGCGGACACCGATCGACTGCTCCGGCTTGCCGGTGAAGTGGAAGAACGGCGGGAAGAGGGCGAGCGTCGCGACGATGCGCGTCCTCACCTTCTCGGAGAACTTGTCCTCGCGCCGCAGCTCGAGCTCGGCGTAGCTCCCCTCGTCGACGATGCGCGGACCGAACGCGACGACGTTCGTCCCGCGGCCGATGCCGCCGCGGAGATCGCTCGCCGCATAGACGCGCCCGTAGGAGCCGAACTCGAACCTGCCCTCGTGGGTCTGCGGCGCCTCCTTGACCGTGCGCGTCGCGTCGTTTCCTTTCGCGACCTCGTCGACGGCGGCCTGCGGCCGCTCGTCCGTGAGAGGCGCGGGCGCGGGCACGGGCGCGGGCGCGGGCACGGGCGCGACGCCGGGGACCGAAGGCGCGCTCGTGTCCGACGAGATGGGCGCGTCCGTCTCCGGCTCCTTCGGAGCCGGATCGGCCGGGGCAGGCTGCGCGGGCGCGGGCGGAGGCTGCGCGTTCGCGCGAGCTGCGGACGCGACCATCGTCGCGACGGCGAGGATCGAGACGACGATGCGGCGCACGGGGTCACGCGTCTAGCACGCCATCCCGGAAGCGTCGCGGAAAAAGTAACTCACAGCTGCGTGACGACCGTCGCGTGACGTGGAGGAGACGTCCATGGGCACCTGCGTGGATGCCTGGCCCCACGCGACGCATCGATTGCGGACTCGAGTTAGCAGCCGAGAGCCCTCGGCGCGGCTCGCGGGCCCGCTCCACTCGACCGCGGGACATGATGCGCGATGGCGCGCCGCCCCATCGAGAACGCGCCTTGGCGGGCACCCGTCGGATTTCGGCAGAACCCGCCGGCGACCTTTGCCACGCGTGGCGTTCGTGCGTGCGCTCGTCCCCGAAAACGCAGGTGGTTGCGAATGGATGCCTGCGGTGGAGCGGTCGGCATCACCGTTGCTGTCGGCCTGCGCTCATGTCGCCACCCACCGTCACCGTAGAGGACCTCGGATCGTCGCCGAGGGCCGTGGAGGAACCTCCGCCGACGCTGAAGTTCGCGCGGAGCGAGCTCACGGCTGCTCTCGCGGCGATGGACCTCGCCGATGCCCTGGAGATCGACGAGAGCACGCGCGTCGTGAGCGCGGAGTCGAACGCTCGGCTTCTCGCGCGCGCCTTCGCGCCTGGATGGGACGAAGACCCGACGCTCGACGCGACCGTCCCCGCGATCGCGAAGGGCCTGCTCTTGCCAATCGATCGCACGAAGGACGACGCGCTGGCGCCCCTCGAGCCCGAGCTGCCCGACCTCGCCGCCATGGGCCCGAGCCCGAAGAGCACCGTCCCGCCGAAAGCGACGTTCGTGAACGGCGAGCTCGACGAGCTCGATCTCCCGCTCTCCCTCCCGTCCTTCGCGCCCCCCGACCCAGGCGCGCCGAACGGCGATGCGACGGACGCGACGTCGAGCGCGTGGTCGGAGGATTGGGCCTCGCCTTCTCAGCTCGAAGAGCACGTCCCGCCCGTACGCTCGGGCGTGCGCGAGCGGATCACGCCCGAAGTCGCACAGGCCATCGTGGAGCTGCGCGAAGGAGGGCGCCCCGTCGCACGCGATCGAACGAGCTGGCTCGTCCTCGGCATCTGGGCGGCCGTCATCTCGCTCGCGGCGGCGATCTTCTTCATCTTCGCGAAGTCGCCCGCGTCGCGGACGACCTCCGTCGACGTCCGCGCGACCGAGCACGTGCGCTGAGACGGGACGCGCTCGAGGCGGCCGGCTCCGCGGGCGAGCCGTCCCGCCCCAACGCGACGATCCCGTATACGAGCGCAAGCCCTTTGGCGCGGCGCTCCGAGCAGCGTACAAATTAGGGTGAAGTGAAGGCTCACCAGCGCCCGACGGGATCGTCGCTCTCTCGCACGGGATTTTGGCGTCGGATCGCACCGTTCCTCGCCGGCGCGTCCTCCGCGGCCGTGATCGTCGCGGCGTGCTCGTCGATCGCGGCTTGCGCGAGCGACGAGCCGCCCGCTCCGCGTCCGCTCACGAGCACCCGCGGAAGCGGGAAGCGAGACGCCGGCGCTCCCACGGAGGAAGAGCCGACGCTGGAGCCGAGCATGCCGATCGACCCGGGGCCACCGGCCACGACGTACCTCGGCACGATCGCGGAGACGGAGCCGGTGACGTTCGGCGGCGAGCCTTACTGCGAGTACACGATCGCGTTGAAGAACGTCCGCATCGAGGTCACGGTGCGCGACGACGGAGACGTGATCGGCGCGACGGTGAAGAACTCGGTCTTCGAGACGTCGGTACCGCCCTGCCCTCACCCGCCGATGGATCCCGCGGACCAGACCTTCGCGCTCACGACCGCGACGCCGACGCCCTCCGGCGTGAGCCTCGCCTTCCAAGGTGCCGCGACGAATCAGCCGAAGACGGCGCTGGCGATCGATCTGGTCAAGACGGAAGCAGGCTGGGAAGCGAGCGGCTCCTGGAAGCGGACCGACCAGCCGCCGCCTCTCGACTGGGAGGTGAAGGCGAAGATCGAGCTCCGCGCGCGCGTCGACTGACGCCCGCCGGCCCCGCGCCCAGGGAGAAGAGCCGTCGTGGGACGCTCCCGAGACCCCTGGAAACGGGCGGCTGTGCCTTGCCCGTAACTCTTCCCTGAGGTACGTCTGCCGCCCGCCCGATGAAGCCGTGCCTCGTCCTCTCTTCTCTCGTCCTCGGCGCCGTCTTCCTCGGCGCGTGTGCCTCCGACTCGGAGGGCACGGGCCGCCCCGAGCCGCCCGGCCCGGACTCGGGAAAGATCGGCGAGAAGGACGGCACGCCCGGCCCGAACGGCAAGATCGAGACGGACATCGTGTTCGACGAGGGCACGACGTTCGCGAAGCGCGAGTGCACCCTCACGATCCGCTGGGAAGGAGGCGGCAACGACGTGAAGCTCGCCGGCGAGCACACGACGCCGGCGTGGGCCGACGGTGCGGTGCCGCTCACGAAGAACGGCGACGCGCACGAGATCACGCTCGAGCCCGGCCCGAGCCTCGCCGCGGGCACGCTCTACGCGTACAAGCTCATCGTCGACGGGCAGTGGAAGCTCGATCCGAAGGCGCGCTACCGGAAGATCGTCGGCGGCCAGATGAACTCGGGCTTCGTCCTGCCGACGTGCGACGCCGGTCCGGAGACGCTCGCCGGCCGGGTCGACGTGAACGCCAGCGGCTCGATGAAGGTGCGCATCACCGTCCGGGGCGCGGCCGACGGCGCCCGGCCCGAGCGCGTCAAGGCGAGCCTCGACAACGACGCGGTGCCGGACGGGTCGTTCGCGATCGACGCGAGCGCAGGGGCGGTCGACTTCTCCTTCGAGGGCCTCGCGAAAGGGAAGCACACGCTCTCGATCCGCGCCTTCGACGAGAAGGGTCGCGAGTCGGAGCCGATCGATCTGCCCTTCTGGGTCGAGGACGAGCCGTTCGACTACCGCGACGGCATCCTCTACATGCTGCTCATCGATCGGTTCGCGAACGGCGACAAATCGAACGACGCGCCGATCGGCGATCCGGTCCACTACGACGCCGACTGGCACGGCGGCGATCTGCAGGGCGCCCTCGAGGTGATGAAGACGGGCTACTTCGAGAAGCTCGGCGTCCGCACGATCTGGCTCTCGCCCCTGAACCGACAGACCGACAAGTGGCACTTCGGCGACGGCGGGCAGAAGTACAGCGCGTACCACGGCTACTGGCCGATCCGCGCGCGCGAGGTCGAGCCGCGGTTCGGCGGCGACGCGGCGCTCCGAGCGTTCGTCGCCGAGGCGCACCGGCGCGGGATCCGCGTGCTGCTCGACCTGATCAACAACCAGGTCCACGACGACCACGAGTACGTGTCGGCGCACCCGAGCTGGTTCCGCAAGGTCTGCCAGTGCGGTGACGACGCGAACGGCTGCGGATGGAGCGTGCGACCTTTCGAGTGCCTGTTCCAGCCGTACCTGCCCGACATCGACTGGACCCAGCGCGGCGCCGAGAAGCAGTTCATCGCGGACGCCGTCAACTGGATCGCCGCCTTCGATCTCGACGGCTTCCGCGTCGACGCGGTCAAGCACGTCGAGGCGAACAGCATCTACAACATGCGCGCCGAGCTCTCGCGCCGGTTCGAGCAAGGCGGCGCGCGCATCTTCATGGTCGGAGAGACCGCGGTCGGCGAGTTCGACAGCGGAACCTTCTTCGGCGAGCACTTCGCGAACGGCTTCGAGTGGATCGACGCGTACACCGGTCCGACGGCGCTCGACGGGCAGTTCGACTTCCCCACGCGCCACAACATGGCCGACGGGCTCGTCAGCGGCGACAAGCCCCTCCACGAGGTGGAGGGCGAGCTCCGAAAGGCGGAGACCCGCTACCGCCCCGGCAACCGCCACGTCCGCTTCCTCAACGGACACGACAACCCGCGCATCGCGAGCATCGCGGCGAAGGACTGGGGCAGGCTCGGCTGCACGTGGGCGAGCGGCTGCCGCGACGAGCAGCTCCCGCCGCTCGCGTACGACGACCCGCAGGTCTACGTGCGGCTCAAGCGCGCGCTCACGGTGCTCTACACGATGCCGGGCGTACCGTACCTCTACCAGGGCGACGAGGTCGCGTTCGGAGGCGGCGCCGATCCGGACATGCGCCGCAACATGCTCTTCGGCGAAGGCCTCGGCCACCTCGAGATGGCGAAGCCCGGCACGCAGCCGCCGGCACTGACGCCGGCGCAGCTCGACCTGCGCGAGTGGGTGCGCAAGCTCGGCGCCGTCCGCACGGCGTCGAAGGCGCTGCGTCGCGGCGAGCGCAAGACGCTGCTCGCCGAAGCGGACCTCTGGGTCTACGCGTACCAGACGGGTCCGAAGGAGATCGCCGTCGTCGTCGTCAACCGCGGCGGCGACGTCGTCGGCCGCTCGATCGACGCGAGCGCCCTCTCGCTCGGCGGAGTCGCCGGATGGTCGAGCCCGCTCGGCAAGGGCTCCGCGACGAGCGCAGGCAGCACCCTCACCGTCTCGATCGGCGCGGGCGAGGCCGCGATCTTCGTCGCGCAGTGAGCCGACACGGCGCTACGACTCGCCGTGCAGCGCGACGACCTCGAGCTCCTCGACGCCGCGCGGGAGCGTGACCTCTCGGACGTCCCCCACCTTCGCGCCGAGCAGGGCGCTGCCGATCGGTCCCTCGACGCTGCACCCCTCACCGAGCAGCGCGCGCTCCTCGGCAGGAACGAGGCGGTAGATGCGCTCCTTCTGCTTCGGCGGTCCTCCTGCGCTGCGCACGCGGACCGTGACGCCGATGGCGGCGCGCTCCGGATGCGTGACGGGGGGTAGCTTCTCGGCGCGCGCGAGCGCTTCACGCACCCGCGGGTCCGGGTGCGCAGCCGCGAGACGTGCCCCCGTCGCGGTGATCCGGAACGGCCCTTTCGGGATCGCGATCATCTCCGAGCTCGGCGGAACGAACCCGGTCTGCTCGTCTTCTTTCGTGAAGGCCTTGCTCACCCCGAGAGTCTAGTCGTCGTCGCGCGGCCGTGCCGTGCGGATGTCCGCCGCTCACACGTCGCGCGCGCGTCGCGCGCGCGTCGCGTGCGAGCTCGTGCGTGAGGGCGACATCGTTGCCGCGGAACGGGCTTGCCTTTTCGGCCGAACCTCGGTTTGGTGCACGCTCGCGGCAGCTCGCCGCATGCACAGGAGTAGAAGGATCATGCGTATCAGCTTCGTGTCGTTCTTTGCTTTGGTCGGTCTGACGGTCGCCTGCTCCGTCGTCGCCTGCTCGAGCGACGATTCGGATGGCAGCGGCGGCTCCTCGGGGACGTCCGGCACGCAGGTCGATGCCGGGACGACCACCGACTCGGGCACGTCCTCGGAGACCGACTCTGGCTCGAACGAAAACCCCGACGGCGCGTGCAACACGCTCGAGGCCACCGGCGATCAAGTCGGCGAGGTCGCGGGCGGCGAGCCGAAGCCCACGCCTCAAGGCGGCACGATCGAGGACGGCACGTACGTCCTCACGAAGCACGAGGTCTATCCGCCGTCCTCGCCGGACGAGAACACCCGCCGCCGCGTCTGGAAGTTCGAGGGCGGGAAGTTCGAGGCGCTCACGGCGGACGCGAACGCGGAGGAGCAGCGCTTCGCCGGGACGTACACGACGGACGGCTCGAACCTCACGCTGACGCTGGAGTGCCCGGCGGGTGCGCCGCAGGTCGTCCTGCCCTACACGGCGAACGGCGGCACGCTCGTCATGTTCGATCCGGAGCACGACACGGACGTCTTCACCTACACGAAGCAGTGACCGAGAAGTAACCGCGACCGGCGCCGGGCGACCGGCGTCGGTCGGCGCTCGGCCGATCTGCCGAGCACCGCATACAGCCGCCTCGCGAGTCGAGTAGCATCGCGGTGCACGCCGTGAGCGACGGAGACCGACAGCGAGAGGACCGGCTCGTCTCCGTCTCGGCGGCGGAGGGCGGCGATCCTGCGAACCTCGTCGAGACGCTGATGCGCGAGCTCGGGCTCGAGCCGACCCTCGACGCGAGGGAGACCATCACGCCCGACGCGCTGCGCGCGATGACGACGCGCGTCGACGGCCAAGGCAGGGCGGCCGCGATCGCTCGTGAGAAGGGTCCCCCCACGCGCCTGCCACGCATCGACGTCGCCGCGACCGAGGACGACGCGCCCGAGCACGTGGACTACGTCGTGAAGGAGGTCCTCGGCGAAGGCGGCATGGGTCGCGTGCTCACGGTGCACCAGCGCTCGCTCGGACGCGAGGTGGCCGTGAAGATCGTGCGCGACGACGGGGACGTCGCACGCGCGAGCGAGATGCTCCTCGCCGAGGCGCTCGTCACCGGCTCGCTCGCTCACCCGAACATCGTCCCCGTCCACGCGCTCGGCAGCGACGCGTACGGGCGCCCGATCCTCGTCATGAAGAAGGTCGAGGGCGTCCCGTGGAGCCGTCTCCTCGAGGATCCGACGCACGAAGCGTGGGCGCGCATCGAGCCCGATCCGTCGCAGCGCCTCGTCGCGAACATCAACGTCCTGATGCGCGTCTGCGACGGCATCCACTACGCGCACTCGCGCGGCGTCATCCACCGCGACATCAAGCCGAGCAACGTCATGGTCGGCGCGTTCGGCGAGGTCTACGTCGTCGACTGGGGTGTCGCGATCCGGAAGGAGCGGATCGCCAGCGCGAAGGGCATCGAGCTCGCCGGAACCGCGAGCTACATGGCGCCCGAGATGGCCTCGGGCGACCTCTCGCGCATCGACGAACGCACGGACGTCTACCTCCTCGGCGCCACGCTCCACGCGATCCTGACGGGCGAGCCCAGGCACAAGGGCAAGGACCTCGGCGAGGTGCTCGCGGCGGCGACGATCTCCGCGCCGGCGACCTACGGGCCGGAGGTGCCGAGCGAGCTCGCGGCGATCTGCAACCGCGCCTGCGCCGTCGACCCGAAGGATCGCTTCGAGAGCGTCCTCGACTTCCGCCGCGCGCTGTCGGACTACCTCCGGCATCGATCGAGCATCGAGCTCTGCAAGCGGCTCGGCCCGCTCGTCGAGGAGCTCGAGCGCCGCGTCGCCGACGAAACGCGGACCGACCGCGACGCCGAGAACCGGCTCCTCGCGCTCCTGTCCGAGTGCCGCTTCGGCTACGAGCAGGCGCTGCGCGAATGGCCGTCCAACCCCATCGCGCGAGAGGGTCTCTTGCGCGTCCTCGTGGCGGCCGTCCGCGTCGAGATCGCGCAGGGCGACGCCGTGGGCGCTCGCGCCGCGCTCGCTCAGCTCGCGGAGACGGGCGGTCCGCAGACACCACCGCCGTCCGACCTCGTCGCGCTCGTCGAGGAGGCCGAGCAGAGAGCACGGAAGCAGAAGGCGACGCTCGAACGGATCGAGCGCGACATGGATCTCCGCGTGGGCGCCCGGCAGCGCGCGCTCGTCCTGCTCCTCTTGCTTCCGCTGCTGGCCGTCTCGACGGCGTTTCTTTCGCGCGCAGGGATGGAGGCGATCACGCACGCGAACATGGTGTCGATGGTCGCGCTCATGAACGTCGCGATCTGGCTCGCGATCGCCATCGGCCGCGCCAAGCTGTTCGCGACGGCGGTGAATCGACGCCTGGTGCTCGGCGTCGCGCTCATGCTCGCCCTGTGGCTCGCCAACCGCCTCGTCGGTTGGAGCGCGCGCACGCCGCTGAACGTCATCGGCGCGACCGACCTGTTCATCCTCGCGGCCATCTCGGCCGGCGCATGGGCCCCTCACCTCCGCCGCTTCGTGATCGTGTCCGTCGTCGCCGTCGCCGCGGCCGTCGGCGTGACGCTACGCACCGATTGGTGGGCCTTCGTCTTCGCCGTCGCCGGAGTCGTCGCGCTCGCGGCCTTCGTGTCGCTCTTTCTCGAGCGAGCGCCGCGCGAGCCCCGCTGATCTTCCTCAGGTCTGTTACGCTCCATGGCGTGGGACGAGCGATGCCGCATGGGGTGGTCGGGACGGTCGTGGCGCTCGCGACCGCAATCGTCGGATGCACGCCGTTCGGCACCGACGACGCATCGCCTCCGGCGTCCTTGCCCGACGACGCGGGCGTGCCGAACGACGACGGTGGAGCGACGGACGCCGGCACGTCCCTCGCGTGTGGCCCCTTCGTCTGTCCGAACGGCGCCCTTTTTTGCGAGACCTTCGACACGATCGCGTCGCCCTGGTTCACTCAGTTGACCCACGGGACCGTGCGTGAGGTCGAGGACTGCACCGGTAAGGCGCTGCTCGCACAACTTCCCGCTGCCTCGGGCGCCGGACCGAGAACGGCGCGCGTGATCCTGAACAGACAGTCCCCTGGTCAGACCGAGTTCGTCCTCGAGTTCGACGCGTGGATCGACACGGGCGACTTCGAGAGCCCGAGCTTCGGCACGATCCTCGGCCTCAGCGCGCACGGCAATGGCAACGTGACGGGCTTCGTGGGGCTGTCGTTCGGCGAAAATGGCCTCAACGCGGTCATTCGCAGCGTGCCGCAGGAACGCAGCGCCGTCGCGCCGATACCGCTGCGGACCTGGGTTCACGTCGGCTTTCACGCGAAGTTCGACGCGACGAATGGCCTCGTGGAGGTCGCGTTCGACGGCAAGACCGTCGCGGTCCTGTTCGGCCCTACCCTGAGCGGCCCTCTGAACGGCCTGAGCCTCGAGCTGGGAGCACTGACGGATGGAGGCCCCACGCCGGCCCTCACCGTGAAGATCGACAACCTCGTCCTCCGGTAGGGCGACGAGCGGCGGCGACGCCTACGACCGGCGGTCGGCGTCGCTCTCCACCGGCGTGATGCTCGGCGCGGCTCGTCGCGCCTCGGCCGGGACGAGCTCGCGCAGACGCGCCGCGAGGTCGAACACCCGGCGCTCCATCTCGAAGAGCGCATCGCGGTGACGGAAGACGAGGTACGCCGGCCCGACGACGAGGGCGATGTTCGCGATGGCGAGAAACACGATCGTCGGCGCCTCGGGGAACTCCACGACGCGCGGAACGATGACGATGTTCCCCTCCCGGAACACGACGGAGGGAGGAACGAGCCCGAGCGCCTCGAGCAGAATGACGGCGACGATCCCCAGCGGGCCGAGGGCGAGCGTCGCGGCGCGGATGTGGCGCATCACGGGCTGGTGCTCGCGGTACCAGGCCGCCGGACGGTTCACGAGCGCATAGCTGACCGCGATGAATGCGAGGATCCCCGGGACGACCACGAACCACGTGAACGCCGCCGCCACGCCCACGGCCATGCCGTTCGAGAGCACGAGAAACGCCCAGACCGCGAGCGCGCGATGCCCTCGCGCGTAGAGCAGCATGAGCGCGCCGCCCAGGACGACGAGCAGCATCTCGAGCAACAAGAGCGGCCAGTTCCGCACGCCGAGGAACGCCACGCCGGCCGTCCCGAGGAGCCAGACCGCGAGCAGCATGGGGGCCGTGCGGCCCGCCACGCGGCGCGCCGCGGTCGTCGTCGAGGCGAGCGCCGCGTCCACCTGACCGCGCACGTCGACCGGTGCATGCACGAGGGCATTCAGCACCTTGGCCGCCTCCTCGTTGCCGCCGTCGAGCGCGTGCGCCTTGTGGATGGCCTCGAGCGCCCGATCGCGTGCACGTTTGGCCTCGGGTCCGCCCTCGAGCACCTTGGCGAGCTCCGTGCGCGCGAGCTCGAGGTGCTGAGCGACGAGCTGGGCGCGGCGCTCCTGGTCGCGTTCTCCGTCGAGGAACTCCTGGATGGAGTCGTGCATCGACTGGGCATCCGGGCGAGCGGCAGGATCGAGCGCCGTCGCACGAACGCAGAGGTCCTCGAGCTCCGGCGGGATGCGGCGGCCCGGGGCACGCCGTGAGGGTCGCGCCTCGACCCCGTGTCGCAGCTCGTTCATCGCCTCGGCCGGATCGGACGAATGCAGGCGCTCGAGCGTGAGGATCTCGAAGAGCGTCGCCCCCAGCGCGTAGACGTCGGCCGCCGGCCCCGCGGGCAGGCCGCGCGCCTGCTCGGGCGCCATGTAGCCGATCGTGCCGATGAGGTCTCCGAGCTCCGTCTTCGTGGGATCGCCCTCCGTGCTCGGTAGGACGATGCTCGAGACGCGATCGACGGCCTCCTCCTCGCCGAGGACGCGCGCGATCCCCCAATCGAGCACGTAGACCTCGCCGTAGTCGCCGAGCATGATGTTGCTCGGCTTGATGTCGCGATGAACGATCCCCCGCTTGTGCGCGAACGCGATCGCCAAGCAGACCGTGGCGAACGCGGAGAGCAAGCGGCGGAGCCCGTAACGCTGCCGAGCCTGCGGCTCCTCCTTCTTCAGGAGGTTCAGGATTTGGCGCAGGCTGCGCCCCTCCACACGGCGCATCGTGAAGTACTCGACCCCGTCGGGACCGATGACGACGTCGTAGACGGGCACGATCGCAGGGTGCTCGAGCTGCCCTTGGATGCGGGCCTCGTTCTCGAAGCGCCGCCGGAGCGATGCATCGTTCCGCTGCGCCGGATGCATCGACTTGCGAGCGATGCGACGGCCCACGACGCGGTCGTGGCAGAGGTGAACGGCGCCCATCGCACCGGAGCCGAGCAGCCCTTCGTCGACGTAGCGCTCCTCCTCTCGAATGGGCACGGCGCCGAAGAACGTGCCTCGGTCTTCCCGCGACACCGTCGGCGCGTCCCGCGTCTCGTCGGAGACGGTCGCGTCGTCGACGTCCCGAGACCGAGTCGGCTCCGCGTCGTCGAGGGTCGGCCCGTCCCCCATGACCGACCATTATGCACTCGACGCGAGCTCGACCGCACCGCGCTCTGCGTCGCTCGGGCAAGCGGCTCGCGCGCGGACGGAGCTCGACTCTAGAATGACGGGTGGATGGGGAGACGGCTACTCGGCCTTTCGGTCATCGCGCTCGCTTCCGGCCTCGTCTTCTGCCGCGCCTCGGCCCCGGCCGGCCCCGTCGCGCCGCCGGCCGCGAGCTTCACGGAGAAGGCCGCTCCCCCGCCCGTGGCGATCGTCGACGCGGGGATCCCGACGTCTCCCCCCACGTCCCCCGCGAGCGAAGAGGACGAGCGCTGGCGCGCGATCGACGCCGTCGTGGAGGCGGCGATCGCGGCGGGCAAGACGCCGGGATGCGTGGTCGTCGTCGGACGTCACGACGAGGTGCTCTTCGAGCGCGCGTACGGCTGGCGATCCCTCGTCCCCGAGCGGACGCCGATGACGCTCGACACCGTCTTCGATCTGGCGTCGCTGACGAAGCCGCTCGCGACGGCGACGAGCCTCATGATCCTCGTCGACCAAGGCAAGGTCGATCTCGACGCGCGTGCCTCACGGTACGTGCCCGAGCTCTCGCGCCTGCCTCCGTTCACGGTGAAGCAGCTCCTCACCCACACGAGCGGGCTTCCCGCGGTGACGCCGATGTCCGACTGGACGCCGGACCGGTCGGCGGTGATCGAGCGCATCGCGAACCTCACGCTCAAAGCGCGACCGGGCGAGCGCTTCCTCTACTCCGACGTCGGGTTCGTCGTCCTGCAAGAGATCGTGGAGCGGGTGAGCGGCAGACCGCTCGCGGCGTTCGCGGTCGACGAGGTGTTCGCGCCGCTCGGCATGAACGAGACCGGGTTCCTCCCGCCGCCCGAGCTGCGCGCGCGCGCCGCTCCGACGGAGGAGCGCGACGGCGGGATCATCCAGGGCGAGGTCCACGATCCGCGCGCGTTCGCGCTCGGCGGGATCTCCGGCCACGCGGGCCTGTTCTCGACGGCGCGCGACGTCGCGAAGTTCGCCCGCGCCATGCTCGAGCGCGGCGGGCTCGACGGGTTCCGCATCTTCGGCGACAAGACGTTCGAGCGCTTCGTCGCGCGCCACGACACGCCGAAGGGCGGCCGCGCGCTCGGCTGGGACATCGACAGCTCGTTCGCGACGCACCGGAGCCCGCTGCTCTCGCCGAAGGCGTTCGGCCACGGCGGGTACACGGGGACCGCGCTGTGGATCGATCCCGACAAGGACCTCTTCGTCCTCTTCCTGTCGAACCGCGTCCACCCCGACGGCAAGGGAGCGGTGAACCCGCTCATCGCCGACATCGCGACCATCGCCGTGACGGCGTCGGAGGTGAGGACCGGGATCGACGTGCTGCGTGCCGAGTCGTTCGAGCGCCTACGCGGCGCGACGGTCGGGCTCGTGACGAACACGAGCGCGCGCACGCGCGACGGCGTCACGACGATCGAAGCCCTACGCAGCGCGCCCGACGTGAAGCTCGGCGCGATCTTCACGCCGGAGCACGGTCTCTCGGGCGACCGCGAGGGGCTCATCGCCGATGGCACGTACGAGGGCGTGCCCGTCTACAGCCTCTACGGCAAGCAGTTCGAGCCCTCGTCCGAGAGCCTCGCGGGGCTCGACACGATCGTCTTCGATTTGCAGGACGTCGGGGTGCGCTTCTACACGTATGCCTCGACGATGAAGCGCGCGATGAAGGTCGCCGGCGAGCGCGGGCTGCGCTTCGTCGTGCTCGATCGCCCGAACCCCATCGGCGGCGTCGAGGTGCAAGGCCCCGTCCTCGCGGAGACCGACACGAAGGGCTTCGTGAACCATCATCCCCTGCCGGTCCGTCACGGGATGACGATGGGCGAGCTCGCGCGCCTCTTCGCCGCCGACGACGCGATCGACGTACGGCTGGAGATCGTTCGGATGGCCGGCTGGCGGCGCAAGTACGGCTTCGAGCGGACCGGGCTCGCGTGGACGCCGCCCTCGCCCAACCTCCGCTCGGTACGAGCGGTGGCGCTCTATCCCGCGATCGGGCTCCTCGAGAGCACGAACCTCTCCGTCGGACGCGGGACGGACACGCCGTTCGAGATCGTCTGCGCGCCGTGGATGGACGGCGAAGCCGTCGTGAAGAAGCTCGTCGAGCGCAACGTCGCCGGCGTGGCGTTCGAGCCCGCGGTGGTGACGCCGCGCTCGAGCGTACACGCCAACAAGAAGTGCCGCGGCTTCCGCGTGCGCGTGACCGAGCCCGAGCGGTTCGAGCCGATACGGACGGCGGTGTCGATCGCAACCGTCCTGCTCGAGGTGCATCCCGACGACTGGGACTTCGAGGGCATGGACAAGATGCTGCGCTTCAGGCCCGCGATGGACGCGATCCGCGCGGGCAAGGGCCTCGCCGACGTCGAAGCGACGTGGGCCGCGGGCCTGGCCGCGTTCAAGGAGCGCCGGGAGCGGTTCCTTCTCTACGAGTGAGCGCAGACGACGAAGCGCCGATGCTTGCGGCGGAGGCGGAGCTCGGGCAACCGCTCGCCGAGCCGGAGCTGGTCGCCGAGGCCGACGGAGCGGTCAGAGCGAGCCGCAGTACGACTTGCAGCCGAGCGAAGGGTCGCAACGGCCGTGGCATTCGGCGATGTTCCTACAAGCCTCCCCGGCCACCTTCTTCTTCGTGCACTTGCGAGTCGTAGCCTCGCAGTAGAGGCCCGACGCGCAGTCGTCGTGCTCGTCGCAGTCAGCGCCCTCGTCGGCGAGCTGACGCGCACACTTGCCGGTCACGCACTCGAGCGACCACGCGCAGTCGTTCTTGGACGAGCAGCTCTCGCCTTCGACGGCCGCCTTCACGCACGTTCGGGTCTCCGGATGACACCTGGCTCCGGGCGCGCAGCGCGGGTGCGTCCCGAACATGTAGGCGTCCATGCTGACCAGGCTGGGTTGGTCTCCGGGTGCCGGTCCGCAGGGCTCGCCAATCGCGGGCGGTGCCTTGCACTCCCCCTCCGAGGAACTCGTGTATCCCACGCACGTCAGCCCATCGAGGCACTCGTAATCGGCGATGCAAGGCGCTCCTTCGCCACCGACACCCGTGAACACGTTCGAACACCTCGAGACGGCCGGGACGCTCGGCGAGAGGTTGGGACAGTGGTCCGGCCCATGGTTGTCGGCGTAGGCGGCGTAGCACGCGTCCGCCTCCGACTGCCGGATCAGGATGCGGCCCTTCGAGATCGACTCTTCCAACGCCGATTTGCAGCGCGACACGAGCTCCTCGTAGGACGATCGCCTCAGTATGAAGTCGAGGGTCGTCTGCTCCTCGGCCGTGCAGCACGCCTCGAGCCCGGCGTGAACGAGGCCCCAAGTTTTCTCGCAGTACTCGACCCCGTCACCGAAAGTCGGACGCGTGCCCTGCGGCAGCGTGCTCGGCGGCGGCGTGCTCGACGGAGGCTCGTTCGAGCCGCTCGAACCGCTCGAGCCGCTCGAGCTGCTGCTCGAAGAGTCACTCGAAGGATCCGTCGGATCGGGAGCCGGGCCACCTGGATCCTCTTCGCAAGCGGTGGACGAGACGGCGATCCCGACCGCCACGAGGGCGAAGAAGACTCGACAACTCGAAGACATCACCCCTACCTCCGTGTCCGAAGCGTCTCGACGGGGAGCGAGAGCTCCGCGTCGGCCCGATGGACGCGGGAGGGGAGGGCGAAGCTTCACGCTTCGCACCCCGATCGGGCGTTTTTCATTTCTCAGAGGGGCGACGACGGCTCGAGCGTGGCTTTCACGTCGAGCCGTGCGGTGCTACGAGATCGCCATGTTCCGCACGTCCTCGAGAATCGCGATCGCCGCGCTCGTCCTCGCTGCCGCCGCCTGCAACACGGGCCCGAAGAGCACGCCCTCGCCGGAGCCTTCGCCCGCTCCGTCGCCGGCGCCGGCGCCGTCGCCCACGACGAACGAGGGCGTCTTGCGCCTCGGCGCTCCGATCGAGGAGTCCGTTCAGAAGGTGGCGCTCGCCGAGGTGGCGAAGTCACCGGACGCGTGGGTCGACAAGACGTTCACGACCACGGGTACGGTGACGGCGGTTTGCCAGCACATGGGGTGCTGGATGGAGCTGAAGGACGAAGCGAGCGCGGCCCACGTCAAGATGGCCGGTCACGCCTTCTTCGTCCCGAAGACCGCGTCGGGAAGGAAGGCGCGTGTCCTCGCGAAGCTCGTCAAAGCGGAGGAAGGGAAAGAGGCCGCGTGCGAGGGCGAAGGGCACGAGGCCATGGCCGCCGCCGCGGCCGGCGGGCACGAGCACGGAAAGGGCAAGGGCTGCCGGGCCGAGGCGGAGGCACAGCTCGGGCGACCGCTCGCGAAGCTCGAGCTGGTCGCCGAGGGTGTCGAGCTCTTGTAGCGGAAGCGATCAGGGCGAGCCGCAGAACGACTTGCAGGTTCCGGCCTCGTCGCCCTCGGCGTCGCAGCGACCGATGCACTCGGACTCGAAGGCGTTCTTGCACGAGGCTCCGGCCGTCTTCTTCTTCGTGCACTTGCCGGCGTCGCAGTAGGTGCCCGGCACGCAGTCGCTGCCCGACTTGCAGTCGCCGCCTTCCGGGGCGCGCGCGGTCGCGCACTTCCCGTTCACGCACTCCAGCGACTCGCCGCATTCGTCGAACGTGCAGGCCTCGCCTTCGCCGGCCGCCTGTACGCACTTCCCCGTCGTGGAATCGCACCGGGCGCCGGGCGCGCAGCTCGGGTGGTTGCCGAACCCGAAGGTCATCGCGGCCTCGCCTTCGTCATCGACCTTCGGACCGCAATCCTCGCCCACCGCCGGCGGCGTCTTGCACGTTCCGTCCGCAGTGGCCGTGTATCCGACGCACGTGAGCCCGTCGACGCACTCTTCATCGCCTCTGCAGGGCGCCCCCTCGCCGCCGACGCCTGCGAACGCGTTTCGACAGGCGAGACCCGAGGGATCGGAGAACGTCTGCGTGATGTTCGCGCACTTGCCCGGCCCATAGTTCTCCGCGAGGGCCGCGTAGCACGCCTCCGCCTCCGACTGCCTGTACGTGAGGCGCCCCTTCGAGATCGAAGCCTCCAGCGTCTCTTGGCACTTCGGTTTGATCCCCGAGAGCAGGCCGTTCGCGAACTGGTACTCCGCCGTCGTCTTGTCCTCTGCGGTGCAACACGTGTCGAGAGCGGCGAGGATGACGCCGAACGTCTTCTCGCAGTATTCGGCCGCGGCACCGGTAGGCGGCGGCGGCGGCGTGTCACCGGAGCTGCCGGAGGTGCCGCCCGAGGAGCTCGTTCCGCCCGAGGAGCTCGTCCCGCCATTCGGGGTCGATCCTCCCGAATCGTCTTCGCAAGCGAACGACAGCGCGGCGATCCCGAGAGCAATGACGGCGCAGACGATTCGGCTCGATGACATTCTTTTCACCTCCCACGGTTGATCGAGGCAACGAGTATACCCGTGTGGATATCCCCCGTTCGCCGATGATTCGGTCGACGGCGTGAAGAACGGTTCACGACCTACGCGATCGAAGCTTCACAAGACGGTTTCGCCACGCTCTCGCGCGTCACGCAGTCGGCAGGATCAAAGCGAACCGCAAACCGACTTGCACTGTCCCTCTCGTCCCAAAGGCGCATCGCAGCGACCGAAGCACTCCAACTCGAAGGGCCCGCCTTCACACGAGCTGCCGGCCGTCTTCTTCTTCATGCACTTGCTCGCGCCCGACGAGCGCTCGCAGTAGTACCCGGACGCGCAGTCGCTGTCTTTGCCGCAGGTTCCTCCCTCCGGGACACGCGCGCTCGCGCACTTGCCGTTCACGCACTCGAGGGGTGGGGCGCATTCGTTGATCAGAGAGGCCGCATTACAGCTCTCACCTTCGGCGGGCGCCTTCACACACTCGCCAATGAAAGAGTCGCAGCGGGCACCGGAGACGCACCTCGGATGGTTCCCGAACGCGACCTGCGACGGATCTTGGCCCTCGTCAGGCGGCGGGCCGCAGGGCTCGCCCACCGCAGGCGGCGCCTTGCAACTGCCGTCCGAATCGCTGGTGTATCCAACGCACGTCAAGCCATCGACGCACTCGTGGTCGCCCATGCAGGGGGCCCCCGCGGCGCCCACGCCGACGAACACACTTCGACACGCGGTGCCCGAGGGATCCGGCAGGATGTCGGTGACGCTGACGTTCGAGCACTTGCCCGGCCCGTAACTGTCGGCGTAAGCAGCGTAGCAAGCGTCCGCCGCGGCCTCGTCGAACGTGACGCGCCCCTTCTCGATCGAAGCTTCCAGCTCTCGTCGACAGGCCTGGAGATGCGCCGAGAGCAGTCCGTGGACGAGGGAGTAGTCCGTGACTTCCTTGTCCTCGGCGGTGCAGCACGACTCGAGGGCAGCAATGAAGGGACCGTACGTCTTTTCACAGAACTCGGCCGCGATTTCGGCAGGAGTCCGCTTCACGGGCCCTCCGGCGTCCGGCGGAGGATCGTCGGGCGTTCCGTCCGGACTTCCGGAAGAGGAGCTGCCGCTCGAAGAGCTCGTGTTGTCGCTGGAAGGAGAGGCTGCTCCTGGCTCGTCCTGACAAGCAAACGACAACCCGGCAATCCCTGCTGCAAGGACGACGACGAAGACTCGCACGGGCGACATTTTCCTCACCCTGACCCGAAGCAGAAAGCGTCCCGAGAAAGCCCCCAAGACTCCTCGGATGGGCAGATCGACGCCGGTCGAGCGCGAAGCTTCACACTTCGCGCTCCGGACCGGCGATCTTTCAGATTTCAGATCGGATCGATGAGAACTTCGCGATCCTTCGAGCCGTTCGCCGGCCCGACGAGGCCGCGCCGCTCCATCGTCTCGACGATGCGTGCGGCACGGTTGTAACCGAGCCCGAGCTTGCGCTGGAGCCACGACGTCGAGCAGCGGCGCGTCTCGGCGACGATGCGGACGGCTTCGTCGTACATCGGGTCGGTCTCGCCGTCGTCGTCGTCCACGGCTCCGCCGTCCTCGTCGCGAGGCTTGAGGATGTTCTCGTCGTAGACGGGCTCGCCCTGCGCGCGGAGGAAGTCGGTCACCGCCTGCACCTCCTCCTCGCTCACCCACGGGCACTGGACGCGGCGCGTCTCGTTCGTGCCGTTCAACTTGATGAGCATGTCGCCCTTTCCGAGGAGGTGCTCGGCTCCCTGCTCGTCGAGGATCGTGCGGCTGTCGATCTTCTGCGCGACGCGGTAGGCGATGCGCGTCGGGAAGTTCGCCTTGATCATGCCGGTGATGACGTCGACGCTCGGACGCTGCGTCGCGAGGATGACGTGCATGCCGGCGGCGCGCGCCTTCTGGGCGAGCCGCGCGACGCAGGCCTCGACCTCCTTGCCCTGCTGCATCATGAGGTCGGCGAACTCGTCGACGACGATGACGATCATGGGCAAGGGGTCCGGAAGGATCGGCTGCCCCTCGGGGTCCTCGTCGCGGACGCGGAGCACCTCCTGGAGGCCGTTCTGGTCCTTGCCGACGATCGCCTTGCCGAGCGGGCTCTTGATCTCGCCCGCGCGGACGCGCTTCACCCAGGCGTTGTACGTCCCGATGTTCTTCGTGCCCGCGTCGGCGAAGAGCTGGTAGCGGCGCTCCATCTCGTCGACCGCCCACTTGAGCGCGGTCGCCGCCTGCTTCATGTCCGTGACGACGGGCAAGAGCATGTGCGGGATGCGGTCGTAGGGCGCGAGCTCGACGACCTTCGGGTCGATCATGAGCAGCCGCAGCTCCTCCGGCGTGCGCCGGAAGAGGAGCGACGTCAGCATGACGTTGAGGCCGACGCTCTTGCCGGCGCCGGTCGCGCCCGCGACGATCGCGTGCGGCATGCTCGCGAGGTCGGCGTAGACGGGGTTGCCGACGATGTCTCGCCCGAGCACGACGGGCAGCGGCGCGTCGAGCGTCTGGAAGCGGCGATCCTCGACGAGATCGCGCAGGTTCACCGGCACGCGCTTGTCGTTCGGGAGCTCGAAGCCGATGCGGTTCTTGCCCGGGATCGGCGCGACGATGCGCACCTTCTTCGCGAGCGCGAGGGCGAGGTCGTCGGCGAGCGCGGCGACCTTGCTCACCTTCGTGCCGGCGACCGGCGAGACCTCGAACGTCGTGACGACCGGACCGGGGAGGATCTCCTCGACCTTGCCCGTGACCTTGTAGTCGGCGAGCGTCTTCACGAGCAGGTCGGCGCTCGCGCGGAGCTTGGCCTCGTCGAACATCGGTCCGATGTTCGCGGGCGCGGGGACGAGCAGATCGATCGGCGGGAGCTTGAAGGCAGGCGACTCCTTCTTCTCCTTCTTGGCGTCGCGCTCCTTGTCCTTCTTCGGCTCGGGCGCGTCCTTCTCGAGCGCGGCCGAGGTGTCGACGATCGTGATGCCGGCGCTGGGCTCCGATTTCTTCGCGCGCGGCTTCTTCTTCGCGTCCGCGTCGCGGCCGGTGCTCGGAGCCTCCTCCTCGACCTCGTCGTCCGCCTCGTCGTCGTCCTCCTCGTCGGCGGACGCTTGCCCGATCGCCTCCTCGACGCTCACCTCGGGCGGAGGCGGAGCCTTCTTGCGCCGGCTCTTCTTCGCGGGCTCGTTCGCCGACTCGGCCTCGTCGCTCGACTCGGCCTCGGGCTCCTCGGCCTCTTCGCTCTTGCGGCGCCGCGATCGCGAGCGCTGCGCTTCGGTCTCGGCCGGAGCGCTGGAGTCGGCGATCTTGATCGACCGGGGCTTCTTCGAGCGCGCGGCGCCGGACTCGTCGTCGTCCGTCGCGATGACGAGCGGGCTCCGTTCGGCGAACGGCTCGAGGCCGGTCGAGGACGGCGTCGCGATGCGGACCTTCGTGACGGGGCTCGGCGTCTTCTCGCGGTCCTCGTCGACGAGCGGTTCGTCGACGAGCGGCTCGTCTCCGAGGATCGTCGCGTCGTCGCCGGACGGCAGCGCGATGTGCGGCTCCTCGGCCTTGCGTCGCTCTTCGGCGCGCGTGCGCTCGAGCTCGCGGGCCTTCCGCCAAGCGTCCGCGATCGAGTGGCCGGCCGCGCGCGTGCGCGCCGCGACGAAACGGCCGAAGCGCGCGAGCGCGCGCATGAGCGCGATGAACGAGAAGCTGGCGCGACCGATGAGGATGAGACCGACGAGGGCGAAGCCGACGAGGAAGGAGCCCACCGTCGAGAAGAGCGAGCGCGCGATCTCGCCGAACAGCTCGCCGATCATGCCGCCCGCCGGATGACGGCCGAACGCCATCTGCTCCGGCCAACCGACGTGGACGAGCGAAGCGCCGATGACGACGAGCAGGATGTCGCTCGCGAGCCGCGTCGCGGTCACGTTGCTCCTGCGACCGGTCACGAACGGAATGCCGAGGAGCAGACACTCGAACGGCACGACCCACGACATCACGCCGACGAGCGAGACGGCGCCACGGGCCACGAGCGCGCCGACCGGCCCCACCCAGTTCTCGCCGGTGATCCCCTGCCCTTCGACCGGCGGTGTGGGCTCGCCCGCGTACGACGCGAGCGCGAGCGAGAGGAAGACGGCGAGGGTCCAGAGGAGCAGGGCCGCGACCTCGCGACCTCGTGCGAACGACTGCGGCTGAGCGCCGAGCACGGTCGGCGCGCGGGTGTTCGGCGGGAGCGGCCGGCCGCCGCGGGGGACGAAGACGGGCTCCGGCTCGGCGCCGACGCGCGCGACCGCTCCGCTGGTCGCTTGGGGAACCCCGACCGGTGCCGAGCGCGAGCGTCCCCCCGTGAACAGGTCCCTGAGCAGCATGCCTACGATGTCCTACATCGGAACCTAAAGGGTCTCCGACGGACTGGTCAACTTGCCGTCGAGCATTTGCGCGCGGGACGTCATCGGCCGTGGATGGTGCGCAGGCGACGCGTGCGGGTCGGCACGCCGATCACCGAGAGGCCGGGAGTGGTTGGGGTCAGGGCCGGTTTATCCTTGGGTGTCCTCGGGATCCCGGCGTAATGTTCGGTGCGAACGCGAGGTCATGGATGGGCGGAACGAACGGTAGTGGACGGCGTCCGGCGCTGCCCGGCGACGACCGGAACGGAGCCCGTGGATCCTTCGGCGCTTGGGCGCGTCGTGCCTGCTTCGTAGCGGCCTTGGCCGCACTGCCGTCAGCAACCCTCGGCTGCCGCGTCAGTGAAGAGGACGTGAGGCGCTGGGAAACGACGCAGCGAGGGCCGTACAAGCTCGTCGCGGTCATCACGCACGACAAGTACCCCATCGAGCTTCGCACCGAGGCGGCGATGTCCCTCATCCGGATGCCCCCGCGCGGCGGCGTCCGGCAGGGCATCAAGTTCCTCGTCGACAAGTACAAGGACGAAGACGGCATCGAGCGTGACGGCGCGCTGGTGCAGCTCCCCGAAGAGACGCGCCGCGAGATCGTCGATCGGATGGCGCCGATGCTCATCGAGCAGCTCAAGCCGCCGCCCCCGCAGCGCACCCCGGACGGCCGCCTGCCGCCCGATCCGACGATCCCGTACAAGGACGCGTCGTTCGCGATGCTGATCCACGAGCCGCCGCTCGTGTCGAACGAGAAGACGAAAGCGGAGCTGCGCGCCGCGCTGATGCAGTGGGCGCAGACCGGCTTCGAGGATCGCGTCGAGAACGGCTCGCAGCAGTACGGCCTCGAGCAGATGATGCGCACGCTCGGCCCGGAGAGCGTCAAGGTCCTGCCGAGCCTCGTGAACGAGAACACGGCGCGCATCGATCGCATCGCGTCGCTCGTGAAGGACATCGGCGACGACGCGACGAAGCTTGAGATGTCGAAGGCCCTCGTGGCGCTCGCCGAGCGGTATCACACGAAGGACTGGATCGACGCTCAGACGAAGATCGTCAAAGAGCACAACGCCAAGAACAACGTGAAGGCCGACGACAACCAGGTCGCGGCCCAGGTCGACAAGATCCAGGAGCGGCGCCTCACCGAGGAGGTCTTCCCGGCGATGAAGAGGGTCGCCGGTCGGCCGTCGATCGAGTACCTCATCAAGTACGCGTCCGATCAGGGCAAGCCGTCTCCGCGCCGGGTGCTCGCGCTCGCCGCGCTCGAAGGCAACCTCGACAAGAACAGCAAGGAGGAGCTCGACCGCATCTTCGCGATCGCGAAGGGCAGCGACGTCCCCGACGAGGTCCGCGACGCCGCCTTCCGGCGCATGGGCGAGTTCCCGAAGGAGTGGATCGTCCCGAAGCTCTACACGCTCGGCGACTCGTCGAAGTGGAAGGTCCGCTGGGTCGCCTACGAGACCATCCTCTCGACGATGAACCTGAAGCAGGTGCCCGAGTTCATGAGCCACCTGCCGAAGACCTCGGCCGTGAAGATGGGCCAGACCGAGCCGCTCTCGTACGCCAGGGTCATCCGCGACAAGATGGAGGGCGACCCGAAGGCCAAGCTCGAGGCCATCCAGCCCTACCTCAACGCGAAGGAGCTCGGCCCGAAGCTCGTCGCGCTCGGGTACTTCTGGGAGGGGAAGAAGTCCGAGCGCAGCTACGTGCAATCGCACGAGAAGGACGACGCGCCCCTGCCGAAGTGCGCGCCCGAGGACGAGTGCCACTGGGAGTGCGACGTCCCGAAGGCCGGAAATCCGAAGGAGACGGAGCCGCGCGAGGTGAAGACGGTAGGAGAGTGGGTCAAGACGTGTCTCCTCCCGACCATGGATAAGTAGAGAAAGGGTCGGAGGCGTCGGGCTTCGGCCCTCCATGAGCGCCACGGGATCGAGCTCGAGCGTTCGCCCGATTCGACGAGTTCCCCATCCGAACGGAGGAAGCGCCCGTCCAAGTCCCCCGCCAAGCGCCCCAGCCCAAGCAGCCCCCGCCCAAGCAGAGAGATGGCCCGCCCAGCGAAGCCGTCAGAACTGCTTTTCAGAAGCTTCTCGGTGCAATAATTTTACAAGTGGCATCACCCTTGGTGTGATCCGGGATGGTTGAGGCCCGCCTGACGACGCGATGAGCTCGGATCCGAACAAGAAGAGCCCACGAACCTTCCAGTGCAGGGACATGCTCTGGGAGACATTCGAGCAGATGGCGCGCGAGCTCGAATGCAGCGTCGACTATCTCATCAACGAGGCCATGAAGCAGTATGCCCGTCAGCGCAGCTACGGGCAGCGCACGCCTTACCCGGCAGGCGGCTCACGAGGGCTCGACAACGATCGCGCCGGATACGCGAGCGCGCCGCCGCCTCCGATGCCGCCTCCTCAATCGATGCGCGCCGGCGGCATCGCCGCGCGTGGACCGGGCGGGCTTCCCCCTCCGCCGACGCGAGGCGGTCTTCCCGCACCGCCGCCGCCTCCGCGTGGCCTCGGCGGAATGGCTCCTCCTCCGCGTGGCCTCGGCGGCGCTGCTCTGCGCTCGCAACCGCCGAGCGGGCCGCGCAGCGCTCCTCCGCCGATCCCCGGACGTGCGCCCGGCTCGATGCCGCCCTTGCCCGGCAGCAGCAGCTTCAACAACGGCCTCGGCACCGGCGCGCATCTCAGCATCATCTACCAGGGCGAGAAGTACAGCATCACGAAGGACCGCTTCGTCATCGGCCGAGGCAAGCAGTCCAGCGATCTGACGCTCAAGGACCCGAACGTCTCGCGCCAGCACGCGATGGTCGAGTACCAGAACGGCGTCTACTTCATGGTCGACATGGGTTCGACCAACGGCGTCGAGTACAACGGCCAGCGGATCGCGCGAAAGCAGATCGCCGAGGGCGACGTGTTCCGCATCTGCGATCACGATCTGCGGTTCACGTATCGGTGAGGCTCCAGGCTCCAGGCTCCAGGCTCCAGGAACGCGAGCCGCAGCCGTGCTTCTCGAGCTCACCACGTAACCTCGATTCGAGCGGCGTCGCTCGTTCTTCGAGCCGACGTTCGTGTCTTCCGCTTCGTCGCGAAAGCCGGCGGCAGAGAGGCCGTCGTGTTTCTGGAGGCAGCCCGGCGCCCTTCCCTGGAGCCTGGAGCCCGGAGCCTGGAGCCTGATCGAATGCACACCGCCGTCGTCGGTGCGGGCGCGCTCGGGAGCGTGTATGGCGTACGCCTCGCCGTGCGCGGCGGCGTGGACGTCACGTTCGTCGTGCGGCCTTCACGCGTGTCCTCGACCGAGCCCATCGTCATCGAGAAGGTGCACGGCAGCCGGCGTGACACGCTCGAAAAGCCGAGCCGTGCTGCCGTCGTGCCGGCGGACGCCGACGTCATCCTGCTGGCCGTCGGCACCGAGGATCTCGAGGCGCTCCGCGATGCGCTCGGGACGTCGGAGGCGCCCATCGTGATCCTCACGCCGATGCTCCCGAAGGACTGGGCGCGCGTGCGGGCCACGTTCGGCGAGCGCGCCCACGCGGCGATGCCCAACGTGATCGCCTACACGCGCGAGGACGGCGTCGTCCGGTACTGGCTGCCTCCGACCGCGACGGGGATCGACGAGCCGCGCGCGAACGGTCCGCACGCCACCGCGGTGCGCGAGCTCGCCGGGGCGCTGTCACGCGCGGGGCTGCGCGCGCGCCTCGACAAAGGCGTCCACGAGACGAACCCCGCGACGACGGTCTGCTTCATTCCCATCGGCATGGTGATCTCGCTCGCAGGCTCGGTGGACGCGTTGACGAAGGACGAGGCGTTGCTCTCGCTCGCGTCGCGCGCGTGCCGCGAGGGCGTGCGCCTCTCTCATCGCATCGGCGAGCCCGCTCCGTGGGCGAGGCTCGCGCCCGCGATGGCCGCGCCGTGGGCGATGCAGACGTGGCTGAAGATGCTCGCGCGCGTGTCGCCGGAGGGGCTCTTCTACGCAGAGGAGCACTTCGGCCGGAAGCTCCGCGAGCAGCACCGCATGATGATCGGCGAGATGATCGATCTCGCGCGCGAGAAGGGCTTGCCCCACGAGGCGCTCGACGAGATCGCAGAGCGGTTCGCGGAGCGCACGCCGGAGGCGTGAGCGTTCTTCGCTCGGCGTGCTCCTGCGCTCGATGTACGGCTGCGCTCGACGTACGGCTGCGCTCGTGCGCCACTGCGACGCGACGGCACCCCCGTGCAAGTACGCGGACGGTCGAGCCGAGCGCGACATCGACGGCTCGATCGTGTGACGAGCGTGTCGCTCCTTCATGGCCGAGCTTGAACCTCTCCTCGGCGAGCGGAAGCTTGAAAGGATGGTTCCATTCAACGTGCGTCAGGCGGTCCTTCGTGATGTCCCTCGTCTCGTCGAGCTCAACTCGGCGGCCTACCCAGACCTCGTCGCGGACGGCGTGGTCTTCGACGCTGCTCAGCTCACGGCGCAGCAGTCGGTCTTTCCGGAGGGACAGCTCGTCGTCGAGCGCGAGGGCGAGGTCGTCGGCGCGATTGCGACGCTCGTGGTGCCTCGAGCTGCGGCCGAGGCGCAGCACACCTGGTGTGAGATCACGAGCTACGGGACGTTCGCGGCCCACGACCGGAACGGCACCGTCCTCTACCTGGCCGACATCTACGTCTCACCGGACGCCCGCGGCATGGGTGTCGGCGCCATGCTCTACGACGCCCTCTTCCGCCTCTGCGAAAAGAAGCGGCTCGAATGCGTCGTCGCGGGCGGCCGGCTCTGGGGCTACCACGAGGTCGCGCACGCGATGCCCCCGAGCCAGTACGTCGACGAGGTCGTTCGCGGGATCCGCAAGGACCGCGTCCTCACGTCCCAGCTCCGGGCAGGCTTCGTGGTCCGCGGCATCCTGAAGAACTACCTCGCGGACTGGCGGAGCGCGGGCTACGCGACGCATCTCTTCTGGGAGAACGCGCTCGCGCAGAGCACGGCACGCGAGGCCGCGGCGACGGTGCAGCGCGACGAGAGCCTCGTCCGCGCCGGGTGAGCTCCGGAACGACGGCCACCCGTCGGTCGGCGACGGCCGGCGGGTGGCCCTCGTTCGGCGGGCGCGCCCGTTCGGTGCGGACGTGCTCGACGGCGGAGCCTCGGCGCCTCGATAATGCGCGGATGCTGCGCCCCGACGACCGTCCGCTCCGACGCCTGCCTCAGCTCGCGCCGAGGAAAGCGACCCTCGAGCGATGCGTCTTCTGCCCGAAGCTCTGCAGGAGCGCCTGCCCGGTGTCGAACGCCGAGCCGCGCGAGACGCTCACTCCGTGGGGCAAGATGAGCATGGCGTACTTCGTCGCGAACGAGAGCGTCGCGCTCGCCGAGTCGTTCGCGGCGCCGGCGTGGGCCTGCACGGGATGCTTCGGCTGTCGTGAGCACTGCGATCACCGGAACGACGTCGCCGGAACGCTCTTCGCCGCGAGGAGCGCGCTGACGAGCGCCGGCGTGGCGCCCGCAGCCGCGAAGCGCGTCCTCGAGCGCTTCTCCGACCGCGCGAGCGCGCTCGGGAAGCTCGCGGACGATCCGCGCGTCCGAGACTTCGTGGACGACGGCGCACGCGTCGCGGTCCTGGTCGGCTGCGAGCACGCGCGGCGGAAGACCGCCGCCGCGGCCGACGCCGTCCGCGCCGTCGCGAGACTGACGGGCGGCAAGGTGGCGCTCGTCGCCGTGTGCTGCGGCGCTCCCCTCCTCTACGCCGGCGACGAGGAGCGCTTCGCTCGGCAGGGCGAGCTCCTCGCGAATGCCCTCGGGCACCGCGAGAGGCTCGTCGTCGCCGACGCCGGCTGCGCGGCCGCGATCAACGTCCACCACGCGAATGCGGGCCGGCGCATGCCCGTCCACGTCGAGCACTTCTCCGAGCTCGCGGCGCGCGAGGTGAGCAAGCTGAGGCGTCTCGACGGCGAGCTCGGCTCCCGCCCGGTCCGCTGGCACGACCCGTGTCAGCTCGGGCGCGGGCTCGGCGTCTACGAGGCTCCCCGCCAGGTGCTGTCGCGCGTCCTCGGCCGCGCGCCCGATGAATTCGCGCGCCGCCGCCACGACGCGCGCTGCTCCGGCGCCGGCGGGCTCGTTCCCGTGACGATGCCCGACGTCGCTCGTAGGATGGCCGAGCAACGTCTCGCCGACCACGAAGGCGAAGGCGGCGGCGTCATCGTCACCGCATGCGCATCCAGCAAGCGTTCGCTGGAGCGAAGCGGCGCCGAGGTCGTCGATCTCGCGACCGTGGTCGCCCGTGCCCTCGACGTCGCAACCTGAGGTCCATGAGCAGGCGCGCGCAGAACTCCGACGGAGACAAGCGAAGCAAGACGCTCGCGACGCGCATCCTGCTCTCGTTCGGCGTCACGCTCGTCGCGTTCGCGGTCACCGTCGGGTTCACCGTGGCAGCGCAGAAGCGCGCCGCCGAAGACAGCGAGGAGCTCGCGCGCGGTTACGTCCCGGTCGCGCTCAAGCTCGGAAAGCTGCGCGCCATCCAGTCGACCCTCGCGTCGATCGTCGACGGCATCCCCGACGAGAAGAACCCGCAGTCCACGCAGGACATCCTCAAGACGCTCGATCGCGAGCGCCGCGCGATGTTCGAGGAGACCCGCGCCGCGATCCAGCAAGACCTGCGCGAGCTCGGCAGCGAGGAGACCCGCCAGCTCGCCCTCGGCTTCACCGGCGAGCTCGACGCGGCGCAGGCCGCGTGGAACGGCGACCGCGAGGCGATGGAGCGCCTCTTCGTCGCGCTCGAGGAAGGCGATCGCGACGCGAGCAACCGCGAGCTCCTCGCGCTCGGCGCGATGGAGCACGCGGCCGACAAGCGGCTGCAGGCGCTCGTCAAACACGTCGAGCAATCGATGAACGCGCTCTCCGACGCCGCCCGCGCCCGCGAGCGCCGCGCCGTCTTCGAGCTCGCCCTGCTCGCGGCCCTCACGCTCGCGGTCGGCGTCGGCGTGTCGATCCACACGCGTCGCCTGCTCGGCCCGCTCGAGCGCGTCACCCAGCGCGCGAAGGCGGTCGCCCGCGGCGATCTCACCCCGCAGCCGACGGAGCGCACCGACGACGAGATCGGCGAGCTCGCCGACGCCTTCGAGCGGATGGTCGACGCCGTCGCGAAGGCCCAGAACCGCGCCGTCGCGAACGAGCGTCTCGCCGCCATCGGCAAGATGGCCGCGCACGTCACGCACGAGATCCGCAACCCGCTGTCGTCCATCAGCCTCAACATCGAGCTGCTCGAAGAGACGCTCGCCGAGGCCGGCATCGGCGGCGAGTCGAAGGCCCTGCTCTCCGCGATCACCCGCGAGGTGCAGCGCCTCGAGCACCTCTCCGAGGAGTACCTCCGCGTCGCTCGCTTGCCCCAACCGCGAATGGAGTCGGAGGACCTCGCGGCCACGGTGCGAGAGATCGTCGACTTCGCCAAGCCCGAGATGGAGCGCGCCGGCCTCGAGGTCGTGCTCGAGATCGACGGTGACGTCCCGCCCACCCTCTTCGACGACGGCCAAATCCGCCAGGCCGTCCTCAACGTGCTCCGCAACGCCCGCGAGGCGATGCCGTCCGGCGGCCGCATCGACGTCTACGTCCGCGCGGACGGGATGAGCGTCGTCATCGGCGTGGACGATCGCGGCAGCGGCATCCCCGAAGAAGTACGCTCTCGCATCTTCGATCCGTTCTTCTCGACCAAGGGCGAAGGCACGGGCCTCGGGCTCGCCATCACGCGCCAGATCGTCGAAGCGCACGGCGGATCGATCACGGTCGAGCCACGCGAGGGCGGAGGCACCTCGTTCCGCATTCACCTGCCGATCGCTCCGCAGCGCCCCTCTGGCCCGCTCAGCTTGCAGCCATCGCGCGCGGCCGTGCCGGCGTCGTCGCGGTCGCCGGCGACCTGAGCAGCTCGAGGCCCCAGGCTCCAGGAGCGCCGCTCGTCCGTTCCGGCACGACGCGCTCGTCCTTCTGTACCGCGAGCCGCGATCGCAGTCGCGGTCGCGAACCGCGAATCGCAAGCTCGCGATCGCCGTCCTGTCGCGAGCCGCGAAACGCGATTCGCGAATCGCGTTTCGGCCGGGGGCACGCCGAGCACTGGACGTCAGCAGCGCTCGTCCGGAATGCCCGGCGTGCGCTCGAAGATCCGGCCTGGTTTCGCGGCGCCTGCTGGAACGTAGCGGAGCCGCATCGCGCGTTCGCCGCGGCGGATGCGCATCTCGACGGGTACGCTGCTGCGGCCTTCCTCGTAATGAAGCTGCTCGATCACGTCTCCCACGCGGAGACCCGCGGCCTCGGCGCGTGAGCCTGGCTTCACGCTCTCCACGACCATGTCCTGTCCGGCCGACGTCACGAAGCCGAGCTCGAACTGGACGAGCTGCCTGCGCACGAGTGTCCAGCATCGGCCGAGCAGGTCCTTCGGCAGGCTCACCTCGGTGCCGCGTTGGAGGACGGTCTCGAGCTCCGTCGCGGCGGCGTCGCCTGCGCTCTCCCGAACCTTCGCGGTGAAGTCGGCGAGTGAGATGGTGTCCTCCTTCGCGCTCGCTGCTTCGGCGAGGCGCTCGCGGATGAAGGTCCTCAGGCTGCGGGCACCGCGGGAGCGGGCGCGCAACGCGTGATCGAGGGAGGACGCGAGCAGTGCGCCGCGGGCGGTGGCGAGCTGGCGCGGGTCCTCCGAGAACGTGACCGCGGAGAGAAGGCGGTTCATCTCGGTGGCGCGCTCCGCGTGGTCGAGCAAGCCCGACTCGAACAGGACCTCGCGGGCGATCGCGCGCGAGAAGCCGTCGCTGAAGAAGAGCCCGGACGTCTCGTCGGAGCGATCGCCGACCCAGAGGAAGCCACCGACGTAGCGCTGCACGAGCGCCTGCGCGACGAGGACGCGAGCGGTCGCGGTCCATGGTGCGCGACGATCGGCGGCCACCACGAGCCCGCGCGTCCGTGACGCGACCGCGATCGAAGGCGTGCCCTTCGCGCCGACGGGAGCGGCGGTGATGAGGAACGACAGCGGCGGCGCCGATGGGCTCGGCGAGCGCCCCACCCAGGCGTCGACCGCGCTGCGGATGCCGGCGGCCTCGGCGCTCACCCACCGGGGATCGAATGCGGTGTAGCCGAGCCACGCGGCGACGTCGTCGCCGTCGCTCGCGTGGAACTTCGCCGTGCCCACGTCGCCGACGAGGAACCATGCGCGGCGAAGGTCCGACAGGCGCGCGGTCACGAGCTGGTGCACGCCGAGCCCGAAGCTCGACGCCGCCTCGACACCGGAGCCGCTCGTCCCGAGATGAAGCTCGATCGGCACCGGCTCCTCGCCGGCCGGCGGCGCGACCGGCAGAACGAGCAGGTCCTCGCCGCCGCCGCGGAGCTCGATCGGCTCCGCGAGCGGGCTGTATCCGTCGGTGGCAGGTCCGAGGACGACGGCGTAACGAACCTCGAGCCAGCGCGTCGGAGGTCGCGACAGGTCGAAGCGCGTCCACGCCGGTCTTCCTCCTTGCTCTTCGCTCGCGGTTTCGACGTCGAGCGATCCCTTCGCATCGCGGAAGACGACCTCCTCCACACGCACATCGTGCGTCGGCTGGAATCGGAGGCTCGTCGGCGCGAGCGCGCCTTCGAAGCGGAGCTCTGCGATGGCGCGGCCTTCCCTGTTCGCATCGGGCCGTAGGCGGACGATGGCTCGCGTCGGCGTCGCGGCAAAGGCACGCGGCGGCGCGGGTGCCGAAGCCATGACGCGCGGCGTGCGCAGCGAAGTCGGACTCTCCGCCCTGCAGGCAGCCAGACACGTGAAGATGACGGCTGGCAGCCTCCGCATGCGATCGCCTACCGATCGTATCAGGGAGATCGAGCCGCCTGTAGAACTCCGTGCATGCGAGATCAGCCGTTGACACGTGATGATCCCGAGACGTGCCCGGTGATCTCCACGTGTCAGAGTTGAGCTCGCTCGCTGCGGCCGGAAATGGCGTCTTTCAGGCTCACGAAGCACGTCGCGTGCATCCTGCTCTCGGTCTTCGCGGGCGTCGCCGTGCTCGACGGCGGCGATGCGTACGCTGCGCGGGCGAGCAGGGCTACGACGCGGGCCGCGGCCAAGGACGGTGCGTACCGCGTGAGGGCGGGCCGGGCGCAGCTGTTCTTGCCCGCCGACTTCCGCGTGGTCGGCGGGAAATACGACGTCATCGTTCATTTCCACGGCATGCCGCGCGCGCAGGAGGCGAACGTCACCGCCGCCGGCATCAACGCCGCGGTCGTGACGATCAACCTCGGCGCCGTCCCGAGCCGATACGGCAAGTGGTACCGGAGCCCGAAGGCGCTCGACCGGATCCTCGCCAAGACGCACCGCCTCGTGATGCAGAGCGGGCGCGCGCCGCGAAGAGCGCGAATCGGACGCGTCGCGCTGTCGGCATGGAGCGCCGGGTTCGGTGCGGTCGGCGCGATCATGAAGCACGAGAAGGCGCGCGCGCGGGTCGACGCCGTGCTGCTGGCCGACGGGCTCCACGCGCCGTACGTCGACAAGAAGCGGCGCATCATCGACGAGTCCTCGCTCGCGAAGTACGCCCGCTTGAGCGAAGAGGCGGCGCGCGGTGAGAAGCTCTTCGTGATGACGCACTCGGCGATCGAGACGCACGGGTACGCGAACGTCACCGAGACGGTGGGCACCGTCCTGCGCCTCGCCTCGCTCGATCTCGAGAGGCAAGCACCTCCGCCGGCGGCGCCACGGAACATGCGCCCCCTCTATCGGGTCGACAAGGGTGACTTCCACGTCATCGGCTTCGAAGGTCGGACCGCGCGCGATCACATCGATCACATCTGGGCGATGGGCGAGACGATGTTCCCGCTGCTCGCGGCGCGGTGGCAGGGCGCCCCTCGGAACTCGGTCTGAGGCAGGTCATGCGAGCGCCGTCTGATGCTCGACCAGACGCGCATAGACGCCGCCTCGCTCGAGCAGCTCCGTGTGCGTGCCCGTCTCGACGATGCGACCGCGGTCGAGGACGACGATGCGGTCGGCGTTCTTGATCGTGCTCAGGCGGTGCGCGACGACGAAGCAGGTGCGCGACTCCATCGCGACCTCGAGCGCGCGCTGGACGGCGGCCTCGCTCTCCGCGTCGAGGGCGCTCGTCGCCTCGTCGAGGATGAGGATGCGCGGGTCCTTCAGGAGCGCGCGCGCGATGGAGAGGCGCTGGCGCTGTCCGCCCGAGAGGTTGACGCCGCGTTCGCCGAGGTGCGTCGCGTAGCCGTCGGGGAGGCGCACGATGAACTCGTGCGCGTGGGCGGCGATCGCGGCGCGTACGACCTCCTCGTCGGAGGCGTCGGGCCTGCCATAAGCGATGTTGTCTCGCACGGTGCCGGTGAAGATGAACGTGTCTTGCTGCACGATCGCGATCGCCGAGCGCAACGCGCGCAGGGAGTAGTCGCGGACGTCCACGCCGTCGACGAGGACGCGCCCCTCGTGCACGTCGTAGAGGCGCGGGAGCAGACACACGAGCGTGGTCTTCCCGGTGCCGGACGGCCCGACGATCGCGATCCGCTCGCCGGGCTTGGCCTCGAGCGACACGTCGTCGAGCACCCAGCGGCTTGGCTCGGGCCCCGTGGCTTCGAGCGCGTCGCCCTCCTCGAGGCGCGAGCCGGCCTCGCGGCTGCGCTCGTCGTAGCGGAAGCGCACGTGCTCGAAGCGGACGTGCCCGCGCGGCGTCGTGCGACGGAGCGGACGCTTCGGCTCGACGATGGCCGGCTTCACGTCGAAGACGCGGAACACGCGCCGCATCGCCGACAGGCTCGTCTGGTAGGTGATGTTCAGCTCGGCGAAGCGCCGGACCGGGCCGAACATGATGAGCATGTAGCCGAGGAACCGCGTCATCTCGCCCGCCGTCAGCTCCGATCCGAGCGCGAGCCAGCCGCCGTAGCCCACGACCGTCGTCGTCCCGAGATGGACGAGGACCTCGCTCGCTCCGTTCACGAGGTGGCCCTCGTGGCTCTGCGCGGTCACGAGGCCGTGATGCCGGCGGAGCTCGTCGGCGAAGCGCTTCGACTCACGCTGCTCGGCCACGTACGTCTTGATGAGCGCCTGTCCGGCGAGCTGCTCGGCGACGTTGCCGGAGATCCGGCAGTACTGCTCGTGCATCCGCTCGCTCGCTCGACGCACGCGCGGGTTCATGCGCCAGAACACCAGCGCGTAGAGCGGGAAGAGCGCCATGCACGCGAGCGTGAGCTTCCAGCTCAGCGCGAGGAGAAGCGCGATCGCGATCGCGAGCTGCGCCGCGTCGAGCGCGACGACGAGCACCCCCGTGTAGATCAGCGCCGTCGCCTCGTGCACGTCGTGGAGGATCCGCGACATGATCGAGCCCGTCCGCGCCTCCGTGAAGAAGCCGAGGCTCAGGCTCTGGAGGTGGTCGAACAGCGCGCGGCGGATGTCGACGACGACGCCGTGGCCGAGGTGCACGTTGAAGTGCCCTCGCCCGTAGACCACGACCGCGTGCATCACGGCCGTGAGCGCCGCGAGCGCGGTCATCTGCAGGACGACGCTGCGCCGATGCTCCGCGGTCATGTCGGGCGCCGTCACGACGTCGACCACGTTCCCGATGATCCACGGGTACGCGAAGGACAACGCGAAGCCGAGCGTGCCGAAGAAGAGCGTGAGCCAGGCGTACTTGCGATGCGGTCGGACGTACCGGAAGAGCTCCCGGAGGACTCCGAGCGGTGTCTCGTGCTCGCGTGGGCCGGGCTCCGCGCGCTCGGCGGCTCGACCTGCGCCTCCTGCGACCGGGTGCGTCGTCGTTCGCACGGCCATCAACCCTCCATTGCGGAGACTTGGGGCATCGAGAGATGCCCGCCCTGCAAGGCGTACAGCAGAGCGCGTCACGCTCGCGCTCGCGAGAAAGGCTGAGCGACTTTCGTCCGTCGGAGCTACCGAGAGCGTGACAGAGCGTCCCGCTGCCGCTAACCACGAGGCGAAAGATGTTCGCCCGAGCTCGTACGGCTGCTCGCCTGCTCTCCGTGCTCGCGCTCCCATCGCTCGCCGTCGTCCCGGCGCGCGCGGTCGCGCTCCCCGATCCCGACGAGATCGAGACACGAACGGCTGCATCGGATTTCCCCGACCCGTTCGTGCTCCTCGACGGAGAGACGTACTACGCGTTCGCCACGGGAATCGACGACGGACACAACGTCCAGGTCGCGCGCTCGCGCGACATGATGACGTGGACGTTGCTCGGAGACGCGCTGCCCGTGCTGCCGTCGTGGGCGAAGAAGAACTTCACGTGGGCGCCGTCGGTGCTGCGGCGCGACCAGCGCTGGGTCCTCTATTACACGGCGCGCGACACGAGCTCGGGGTTCCAGTGCATCTCTCGCGGCACGGCCGAGCGGCCCGAGGGGCCCTACGTCGACGACTCTCCCCGCCCGTTCATCTGCCAGACGAGCGGCGACTCGGCCTTCTGCGGATCGATCGACCCGAGCCCGTTCGTGGACACGAGCGGCCACGTCTATCTCTTGTGGAAGAGCGACGAGAACAGCCCCGCGTGCCGCACCCGCCCACGCATCTGGTCGCAGCGGCTCTCCGACGACGGGCTCTCCGTGATCGGGGAGCCGTCTCCGCTGCTGACGACCGATCGCGAGTGGGAGGGGCCGCTCATCGAAGGCCCCTCGATGGTGCGGGAGGGAGACAGCCTCTTCCTGTTCTACTCGGCGAACTGGTTCGAGAGCGCGGACTACGCCATCGGCTGGGCACGCTGCGAGTCGCCGACCGGACCCTGCAGGAAGATGACGCTCGACGGTCCGCTGATGAAGAGCACCGGAACGATGCTCGGGCCCGGCGGACAAGAGATCTTCAAGGACACGCTCGGGCGCCCCTGGATGGCGTTCCACGCCTGGACCGCTCCACACACGACGTACGCCTCCGGCGGGGTGCGATCGCTGCGCCTCTCGCGCCTGTCGTTCTCGAACGGCGCGCCCACGATCGAGCCACCGAGACAACCTCGACTCTGATCGCGAGCACGGCGGAACGACGGCGGAGCGCGACCCGAGAGACGGCTCATCCTTGAGCTGCACGCCCGAAGCCGGGGACGGGCGATCGGCGCCAAGTGTGACGTGAATCGACCGGCCATCGCGCCTCATCGGCGCACGAGGCGTCGGGACGCGGGGACGCGGGGGCGAGAATCCGTCCTCGCCCCTCCGACGGTCGCGGCCTCGATGCATGGGGCGCGACCGCCACCGCGATCGCGGGACGGGGCATGCGCGATGCAACCCCCACGAGCGCAATGGCGGTGCTCGTCACGGGAGGCGCAGGCTTCATCGGATCGCACATGGTCGCGTGCCTGCGCGACGCGGGGCGAGATGTCGTCGTCGTCGACGACCTCTCCTTTGGACATCGGAGCCTCGTGCCTCCGGACGTCCCATTCGTGCAGGCCGACGTCGCAGACGAGACGGCGATCGCACACGTGCTCGAGGAGCACGACATCGACGCGATCATCCACTTCGCTGCGAGGATCCAGGTCGCCGAGTCGGTGGCGGATCCGCGGCTCTACTGGATGGGCAACCTCGTCTCCACGACGAAGCTGCTCGAATGCGCCCTCGACGCGGGCGTACGGAGGTTCATCCTGTCGTCGACCGCGGCGGTGTACGGAACGCCCGAGCGCATCCCCATCGCCGAGTCCGACCCCACGCGGCCGATCACGCCGTACGGCGAGACGAAGCTCGCGATCGAGCGGATGCTCGCGAGCTACGCGCACGCGTACGGCCTGTCCTACGCCGCCCTCCGCTACTTCAACGCCGCCGGAGCCGACGCCGCCCGCGGGCTCGCCGAGCTCCACGACCCCGAAACGCATCTCATCCCCCTCGTGCTCGACACCGCCCTCGGGCTGCGGGAGTCCCTCGTCGTCTTCGGGCGTGACTACCCGACGCCCGACGGCACCTGCATCCGGGATTACGTCCACGTGGCCGACCTCGCCGAGGCCCATCTCGCGGCGCTCGAGTACCTCGAGAGGGGCGGCGAGAGCGGTGCGTTCAACCTCGGCACCGGGACGGGCTACTCCGTCGAGGAGGTCGTCCGCGCGTGCCGGGCAATCACCGGTCGGCAGATACCGGTCGTGTACGGCCCGCGCCGCGAAGGCGATCCGCCGGTCCTGATCGCCAGCCCACGCCTCGCGCAGGAGCGCCTCGGGTGGCGCCCGTCGCGCTCCTCCATCGAGCGCATGGCGAGCGACGCCTGGGAAGCACGACGCCGGTGGCGCCCCGAGCACGAACGGCCCGCCGAGGAGACTGATGCGATCCGCCCCGCCGTGACGTGAGGAGAACCACATGTTCGATGACGTGCTTTGCCTGTCGCATCTCCGCTGGGGGTTCGTCTTCCAGCGACCGAACCACCTGATGAGCCGGTGCGCGCGTCAGCGTCGGGTGTTCTTCGTGGAAGAACCTCACTTCGACGCCGATACGCCCCGGATGGACACGGTGCACGTCGAGGGCGACCTCCACGTCGTCGTTCCCCGCCTTCCTCCGGGGACGTCGGGCGACGAGGTCGACCGCATCCAGCGCGAGCTGCTCGCGCGCCTCGTCGTTCGCGCGCGCGTGAAGCGACCGCTGCTCTGGCTCTACACGCCGATGGCGGTCCGGATGGTGCGCGGGCTCGACGCCGTGGGTTGCGTGTACGACTGCATGGACGAGCTGTCCAACTTCAAGGGCGCGCCCGTCGAGCTCCGCGAGCGCGAAGACGAGCTGTTCGCCATGGCGGACCTCGTCTTCACCGGAGGCCGGAGCCTCTACGAGGCGAAGCGCGGTCGGCATCCTCGCGTCCACGCGTTCCCGAGCAGCGTCGACTTCGGACACTTCGAGAAGGCGCGGACGCCGCTGCCGGAACCGCCGGACCAGGAGACGATCCCGCGACCGCGCGTCGGGTTCTTCGGCGTGATCGACGAGCGACTCGACCTCGAGCTCGTCGACGGCATCGCCCGTCTGCGGCCGGACCTGCACCTCGTCTTTCTCGGCCCGGTCGTCAAGATCGACGCCTCCACGCTCCCGCGCCGCCCGAACATCCACTGGCTCGGCTTCAAGCAGTACGCCGAGCTCCCGTCGTACATCGCCGGCTGGGACGTCGCGATGATGCCGTTCGCTCGGAACGACGCGACGAAGTTCATCAGCCCCACCAAGACGCTCGAGTACCTCGCCGCAGGTCGGCCGGTCGTCTCGACGTCCATTCGCGACGTCGTCGACCCTTACGGAAACGAGAACATCGTTCGGATCGCCGACCATCCCATGCCGTTCGTCGCGGCGATCGACGCCGCCCTCCGGGAGCGAGGGACGCCGGCGGCGCTCGCGCACGAGCGCGCGCGAGACGCCATGCTCGCCCAGACTTCCTGGGACCGCACTTGGGCGCGCATGAATGCGCTCATTCACGAGGCGCTCGCCGCGCGAGCCACGTCACGTGGGGTCGAGGAGGGAAAGCCGTGTTCGACTACCTGATCGTCGGCGCCGGTTTCGCCGGCAGCGTCTGCGCCGAGCGCCTCGCCGCTCAGGGCAACAGAGTCCTCGTCTGCGACCGCCGCAACCACGTCGGCGGAAACGCGTTCGACCACTACGACGACGCGGGCGTGCTCGTGCACAAGTACGGACCGCACATCTTCCACACGGACTCGCCGCGGATCTACGAGTACCTCTCGCGCTTCACCGAGTGGCGGCCCTACGAGCACCGCGTGCTCGCGCACGTCGACGGCAAGCTCCTCCCGTTCCCGATCAACATCGACACCGTCTGCAAGCTCTACGGGATCGACGTCGACGAAACGACGATCGAGGCGTTCTACGCGTCGCGCGCCGAGAAGGTCCCGCACGTCCGCACGAGCGAGGACGCCGTCGTCTCCAAGGTCGGGCGCGACCTCTACGAGAAGTTCTTCCGCGGCTACACGCGCAAGCAGTGGGGGCTCGATCCCTCCGAGCTCGACGCGTCCGTCGCCGCGCGCGTCCCGGCTCGGACGAACCGCGACCCGCGTTACTTCACGGACCGTTTCCAGGTGATGCCGCGGCACGGCTACACGCGGCTGTTCGAGCGGATGCTCCAGCACCCCAACATCCGTATCGTCCTCAACACGGACTACCGGCAGATCGTGCACGAGGTCGAGTGGCGCGAGATGATCTACTCGGGCCCCATCGACGCGTTCTTCGACTACCGGTACGGCAAGCTCCCGTATCGCTCGCTCCACTTCCAGTTCGAGACGCACGACGTGGAGGTGTTCCAGCCCGCGCCCGTCGTGAACTACCCGAACGAGCACGCGTACACGCGCATCACCGAGTTCAAGTACCTGACGGGCCAAGAGCACCCGAAGACGAGCGTGGTCTACGAGTTCCCGACGGACGAGGGAGACCCCTACTACCCCGTCCCCCGGCCTCAGAACGCTCAGCTCTATGCGCAGTACAAGGCGCTCGCGGACGCCACGCCGAAGGTGCACTTCGTCGGACGGCTCGCGACGTACAAGTACTACAACATGGATCAGGTCGTTGCTCAGGCGCTCGCCCTCGTCGACCGCATCACGCAAGCGAGCGTCCCTCCGAGCAAGCGAGCCGCTTGAGGGGGACGATGCCGCGCCGCGTGGCCCAGCTCGGCGTGAACCTCGGACCGCGCGCGACACGCGACGGGAGCGATCACGCCTACCCGCGGCCCATGCTCCGGCGCGACCATTGGATCTCGCTCGACGGCACGTGGGACTTCGCGCTCGACGTCGACGGCGTCTGGCGCTCGCCGCGACAGGCCATCTTCGATCGGAAGATCGAGGTGCCCTTCTCGCCCGAGACACCGCGGAGCGGCATCGGGGACACCGGGCTCTACATGGCCTGCTGGTACCGACGGACCTTCGACGTGCCCGAGCTCGGCCCCGACGAGCGCCTCCTCTTGCACTTCGGCGCCGTGGACTACGAGGCGGAGGTCTGGGTCGACGGCGCGCTCGCGGTCCGACACGAGGGCGGCTACACGCCGTTCACGGCGGACATCACGACGCTGCTCCACCGAGGAACGACGCACGAGATCATCGTCCACGCCGAAGACGATCCCGCCGATCTGGCGAAGCCGCGCGGCAAGCAGGACTGGCAGCTCGTCCCTCACTCGATCTGGTACCCGCGCACCACCGGCATATGGCAGACGGTCTGGCTCGAGCGCGTCGGGGACGCGCACATCGCCGCGATCCGCTGGACGCCGAACCTCGCCGCTTGGGAGATCGGCCTCGACGTGCAGGTGACGAGCGCGCGAGAGGAGCGCCTCTGGCTCCTCGTGCGGCTGCATGCGGGAGATCTCCTCCTCGCCGAGGACCGATACGCCGTGATCCACGACGAGGTGCATCGACGGATCGCGCTCAGTGATCCGGGCATCGACGACTTCCGCAACGAGCTGCTCTGGAGCCCGTCGAAGCCGACGTTGATCGACGCCGAGCTCGAGCTCGTCGACGCGAGCGGCACCGTGCGCGACTCCGTCCGCAGCTACACCGCGCTCCGATCCTTCGCTTGCGACGGCGGCCGCTTCATCCTCAACGGACGGCCCTACCAGCTCCGCATGGTCCTCGATCAGGGATACTGGCCCGAGTCGGGCATGACGGCGCCCGACGAAGCCGCGCTCCGACGCGACATCGAGCTGACGAAGGCCATGGGGTTCAACGGGGCGCGCAAGCACCAGAAGATCGAGGACCCTCGGTACCTCTACTGGGCCGACCGCCTCGGTCTGCTCGTGTGGGCCGAGATGCCGAGCGCGTACCGCTTCACGCATCGATCCGTCGAGCGGCTCATGCGCCAGTGGGTCGAGGTCCTGAAGCGCGACATGAGCCACCCGTGCATCGTGGCGTGGGTGCCGCTGAACGAGTCCTGGGGCGTCCCGAACCTGCCGGACAGCAAACCCGAGCGGCACTGGGTCGAGGCGCTCTACCACCTGACCAAGACGCTCGATTCGACGCGCCCCGTCGTCGGCAACGACGGCTGGGAGAGCGTCGCGACCGACATCCTCGGCATCCACGACTACGAAGCGGATCCGGAGCGGCTCCTCGAGCGCTACGCGACGCCGGATCTGTTGCCGCGGATCCTCAAGTACGAGCGGCCCGGCGGGCGCGCGCTGGTCATCGAGGGACGAACGATGACGGACCTGCCCGTCGTGCTCTCGGAGTTCGGCGGCATCGCGGTCGCGCCGGAGGTGGACACGTGGGGCAGCGCCGCCGGGACCGCGAAGTGGGGCTACGCCGGCGTGAAGGACGCCGCGGAGCTCGGCCGGCGGTACGCACGGCTCCTCGAGCACGTGCACCGCCTCGGGCTCTTCGCCGGCTTCTGTTACACCCAGCTCACCGACACGTACCAGGAGGCGAACGGCCTGCTCTACGCCGATCGCACGCCCAAGGTCCCCGTCGAAGAGATCGCGGCGGCCACGATGGGCACTTCGGCGGTCCACGAGGTGCCGCCGGTTTCGCTCGCCGAGATCGCGATCACCGAACGCGGAGGTGCACCGTGACGTCGACCCCGAGTCTCACCACGACGTTCGCTCGGATCTGGGGCGGCGCCCCCGCGGTGACGGCGCGCGCGCCGGGCCGCGTCAACCTGATCGGAGAGCACACCGACTACACGGGCGGCTACGTGCTGCCGATCGCGATCCCCCAGAACACGCACGTGGCGCTCTCGCCTCGCGACGATCGGCTCGTCCGCGTCGTGAGCGAGTCGATCGCTCCGCACGAGCCCGTGACGTACGAGCTCGGGCGCGAAGCGAAGCGCGGCGCGTGGATCGACTACGTGATGGGCACGACGGCGGCGCTCGCGGCGGCGGGTCGGGAGATCCGCGGCTTCGACGCCGTGATCGCGTCCGACGTGCCCATCGGCGCCGGCCTGTCCTCCAGCGCGGCGCTCGAGGTCGCGCTCCTCCGCGCGCTGCGCGAAGCGTTCCGGCTCGAGCTCGACGACGTCACGCTCGCGAAGGTCGGACGCGCGGCCGAGACCGACTTCGTCGGCGCGCCCATCGGCATCATGGACCAGATGGCGGCCAGCCTCGCGGACGCCACGACCGCGCTCTTCGTCGACACGCGGACCCTCGCCTTCGAGCGGCACCCTCTGCCACCCGACGGCGAGATCGTCGTCATCGACTCGGGCATCGCGCACGATCATGCGACGGGCGAGTACGCGACCCGCCGCGCCGAGTGCCAGCGCGCGATGGATCTGCTCGGCGTGGAGAGCTTCCGCGACGTGACCGATCCGGCGAGGCTCGACGAGCTGCCCGAGCCGCTCCGCAGGCGCGCCCGGCACGTCGTCAGCGAGAACGCGCGCGTCCTGGAGGCCGTCGCGTGCCTTCGGACGGGCGATCTCGAACGCCTCGGCGAGCTGCTCGATGCCTCGCACGCGTCGCTGCGCGACGACTTCGAGGTGAGCGTGCCCGCGGTCGATCGTCTCGTCGAAATCGCGCAGCGCGATCCGGACGTGTTCGGCGCACGCATGACCGGCGGCGGCTTCGGCGGCGCGATCGTCGCCTTCGCCCGGAAAGGACGCGGCCGCACGGCCGCCGAACGCATCGTCGACGCCTACGGCCCCGAGGGTCGCGCCCTCGTGCCGGAGGCGCCTCAGGAAGGATCGCCATGAAGTCGCTCGAGCTGTGGGCGGGCGTGGAGTCGAGCTGCGTCCGCGTGGGCGATGCGTACGTCGATCAGCTCGACCTGACCGGCCACGCGAAGCGCCCGGACGACATCGATCGGATCGCGTCCCTCGGCGCGCGCGCGGTGCGTTTCCCCGTGCTCTGGGAGCGCACCATGCCGGAGCCGAACGCCTCGCCGGCGTGGGCGTTCTCCGACGAGGGGCTCGCGAAGCTGCGCGAGCGCGGCATCCGGCCGATCGTGGGCCTCGTGCACCACGGCAGCGGCCCGCGGCACACGAACATCGCCGACGACGCGTTCGTCACGGGCCTGGCCGACTTCGCGCGCCGCGTCGCCGAGCGCTACCCGTGGGTCACGGACTTCACGCCGATCAACGAGCCGCTCACGACGGCGCGCTTCAGCGCCCTCTACGGGCACTGGTACCCGCACGCACGCGATCCCCGGCTCTTCGCGCGGGCCGTGCTCGTGGAGTGCCGCGCGATCCTCGCGGCGATGCGCGCGATCCGCGAGATCGTCCCGCACGCACGCCTCGTCCAGACCGAGGACCTCGGCACGGTCTACTCGACGCCGCCTCTCGCGTACCAAGCCGACTACGAGAACGAGCGCCGCTTCCTCAGCCTGGACCTGCTCGCCGGACGCGTCGGGCCCGACCATCCGCTCCGCGGATGGCTCGTCGGTCACGGGCTCGACCCTCGCGACCTCGACGACTTCGCCGGCGATCCCTGCGTCCCGGACGTCATCGGCCTCAATTACTACGTCACGAGCGATCGCTTCCTCGATCACCGCGTCGGCGACTACCCCGCGCACCTGCGCGGCGGCAACGGGATCGACGCCTACGCCGACATCGAGGCGGTTCGCGTGCGCGAGGAAGGCATCTCCGGACACCGCGCGCTGCTCGAGCTGCTCTGGAGCCGGTACCGGCGGCCGCTCGCCGTCACCGAGGCGCACCTCGCCTGCACGCCGGAGGAGCAGATCCGCTGGCTGCGCGAGGCATGGGACGGCGCCTGCGCCGCGATCGCCTCCGGCGCGGACGTCCGAGCCGTCACGCTCTGGTCGGTCTTCGGCGCGTTCGACTGGGACACCCTCCTCACGCGCTCGCAGGGGCACTACGAGCCCGGGGCGTTCGACATCCGCGGGGGCATCGTGCGACCGACCGCGCTCGTACGCGTCGCGCGCGAGCTCGCGACCAACGGCACGAGCGATCACCCGCTCGTCGCGAGCGACGGATGGTGGAGGCGCCCCGAGCGACTCGTCCATCGGACGCCGAGCTCTCCGCCGCCCTCCGCGCGGCGGACGGCGGCCGCGCCCCTTCTCGTCGCCGGCGCCGGAGGCACCCTGGGCAGGGCGATCGTGCGCATCTGCGAGCAGCGGCACGTGCCCGTCGTCGCGCTGGCGCGCCGCGAGCTCGACGTCTGCGATGCGGCCGCGGTCGCCGCCGCGCTCGACCACCATCGCCCGTGGGCGGTCGTGAACGCCTCGGGCTACGTCCGCGTGGACGCGGCCGAGACGGATCGGACGCGTTGCTTCGAGGCCAACGTCACCGGCGCCGTCGTCCTCGCGGAGGCCTGCGCCGCGCGGAAGATCCGCTACACGCTCGTCTCCTCCGATCTCGTCTTCGACGGAACGAAGGACGGCGCATACGTCGAGACGGACGCGCCCGCGCCGCTCAACGCGTACGGCGAGTCGAAGGCGCTCGCGGAGCGGCTCGTCGGCGAAGCCCATCCCGACGCGCTCGTCGTGCGCACGAGCGCCTTCTTCGGCCCGTGGGACGAGGCCAACTTCGTCTTCGTCGCGCTCGAGGCGCTCCGAGCCGGGCGCCCGTTCCGCGCCGCATCCGATCAGGTGGTCTCCCCGACGTGGGTCCCGGATCTCGCCGACGCGATCGTCACGCTCCTCGTCGACGGCGCGAGCGGGCCGTGGCACCTCGCATGTCGAGGAGCGGCGAGCTGGGCCGAGCTCGCCCGCGTGGCGGCCGAGATGGCCCGAGTCTCGACGGAGACCCTCGTGCCGTGCACGAGCGCCGAGCTCGCGCTGCCGGCGCGCCGGCCGCGACACAGCGCCCTCGCGAGCGAGAAGGGGTGTCTGCTCCGCTCGCTCGAGGAAGGGCTCGCCGCGTTCGTCGATCACTGGACGCGTCGCGCCGAGCGCCTCCCGCCCATCGAGCTCGCGCTCGCGGCCGAGACCACGACCGCACGAGAGCTCATGAGGTCACCAGCGTCGCGCTGAACACTCCCCACGGAAGCGGCACGCGTCTCGCACGGTGGCTTCGGACGCCGCGCAATGCGCGGTCGCATCTACGGCGGGGCACGTCATGGCTGAGACCAAGGAGAAGCAGCTCAAGGAGCTGCTCGAGTCGTTCGACACCGCGATGCTCATCACGCGTCACGACGATCGCGACCACGCGCGCCCGATGACGGTCGCGGGCGTCGACGGCGCGAGCACGATTTGGTTCGCGACGTCACGGGACACGCCGAAGTCGGAGGAGATCCGCCGCGACGCGCATGCGGCAGCGACCTTCCAGTCGAAGAGGCGCTACGTCGCCGTCTGCGGCGTCGCCGAGCTCGTCGACGACCGCGAGAAGATCCACGAGCTCTGGAAGCCGAGCTGGAGGGTCTGGTTCCCCAAGGGAAAGGACGATCCTTCGATCGTGCTCATCCGCCTGACGGTCACGGACGCGGAGTTCTGGGACAACACCGGGACCAAGGGCATCCGCTGGGTCTTCGAGGCCGTCAAGGCGCTGTTCGACCGCCGGAAGCCCGTCTTCACGGAAGAGCAGCACGGGCGCGTGCAGCCCGTCGCGGCCGCGGCGGCCGCGCAGCACTGACGGGCCTCCGGAACGTCGATCAGTCCTTCGAGCCGGACGAACCCGTCTTTCGCGTCGGCTCGGCCGCCTCGCGCTCGCGGGCTCGAGCGAGCCCTGGCAGCGCGCGTCGTGTCTCGAGCTCGTATGCGCGCAGATCCGCCTCGTCGTCGGGCACTCCCGTCTCCCAGAGGATCGCGGCGCGCTCGACGACGCGATCGCGAACGTCGTCCGGCAAGGCGCGGAGGAGCTCTTCGTACGACCGACGGCTCACGATCGACATTGTCGCGCACGAAGGCGCGCACCGGAAGAAGAGCAGGCCCCGAGCGGGCGCGACGGCGAGAACACGCCCGGCGCCGGGTCCCGGCACGGCCGAGTTCGCGCTTGACGCTGCGAGCGCGAGCGATTCTGCTGAATCCCTGGGCCCGTTTCGGACCAGCGCGAGCCATGGCATCGGAGATCACTCCCGGCACCATCGTCGGCGGTCGCTTCGAGATCGTGCGGCTCGCGAACACGGGCGGCATGGGCGACGTCTACCGGGCGCGCGACCTCCAGACGAACGCCCCCATCGCCGTCAAGTTCGTGCGCGAGAGCGCCCTCGCCTACGCGGCACGCTTCGACCGCGAGGCGCGCGCGCTCGCGCAGTTCTCTCACCCCGGCATCGTTCGCTACATCGCGCACGGCAAGGAGCCCTCGGTCTACCTCGCGATGGAGTGGCTCGAAGGCGAGGATCTCTCGCGGCGGCTCAAGCGAGGCGTCCTCTCGATCACCGACACGCTGACGCTCGCGCGCGTCCTGGTCGACGCGCTCCGCGCGGCGCACGACCGGGGCATCATCCATCGCGACATCAAGCCGAGCAACATCTTCCTCGTCGACGGCCGTATCGAGTCGGCCAAGCTGCTCGACTTCGGCGTGGCGCAGATGCGGCAGACCACCTACGCCATCACGATGACGGGCCAGCTCATCGGGACGCTCGGGTACATGGCGCCCGAGCAGGCGATCAGCGGCCGCAACGTGACGTCGGCCGCCGACGTGTTCTCGCTCGGATGCGTGCTCTTCGAGTGCCTCGCGGGACGCGGGCCGTTCGCGGGCGAGTGGGCGGAGGTCCTCTCGAAGATCCTCCTCGCGGAGGCACCGAGGCTCCGCGAGCTGCGCAAGGACATCCCGCATCCGATCGACGAGCTCATCGCGCGCATGCTGCGCAAGGACCCGGCGACGCGCGCGACGATCGCGTCGGTCGCCGCCGACGTCGAGGCGTTCCTCACGGCCGGCGTGGCGCTCGGCGGGGACGAATCGTCACCCCGCCTCGACGTGCCCGCCGTCACGGGAGACGAGCGCCGGCTCGTGGCGGTCGTCCTCGGCACCCACGGCGCCGGCAAGCTCTCCGAGGACGACCACATCACGCCGTCGGCCGACACGATACCGAGCAGCTCGGTGCAGATCGGTCACGTCGTGGCCCGCTTCGGCGGCGAGCTCGAGGTGCTCGACGGAGGCGCGCCGCTCGTCACGCTCTCGTCCTCCGGCGCCGCCACCGATCTCGCCGTGCGCGCCGCACGCTGCGCGCTCGCGATGCGCGAGCTGCTCCCCGACGCCGGCATCGCCGTCGCCTGCGGCCGAGGCGACCCGACGCGCGACGACTCGATCTTCGCGGGCGTGGTCGCACGTGCGCGGGAGCTGCTCGCGCTCGACGGCGGGCGCGAGCACGTACGCATCGACAGCGCGACGGCCGGCCTGCTCGACGCAACGTTCGAGGTGCGCGGCGATGCCTCGGCCCTCGCGCTGATCGGCCAACGAGAGCAGAGCAGCGTCCGCAAGCTGCTCGGCAAGGAGACGCCGTGCGTCGGGCGAGAGCGCGAGCTGTCGATGCTCGTAGGGCTGGCGTCCGAGTGCTTCGACGAGCCGCTCGCGACCGCGGTGCTCGTCACCGCAGGCGCGGGCGCGGGCAAGAGCCGGCTCCGCCACGAGCTGCTCCGCGCGCTGCGCGAGCGCGGCCTGGTCCCGGAGGTCTGGATGGCGCGGGGCGACCCGATCGCCGCCGGCTCCGCGTTCGGGACGCTCGCGCAGCTCCTCCGCGGGGTGGCGGGGCTGTTCGACGGCGAGATCCCCGAGGTCCGCCGGCAGAAGCTCCTCGCGCGCATCGGCCGCAACCTCCGCGTCGAGGACGCCACCCGGGTCGCGCAGTTCCTCGGCGAGATCGTGCGCGCGGAGTTCACGGCCGAAGGAAGGCCGGCGCTCCGGGCCGCACGCAACGATCCGACGCTGATGAACGATCAGCTCCGGCTCGCGTGGGAGGACCTCGTCGCCGCGGAGACCGCGGCAGGCCCCCTCGTCATCGTCCTCGAGGATCTCCAGTGGGGCGATCTGCCGAGCATCCGCTTCATCGACTCGGCCCTCCGTACGCAGCGTCATCGGCCGCTGTTCGTGCTCGCGCTGGCACGCCCGGAGGTACACGACGTCTTCCCCGGGCTCTTTCGCGATCGGCGGCTGACCGAGATCTACCTCTCGGACCTGACGCCGAGCGCCTCACGAAAGCTGGTGCTCGAGGTCCTCGGACCGAACGTCGACAAGTCCGTCGTCGACGCGATCGTCGAGCGCGCGCACGGAAACGCGTTCTACCTGGAGGAGCTGATTCGCTCGGTCGCGGAGGGTAGCTCCGAGATGCCCGAGACCGTCCTCGCGATGGCGCAGGCGCGCCTCGAGCGGCTCGAGCCCGGCGCGCGCCGCGTGCTCCGCGCGGCCAGCGTCTTCGGCGAGCGCTTCTGGGTCGAGGGCGTCGTCCCTCTGCTCGGGGCCGACGCCCGGGCCGACGTGACCGCGGCGGTCGACGACCTCGTGCAGCGCGAGGTGATCCAGCGGGAGCCGGTGTCTCGCTTCCAGGATTGTGCAGAATACACGTTCCGTCACGGCCTCGTACGAGACGCCGCCTACCAGATGCTGACGGATCGAGATCGCAAGGTGGCGCACCTGCTCGCCGCCGAGTGGCTCGAAGCGCGCGGCGAGCACGAGGCGCTCGTCCTGGCCGAGCATCTCGAGCGCTCCGGAGAGAAGCAGCGCGCCGTCGTCTGGTACCTCTGGGCGGCCGAGCAGGCCCTCGCGGCGAACGACCTCCAGGGCGTGCTCGCGCGCGCGGAGCGCGGGATCGAGTGCGGGGCGAAGGGGGCGATGCTCGGTGAGCTGACGCTCCTCAAGGCGGAGGCGACCGGCTGGGTCGGGCTTCCTCGGCACTTCGAGCTCGCCGACTCCGCGCTCGGCCTCCTGTCCGTGGGGAGCGCTGCGTGGGCGCGCGCCGCGGCCGAGCTCGCCGTCGCGTCCCGCGCCGTCGGCGATCTCGCGACGCTCCGCTCCACCGCGGAGGCGCTCGCTTCGATGGAGGCCTCGCGGATGGCCAGCCTCGGCCACGCGTGGGCGGTCGCGCGTGCCGTCGTCGAGCTCCTCGGTGAGGGCGAGCGAGAGGTCACCGAGCGGCTCATCGCCCGAATGGCGTCGGCCGTGGAGCACGCCGACGAGGTGGACGTCTCGACGTTCCGCGCGATCGTGGACTGGCTCCGCGCGGCCGCCGAGCTGTACGCGGGAGCGCCGGCGCACCTGCATGCGATCGCCGGCGAGCTCGCACAGAAGTTCGAGGCCGCAGGTTACGTGCGCTACTGCGCGCTCGTCGCGCTGCACGCGGCCATCGCGTCGGCGGCCGTGGGCGAGTGGACCGCCGGAGTGACCTGGGCCGAGCGTGCGGGCGACCTCGCGCGACGCCTCGGGCTGCGCTCCTCCGAGCTCTCCGCGCGCGCCTGGCTGGCGTTCCACCTCTCGCAGAACGGGCTCGACGAGATCGCGCTCGCGACCGCGCGCTCCGCGGTACGCGACGCGGCCGGCGTCCCGATGCCGGAAGCCGACGCGCGCGTGAACCTCGCGCACGTGCTCCTCGCGACGGGAGACGTCGAAGGCGCCTTCGAGCAGGTGGAACGCGTCTTCCAGCGAAAGACCTACTCGAGCCAGGCCCGCGGGCGGGCGGGGGCGCTCTTCGTGCGCTTCCTCCTCGATCGCGATCGTCCGGACGAAGCGCTCGCCGTCGCGGACGAGACGCTCGCCCTGCTCGAGCGCGTCAAGCTCCTGGGCGAGGACGAGGACGTCCGGCGCGCGCGCGCCGAGGCTCTGGAACGTACACGGAAGGCCGAACGTCGTTGACACGCACCGGCCGTCACTCGAAAACTGACGGACGATCGAGCGTCCGTCGAGTGGCGGACGCATGCCCATCGGACGCGGCGACGCCTGGTGGGAGCGTCTTTGTCGTCTAGCTGGAGCGTTTGCGATGGCGAGGGTGGATCTGAAGAGCGCGAGGACCGCCGAGAAGGACCCGAACAAGGCGGCCGAGGAACTTTGCAACGCGCTCGGAAGCGGGACGCCGAAGCTCGTCGCCATCTTCGCTTCGAGCGACCGTGACCAGCGCGAGCTCAACCGCGCGATGCGCGAGCGGCTCCCGAAGGAGACGCGGCTCATCGGGGCCACCACCTGCGGAGAGATCGACAACACCGGCATGCACGAGGGCACGGTGGTGGCGGCGATGCTCACGGGCGACATCGAGGTGGGCATCGGCCTCGGCACGGGCCTCGCCGAGGACGCGGTCGCCGCCGGGGCCAGGGCCATCGAGCGCGCCGCGGAAGATCTCGGCGTCTCTCCACGAGACCTCGATCCGAAGAAGCACGTGGGGCTCGTCATCGACGACGGCTTCAAGTCCAAGAAGGAGGAGCTCCTCCTCGGCGTGCTCGACAAGGCCCCCTCGCTCATCCTCGTCGGCGGCGGCGCCGCGCACACGAACATCCTGTCGCCGGACTCCGCGGGGACCGTGCACGCGGACGGGGAGGTCGCGGCGAACGCGGTCCTCGTCACGCTGATCCGGACGAAGGCGAACTGGGCCGCGCTTCGCTCCCACTGGTACACGCCGACCGGACAAGTGGTGCGCATCACGAAGGTCGACGAGACGTGCACCCGCGCGCTCGAGATCGACGGACAGCCCGCCGCGAAGCGCTACGCGGACATCCTGGGCGTGAGCGTCGACGACCTCGAGTTCGGCAAACCCAACGGCTTCGCCCGGCGTCCGACGGCGCTCAAGGTCGGCAGGGAATACTTCATCCGCGCTCCGGTGACGCCGTTGCCCGACGGATCCATCGCCTTCGCGAACCTCCTCGAGGAGGGGGTCGATCTCGAGCTGATGCTGCTCGGCGACCCCGGCGCGATGACACGCGCGTTCTTCGAAGAGGAGCTGCCCCGCCGCGTCGGGACGCCGACGGCCTCGCTCCTCTTCCACTGCACCGCGCGCAAGTTCTTCGCGCAGACGCTCGGTGAAGCGGAGAAGGTCTCCGCGTCGTTCGCGTCGGCGCCGCCGAGCGCCGGCTTCAACGCCAACTTCGAGATCTACTCGGGGTTCCAGATCAACACGACCCTCACGGTGCTCGCGTTCGGGAGCAACGATGCCTGAATCCCCCACGTCGACCGAGCTTCGTCCGAAGATCCTCGTCGTCTCCGGACGGGAGGAGCACGACGTCATCGTGGCGGAGCTCGCCCCGCTCGACGCCGCGATCCGACACGCGACCGACAACGAGCAGCTCGACGCAGCTCTCGCGACGCCTCCGGACGTCGTCGTCTTCGGCGACGGCACGAGCGGCCTCTCCTTTTCGGATGCGCAGGCCGCATGGCGTGCGCGGGGGCTCACGCCTTCGGCGATCGTCTTCGCCCGCACGTGGAACGAAGGCGCCATGCGGGAGGCCATGAACGCGGGCGCCACCGACTTCGTCACGTACGAAGAGCGCGCTCGCCTCCTCCTCGCCGTGAGGCGCGAGCTCCGCCGGTCCGTCGGCCGCGGCGCGCCCGAGTCGGAGCGTGGAGAATCCGCTGCCCTGCTCCAGGCGATCGTCGACGCGCTGCCCTTCGTCCTCTTCGTGAAGGACGCCGAGGACCTGCGCCTCGCCGTCGTCAACAAGACGCTCACCGAGAAGTTCGGGTTCGCGAAGGAGTGGCTGATCGGCAAGGTCGATCACGAGTACGTCCCGAAGGAGCAGGCCGAGGCCTTCATGGCCGACGACCGGGATGTGCTCGCCACCCGAAAGATGAAGGTCGTCGAGGAGCTCGCGCGGACGGGCGGCGTCGATCGGTACTACGCCACGCGCAAGCTCCCGATCGAAGCGAACGGCCGCCTGTACCTCCTCGGCGTCACGGAGGACATCACCGAACGCAAGCTCCGCGAGGAGGAGCTCGAGAGGTCTCGTCGGGAGCTCGAGGCCGCGAACAAGCACCTCGCGGAGAGCCTGGAGGAGCTGAAGAAGTCCCGCGCCGTGTCGGCGCGCGTGCTCGCGAGCTTCCAGCAGCGCGCCCTCCAGATGGAGATCATCCGCCAGCAGAACGAGGACCTCGACCGGCTCGCACAGGACCTCGCGAAGGCGAAGAAGCTCGTCGAGGATCGCTCGCGCGAGATCGAGCAGGCGGCGCGGCTCAAGAGCGAGTTCCTCGCGAACTTCTCGCACGAGATCCGCACGCCGCTGAACGGCATCATCGGGTACTGCGACCTCTTGATCCGCGAGGAAGGAGGACGCCTCACGCCACACGGCCGGCGCGACCTCCAGGTCATCAAGGCCAACGCGCGCACGCTCCTCGCGCTGATCAACGACATCCTCGATCTGTCCAAGATCGAGGCCGGCCACGTCGAGGTCGTCCGCGAGACGGTGGACATCGCGGCGCTGGTGGACGAGTGCATCGCCACCGTCCGCGAGTACCTGAAGGGCAAGACCGTCGACGTCTACGCGAACATCGCGCCCGAGGTGCGCACGATCGAGACCGACGCCCTGAAGGTGCGGCAGATCCTGCTCAACCTGCTCACGAACGCGGCCAAGTTCACCGATACCGGCGAGATCGTCGTCGAGGTGAAGCCATCGCCCACCGGCGTCGTCATCAGCGTCGAAGACACCGGGCAAGGCATCCCGGCCGAGCACCTGCCGCACATCTTCGAGAAGTTCCGCCAGATCGACGGCTCGAGCACCCGCAAGGTCGGCGGCACGGGCCTCGGCCTCGCGATCGTCCGCGAGCTGTGCCGCGTCCTCGGCGGAAAGGTCGACGTGAAGAGCACGCTCGGCCGCGGCTCGGTCTTCACCGTCACGCTGCCCACCCTCGCCTCCCCGGCGGCGGTCACCGTCATCAGCTCGCCGACTCCGACGCCTCGCGACAAGCCGACGGGCGCGACGGTCCTCGTCGTCGACGACGACCCGCTCGTCCACCAGCTCTTGAAGACGGAGCTCGAGCGCGAGGGCATGCGCGTCGTCCTCGCCACGGACGGCGTCGAGGCGATGTCGCTCTGCCGCAAGCAACGCCCGAGCGCGATCGTCCTCGACATCTACCTGCCGAAGCTCGACGGCTGGAAGGTCCTCGCAGAGCTGAAGGGCGATCCGGCGTTCGCCTCGATCCCCATCATCATCATCTCCATCGAGGAGCAGCGCGCGCGCGGCTTCGCGCTCGGCGCCTGCGAGTACCTCGTCAAGCCGATCGATCCCGAGCACCTCGTCAACGTCGTCAGCAAGAGCATCGTCCCCGGCAGCGGCGACATCCTCGTCGTCGACGACGACCCGGCCACGCGCGAGCTGGTGTCGCGCCAGCTCCGTCACGCGGGCTTCACGACCCAGGAGGCCGCGGACGGACAGGAAGCGCTCCTCCGCGCCCGCACGACGCGCCCGGCGGTGATGGTCCTCGACCTGATGATGCCCGGGATGAGCGGCTTCGACGTGATCCGCCAACTGCGCGCCGAGAACATCCCGTGCGCGATCATCGTCCTGACGGGCAAGGTCCTCACGGACGAAGAGGCGACGCTCCTGCGCGAGGGCATCGCACGCGTCGTGCAGAAGGACGGCTCCGGAATCGAAGGGGTCGTCGCCGAGGCGAAGCGCGTGCTCCTCGAAGCGCGGAAGGTGGCCGAGGAGAAGCTGCCCCGCGTCCTGTACATCGAAGACTCCGCGCAGAACCGCGACGTCGTACGCCGGTACCTGTACGGCATCTACTACGTGCTCGAGGCCGAGGACGGCGAGCACGGCCTCGATCGCGCGCAGCGAGAGAAGCCCGATCTCATCCTCATGGACCTGTCGCTGCCGCGCCTCGACGGCTGGGAGGCCACCCGCCGCCTCAAGGCCGGTCCGCTCGCCCACATCCCCGTCATCGCCCTGACGGCGCACGCGAGCCGCGAAGACCAAGCCCGCGCACGAGCAGCAGGCTGCGACGGGTACCTCACGAAGCCCGTCGAGCGCGATCAGCTCATCAAGACGATCCAGCAACACCTCGACGCCCGCCGGAAGGAGGCGCCGACGGAACCGAGCGGGAAGTAGTCGACGGTCGGTGACGAGTCGTGCGCTCGACGTGGGGGCAGGCGCCGGAGTGGTCGTCGATTGCCAACACGTTGTGCACTTGCGCCAGCGCCAGCGAGCGAGGCAAGGCTGCACGTCGGTTGGCCGGACGGTGACCGCTCACCGCCGGCACGAGGCACGGCGAAGTGAGCCAGCGCCGTCGGACTGGTAGGTCCGTCGATAACCGGCGCAGAGAATCGACGCACTCGATGTCGATTTTGCTTGCCAAGATTTTCCAGCCGCCGGCGCAGCAAATTGCGAGTCGCTTCGAAGTTGCCTCGTGCCGCCCCGCGTTCGTCCCGAGAAAGCGACTTCTCGACCATTGGACCTTTCGAGGTGGTCTGGCCCGCGATCGCCGCACCTCGATGCCTTTGCGAGGCTCGAAAAATCGCCATGGTGAGAGCGAGAGACGAACATCGAGGGTCTCTCCCGGCTGTCGAACGAAGAGCAGCGACGAGCGCCCCTATCGGAGAGCCTGCGCGCGTCCCTCGACACGACCGCGCGTGCCCGCTGGCGCAAGCGCAGTCCGGCCGGATCGCTCCGGTCAGGATCGGTGACTCAGAACCCGTACTTGCCCACCGGCCCCGTGTAAGGCTCCGGCGGCGCGCCCCACGTCTGGGTCGGGGAGTCGTCCGTCGGCTCGATGCCGAGCAGGTCGGCCCCGAGCAGCTCGTCCACGACGAGGACGTCATCGGTGGCGTCGGTGTCCTCGACGTCGTCGAAGTCGATCTTCGGGAGGATCCGCCGCGGGATCGTGCTGCTCGTGATCGTCGTCGTCCCGACGGCCTCGCTCGCGGTCTTCGGCGACGGCGTCGATCCCGCTCTGCTCGAGCCGCAACCCACGCACAGGAAGGCAGCCAGCAGCACCCCCGACATCCCCACGGCGAGCTTCATGGCGCTCTGTCCGTATCACGAGATTTCCGCTGTGCAACCTGGCCGCTGCGAATTCGGCTCACGCGGAAGACGTACAGCGTGGCGGTCGGGAGCGCTCGGTTTCGGTGCCTCGCAACGCCGGCGACGTCGCGTCGAGACGTTCCGCGGGAGCCGTTCCCGACGTGGTCGCGTGCGGTTCGTGCATCGTCATTCCTCGATGCGGGAGGTGCGTGTGACCTCATGGCTCGAGCTCCAGGAGCGGCTCTTCGCCCACTCCTGGGACGAGACGCTGCGGCGCCATCGGTCGCGCCGCGTCTTTCGGGGCGTATGCCGCGCGGACCACGAGCTCGTCACGTCCTTGTCGCGGCTCGGGCCCCGCTGCGCGGAGCTCGAGCTGCCGATGCTCCGTGCGTTCCGCAAGTACGCGCGCTGGCAGGTGCGCGACGACGACTCGATCTGGTGCTGGCTCGCGCTCGCGCAGCACCACGGCCTGCCGACGCGCCTGCTCGACTGGACCTTCTCGCCGTACGTGGCGCTCCACTTCGTCACGGAGGACGCGAGGGAGAACGATCGGGACGGAGTCGTCTGGGCCGTCGACTACGTCGCGGCCCATCGACTCCTTCCGCCTCGCCTCCAGCGCATCCTCCGCGAAGAGCAAGCCCTCGTGTTCACCGCCGAGATGCTGTCGCGCGCGGCGTCGTCGCTCGCGGAGCTCGGCGCGATCGGCGAGGAGTTCGTGGTCTTCTTCGAGCCGCCGTCGCTCGACGATCGGATCGTCAACCAGCACGCCCTCTTCTCGATGCTCCCGCGCGCCGACATTTCTCCGGCGTCCTGGTTCGCGCGGCACGCCGAGCTCGTCGAGCGCATCATCGTGCCCGCGTCGCTCAAGCTCGAGGTCCGCGACAAGCTCGATCAGGCGAACGTGACCGAGCGCGTCCTCTACCCCGGCCTCGACGGCCTGAGCCGCTGGCTCGAGCGTTACTACACGCCGCGCAACGGGCTCGAGGCACCGCACGCTCGGCCCGTCAGCCGCCCTCGCGTTCCGGGTCTTCCGCCCCCGGATCGATCTCCGACTCGTAGACGAACCGGAGCTCGGGCGTCCTCTTCAGGTCCACGCCCTCGGCGAGGCGGGCGCGGAGAAAGCCGGTCGCGCGGACGAACGCGCGCTCGACGGCCGAGCGCGGGCGCCCGCGCGGCACCGCGAAGTGGACGCGCGCGACCTTGCCGTCGGCGGAGAGCGCGATGTTCGTCAACCTCACGCCTTCGAGCTCGGGATCGGAGACGTCGTCCCTCAGGATGAAGGCGAGCTCCTCCAGGATGGCGCTCTCGACGCGCTGGTGCCGTGGGTGCATTGGACCACCGCCTGCCGCGCTCGAGGCTCGGCTCGGCAAGCCTGATACTCGGGACCTCGATCGTCAAGGCGTGGTATCAAACCGCGCATGGATAGCTCCGCAAAGGCCGCTCGCCCGGACGGGCGCGCTCTCGACGCTCTCCGGCCGGTCGAGATGACCGTCGGCTTCCAGCGCTTTGCCGAAGGCTCCGTCCTCTATCGCGCGGGCCACACGGTCGTCCTCTGCACGGCGTCGGTCGACCCGAAGGTGCCGGCGTGGATGGAGGGCAAGGGCAAAGGGTGGATCACCGCGGAGTACCAGATGCACCCGCGCGCCAACCGCGAGCGGCGCGAGAGCCGCGACGGCAGGGGCAAGGCGCCGAGCGGCCGCACGCAGGAAATCCAGCGCCTCATCGGCCGAGCGCTCCGCGCCGCGGTCGATCTGGAGAAGCTCGGCGAGCGCCAGATCGTCATCGACTGCGACGTGCTCGAGGCCGACGGCGGCACGCGCACGGCGTCGATCACGGGCGGCTTCGTCGCGCTCGCAGTCGCGCTCTCCAAGCTCCAGGCCGATGGTCAGCTCGCCGAGCCCGTGATCCGCGAGCCGGTCGCCGCGACGAGCGTGGGGTTCGTCGACGACGCGCTCGCGCTCGACCTCGTGTACCTCGAGGACTCGCGCGCGGAGGTGGACCTCAACCTGGTCGCGACGCGCTCGGGCCGCGTGATCGAGGTCCAGGGGACAGCCGAAGGAGCTCCCGTGCCGCGCAAGACGATCGAGCAGATGATGGACCTGGCCCTCGGCGGCATCGAGCGCCTCACGCATCTCCAGGAGAAGACGCTGAGCGCCGCCGGCGTCCAGCTCGGCTCCCTCCTCCTCGAGAGGTGACCTCGATGAAGCACTCGCTCTTGGTCGCGACGAACAATCGCGGAAAGCTCGAGGAGCTTCGGCACCTGCTCTCCGGGCTGAACGTCGAGCTCCTCTCGCTCCAAGACGTCTCGAAGAAGCCCATCTCCGTCGTCGAGGACGGCGACACGTTCGAGGCGAACGCGATCAAGAAGGCGCGCGAGATCGCGGCCATGACGATGATGCTCACGCTCGCGGACGACAGCGGGCTCGAGGTCGAGGCGCTCGGCGGCGCGCCGGGCGTTCGCTCCGCGCGCTTCGCAGGCGAGCGCGCGACGGACGCCGAGAACAACGCCGCGCTGCTCGCCGCGCTCGATCTCGTCGACGCCGACGCGACGTACGCCCGCTCGCAGGACTACAAGGCGCGCTTCCGTTGCGTGCTCGCCCTCGTCGATCCCTTCGTGCGCGACGGCGAGCCCTTCGTCGTCGAGGGCACGTGCACCGGGAGGATCACGCGGACCCCGCGCGGATCGGGAGGCTTCGGCTACGACCCGCTCTTCCTCGTGGACGGCATGGACAAGACGATGGCCGAGCTCACGGAGGAGGAGAAGAACCGGATCTCGCATCGCGCCCGCGCGGTGCAGGCGCTCCGCCTTCCCCTCGAGAAGACGCTCGCCGCGCGCGACGCCCTCACGCGAGCCGTCGTCGGCTGAGCGACGCCGGCGGCGCGCCGGTCACGTCGAGGCTCACTTGCCGAAGACGTCGAAGTGGATCCCGGCTCCGAGACTGAGCACGACGTACCGGAGCGAGCCGTTGATGAGCCTCCCGTCCGTGTACGTCGGCTTCGTCAGCCCGTCGCCGCACGCCTTCGGGCAGGCGTAGGAGATGGTTCCCTCGCTGTCGGTCAGGACGCCCGTCGAGATGCTGGCGAGGGCCGTGATCGCGAACAGCGTCGCGACGCGGATCTCGGCGCCGAGGCCGAGGCGGAAGAACTCGAGGCCGCTCATCGAGTACGACTGCGAGCCGTTCGACACCGTGACCACGCGCTGGCCGATCGACAGATCGGTGAGGAAGCCGACGGAGTCGACGTCGCCGCCGACGTGACGGAAGCCGATGCCGTAGTAGTCGGTCGTGGACCGGGCATCGCTCCCGTCGAAGCGATGGCCCTGCCCCATGAAGCCGTGCTCCCAGTAGACGTACGGGATGTAGCGGTACGCGATGCGCGCGCCGAGATCGAGCTGCGGGGCGATGCCGTTCCGGACGAAGTTGCCCGTCGTCTCCGGCTGACCACGCTCGTTCTCGAAGAAGGCCCAGCCGAAGCCCATGTAGCTGAGTCGAAGGCCGGTCCAGAGCGAGTACTTCGGCGCGTGCGTCTCGGGCTCCGGCGGATTCACGTGTGCCGTCGGCGGAGGCGGCTGCCCGTAGTAGTGAGGCTGCGGCGACGCCTGACCGTAGTACGCCGGCTGCCCGTAGCCCGACGACGGCTGACCGTATCCGGGCGGCGGCGGTTGGTACTGGCCCGGCGGCGGCTGGTACTGCGCAGGCGGCGGCTGAGGCGCCGAGGGATGCTGCGCGGCCGCGCTCGACGCGACGAGCAGCGCAGACGCAAGGACCGAAGCGACAAGCGAAGACCGCCTCATGCGCCGATGATAGCAGCTCGTCTTTTGCGGGCTTTTCTACGGCGGCTGCGATCGGCGGTCTCCAGTCTCCAGCCGGTCCTTGCACGCACCGCGCGCACCGCGCGCCCCTCGAGCCCCCACTCCTCCCGGCACACGAGGGTGCTCATCCGTGCCGCGAGCGTCATCCGAACTGGAGCCTGGAGCCCGGAGCCTGGAGCCTGAAGTCTGAAGTCCTCCTTGCCAGGGCCGCGTCGCGGTGGAAGAACGAGGCAGAGGACCACCCGAGATGCCCAGCCTGCTCGCCGGCTCGAAAGGAATGAAAAGCATCGGACGCTATGGCGGCGTCGGGATCGAGCTGCTCCTTTCGATGGCGGTCGGCTATTACCTCGGGCGTTGGCTCGATCAGAAGCTGGGCACGTCCTGGATCGCGCTCGTCGGCTTCTTGCTCGGGTGCTATGCGGGCTTCCGCAACCTGTTCCGCGTGGCGAAGCAGATGCAGCGTGACATCGAGCGTGAGGAGCGGCTCGAGCGCGGTGAGGATCCTTTCGAGGAGCCCGGCCGCGACGAGAGCGAGCCCGCTCTTCCGAGCGCGGACACGAGCGCCGCGGCTCCCGAGGGCAAGAAGACGGAAGCATGAGCGCCGAGCAGGACCACACGGACGATACGGGCCTGTTGGCGGCGAAGGCCGGCGCGATCCTGGGCGCGATCTTCACGCTCGGCGCTGCCGTGCTCTCCGGCGCTCACGCCGCGCTGTCGGTCGCGGTCGGCGCGGGCATCGCGGTCGCGAACCTCCTCATGCTGAGGGCGATCATCCGTGCCGTCATCCGCGCCCCCGGCGAGCCCGAGGGCGGCGAGGGCGACAGCTCGGCCCCCGAGGGCTCGACGAGCAACAAAAAGTCGCGGGATCCCGCCGAGATCGGCCGCCGCGGGGGTGCCGTCTGGGCCGTGTTTGCCATCCTCAAGATCTTCCTTCTCTTCGGCGGCGTCTGGATCCTTTTGACCCGCGGCCTCGTCGCCCCTATTCCCCTCGTCGTCGGCTACGGAGTGCTGCCGCTCGGCATCGCCGCGGCCAGTCTCTGGTCGAGTCGCCGGGCGGGCGGCTAAGGGTTCGCCAACACAGGCGAATTTCGAGGTCGCAAAGAACGAAGTCCGGGGTCCATTCCCGGCTTCTTCGTGTTATGAGGCCCGCACCGTCGAGCACGACGCCGACGAGCAACGCGCCATACCGTCATGCCGGAGCACACCTCCTTCCTCAGCTATCTGCTCGCCATGTTCCCCGCCCTCGAGGAGAACATGCGGAACTTCGGTGAGACGTTCCTCGGCAAGAAGCCGGTGGACGCCCATGGCGCGGAGCCGATTGCCGCGAGCATCCTCGTGGTGCTCATCGTCACCTTCCTCGCGTGGCGCGCGAAGGCGGCGGTCGTCGACTACGAGAAGTCCGTCATCCCCGACGAGAAGCTCACGCTGCGGACGTTCTTCGAGATCTTCATCGGCTTCTTCTACAACATGATGAAGGACGTCATGGGGCCGACCCGGGCGAAGAAGTACTTCCCCGTGGTGGGCACCGCCGCGTGCTTCATCTTCTTCTCGAACATCCTGGGGCTCATCCCCGGGTTCTTGCCGCCGACCTCGAGCTGGAACATCACGGCGGGCTGCGCCCTGGTCGTGCTCGTCGCCTTCACCTACTACGGGCTGAAGGCGCAGGGGTTCGGCTTCATCACGCACCTCGCGGGTCCGTGGATGGGCCCGCTCATGCTTCCGATCAACATCCTCATCTTCACGATCGAGTTCATCTCGACCTTCATCATCCGGCCGGTCACGCTCAGCATCCGTCTGATGCTGAACATTGCCGTCGACCACCTGCTGCTCTCGATCCTGCTGGGCATCTTCATCCTGTTCGTGCCCATCCCGATCATGATGCTCGGCACGCTGGTCGCAATCGTTCAGGTGCTCGTGTTCTGCCTGCTCACGACCATCTACATCGCGCTCGCGACCGAGACCCATGGCGACCACGGCCATGGCGACGAGCACGAGCATCACGGCGAGAAGGCCCACGCCTGAAACGAAAAAGCTTCGCGAAAGAACCCCGGGAGGAAGTCTTCCCTCCCAGAGAAAAAACGACTAAGAGCGCCCCGCGCTCGATTCGGGGTTACCCGCCCCCGGTGATCCCCGTCCCCATCCGTACCCCGATCGATCTCAAGAAGGAGTCTGTCACGATGAGCATCCGCAAGCTGGGTCCCGCTGCAGTCGCGTTCGCCGCTGCGTTTCTCGTTCCGCTCGCTGCGTTCGCGGAGGAGGCCGGCAAGGTGGGCGCAAACAAGTTCGACGTGAAGACGTGGGCCGCCGTCGGCGCCGCCCTCGCCATCGGCCTCGGCGTCCTCGGTGGTGGGCTCGGCCAGGGCCGCGCGGCCGCGGCCGCGCTCGAGGGCATCTCGCGCAACCCGGGTGCGGCTCCCCGCATCCAGACGCCGATGATCCTCGGCCTCGCGCTCATCGAGTCGCTCGTGCTCCTCTCGTTCGTCATCGCCTTCTTCCTCCAGGGCATGGCGGACCCCTCGCACTGAGCGAGCCGTCTCGAAAGCAAAGCGCCCGTACGCGCCCTCCGCGAGGAGGTGTCGTACGGGCGTTTGCTTTTCGTGGGTCTCTACAGGCCGCTCAGGGCTGCCTCGACCCGCGCCGCGCGTCCAAGAGGACGTGGAGGACGAGGACGGCCGCCGCGATCGCGAACAGGACGGCGCCGAGCGTGCGCTCGTGCGCGAAGGTGATCGCCCCGCCGATGGTCGCCGACGCGACGACGAGGCCGGAGAAGAGGCGGCGGCCCAGCCGGTCGGCGGCGAGGGGAAGGAGCGGATCGGGGGTCTTGATCTGCATGCGCCCGAGGCGGAGGTCCTCGAGGACCTCGCGGGCCTGGAGGGGCACGTCGTAGCCGGCACGGGAGAGCTGCTCGACGCCGCGAATGAGCTCGTTGCCGATGCGCTGCGGCGAGTACCGCTGGCGGAGCAGCTTCATGAAGTAGGGCTGCGCCTCGCCGAAGACGTCGAGGTCGGGATCGAGCTGCTTGCCGATCCCTTCGATCGTCATGAGCGCCTTGCCGACCATCATGAAGTCGGTCGGGATCTCGAGCCCGTACTTCATCGCGCCCTGCACGAGGTCGCGGATCATCTCCGAGAGATCGATCTCCTTCAGCGGCTTGCCGATGTACTTCTCGGCGAGCATCGCGACCTCGGCGCGATACTCGCGCATGTCGATCTTCTTCGTCGGCCTGCCGATTGCGTAGAGCGCGTCGGCGACGGCGTATGCGTCCTTTCGCGCGGCTGCGAGCATCAGGTCGATCGTGCGATCGCGGAGCTCCGGCGACAGCCGGCCGACCATCCCGAGATCGATGAGGCCGAACACCGGCGGCGGACCGTTCGGATCGGTGCCGCCCATGATGATGATGTTGCCGGGATGAGGATCGGCGTGGAAGAAGCCGTCCTCGAAGATCATCTTGATGACGACGCCGACCGCGTTCTTCGCGACGAGCTTGCCGTCGACGCCGGCTGCGACGGCCTTGTCGACCTTCAAGCCTTCGAAGAACTCGAGGGTGAGCACCTGCTTGCTCGAAGCCTGCTTGTAGACCTTCGGAAAGCGAACGACGTCCGCCTGCGGCGTGCCCTCGAAGTTCTTGGCGAAGCGCTCGGCGTTCTCGCCCTCGATCGTGAAGTTCAGCTCGGCGGTGATCGAGCGATCGAACTGTTGGACGAGCCCGATCGGGGAGTAGATCCGCGTCTCCGGGATCGTTCGCTCGATGGCGGCGGCCATCATGTGGAGCAGCTCGAGGTCGCGCTGCACCGTCACGCCGACGTTGGGGCGCTGGACCTTGACGACGACCTGCTGCTCGCCCTCCGGCGTCGCGAGCACGGCGCGGTGGACCTGCCCGATGGAAGCCGTCGCGAGCGGCTTCTCGTCGAACGACACGAAGACCTGATCGATGGGCGCCCCCAGGCTCGTCTCGACGACCTTCTTCACCTCCTCGAAGGGCACCGGAGGAACGTCGTCCTGGAGCTTCTTGAGCTCGGCGATGACGTCGGGCGGAAGCAGGTCGTTCCGCGTCGACATGATCTGGCCGAGCTTGATGAACGACGGCCCCAGGTCTTGGAGCACGAGCCGGATGCGCTCGGCCGTCGAGATGCGCGAGCGCTCCTCCTCGCCCTTGGCGAGCTCGTCGCTCGACAGCTCGATCGCGTCCGCCGGGGCGCCGTTGGTGGTGCTCGGCGGCGGCTCGCTCTTGCCGGTGGAAGGCAGCTTCTTCGGCTTGCGGGCGAACCCCGCGCGAGCGACGACCTCGCCGAAGCCGTGCTTCACGAGCACGCTCGTGATCTCACGGAGGCGCCCGAGATCGCGAACGGCGGAGACGACGGAAATCACGTCGCCACCGTACCACGAACGGCAGGGCGCTACGGAGCGTCGGCCGGCTCGAGCCGGCGGGCCTCCTCCGAGCGCTTCGGCCGGCTCGGTCGAGGCCCGCTCGCGAGGAGATCGCGCAGCGCCTCCACCGGGTGGCGCGGGACGAAGCCCGCGAAGCGCTTCACCTGGCTCCGGCAGGAATGCCCGGTGACGAGCGGGGCGCCGTCCCCTCTGCGAGGGACGCCCGCGAGTGCCTTCTCCCAGCTCATCGCGAACACGCCGCGCGACTCCTCGAGGTGCTCGGCCTCGTGACCGAACACCCCGCACATCCCACAGCAGCCGACCGGGACGACGTCGAGCTCGACGCCGAGCGCCTTGAACACGCGCTGCCACTGCGCCTGCGACTTGGGCTCGGCGGTGCGCTCGGTGCAGTGACCGAACAGGCGCAGCGCGGGCCTCTCCCCCTGCGCCACGATGCCGGCCTTCTCGGCCAGCTCGGGCAGCCGCTCGGAGAGGTACTCCTGGAGGAGCTGCACCCGGAACGGGACGGCCTTCGCCCCGAGCGCGTGGACGTACTCGTCCCGGTACGTCAGCGTCACCGCGGGCTCGATGCCGACGATGGGGATGCCGAGCTTCGAGACGCGCGCCAAGAACGCGGCGTTCCGGGACGCGACGGCACGGAAGCGCCGGAGGAAGCCCTTCACGTGGAGGCCCTTGCCGTTCTCGAAGAACGGAAGGAACACGACGCGGAGACCGAGACGCGTGAGCACGTCGTACGCGGCCAAGGCGACGTTGGGCTCGTAGAACGTCGTGAACGCGTCCTGCACGACGAGCACCGTCCGATCGCGCTCCTCGGGGCTCGACCTCTCGAGGGCCTTCTCGTCGAAGGACGGCGCGCGACGCTGGCGCAGGCCCGCGGCCAGCGTCGCCTCGGCGAGGAGCGGCGTGTCGACGATGCCGACCCAGTCGAGGATCCGCTTGGCGATGCTCGTCGTCATCAGCCGGTTGAACAGGCCCGGGAGGAACGACATGACGACGAGCAGGATCTCGAGCGCGGCGACGAAGTAATCCTTGAGCGGGCGGCGATAGCGGCCGTGGTACTGCGCGAGGAACTCGGAGCGCAGGGCCGGCACGTCGACCTTGATCGGGCACTGCGTCGCGCATGCCTTGCAGGCGAGGCAGCCGTTCATCGCGTCGTAGACCTGGTGCGAGAAGTCGTCCGGCGCGCTCTCGCGCGAGCGGCGGAGCGCGATCACGGGCGCGTCGTCGGGCCGGCTCGCGCCGGCGTCGTGACCGGCGCGAGCGAGAAGGCGCAGCCACTCGCGGAGAATCCCCGCGCGGCCCTTCGGCGAGTGGATGCGGTCGCGCGTCACCTTCGACGATGGGCACATCACGCTGTCGGGGTTCCAGTCGAAGCACGCGCCGTTGCCGTTGCAGGTGACGGCCGTCTCGTACTTGGCGCGCACGACGGGGTGGATCTGACGATCGAACTGCCCGCGCTTGACCGTGTCGATGCTGACGAGCTGCTCGTTGCTGCCTGCCGGCGTCGCGAGCTTGCCGGGGTTGAGCTGGTTGCGGGGATCGAACGCGCCTTTCACGCGGCGAAGCTGCTCGTAGAGCTCCGGCCCGAAGAAGACCGGCGCGTACTCGCCGCGGAAGCCCTTGCCGTGCTCGCCCCAGAGGACGCCGCCGTAGCGCTTCACGAGCGCGACGACCTCGTCGCTGATCGTGCGAAGCAGCCGCTCGTCACCTTCGTCGCGCATGTCGAGCGCCGGGCGCACGTGCAGGCAGCCGACGTCGACGTGCCCGAACATTCCGTACCGGAGCCCGTGCCGATCGAGGATGGCGCGGAACTCGCGGATGTAGTCGGCGAGCCGCTCGGGCGGGACCGCGGTGTCCTCGACGAAGGGGACCGGACGGCGATCGCCGGAGACGTTGCCGAGCAGCCCGACCCCCTTCTTCCGCAGGCTCCAGAGAGCGGCGACGTCCTTCGGGTCGCGCGCGACGGTGTAACCGGCCGGGGCCCAGGGCTCGCCACGGGAGGCGTCGAGCGCGCGGCAGAGCTCCTCCACCTTGGCCGCGACGGCGGCCGGATCGTCCGATTCGAACTCGACGAGGTTGATCGCGGCGAGCGGCGGCTCGTCCGGGCCCTGCGCGACGAGGTGCGCGACCGAGTGCCAGATGACGTCCTTCTTCGCGAGCCCGACGATGGTGTCGTCGATCGTCTCGATCGCGCTCGGATTGGCGCGCACGAGCACGCCGGCGGCACGGAGGGCGGAGTCGAAGTCCGCGTAGCGGATCGCGACGAGCTCGCGGTACTTCGGCAGCTTCGTGAGCTTCAGCTTCGCCTCGGTGATCAAGGCCAGCGTGCCCTCGGAGCCACACAGGATCGACGTGATGTCGAAGCGCCCGTCCGGCCGCTTCACGTGCGAAAGGTCGTAGCCGGTGACGAAGCGCGCGATCTTCGGCAGCGCGGTCGCGATCTCCTCGGCGTGCGTCGTGACCACGTCGTCGACGGTGCGGAAGATCGACCCGCGGAGATCGTCGCGCCGCTTCTCCCGCTCGAGCTCGTCGGCGTCGATCGGCTTCGCCTCGAGCACGCTGCCGTCCACGAGCACGGCGCGGAGCTCGAGCACGTGTTGGCTGGTCTTGCCGTAGACGCGCGAGCCCTTGCCGGACGCGTCCGTGCTGATCATCCCGCCGATGGTGGCGCGGTTCGACGGCGAGAGGTTCGGCGCGAAGAAGACGCCGTGGGGCTTGAGGTGCGCGTTGAGCTCGTCGAGCACGACGCCGGGCTGGACGCGGACCCAGCCCTCCTCGAGGTTCGTCTCGAGGATCTTCGCGAGGTGCCGCGAGACGTCGACGATGATCCCGTCGCAGAGCGACTGGCCGTTCGTCCCGGTGCCCCCGCCACGCGGGCTCAGCTTGATGGACGCGTAGCGGTCCTCGTGCGCGAGCCCGAGCAGGAGCCTGACGTCGGCCTCGCTCTTCGGGAACACGACCGCGAGCGGGACGACCTGATAGACGCTGTTGTCCGTCGCCGTGACGAGGCGCGAGGCGTAGTCGGTGCGGATCTCACCGGAAAATCCGCGCTTGGCGAGCTCGTCCAGGAACGCGCGATAGAGCGGAGGCAGGTGCGCCTTCGGATCGAGGTACGGGATCATCGAGGCGCCGGGATGCTAGCGAAGCTGGCGCCTCCTGTCGCCGACGAGCCGGAGCCTACGCGCCCGCGGCGAGCTAGAATGTGCTCATGCGCGCCATGTCGCTCTTCGTGTCGTGCGCGCTGTCGCTCGGCCTCGGAGGCTGCAAGAGCTCGGCGCAGAAGACGCCACCGCCCGCGGAGCAGGCCGAAGCGGCCACTGCAAAGAGCGCGTCTCCGCTCGAGGAGGCCGACGCCGCCGCCTCCGCCGCGTCTTCCGATCTCGCTCCCTACGAAGCGGCCGACCCGCCGCCGCTGACCCTGCGAGCCGACGCGCCCACCATGCGGTACGCGCGCCTCGGACGCGAAGCATGCCTCGCGGAGCTCGGACGTCGCGCGATCCCGTTCGAGGAGGCCCCGCCGTCGTCGTGGGCGGTGAAGTCACGCAAGAAGACGGCCAAGGTCGCTCCGCCTGCCGGCAAGGCGAGCAAGACGAAGCCATCGGCCAAGGGCTCGAAGCGCGCGAGGCCCGCGAAAGGGCGCAAGCCCGGGAAGAACGGAGGACCGAAGAAGCCGTCCCGCTCGGCGCAGAGCGCGTCGGCGCGCGAAGACCTCCTCGAGGCCGCGCAGCACATCCTGGCGCCGGTGCGCCTGCGCGGACCTCTGCACGGGATCACGATTCACTCGGCGCTGCCCGAGAAGGTCCGCGCGACCTCGCCGTTCGAGGTCTTCGACTGCCGCCTGGTCCTCGCCCTCGACGACTTCGCCTCGATCCTCGCCGAGCACGACGTCGTCGAGGTGATCCACATGTCTGCCTTCCGCCCGCAGCGCGATCGGGGCTGCACGCCGAAGTTCGTGGGCAAGCAGCACTGTGGAGCGCTCGCGCTCGACGTCGGGGTCCTCAAGAAGAAGGACGGCTCGACCCTCGACGTCGACAGGGATTGGAACGGTCGCATCGGTCTGGAGACGTGCACCGCCGGAGCAGGGCCGAATCCCGAGACGCCTGCCGCCAAGGAGCTCTGGGACATCGTCTGCGCGTCGGTGGAGCGCGGGCTCTTCCACGTCGTATTGACGCCGAACTACAACGCCGAGCACAAAAACCACCTGCACCTCGAGGTCACGCCCGGCGTCTCGTGGACCTTCATTCACTGACGTCGTCGCGCGAGCGGCGCCGACGGCCGAGCGCGGCGAGGCCCATGAGCATGCCGGCGATCGAGAGCGCCACACCGGAACCGCGCGCTCCGCCCTGCGTCATCGAGCAGCCGCTCGTCGTCGTCGTCGTCGTGGGCGTCGAGGGCGCCGCTTCCTGCTCGGTGCCGTTCTTCTTGCCGCCATTCTTCTTGCCGCCGTTCGACGCGCCGGGCTTCGAGGGCTCCTCGTCGTCGTCCTCGTCGTCCTCGTCTTCCTCGTCTTCCTCGTCCTCGTCGTCACCGGCGCCCGTGCTGCCGCCGGGGTCGCCGCTCGCTCCGCCGTCCTTCTCCGAGGCGCCCGCGTCGTCGGCGGGAGCGCCGGCGTCGTCGTCGACGCCGCCCGGATCGTCGGGGCCGCCCGCATCCACGGGAGCGCCCGCGTCGTCGTCGGTACCGCCGGCGCTGCCGCCGTCGATCTCCTCCTCGCCGCCCGGGCCGCCGTCCACGATGTCCTCGCCGCCGTCGGGCGCGGCCCCCGCGTCCTCGTCATTGGAGGCGCCGCCTCCGGCGTTGGCACAGACGATCGGTGCGGTGTCGAGCGTGCGAGGCGCAGGCGGCGCGAGATCGAAGTCGCTCCTGTTGTCGCCGGTGTCGATGCAGCCCTGCCCCTTGCGGACCGCCGCCTTGTCTTTGTCCGTCTCTTTCGCGGGCGAGCCCTCGGCCTGGGATGCCGTGCCGTATCCGACGAGGTCGATCCAACCCGTGCACGGCTTCGTCGTCTTGCCGCCGCACCCGTCGAGCGGAGCGTCGGCGCGCACGAGCGCGATCTTCCCCTTCGCTTGGTTGAGCCCGACGGGATTCGCCGGCGCGAAATGAGGCTCGGGGAGCGGCGCGCCCTGCGCCCCGCTGCTCGCGAGCTGGACGAGGAAGTAGCGACCCGGCTCCAGGGTGACCTTCGGAAGCGCGATGATGTCCGACGCCTTGAAGCTCGCCACGCTCGTCGCGTACTGTAGGGCCTTGCCTTCGAGGCTCACGGGCTCGTTGCCTCGGTTGAAGATCTCGACGAAGTCGTGGGTGTAGGGCGCGTTGGCGTTCCCACCGCCGCCGTAGATCTGGCTGATGACCAGATCGTCCGACGACGTCTGAGCCGACTCCGCGAGGAAGGCGTCGTCGTCCGCGGTCTGCGAGCATGCGACGGCGAACGCGATGGAACCGGAGAGAACGAGGACCGTGGCGAGGGACGCGAGCTTCACGCCTCGGTCATACGCAACGGAGTGACCAACCTTCCCACACTCCCTTCATCGAAGTCTTTCGAGGACTTACGGGACGGGGGACGCGAGTCGCCCGCGATCCGCGGGCAAAGAGGGGCCCGCCGCGGAGAAGAGCCGGAGAAACCATGCCCTACCGGACGCGGACGATGGTGCCTTGCTCGATCTTTGTCGGGAGCACCGCGGTCCAGCCGAGCGGCAGATGCGGCGACGTGAACGCGAAGAGCCAGCGGGCGTCGAGCGGGGCGAGGTTCACGCAGCCGTGGCTGCGCACCCGCCCGAAGTCCCGGTGCCAGAACGCGGCGTGGAGCGCGATCGCCTTGTCGAAGAACTGGACCCACGGGACGTCCTCGATCGCGTAATGGCGGTCGACGTCCTCCCGATCGAGGTTGTCCATCTTCGTCGTGAAGACCTTCACCCAGATGCGGAAGGTGCCGCGGCGCGTGGCGGAGTCGGATCCCGGCGGACCCTTGCCCGTCGAGACGAGGGTCGCGAACACCGGACGCTTGCCCTCGTAGGCGACGAGCGCCTGCTGCGACAGATCCACGTCGATCCATCGTTCGCCGTCGAGCGTCACCTCCGGCGGCGGCGGAGCGAGCCTCGGCCGCGACAGATCGCGCGCGCGCATCCATGCCGGAGGCTCGCCGTCGGCGGACACGCGGACGCGGACGTCCTTGCCGACCGTCTTCTCCTCGTGGACGCGCACCGTCTCGAAGCGGACGCGCGTGCCGATCGCCTTCGTGGCCTTCTCCGAGTCGAACACGCTCGCCTTCTCGGCGACGACCCACGCGACGTCGATGTCGCCGTCCTTCGCGGGATCGAGCAGCTCACCGTGGAAGAGGCTGGGCCGCGCCGGCGTGAGCTCGCGCATGGCGATCCAGCGGCCCTTCTTCGTGCGGCCCCAGCGCTCGCCGTGCGCGTTCCGCTCCTCGACGATCGCGACCGCGAAGCCGGGCTCGAGCTCTTGATCGGCCGCATCCTCGAGGGCCGTCTCGAGGTTCGCGTACCCGAAGGCGCCGTCCCGCCCGGCGAAGAAGTAGCGGTACGGCAGGCCGTCGTCCGTCGCCGACGTCGGAGCGATGGGCGGCAGCGGGCGCGCGCTCGGACGGAAGGGCCTGAGGAGGTCCTCGCCCATCACGGTCCAGGGTCGCGTGCCGAGCGGCGGCGCTCCGGGATCGTCCGGGCTGTACTCCGCGACGTCGGAGCACATCCACGCGAGCGGCCCGACGAGGAGCCAGCGACCGGCGCAGCCCGGACCTCGGCGCGTGGCGAAGAGAGGCAGGCGTGCGCCAGGCTGCGCGCTGCCACGCCGCGCGTCGACGTTGCCGGGCTCGGCGTAGATCGCGGACTCGAGCTTGGTCGGCGCCACGGATCGTGCCCACCGGGGGAGCGGAACGTCCGACGGATCGGTCCACGGAGGCAGCGCCTCGTCGGCCATGAGCGGCGACGTCGAAGCGAGGAGCGCCAGCGCGACGGCCATGGGCAGGCGTCCGCGGCGCACGCGGTCGTGCCGCTGCGAGGCGTGGAGCGCTCGGCGATCGCGCCCTCTCCCGACGGTGGGCATCACCTGCCTCGAAGCCGGCGCCGCGACGGCCTGGCGGCGTCCTTCTTCGGACGCTTCTCGCCCCGGTCGGCAACGGAGTCGCGCACCTTCCCTTGCGGCAGACGCAGCGTGAACGTGGCGCCCTTCGAGCTCGACTTCACGGTGATCGTGCCGCCGTGCTCCTCGGCGATGCGCTTCGTGATCGCGAGACCGAGGCCCGTGCCGCCCTTCTTCCCGCTCGTCACGAACGACTGGAAGAGGCGGTGCTCGATCTCCTTCGGGATGCCGGGGCCGGTATCGGAGAACGTGATGACGAGCGTCTCGGGCTCCCGCTTCGTCGCCTTCGTGCGAGCGACCTTGATCGTGAACCTGCCGCCCTTGTCGGCCATCGCCTCGGCGGCGTTGCGCGCGAGGTTGTGGACGACGCGGAGGATCTTCCCTTCGTCGAAGTATGCGACGCCCTTGTCTTCGAGGACGATGACGAGCTCGACGCCCTGACGCGCGAGCTGCGTCTGGAGCTGCTCCTTCACGTCGCCGAAGAACTTCGTCAGGTAGACCTTGCGGACCAGCGTGTTGCGCTCGCCTCGCGCGAACTCGAGGATGTCGCGCTGCATCGCGCCGATGTGCTCGAACTGCTTGAGGGCGAGCTCGGCGTACTCGTCGCGCACCGACCGCTTGTCCGCGGCCTGCATCATCTGGACGTAGCCGCTGATCACGGTGAGCGGCGTCTTCATGTCGTGGATGACGCCGGAGAGGAGACGGCCGATCGTCGTCAGGCGCTCCTCGCGCTCGCGCGACTCGCGCGCCATCTGCAGGCGGATCGCCGTCGATGCGTTCGCGGCGATGAGGAGGAGCAGCGCGCGATCCTCCTCGGTGAAGCCCTCCTCGACGTCGCCGTTGAGGCGCGGCTGCGACCCGGGGATACGCGTCTTGTTGAAGAGGGCGATCGCGCCCATCGCGTCTCCGTCCTCGCCTTCGAGCGGGACCGCGATGCAGGCGCGCAAGGGCTCGCCGAGGATCTGGTCGAAGACGGGGTCGTGGCTCGGATGGGAGGGCGCGTCGTTCGTGAAGACGACCTCTCCGTCGGCCATCGCGGCGCCGGTGAGCCCCTGCCCGACGTCGAGCGAGTGGCGGTGGAGCGTGTCGTCGTGCCGGAACATGAGGTAGAGGACGGCCTTGTCGCCCGGCCCCTTCATGGCGAAGGCGCCGGCGTGCGCCTCGCTCGTGCGGAGCGCCTCGCTGAGGACCCCCGTGAAGAGCTCCTCGAGCGAGGTGGCGCGTCCCATCGCGCTCTCGAGGTCGAACAGGAGCTTGAGGTCGCGGACGCGGTGCTCGAGCTGCTCCTTGATCTCGAGCAGCTCGGTGTTCTTCTGCGTCACCGAGATGAACAGCCGCGAGTTGTCGATCGCGATCGCGGCCTGCGTGGCGAGGGCGGCCAGCACGACGGCGTCGCTGTCGTCGAACACGCCCGTCTTCTTGTTGAGCACCTGGATGACGCCGATCGTCCGCCCGAGATGGTTCTTCATCGGGACGGCGAGGATCGACCGCGTGCGGTAGCCGGAGGCGAGGTCGAGCTCGGGGTTGAAACGCGGATCGCCGTACGGGTCGTTGACGAGGAGCGTCTTGCCCGTCTGCGCGACGTGCCCTGCGATGCCCTGTCCGACCTTGAGCCGGATCTGCCGGACCTCGTCTCCCTGGACGATGCGCGAGACGAGCTCCTCCTTGCGATCGTCGAGCAAGTACAGCGTCGAGCGATCGGCGTCGACGGCCGAGGTGATCTTCTCGAGGATCAGCTCGAGGAGCTGATCGAGATCGAGCGTGGTGCCGAGAGCGAGCCCGACCTCCCGGAGGGCGACTCCGATGCGCCTCTCGCGAGCGAGCTCCTCCTCGAGATCCTTGACCCTCTGCTCGAGCACGGCGACGCGCACGTCGAGCTCGCGCGAGCTGGAGCGCCGGGGAGGCGACCAGACCGCTTCCCCGCTCGAAGACGGGGGCGGGCGCGTCGACTTGAGGGCCACGTCCGGATTCTAGACGGTTCGGGCCCCTGTTGTCCCCGCGGGGACGGCCTATCCGAGACGGCGTAGCCGAGATCGCGCCGAAGCGAACGCGTGTGATGCCGCACCGCATTGGAAGTGCTATGCCACGGGTTCCCTCCGCATGCCGAAAACGCTCATCGTCACTCCGACCTACAACGAGAAAGACAACCTGCCGCGCTTCGTCGACGCGGTGCGTTCGGCTTTTCCCGAAGCGGACATCATGGTCGTCGACGACAACTCACCCGACGGCACCGGCGCCATCGCGGACGCCATCGCGGCGAAGGACCCGAAGGTCCGCGTGATGCACCGCCCCGGCAAGCTGGGGCTCGGCACCGCGTACACGCAGGCGTTCCGACGCGGCCTCGACGAAGGCTACGAGTGGTTCTTCGAGATGGACGCCGACCTGTCGCACGACGTCAAATACCTGCCCGACTTCGTCGCGGCTCTCGAGGGCGGCGCCGACGTCGTCATCGGGTCGCGGAACATCCCGGGCGGCGGCGTGGAAGGCTGGGGCATCGGTCGTCACTTCATCTCGAAGGGCGGCTCGCTCTATTCGCGCACGATCCTCGGCCTCGACGTGAAGGACCTCACGAGCGGCTACAAGGCCTTCACCCGCCGCGCCCTCGAAGCGATCGGCATCGAGCAAGTCCACTCGAACGGCTACTCGTTCCAGATCGAGATGACGTACCGCGCCCTGCGCAAGGGGATGACCGTCAAGGAGGTCCCGATCGTGTTCGTCGACCGAACCGCAGGCCGGTCGAAGATGAGCCGGAAGATTTTCTTGGAGGCCGTCGGCGTCGTCTGGAGGCTGCGCGCGGAGGCGGCGTTGGGGAAGCTTTGAGGAGTCAGACCTCAGTCCTCGATCCTCAGCTCGACCTCCCTCGATCGCGCCGACCTCCGAGTTGCCGAGTTGCGAGGAGCTGACGCGCTCAGCGCGGAGGCCGCAGAGGGCCAAGCGCCAAAGCTGAGGACTGAGGACCGAGGACTCCCTTACGGGTCTTCCGACCCGCCCCCGTCCTCCTTGGGCCTCCCAGCGAGCCTCCGCTCCGACGCTCTCTCCGCGCTGATCCACGCCTCGAACGCCTTCAGCTCGGCGGCCCTCTGCGCCGACATCTTCGCGGAGCTTCTCGGTGGCGGCGGGGCGGCCCGGGCGTCGTCCTTCGGACCGTCGGGCTTCGGATCGTGTGCCTCTCCGGCCTTCGTCTCGGTGGGTTCGAGAGCATGACGCTCGGACGTTCGCGCTTCGAGCGGCTTCGGAGCGGAAGCCGTCGCCTCGGAGGGCTTGGGATCGAGCGGCTCTCGGCTCGAGCTCGCGGGGGCCGAGGGCTGCGGCTCGGAGGGCTTCGCGGCGGACGGGTCGCGGTCCGCGCCGAGCGCGGCTTGCATCGCGCCCGAGAGCGCCGTGGGCGACGGCAGCGCCGCCGAATCGGCGGCCGGTGAATCCGTCGAGGCGTCTTGCACGAACGCCTCGGGCTCGATGGTCGGCGCGCGGAAGGCGCTCTCCGACTCGCGCGCGTCGACGAGCGCCGGGCGTGGGGGCATCCGTCGCGACGACGGACCTGCGGAAGGCGGCTCTTCGGCGACGACCGGGCGCGCGCTGCTCGCGGGAGGCGGAAGCCCCTGCTCGGGCGGCTCCCCGACGTCGGAACGCCGGCGTCCGCGCCGCGCGAGCACCCAGCCCACGGCCGCGCCGGCGCTGACCAACGGAGCCACGATCATCGTCCACGGTGATCCCTCGCCGCCCGGACGCGCGGGCGCCTTCGCCTCGGCCGACGGCGACGTTTCGGGCTCGGGGAGCGGCGTCGACCTCGCGTCGACGGAGGAGGCCGGCGCCGCGGGATCGGTCGAAGACGCAGCGCCGGCAGGGGCAGCACCCGCCGGCGCCGACGTGTCGTCGTAGGCGGCGACGCGGAAGCCGTACTCGGCGGAGCGTGCGCCGGGCGCGGCCTTGTGGCGCGCGCTGCTCCGCCCTCGCTTCGGTCCACGCAGCCACGAGCCTCCTCGCAAGACGCGGCGCTCCGAATCGGCTCCCTCCGTGCGCTCGGGATCGACGGCGTCGCCGAAGGGAAAGGGCGCGTACACGTCGCGGCACCACTCGAAGACGTTGCCCGCCATGTCGAAGAAGCCCCAGGCGTTCGGCTTCTTCGTCCCCGCTGGATGCGTGGAGCCGCCGGAGTTGTTCTTGAACCAGCCGAGGCTCAGCGCCTCGCTCTCCTTCGTCGCGCCGTACCAGGGCGTCGTCGTCCCGGCTCGGGCCGCATACTCCCACTCCGCCTCCGTCGGCAGACGAATGCGGCGTCCGGTCTTCTGCGAAGCCCACTCGGTGAAAGCGTTCGCGTCTGCGAACGAGACGAGGACGACCGGGTCTTCGTCTCGCTGCGTGAAGCCAGGATTGCGCCAGTTGAAGTCCTTCCGTCGCACGAGGGCGCCGACCTTGGCGTCGAAGCCATGGCCGCCGCCGCCCCTCTCGGCTTCCGTCACGTACTTCGTCTCGGCGACGAAGCGCGCGAACTGGCCGCGCGTCACCGGGATCTTCCCGAGCCAGAACGGTCGCGAGATCGTGACGGTCCGGACGAGCTCGTCTTTCTCGTGGCCGATCTCCCCCGGCGCAGAGCCCTGACCGAAGGTCCCCTTCGGCACGCGACGAAGAACGAGAGACGTCCCTCCGAGATCGAGCGACAACTCGTCCTCGGCGGCGTGCGCGCGTGCGGCCCAGGCGAGGACCAAGACGACGCTGCATACGCCCGCGACGAACCGGGACATCGACCCTTTATAACAGCGCGTGCAGAGCGCGCGTGCACACCGGCGAAGCGCGACGGGGCGGCCGACGACCCTATGGACGCATCCGGAAGCGGTCTATGCTGCGCGCATGAGCAAGGCCAAGAAACTCTCGCTCGAGGAGCACGCCGAAAAGATCCGCGAAGAGCTCAAGGTTCCACGTCAGAACGAGCTCTTTCGGGCCGCGATCGAGGCCGGCTACCTCACGGCTCGCGCGGATGGGGGCGTGGACGAGACCGAGCGTGAGGTCCTGATCAAGGCGGTCGAGCTCCTGAGCCAAGGGCTCGTCATCGAGTGGGAGAGCGAGGCGCTCATCGACGAGTGCAAGAAGCTCGCGGACGAGGAAGGCGTCGAAGCGCGAGCCGCGAAGGTCGGCGAGACCCTCGAGGAGCTCGGTCAGGTCGAGGCCGGGATCTTCGTCGCCGCGCTCGTCGCGCGCGCGACCAAGGGCGTCGACAAGTCCGAGGCCGAGCTGCTCAAGACCATCGGCAAGAGCGCCGGCATCGGCAACGACAAGATCCGTGACATCGTGAAGCGCGCGACGACGCTCACGGGCGGGGGTTGATCAGAACGTCGCCCCGATTCCGCCGGGGCCGACCAAGAGCCGTGAGCGCGCCGCGGTCTCCGCCTTCGTGTCGGTGCTCGCGAAGAACGTGATCGCCGCCGCACCGAGGGCGAGCACGCCGAACCCGGCGATCACGTCACCCGCGACGAAGAACGGCCGCACGCCGTCGATGCGCTCCTGCGAGCAGTTCGGCTTGCACTCGTCGAGGTCGCTCCGCTTCATCGCCCCGATCCCTCCGAGCGTCGCGCCGGCGAGGAGGAGCCCTCCCCCGACGCCTCCGAGCACGAGCGTCAGCGTCGAGACACGCTTCGAGCGCTTCGTCGCGCACACGGCCCCCTCCGGAGGAGCGAAATCGACGTCGATCTCCCTACGCTCGCCGCGGGCGAAATCGATGGTCTGCGTCCTCGACTGCGAGCTCGCCGGATCGCTCACCACGATGGTGCGCTTGCCGGGGTCGAGCAAGAGCGCGTTCCCCTCCTTCCGCCACCCGCCGGAGACCTCGATCTTGGCGTCGGTGCGGTCGCATCCGTCGCTGTCTCGGACATGGACGACGAGCTGCGGAAGCTTGGCCCGGATCTCCTTGCTCCAGACCGCGCACTCGTTCTTGAGCAGGTCGGGGCAGGTCGGCCGCGCGCACCGCTCGGCCGCCTCGAGCGCCGAGACGAGCTCCGACCTCAGTTGCAGGCGCTGGGTCCGTTCGTAGGCCGCCGCGCACTCGCGCGTCTCGTCTGCGGCCGCTCGGGTCGCAATCGTCCCGCTCGCCATCACGATCACGAAACCGAGCGCCGCTGCACGGGCGGTCATCACGCCGAAGCATACCCGAAGGCTCACTGCTCGAAGCAGTAGAGATGTGCCTCCGCCGAACAGGGCTGCGCGCACGCGGCCGTCCAGGTGTCCGACGGGGCCGCCTCCGCCGGCGGGATGACGCCCACGTACCCCGTCACGGAGCTCGCGCTCGTGCTCCACGCCGAGCAGTCCGACGAGCTCGCGCGCAAGCCCGCCGGGTCCGTGTTCGTCCACACCATCGTGCCGGAGACGACGCACGTCCGCCGTCCGTCCGCTTCCGTGCGGAACGTGAACGTGCCTTCGGGGAGCGTCGTGCCTCGCTCCGTCATGTCGATCGGCGAGACGAGCCCCGAGGTCAGCGCGGAGATGCCGGGCGCGATGATCCGACGTCGGTCGGGCGTGACGAGCGCTTCTTCGCCCGCGTCGACGTCATCGTCGTCGTCGTCGTCGGGTTTCGTGAAGCGCGTCGCGGGTGACGACTCGGGGTCGCTGAGCCAGGCCCTGAACGTGCCTGTCAAACCGGCGTCCATCGCGAGCATCTGGCACCGCCAGTCCGCGGCCGCGACCGAGCCGATCTCGCCGGCGAAAGGAACGCTCGTCACGAAGACGACCTTGCCGTCGTGCGTCACGTCCTCGACGGCCGGTGCGTCGACGGGCGAGGATCCGGCGTCGTCCGGCTCGTCGGCCGGCGGGCCGTACCCGTCCAGACCGAACAGAGCGAAGCACCCGGCGAGCGACCAGGAGACCGCGCCGAAGACCAAGAACCGCGTCCGAGTTTCCGAGTCGATGAGAAGACCCCCAAGCGACCGTCCGGGGTCGAATCATACCCGAGGTCGGAGCGCGAAGCGGCCCGAACCGCCTCGCGTCAGAGGCAATGGAGCTTCGGGATCTTGACGCCCTTGTCCCAGGTGAACGGAACGGCGCAATCCGCCGGCTTCTTCTTCCGCGAGGATCCGGCCGGTGCGGTGGCCGGCGCGGCCGGGCGCGCTACGCGAGCAGATGCCGCGGTCGAGGGCGGAACCTCCTCGTCGGCGGACAACACCTCGATCGTGTCCAAGGAGTCGTCCTCCGTGGAGGACGTCGCCGGCTCTTCGTCTGCGCCCTTTTCGGGCGCGCCCTCCTTCGGCGGAGCCTCGAGATTCGCCGCAGTCGCGGCGGGCTCGCTCGCCGCGACGCTCTCGTCGGCCGGAGCTTCCGGCCTCGCCGACGCGACGACGGGGGCGGACGCGACGGAGCGCTCGCTCGCGGCCGTCGCAGCCGAGTCGCGCTCCGGCGAGGAGACGAGCGCTGCGCCGATGGTCACGAGGACGAGCGCGAAAGCGACACCGCCGCCGATCGCAGCGACGATCTTCATGTGATCGATGCGCTGCTGCTCGAGCGGGACCGCCTCCGGGTCCTGCATGGTCAGCTCGACGGCGGCCGAGCCTCCCGTCGTCGGGGCCTCGTCGGCGGAGAGAGTCACGCTCGGCCCCGGCGCGTCCATCTGGATGATGGGCAGGCTCGGGCTCGATCCGACCGCGTTCGTCATCCTGGTCGAGACCGCCGTCCCGCGCACCCAAGCCTCGAGCGCCGCGCTGAGCTCGTTACCGTCGGCGAATCGCGCCTCGCGATCCTTCTCGAGGCAGCGCTTCACGATCTCCTCGAGCGCCGGCGGGACGTCGCTGACGAGCTCGCGGAGCGGCTGGGCCGGGTCCTTGATGGTCGCGAGGAGCGTCGCCACGGCGCTCTCGCCCTTGAACGGCCGGGTCCCCGCGAGCATCTCGTAGAGGACGACGCCGAAGGAGAAGATGTCCGTCCGGACGTCGAGCGGGTGCCCGTGGGCCTGCTCGGGGCTGACGTAGCCGGGCGTGCCCCACATCTCTCCGGCCGACGTCGTGTTCGTGGTCTCGGTGGAAGGGCCGATGCCCGGCATCGACGTGTGCTGGCGAGCGAGCCCGAAGTCGAGCACTTTCGCCAGAGTGACGTCGGGCGACGGGGTCGTGACGAACACGTTCTCGGGCTTGATGTCTCGATGGATGACGCCCGCGGCGTGGGCGCGTCCGAGCGCGCGTGCCACGTCGCGGGCGATCGAGACCGCCTCCTCGAGCGGGAGCTTCTTTCTCCGCGACAGGACCTTGCGGAGGGACATGCCCTCGAGCAGCTCCATGACGATGAGGAGCCGCCCGTCGAGCTCGTCCACCTCGTAGACCGTCGCGATGTTGGGGTGTTGGAGCTTCGCAGCGAGCCGCGCCTCGCGCATGAGGCGCTTCTTCTGGATCGTCGCGTCGCCCTCGTCGTTCAGGACCTTGAGAGCGACGTCGCGCTCGAGCCTCTCGTCGAACGCGGCGTAGACGGCGCCCATCCCGCCGCGGCCGATCAGACGATCGACGCGGAAGCGACCGACCGTCGTCCCGACGAGGCTCGCCCCACCACCACCAACCACTCCCCCGAGTCTACCGCGCTCGCGCGAACGACGGCCAAGGGCACATCGTCTTACGTCGTCTTACGGCGGCAGCTGATCCTGTCCATCCGTTCGGTGTCGGTTCGGGCTCGGAGAACCGTCGGACGCAGGCGGCTCGGCCTCGGGCGACCTCGCCTCGACGATGATCTCCACGCGCCGGTTCAGCGCGCGGCCCTCCGGCTTGGCGTTGTCGGCGATCGGCTGCTCGCTCCCCATCCCGATCGTCTTGATGCGCGCCTCGTCGACGCCCTCGGCGACGAGGAAGTCGCGGACGGCGTTCGCCCGCTGCTCGGAGATCCGCTTGTTCGCGTCCTTCTTGCCGGTGGAATCCGTGTGTCCCACGATGGTCAGGCCCCGAGGGTCGTCCTTGATGGCCTTCGCGATCTCGGCGAGGCGCTTCTTGCCCTCCGCCGTGAGCTCACCGCGCTTGCCGAACGCGATCGTCCCCGGCAACGTCAGCACGTAACCCCGCTCCGACTTCGAGACCTTCAAGCCCTCGATCTGCGCCAGCGCGTCGTAGACCTTCTGCTCGGCCGCGACGCGCGCCCGGCGCTCGCTCTCCGCGCGCTGCCGCTCCATCTCGACCCGCTCCTTCTCGCGATCGAGCTGCTGGCGCGCCATCGCGGCCTGGCTCTCGCGGAAGCGCTCGAACTCCGCGAGCGCGGCGCGCTTCTCTTCGAGCGCGTGGGCGGTCTCGGCCTTGCCCTGCGCCGCGATCGCCTTGCGGTGCGCGACGTACGCGAGCGTCTTCGTCTTCTCGTCGTTCGCGCCTTCCTTCCTGTAGGCCTGCTCGGCCGCGTCGAGCGCCTGCCGCGCCTCGTACATGTCCCTGCCGACGATCGACGCACCGGGCGCGGTGGACGCCTTCTGGTAGGCCATGCGCGCGTCGAGGAGCTGCTGCGGCGGGCGGCTCGCCCCACACCCGACGATGGGCGCCGCGAGCACGAGAGCCAAGGCGAGCGTCGTCCGATTCGACTTCATGACCCCGTTCCTCCCGTCTGCATCATCTGCTTCGCCTGCCGGATCGCGTCGATCGTCTTCTCCGCGTCCGCCTTGGCCGCGCGCGCGTGCGCGAGATGGAGCGCCGCCTCGGCGTCCGCCTCCGCGCGCGTGAGGTAGAAGCCCGCCTTCTTGTTGTCGCCGTTCTTCATCTGCCGCCGTGCCTCTGCGAGCAGGTCCTTGGCGAGCTTGAGATGGACGGCCGCGCGAGGATCGGCGTCCGCACGCATCGCCTCGGCTTGGTCGACGGCCTGCTGCGTTCGCGCGAGCTTGTCGGCGGGGACCGGCGTCGCCGCGCAGCCGGCGGTCGCGCATGCGAGCGCGATCGCCGCGGCCGGCGCCCATGCAATCGTCACCCAGGTCTTCATCTCGTCCTCCTCAGAACTGCCCCACGGCGCCGAACCCGGCAGAGCCTCTGCCGAACGACGTCGCGGTGAGGTTCACCTTCGTCCCGAGCGCCTCGATCGTCGCCGCAGGGATCTTCTCGGGGATGACGAGGCCGAGCACCGTCAGCCCGAGGCCGACGGCCTGAGCGATGCCGCTGCCCGCGATGAGGATCATGTCCAGGGTCCCCTCGGTCGTGTCGGCGAGGTGCACGAACGGTCCGGCGACGGGGAGGTACAGCCGCTCGTCCGCGTTGCGCCCCTGGTACGAAGCGAAGGCGGTGGCGCCCGCCGTCACGGCCCAGCTGCCGAAGAGCATGGTGGTGCCCGTGATGAGCAGCGGCCGATGAGGACGGAGCTTCTGGTGTGCGACGATCGTCTCCCGCGCGCGCGGCGGCGCCATGGGCGCGACCGGCGTCGGCGGCTCGGCCGCCGTGTCGGCGGCCGTGATCGTGGTCGTCGCTGCCTCGGCCGGCGCGGACGCCGGTGCGCCTGCGGTCTCCGAGGTCTCGTCGTTCGGTGCTTCCTGCGCGAGCGCGGCAGGAGCCGCTACGAGTGCGGCGAGCGTGGTGAGGGCGAATGCTGCCTTCTTCATGCGTGCCTCGTTCGTGCGTCGGCTCGCGTCGTGCGCGGCCCGATGGCACGAGCCTCCGTCTCGGCCTCTCGTACGAGGGCCGACGCGACGCGCGACTGGCTCTGCGAGCACGATGCCGTGAAGGCGACCCTCGACGCTCGACGTCGCACGTCGGGCGGGCGTCCCCGGAAAACCGGAGGTCCGGAGAGCGCCCGTCCCGAGCGGGATGGTGCGGAACGTGCCGTCGATGCGTCCTGTCTCTCACCTTCGCGTCACGCCGAGGCAGGCACGCCGAGGCGCGCGCGCGTCACAGCGTCGGCATCGCGCTGGGGTCGAAGAGGAACGGGCGCAGGATCCCCATCTGCGGTCGGTCCTTGCCGTCCTTCGGCTCGAGGGTGAACTTGTACTCTCCCCAGCCCGGGCCGCCGGCCCACCAGAGCCAACCGACGAGGACGTCGGACGCATTCATCATCGCCTTCAGCATGTCCTCGACGGCCCGGTAGCACCGCTCGTTGCGCGCACCGGCGAACTCGCCGACGAAGCCCTTCTTGCCGTGCTTGCGGAGCCACGCGACGAAGCTCGCGATGCGCTCGCTCCCGATCGTCTCGCTCACGCAGTCCTCGCCGCTGCCGCTCGAGTCCTTGTCGAGGTACTGGTGCACCTCGTAGAGGAAGTTGTCCTTCGGGTCCTTGATGTCGAGCATCGCGACCGCGTTGGACGTGCCGTACCAATTGCTCGTCCAACTGTGCGCGCCCGTCCACGCGTTGCCCGGGACGTGAATGAGGTTGTCGGCGCCTGCCGCGCGAATCGCCGCGATCGCCGCGTTCGCCGCCCTCACCCACTGCTCCGTCGGCATCGTGTGCGGCTCGTTCACGAGGTTGAACATCACGTGCCGGTTCGACGCGTAGCGCTCCGCGAGGCGTCGCCAGAAATCCGCGAAGACGTCCTCGGGCACCTTCGAGCTCCCCACGGGCTCGTCGTAGTAGCGCGCGAAGTTGTGCGGGTTGAGGATCACCTTCGCGCCCTTCGAGGTCGCGTGCTTCACGACGGCGTCGAGCTTCGCGAAGTACGACTCCGTGAACGCGCCCTTCGCGGTCGGCTGCATGCGCTCCCACTTGAAGCCGATCCGGAAGGTGTTCATGCCCTTCGACATGTAGTAGTCGACGTGCGATCCCGTCGGCCATCGATAGTCGACGCCCTCCTTGCCCGGGATCGCCGTACCGAACTCCGCGCCGGCGAGGTTCACGCCCCGAAATGGCATCGGCACGTCGGGCAACGGCTCGGGTTTGCCATCGTCACCTCCACCGGGCTTCGGCTTCTCGCTGCCGGGCTTGTCGCTGCCAGGCTTGTCGCTGCCGGGCTTGTCGCTGCC
>ERZ777003.58-NODE-58-length-200187-cov-13.869156_pt1 | contig 200187 bp, 181 predicted proteins | sample MGYA00374956_ERZ777003 | MGnify/ENA primary metagenome ERZ777003 (study PRJEB29302, sample SAMN06268252) | bioreactor metagenome | isolation source: Joint BioEnergy Institute, California, USA | place: USA:Joint BioEnergy Institute, California, USA | collected... | reverse complement strand
CAGAAGTCGTCCTCACCGATCTGGACGGCGGCACGTTCAAGCTCTCGGAGCAGCGCGGCAAGTCCACGCTCCTCGTCTTCTGGAACCCTGACTGCGGCTTCTGCAAGCGGCTGTACCCCGATTTGAAAGCATGGGAGGAGAATCCGCCAGCGGATGCGCCGCAGGTGGTCATCGTCTCGCGAGGCACGGTTGAGGCGAATCGGGAGCTTGGTTTCCGCTCGACGATCGTCCTCGATCAGGGCTTCCAGACCGGGCGTCAGTTCGGCGCAGCCGGAACTCCGGCCGCCGTCATCATCGACGCCGAGGGGAAAGTCGCCACGGATGTCGCCGCCGGGTTGACCGCGGTGTCGGCGCTTATCCTTGGCAAGGATCCGAAGGAGGCCGCCACGGCGCCGCGACCGGCACCGGTCAAGGTGGCCCGCAAGGGTGAGCCAGCGCCGGAGGTGATTCTCAAGGACCTCGACGACAAGACCTTCAAGCTCTCGGAGCAGCGGGGAACTCCCACGGCTCTGTTGTTCTGGAACCCCGGCTGCCGCTTCTGCCAGAGGATGCTCAATGACCTGAAGGCGCTCGAAGCGAATCCTCCAGCAGGCGCGCCGCGCATCGTGATCGTCTCGACGGGCACCAAGGAAGCGAACCGCGAGCTGGGCCTGACTTCGAGGATCATCCTCGACGAGGGCTTCCAGACCGGGCGCTCGTTCGGCGCGGGCGGCACTCCGTCGGCCGTCCTCATTGACGAGAACGGCACGATCGCTTCCGATGTCGCGGTCGGCGCTCCGGGCGTGCTCGCTCTCATTGGGGCTCCGACCGGCCAGAGCGCATCTCCGTCGAGGTAAGGCTGCCGGCACGGCAAATGGACACGGCGGGCGGCGTCGAGGCACCCAAGAACTCGACATCGGGTAGAGCGGATGCCTCGGCGCCGCTGATTCTTGCCGCGATTGACCTCGGCTCCAACTCGATCAAGATGACGGTCGGGCGACGTCTGCCGGATGGCCGCGTCGAGACCATTCTGACGCGCTCGGAAACCGTCCGCCTCGGCGCGGGAGTCGATGCGACGGGCCGGCTCGCCGACGACCGAATGACCGCCGCGCTCGACACGCTCACCCGGTTTGCCGACGAAGCGCGAGCGGCCGGCGCCGCGCGGATTCTCGGCGTCGCAACCGAAGCGGTTCGCGCCGCTGAGAACGGCAGGGCATTCCTCGAGCGGGTCCAGCGCGACACCGGCATCGAGGTGCAGGTGATTACCGGCGATGCTGAGGCGGATCTGACCTTCCGCGGCCTCGCGGCGACGCTCGATCTGTCCGGGCGGATCGTCATCGCCGACGCCGGCGGGGCGAGCACTGAGATCATCCTCGCCCAAGACGGCAACCGGCTCTGGTCGCGATCCTTGCCGCTCGGGTCGGGCCGCCTCACGGAGCGGCTGATCGCGAATGACCCACCGACGGCGGAGGAGCTCGCGGCCTGCCAAGCTGAAGCGCGCCGCATCCTCGTGGAAGGCGGCGTGCCCGCCGGTCCCTGCGACCGCCTCATCGTCCTCGGCGGCACCGGCGAGTATCTCCTCCGGTTGGTCCCATCCGGCTCGCCGCCAGGGCCAGATGCAATCCCTCGCCTGCTCCAGCTGATGACGACCGTGACGTCTGAAGACCTCGCCCGCCGGCTTGGCATTCCTGTCGCACGCGCGAGGGTTCTCCCCGCCGGCATCGCCATCGTCGCCGCTCTGGCCGCTCTGACGCCACCGAGAGTGATTGAAGGCACGGCCAGCGGCATCCGCCTCGGCCTCTTGCTGGCGGCATTCGCCGGCGAGGTCTGATAGCGGCATCGCCCCCGATCATGTGAAATACGACCGACGCGACGCCCAGGCGGCAAGCGCGACTTTCGTTATGACAAGTACATCAAGGAGACGCGACATTGGGACAGCAGGCACACTCCGGCGTGGATAAGGAGCGCATCCAAGCGGCCATCGAGCGGCGCTGGGACGAGCAAGTGGCGTTCCTCCAAGAGCTGGTCCGCACCCAGAGCGTGACCGGTGACGAAGCGGCAGCCCAGCAAGTTGTCGCCGCGAAGATGCACGATCTCGGCTTGGAGACGGATGTCTGGGAGCCGGACCCCAGCGAGCTTGCGCCCTACGCCGATCACGTTGGCGAGTTCGAGAGCTTAGCCGGTCGCCCCAACGTCGTCGGTCGCCATCGCGGCAGCGGCGGCGGTCGCTCCCTGATCCTCAACGGTCACATCGACACGGTCGAGCCAGGCGATTCCGCCCAATGGACGCACCAGCCGTTCGACGCCGTGATTGACGGCGGGCGTCTCTATGGACGCGGCGCGTGTGACATGAAGGCCGGGCTTGCGACTAACCTCTTCGCTCTTGCCGCGGTGCTGGACGCGGGCGTGCCACTCGCCGGCGACGTGATCGTGGAGAGCGTCATTTCCGAGGAGGATGGCGGCGCGGGCACTCTGGCGGCAATTCTGCGCGGCTACCGGGCCGATGCGGCGATCATCACGGAGCCGACCAACCTCGCCGTGATCCCCGCCCAAGGCGGCTCGCTCGTCTTCCGCCTGCGCATCACCGGCAAGTCCGCGCATGCCGCCGTGCGCGACGAGGGCGTCAGCGCGTTCGAAAAGTTCCTGCCGATCTTCCGCGCTCTCGTCGAGCATGAAGCCGAGCGCAACGCCGCGATCGATCACCCGCTCTACGCGCACATCGCCAACAAGATCCCGATCAACATCGGCGTCGTCCGCGCCGGCTCCTGGCCCTCGTCTGTCCCGGAGTGGCTGATTGCCGAGGGCCGGGCCGGCCTGGTGCCAGGGGAAGACCTCGACGAGTTCCGCAAGGAATTCGCGAGCGTGATCGAGCGCGCGGCGGCCGAGGATCCCTGGCTACGCGAGCACCCGCCGGTACTCGAGTGGTTCAGTGGCCAGTTCGCGCCTGCCGAAGTTCCGATTGATTCGCCGCTCGTCCGCCTCGTCCAAGAGGCGCACGCCGCCGTCACCGGCGAGACGCCAAAGATCGACGCCGCGACCTACGGCGCGGATATGCGCCACTTCTTGCTCTTCGGCGACACACCCTGCGTGATGTACGGCGCCGGAGATGTCCGGCTCGCCCATCACGCCAACGAGTCCATCGCGCTGGACGACATCAAGACGGCGACCTTGACGATCGCGCTCGCAATCGCGCGCTGGTGCGGCGCATGAGCGAGCCGTGCTGGAGCCCTTGACGGCCACCTGATCTACCCTGAGCGCACCGATGCGAAGGCGTCTCCCACGCCACGATTATCTCCGGCGTGGGAGGCGCTTGCGTGCCCTAAGAACTGCCCATAAGATGCGCCGGCAATTCGGAATCGCCGATAAGCAAGGAGGCGAATTCACGGGCTATGGGGGTGTATGAAGACCTGGGCGTCCGCCCGGTCATCAACGCGAGCGGTACGTTGACCCGGCTCGGCGGGAGCCGCATGGCGCCCGAGGTGCTGGCGGCCATGGCCGAGGCGGCCGCGTCGTTCGTTCACATTGATGAGCTTCAACAACAAGCCGGCCGTGTCATCGCCGAGATCACCGGAGCCGAGGCGGGGTACGTCGTCGCCGGGGCTGCCGCTGGCCTGACGCTCGGCATCGCCGCCTGTGTCGCCGGGCTTGACGTCAGCAAGATGGATCGGCTGCCGGACACGACCGGAATGAAGAACGAAGTCGTCGTCCAACGCGGCCACCGCAACGCTTACGACCATGCGATTCGCGCCGCCGGCGTCACGCTGGTTGAGGTGGGCTATCTGGGATATCCAGGCGCCGGTGGCACATATGCCTGGCAGATCGAGGAGGCGATCAACGAGCGGACGGCCGCGGTCGCTTGCCCGATTCTCGATACACCCGGCACCGTCCCGCTCCGTGAAGTCTGCGAGATTGCCCATGCCAAGGGCGTGCCGGTCATCGTCGACGCCGCGGCCGAGCTTCCGCCGCGCTCGAACTTGCGCCGATTCATTGAGGAGGGAGCCGACCTCGTCACCTTCTCAGGCGGGAAAGCGATCGGCGGACCACAGGCGAGCGGCATCCTCGCGGGCCGCCGCGACCTGATCGCCTCCGTCGCCCTCCAGCACCAAGACATGGACGTCCGCCCGGAGACGTGGTCGAAGCGGTGGATGATCGCCGACGGCACCTTGAAGGGCGTGCCCCATCAAGGATTTGGCCGCGGGATGAAAGTGGGGCGCGAGGAGATCGTCGGCCTGATCACCGCGCTGAAGATTTACGCGGCCGGCAGCGACGAGGAGGATCTGAAGCGCTGGAACGCGCTTCTCGACATCGTCGAGCCGCATGTTCGCGACCTGCGGGGCGTGACGGTCAAGCGGTACATCCCGCCACGGAAGCCGCTGCCGGTGCTGCATGTCGATCTCGATCAAGAGGCACTCGGCCTAACCGCCTACGAGGCGGCGAATCGCCTGCTCGCTGGCGAACCGGCCATTGCGATCGGCGAGTCGTACGCGGAATTCGGCCGGCTGACAGTCAATCCACACGGCCTCACGGAGGACGAGGCGGAGATCGTCGGTCGCCGGCTACGCGAGGTGCTCACCGTCTAGATAGGGTTTTCGGCACGAGCGCGGGAAGAAGGGAGGTTGGAGGGAATGCTGGTTCGGCCGCCGTCCGGCAAGAAGGTCCTTTGGCAAGAGATGCTGCGCCACGAGCTCCTAGCGGCGCTCGAGCAGCGACCGGTCGTGATCGTACCGGTCGGCTCCGTCGAGCAGCACGGTCCGCACTGCCCGCAGGACGTGGACATCAGCATTCCTTACCACCTGGCGATCCGCGCCGCGGAGGCGATCGACGACTTCCCGGTGATCGTCGCGCCGCCAGTGACGTATGGCTTCACCCACTACAACATGGGAGAGGTCGGCACGATCACCCTCGGCCTGGAAGTCTTCATCGCGGTTCTTTGCGATGTGACGCGCTCGATCTGGCGGAACGGCTTCAAGCGGATCATCCTCCTCAACGGCCACGGCGGCAATGAGCAGCCGACCTGGAGCGCCTCGGTCAAGCTCGCCGAGGAAGATGTCTGGGCGCTGGCGATCACCTACTGGAACATGGCCAAGGACGAGCTGCTTGCCTGGAGCGAGGCGGACGAGGGGAGCATCGGCCACGGCGGCGAATGGGAGACGAGTCTCCAGCTCTACCTGCGCCCGTCGCTGGTGGACATGAATCTCGCCGTGAAGGACGAATGGCGACTGAAGTTTAGCGAGCCGATCCAGCGCTTCGCCCGCTTCCCGGAGCGCCGTCGCGAAATGGCTCATGGCGTAATGGGCGATCCCTTCAAGGCATCAGCCGAAAAGGGCGAGCGCCTCTTCAACGTCTTGCTGGAACGGCTCGTTCAGCTCTGCCGCGAATACCACGAGGAAGAGCCGCCGCGCTACTACGAGTTCGGGAGCCACTGCCCTCGCTGAGCCCTTCTTCCTCTACGAAAGAGGCGAAATACTGGCGAGGCGGCGAGCAGCATTACCTCGCTCGCCGCACGCCTCCGCGCATGAGCTCACCGGATACGTCGCGGTCCCTCACCAGTATCCCAATCCACTCTTACCGAAAAGTTTGATAGACACGCGCCTTTTCGCCAGTCTGATTCGGGACATTCGGGCCATTGGGTCTCCTCGACAACCCTATTCGCCTGCGCCACCATGTCTCCCGATGGATACCAGCCGCAACTCAGGTGATGAGCGACTTTCGCGCCGGACTACGGACCACATGAGCGAATCCGCGTCGTTATCTGAGCCTACGCCTCCTTTTCCCGGTCTCGGCGCGTTCCTTCGCGTCGACCAAACCTTCGGCGTTCTCGACGCCTTCATCGCAACACTCACGACGCTGATGTTCGTCTCCGACGCGCCAGCGTCGGTCTTGCACGCGGTTTTCCTCTGCTTGATGACGGGCGCCATGTACTGGCGACTTCCCGCCTTCGCCGGGCGGACACTGCTCTGGACATTTCTCGTCACGATCGCGATGGTCAACGGGGCGGCTTCGGGAACCGTCACGCAACGCGAACTCGTCCAACTGCCGATGTTGCTGGTCATGTTGCTCTTGGTCTTTCTCCTCGCGCGCCAACGCGCCCGCATGGCTGCCCGTCTCACGCAAGTGGCCGGCCGCGACTCCCTAACAGGCCTGCCCGGCCGCGATCGGCTCGTCCGGGCGCTCGACCACGCAATTCCAGCGGCGAGAGACAACGGCGACGCCATCGTCGTTCTTTCCCTCGACCTCGATGGCCTGCGCTCGATCAACGACCGCTTCGGCGACGCCGCCGGCGACCAAGTACTTGCCACAACGGCGAAGCGTCTGCGCGCGACCGTACGGGACACTGATGTCGTCGCTCGCGTCGGTGGCGATGAGTTCATGATTCTCCTCTCGGCCGAGCCGGCCTCGGTGCCGCACATCGTCGAGCGCATCGTAGCGACCGTGCAAGAGCCAATCGCCATCAACGGTGAGACCGTCAGCATCACGGCCAGCATCGGCGTCGCGCTATGCGAATCTCCGACTCCGGATCTGAAAGACACGGTCCTCCGCCACGCCGACGCCGCGCTCGAGCATGTGAAGGCAGCCGGCAAGGCTGGCTACGAGGTCTTCTCCCCCGTCGCCGCCTAACCTTTCGTCCTCAGCGATTTCCACGTGTTCTGCAATTTTTTCATCTACGCTAATAATCGGCATCGGCAGTAGGGAGCCGTGAAAAGGTTTGGCGGGCGTTCCCCGCGCCGCCCGCCAGAGGTTTGATGAGGAATCCCGCCGGGGATCAGGAAGAGGGCCGTCGGCCACTCGGGCCGAGAATAGTGAGGATGGGAACCACCAATACCGTATGTCTCGCCCTGCGAAGGCGAAAGAGATCCTCCTACCCCACTAGTCCCTAGTTCGTAATAGGAATGTTGGGGGATGCCGCGGAGACAGCCAGTTTCGTTCGGCGGGCGCTACCGCGAAGCCACCTCGAGGTACCCGCGCTCCAGCAGACCGATCACGGTCTGTCGCAGCGTCTGCCGATCGAGGGGGAGAACCGACGCCAAGCCATCGAGCGTCGCGTTCCCGCGGTCGACCGCGAGCGCGACGAGCAACTCCGCGTCCGTCATGTAGAAGGAGACGAGCGCGAGCTGAACCGTCAATCTCAGCCTTGCGTTACGCGGCGGGAGCAATCGCTCCATCGCTCGCAGGCCAATTCGTTCTTCGCAGCGCCGGCTTGCCTCGGCAATGAGCCAGTCGGTGTCGAGGGGAATGATCTCCACACCGTGCGGGAGCGGCTCGTCGTGCGCGAAGACGACGGTCGCCGAGCCGCATTCGAGGACGCGCGAGAGCACCTCGATCGCCTGCTCCTGAACGCCCTCCGCGAGATCATCTCGCGTCACCGCGCCGACTCGCATCAGGCGCCCACCGATCGCGATCGGCTCCACGCTTTCAACGGACAGACGATGCGGCTGGAGCGCCGCTTGGAGCCGAGAGGGCTCGACAGCCCCCCGGCGCAGCAGGACGACACCCAGGCGCAGCGCGCGGTTCGAGGATGTCGCCAAGATTACCCGGCCTCGGTCGACGTACACGCCGTAGCTGTCGTCGCCCGCCAGGACATGAAATTTCCCGGTCCGGCGCCGGAACCCCAGCACCTCGAACATTTCGAGTACATCGAACCAGCCGAGCGATCCGTCGCCGGGCATCTCCGCGCTGCCACCTCTCCCTTACCCGGCTCGCGTGTGGATCACTCACACCGTCCGCCGAGCCTAGCCCGATGGTACTAGAGCAAATTCGCATAGGGGAGACATTCGGGTCCCTCTCTCCGTGGGACATTAGTCCCGATTTTGTGACAATCGGCCGATACCAACGCCTCTCGCTGCCCGCGCAGATGTTCGCAACGCCATCTCCCGCGCCACGATGCAACAAGACGGACACCCAATCTCGTGCAACCTGCCTTGCGAGCGTCAACACCGTTGCGTATAAGAACGCCAACAACGTGCGGTACAGGCTGGAATCGGCGGTGGGACGAAGGAATGCCACAATGGCATTCGCCGCTCGCTCTACGGAGGGGTGTCATGTCGGTTACCGAATCGCCGGCCGTCGCCGGAATCGATAAGTCGAAACTGCTCGAAATGTATGAGCGGATGGTCCAAATCCGCACGTTCGAAGACGCTGCCGGCAAGCACTTCGCTGACGGCCTCGTTCCGGGGTTCGTCCACCTCTACGCCGGGGAGGAAGCGGTCGCCGTCGGCGTCTGCTCGCATCTGACCGACCGGGACTACATCACCAGCACGCACCGTGGCCATGGCCACTGCATCGCCAAAGGCGTTGACATCCCCGGCATGGTTGCTGAGCTCATGGGCAAGGCGACCGGCGTCTGCAAGGGCAAAGGCGGCTCGATGCACATCGCTGACGTCGAGAAGGGGATGCTCGGCGCGAACGGCATCGTCGGTGGAGGCCTGCCCCTTGCCTGCGGCGCGGCCCTGACCGCCAAGACACTCGGTACCGGCGGCGTTGCCGTCAGCTTCTTCGGAGACGGCGCGTCGAACCAGGGCACCTTCCACGAAGCGCTCAATCTCGCGGCGATTTGGAAGCTCCCCGTCGTTTTCGTCTGCGAGAACAACGGCTACGCGGAGTCCACTCCCGTCCACTACCACTGCTCGGCGACTGATATCGCGAACCGCGCGGCGGCGTACGAGATTCCGGGCGTCGTCGTTGACGGATTGGATCTCTTCGCCGTCTACGAGGCGGCCGGTGAGGCGATCGCCCGCGCCCGGCGCGGCGAAGGTCCGACGCTGATCGAGGCCAAGACGTATCGCTACTACGGCCACTTCCAGGGCGACACGGTCACGTACCGGACCGAGGAAGAGCTGAATCAGTACCGCCAGCGCGACGCGATCCAGCGCGTCCGGAAGTACGCGCTAGAGCACGGCCTGGCGACCGCGGAAGAGCTCGATGCGATCGATGCTCGCGTCAAGGAGCAGGTCGATGCCGCCTGGGAGGCCGCGAAGGCCGCTCCTTGGCCCGATCCGGAAGACGTGCTCGAGGACGTGTACGTGTCGTACTAAGCCGACCAGGGTGGACGAAGGGAGGGACGCATGGTTGCCACGGCAACGGCGACGCGGCAGATGACCTATGCCGAAGCGATCAACGAAGCGATGCGCATCGCGATGCGCCAGGACCCGACGGTCGTCCTGATGGGAGAAGACGTCGCCGGCGGCGCGATGGTGGACCACCTCGGGAATGAGGACGCCTGGGGCGGCCCGATGGGCGTCACCAAGGGCTTGGTCCAAGAGTTCGGCCGCAACCGCATCCTCGACACGCCGATCACGGAAGCGGGATTCATCGGCGCGGCCGTCGGCGCCGCCGCGACGGGTCTGCGGCCGATCGCCGAGCTGATGTTCGTCGACTTCTTCGGCTGTTGCATGGACCAGATCTTCGACCAGGGCGCCAAGCTCCGCTATATGTTCGGCGGCAAGGCGAAGTGCCCGGTCGTCATCCGGACGATGATCGGCGCGGGCGTCAACGCCGCCGGCCAGCATTCCGGCTGTCACTACTCTGTCTTCACCCACATGCCCGGCATCAAAACCGTCGTTCCCTCCACGCCGGCGGACGCCAAGGGCCTGCTTCTTTCCGCCATTCGTGACGACGACCTTGTGATGTTCTTCGAGAACAAGGTGCTCTACGCCATGAAAGGCGAGGTGCCGGAAGGCGATGAGGGCATCCCGCTCGGCAAGGCGGACATCAAGCGCGAAGGAAGCGACGTCACGATCGTGGCGATCTCCAGGATGGTCCACCAGTCGCTTGCGGCAGCCCGCATGCTCGAGGCGGACGGCATTGACGTCGAGGTGATCGATCCACGCACCCTCTCGCCGCTCGATGAGGACGCGATCCTGTCGTCGGTCGCCAAAACTCACCATCTCGTCATCGTTGACGAGGACAACCCACGCTGCTCCTGCGCGACGGACATCGCGGCGATGGTCGCCGACAAGGGCTTCGATTTGCTCGACGCGCCGATCAAGATGGTGACCGCGCCACACACGCCCGTCCCCTTCAGCCCGCCGCTGGAGCAGGCCTACGTCCCCAGCCCGGAGCGAATCGCCGAGGCGGTGCGATCGATTCTCTAGGAGAACGAACGGTCGCCGTCAGGGAACGGGAAGAGGCAAGGGGAAGAGATGCCGACGATCGTGAAGATGCCGAAATGGGGCCTGACGATGACCGTTGGGACGGTCACCGGCTGGCTCCGCGAGGAGGGGGAGGAAGTCTCGGCCGGAGATCCCCTCCTGACCGTAGAGACGGAGAAGGCGGTCAACGACGTCGAGGCGCCGGCGGATGGCGTTCTCGTCAAGATCATCGCGCAGACCGGCGAGGAAGTTCCGGTTAGCGCGCCGGTGGCGGTCATCGCGGCGCCGGGTGAGTCGATTTCCGAGGACGACTTGGCGAAGCTCGTCGCCAGCGCGGCGCCGCAGGCTACGAGCCAGGCGGGTACGGACGGCGCGACCCGAACGGCGCCGCGCGAGGCCCGAAAGCCCGCTCGCGACGCCTCAGGCCGGATCAACGCCTCGCCGGCGGCGCGCAAGCGGGCGCAGGAGCTCGGCATCGACCTGGCGACCGTCGAAGCGACCGGGCCGGGAGGTCGGATCACGAGCGACGACGTGGAGCGAGCCGCCGCGGAACGAGACGCCGATCCCTCGCCGCGCGAAGAGCGTGTCGCCCTCGCGGATGGACGGGAGATTTTCGCCCTTCGCGCCGGGCCGGGGAACGCGCCCAAGCTGGTGTTCCTGCATGGGCTCGGTGGCTCGATCAGCACCTGGCAAATGGTCCTTGGGGAGCTCGCGGCGCAGTACCGGCTCGCCGCCTTCGATCTCCCCGGCCACGGCCAGAGCGACAAACGCCCGCCGGCGGACACGGATTACTCGGTGCCAGGACTCGCGGCAGCCATTGGCGAAGCGATCGCCAGCCTCGGCCACAAGCAGGCGATTGTCATCGGACACTCGCTCGGCGGCGCGGTGGCCTTGCAGCTCGCGCTCAGCCAGCCGGACCTCGTCCGCGGGCTCGTGCTCGTCAACAGCGCCGGCCTTGGTGAGGAGATCGCCGCCGAGCTGCTGGCGTTGATGTCAGGCGAGCCAGGACGGGACACGGCGCGCAAGCTCCTGGAGCTCTTCTTCGCTGATCAGCGACTCGTCGTCGATCGCGGAATCGAGGAGATGGCGCAGAACCAGCTGGCGGAAGGCGCGTGGGAGGCGCAGCGCGCGGTCGCGAGCGCCGCATTCGCCGATGGTCGACAGTCGCTCGACGTGCTCCAGCGCCTGGCCGAGGTGAGCGTGCCGGTGCGGATCGTCTGGGGCGCGCAAGACCGCGTGATCCCGCTCGCGCACGCCATCTCAGCCGCCCAGACGCTTCCCGATGCGACGCTCAGGATCTTGCCGACGATCGGGCACGTGCCGCAGGTCGAGGCGGCGAGCGCTCTGGCGACGGAGATCGATCGCTTCGCGCGCGGGCTCGGGTGACGCCACGCGGCCCGCGCGGGGGACGACATGACGATCGGAAGCGTCGGCATCATCGCCAATCCGGCTTCGGGGAAGGACATTCGCCGGCTCGTCGCGCACGGCTCGGTCTTCGATAACAACGAGAAGATCAACATCGTCCGCCGGGTCCTGCTCGGGTTGGCGGCGACGGGCGTCGAGACCGTCTGGTACATGCCGGACGTGTACGGGATCGTCAGCAGAGCGGTGGCGCAAGCCACGCCGCAATGCAACGTCCGTCCGCTCCCGATGCCGGTGCTCAACGATGCTGGCGATTCGATTGAGGCCGCACGCCGCCTCGCCGACCTCGGGGCGGCCTGCATCGTCACGCTCGGCGGCGACGGCACCAACCGCGCCGTCGCCCGCGGCTGCGGCGATGTCCCGCTCGTGCCGATCTCGACCGGCACGAACAATGTGTTCCCTCGCATGATTGAGGGGACCATCGCCGGCCTCGCCGCCGGGCTCGTCGCCACTGGCCAAGTGGACGGCGAGCAGGTCATCCGGCGGTTGCCTCGGCTGGACGTCGCGCTCGATGGCGTTCACCGCGACATCGCCCTGATCGATGTCGTGACCAGCCGCCACGCGTGGATCGGAGCGCGGGCGCTCTGGGACCCGTCTCACATCCGCGAGATCGTCCTCTCTCGCGTCGCCCCAGCGGAGATTGGGATGTGCGGGCTCGGCGGCATCCTCTTCCCTGAGGCCACCGGGTCCGCGCAGGGCGTCCACATCGTCGTTGGGGAGTCAACCAGGACTGTCCTCGCCCCCGTCGCGCCGGGTTTGATCAAGCCCATTCCCGTCGCGTCCGCGCGCCTGTTACCGCTGGGAGAAACGGTGACAATCGGAGAGACAATCGGCACCGTCGCGCTCGACGGAGAGCGGGAGCTCGAGGTCCTGCCGCCGGGCGGGGAAATCGCGGTCACGCTCTCGGCAAGCGGCCCGCGCGTCGTCGACGTGGAGGCCACGATTCGGTTCGGCGCCGCCGCCGGGGCATTCGCGCGCCTCGGCGCGATCCCGACCGGCGCCTAGCTCATCTCCTGACGCTCGCCCGGCAAAGGCAGCGGCTCCCGCAGCCTGGCTAATCCCGCCTCGACCTCATCGCGTGGTAACCCACCTTCGAGCAGCTCATGATCGGGTTTCCGCAGCAGCATCTCGTAAAAGTCAATCGCCTCCTGGCGCATCTCCCCGGCGGGATCGGGTTGTTCCAGACTCCAGAGGACGACGTTTTCGGCGCGGTCAAAGCGGCCGGTCGTGACGAGATAGGCGACGAGACGGCGGCGCGTCGGCGCGGGCAGCGGCTCGTCGCTCATTCGGTCGATCAGCTCTTCCAGCCCGGTGACATCGAGGCGAAACGGCAAGTCCTCCGGATCCTCGAATACCTCCAGGTAGAGGCGGAGGGCCTTGCGGAAACGTGGCGCGCTTTCTTCTTCCGAGTCGAGGTCCTCGTAGAGATGCGCTTCTTCCCGCAGCAGCTCCGCGAGCGCGAAGCACCGCTCGGGATCGAGCCGACCCTGGCTGCGCAGCATCGCCACGAGATCCTCTTCGGAGAGCGCGTGGACCAGGGACGCCGGCAGCCCGGCGATGCGACCATAGGCATCGCTGACCTCGGTGAGAGCCGCCTCGAGCTCCCCTTCCTCTCGCAGTCGTAGGACACGGATCAGGAATCCGCTCAGTTGCTGGATCATCCGCAGGATGTAGTCTTGGTGCATCGGGGATCGCTCCTCTCTGCCGGGCGCTGTTTCACTGAGTGTACGGCGCGGGCGGTGGTGCTGGCGACGCACCGCGCGCCCAGACACGGAGCAGCGCCCGCCTCCGCTAGAATGCCGCGCATCTGGACTGCTGCATGAGCGGATCACCCACGCGATTGCTGACCTGGGAGGACAAGTAGTGACCGAAAGCGAGCTCTGTTTTCTCTCGGCGCTGGAGCTACGGGAGCGATACCAGCGCCGCGACCTGTCGCCCGTGGAAGTGACCGAGGCAGTGCTGCGACGCATCGATCGCCTCAATCCCCGGCTGACGGCGTTCATCACAGTCACGCCAGAGGTGGCGCTCACACAAGCGCGGGTGGCAGAGCGGGCTTACGCGAACGGCGAGGCGGGACCGCTTGCCGGAATCCCGATCTCGATCAAAGACCTCACGCCGACTCAGGGAATTCGGACCACCCGCGGCTCGCTCCTCGACTGCGATTGGATCCCGACAGAGGATGCGCCCTTCGTCGAGCGCGTCCGCTCCGCCGGCGCGGTGATGCTCGGCAAGACGAACACCCCAGAGTACGGCTGGAAGGGCGACTCCGGGAATCGGCTCGTCGGTCCGACGCACAACCCTTGGAAGCACGGGCGTACTGCAGGCGGCTCGAGCGGCGGCGCCGGCGCGGCAGTCGCTGCCGGTCTCGGTCCACTGGCGCAGGGCAGCGACGGCGCGGGCTCGATCCGCATCCCCTCCAGCTTCTGCGGAATCTTCGGCCTCAAGCCGTCCTTCGGCCTGGTGCCGCAGTATCCGCCGAGCGTGATGGGCGACCTGTCACACATGGGTCCAATGACACGAACCGTCCGCGACGCGGCACTCCTGCTGAATGTCACGGCCGGCGCCGATTCGCGCGACCGGCTCAGCTGGTCGAGCGGAATCGACTATCTGACGGCGCTCGAGGGAGTCGATCTGCGCGGTCTCCGCGTCGCCTGGTCCCCGGACCTCGGTTACGCGGCCGTCGAGCCGGATGTGCGCGACACGGCCGCTGCCGCCGCGCGGCGATTCGAGGAGCTGGGCTGCGTCGTCGAGGAGGCGAATCCGGGTCTGCCGGACCCGTGGGAGTACGTGGACGTGATTTGGGCCAGCGCCTTCGCGGGCCAGCATCGGGACAACCTCGACCAGGTGCGAGATTTGCTCGATCCGGGGCGGCTCCAGGTCATCGAGCGCGGCATGCAGATGCGTGCCGCCGATCTCGCCAGCGCCCGCATTCGCCGTGAGGTCTATGTCAACGGGATGCGCCGCTTCATGGAGCGCTACGACCTGCTGTTGACCCCGACGCTCCCGTGCACCGCGTTCCCTGCCGGGGACGACTACCCGCGGACGATCGCCGGTAAGCCGATGACCTATCTCGGCTGGACCGCGTTCACCTACCCGTTCAACCTCACCGGCCAACCGGCCGCGACGGTGCCCTGTGGCTTCGACGGCGAGGGCTTGCCCATCGGCCTTCAGATCGTCGGGCGGTGGCACGACGACGTGACAGTCCTGGCGGCCGCGGCCGCCTTCGAGGCCATTGCCCCGTGGGCGCACGCGCGGCCGCCGGAAACCGAACACGCCTGATCGAGACTGCCTAGATGTTGAACGCGGGTGGGTAGTTCGGGTCGGTCAGGGCTTGCCGCGTGCTCGAGAACGCCTCGATCGGGTAGCTCGTCTTTCCCGTCGTCACGAGCTCGCACATGATCCGCCCGATCAGGCACGAGAACTTGAAGCCGTGCGCGGCTCCCTGAGCGACCGCGATCCGCGGCTGGTCGGAGACCAAATCGAGGATGAAATCGCGGTCAGGCGGCATCGTGTAGAGGCAGGTCTTGGTGTACAGGATCGGGCCGAGGTAGGTCGGCATGATCTGTTCGAGGACCTTCACCAGCTGCTCGTGCGCTCTCGGATTCGGCTCGAAGGTCCGCGTCTCCGTCGTGACTACATCGCCGCCGACGTCCACGCCCGCCTTGGTCGCGACCTCGCCGTAGACCGGGAATCCGTAGAGCGTGGGATCGCCGTGCCAGATCCAGATCGGGAAGCGATCCGGCGCGTAATCTCGCAGGTGCGGCGTCGCGAAGTAGGTCACCTGCTCCTGTGTGATCGTCAGCGGGAAGGAGACGCCGATCCCCTCGAGCACCTCGTTCGTCCAGGCATCGGCCGCGACGACGACCGCGCCGGCGTGGAACGTGCCGGCAGGCGTCTCGATCCGCACCGCGTTGCCATCCTTCGCGATCCGGGTGACGGGCGTGCGATCCAGGATTGTGGCGCCGTGCAGCCGTGCCAACGCGACATGGACGGCGATCGCCTTCCGCGCGTCCACCAGCCCGCCATCGGCCTGGTAGATCGCGCGCTCGTCGCCGCGAAGCGTAAGCTGCGGCCAGCGCTTCATCACCTCATCCGCCGATAGCTCCTCGAACGGAATGTTGGCGGCGCGCATCGAGTCGGCGTAGGGCTGGAGCGCGTCGCTGTCGCCTGGCGCGAGATCGAGTCCGCCGCACTTCACGACCAGCTGAACGCCGGATTCCTCCTCGACCTCGGCCCACGCCGTGTAGGTGTGCGGCGTAAGCGCGGTATAGGCGGCCGCATGGTAGGAAAGGCGGATGATCCGCGAGTGGTCCTGCGAAGCGCCCTTGTCATGGCCGATCTCGAACTGCTCCAAGACGAGCACTTCACTGCCAGCGGTGCGCGAGAGCCAGTAGGCGGCAGCGCTCCCGATGCCACCGCACCCGATCACCGCGACGTCGTAGGTCGTCTTCATCGTTCCTCACTCGTTGGGACGGCTCCGGGGCGAGGCCACGCGTGCGCCTCGCCCCTCACCGCACCAGAACCCAGCGCTACTCCTGCCAATACCACTCGTAGACGTTGCCGAGGTTGGTGGCCGAATAGGGATTGACCTGATAGCCGACCAGGTTGCTCTTGTAGCCGAACGGATCCGTCCAGTTGAAGATCGGCAGCCAGGGGAGCTCATCGGCCAGGATCTCTTGGAGCTTGTAGTAGATCTCCTTCCGCTTCTCCTGGTCGGTCTCAGTGACGCCTTGTTCCATCAGCGCGTCAGCCTCGGCGTTCTTGAACTGGACGTAGTTGGCGCCCGCGCCGGACTCGGCCGGGATGAGCGTGCTGTGCAGGCGAGAAGTTGGGTCCGGATCGCTCGGGATCGGGTTATCCCAGGCGACCAGCAGCGTGTCGAACTGGGACTGGATCGTGTACTCGCCCCAGACGACCGCGGCCGGCATGTTGTTGATTGTCATCTCGACCCCGATTTCCTTCCACGTCTGCTGGATATATTGCTGCGTGGCCTCGCGGTTCGTAGCGCCAGCCGTGGTGGAGTTGGTGAACGAGAGGCGAACGCCATCCTTGACGCGGATACCATCGTCGCCACGCACCCAGCCCGCCTCGTCCAGCAGCGCGTTCGCGCGGTCCAAGTCAAACGGATAGGTTGGCAAGTCCGGGTTGTACGCCCAGTGATCCGGGCTCAAGTAGCTATTCGTCCTCCTGGGCACGCCGTAGTAGATCACGTCAATGATCGTGTCGACGTCGATGGCGTGATAGAGCGCCTGCTTGACGCGCTTGTCCTGGAAGAACGGACGAGCGTTGTTGAAGTAGATGAACTCAACGAAATTGCTCGGAGACCCCACGACGACACGGTCCGGCAGCGTCTGCGCCTCTTCCCAGCGATCCGGGACAATGCCCTGATAGTCGATGACGTCAATCTCGCCCGTCTTGAACTGCGTGTAGAGGACTGGCAGCTCGGGGACGACCTTAACGATGACGCGGTCGAGCTTGGCCGGCCCGAGGTGGTAATTCGGGTTGCGCTCGACCGTCAAGTGATCGCCGCCGACGTGCTCCACGAACTTGAACGGTCCGGTGCCGATTGGCGACTGCGTGTTGAACGGGGCGATGTTGATGTCCGCTTCCTTGCTCAGGATGTGATGCGGGATCACCCCGGTCACGCCGCTCGTCCAGACATGGATGAAGGGCGCGAAGGGCTCTTTCAGCTTGATGATGACGGTGTGATCATCGGGCGTGTCGAGCGATTCAATCTTGTCGTGGCCAGCGCGGGAGCGCACGGCCACGTCCGGGTTCATCACTGTCTCCCAGGTGAAGCGAACATCCCGCGACGTGAAGGGCTCGCCATCGTGCCAGGTGACGCCCTGGCGAAGCTTGAACGTCCAAGTGAGACCGTCCGGGCTAATCCCGCCGTTCTCGACCGTCGGGACCTCGGCGGCGAGATTGGGCGCGAAGGTGCCGTCCGGGAGGATCTTCAGCAGGCTATCGAACATGAGCACTTCCGGCACCGTGTCAATGCCGGTATTGGCGTAGAGCAGCGGGTTGTAGTTGATCGTCTCCTGCGACATCCCGACGATCACCTCGCCGCCTTCTTGCGCTCGCGCTCCCCGGAGCCGCAGACCGCGCGGGAACGCCCCTGCCGCGGCGCCGAGTCCGATCCCACCGGCCCCCTTGAGCAGCCGGCGACGATTCAGCTCCTTCTGCCCGACTCGTTCGAGCATGCGCTTGTAATCAGACACTGTGCCTCCTCCTAGGCTCGCCAATGCGACCGCACGTCAAAGGCGAACAACGTTGTTCGGGCAAATACAAAGCAACGGTGCACTCTGAGTGGCGTCATCATATGACACTCCGTGGCTTTGGCGAAAGTGCGTTTCGAACAAGCGAACTGTGCGGCGAGACGATGCATAGCTTGCCCTCCCGCTTGCCTCCGCCGCGCCCGCAGCGCGGTGTCACCGAATGCGCTGGCGAGGATCGAGCGCGTCGCGGAGCCCATCGCCCACGAAGTTGAACGAGAGAACCGAGAGTGTGATGGCAACGCCGGGGATGATCGCTAGCCACGGAGCGCGGCTGAAGAAGTCCTGCGCGTTGTTCAGCATTCCGCCCCAGCTCGCATTCGGTGGCTGGATGCCGGCGCCAAGGAAGCTGATATATGACTCCGCGAGGATCGCCGTCGCCACATTCAGCGTCGCCGCGACGATGATCGGCGCCATCCCGTTCGGTAGCAGCTCACGCAGCATGATCCGGCCATCAGAGGCGCCAAGGGCGCGCGCCGCGGTGACGAAATCGAGCGTCTTCAGGGTGAGGAATTGGCTGCGCACGATCCGCGCGACCTCCATCCAGGCGGTCGCGCCGATGATCAGCATGATGGAGATCACCGATGGGCGGACGAACGAGGCGAGCACGAGGAGCAGGTAGATCGTCGGGAACGAGAGAAAGATGTCGGTGATCCGCATCAGCACCGTGTCCACCCAGCCGCCGTAGTAGGCGGACACGACGCCGATCAGCGATCCGAGCACGATCGTCACGAACATGGCCGCGAACCCAACGGTGAGCGAAACGCGCCCGGCGTAGAGGAGCCGGCTCAGGACGTCTCGGCCTAGCTCATCCGTCCCGAGCAGATGCCCTTCAGACAGCGGCGGCTTGAACCGCTCGATCGGGTTCACTTGAAGAGGATCGTGCGTCGCCAAGACCGGCGCGAAGATGGCGGCGAGGAACTGGACGATGATGATGATCGCCCCCGCCACCGCGAGCCGGTGCCGCATAAACCGCCGCAGGATTTGGCGCATCAGACCGGGGTATGCCTCGGTCGGCGCGATCATCCGCCCCAACGTGTTGGTTCGTGCTTCTACTTCGGCCATCGCGATCGTCGTCTCTCGTTCATCAATTGAATCGAATGCGAGGATCGATGATGCTCAGCGCAATATCAGCAATGAGATTGCCGAGGATCACGAGGAACGATGTGACCATCAGCATTGCCATGACGACCGGAAAATCCCGGAACGTCAACGCGTCGAGGAACAGGCGCCCCATGCCCGCCCAGCCGAAGACGCTCTCGGTCACGAGCGCGCCGCCAAAGAGGACGGGCAACTGCATCCCCGCCAGGGCTATGAGCGGCAGCAGCGCATTGCGCAGCGCATGCCGCCGGAGCACCAAGCCGGACGGCAGTCCTTTGGCGTGGGCCGTGCGGATGTAGTCCTGGTGAATCACCTCGAGGAAAGCCGATCGGAAATACCGACTCCATTGCGCCGTTAGCACCAGCGCCAAAACCAACGCCGGCGCGACCAGGTGATGGAGTCGGTCCAGAAAGCCAGTCTCGCCCGCTCGGAGCGACTCGGAGCCGCCGGACGGGATCCAGCCAAGGCGCTCCGCGAAGATGTAGATCACCATCAGGCCGAACCAGAACGTTGGGATGGAGAGCGCGATCAAGGCACCGGTCGTCGCGAGATAGTCGAAGATCGAGTACTGCCGGTAGGCGCCAAGCGCGCCGATCACGAATCCAAGGATGATGGCAATCGCGAGTGCGGTCCCCATGAGCTGGACCGTGGCCGGGATGCGCTCGACGATCAGATCTCGCACGTTGGCGCCGCCCCGGAAGGAGTTGCCCCAATCGCCGGTGAGCATTCGCCTGGCCCACGTGAGGTACTGCACGTGCATCGGCCGGTCCAGCCCCCACGCGCGCTTGATCCGCTCGATGTCCTCGGCGCTGGTGTTCGGGTTCAGCGTGTAGAGCGCGGTGAAACCGCCCGGCGCGAGCTGCATCATGGAGAAGCCAAGAATCGAAACCCCGATCAGCACGGGGATCATCATCAGCACCCGCCGAACTACGTAGTTCCAGTTCATGTCTCAACTCTGCACAGATCGTTTCAGTGACGGACCTGGCGCGGATTTCTCTCAGTGCCAAGTGTCAACGGGCACCGCAAGGCCTGCCATGGATTCGTCGCCCGGTGCGCGGCCGGGAGCGATGCTGGCGACCGTCCAAATCACCGCCCCTCCCGCAGCCGCGGGATGACGTCCGTCGCGACGCGCTCGAGGACCGGGAACTGCTCCGGACCCGGCGCATCGATGATGAACTCGTTGATGCCGACCTCCCGATACCGGCCGATGACCTCTTCGAACGCATCCGGCGATGCCCAAGGATCGGCCGGCATCAGCGATGCCCAGCCATAGAGGGAGCGAATGATAGATTTGGGATCGCGCCCGATCGCGGCGCAGTGCTCGTCCAGAATCTGATTGCGCCGCGCCATCTCCTCAACCGAGCCGTGGGAGTTCCAGCGGTCAGCGTACTCGGCGACGATCCGCAGCATCTTCGGGCCGTGCGCCCCGAGCGTCAGCGGCGGTCGCGGCTTCTGCACCGGCCCCGGTCGGAATGGTGCTTCTCGCAACCGGTAATACTTCCCCTCGTAGGTCGTCACGTCTTGACGCAGCAGGAGATCGACGATCTCGACCGCCTCTCGGAAGCGCCCGACGAGCTCGGCCGGCTGCGGGAAGTCGATGCCGAACGCCTCATGCTCCGGCACATACCAACCGCCGCCGAGGCCAAGCTCCAGCCGGCCATTGCTGATGTGGTCCACGGTTACCGCTTGTTTGGCCAGCAGCGCTGGGTGCCGGAACGTGTTGCAGGAGACGAGGACGCCGATCCGGATGCGAGAGGTCTGCGCCGCCAGAGCGGCAAGGAGCGTCCATCCCTCGAAATAGGGTCCCTGTGGGCGGCTCGGCTGTTGAAAATGGTCGCAATCCCAGACGCTGTCGAAACCAAGCTCCTCGAAGAGCCGCCAGCGCTCGACCGTCGTTTCCCACGGCAAGTTCTGATCGGTGCAAAGGCCAAAGCCAAGACGCGTCGTCATGGGTGTCACGTCCCTCTCTGCTAAAGACGCCCCAGCGTCTATCCTGGCGGGCGCCATTGCCCTCATACTCGGCAGGCGAGCGTAACGGGCGTATCCTATGCGGCAACCGGGTCATGTCAATGCCCGGCGCTGATTTAGCGCCGTCACCGGCGCCAACTTGTGCGACGCTCAAGCGGGAGGATCGTCCATGACGCACCCATTTCGCGCTCGACTCGCATCTGGGCCGCTCCTGGCCGATGGCGCGATGGGTACGATGCTCCACGCCGCCGGCGTCCCAATCGACGACTCGTTCGATCATCTCAACCTCACGAATCCCGGTCTCGTGGCCTCGGTTCACCGAGGCTACCTCGCGGCCGGTGCGGATTTGATCGAGACGAACACCTTCGGCGCCAACCGCATCCGTCTCGAGCAGTTCGGGCTGGCGGATCAGGTCCGGCAGATCAACCTGCGCGGAGTCAAGATCGCCCGTGAGGAGCGAGAGATCTGCGGTCGTCCCGTCTTGATCGCCGGTTCGATCGGTCCCACCACGCGCACGATGCCGCCCTATGGCACGACAAAGCCGGAGCAAATTCGCGCCGCCTTCCGCGAGCAGATCGAGGCGCTGCTCGAAGGGGGCGTGGATCTGCTCATCATCGAGACGATCTCCGACGTGAAGGAGATGGTGGAGGCGGTCAGGGCGGCGAAGGAGGCTTCCGATCTGCCGGTCGTCGCGATGATGACGTTCGCCGAAGACGGCCGCACGATCGCCGGCAATAGCGTCGAGGAAGTCGTTGAGACGCTTGCCGGACTTGGGGTGGATGCGATCGGCGCGAACTGCTCGGTTGGCCCGCAGCGCCTGCTGCCGGTCGTCGAGGCAATGCACGATCTCTTGAACGGCGCTGGCGATAACGCGCCCGCGTTGGCCGCGATGCCGAACGCCGGCTGGCCTACTCGCGTCGGAGGCCGCGTCATTTACCCAAGCTCTCCCGAATACTTCGCGGATTTCGCGCGGAGGGCGTTCGTCGCCGGCATCCGCGTCATCGGCGGCTGCTGCGGCACGACGCCGGAGCACACCCGCGCAATGCGCGAGGCGCTGGAGCAAGCCGTGTCGGCGCCGGCCGAGGAGCCAGCCCGTCGCTCGCCATCGGTGCGACTAGTCACGCCGCCCTCGACCGATCTCGTCGCGCCGGAAGGCCCGACCGGGCTCGCGGAGAAGCTGGGCAAGAAATTCGTAGTCAGCGTGGAGATCGACCCGCCCAAGGGACTCAACCCGGCCAAGGCGCTCGACGGCGCGCGGCTGCTGAAGGAGGTTGGCGTCGACGCCATCAACGTCGCCGACTCGCCGATGGCCCGCGTTCGAATGAGCGCTTTGACGATGTGCTACCTCATCCAGCATCAGGTCGGGCTGGAGACGATCATCCACTTCACGACGCGCGACCGCTCGCTGATGGGCTTGCAAAGCGAGCTGCTTGGCGCGCACGCGGTCGGCGTCCGCAACATCCTCGCCCTGACCGGCGACCCGCCGAGCCTCGGCGACTATCCTGACTCGTCGGCGGTCTACGACGTTGATTCGATTGGGTTGATCCGCGTCATTAGTCGGCTCAATCAGGGCGTCGATTCGGCCGGCGCTTCGATCGGCCGCATGGCGAGCTTCACGATCGGCTGCGCCGTGGACCCGACGCGCGACGACCTGGAGGAAGAAGCGCGACGGCTACGCGCCAAGCTCGAGGCCGGCGCGCACTTCGTGATGACGCAGCCGATCTTCGACGTGCGCGTTTGGCAACGGTTCCTCGAGGTCCTTGGTCAGGAGATTCCGGTGCCGGTCTTGATCGGCATTCTGCCGCTCCAAAGCTCGCGCCACGCCGAGTTCCTGCACAACGAGGTGCCCGGCATCACCCTGACCGACGAGGCGCGCGATCGCATGCGGCGAGCGGGCGCCGAAGGTCGGCGGGAAGGGGTGAAGATGGCGCAGGAGCTGCTGGCGGAGTTGCGGCCGTACGCTCAGGGCGTCTACATCATGCCGTCGTTCGGGCGGTACGAGGTCGCCGCCGAGGTTCTGGAGCCCCTGCAGAAGGAGCTACTCGCGTCGGTCTGATCTCGCGTGCTAGAATCTGGGCCGTGCCCGTCGCGTACGGGAGTTTTTGTGTGTGCCTCGGCAGCGGCGATCTCTGGTTGCGTCGAACGGGTTCCCGCGACGGCGCGCTGATTTGAGAGGGTTCGGGACATGGTTGCGCAATTGGTACGCGCGATTGAATCGGAGCAGTTCAAGGACAACGTGCCAGTTTTTGGCCCCGGCGACACTGTCCGCGTTCACACCAAGGTGGTCGAGGGCAACCGCGAGCGGATCCAGGTCTTCGAGGGCGTGGTGATTCGCCGTCGCGGCGGCGGCATCAACGAGAACTTCACGGTCCGCCGGATCGCCTCCCACGGGATCGGCGTCGAGCGGACGTTCCTAATTCACTCGCCTCGCATTGAGAAGATCGAGGTCGTCCGCACCGGCAAGGTGCGACGCGCCAAGCTGTACTACCTGCGCGGGCTGACCGGCCGGGCGGCGCGGATCAAGGAGCGCAGACGGCCGCAGGTCACCCTCGCCCCGGCGGCAGCGGCTCCCGCCGAGCCAGAGCCTCTGGTGGAGGAGCAGCCGGTGGAGGAGACAGTCGAGGAGACCGCTCCAGAGCAGGCCGAGGAGCAGGTCGCCGAGGCAACGACCTCGGAGGAGACCGAGGAGACGACCTCCTAATCGGTTCGGCATCGCCCGAGTCTGTGACATTGCGCGGAGAAGGGCGCGCGCCGTACGCGCCCTTCTCCGTTTCGGGAGCGTGGCCAGTGGCACGACGCGAGGCGGTCGCACCCGACTGCACAGCCGAGCGAGTCTTCTGGGAATGCGGGATGACGCGCGTCGCCGGAGTCGACGAGGTCGGTCGTGGCGCGATGGCGGGTCCACTCGTCGCCGCCGCCGTCATCCTCCCACCCCTCACCGCCGAAGATCAAGAACGCCTCGCCCCACTCCTCAGCCGCATCCGCGACTCGAAGATGCTCACGCCGAAGGAGCGGGAGCGGCTCGTCCCGGAGATCCGCGAGATAGCCGTCGCCGTTGCCACGGCGAGCGTCGAAGCGGACGAGCTCGATGCGATCGGCGTTGCCGCGGCCAATCGCCTGGCGATGGAGCGCGCCGTCCTCGCCCTGCCGTGTTACCCCGACGCCTTGCTCATTGACGCAACGACGCTCGATCTCGGTCTGCCGCAGGTTGGCTTGATCAATGGCGACGCCCGCTGCCTCTCGATCGCCGCGGCCTCCATCGTCGCCAAAGTGACGCGAGACCGGCTGATGACTGAGCTCGACGCGGCGCATCCCCACTACGGTTTCGCCGCGCACAAGGGCTACGCGACGGCCGCACATTTCGCGGCCCTGGAGCAGTTCGGTCCCTGCACTCTCCATCGCCGCTCGTTCGCCCCTGTCGCCGGCTGTCTGCCCGGATTGGATGAATGAGCGGCCCGCCACGCGCGTCGCTCGGCCTGGCGGGCGAGGGTTACGCCCGGCGATTTCTCGAAGCGAAGGGCTACACATTCATCGCGGCAAACTGGCGCTGCCGGCAGGGTGAGCTCGACCTCGTCATGCGCGACAGTGCCTGTCTCGTTTTCGTTGAGGTCAAGACGCGCCATGGAGAGCGCGCAGGCCGGGCGGAGGAGACGATATCGCTGGCCAAGGCTCAACGGATTTTCGCGGCCGCGGAAGCGTTCCTCGCCGAGCATCCGGAGCTCGCGGACCTGGTCTGGCGCGTTGACCTCCTCGCGATCACGCTCGACCGGCGCGGCGCGGTCCAACGCATCACCCACGCGATCGACGCGCTCGTCACCGGGTAGCGCGGACGATCAGCGGTAAGGCAACTCCCGTCGGCCGGAGGGGCGCCCGGTTTCGCGTGCTATACTCGCCGCCGGTCAAAAAGGATCCGCAGCGTGGGCTGATGATGGGGCGCTGAGAGGATGGACAATCCGTTCTCCTGGGATTACTTGACGACGGTTCCGGGCCCGAACGAGGTCTTCGGACCGTTCGCGGTCATCTTTCTGATCGTCTTCGGCCTCGGCTTCATTCTCTCGACGGCGATCTACAGCGGCTGGGACCGGCGATTGATCGGAGACCCGGTGCTGCGACGAATGGCGCGCCGCTGGTCGGGTTGGGCGATGGCCCTCTTCGGCATTGGGCTCTTCTTCTTCGGCATCCGCTGGCTCCAGATCAACCCGCTCACCTTCGGCATGCGCATTTGGCTGTGGCTGTGCTGGCTGGCGCTGATCATCTTCGGCGCGTACGTCGCCTGGTACATCCGCAGCAACTACGCGGAGCAAAAGGCGGCGTACGAGGAGTATCAGCGCAAGCAGCAGTATCTCCGCCCGGCCACGGCCGGGTCAGCGGCGCGCGGCGGCTCCGCGGCGGTTGCCTCGGGTGCGCGGCCCGTCAAGCGCCGCCGGCGCTAACCCTCCGGAAGTCATTCAATTGAGCGTCGCTTGAAATGTCGAAGCCCGCTCCCATGGGAGCGGGCTTCCTGGTAGTTCAGGGGGATGGCCGTGCACCCCCTGTCGATCGCGCCTCTCCGGCTTGCCGCCGTCCGGTAGCTCCAGCAAGGTGACCCCACGTCACCCGAGGCGCTCTGCTTAAGGCTGCTACCTTCCGGTCCTGACCTGGTTCGCAGTGCCCCGCCGCGCGGGACCCTGCCTTCATCACCCCGCGACGGAAGCAGTCCCAAAGAAACGGACCTCGAGGGGGAGTTCGACCCCGCTACAGCGGATTGCGGGTACAGGGCACCGCTAGCTCCCCGTCTAGCACGACCAAACATAGTCTACCATCCGGGACCAATCGGGGCCACGAACGCCAGCCGAAATCAGCCCGCGGGCAAGCATCTTGCAAACTGTCGAATCTTCTTGGGGAGGTATCTGTGACTGGCGACGTCACGCAACATGACCACGTTCAGATCAACGTCTCGCTGGTTCGCCAGTTGATCCGGACGCAATTCCCGCAATGGGCCGACTTGCCTGTTACGCCAGTCGAGCCGGGTGGCTGGGACAACCGCACCTTCCGCCTCGGCGACGAGATGTCGGTTCGCCTGCCGAGCGCCGCGGCATATGTGCCGCAGGTCGAGAAGGAGCATCAGTGGCTGCCTCGGCTGGCGCCGCACTTACCCCTACCGATCCCCGTCCCGCTCGCGAAGGGCGCTCCCGGCGCTGGGTTCCCCTGGCCATGGTCGATCTACCGCTGGATTGACGGCGAGAGCGCGAGCCGGGACCGCATTACCGACCTGCGCCAGTTTGCGCTCGATCTCGCTCAGTTCCTGATCGCGCTGCAGCGAATCGACGCGTCCGGCGGCCCACGAGCCGGCCGGCACAACTTCTATCGCGGCGGCCCGCTTTCGGTCTACGACCATGAGACGAGGCAAGCGATCGAGATTCTCGGCAGTGCAATAGATGCTGCCGCCGCGACCGAAGTCTGGGAAACCGCGCTGACGTCGACCTGGCACGGCCTGCCCGTTTGGGTCCATGGCGATGTCGCCGTGGGCAATCTCTTGGTCAAGGATGGACGGTTGAGCGCGGTGATCGACTTCGGCTCGTCCGGCGTCGGCGATCCCGCCTGCGACGTGGTGATCGCCTGGACGCTCCTCTACGGCGACAGTCGAGCGGTGTTCCGCGACGCGCTCGGGCTCGATCGCCAAACGTGGGAGCGAGGACGAGGCTGGGCACTCTGGAAGGCGCTTATCACCGTGGCTGATCCCAGAAACGCGGGCACGGAGAAGGCGGCCGAGTCCGAGCGCGTCATCCACGAAGTCCTGGCTGACCATCATCGTGAATGCGCCCCCTGAGCGCGCGCTTCGATTGGAATGCGTCATGCATGAAACGGCCGACGCCAGGGCGCTAATCGGGCGCCCGGGCGGCCAGGCCGGTTCCGGCGTGGCCGAGATCGCGCGAAGGAGAGTCGGCGATGCAAACGGTCCTGCTCGTACTGCCCATGACGCTCGGCGAGGAGGTCGCCGTGCGCGACCTTCACGAGCGGTTTCCAGTCGAGGCGCTGGAGCGCGGCGTGGGGATCGAGCGCCTGGTCGCGTTCATCGGCAGCGGCATGTACGCCCTAGAGATCACCGTCAGCGAGGGCGATTTCCAGGAGCAGTTCCACCAATTCCTGGGAACGCCCGAGGTTGCCCGATTCTTTGACGAGCTGCGGCGCTACGTCCAAGACCTGCCAACGCCGACCCAAGAGACGGCGGAGATGCAGATGGCGGCGCCGATGCTCGAGTGGCAACGATCTCGAGCGGGAGTGGCGCCGCCAGCGTGACGCAGAAACTTATGGCTCGGGCGGGAGCGGATGATCCGCCGGCCACTCGATCGGTCGCGGCCCGGGATCGGACATGTCCGGGTTGTCGCGCAGACGCCGCAAGACGCGCACCGTGAGGTCATCTCGGACCTGAATCTGGCAGGACAGACGCATGTTCGGCGAGCGATCCTTGACCTGCGCCAGCCGAGCTTCCTCGGCCTCGGTCATCGGTCCCGGATCGCCCGCCAGAACCTCGACCCGGCAGGTGGTGCAACGCGCGTTCCCGCCGCACCGGTGGAGGATATCGACGCCGGCATCCTCGATGCAGAGGACGAGCCGGCGTCCTTCGCTGCACGTCGTTTCCCCTACCCCCTCGATCGTGACCTTCGGCATCTGCGCAACATTTCCTTTCGCTTGTCAACCGTTACGACCTGCACGATCGTATCAAAGCTGAGCCCCTCGCGACGCGTGTCGATTCGACGCACGCCGCAATCGCGTCAGCGCCAGGTAGCGCTGCGTCGTGCGTGAGGAGCCCTAAGCCTGGAATCCCGTGCCGCCCGTCGTCCGGAGGCGGTGGCGCTCCGCGAAGTCGGTCGCGTTCGGCCCAGCAAGCAAGACTGAGCCGATATGGCCATGCCGGGCGGAGCCGGTCACAAATGGGTAGCGGATCCCTTTCGCCTCGATCCGCCGCTCCGCGTAGAAGAAATCCTCGCTAATCCGCGCAAAGACCTCGTAGGCAAGCTCGTCGGCACGCATTACGCTCGGGATCGGCTCATCAACCCAGAACGACATGACGATTTGGCCGTCCTCCACCTCCGGCTCACCGATGAGATGCAAGCCTTCGATATCGCGCACGACCTCCTCGGAGTCCATCGAAAACTGGAGATTGGCCTCGTCGTCGCGGCCCCAGTCCTCTCCGAATGTGGCGCGGAAGAGCTTGACCACTTCGTCGACCATCACTGCTCTGACTTCACCCTCTCTAGGTGCCTTTCCCGCGCAAGATCGCCCAGTTCCAAGCGCCGTATACTACTGTTCCAGCAATGCCGATGCAGCGCCCCTCCGGCGGCGCCGTCGCCGCAGCTGTGACGCCGCGCGTGGATGGGTAGAGGGTAGGGACAAGACACATGGTGCAACGATTTCTGGACGTGGTGCTGAGACGAGAACGCGTCGAGCCAGATGTTCCGATCTGCCCAGACCACAAGACGGAGATGCGGCTGCGCGGCAAGCTCGGCCGGCCAACGCGGTTCTCCCATCAGACTGAAGAAGAGTACACGCTCATCTACTTCTGCCCCGTCGAGGGCTGCAACAACACGGCGATGGTCGAGCGCGTGCGGACCCAGATTCCGGTCCCTGGTGAGGCGCCGGAGCGCCCGCCTTTCGCTCGCCGCGGTTAGGCGCCGCCAATCTAGAGGAATAACCACCGGCGCCGGTGGCACGTCAGCCGCGACGCGTGAGATTCTCCCGCTGGTAGATCCCGCGGTATCCTTCGGCGACCGGTCGCGAGAGCCCAAAGAAGACGAGCTGTAGGAGCCGGGCGCCTCGTTCGATCCGGAATCCATGCGGGTTGATCACGACCAGCAACGAGGTCGAGCGTCCGTGGTACCCGGCGTCCCACACGGCCGTGTGGATCGTCACTCCGCTGCGATTGAGGCTGGACCGCGGCCTCCCGAGCGCCATCAGGTCCTCCGGCAAATGCACCACCTCGTTGTAAACGACGTGGTATGGCCCAGGAGACAGGTGGTACATGCCGTCCGCATCGGGCTCGATCGGCGTGAGCGGCGGCAAGATGCGTCCGGCGTTGTCGCGCGGCAACGTGCCCGGCCCCTCGTAGCTATGGACCTCGGCCAGCGTCAGATCGAACCCGTTGGGCTGAAGCTGCGCCTCCAGATCGAGCCACTCGGAGATCAGCGGAGGATCGCCGGCAATGCGCTCGCGAAGCTGCTCCCGGCTCAGCACTCCAGGCAGGATCGCACGGTTCTCTACCATCACGGCTCCTTCCCCTCATGCGTGGAACTAGCGCCGGACAGACGACTCGGGGCGGGTCCACCACCGGCCAACTCGCGGGACAGCGAGCGTACCACGGATGACAACCGGTAAGCCGCCCGCCGACGCCGCAGCGCGGACCTCAGAGCCGGCACGCCACGCCTACGCTGTCCTTCGTCATCGCGACTTTCGCCTGTTATGGCAAGCAGAGTTCGCGTCGAGCTTCGGCACGCAGATGCAGCGCGTCGCGATCGCCTGGCTCGTCTACGACCTGACCGGTGACGCGCTCCGACTCGGCGTGCTTGGGCTTCTTCAATTCACCGCCGTCGCCATTGTCGGGCTATTCGGCGGCGTGCTCGCGGATCGGCGGGACCGTCGCAAACTCCTGATCGGCTCGCAGGTCTCGCTCGCCGGCACTTCTGGGCTGCTCGCGCTCCTCGCTGCCACGGACCGGAGCAGCCTCGCCGCGATCTACGCGATCACGCTGCTGGCAAGCGGGCTTGCCGCGATCGGTGGCCCCGCCCGCCAGGCATTCATTCCGTCCCTGGTCCCGCGATCGGAGATCGCCGGCGCGATGAGCCTGCAGATCCTGGCGATGCAGGTCGCAACCGTCACTGGCCCCGTCGTCTCGGGCTGGCTCATCTCCCGATTCAGCGTCTCCCCGATCTTCGCGCTCGACTCCCTCACCTTCCTTGGGGTGGCCAGCGCCGCATTCGCCATCCGAGCCCGCCCGGTCGCCGTCCGAGCCGAGGTCAGCGCCTGGCGAGCCATGGTTGAAGGGTTTTCGTTTCTCCGGACATCGCGCGTGCTCGTCGGCGTCATGGTCGCCGATTTCGCGGCGACGTTCTTCGGCACGGCGAACGTGCTGATGCCGATCTTTGCGACGGAGATTCTCGACGTCGGGCCGCGCGGATTAGGGTTCCTCTACGCGTCCACCGCGACCGGGGCCGTTATCGGCAGCCTGGTGATGAGCGTCGCCACGCCACCGCGCCAGCCCGGCCGCGCGGTCCTGATGGCGATCGCCGCCTATGGCCTGAGCGTGATGGCCTTCGGCCTAAGTGAGACGTTCTGGCTGTCGCTCCTCCTTCTGGCCATGGCCGGCGCGTCCGACTCGGTCAGCATGGCCTTGCGCTTGACGATTCGGAATCTGGTCACCCCGGATCACTTGCGGGGACGGGTTGCTGCAACCCATTCGATGCTGGCGTCAGGCGGGCCACAACTCGGGGAGTTCGAGGCTGGCATCGCGGCGTCACTGATCGGCGTCGGCCCGTCGGTCGCGATTGGCGGCCTCGGCACGCTACTCGTGGCGCTGCTCGTCTCCGTGTTGATGCCTGAGGTCCGGAAATATCGGCCGCATTGAGCGTTCGCGCCTTCGGTCTCGACCTGTCGCCGGCGTTTGACTCGATGCGAGGCGCGTGCTATCGTGCCCGTTATAGTCAAAGGTTGGCTATTCGGAGACTCAAGTAGCTCCGGCCTCAATTTGGCGCACCGCGGGGGACAGATGGTCACGACGCTCGAACGGCCAATACCGCTTGTGGTCTCACCCGCTGATGCCCCGCGCCCCGCTGCCGCGTTCGACTCGTTCGGCCGGCAGATGACCTACCTGCGAATCTCGCTCACCGACCGCTGCAATTTCCGCTGCGTCTATTGCATGCCGGCGGTCGGGATGAAGTTCCAGCCTCGCGACGAGCTCCTGACCGATGAGGAGCTTCTGCGGCTCGTCCGCATCTTCGCCAAGCTGGGCTTCAAGAAGCTGCGACTGACCGGCGGCGAGCCGACCGTCCGCCCGCATCTCGTGGATTTGGTGCGTGAGATGAAGGCGTTCCCCGGCATCGAGGAGATCTCGATGACGACGAACGGCCTGCTCCTCTCGCGCCTCGCCGCTCCTCTCAAGGAAGCCGGGCTCGACCGGGTCAACGTCAGCCTCGACACGCTGGACCCGGTCAAGTTCAAGCTGATGACGCGCGGTGGCCGCCTCGATCTCGTTTGGGCCGGGCTGGAAGCGGCGGACAGCGTCGGGCTTTCGCCGATCAAGATCAACGCGGTCGTCGTGCGCGGACACAATGACCATGAGGTCGGTGAGCTTGCGGCGCTGACCCTCGACCGCCCCTGGCAGATGCGCTTCCTCGAGATCATGCCGATGGAAGGCGTCGGCGTCGTCTACGACGAGGGGCTGGTGACGTCGGCGGAGACGAAAGCGCGTCTCGAGGAGCGGTTCGGCCCGTTGGAGCCGATCGAGACCGATCCCTCGGACCCGGCGCGCCTCTGGCGAATCCCCGGCGCTCGCGGCACCATCGGGTTCATCTCCCCGGTGTCCGCTCCCTTTTGCGCGCACTGCAACCGCGTCCGCCTGACCGCGGATGGTAAGCTCCGACTCTGCCTGCTGCGGCCGGACGAGCTAGAGCTGCGCGACCTCGTGCGCAGCGGCGCAGATGACGCCACGCTCGAGCAGCAGCTTCTCGCCGGCATCTGGCGCAAGCCGTGGGGGCACGGCTTGGCCGAAGGCGAGCGCAACACCGGCCGCGGCATGTCTCAGATCGGCGGCTAATGAGCATCTAAGAGGCGGTCATTTCGATGGCGGCGCGTGAACTTCGGCTCCTGCTGATCGGAGCTGAGCTCTCCGAGTCCCAGCTCGCCCGGCTGCGCGAGCGATTCCCGGATATCGAGTTCGTCGTGGCGACGGGAGAAGAGTTCGATCGCCGCCTACCAGAAGCCGACGCCGTCCTCAACTGGCGGCTCACCCCAGAGCAGGTCGCGCGCGCCACTCGGCTCCGCTGGCTGCAAACTGTCGGCGCAGGAGTGGATGACATCCTCCATCCCGAGCTGATCCAACGCGGCATTCTCATCACGAACAACAGCGGCGTCCACGCGACGAACATCTCCGAGCACATCCTGGCGATGATGCTCGCATTCGCGCGGCGGCTGCCGTTCCTGATGCGCGGACAGGTCGCGCACGAGTGGCGGGACGAAGATGGCCGGCGTGGCGTCTTCGAGCTCGACGGCCAAACACTCCTCGTCGTCGGCACGGGCGACATCGGACAGGCACTCGCCCAGCGTGCTTCGGCGCTCGGGATGACCGTCCTCGGCGTGCGCCGCCGGCCTGGTCAGGGCTCTGTCCCGGGATGCGCGGAAGTCGCGGGGATCGAACAGCTCCCCGCGATGCTCGGTCGCGCTGACCACGTCGCCATCTGCCTGCCGCTGACGCGCGAGACACACGGCCTGTTCAATCGCGAAACGATTGCCGCGATGCGGCCCGGCAGCTATCTCTACAACATCGGGCGCGGCCCCATCGTCGAGACACAGGCGCTCATTGAGGCTCTCCAGTCCGGGCATCTCGCCGGCGCCGGACTGGACGTGACCGACCCCGAGCCACTGCCACCGGACTCTCCGCTCTGGGACATGGAGAACGTCATCATCACCGCCCACACCTCAGGAGCGACGCCTCGCTATTGGGATCGCGCCGTTGAGATTCTGAGCGCGAACATCGAGCGTTTCCGCGCCGGCCAGGACCTCATCAACCTCGTCGATCCCGAGGCCGGGTACTAGCCCCGTCCATTTGGGCCCGGCCCACCTTCCTACCCCAAGATCTTGACAGAGGCATTCTCTGCGCATAATGTACGTACACCCGCAGGTTCGGTCTTCCATGCTTCGGAAGGAGGAGAGGGTCTCAGAGGGAGATCCGAGAGGCCGCAGGATCAGCGGCAATGATGCATTCTGCCGGGAGGTCTTGGCGATGCGGGAGCCACGTCTCACCACGATTTCGCAGCATGCCGGACGCCGCCTCGCGCAACGCAACTTGTCGGTCGAGGACGTTCGCTACGTCCTAGCGCACGGCCGGCTTTACCACGCGGGCAAGGCGCTCTTCGTCCACCTCGGGCTGCGAGATATCCCCGCCGAAGACCGCCGCGTCGATCACCTGCGCCGCTTGGAAGGGACGATCCTCGTCCTCGACCCCGCCACCGGCCAGCACCTGACCACCGCCTACCGCAACCGCAGGCGCGGCAGCCGCGACATCAAGCGCAAGCCGAAATGGACGCTCCCCGCGAACGCGACGACGTAGCGGGCAATCCGAGGGTCAAGTCAACCGCCTGACGGTCGCTCCATCAGCGAAGCTAAAGATGTGAACGAGGTCTTCGCGGTCGGCCATCCCGTGGCGGGCGTAGTAGCCGTCGTACAGCCGGCCAATGAGCGCATCCACGCGGGACCGGGGTAACAAGATCAGCGCCGAGCCGCCCTCACCGCCGCCCATCATCCGCGCACCAAGCACTCCCTCGACTTCCAGCGCCTCTCGCACCAGATCTTCCACACGAGGATGGCTGATCTCGTAATCCTCGGCTGAGGAGCGCCCTGAGGCCGTCATCAGGGAGCCGAAAGTAACCCAGTCGCCGGCCTGCATTGCCGCCATTCCGGCCTCGACCCGCTCCACCTCCGAGACGATGTGCCGCACGCGGCGAAGAAGCGTCTCCGGCATGTCCTCCGGCCCAAGCGCCGCCAGCCGCTCGTATCCATCCCGGCCGAGCGCGGCTAGGTTCGGCAATGCTGAATCGACATGCCGGCGCGCGATCTCTAGCGCCCGTTGCGACTCGGCAACGCGCACGGGATACGAAGACGCGCCGAGCGACCGCGCCACTCCCGAATCGGCAACCGCGAACGCGTACTCCCCGAGGTCAGGATCGATCCGTTCGGTCGCCAGCGTCGTGCCGTCGTACCGCACGACGCCGCCAGCGATGGAGACCGATTGATCGAGCGTCCCGCACGGTGTGCCGGCGCGGTGCTCCGCCTCTTGCGCGAGGAGCACGAGGTCGCGCGCCGGGGGCAGCGGGTCGTTCAGCGCCTGGCAGAGAGCAACGCAGAGCGCCGCCGACGAGCTCAGACCGAAGCCGATGGGAACGTCGCCGGCGACCGCCATCCGCAGCGGCGCCCGGATCTCCTCGGAGCGAGCGCGGGACGCCGCGATTGCCCCGCGTACGTAGTCAAGCGGTTCAGGTGGCGGCTCATCGTTGCGCCAATCCTCGAGGTCGTCCGGCCGCAAGGCCAATCTCGGCTGCCCGTCCGCGTCGGCCATGACCGCCTCGATCCGGCCCAGCGGCGATGTTCCCTCTTCGGCGAGGACGATGACGTAGCGGTTGATCGCCGCGCCCAGCACGGGACCGCCGTTGTAGTCGACATGGTTGCCGAGCAGCTCAAGGCGTCCCGGCGCGGCGGCCACCAGCGATGGTCGCCACCCCGCTCCAAAGGCCGCGGAACCCGCCTGCCGCGCCCGCTCGAATGCTGGAGCGGACTCGACTTCCATCGCTACCCTCCGCCGCTAGCGCCGCATCTGCACGACCTTGAAGGCCTCGGCTAGCTCGAACGGCTGATCCTTTGCGATCTCCTGAGCCCGATCGCGCACCCGCGGCAAGACTTCTTCGCCATCCCCAATCTGGGAGACGTGCGCGCGCAGAGCATCGAACTTCGCTTCGATCGTGTCCGTGATGTCGACGTACAGATCCGGATGCTCGGCGTTGAAGAACCAGATTTCCGCCGTCTTGTGCGGCTGGAGACCGGACCGCAGGTGCTCCGGGAAGTAGTGCGGATCGCGCGCCGTGGGATAGACCGCGTCGACCGTGGCCAAGCCGACGGCGCGGTGGTCAGGATGGAGCGCGTAGGGCCGGTACGGATCGTGGGTGATGATGACATCTGGCCGGTGCTTGCGAATCTCTCGAACGATCTTCTCGCGCAACGCGAGGTCCGGGAACAGCTCGCCATCGGGGCAGCGCAGGAAGACCGTCTCGGCCACGCCCAGGCGCCGCGCCGCCTCGAGCTCTTCCGCCTCTCTGATCTGGGCGAGACGCTCCGGGTTGATGTTTGGATCGGCCGTCCCCTTATCGCCGGAGGTCACCTGGATGATGATCACGCGCTTGCCCGCTCGCGTCAGCCGCGCGATCGTGCCACCCGAGGAGAATTCGGCGTCGTCCGGGTGCGCGACCACCAGCATGTAGACATCCCAGCCATCCCAAGGTGTTTGCTCAGTCATTGGCTCGTTGCTACTCCTCCCCGTCCCGGTTCACGATGTTGATTTACTGACGAATCGTACGGCACGGCGTCGCGGTGCGTCCGCCACCGTCAGGTCGAAAGCGCCTCGACCGCCTGCCCGCGCCCCTGAAGCAGCGAGACGATCTCTTCGATCTGCTCCTGCGCCATGATCGCGATAACGTCTCCAGGCCGCGCAATTTCCAGCGCCCGCTCGGTTGCCGGCAACTCCAACGGCTCAATGGCATACGGCGTGGCGCCAGCGTTCTCGATACCCTCCACGTAGAGGCCGATCAACTCCTCCAGATTCCGCCCGCGTAGATACTTCTTGGTCCCCTTGACTATGACCACCTCGCTGCGACGCGCCGCGATTCGGCCAAGCTCGCGAAGTGATTCGGCGGTGCGGTCTCCGGCCGTGCCGATGATCGAGATCACCCGGCCGCCCGGCTGCTTCAGCGTCTCAGCGAAGTCGAGGAGGCAATCGAGACCTGCCTCGTTGTGCGCGTAGTCGAGGATGACCGACGCGCCGCCTACGCGAAAAACGTTCAGCCGTCCCGGATTGTCAGATGGCGTGTTACGGAACGTGCGCAGGCCCTCGCAGATCGCCTGCATGTCCAATCCAATTCCAAGACAGGCCGCGGCGGCGCAGAGGGCATTTTCGACCATGTGCCACGCCCGCCCGCCGAAGGTGATCGGGACCTCCGACAGGGGCAGGATCGTCGCGCGTTCGCCGCCCTCGAGGTGAACCAGTTCCCGCGGTGTCGCCACCAGCGCGCGCCCGCCAGCCGCGACGTGCGCGAGCACGGCTGGGTTGCGCTCGTCCCGGGAAACGAGGAATCGACGCGCCCGGACCGTCTCCCCTACGGCGAGCACCAAGGGATCGTCGGCGTTCAGGACCGCGTACCCCTCGGGGCGCGTCACCCGCGCGACGATCGACTTGACCCGCGCCAACCCCTGTACGGTGCGAATCCCTTGGAGATCGAGATGATCCGCACTGACGTTGATGAAGACGCCGACGTCGTTGCTCTCATAGGCGACGCCGCGCAGCAAGATACCGCCGCGCGCGGTCTCCAGCACGGCGAGGTCCAAGCCAGGCTCGGTCAACACCCGTCGCGCGCCCGACGGCCCGGAGTAATCGCCCTCAATGACCTGTGCGCCGTTGATATAGACACCGGCCGAGGAGCACCAGCCAACGCGGAGACCGGCCACGCGCCCGATGTGCGCGATCAGGCGAGTCGTGGTCGTCTTACCGTTCGTTCCCGTGACGGCGATCGCCCGCATCCGGCGGTCGGTGTCGCGGATCATCAGCGGGGCATCGTCGGCCTTACACTCAGCGCGGATTTCGCGCAGCCGCACGGCCGCGTCTGAGAGGTCACCCGTCTCGCCGGTTGCGATCCTGGCGATGGCATCCGCGATGCCAAGCGCGAACCGGCGGTGGTCCCAAGAGAACGCCAGCGTCGCCTGACCCGGTGTCTCCATTTCGACGACGGTGATCCGTGGCAGATCGGCGCCGGCTCGCTGGTGCAACTCGAGCACGGTCTGACCGAGCGCCTCTACCGCCGAGAGCGGCGCGCCATCGAGCGCAAGCTCGACCTTGATCGCCGGTTCGAGCAGGAACAGGTTCGGGCCGTCGAGGTCACGAATCTCTACGAGGCGCATGGCCGCTCTCCCTCGACGCAGGAGGCTACGCTATCCGAGCGGGCTAAACCCGCACCGGCTACTCGCGGGACCGGCTTCATCCAAACGCGGCCGGCTACGAGCCGAGCAGCACGGAGATTGTATTGAAGATTGCGTGGGTGATGATCGCGGCCGTCGTGCCGAAATACTTTCGCTCCAAACCGAGGACGAGGCCAACCAGGAAGACACCCAGCAGCACAAACGAAACGCCGTACTGGCTGTGCAAGAGGGCAAATAGGAGCGCGCTCACGATGAGGCCGTACTTGGGCTGAATCGCTCCGCGCACGAGGAGCTCCTCGCTCGCGCCCGCGCCAAGCCCGAAGAAGACCGCGCCAACCGGGTTCTTGACGTTTTCGGTGATCTCTTGCGTTGCCTGGGAGATCTCTCGTGAGATGTCCGGCTGAAAAATCTCAGTGAGGACGCCAGCGATCGCCAGCACGATGAAGATGATGAAAACCGTGCCAACGCCGACCCCCACGACGCGCGGCGTCGGCATCGTCAGACCAAGGCGCACGACCGCTTCGCGGAAGCTCCGCTTGATCCGCCAGCCGACAGTAATGAATGCGAGCGCGAGGCCCGCGATGAACTGGACCGCCAGATCGGAGACTTCAACCGCCTCATCGATGTCCGCTGGGGAGGGATCGAGTGCGTAGGAGGTCACCAGGAACCCGATCGCGGCCAGCAGAATACACAGGCCGGTCATGTCCACGGCCGACGCCGGGTTGAACGGTAGGAACGAGGCAAACGCCGCTCGCACCGGCGGGATGAGCGGCAGTGTCATGCCCAAGGCGACTGCCAGCCAGACCCATCCAGTGTCTCGCCGATTCACCGCCTGAGCGAGGCCGTAGATTCCGACGAATGTCCCCGGAAGCCCGAAGAGAATGTAGAGCCCAACCCGTGCCGAGCGATCGCGTTCGGCGCGGTTCGCCCAATACGCCATGCCATACGCCGCGCCTAACAAGATCAGGAGACTGATGATTGCCCAAATGAAGTCCAACGGCTGCTGCCTCTTGCTCGCGCACTCCGCCAGCGCCTACCGACCTGGGAGCGCCAGGCGACACGAAATGGCCGCCCGGAACCAGGCGGCGCCGAAGGAAGTATACGCGCCGGCAGACAGGCGTACGGAGCTAATGCGCAGACTCGCCGTACGGTTGGATCGGTCGAGACTTGATGGCTGGTCCCTTAGCCGATTGCATAGAGATTGCCATCGTCGCCACCCACGTAGACATAGCCGCCGACGACAGCGGGCGTTGTCCGAATAATCGTCGGCAAGTCCAGACTCCAACGCAATTCACCACTGGAAGTATCGAGGGCCTTAATCACACCGTAACCCGCGACATAGAGCGTATCTCCGACGACCGATGGAGATGATGGAATCGGCCCAATAGGAAAGCGCCACTTCCACAACGGCCCAGACTCGATATCCGCGGCATAGAGAAATCCATCGCCACTGACAAAATACGCGGCACCAGCAGAAACGGCGGGCGAAGACTCGATCTCCGTCCAAAGTCTGTCAGCGACAACCACCGTCTCTTCCTCACCGGTCAGCGCATTAAAGCGGAGCAGCGCGCTACCGTCGTAAACATAGACATCATTGCCGACAACAACTGGACAAGAATCTGTCCCGCTCCTTATTTCTGCTCGCCAACGCTCGCTCCCGGTATTTAGGTCGATCGCGAATACGTAGCCGGCACTAAACAGACCAAAGCCATCGGGATCGTACGTCGTCAGAAAAGCCGTGCCTGCGCCGATCGCTACCTCGGCTGACGACACCTCGTCTACGGGCTCAAATTGCCAGCGCACTGTGGGTGTGCCGTTCGGCCCGGGACCGGGGTGCTCGCCAGTGCGCGCGGCATTGCCACGGAACAAGGTTGTGGACGTCGCTTCCTGTGCATTCGCCCGTGATAGCGCAAACCTGGGAGTGCTTATTCACACAGCGCTGCAGATCAGGAGGCCAATGGCAAGAAGCAAACGCGTCATCAATTCACCTCCCAATCTGGCGGGCTTGCACGGTCACGCCAGGTTGGGAAACGCTACCTCCAACCACCACGCTCCGCGTATCAACGTCTCCGACATGTTCAGCCGCCAGCAATTGGAGACCTGGTTACAAGGTGCCTACTGAGTTGCCGCCAATCCAGATAGAGACACGATTCTTGTCATCAATCCGCCGACATTCGCAGTTTGCGTTATCACTTTCCACCGATGAATCCAAGACGGTGGTCGTAAAGTCTCAGTTTGACATCCGCGATTGCAATGAGTCCACCGCGGACCACAACCACACCAGGTGCGTGTATCGTGCAAAGGGCATTCGATACCAGCGTCGGGTGATAGACTTTCGGGACCGAGCGGTCTCACGCCATTGGCGGAGAGGTACCGGCCATGACGCTGCACGAACCACAATCGAGCATCGCGCAAGGGAACCCCACGCCCGACGATGGCGGCCGGGAGGGTCGGGGACGCCCACGCAAAGGCGGTCTCGGGCGTGGCCTCGGCGCGTTGATCCCCACGCTCCCCGAGAACGAGACGGGACCGGCCGCGCTCGAAGTCGATATCAACGCGATCTCACCGAATCCATACCAGCCACGCACCGCGCTGGATCAGGCCAAGCTCGAGCAGCTCGCGGAGTCGATCCGCTTGCACGGCGTCATCCAGCCGCTGGTCGTCCGGCGGGCGATGGAGCGGGACCGCTATGAGCTAATCGCCGGCGAGCGACGCTGGCGCGCGGCGCGCTTGGCCGGTCTGACGACGGTACCGGTCGTCGTCAAGGAAGCCGCGCCGCAGGCCATGCTCGAGATGGCGCTCGTCGAGAACGTGGTCCGCGCCGATCTGACTCCACTGGAGGAGGCGCTCGCCTACCGGCAGCTCATCGAAGAGTTCGGCTTGACACAGGCGAGCGTCGCCGAGCGAGTCGGCCGCTCGCGCGTGAGCGTGACCAACACGCTCCGGCTCCTCTCCGCGCCGGAGCCGGTGCAGGTGGCGCTGCAAACCGGGCAAATTACGGAAGGCCATGCCCGCGCGCTCCTTGGCCTGCCGACAGGGGCGGACCAGATCGCCATGCTCGAGCTGATCCTCGAGAAGGGGTGGAGCGTTCGGCAGACAGAGGAGGCCGTCCGGAAATGGGTGGCTGGCGCGGCGGCTCGCTCGGCGGAGAAGGAGCCCGATCCGCAGCTCGAGGCGATCGAGGAGCGATTCCAGCGCGCGCTCGGGACGCGCGTCTCCCTCAAGCGCGGCTCGCGCGGCTCGGGCGGGACGCTGACGATCCACTTCTCTTCCGACGAAGAGCTCACCAGCCTTTATGAGCGCATCGTCGGCGAAGATCTCCTCTAGCCGCCCTTACTCACACGAATCACTGGCCGGCTGAATGGTTGAGATCGCCCCGGTTCGCGCATCGACCTCGACGCGCATGCCCGCTTCATTCGGGAACCGCGAATCGACATACGTCACCACCCAAGCGGGCTCCCCGGTTGCTTGACTTTGGGAGAGTCCGAGCCGCGTCAGGTGGCGATGCTGCGGGCAGGCGCGCCGATAAGCGCTCCCGCCGGTGATCTCCGCGGCGTAGAGCGCAACGGTCGAGGCAATCGGGTAGTTCGGAAGATCGAAGCCGCGCTCGGGCAAACGAGTCCAGCCGGTCGTTTCGGTCGCGATCACGACGCCGCTCGATCGGTCAACCATCAGGCTGTAAACGGCCGCGTCGTCGCCGATATCGTCTCGTGGCGCCGCGAAGAGATAGATGATCCAACCGGACGCCGGCAGGTTCGTCGTATCCGCCTCGGCCGGATCGGTGGGCCAGTCGATCTGCAGCTGAGCGCCAAACAGCCGCGCGCCGGCCGACCACTGCCGCGCTCGTTCCAAAGCCGCCGGAAAGCCCGCCTCGATCGTCAGCGGCACATCTCGTGACAGGCTCGGATCGAGCGGCACCAAGGTTGGCCCGGTGTTCCCATCGCGGTCGTGCTGCCAAAGCCAAGCGCCAGTCAGCAGCAACGCCACCTGCGCCAAGACGAGCAGGATCAGATAGTCGCGGGCGCGCGCCCGTGGCGAGGCGATCGTGGCGGTCATGACGACGGCGGCTGGAGATTGCGAACCGTATAGGCCGGAGATCGTGCTGGCGTGCCTGGCTCGTACTCCGGCCAGGCATCGACGCCGATCGCTTCCCACCCTTCTTCCGCGAGCTCGACGCCGATCGCCTCCTGAGCGTACTGGTCGGCATGCCAGACGAGATCGTCCAGGCTCTCGAGCGGCCGCAGGACCGGCAACGTTGCCCGCCGGACGACGCGTATCCCCTCTCGTGTCTCCAAGGTGACCGTCACGTCCAGGTGCGTGGCCTCGGCGAGATCACCGGTCGGGACGACGAACGCTTCCACCCGGCCAAAACGCATGCCGTGGCTCCTCATTCAGCCGCGAGATCGCCTCACGGCGTTCATTATGGCCGCTACGCAAGCCGGCTTGGGTCAAGCCTGCCACAATTTCCCGCCTCCGAGACGGGTATACTTGATACAGAGAATGCAAACGCCTACCGCCGCAAGGCATGGGGCGGATGTTGATTGCCCCGCGGCACATTCTGCAACGCTTTCCGCGGAATTATGGAGTGTTGATGATGCAAATGGACACGATCAAGCAATTGCAAGCTATTAGGGATCGCCTCGATAAGCTCGGGGTGCGTCTTTGACTTCGCTGGGGATCAGCGCGAAATAGAGGAACTCGAGCGCCAGAGCGGAGAGCCGGGCTTTTGGGATGACATGAGCCGGGCCCAAAATGTCATGCGCCGGCTCGGAGAGCTCAAGGCTCGCATCGAAGAGTGGCAGTCGCTCAAGTCAACGACCGACGATCTGCTGGCGTTGGCCGAACTCGCGGAAGACGATCCGGCACTTATTTCCGAGATCGCTAGCGAAACGGAGTCAGTAGCGCGGCGCCTCGACGAGATGGAGTTGACGCTCGCGCTCAATGGGCCACACGACGCCAAGAACGCGATCCTGATCGTCCACTCGAGCGAAGGCGGCGTCGACGCCCAGGACTTCGCGGCGATGCTGGCGCGGATGTACCTCCGATGGGCGGAGCGGCGCGGCTTCAAGGCCGAGTTGCTCGACCAGACCGACGGCGAAGAAGCCGGTATCAAGAACGCGACGATCGAGATTCGCGGGCCCTATGCCTACGGCTACGTGAAGTCGGAAGCTGGCTCTCACCGGTTGGTACGGCTCTCGCCCTTTGATGCGAATCACCGGCGGCACACGGCCTTCGCGTTGGTCGAGGTGCTACCGGAGATCGAGTCTGACACCGAGATCGATCTCAACCCGGACGACGTGCGCGTCGACACCTTCCGCTCGTCCGGCGCCGGCGGTCAGCACGTCAATAAGACCAGCTCGGCCGTGCGACTGACGCACATCCCGACCGGCATCGTCGTTACGTGCCAGAACGAGCGCAGCCAGATCCAGAACCGCGAGACCGCTTGGAAGATCCTGCGCGCCCGCCTGCTGGAGCGCAAGATGCAGGAGGAAGCTGAGCAGATCGCCAAGCTGAAGGGCGAGCATATCGGCGCGGGATTCGGTGGGAACCGCATTCGCTCGTATGTGCTTCACCCGTACACGATGGTGACCGACCACCGGACTGATACCAGCGTCGGCGACGCCCAGGCGGTCTTGGCCGGCGAGATCGATCCGTTCATCAACGCCTACCTGCACCAGCAGCTCGGCGCGGCGAACGAGGCGGCGGTATGAGCGGCAGCCCGCGGCCGGCCGCCTCGCGCCACCTAGCGATGACGCTGCTCGCCGCGCTCCTGCTACTGGCGAGTTGGCTCCCAGTCGCCGGCCAGGCGTGGGCCGCGGCCGAAACCATCACGATCGAGCAGAGCGAGGCGACCGCCTCCTTCCCGGAGGGGATCACCTTCCGCCTCGTCGCCGAATCCCGGCGGCCGATTCAGCGCGTCGAGCTGCTGTACAACGTCGCGGACGATCCAACGCTCAATCTGCTCGTGCCTACCTTTGAGCCCGGCAGGCGCATCGAGGTCGAGGAACTGCTCAACCTCCAGATCTACTACCTCCCGGCTGGGATCGACATCAGCTATCGCTGGCGAATCGAGGACGATCGCGGCGCCGTCGTCGAAACCGAACCCGAGACGCTCCTCTGGTTAGATACGCGCTTCGACTGGCAGGCGCTGACCGCGGACGACGTCACGGTCTACTCGTACACCGGCAACGAGGCATTCAGCCGGTTGATCTTAGAGTCCGCCCAAACAACGGTCGATCGCCTCAAGGTCGAATACGGTCTGAGCGAGGTCACGCCGATCCGGATCTGGGTCTACAACTCCCGCGAAGACTTCAACGCGACCAAGCAGGCAAACGAGAAGCACTGGGCCGTCGGGACCGCCTACCCGAATTACCATGTGATCCTCGCGACGATCCCGGAGGGTAGCAAGCGAGAGGTCGGGCGGGTGATCCCGCACGAGGTCAGTCATCAGCTCCTATATCAAGCCACGAAGAACCCATTCAACAGCCCGCCGCTCTGGCTCGATGAAGGGCTCGCGGTCTACGCCCAGGACGTCGGCAACGAGGACGACTTCGCGCAGGTTCAGGACGCGGCCTCGAAAGGGCGGCTCTACTCGATCCGCGCGCTCATCTCGGACTTCCCGACTACCGGCCCCTATCAACTCGCGTACGCGGAGAGTCACAGCATCGTCGCCTTCGTGATCGAGCGCTTTGGGATCGAGAAGATGCGCGAACTGATCGCCGCCTATCGCGAGGGAGTGTCGCACGACGAGGCGCTCCGGCGGTCGCTCGGCGTCGATACGGATGAGCTGGACCGGCTCTGGAAGGAAAGCCTCGGCTACCAGGGAGACCATCCTGACGGCGTCAGCGGCTACGTCGAGACCGCGCCCTCGGAGCCCGGCGTGGGACTCGGCTTGATCGTATTGGCCGCCGCGACGCTCGCGGGCGGCCTCAGCCTCCTCATCATTCGAGCGCGCTGGCTTTGGCGTCAACAAGCCACACGGCCGGTCTGACCGCACGGCGGCAAAGACGGCTCAGGGCTCGCCTACCGCGCTCATCTCCCGCGACTTCAGCCGATATGGGCGCTACTCTCTTTGCCTACCCGATCTCGGGACAGGCTATGACGATTTCCCTCGAGACGGCGCTGACTTCTTCGGAGGGGGCAGCGATCACTGCCGAGAAGTCGGCGACAGCGGCATCAATCGTCGATTGAACGCCCGTCTCGATGGCCCCGGCTAAGCTGTCGAGAGCGTCGGAGAGGTTGATGAAGATGACGATCAAGCCATTATTGGCCGCGGCCACGAAATCAGGCGGATTGCTGAGCGCCAACTCATCGGCGAAGGTGCGAAGATCCGCCGCGGCTGCACAGAGCACGGCGGGATCAAGAGCGCCGAGATCCTCTGCACCGGCGCCAAAGACCTCCCTGTTCTCGGACACCACCGTCTGAATTCGGCTGCTCCACCCAGCCAGCCATTCGCTCTCGCCTTCGCATTCGGCCGCCTCGGTCTCCGAAGTCGCTGTGGTCTCGGAGGTCGAGTTCGCCCCCGGAGTAAAGGTCGGCGCCGGCGCCGGAGCATTGGCCGACGAGAACGACAGAGTCATGTAGATGAGCGGCCCTGGCTTCGGCTCGTGCTCCGCTTGCAACTCCTCCAGGCTTGGCTCCGGCGCTTAGGTGCTGGCGCGAATGGCGCGCACTCTCTCACCGGCCAGCATGTCGCCGGGTGTCATGTTCCACTGGATCGCAAACCACGAATCCGGCATGCCATCGCCGTCGAAATCGAGTCCGACCTCCATCAAACCCGTCTCGACCGAGAGGAGTTCCGGCGCCCACGGCTCCACGACGTATGGTCCATACGTTGCTCCCTGCGGGAGAAGCGTCCGCTGCAAGCTCACCGTCAGCGGTCCGGCCGGCACGTTAGCCCAGTCGTCTTCGTCGATCAGACCCAATTGCTGGTACCTAACCGCGTCGTCCTCTACGGCCTGGGGCTCTCCTGCCGGCGCGTCAGTGGTCACGATCAACACGGAGATGAGTGTTGCCGTTCGTTGACCCGCGTTGCGGATATGCAGAGCCACGTCGGTCGGGAAGACGACGACGTCGCCAGCGGTCAGCGTCACTGGTTCTCCATCCGGGACCGGCTCGAGTGGACCAGTGGTCTCACCTAGAGGTGTGTGGGCGAGCAGGAGCGGGCCGTCCACGTGTAGCCCGATCGTGCCTGCCAGAACGTACGAGACGCTTATGCCCACGGCGGCAGTGTCGGCGAACACGGACGCGGTGTTGACACCGAAGGCGTAGGCGCCGGCCGGAATGGCCATTCGAGCCCCAACGTCCCAGACCCCCGGTACCAGATCACGGACGTTGTGCCGGTCGGTATCCAATCCTCAGGAAGCGTCACGCTGAAAAGCGGCTGGATCGTCGCCTCGCCAGGGCCAGGAGTGGCCTCCTGAGCTTGCGCCGCGCCGATCTGGGCGAGCTGCACGAGGCCCAGGACCAACACGGCGAGTCGGCGACCAGTGCTATGCATTGCGTGCTCCTTACTATGCCCGCGTGCGCATCGGGGGCGGATTCGAAGACGCCGTCCGACTACAGCGCGATCACCTCGAATCGGCGGACTTCGAGCGGCACCCAGGCGTCGAGCAAGCCAACCCGCCCGCCGGCGCCGGCGCGCAACCGTTCATCCGTCACCTCGATGACGACTGAGCGATCGATGGAGAATCGGGCGATGTTGCCCTGGATCTCGACGCGGTAGGTATGCCAGTTCTCACCGGGATCGAACGAGGCCGTGCCCAGGATCTCGTGCCGAACGACAACGTCGCGCTCCCGTCGTCTGTCCGGATGACAGCGCGCACGTCGGTCGCCTGATCGCCGCCACGAACGACCAGGCCAATGCGGCCGTCCGAAATCGTCGCCGGGCCGGTCACCCGCATTTCAGCCTCGACGGCGTGGTCGACCGTCGCCCCCAGGTCGGGCGGAGCGAAGATGACCGATTCTCCGTTGCCGGCATTGATCAGCAGGCCGGCGTCGGGCCGCCACTCGTCAGCACACGCCGCGAAGCCAGTGCTCGCGTCCGCGCGGTAAATCACCGAGCCCGGTTCGGCTGGCTCGGTGAGTGGGGTGGGCTCGTCGAAAATTGGCCAGGAAACGCCGGATCGTTCTCCGAGCTGCCACGGCGAAGCAACGGCCGCGTCCTCAGTCTCGACCGGCGCAATCGTCAACGACAAGAAGCTCAGCGCCTCGGAGCCTGCCTGTATCGAGCGCGTCCCCTGATCCCGGTATGGGAGTGGCACCACGCCGCCCGGCTCGACGAAGACCGGGCCGAGATAGGTTCCGTCCGGCAGGTAGTCGCGAACCTCCGTTGTCCCGGATTCAACGACGAGCAGTTCTGGCGAGGACGGCGACACGGGGTACGGCGGGAGGGCGGAGCCAGCTGGTAGGACCGTGCGCCGCAGCGAGATGGCGAGCGATCCGACTGGCACCTCTTCCCAATCCTGGTATCCAATCAATCCCAATTGCTCGAAGCCGACACCGTCAAACGCGTGAGTCGGCTCGGCGCGGCGTTCCGTCACTCGCCCGGCGCGAACCTGGCGCGGGCGATGGGACATTCGCCGCGTAGCCGCCGTCGGCTTTGAAGGAGCACGGCCTCGCACGGTCACCGGTGACGAGCCGTATCGCCGGCTGATCGCCAGCGCAAATTGCGCCACCTAAGCATGCGGACGCCGAACCGCATTTTCGTCTTGACGATCGTGCTAGACTCAAGCAACGGCGTGGCAAAGCGCCCAATTTTGTAATCGGCCCTGTGCTTCCGGGATGAAGTCATGGAAACGACGCCTCGCCGGGCACGCATACTCGATCCGGCGGCGATCGAGCGCAAGCTGGCGCTGAACACCTACAACGTCGACCGGAGTCGCGCGCACATCCGGATCATCGATCGGGACGTCTGTCTGCGCTGCGCGCGCCAGCAGTGCATCAATTGCTGCCCGGCAAATTGCTACTCGCCCCAGGAAGACGGGCGCGTCCTGTTTTCCTACGAGGGGTGCGTCGAGTGCGGCACTTGTCGCATCGTTTGCCACGAGTTCCAGAACATCGAGTGGACCTACCCGCGCGGCGGTTACGGCATACAGTACCGGCACGGCTAATCTCGCGAGGCGCCAATCACTCCAAGCGCCGCGCATGATCGTGTGGAAGCGCGATGTACTGGCTGAAAAAGCACGTCCTGGTCTGCACTTCGTCGCATTGTTCCCAGAAGGGCGCGAACGACGTCCTTAGCCGTCTCCGGCTCGAAATCGTCCGCCGCAAACTCGACGCGGAGATCCTCATCAACAATTGCGGGACCGTCGATCTGTGCGACATCGGGCCGAACGTCATCGTCTATCCGGACAACATCATCTACCGGGGCGTGACGGTCAAGGACATACCAGACATCCTTACCCATCTCACTGGTGGCCCGGTCGTTGAGCGCCTAGTCCTCGACCCGCATTCGCCAGATGAGGAGGCCCGGCGCGCTTTCTACCGGGACGCGGTGACGCCTGAACCGACTCGCCCCGCGTCTGAGTTCGCGGATCTGGCGGCGAAGCATGGCCTCGATGAGGCTTGGATCACCGAGCAGCAGCGCCGGGGCTTCATCGCCCGGAAGCCCGATCCGGAAGGCGGCGAGGAACGCATCAGCGTGACGTCCAAAGCGCGCAAGCGCTACGGCGTCTGACGCGAAGCCCCACGGCAGGAGGGTTATGGCGGCCGCGGTCGATCGTGATAGCCGGGATACCGCCGAAGACCAATCGGCTGGTGAGGAGACGAAATCCACTCGACGCCGGGAGATCGATCTCCGGTTCGTCCGGGTGACCCCTATCTTTCTCATTCGATTCGCGATAGCCACCGTCCTGGTGGCGGCCTCAATCCTCATCGACCGGCCGGCCTTCGCGTGGGGCGTGCTCGTCCTCTTCGCCGTGCTCGCGGTTCCGTTGGGACGGGCGCGATCGTTTCTCTTCTCCTTCGTTCCATACGCGACCGTTTGGTTCGGCTTCACCGCGCTGAGGGCGCTCGCGGATGAGACGATCCTTGCCCAGACGCTGAGCCGGCGCGTGCCGGAGTTCGAGCGGTGGCTCTTCGGCGGGCAGCTGCCGACGATCCGCCTCCAGGATCGCTTCTTCGGCCAGTACAGCCCGCCGTATCACCTGCACTGGTACGACTACTTCTGCACGGCCATCCACTGGTCGTACTTCATCATCCCGCACGTCGCCGCCGTACTGATCTGGCACCGCAATCCGCGACTTTTCCGGCATTTCCTAGGCGCGATGACGATCATGCTCGGCGTCGGGCTCGCGATCTACTTCATCATCCCGACACGACCGCCTTGGAACGCGCCGGAGCAACTGGAGAGTCCGTCCGCTCCGAACGCGTACCGCATCATGACACTCGTCGGCGAGCAGCTTGGCGGCGGGGTCTACCGAGCCAGTTACCGGGTGATCGGTGAATCCAACCCGTGGGCGGCGATGCCGTCCATCCACATGGCATTTACGTTCTTGCTCGTCTTCCCGGCGTTCTACTTCGGGAAGAAGTGGGGGTACCTCGCCGTCATCTACTCGGCGCTGATGGGGTACTCCCTGGTCTATTTGGGCGAACATTATGTCGTGGACGTCGTCGTCGGGATGCTGATCACCGCCTACGGATGGTACGCGGCCAGGACGTGGCTGCATCGGATCTCGCCGGTCGTGTTGCCGCACATCCCCGGCCTCTCCAATCGTCAAGCCGTCACGGGCGCCGCCAGTTCGCCGCCGACCTAGGGACGACTCCTCGGGTCCTGCGTCGCCGCCGTGGTGGCAGCGATCCCGACCCCAGCATGTGCCCACTCCGACTCGACGACGCGATGCCCAGTCGCTTCGGCGGCGCCCCGCTCCACCGGCTTGCCCGCTGACAGCCACTCAGCGGTGCCCCCGGCAATCGTTGCCACCCGCTCGAATCCGGCTTGGCGAAGGAATTGGCTGGCCCGCAGCGAGCGGTAGCCGGATTGGCAGATCACGAAGATCGGACGGTCCCGCGGCAGCTCATCCAATCGGCTCGCCAGGTCCGCCTGTGGGATGTTGATCGCCCCGGGCACGTGGCCCGCCGCGTACTCCACGGGCTCCCGCACGTCGACCAGCACCCCCTCGGGCTGACGCTCAGCCAGGTCACCGAGGCTCATCTCGTCAACCGGCCCGAGCGTCGTCAACATCGCCCATTCGGCGTTAGCGAGACCACGATTCGTCGCCTCGATCGAGGTCATGTTCAGCGGACGTGCCGGCACGCCATTCGTCAGCTCCGAGATGAACTCCTCTCGGCCGAGACGCACCAACGGGTTGAACAGCCGCTCGAATCCGATCGTCGTGCTCGGCCGGCCGCACATTCCCTTGCCGCACGGCCCCTCGAAGTGGCCCGGGAAGACGGCGACCCAATCCGGCAAGCGGAGGAGCCGGCCGACGCTCTCGTACTGCACGGCGGCATCGCCACCGCCGAAATCCGGCCGCCCCACGTCGCCGACCAGCAGGGAGTCGCCGGTCAGCACCATTGAGGGTTCCGGGCTGCGCTCGGGATTGACGATCAGGATCGAGATCAGCTCCGGACGATGACCCGGCGTGTGCAAGATGCGCAGCCGAAGTTGACCGAGCGGTAGCTCTTCTCCGTCACGCACGCCTCGAAACGGATAGGACACGCGCGCGGACTCGTGCAGACAAAGCTCGGCCCCGTATTTCCCAGCGAGCAAGCGGCCACCAGAGACGTGATCGGCGTGGACGTGGGTGTCGAGGACGTACCGCAGGCGGAACTTGCGCTCGGCGAGCAGCTCTTCATATGGCTCGATCACGATCGCCGGATCGATCACCGCCGCTTCGCCCGTCATCCGCGAGGCGACGAGATACGAGGCACATCCGCAGCGCTCGTCGAGGAACTGTTTGAAGTACATGGTCCGTTGCCTCCCCACGCGAGCGCCGTCCGCTCCCGTCGCCGCGCGCCGGCGCGCGAAGGTTGAGCGGTCCGGCGGATCAACGTGACCGACAATTGCCGAGACTGACCGGTTCGATTGGTGGGCGCCACCCGCCAATACGTTGAGAAATCCATCCCATCCTATCACAGGCGCATGGTGACACGGTCCGACGCTCGCGGGAACAACGCCGAGTTCGTCCGCTCAGTGAAAGATCGTCCTGGACAGGCCTGGTAGATGCGCCGACGCCCGGTGAGGCTGGCACCGGGCGTCAACTTCCATCCAGGAGGGAAGGGGTTGTTCGCGGCCTGGCAAGCCGCGATGGGATGGTATCCACATCGTACAGTTGGCAAGCGGTCCGGCGTGAGCCACGTTCGTATACCGGTGACGCTGCTTGCGGATAACGCACCCCGAAAATCTCCGCTGATCACTACCGATGGACTTTGACACCGTCCATCGTGCAGCGTTGACTTCTTGAAGGGCGAAGCTTGGCTGGCGGATGCCGGTGCGCTTCCCTTCACCCGAGCGTGAGACGCGGTACCATCTGCGTGCGCCCCGGCGACCCGTCACGCCGGTCTGCGGAGAGGAGACCACCATGTGCGGACGATACGTGCTTCGCGCGCCCGAGGACCTTTCGGAGCGCTTTCGGCTCCGGCAGCTCACCCTACCCGTGCAGCCGGTGTACAACGCCGCGCCGTCGCAACTCCTGCCGGTCATCATCGAGAACGAGGACGGCGACCGGGAGGCCCGCCTGATGCGCTGGGGCCTCGTCCCGCGCTGGAGCAAGCCCGGTCAGCGATCCGTCGCGCCGATCAACGCGCGCGCCGAGACGCTCCTCGAGCGTCCCATGTTTCGCTCGCTGGTGAGCCGGCGGCGGTGCTTGGTGCCAATCAGCGGCTTCTACGAGTGGCGGCAGCGGAACGGAAGCAAGCAGCCCTATTTCATCACCGTCAAGGACGAGCCCCTCTTCGCACTCGCGGGACTCTACGACGAGGGGACGGATCAGTCGGGTCAGCCGATCGCGTCCTACACGATCATCACGACCGAGCCGAACCCGCTGATGGCCACGCTCCACAACCGGATGCCGGCCGTCCTGCGGCAAGAGGACGAGGATGAGTGGCTCAGTCGCGAGGTGACGGATGGGAATTTCGTCCAGCACCTACTCCAACCGTATCCCGCGGAGAGAATGATCGCCTGGCCGGTCAGCCTCGCGGTCAACAACGTGCAGAACGACAATCCCTCGCTGATCGAGCCGGTCGGCGAGCCGCTCGAGGGCGCCGACGATTGAGCCGCCGATAGGAACGCGCATGTTCGGTGACCGCGACAATCTGATCGGCCTCCTCTTCCTAGCGCTTTGCGCGGTCGTCGCCGGCGCGCTGATCTGGGAAATCGTCACCGGCAACCGATTCCGGTATTCCGGCCCGACCTGGCTCGTCTGGGTCTTGGCGATCATCGTGATCGGCGGCAGCATATATGGGTTGATACGTGGCGGCGCGGGACGCAGCTGGCCCAACCCCCAAGCCGGCCGCCGCCCCTGGTGGCGCCGCCTCTTCCAGCGAGACAGCGACGACCCGCGCATCTAGCTACGCAACGACGAGGCGCGGGCCGCGAGGGAGGAACAACCGCCGATGACGAGCGCACTGGGCGAACGGCTCTTCAACGCCATTCAAACGCGACTGACACGCCGCAGCCTGCTGATCGGATTCGGCGCCGCCGGAGGCGGGGTAGCGATCGCCTCCCGGCACCTCCACTTGTCCGCCCAGCCAGTGGCGTCCGTGCAGGAGGCACTCGCGTCTTTGGCGACGCTCGAGGCGTTGCAAACCACCCTCATGGGGGTGGCCCGCGATCGCGGCGACCGAATGAATCTCAACAGCGACCACGTTCGGTTCCTGCGCGCGGCCCAGTGCGAAGACGAGGCGCATTACAACCACCTCATCGTTGAGGGAGCCAAGGCGACGACGACTCGCTTCACTCTTCGCGGCCGGCTCTTCGGCAATCGAACCTCGTTCTTCGAAACGCTAGCAATGGTCAAGGAGATCGCGGTCGCCGCCCACATGGTGGCCGCGCGTGAGCTCGCGACGGCTGGCGAGTATCGCTTGGTGGAGATCGTGTATCAGACCGGCGCCATCGAGTCGCAGCATCTCGCGATCGCGCGCTTGTACGCTGGTGAACGCCTGCCGACGGATCGAGCGTTCCCGCGCCGGCAATTCGGTTCGACCGCCGAGGTAATCCCGGCTCTCATTGAGGGCGGCTTCATCGACGGGATCGGTGGGAAATACGACTTCCCCGGGCCGGTAAGCATCAATTGTCGCGGCGTCTTCGGTCTCGTCGTCGAGACGGACGAGGATCAGGCAACGCCCATCGCCGCCACTCCCGCCGCGGCTACGCCGGTGGCGTCGCCAGTCATGGGAAGTCCCGCGGCATCGCCTTCGCCCGGCGAATCCGCGACACCCATCTCTGGCACGCCGACGACCTAGCCCCCCCGATTGCTCGGAACAGATGCCAACGGAACGTGTGGCGATCTCCACGCGAACCATGACTGTTTGACTGTTGTGGGAAGCGTGGCTCGACTCTAAACTCTGATAAGCGAGCAGCTCGCGGCTTCCTCGACCGCGCACATCCCGCAGCCAAGTGCACGTCGTCAGCGAGAGCGTAGCTGACCGCCACTCGGAACGCGCGCTAGGGGTCTTCCGCGCACATCGCCTCGGGAGCAAGGATGTCGGAGACGAGCGACGAACAGTTCGAGGACAGCGGGGATCAGCCGGCAGAGTTCGGAGACGCTGAGGAGCAAGATTCGGCAAGCCGCGTCCGGCGACGCCTCGCGGCCTCGTTTGGCGATCGGCCGCTCATGGTCTACCTGGTTCTGTTTGCCGGCGCGGCCGTCCTCCTCATCCTCCTGGTCATCGTCTGGATGACGGCGACGGGCGGCGACGACGACACGCGCCCGACCTGCTTCAACATCCCGGTGAACGAGGCCGAGGAGCTGATCATGGCCGGAAGCGTCGAGCGCGCCGAGGTAACGCTCGACGAGGATCAGCCCCTCACTGGTCTGACCAAGGTCGTCCTCTACCTGCAGGATGGCCAGTGCCGCGAACTGCCAGAGGGCGCGGATTACCGCGGCGACCTCTATCACATCCTGGGCGTGATCTCGGTTTACAACGAGGCAGCCGACCGCCCGATCCGGGTGCGGTACCTGCGCCAGCCGGTCCCGCCGGCGCTGCTAGCGACCTCCACCCCGACGCCGACGGTGACGCCAACGCCGACCGTGACGCCGGAACCGAGCCCGACGCCGACTTCAGCGCCTGCCAGCCCCGAGCCGGCCGAGCCGCCGACCGCTACGCCCACTCCGTCGCCACGGCCGACGCAAGCGCCGTCGCCGAGTCCGGAACGCACTGTCGGCGCCTCGCCGGCATCGCAATAACGCGGGAAGCGCCGGTAGCCGTCGCGTGCTAGCTAGCTTGTTCGCCTAGCTGCTGCGCGCCTCCCACCGGAAGAAGCGAACGGCGACCGCGAGACAGACCACGAGCGTCGCTAAGAGGATCAGCAGGTCGAGCCAGATCGCGTCCAGGCCCTGGCCGCGAGTCATCGGCTCTCGCAGCGCATCGACGAGATAGCTCAGCGGCAACACCTTGGAGATCGGGCGTAGCCACGCCGGCGCGCTGTCTAAGCTGAAGAAGACGCCAGAGAGGAAGAGCATCGGGAAGGTGATCAAGTTCGAGTAGCTCGCCGCGACTTCGACGTTGCGCGAGACCGCGGCGATAGCGAAGCCGATCGCCAAGAACGCCAACGCGCCGATCAGGATAGCGATCAGAATGAGCAGCAGGTTGCCGCGAATCTTGAGCCCAAAAAGCACTTTCGCCAGGCCGACCAAGATCAACGCTTGGGCGACGGCGACGATCACCTGCGACACCACCCGCGCGGTGATGAAGCTCGTCAGCGGGAACGGCGTCACCTTGATGCGCCGCAAAATCCCCCGCTCGCGGTACGCGACGAAGGCCGTGGACAACCCGATGACGCCCGAGTTCATCAGTGCCATCGCGAGCACGCCGGGCACGAAGAAGTCAATGAACGAGATGTCCTCGCCGGCTACCGGCGTCTGGGCGATCTGCAGCGGGTCCTCCTCTTGCGCGACAGTGAGGAGGATTTGACGTACGACACCGACCGCCACTTGCGCGTTCGGCCCATCCGTCTCGTCGTAGTAAAGCTCGACTGGCGGCTGGCCCTGCTCCGGCTGACTGCCGAAGACGATGACGACGTCACGATCGCCGTCGCGCAGCGCCTGGAGCTCCGACTCGACCGGCCCGGTCTTCACCGTGATGGCATCGGTCTGCTCCATCGCCTGCACCGTGGCATCGCGCAGCGCGGGCGATTCGCCGGTGATGCCGACGGTGATATTGATGCCCTCGTTGCCGCCAAATACGACGCCAAAGATGATGATGAAGAGCGCGGGAAAGACGAGATTCCAGAAGAGCGCCGCCCGGTTACGCACGGCCATCTTCAGGTTGGCCTTGATCATCACGAGCAGGGGCCGCATTACCAACCTCTCCGCTGCTTGAAAGTTGCGATCACCGGCGCCGGAGCCGCTTGGCCGGAGCGGGCTGTTCAGCTTCGGCCGTCTCTTCGTTTTCGTACTGCCGCCCGGTCAGCGCAAGGAAGACATCCTCGAGTGACGGCTGCGCGCTCCGCAGATCAGCTAGCGTGACGCCCGCCCGCGACGCCAGGTCCAGAAGCGCGACGAGCGACTGCTGGACATCCCGCGTGCGCAATTCGAGCTGGCTATCGCGGCTCGTGCTATCGGTGACTCCTGGCAGGGCGCGCAGGGCATGCGCTGGCAGACTGCCTCCGACGAAGGACGCCTGGATCGTGGCTGCCGTGCCGAGGCTACGGATCAGTCCCTGCGGCGTGTCGCAAGCGATGATGCGCCCCCGATCCATGATCGCGACGCGGTCGCACAGTACCTCCGCCTCTTCCATGTGGTGCGTGGTCAGCACGACGGTAGTGCCGGAGGCGCGGACGTCGCGGATCGTCTGCCACAGGTCGCGGCGCGCGGCCGGATCCAGCCCGGTCGTCGGCTCGTCGAGGAAGGCGACACGCGGTTGATTGACGAGCGCCAGGGCGATCGAGAGGCGCTGCCGCTGGCCACCGGATAGCTCGTCCACCCGGGCGGACCGCTTCTCCCGCAAGCCGACCATATCGAGGAGCGCATTGACGCGCTCGGGCGAGCCGTCTACGTTGTAGAGCCCGGCGAAGAGCTCGATCAGCTCGGCGGCGGTCAGGTAGTCGAACAGCGCCGTCGTCTGGAGCTGAACGCCGATGACTCGGCGCACCTGCTCCGATTGGGAAATCGCATCGAAGCCGGCCACGCGGATCTCGCCGGCATCCGGCTGGCGCAGCCCCTCGATCATTTCCAGCGTCGTCGTCTTGCCGGCGCCGTTCGGCCCGAGGATGCCGAAAATCTCGCCCTCGGCGACGGACAAATCAATGCCGTCGACCGCGACGAAGTTCCCGTAGCGCTTGACGAGTCCGGCTACCTCGATGACCGGCGGCGCGGAAGGCGATGCGTCAGGCGCTGCTTGAGGAAGCTCAGAGACCACGTGCGAAGACTCTCCACGGCCAGACGAGGCCAGTGTGGCGGTTTTCCGACGCAACTATACGACCGCGTACGGTCCACGGCCAAATGATCGGACCCACGATGCCACACCACGGCACTGGTGTTTGGCCGTGCCGCGAGTCTAGCGGCGCTCAATTGCAGGTGGGCTCACATCCGCTTTCAGACGGGGCATTGGCGTTGGCTTACCCCACGCAATCATGATGTCCAGCGAGTGACGACTTCGCCATCTTGCGGCGAAATGGCAGAAATACCCACGACAATAGAATTTTCGCCTATTCGTTCTCATCACATTGGCAAGTCGCCATGATAGAATCTCTTTGCGATCCAAAGCGATCTGTCCGAAAAGGAAGGAATAGGGCACGCCGGGCGCTCCCCACTGAACCCTTGCCAGGCGACTTGGCTTTCTCCTTCCCAGTGTTTCCGCCCCAAGAGAGTGGAGTCAATGTCCAGCCTGACGACAGCCCTAACATGCCGCATTTGCGGCTTCACACTCACGCCCGGCGACCGGTTCTGCCCCTCGTGCGGCTCACCCAACGCGGCCATAGCGTCACATCCGGAGAACGAGACTCGGCCATTCGAGTATTCGCAGCAACCGCAGCATCAATTCGGCTTTCCGCAATTCTCCGGAGCGGTGACGGGGCCAACACCAGCGTCCATCAACGTGAACGTATCCACGACTCCGGTCATCATCCGAGACACGGGCACCAAGCAATATCCGTTTATCGTCCGCGCCGTCTGGTACTTGTCAATTGGCTGGTGGCTTACTGCTTGGATGATCGGCTTCGCCTACGCCTTCGCCATCACCGTGATCGGTCTTCCGCTCACATTTTGGCTCCTCAACCGCGTCCCCTGGGCACTGACGCTGCTCCAACGCACAGAGAATCTGGACGTGATCTCCCAAGGCCAAGCAATCGTCATTGGACGCACTGGCGTGGAGCAACGGCCTTGGTGGATTCGTGCGCCGTACTTCCTCTTCATCGGGCTTTGGCTTGGCGCCGTCTGGCTAGTGGCAGCATGGCTGGCGAGCGTGACAGTCCTCCTGCTGCCACTCGGGCTGTGGATGTTCAATCGCACGAGCGCGGTCATCACACTGCAGCGCAATTGAGCTGACCTTCCGGCATCGTTTGGGGTTTACGAGAGCGGTAACGAGTCTCGATCAACATGGAGTAGGGCGCAGCGCCAGTTTTCTGATGCTGAGTGGCTCATCCCTGAGGTTGGGTCGGGTACGGGACCGAGCCTCCTGCGACAACGAAGGACGGCCACCCAATGTCGGTGGCCGTCGCCATGGACTTGATTTCTGTTGCTGACTACCTAAGCCAAGCCTCGCGTACGGGGCTCTTCGTTTCCCGCACGCGAGGCAGCGACACCTGCTTGTTACTGGCTCAGGGACTTGATGTACTCGATGAGATCCGCGATCTGCTGATCGGTCAGGGTCGCGAACGGCGGCATCGCCGGCGGATACCCCTTCACGATCTGCGACGTGGGATCGACGATCGACTGGCGGATGTACGCCTCGTCCGCGATGACCGTCTCGCCGCTCTCCAGCTCGCGCTCGCTGCCATACAGCCCCAGCCAGGTCGGACCGACCAGCTGCGAGCCGTCCGTGGAGTGGCAGCCAAGGCACTGCGCCGCGAGCTGCCGGCCTCGCTCAACATCACCGACGACGCCACCGTCGCCTTCATCGGGCGCGGCCGGCGTCTCGGCAGGTGCTTCAGGCGAGGCGCCAGGAGACGCGACTGGAGATGCCACAGGAGATGTTGCGGGAGATGCGACCGGCGACCCATCTGCCGGCACTTCCGGTGACGGAGCGGGTGGCGCTCCCTCGGCGGTCGGCGATGCTCCCGGCGCGCCCTCGACCGGTATCCGCGTTACTGTCGGCTCGACCTCGTCGTCTGGTTCGCCACACGCGCCGAGTATGGCGACCGCCACAATCGTAATGAGGAGCATTCCCCTCCTGATCACCGAGCGTCCCCTCCCCACAGGTTGCAGAGGATCAATCAGCCCATCGTCCGCGCTATTCTCCAATGCTCCAGCATCTCCTGCCAAGTCATAACGCGTCCTCCCTGCTCGTTCGCCAAGCGATCGGCGGCATCGCGCTCTGCCACCGCGACCACGCCCGTTCCCATCGGCGTCATGAAGTCGTCCACAACGTAGAATGCGGTGGTTCCGTCGATCCATTCCCGGCTCTCGTAATCGTGCACCCAGACGCGGCGTTCGCCGAGCCCCTCTTCCTGTACCTGGGCGATCAGCTCGCCGGTATCGTCGAAGAGCGAGGCTTCCCCGTCCTTGTCGACGAGCCCGCCGGCGTGCCGCTCTTCTGAAATGATCATGCGGCACCGAGCGCAAACATCTTTGCCGTAGGAGATTTTCGGCGGATCGTTCGCGCTGGCTCGCTTGCGGCAGCCAGTCAAGAGTAGTGAAGTCATGCCGATTATCAGCATGCGCCGCGTGATCATCGCACGTCCGTCCGTGTGAAGAGCCGGTAACCGACCGGCAGCGGCGCCAGCACCCAGAGCGCCAGCACCCCGAGGAGCGTCGGGACGAGCGCGCGGCCGAATCGCTCCATCGCGTAGGCGCCAGCCGGTCCGAGCACGTCGAGCGAGGCCTGGAGCTGGTCGACGCTGAGCAGCTTGTAGACATCGAGCGGATTGAGGAGCGTCAGCGTCAGCAGCGTCTCCGGACTGAGGTCCATGACCATCGCGCTTCCCATGAGACCGAGATCGCCGACGATCACGAACGCGAGCCAGAGCGTGATGGCAATGCCGAGCGCGGCCGACATCTGCGCTGTGAAGCTCGAGATGAGGTATCCGAGGCTGAGCGCGCCGAGGCCGAGCAGAAGCGTCAACGCCACCAGCAAGGCGAAGTCGCCGACGCCAGCCGAGCCACCCCGGATCGCCAAGACAGTTCCGGCGCAGCCGAACCCGAGCAGAAGCGTCACGACCAAGGACAACGCCGCGCCAAGATACTTGCCGAGAAAGACTTCCGCCGCGGAGACGGGTTGCGCGAGCAGATACTCCAGGCTCTGGTCCTGGCGCTCACCGACGAGCGATTGCGCGCCGACGGTCAATCCGATCAGCGGGACCATCAGCAGCATCAGGTTGAGCAGCCCCGCCGACGTCCGACCGAAGCCCGGCTCGCCGGTCAGCGGCGATCCACCCATCGCGACGATCGAGAACCCCACGCTGAGGACCGCGAAGAGCACGGCATAGAGCACGAACCACTTGCTGCGCACGGCGGCCCGCGCCTCTCTGGCCGCAATCGCGGCGACAATCGTCCCGTCCATCACAGCCGCTCCATTTCGAAGTCGTCAATCTCGATGCCTTGCCGTGCCAGGTGGCTGATGACTCGCGCCTTCTCCCGGACGGGGATTTGCACGGTCAAGACGTGACCGCTTCCCGTCGCCTCGTAACCAAGGCCAACCAGCGTCTCGACCGCCTCGCGGAGATGCCCGTTCTTGAGCGCCACGACCAGGTTGGCCGCGCCGAGCGCTTCCCGGAACTGCGCCGGCGTCGCGTCGCGTTGCACCTTGCCGCGCTCGATCATCAAGATCCGCTGCGCCAGCGCGAGCACGTCGTCCGGGCGGTGGGAGGAGAAGAGGATCGTCAAGCCTTCGCGGTTGAGCCCGCTCAGCAGATCGAGCAATTCTGCGCGGCCTCGGGCATCGAGGTTCGCGGTCGGCTCGTCTAGCAGGAGGATGCGTGGCGAGCCGATGAGCGCGAGCGCCAGCGCCAGGCGCTGCTTCATGCCGCCGGAGAGCGCTGAAATTGCTTTGTCCCGCTGGTCGGCAATGCCGAGGGAAGCGAGCCGCTCCATCGCGGCGTCCCGCTCCGTCCGCTTCAGCGCGGCAACGAAGGAGACCATCTCGCCAACGGTCATCGGGGAGACCGGCAAGCTCTGCGGCACGTAGCCGATAGCGCGGCGCACTGCCCGGCCGTCCCGTCGTGGATCGTGCCCCTCGACGCGTATCTCGCCGGTATAGCGCGCCAGGCCGAGGATGCAGCGCAGGATCGTCGTCTTGCCGGCCCCGTTCGGTCCCCAGAGCGCGACCGCCTCGCCGGGCCCGATGTCGAAGCTGACGCCGGAGAGCGCGGCGACCGAGCCGTACCGTTTCGTCACGTCGCGCGCCAGGAGCGCACTCCCGTTCGTCTCCGTATCTTCTCGCCGTGGCTCCATCGTCTACCCTCCCAGCGCGTAAGCCGGCCGCGAGCCACGCTTCGCCGTCGAGAACACAGGCCGCAGCCGCAGAACGACCGCCAGGCTCGCGATGAGCGCCAACGAGCTGGCAACGCCGAGCGCCAGCCGAGAGCCAGTTGGAGCGGCGGCGACCGGCGGCAGGTACGGTGACCGCGGCGCCTGCATCAACGGCGCCGGATCCTCGAACTTCGTCTCCGGGCGAACTTCCGGGAACGCTTTCGCGGCGAAGTCCAGCGCCAGCGCGGCCGGGCTGAATTGGAAGAGGCGCAGCACGGGCCGCTCGTCCATCAACGACTCGAAGAGTCGCTGCGATCGGTATGGCCGGTCGCCCACGCCATCGCCGTCGGCGTCGTAGCCGGCGTAGTCGCTCCAGTAATTGCCCCGGCCGTCTACAGCCCAGGTCAGGTCTCGTAACTGCCCGCGGCCAAGGACCGAGACATGCTCGGTGTTGTCGATGAAGGAATTCTCAGTGAAGATGTTATGTCGAACTGAGGGAGTCAGGCCGATCCCGATATCGTTGAACGCGAAGACGTTGCCGCGCCAAAGATTCTCGACACCGGGCTGAACCGGCGATGTGTCGACCTGCGCGCCGATTTGATTGGCGACAAAGCGATTCCCCTCCACGACCGCGTTGTCGACGTCCTTGAAGCCGAGACCGCCACCGCTCGGACCGTGATTGTTCGAAAGGGAATTGCCGACGATCGTGATGTCGCGCCCGTACATGACGTAGAGACCGATCGAGTTCTCGTCCAGCGAGTTCCCCTCGATGCGGATGCCGTTGCTGAACATCAGGTGGAGGCCATAGCGGTTCCGGTCGAAATCGTTGCCCCGGACCGTCCCGCCGTTCGCGTACCAGAGGATGACGTCACGGCCGTCTTGGGCGACGTTGTTCTCGATCAGCGTGTCGTTGCTGTACCAAACCTTGATCCCGTCGCCGCGCATCGCGACGTCGACCTGCTTGGCGAGGATCACGTTGTCGCGGACGATGCTGCCGTGCGCTTGCTTGAGATAAATGCCGAAGAGCGCATCCTCGATGCGGTTGCCGGTGATCACTGCCCGGCCGCCATCGAAGACGATCGCCGCGTCCTCCCGGTCGTGGTTGCTGCCGGTCGCGCGGAACGTGAACCCTTCGATTGCCACTTCAGCGCCGCGCACCTGCAGGAGCGTTCCGCTCCCGCCGCCGTCGATCACCGGCCCATCAATGCCGACAAGCGTCACCGGCTTCTCGATCACCAGACCGCCGGGATAGACGCCACCGTGCACTTCGACCCGAGCGCCGGCCGGCGCGGAGGCGATCGCCTCGGCGAGAGACGAGATTTCGCAGGTCGGGCAGACCGTCATCGTCTCCGTCTCGGCTGCGGCGAGCGAGAGCGGCGCTCCTCCAACCGTCACCAGGGCGGCAACAGCGATGGCGATCGCTCTCCCGAACCGGCCGAACGCGCTAGCGCGCCGCATCTCTGCTTCTCCGCCCGAGCAGCATCACCACGAGGACGATCACGGCGGCAGCGACGGCCAGCCAGAAGCCAGGCTCGAAGCTTGCCTTGGTGCTGAACTGCCCGATGATGCCCGTGCCATAAAGGCGCGGAGTGAACTCCTTGATCGAGCTGCTCAGCGGAGCGTGCGGATCGAGGGAGTGGCCAGCGTAATACAGCCAGGCGAAGAGATCGGCGACGAAGACCACCGGGTAGATGACCATCGGCACGCGAGCCAGCGTCCGCCACCGGCCCCGCAGCCAGAACGAGGCGATCGCCATAGCCGCAAGCACCGGAATCGCGAAGCGCGAGATCTTGCGCTCGATCGTCGCCGCGTCGGTGAGCGGGATCATGCCGATGTAGTGGTTGAGATTGTCCACCTCACGCACGTTCCGCAGCGGCTCCATCTTGTAGACGTAGACATCGATCGTCAGGCCTTGCGGATACTGGGGAGCGTGGAGTGTCAGGTGCCAATACGGCAGCGCGATCGAGACGATCAGCAGCGCGGCTGCCAGGGAGAGCAACGGCAACTCGAGATGGCGCCAGCGCAGTCTCGCGAGGGAAATCGCGGAAGCGCGACGAGCGGGAGCGGCGCTGCTCGCGGCGGCACTCGGCTGAGGCGTGGCAACCATGGCGACCTCCTAAACCTCATCGTTACGGACGGATTGACGCTTCATCGTCCTCGTCCTTGCGTCGCAGGGTAGTCAGGGGGGCGTAAAGGGGTCGTGCCATCGGGCTTGCGGCCGTCACAGTTTCGTTGCAAGAGATTGCGGGCGAGACGAACGAGGCGCGACCTCATGAAAGAGCGGCCGGGATCCCGGTGGACCCCGGCCGTGGTGGCAACGCCACCCCTCCCCTCGCCTATTGCGTGGGCTTGACGAGGAAGTAGCCCATCATCTCCAGGTGGAGAGCGGAACAGAACTCAGCGCAATAGAAGGGGTAGACACCCGGCGTGTCGGCAACGAAGGACACAGTCGTCGCCTCGCCCGGCTCGATGCTGACGTTGATGTTGTAGCCCGCCAGCGCGAAGCCGTGAGTCGCGTCCTGGGCCATCTCGATGCTGGTGATGTTCCAGACGATCTCGTCGCCCTGCTCGACCTCGATGATGTCGGGCGTGAAGTGGCTGCGCACCGACGTCATGTTGATCGTGACCTTCTTGCCGTCGCGGACAATGCCCTCCGAGCCTGGAGCCACCGCGTGCGGGCTCTTCGCTTGGGAAATCGGGTCCCAGCCGACTTCGGGATAGGTCACCCACGGCTTGACCTTGTCGGCGCTGATCACTTGGACGTAGTGCGGCTCGCCCAGACCGATCGGCCCGTCGTAGAGGAGCTGCATCGTGTCGCCGCTGATGTCGATCAGCTGGAAGTTCTGGGGATGCAGCGGTCCCACCGGAGCGAAGCGGTCGATCGCCCACTTGTTGAGCGCGATCAGGTACTTGCCCTTCGGCGCGACAGTGTCGCCCTCGGCGACGCTCAAGTGGCCGACGTTGTACTGCACCGGGATCTTGTCGACGAGCTGCCAGCTGCCGGGATCGCCCTCGTTGCCGATCTTCCAGCGCGCGATCGCGCTATCCAGGAAGAGGCTCGTGTAGGCATAGCCCTTGTCGTCGAACTGCGTGTGCAGCGGACCGAGTCCGACCTCGACTTGCGCCTCGACGCACGCCTCGAAGGGGAGGATCGGTACGCCGAACTCGTCGGTCTCAAAGTTGCCAGCGGCGATGGCCTGCTGGATCTTGTCGAAGTTGTAGATCGTGACGTGCGGATCGAGCTTGCCGGCGACGACGATGAACTTCCCGTCCGGGGTCACATCAACGCCGTGCGGGCTCTTCGGCTCGGGCACTTGGTAGATCAGCCCCTCGGCGACCGCCACAGAGAGCGGGATGCGCACCATGCCGTTGATCTCTTCGCCCTTGCCGGCCGCGAAGACTTCGGCCGCCTTGCGCCAGTTGATCAACGTGAGATAGTCCATGTCGCGCATTGAGGCGGCAGCCTCGACTGGTGGCTGCCCCTCCAGGATGCCGCCCGTGGCCATCTCCGTGTTGAAGGAGTTGGAGAACATCCAGCCGTCGCTGACGAGCTTGCCGGAGTCGGCGAGGTCTTGCCAATACGGCGGCAGCTCCACCGAGAAAGACTGATCGGGAACTACGCGGCCCGCCTCGCGATCGAACTTCCAGAAGGTCATCGCGCCGCGATAGACGTTCTTGTACTCGGAGAGCGGCGCATAGCTCCAGCCAACCGGCGTGGCGTACTGCGAGCCGTCGATGATGTACTCGGTGTTCGGAGTGACGAAGCCACCGCCGTGGTTGCTGATGATGTGCGGGTTCTTGACGATCTGCTTTGTCTCGAAGTCGCGCAGGTCGATCACCGCCAGGCGCGCGTTCGCCTTGTCAGTGATAAAGAGGAATTGGCCGTCGTACTCGCCGTTCGTCTCCGAGAGCGCCGGGTGGTGGGTATCCGCCCAGGTGATCTGCTTGCCGTTGACGTTGCCGCCTTCCAGGACGCGCTTGCTCTCGTCCGAGAACCCATGGCCCTGCCACGGCTCCGGCGTAAAGACACCAATGACCTTCAGCAAGCGCATCGAGGGCACGCCGAGGACGAGGACCTGCCCGGAGTGCCCACCGGAAGCGAAGATGTAGTACTCGTCGTACCGACCGCTTGGCACATACGTTTTCAGCGCCGCCCGGACGTCCTCCGGCGTCAGGCCGCGCTCGTTAGCGATTTGACCGGCGATGTCCTCGATCGGGCCGGCCGCTGCGTCCCGCCGCCCGATCAGCGGCGCCGCGACCGCCGCACCAGCTACGCCGGCAGCGGAGCCGATCAGCACGGCCCTCCGGTTGACCTTGCGGCTGGTGACCTCATCGCTTCCCATTTGCATGCCTCCTTGCAGCAAATCCCATCCGCGGACTGATCCGCGATTACAGCCGTGGTCAGAAAGGACCGGCTGGCGAGTACCTGCTTCGGGTGCGGTGTGCGACGCGCGGGCCTCACCGCCGTGTCCTGGGCCGCAGCCTAGGAGGCAAGCAATTCCAATCGCGTGTATCGGGATTGGCGAACGCAACAAATTCGTAACAATGCATGTGCGCAAACACGCAGGAAAAGGTCGATTCCCGCGTCTTTGCGCTTTACTCTGCGTCGCAAACGCGTGAGCGGCCCGGGCATTGGCCCGAGCCGCTCTGCTCGTTTCAGGTCGAACTTTCGCGTGCTGGCGCGTTATTCCTCGATGCGCACCCAGTTGGCGATGTTCCAGTACAGGGCTTCGAAGAGGCTCCCGGCAATGTTCTCCTCCACGAAGCCGTTCGCGATGGCGAACTTCTCCGCCGCGCGGTTGACAATCGGAATGATCGCGATGTCGTCGATGAGAATGTCGTTCATCTTGATGAACGTCTCGGCCGCGCGCTCCGGGTCAGTTTCGGTCAGGAGCGACTCGTAGAGCGCGTCGAACTCCGGGTTCTGGTAGCGACTGTCGTTGAGTCCGGACCAGCCGTTGGACTTCTGAGCGATGTTCTCGCCATTCGGTCCGGCGTACCAGCTTTGCATATAAGTCAGCGGGAAGGTCGAGGTCGGGTTATTGGTGTACATCTGGAGATCGCGGAAGAAGTGGTTAGCATTCTGGTCATTGCCGGCGGCGCTATCGAAGAAGACTCCGGCATCAACCTGGCCAAGCTGCACCTTGAACCCGATCGCTTCCCAATTCTGCTTGTTGACCGCCTGCGTTTGCTGGCGCACCGGGTTGATCGAGGTGAAGTAGCTGACCCGTAGCTCGAGGTCGCCCTTCCGGCGAACGTCGCCGTCCATCACCCAGCCCGCCTCTTCGAGCACCTGCCGCGCCTTGTCGAGGTTGAACTCCCACGAAGTGTTCGGCGACTCGTACGCCGCGATACCGGTCAGGATGTTGACAGCAGGCGGCTCCTCTTCGCCGCGATAGAACTGTTGGGAGATCGTCTGCCGGTCGGTCGCGAGCGACAGCGCCAAGCGCACGGCCTTATCGCTCAGGAAGGGATGGGGCACGTCCTTGTGCGACCGCTCGCCCAGGGACTCGTCGTTGGGATCGGAGAAGTTGATCAGGATCCGCTCGACGGCGCCATTGCCCTGCGCGACGACCTTGCCCTTGCCGCCCTGTCGCTCCATCTCGGCGAGGATGTTGTCCGCGACCTGGAGATTCCACGCGAAGTGCCAGTCGCCAGTCTGGAGTACCGCCTGAGCAGCCGAGGCCGCGTCGCCGCCGCCCTTGATGATCACCCGCGAGAAGAAGGGCTTGTTCGGCTCGCGGTAATTCTCGTTGATCACGTAGGTGACTTGGTCGTTCTCGGTGAAGCTTTCGACCTTGTACGGGCCGGTGCCGATCGGGTTGCGGCGGAACTCGTCGTTGGCCGCCTGGGGATCCTTGCCGTCCCAGAAATGCTTGGGATAGATGCCGCCTCCGGAGCTGGTGCCGGAGAAGGGGAAGTACCAGGCCAAGCTCGGGTTCTTGAATACGACGCGGACCGTCAGGTCGTCGATCTTCTCGATATTTTCGATGGCCTCGTAGGTCGTTTGGTCCACCGATTGGTTCGCCGGATCAACGATCCACTGCCAGGTGAAGATGACGTCGTCAGCGGTGAACGGCTCGCCGTCGCTCCAGACCACGTTCGGCAGCAGCTTGTAGGTGACGGACTTGAGATCCGGCGAAAGGAGGCCGTTCTCGACCGTCGGCACCTCGGTGATCAGGTTTGGAATGAGCGTGCCATCGGGGAGATAGTCCGTTAGCGCCTCGGTCACTAGCGCCGCCGCCAGCGTGTCCTTGGTGCCGGTCGAGTTGTGGACACTCAAGTGCGTCGCCGCCTGCCATTGGAGGATGCGCAGCTCACCACCAGCGCCACGCTGCACGTTCTCCATCCCGACCGCGGGCCGGCTGGCAGGCGCCGACTGGGCAGCCGTGCCGGGCGCCTTGGTCGCATTGAGGACGAAGAGGACGACCGGGAACGCAACGCCGAGCGCGGTCGCACGGGCGATGAACTCCCGCCGTGTGATACGGCCCGCCTTCAACTCCTGATAGAGCCGCCAGAACTTGCCTTCCTCGTACCGTTCGACCATGATGACAGCTCCTTCCGCGCTACACCGCGCGCTCTCAGCACCGCCCCGATCGCGGTGTTTGGGGCCAACATGCCATCGCCGGCTACGTTGCCGACGCTGTCACCTCGAACTGCGCGTGCATTCCCAACGCCACGTGTGGCGTTCCGTCCGGCGCGGGGAAGAAGCACAGCAAGGTATAGACGCCAGGCGGCGGATTCAGGAGGACGAGGGGCTTCGACTCCCCGGGCGCGATGTCCCACACCGCGCCAATGAACCGCACCTGGTCCATGGACACGGAGCCATCCATCAGCCCCATCGGGTCGGCGCCCTCGGGCAGCTGGAGCACGATCAGCTCATGCACCTCCTGCCCGTTGTTCATCGCTTGGAAGATCAGCACCGGCGACGTGGCAACCGACGGGGTGTTCGGCGTGATGGAGTATTCATTCTCCGGGGAACCCAGCGCGATACCGACGACCGCGGTGTCACCCTCTGGCTCTGGCCGCAGCTCGATCTCCTGATCGAGCTTCCAGTAGCCATCTTCTTGGACGAAATAGATCCGGAGGTGTTGGAACCAAACATCGTTGAAGACCACTTCGACGTCCGCGCTGACGCGCCCGTCCGGGTACGTCATCTCGTTTTCGACGGTGAGAACCCTCGCGGTCGCGGACGGTCCCGCCTCGTCCTCGGCGATCGCGTCGTACGGATTGGTGCTGCCGTAGTTCTCGAACAGGTACCGTTCGGTGGAGAGTGCGATGTAGTTGGCGGGAACACCGGTGTTGAAGCACGCCACGTAGTTCAGCACCGCGGCCTCGATCGCGGCTGCCATAGCCTCGTCCGCTGGCGTACCGGGCTCTGGCGACGCCTCGGCCATCGGCGTGCCCATGTCGGCCATCGAGTCCGGCGCCTCGGGTGTCCCTTCGTCCATCGGCGTTGGCGTGCCAGGTGGCAGGGTTGGCGCCACGCAGGGAGCGGCAACGGGACTCGCATCAGGGCTCGCCATCGGGCTGGCTTCCTGGGCCACGGCAACTGTCGCCGTGCTTAGGCCGATCGCCAGCGCGCTGGCAAGAATGAGCCAATGGAAGGCTTTGACCGGGGCCCCTCGACGATGCCTCAACATCGGCGTCGCTCCTTCCCCAATTCACCTGCTTCGGTCATGTCCGACGGTTGGCTGAAAAGTTTACCTATTCGGAGCCGTCGGTCAAGAGGAAGCAACGGCGTCGCAAGTGCGACGCCGTAATTGGGCATCAATCGAGGGCAGTGCTTACCGCGTCACGTTGAAGCGGGTGCGCATTCCCAAGGAGAGATGCGGCACGCCATCTTCATCGGGCAGTAAGCAGACGAGCGCGTACGATCCGGGCTGCAAATCGACGAGGACGAGATCCGCGCTCTCCCCGGCCGGCACCGTCACCTGCCCGATGAAGGTCACGCCGTTCGGAAAATTCGGTCCAGGGTTGGTCAGCAAGACGTCCGTCGAAATCCCCTGCTCTAGCCGAAGGACGAGCATCTCGTGGTCTTCCTCCCCGCGATTGGTCCCGGAGAGAACCACATTCGGCCCTTCGACACGACGAGTGTTGAGCGAGAAGGAGTGCTCATCGAGACGCACGCGGATGCGGGACGAGCCCCGCGGCGGCTCTACCTCGAGCGGGGTCACGCGATCGACGCGCCACGGCGACTCGCCTGCCCCACGCACGAGCTGCCATTCGCCGCGCTGAAGCTGACTGCCGAAGAGGCTGACCACCTCAACGGTCGCGCGACGCTCGCCATCGAGGCGCACTTGACCGATCTCTTCGATTAGGACTGGAATCGTCGGCAGGGTCGGCGCGAGGGCGAGGTACTCATCCCGGCGCATGCGGTCGCTTCCGCCATACATCTGCCCGAGATAACGCTCGGTGACGAGGTCCGCCACCACTTCGGGCTGTCCTTGTGTCAGGCACGCGGCGAGCGTGCGGATGACGCTTTCCACCTGCGCGGCGGTGGCGGGATCCGCAACCCGCCCCGCGTCGGGGCTGGCGATTGGACTAGCCTGCGGGCTAGCCGCGGGGCTGCGCGCTGGCGCATCTGCCTCGGGCGTCTCGCTCTCAGTCGTTACTGCCGCGACGGCCGGAACCGCGCAGACGATGGCGCCGGGATCGGTTGGATCCTGTGCCCAGACGCTCGTGGCGGCTCCACTCAAGAGCGCTCCACCGGCCACCGCACAGGCCAGGATGCCCCGCGCGAGCCAACGAGGCGACGCTCCCGCGTGGCCGTCCTCCCGCCACTTTGCCGACTTCCAGCGCTCCTTCGCCCAAGTCGCAGTCACCTTTCCCCCTCGATCCCTAGCCTCAACGTCGTTGTTCCGCACAATCGAGCCCGATTGTAGCCCACCCGTGACCCTATACTCCGCAGGCAGCGCAGGCGCCAGGGCAGTGGGAGGCACGTATGGATAATCGCCAATTCAACAGTGGCGGTGAGACGAACGGCCGCGAGCAGGGAAAGCTCGATGATGCCTGGCTCGAGATCCTCGCTCGCTCGGTCGCTCACTTGGCAGCCCAGCTCACGATGACGCAGCTACGTCTCCGCGCTCTCGCAACCGAGATTGCCGAGCAGAACGTCATCGACAAGGACGCGGTGCAGGCGCGGCTGCGAGAGCTGGCCGCGCAGGAAACCGGCCGATATCTGCGCGAGAACCTCGGCGAGGCGCTGACCGAGCTGATCGATGTCGAGCGCCTTGAGGCTGACATCATAGAGTTCTTGTCGTAGCTTGGTCTGGCGGCCTATTCCACGGCGCCGCTCCGCATGGTAGGATCACGCACAAGTCAGCGACTGGGCACAACCAGCGGAGGCAAGAGGATGGGCCACGCCACCCCTAACGACAGCGCATCCCCGAAGAGCGGCAGCATGTGGCGCAGCACCGGCATGGGCATGATCGTGGCGCTGCTCGCCGTATCGCTCTTTGGCATCTTGAGCGGCGCCTTCTCATAAGCAAGCGCGGGAAACCACCGGACTGGCAACCGTGCCAAACGGCCTGCCCCTTCCGCCGGCCCGCTTGCCCTCTGATCTGCTAAAACTCCGCGCAAGGAGCCGGGGAGTGGCGCTTGCCTCTCCGTGAGTCGAAGCGGAGGCTGCTATTCGATGTCGGCAGAGACGGGGAAAGCGGACCAGATCACGCGTTTTCAGTTCTATAGGCTCGCGCTCGCCTACCGTGTCGTGAGCGCGCTGATTGTCGTCTTAGTGCTCCTCCAAGCGGTGCTAGTCGGGAGAGGCTGGTTCCTTGGCGAGGGCAATCTCGTCAAGATCCACGGCAACCTCGGAAGCCTGACTTTCCTGGCCGCGGTCGCGCTGGGCGCAATCGCCCTGGCGCTGAGGCCTTCGGCTCGTCACTGGCTGCGCTTCTTGGCGCCGATTGCCATCCTCATCATCCTCGTCGCGGCGCAACTCGGGCTCGGGTACAGCGGTCGCAAGAACAGCGACGCCGCGGCTTTGCACATCCCGAACGGCGTCCTCATCTTCGGGCTTTCAGTCCTCATCCTCGTCGCGCCGTTGCCCAGATCGAATCGCCGCTGACAAGCGAGTGCGCGGCCATCAATTCGCCTTTACCGGCGGTGGATCGCGGTCGAGCAGTAGCTCCATGATGATGACGTCGACCCACCGCCCGTCGAGCACGCCCTGCTCGCGGTAGGTCCCGACTTCCCGGAAACCGAAGCGGCGGTACAGGCGCCTGCCGGCGCCATTGAACGGGAATGCCGCGAGCACGAGCTTGTGGTACCCCAGGCGTCGTGCCTCCGCGATCAGCGCCTCCAGCAGGCGCGACCCGATGCCAGAGCCCCGCGCCTCACGCGCGACATAGACGGAGAAATCAGCGACGAAACGGTACGCCTCGCGCGGATTGAACTGATTGAGGGAGGCCCAGCCGACCACCTGACCATCGCGGACGGCGACGAGGACCGGATGACGCTCGGACCGATTGGTCAGCCAGGCGCGCCGCTCCTCTTCGGTCCGCTCCTCGACTTCCAGCGTCGCGACGCGGTCGATAATCCCCTCGTTGTAGATGCGAGTGATCGAGGGGACATCGGCCTCGACGGCGCGTCGAACCTCGATGTGCGCTGGCTCCCTCGGCGGCGCACTTCGCTGCTCCTGCATCTGGTCCGGTACCTCCTGCCGTGCCTGCGACAATGCCTTGGAGCCGGTACCAGGATGGTAGCATCAGGCCCTTGAACGCGAGTTGAGTGCGTGTCGTGCGCGGTATCCGTTTATAGTTGTGCTGTCATCCGCAGCGAGGCCGACGAGCGCCGAATGCATGTCGCATCGAGTAAGGAACAATTGATGACCGATCGGAACGAGCTTATCTCTGAACCCGAGTCCGAAGCACCCGGAGCCACAACCGAAACGACAACCGAAGCAAATGGCAGCGTCGAGACGGCGACGATCGAGCGGGAGGAGGAGACGGCCTCGGCAGCCACGATCGAGCCGCCTGTCGACTTCGGCCCTGTTCCCGATCCTCCACAGCCGGGACCGGCCAATCCCTCGCCGGATGGGACCCGGCTGGCGTATCTGCAACCGGACGACACGGGCAGGCTCCGTCTCTGGCTGGCTCCTCTCGATGGCAATCCGCCAACCGCGGTCGATCTCTCGTTCGAGCCCGTTCTCGATGAGGACGGGCCACAGTGGTCCCCGGACGGCGCCCGGCTAGCGCTGACCGGCCGCCATCCGAGCGCGGACCGCACGGCGATCTGGCTGTACGAGATCGAATCGGGGCAATCCAGTCTCCTCGCGGACCACGCCGGCGCCGATAGGTCGCCGCGCTGGTCGCCCGACGGCAGCTGGGTCGCCTTCGTCTCGCGCCGCGCCGGGCGAGACGCGATCTGCGTCGTCACCGTTGATGGCAGCAGCCTGGTGGTGCAGCTGACGCACGCGCCTGCCGGGCAGGACGACCGCGATCCGTGCTGGTCGCCAGATGGGACGCGCATCGCCTTCTGCCGCCGGTCCTGGGAGGGCGAGCAGACCGGGGACCATATTTGGACGATCGATGTCACCAACGGCGAGACTAAGCAGGTGACGAAGAAGCTGTCGCCGCGTCATTCGCTGCGATGGGCCCCGCATCGGCCGCAAATCGCCTACATCAACCAAGACAGTGAGTGGGATAACATCGCCGTCGTCAACCCGGACAACTCCGCTGGCTGGAACCTCTCCAGCGAGCGGGGCGACAAGGCCGATCCGCGATATTCACGAGACGGCAGCCGGATGCTTTACTCACGCCTGAATCAAGGCGTCGTGCGAATCCTGGATCGCGGCGTGAGCGCCGCCACCGCCGATCCGTACGACCCAGGGAATGGCGTCGCGGATGCTGGCCGCTGGCTCGGAGACGACGAGACCAAGCGCGTCGTCTACCGCTATGCCCCGGCTACCGGCGCGCCGCGCTTCATCGTCCAGGAAGCGGCCAAGGACGCTGAGCGGCAGGAGCTGCCGCCGGCGGTGCCTTGGGAGGCCGGCCGGGATCTGGTCGAGCCGACTCACCTCGAGTTCGATACCTGGAATGCGACCAAACTCGGCGCGCTCTACTACCGGCAGCCGCAGTGGGTCGGTCGTCTGCCAGCAGTCATCTATTTGGACGAGGCGCCGCATCGACCGCGGACGATGAGCTTCCGCCCGGTTGAGCAGTCGCTCGCCGCCGCGGGCTTCGCCGTCGTCGCGCCGAGCCTGCACGGCACGCCCGGCTACGGCCGGAAGATCTTCAACGCCCTGCGCGAGCACGGCGAGATGGAGACCGAGGCGAACGATCTCCTCGATCTGATCAAGATGCTGCGGGCGCGGGACGACATCGACGGCGACCGCATCGCGATCGTCGGGTGGGGTCACGGCGGCTCGATCGCCCTGACGTTCGCCGGCGGGCGACCCGGCTACGTGAAGGCAGCGGTTGCCATTGACCCGATCGTTGATTGGGACCTTGAGCTGGACGAGGCTGACGACGACTACCGCGAGTGGCACGCCCAAGCCCTCGGTCTCCCAATCTCGAGCCAAGCGCAACACGCGCTCCGCGCGCCGGAGACGTTCGTCGGCGCGATTTCGGTTCCGCTGCTGCTGATCGGCACGGATCGCGCGGGCGAGGGACGCCAAGCTCAGCTCGAAGTGCTGGTCAGGCTGCTGGACGAGCTGGGTGGAGTCCAGTTCGAGCGTGAGACGTCGGCTGGCGAGACGCGGTGGACGACGGCCGCGCGCGCGGCGGCGTTCGTCCGCAAGGTGCTCGGCCCGAACCCGGCGCCGCCGGCGGAGGCAATGCGGACCGAGACGCTGTAGCGGATCGCCACGCAAAGCTACGCGCGCTCGACGACGCCCGGCCGCTGCATCGCGATCGTTGTCGCTACTTCGGGAGATGGACGATGCGCGGACGACTTGCACTCGTCGTGGCGGTGATCCTGAGCGTGATTGCTGGCGCTGTGAATCCTGCCAGCGCTCAGCAGCTGGATTTCCGCGTCACGCTCGTCGCCGATGGGTTTGACCGGCCGGTGCACGTCGCTGACGCGGGTGACGGCACCGGTCGCCTCTTCGTCGTCGAGCAAGAGGGCGTCATCCGCGTCATCCGCGATGGGCAAATCCTGCCCGAGCCGTTCCTCGACGTGACGAGCGACGTCGGGTGCTGCGGGGAACGGGGCCTGCTGAGCATTGCCTTCCACCCTCAATTTGCGGAGAACGGCACCTTCTTCGTCTACTACACGAACAAAGAGGGAGACACCCGCGTCGTTCGTTACCGCGTCGACGCGGGCAATCCCGACCGGGCCGACCCGGCGAGCGCTGAGACGCTGCTGGCGGTAGAGCAGCCGGCGTCCAATCACAACGGCGGGCTGCTCCTCTTTGGCCCGGACGGCTACCTGTATATCGGCCTCGGCGACGGCGGCGGAGGCAACGGGCAGAACGGCCAGGATTTGGGGACCCCGCTCGGCAAGATCCTCCGCATCGACGTCGACCGCCGAGATCCGGACCTTCCGTACGCGATCCCGCCCGACAACCCGTTCGTAGAACGAGCCGGCGCGCGGCCAGAGATCTGGGCATACGGGCTGCGCAATCCGTGGCGGTTCAGCTTCGATCGCGAGACCGGCGATCTCTGGATCGGAGATGTCGGCTCCGCGCTCTACGAGGAGATCAACTTCCAGCCTGCCAATGTCGGTGGCCTGAACTTCGGCTGGGACCTCATGGAAGGGACAGCGTGCCGCGCATCTGATTGCGAAGGTCTGGACCTCTTCGTGCCCGTCGGCGGGTTCAGCCGAGAGGAAGGCTGCGTGATAACCGGCGGGTACGTCTACCGGGGGAGCGAGATCCCGGCGCTGCGCGGCACCTATCTCTACGCCGACTATTGCTCCGGGGACGTCTGGGGGCTGGTGCCGGAAGGGGACGATTGGCGCAAGATCGGTCCGGTGGCAACCGGATTGCGCATCGTCTCCTTCGGCGAAGATGCCGCCGGTGAGCTCTATCTCGTCGATTTGGGCGGCGGCGTCTATCGAATAACGGGCTGAGCAAGCAAGCAACGGAACCTTTCGAGGGCGACCAGGAGGTCAGATGGCAACTGACCCCACGGCGGCTCAGTTCTCCGTGTCCGCGCCGGAGCAAGTGACGGTCGAGCGACTGGAGGTCGAGGAAGTCCTTGCTTCGGCTATCGAAGCCGGCACGTCTCAACGGCGACGCCGCCAATCACGGAGCGTGGTGATTAGCGTCGCGATCCTCGCGTGCACGCTGGCCTACGCCTGGAGTCTCCGCGCCACCTTCGTCGATGACGCCTTCATCCAGTTCCGGTACGCTCGCACCCTCGTGGAGAGCGGCACCTGGGGCTTCTACGCCGGCTATCCGTCAAATACGGCAACTTCTCCCCTGAACGTCCTGCTCATTGCCGCTGGCACGCTCGTCACGGGCTCGGCAGTGACCGCGGCGGTCGTGTTGACCGCGCTCGAGCTTGCCGCGCTGCTGTGGGTCACGCTGCGCCTCTCGCGGCACCTGTTCGGCGACCGGTTCTTCGGCCTCTTAGCCTTTTTCGCGCTGGCGACGAATCTCCTACTCGTCTCGACGTTTGGCTTAGAGAGCCTGCTTTACGTCTTGCTTCTCGTTACCGCCATTGCGTTGTGGCTCGAGCGGAGGTGGACCGCGATGGCCGTGGTGTGCGGGCTATTGACGCTCGCGCGGCCGGACGGCGTTCTGCTCGCTCTCATCCTCCTCATTGCGAATCGCCTGCCGCTGTACCAGCGATTCCGACTCGCCGCGACCTACGGTGCGGTCATCGCACCGTGGTTCGTCGTCTCCTGGCTCCTGCTCGGCTCGTTCGTCCCGGATACGCTCGTGATCAAGATCGAGCAATCAGCGTGGGGCGTTTCGACATTCGCCACGGGCTTGCGCCTGTATCTGGATCGGTACCCGTTCGAGACGCGCGCTACGTTGGCGCTGGCGCCGCTTGGGCTCGGCTGTCTCTGGCGGTGCAACAGGCGGGCGCTCGCGTTTGTCGGAATCCTGGCGGCCTACGGCGCTGCCCACGCCGCCGCCTACTCGCTCCTCGAAGTCCCGCCGTATCACTGGTACTACATCCACCAGGTTGCGCCACTCATGCTCATCGCCGCCGTGGGCGCGCGGTGTCTCGTGGCGCCGGTTCGCCGCTGGCGCGGCGTCTGGGCGCTCGTGCTCGTGCCGGCGGCTGGACTCGTCATCCTCGTCGCGCGGGAAGGTTTTCCGCTGACCGAAGCACCGATCAACACAAACTGGGCGACAGCCGCGGAATATCGAACCGTCGGAACCTGGCTGCGCGACAATCTAGAGCCGGAAACCTCGATCGCGATCTACGGGGAGATCGGCACGATCGCGTACTACTCCGACCAATACCTGGTCAACGAGTTCAGCGACATGAGCGTCGCGGACGAGTGGGTGAAGCGCACCCGGCCAGCCGACGTTCCCGTCCTAACCTGGCTGTACGATCTCAACTTCTCCTGGCGGGACGATCATCCGCCGCTGCCGCCGCCGACGCTCGAGCTGCACTTCCATCCGGGTCCGGCGCCGAGAGGCTGTCCATCCGAAGATCCGTCCTGCGCGATGGCATGGGGTGGCGGGACGGCGTGGACGAACCCAACGACGATTCTGCTGCGGAGGCGCGAGCCCGACGCGAACGCTCCCCCGGACGGCTAACCGTCGACGCGCTCCGCCTCGATGCTCTCTCCAAGGAGCCGCGCGGCGATCTGCCCGACCCACGCGGCGTCGCCGCTCGTCAGCAGGCTCAGCGTACCAGGATGCGACGCCGTCGCGGCCAGGCCGCGCTCGCAGAGCACCTCACGAGTCCGTCGCGCGATCGCGGGCCCGCTGTCTATCACCAGCACGTCCGGCCCGGTAATCGCCTCGATCGCGTCCCGAAGGAAGGGGTAATGCGTGCAGCCGAGGACGATGACATCGGCGCCGCGTTCGACCGCCGGCCCCACCAGAGGCTGGAGCGCGGCTTTCACCTCGTCGCCGTCTACTTTCCCGGACTCGACAAGCTCGACTAGTCCGGGCGCCGGGATCGTCTCCACGACCACCCCCGCGGCATGCTCCCGCACGAGGCGAACCAGCCGCTCGCTAGCGACCGTTCGCGGCGTGGCCAGCACGGCGATTCGGCCGGTTTTGGTCATGCGCGCGGCAGGCTTGACGGCCGGCTCGAGGCCGACGATCGGGACAGGGTAATGCGCGCGCAGATCGTGGATCGCGACCGCGCTCGCCGTGTTGCAGGCGACGACGAGCAGCTTCGCGCCACGCTCCAGAAGCGTCGAAGCGACGAAGTGGCAGCGCCGCGCGATCTCCTCCGGCTCCTTCGTGCCATATGGGCAGTGGGCTGAATCGGCGAAGTACAGCACCGATTCCGCCGGCAACGCCGCGCGCAGCTCGCGTACGACGCTGAGCCCCCCGATGCCCGAATCAAAGACACCGATTGGAGCTTGCAGCGCCGACAGCGACTGCCGTGGGTGATTGACGACCATTCGATTGATCCGTGCGTTGCGCGTCCCGAGCGGCTCGCGGGAGCACTGCTCCCGATGCTGGGAACCCAAAGGCTACCAACCGTACGCGCCGAGCGGCAAGTCTTTTCTCAGCCGGACCGCTTGGATGCCCCGCCCTTCGCGCTCGCCGAGACCGGCGCAACTTCCTCGGCGCCCACCTGCTCTTCCAGCTCCAGCGCGCGGAACCACTCGATCGTGCGGCTCAGCCCCTCGTCGAGACTCACTTGCGGGGACCAGCCGAGCAGCTGGCGCGCCTTTGTGATGTCAGGGCATCGTCGCGACGGATCATCCGCCGGCTTCGGCTTGTAGAGAATTTCCGAGCTGGAACCTGCCAACGCGACGATCCGCGTGGCCAGCTCGCGAACCGTCGTCTCGATGGGATTGCCGAGATTGACCACTTCTCCGGCCAGTCCATCCGTATCCGAGAGACGCATCAGCCCTTCGACAAGATCATCCACGTAGCAGAAGGAACGCGTTTGGCTGCCGTCGCCGTAGATCGTGATCGGATCACCGCGCAGCGCCTGCACGCAGAAGTTGGGAATCACCCGCCCGTCGTCCGGCCGGGAGCGCGGGCCGTAGGTGTTGAAGATGCGCGCGACCCGGACGTCAAGCCCGAACTTCCGGTGAAACTCCATCGTCAGGCTCTCGGCGAAGCGCTTGCCCTCGTCGTAGCAAGATCGCGGTCCGATCGGATTGACGTTCCCGCGATAGGTCTCCTTCTGCGGGTGCTCCAGCGGCTCCCCGTAGATTTCCGACGTGGATGCCAGCATGAACCGAGCACCGTCGCGCTGCGCAATCCGGAGCATCGCCAGCGTGCCGACCGAGTTCGCAAGATGCGTCTCGATCGGATAGGCCTGGTAGCCGACCGGACTGGCCGGGCTCGCCAGGTGCATGACGAGATCGAACGGGCCAGTGAGATCTTCCTCCGGCAGCGGCTCGGCAACATCGGCCTCGATGACCGTCAATCGCGGCCGCCCGAGCAGTGTGGCGAGGTTGTGCCGATGCCCGGTGAGATAATTGTCGAGCACAACAACGTCATCGCCACGGTCGAGTAGCCGCTCAACAACATGACTGCCGATGAACCCGGCTCCGCCGGTGACCAAGCATCGCATGCCGCACATGTCCGTTCACTTGACCGAAAATGCCGCCCACGCTCAAGCACGCCGCGGGCCGGCACCGCCAATAGTCACGATGATCATTGCCCCTAGGCAAACGTATAGTAGCGCATGGCCCGTACCCCACCGCCCCACTTTCCTACATAGGCGGTGACTCGCCAGTAGCCGCTGGCCATCTACACTACCGCGCAAGGCGCGACGGACGCGGCCGGCGCTGCCAGCGCGTGAGCGAGGAGCAAGGTGGGATGCAATCTCGACTGGCGCAATTCCGGGCCCACAAAGACGACTACTTCCGCTACGGCGACAACTCGCCGATTCCACCAGAAGACCGGGCGGCGTTCCGGGGATTGGCGTACTTTCCCGAGAACCCGGATCTCGCGTTCGTTCTGGACCTGGAGCAAGAGGGCGCCGGGATCGGCGAGTGGGTCGAGATCAAGACCACCGCGGGCATGCCGCAGACCTTCATCCGCGCCGGCCGGATCACCTTCACGGTCAACGGGATTCCAGTGACCTTCTCCGTCTTCAGAGATCCTGAGCGGGGGCGCTTCTTCCTACCGTTCCGCGATGGCACTGCGGGCAAGGAGACGTATGAACTCGGCCGTTACCTCGATCCGCAGGAGCGGCCGGACGGCAAGCTCATCGTGGACTTCAACTACGCCTACAACCCCTACTGCGCCTACGCCGAAGGCTGGATTTGCCCTATCCCGCCGGAGGAAAACTTCACCGACGTCCCTATCGAAGCCGGCGAGAAGGCCTACCACGCGCCGAGCGGCAACTGAGGGCTGCCGCCCTCACTGACTGGGCGCGTCGCTCGCAAGGCTGTCCTCGTAGGTCACCGTCTGCTCGGCCGGGACGACCTTCTGCGCCGTATCCGTGGCTGCTTCGTTCAAGTTGTCTGCCTGAGCGTCGTCCAGCAGGATCGCGTTGGCGATGACCTGGTCCATATTCGTCACGAAGATGAACTCCATCTCGCGGCGGACATTCTCCGGGATCTTGACCAGGTCTCGCCGGTTCTCCTCCGGCGCGATCAGCCGACGGATGCCATGGCGGTGAGCGGCAAGCGTCTTGTCCTTGAGCCCACCTATTGCCAAGACTCGCCCGCGTAGCGTGATCTCGCCCGTCATCGCGGTGTCGTTCCGCACCGGCCGGCGGGTCAGCGCCGAGATGAGCGCCGTCGCCATCGTGATGCCGGCCGACGGCCCATCCTTCGGCGTCGCACCTTCCGGTAGGTGGATGTGCAGGTCTAGCTTCTCCTGGAAGTCGCGATCGATCTTGAGCTGGTCAGCCCGCGAGCGCGCGTAGGAGAGGGCGGCGCGCGCCGACTCCTGCATGACATCTCCAGCGCGCCCGGTGATCGTCAGGCTGCCGCGCCCGGGCATCGTCGCAACTTCGACGGGGATCAGCTCGCCACCAACCTCGGTCGTGCCGAGCCCAATTGCGAGACCAATCTGGCTCTCCCCGAGATCCTGCTGATAGCCGTACTTCTTCGGCCCTAGGAACTCTTCGAGGCGCTGCTCGGTGAGCTTGATCTTCGTCGCCTTGCCGCGAACGATCTCGCGCGCGGCCTTGCGACAGATTTGCGCGATCTCCCGATCAAGCTGGCGAACGCCCGCCTCCCGGGTGTAATCGCGGACGATCCGCTGCCACAGCTTGGACGGAATCTCCAGCGCTCCATCCGGCAAGCCGTGCGCCTGGAGCTGCTTCTTGAGAAGGTGCCGCTTGGCGATCTCGACCTTCTCCTCCTCCGTGTAGCCGGAGATCTCGATCATCTCCATCCGGTCGCGCAGCGGCCGCGGGATCTGGTGCCCGTAGTTGGCGGTGGTGATGAAGAGGACCTTCGAGAGGTCGTACGGCACATCGAGGAAGTGATCCGTAAACGCGTTGTTCTGCTCCGGATCGAGCACCTCGAGGAGCGCCGCCGCCGGGTCACCGCGAAAGTCGTTCGTTAGCTTGTCGATCTCATCGAGCAGGATGAGCGGATTGATCGTGCCCGCCTGCTTCATCGCGCCGATGATCCGGCCGGGCATCGCGCCGATGTAGGTCCGGCGGTGCCCCCGGATCTCCGCCTCGTCGCGCACGCCGCCGAGCGAGACGCGGACGAACTTCCGGCCCATGGACGCCGCGATCGAGCGGCCGAGGCTGGTCTTGCCGACGCCTGGCGGGCCGATCAGGCAGAGGATCTGCGCGTTGCCGGGATCGGTGATGCCGCTCTCGAGGCGGAGCTTGCGAACCGCCAAGTAGTCGAGGATGCGCTCCTTGACCTGATCGAGACCGTAGTGGTCCGCGTTGAGAATGCGCTCGGCTTCGTCGAGATCGAGCCGGTCCTCCGTCTGCTCGTGCCACGGCAGGGCGAGGAGCGTATCGAGGTACGTCCGCACCACCGTCGCTTCCGCCGAGACAGACGGCATCCGCTCGAGGCGTTGCAGCTCGCGGAGCAGCTTCTCCTCGATCTCCTTCGGCATGCCGCGAGAGAGGATGCGCTGCCGCAAGGCCTCGATCTCGTTCCCACCCTCCCCGGAGAGCTCGTCGTGGATCGCCTTCAGCTGCTCGCGCAGGTAGTACTCGCGCTGATTCTTCTCGACCTGCTCGCGCACGCGATCCTTGATCCGCTGCTCGAGCGCCGCGACGTCCAGATCGCCAGTGATGTGGACGGCGATCTGCTCCAACCGCTGCATTGGGTCGAGCATTTCCAGGAGCTGCTGCCGGCGCCCGGTCTCAGTGAGCAGCTGAGTTGCCAGCAAGTCAGCGAGATGACCGGGCTCCGTCGCTCGCTGGACCATGTCGAGGACTTCAGGGGAGAGCCGGTTGCGCGCCTCATTGTACTTCGCCGCCAGCTCCTGGACGTGCTGGAGCAGGACGCGACTCTCGAATGCCGGCACCGGGGCATCGCGCAGCTCTTCGACCGCCACGGTGTAGAAGGCGCGGCCCGAATCGAACTGCACGATCCGGACGCGACAAATGCCCTCGAGCACGACCTGGACGCTGTTGCCGCCTTGGCGATCGATGGAGACGATTTCCGCGAGCGCGCCGATCTGATAGAGATCCTCCGGCCGTGGCTCTTCGATTTCGCTATCCCGGTGCGCCGTGACGACGATGCGGCGGTCGCGCGTCAGCGACTCCTCAACCGCTTGGATGGACCGCGGCCGGCCAACGAGGAGCGTCACGATGTTCCGCGGGAAAATGACGACGTTCTTGAGCGGCAGCAACGGATAGCGCGGCGCGTACAGATCGTACCGGCTCATCGCGCTCGTCTCCCTGAAAGCGAATCTCGGACCATGGACCGTTTCCTACTCCAGTGGCTCCTCATCGTCGCCAGCCCGCTGTCAACGACGTAGCAGGACGCTGTCGAGCGAGCCCGAGGCGGGGACGCCGGGAAGCGGGCGACTCGACGAGACGGGCTTACGGTCGCCAGGGGCGCTGCGGCCAGCGCCCGTAGGATACCACGACTCGGCTGGAAGCGCGTACGTACGATGCTTTCTGACGTTCATAGTCTACCGGGCTCCTGAATCGGCGCCGAGAATCGGCGTCGATCGCTTCCACCGCTAACGATGACGCGAACTCGCTACCGATGCGACTACCCGGAGCGGTCCTTTCGTCCCGCTTGCCGGAGCCCTTTCTGCCCAGTTATTCTGTGACCGTTGGTCACGGCTGTTGAGTACGCTCGCCGTTAGCTCACGGCCTCCCATATGGACCGCAGTTTATCCAGAAACGCCGTAGTCCGGTGATCCGTTTAGGCATACCTGCTCATATGCCTCGCTCATCACGCGGACAGCGTCATCCGGATCGTCGGTCACGGTCAGCAGATCGAGATCGTCCGGCTCGATCTTGCCTTCCCCGACCAATCGCTCGCGTAGCCAATTCAGGAGTCCGCGCCAGTAGTCGCTGCCGAAGAGCACGACAGGGAAGCTGCGAAGCTTGCCGGTCTGGATGAGTGTCAGCGCTTCGAACAGCTCATCCAAGGTGCCGTAACCGCCGGGGAAGATCACAAACCCGACCGCGTACTTCACGAACATCGTCTTGCGGACGAAGAAGTAGCGAAAGTTGAGCGGCAGGTGGACGTACCTATTGATCCCCTGCTCCTGCGGCAGCTCGATGTTTGCTCCGATGGAGAGCCCGCCCGCCTCATACGCGCCGCGGTTCGCCGCCTCCATGATGCCCGGCCCGCCGCCGGTGATGACGGCGAATCCGGCATTCGCGAGCCCGTAGCCGACCGCGCGCGCGGCGTCGTACATCGGATCGTCCTCGTCGATGCGGGCGGAGCCGAACACTGACACGGCCGGCCCAATCTCCGCGAGAGCGTCGAAGCCGGCGACGAACTCGCCGGTGATCCGAAGCACGCGCCACGGATCGCTGCGGGTAAAGGCAGCCGCGCGCCTCCGTTCCTCGTCGCCCCAGCAGAAGAGCAGCTCGTCCTCGGTCGGCCGGCCCGTCTTGGCGGCGCGGCTGATCGTTGGGTTCGGGATGAATCTTTCCGAATGCGGGTCGTATCGTCCGTCGTCGCTCACGCGCATCCCTCCGACTAAGTTCTGCGCGGATGGTGCGTCTTCGCCGCTCATGTTTCAACCCGAATTGCAGTGAATGCCGTCGGCGACATTAGCGTCCGGCCAGCGCGGGTGCGGTATCTTCTCACTGCAAATGGTGTCTGGATGCACCGCGCGGGCGAGATGGCCAGCCATGACGCGCGGGATGCGTGGAAGTCCCGTGAGACCAACGCGACGACTCAAGCGACACCGCCATGATGCCGTGCAGTTGCTGCCTCACCTGCTGCTGGCGACGTTGGCTTGCATCGCGTTAGCCGCGTGCATGGATCAGGGCGAAGTCCAATCCGTGGCCACCGTCCCCGCGCCGCAGCCTCCGGAGTCCAGTCCGCCAGCGACGGCAGAGCCACCTGGCTCGCCCGTGCCGCCGACAGTTGGCGAAATCATCTGGGCGCTGGCGATCGATCCGGCGACGGCCGAGCCGACCGAGAGCGTCAGCGCCTTCACAACCGACGCCTTGGCGCTGTACGCGGCCGTACCGATCGCGTCCCTCCCGCCGCAGACCGTCCTCGCGGCGGAATGGAGTTACAACAACACGCCTCTGGAAGCGTTCGCCTCGTCGGTCGTGATCTCCGATCTCTATTCCGACGGTTGGGTAGCTTTCTCGCTGACGCGCGCCCCTGAGGAAAGCTGGCCGACTGGCACCTACACCGTGGAGATCCTGATGAACGGGCAAGCGGTGCGGTCTGCCACGGTCCAGATGACGGCGCCCTCGTGAGCGATACGCCAAGGCAGCGCGCCGCAATGCGGCAACCTTGCACCATTTGAGTGCGGCGTGCTACGCTCTGTCACAGAGTTGGTAGAAAGTTTCGCGCCGAAAAGCGACCGAGCCCTCCAGGTGCGGGAGTGTCTCCAGAGCGCGAGGCGCCCGCTGTGGCGTGCGTCTACGTCGAGGCCGGCGATGATTCATCAGTCACCCTCACAATCGAGCAGCGAGGACAATAAGCCTCCAAGTGCCAACTCAAGCCCGGGTAAGATGCGTTCGCCCGGCCCACGGTCGTTTACCCCGTTCGTTTGGCAATACGGCCGCCAGCTCATACTCCTCGACAGCGAGCCCCCGCATTGGGTCATGGCGGAGCTGCACTTCGACGACGACCGCTGTCAGTACGTCGAGGTAAGGCGCGCTTGCTACGAATGGTCCGGAGAAGCCATCGGCGCGGCACTCAGCAGAGCACTTGCCTCGGGAGAAGCGGCAGTCGAAGAGTTGGCCAAGCGCATCAACGAATGGCTACGCGCCCAGCCCCACTACATCGAATGGCCCCCCACTAATCCCCCGGTCACCGCAAAGCCTGATACCGCTCGCTAATCCGTTTACCAATACGGAACTAGCCCGGTTCGCGCTGGAGCGGTCGGCCAAACCGGGAGTCTAGAGACTCTCAAGACTCAACTAATGCCGTTGCTGGGACGGAAATCCTTGACGTTGACGTCCAGGCGCTGCTGCCCATCCCAATAGTCGAGATTGAGCGTGACCGCGAGATCGAGCGTCCGACTGAACAGAAGCTCGCGGGAGCGCTGGGCTGCGCCGAACGCAACCGCTCTGACGATGCCGCGCGGCGTTCTGAGATACAGGCGAAGGTGGTTATTGTTCTGCCCGACCACGTCATACTGCCGCAGCGGAACGCCGCGGAGCCGCAAGACCGGCGCTTCGTTCCCCGCGCCGAAGGGCTGGAGATCATCGAGCATTAGCGCCGTTTCCAACGTCAGCCGCTCGATGGGTAGATCCGCTTCCAGTCGAAGCTCGGGCTCGACAGGCACGGAGACGCCCGCCGATGCCAGGTGAGCATCGAGCGCCTCGGCGAGCGCCGGTAGGCTCGATATCGGCAACGTGAGTCCGGCCGCGAGGCTATGCCCTCCCCACTCGGTGAGCAGATCGCTGCACCGCTCGATCGCCTCGATGATGTTGATGCCAGCGAGCGAACGAGCGGACCCTCGGCCGACTCCCTCCTCCTCGGCGAGAACGATCGCCGGCCGCCTGAACTCCTCCACCAGCCGGGTAGCGACCAGACCGAGCACGCCGTGAGGCCAGCCCTGGCCGCGAGCGATGACGATGCGCCGCTCCTCCCAGCCGGGCTGCGCAGCGACGGATGCGATCGCCTCCTCGGCGACTGCCTGCGCTCGCTGGCGGCGCTCCTGGTTTAGGCGATCGATCAGCGTTGCGAGCTCGGCGGCCTCGATTGGGTCGTTCGTCAGCAATAACCGCAGCGCGTGATGCGGATCTGCCATCCGGCCGGCGGCATTGAGCCGTGGCGCTAAGCGGTAAGCGATCTGCTCCGATGTGACCCGGGACGGATCAACGCCAGCCTGCCGGCAGAGCGCGGCGATACCCGGCCGCGGCGCGCGCTGGATGCGGCTCAGCCCATCGCGAACCAGCGCGCGGTTGACGCCCGTCAGCGGCGCAACATCCGCGACGGTGCCGAGCGCGACGAGATCGAGCAGCCCTGTCTCCGGCTCCCCCGTCGGCCCGCCGACCGCAACGCCCTCTTGCGCGAGCGCGGTGACCAGGAGGTACGCCAGTCCAACAGCCGAAAGCTCGCGATACGGCAGTCCCTCGGCGACGTATGATGAGACGATTGTGGCGCCGTCCGGCACGCGATCCGAGATGTGATGGTGATCGAGAACGACGACATCGAGACCGGCCTCGCGGGCGAGCGCGACGTGATATGGATCGGTGCTCCCGCAGTCGACCGTGATCAGCAGCGATACTCCGCTGCGCGCGAATTCCTCGATCGCCCGGGCGTTCAGCCCGTAACCTTCCTCGCGCCTTGGCAGACGAGAAAAGAGCCGGGCTTCTTCCGGCATCGCGGCGCGGAGAGCAAGTGTGAGGAGGGCGGTCGAGGTGACGCCGTCGACGTCGTAGTCGCCAAAGATCGCGATGTGCTCGCCCCGCTCAATCGCCAGCATGATGCGATCGACGGCCGCGCGCATCGCGGGTAAGCGCCAGGGATCTGGCGCGGGGCGAGGATGACGCGCCAAGAAATCCGCGACCTCATCCGGAGTGCGAAGCTGTCGCCGATAGAGGAGCGCATTGAGCAGGGGATCCGAATGAAGCCGTGGCGCGTCGAGCGGCAACGGCTCCGGCTCGATCCACCGCCACCGCGATTGTCCCATGTCCATGGCCGCCCGCGACTGAACGTACGCCATGTGAGGATAGTACCAGATCGTCGCGGGCCCGACGCTTGGCCACTCGTCCGCTGACGAACTTCAGTTGAAGGTCATTTGGGCGACGCGACAACGGAAGGATCCACCGCCTCTAGGTAATACGGGGCACGAGAAGGGGTAGGTTTTTCGACTTCCTTGTTCATTTCCGTCTGCTATAGTGGCCTCGGTGCCCCGACGCTGGTCCTCCGTCTACCCCGGTTCGGCGCCCGTGTGATGCAGGGCGTCGACGTGGCGGAGCGGCTCGGTTGCGGCCCAAGGGAAGGTGGAGGGAATTACGCATCATGCATTTCCGCGTGCAACGGCCTGCACTTGTTCTGCTCTTCGTATCCATCTCGATCGCGTTCGGCATCCTGACCCCGGTCCTAGCACAGCCTGCGGCGGCGCAGGAATGGTCTCCCCCAACGCGAGTCTGGGTTGAAGAAACCGGCCACACCGTTGACGGCTACTTCCTCGATACCTGGCGCACCTATCGGGACCTGCTCGGTCTACCCATCACCGAAGAGCAAGAGCAAGAGGTAACCCTGGCCGACGGGAAGAAGGGGAAATGGATCGTCCAGTACTTCGAACGACTGGCGATCGTCTACGTGCCGGAGGAGACTCGAGAGGAATGGCGCGTTCAGGCCCTTCCCCTCGGCCGCGAGGCGATGCGGGCCGACCGTCCCAAGTTCAGCCGGCTGCGGCTTCCTGAGAACGGCTCTTGCGGCTCGCTCTCGTCGGACGAGTGCACCCGCTTCCCGGAGACGAAGCGGACGCTCCGTCACGGCTTCAAGGCGTATTGGGAAGCGAATGACGGCGCCCGTCTGATCGGCCTGCCCCTGACCGAGGAGTTCATCGACCGCGACGGTTGGACGACGCAGTACTTCGAGCATGCGGTGCTGCGCTGGAAGAAGGGCAAGGACGTCACCGCCAGCGCGATTGGGAAAGAGTTCGCCAAGCGGAATAAGCTGAAGACCGATCCTGTTCCACAGCCGGTCGGCATTCCGGTGTATGACGAGTCCCTCTTCTCACCGCCGGCTGTCGGCGGCACCGGCGACGCCGGTCCGGGCCCGCAGCAGGGTGGTTACAAGGAGATCGTCGTCTCGATCTCCGAGCAGAAGATGTGGGCCTACGAAGACGGCCAGGTCGTCGTCTCGACCTTGGTCAGCACCGGGACGGGCAATGTGCCGGAAACCGTGACGCCCATCGGCCACTTCCAGATCTGGCTGAAATACGAATCACAAACAATGGAAGGCACGATCAGCGACGAGCACTATCGCGTCGAAGATGTGCCCTGGGTGATGTACTTCGACTATGCCGGGAACGCGCTCCACGGGACGTATTGGCACAGCAATTTCGGCACGCCGATGAGTCACGGTTGTGTCAATCTCCCGCTGGATGTGGCGGAATTCCTGTACCAGTGGGCGCCGGAGGGAACGCCGGTCTCGATCGTCCCGTGAGCCGACATCCAAACGGCGACGGTGCTCGCATCGCGCGCTCTAGGTGGTGACAGTCGCCCGCGCGGGAGCTTCCCAACTGCCCCGACGTGGGGGATTTGAGACAATGCCACCGATCGGTTAGCGGCGTTCAGTGGCCAACCAGGAGCGGGCCATGACCTCTCGCGACGACTTCACTCCGGTAGAGTGGGCGCTCCTGACGGAGCTACCCGTGCGCATCGTTGCCGCCTCCGTGCAAGCGGAGCCGACGGGCGAGATCAGCACCATCAAGGAACTCGTCACCGGTCTGACGAGTCTCTCCGAAGGGGCAGCGGTCAGCCGGGACAATGCGCTCCTGCAGGCGGTCTTCGACGCCTACAAGCAGGATGGCCTCGGGGAGCAGCAGGCGCTGGAGCTGAGCGAGCAAGGCATCGCGCGGCTGATCCCGGATACGATCGAGCGCTGCCGCCAGGTGTCGGAAATCCTGGCCGCTAAAGCCGAGCCGGACGAAGCCGAAGAGTTCAAGCGCTGGCTTTACTCCACCGCGGAGCGCATCGCCTCGGCGGCGTCCACCGGCGGCTTCCTCGGCATCGGCGGGCAACGCATCTCGGATGCCGAAGCGGATTTCCTCGCTCAGCTCGCCGAGGCGCTTGGCATCGAATGATCGTCGCGATGCCGGCGGACTGGTTGCCACCGGGCCAAATTGACGGGGGCGTGCCTAGGGGATGAGCACTCCGAATCCAACCGCGTCGACCGCGACCGAGCGCCGCTATGACGCGATCGTCGTCGGCGCTGGACACAATGGCCTGATCGCCGCCGGTTACCTCGCGCGAGCCGGCAAGCGAGTGCTCGTGTTGGAGCGGCGCGACATCATCGGCGGCGCGACGGTTACCGAGGAGTTCTGGCCCGGCTATCACCTTTCGACGTGCTCCTACGTGTGCAGCCTGCTGCTGCCGGAGGTGGTTCAGGACCTCGAATTGAAGCGCCACGGGTACCGTGTGCGCCCGTTCGAGCCGACCTATTTCTGCCCGTTCCCCGATGGTCGCTACCTCATGACGTTCCTCGACGCGGAGCGAACTCGCGCCGAGATCGCGAAGTTCTCGGAGAAGGACGCCAAGGCGTACGACGCCTATTGGGAAATGTGGGACCGCATCGTCGCCCGGATGCGACCGCTCCTCCTACGACCGGCGCCGACTTGGGACGACATCGAGCAGGCCTTCTCCGGTCCGCAGGGCTTGGACGACTGGCGCACGCTGACGATGGCGAGCATCGCCGACGTCCTCGACCGATTTTTCGAGTCGGAGGAGGTCAAGGCCCCACTCTGCACGGGGGGAGTGATCGGCGTCAACGCCGGACCGCTCACGCCAGGCACCGCCTATGTCAAGTTCCACCACCTCCTCGGCAACCTGGACGGCCACCAGGGCGCCTGGGGCTTTGTCACGGGTGGAATGGGAGCGATCGCCAACGCGCTCGCGGCTTCCGGTCGCGAGTACGGCGTCGAGATCCTGACCAGTGCCGAGGTCGCCGAGATCGAAATTCGGGATGGACGAGCCCGCGGCGTGCGCCTCCTCGATGGCCGGCGATTCGAGGCGACGATCGTGCTCTCAAACGCGGACCCGTACCGGACCTTCCTCGGCATGGTCGGCGAGCGTCACCTGCCCACCGATTTCGTCGACGGAATCAAGCGCCTCAAGGTGAAGGGCTCGGTGGTCAAGGTCCTGCTCGCGCTTGGGGAGCTACCGAACTTCACGTGCTGTCCCGGTACGGAGGTCGGTCCGCAGCACACCGGCGGCATCACGATCAACCCCTCAGTGGATTACCTAGAGCGAGCGTGGGATGACTGCAAGCGGGGACAGCCGTCCCGCCGTCCCTTCATGGACTGCTATATTCAGACGGCGACCGAAGAGGGACTGGCGCCGCCCGGCAAGCACACGCTCAGCATGTTCGTCCAATACGCGCCGTACGATCTCGCCGAGGGGACGTGGGACGAGCGCCGGGACGAGATCGGGCAAATCATCATCGAGACGTTCGCCGAGTACGCTCCGAACCTGCCGAACGCGATCGAGCACATGGCGGTGCTCGGCCCGCCGGATATCGAGCGGATTGTCGGCATCACCGGCGGCAACATCTTCCATGGCGAGATCCTGCCGGACCAGATGTTCGCCTATCGCCCCGTTCCCGGCTATGCCGACTACCGCACCCCGGTCGAGGGTCTGTATCTCTGCGGCAGCGGCGCCTGGCCCGGCGGAGCCGTTTTCGGCGCACCGGGCCGAAATTGCGCGGTCGAGGCGTTGAAGGATCTGGACGGCGCGCTGAAGTCGGCGTAGGCCAGCCCATCCCACCGCCTAGCAAGGCAGATAATTCGGTCGGTCTTTCGATTCACGACGGCGAACGGAGATACACGAACGAAGGCGGCCCGCCTTGGACCGCATTCGTCCAGCTCCTTTTCAGAACGACCTTCAATCTGATTACCCGCCAGCCACCTCGATGCTGGATGCTGCCTCTGCCGACCGCTCCCGCTCCGCTGGCACGGGAGCGGCGAGCGGGTCATCCGGCAGGACCATCACTCGTCTCTCAGTCACGGAGCGATACGCGGCCTTCGTCATTTGGAGCACCCGGGCGGCCGACTCGAACGTCGCCAGCGTCGGCGCTCCGCGCTGCACCACATCCAGGAAATGGGAGATCTCCGCGGTGAAGGTATGAACCTGCTCGAATCGCTCCTCCGCCGGCGACTGCCACCCGTGTAGCTGATGAACCAGTCGCGTCTCGCTTCCGGCCAACGTCCCACGCTCGGCCATGACTTCGAAATGCCAGTTCCCAACCGTGTCGAACGCCCAGCTAGTGATGATCTGGCCAATGGCGCCGGAGGCGAACCGGACGAGGACGAGGCCGGTGTCCTCCGCGGACAAGCCGGGAACATAGTAGCGGTCGGTCATCGCCACGACTTCCACTGGCCGGTCGTCTGCTAGCGCCAGGAGCCGGTAGCTGGCGTGCCAGCCGGTGTCGAGCAGTTCACCGCCGCCCATGCGGGCGAGATCGGCGCGCCAGGCCCATGGGCTCTCACCGGGCGGCAGCGTGCTGTCCGACGGCTTGCCCGCCGTCTCCGGGTGCTGGAACGCCTCGATCGAGCGAAGGACGAAGCGCCGTCCCATCGTCCCGTTCGTAAGGAGGCGACGCGCCTCCAGCAGGCTCGGCTGGAACAGCTGGTTGTGGGCCATCACGAACCGAACCCCGGTCTCCCGCAAGGCCTCCGCGATGACCGAGGCATCCTCCAGCGATGTGCAGAGCGGCTTTTCGCACAGGATCGCCTTGCCGGCACGCGCCGCGGCGACGATAGCCTCGGTGTGTAGGTGGTGCGGCAGGCAGATGTCCACCGCATCGACATCGGGGTCGGCGACGAGGGCGGCAATGCCTTCGTAGATCCGTGCGCGCCCGCCGGTGAATTTCTCGGAGAAATCTTGCGCCCGCGGCTGGGACACGTCCGCGACCGCGACGATCTCGGCGCGTGGCGCGCTCGCTCGCCAGCCGATAGCGTGCTCCCGCGCGATGCCCCCGGCACCAAGGATGCCGACCCTAAGCACCCCCGCCACAGTGACCTCCTCATCTCCTCTTACGGCTGAACGCCGCGCCAATCTCGCACAGGCTCACGTGCTCACCGCTGAGTCTCAGAGCCGGACGCGAAGCGTGACCACTTCAAACGGGCGCAAACTGAGCTGTACCGCCGAGCCGCTCACCGCGACAGGCGAGGCATCCGCGCCAACCGGCTCCTCGAGCAGGTTGACACGCTCCACATGCTGCACCGGCTCCGCGAAGCGCAATGTAGTCGTGCCGCGCGCGCCGTGCGGCTCGTAAATACGCAGGATCAGGCCATCGCCGTCTTCAGCAGGCTTCAAGCTGCCGAGCGCGACCGGCAAGCCCTCGGTCTCGAAGAGCCCCCATCGAGCCGGTCCAGCGGTCCCATCGCCGGCGGCCGGCACGGCAACCAGCGGGCTGTTCAAGGCGAACGCCTCGAAGACGACTCCCGCCTGAACCCAATCGCCCACGTGCGGCAGCAGGCTATAGGTGAAGCGATGGTGCCCCTCGTCGGCGAAAAGATCGGGATAGAGCGGCCCGCGGATCAGGCTGAGCGTCAACTCATTGCGATAAGCGCTGTGACCGTACTTGCCGTCGTTGAGGAGTGCGACGCCGTAGCCCGGCTCCGAGAGATCGGCGAACCGATGCCCGCTGACCTCGAACCGCGCCGCGTCCCAGCTCGTGTTCCGGTGCGTCGGCCGGCGCACGACGCCGTACATCGTCTCGAAGGTCGCCTCGTGCGAGTGGACGGCGAGCGGGAAGCGCGCCTTGATCAGCACCATCCGCTCGTGCCAGTCGATCTCGGTGACGACATCGAGTCGCCGCGACCCGGTGAGGAGCCGGTAGGTCTGGGTGATGCGCGAGTCTCGGTAGGCACGGCGGACGCGGACCGCGGCCCGTAGCGGTCCGCCCTCGACGATCTCGATCGACTCGACTCCGCCGATCTCCTCCCCTTCCCGCTCGTACGTTTCCTCTAGCTCCCATGCGTCATAGACGCGCGGCTTGTCGACGTAAGCCCAAAGCTGGTTACCGCGCCCGGCCAACGCCTCGCGATTGGCCACCTTGTCGAAGACCGCGTGCAGCGTTCCGTCCGAACCAATCACGACCCGGAGCAGGTCGTTCTCGATGACCGTCGTCTCTCCCTCTGCCCGTGCCGTGACACCTGGTGGGCTCGCTGACGCGGCCGGCATCCCATCGCCCTGCCCGAGCCGCACCCAACCGAGTGCGGGCACGAGCACATCGGGAGCGGCGACGAGTAGGCCATCCTCGGTCACCTGGCTCGGCAGGCGGCGTCCAGCCTCATCCGTCACCGTCGCGTCACCCTGAATCGGGAGCAACGCGCAGAGCGGCCGGGGACGCGCCCCCGCGTTCGCGATCAGCCACCCTCCACCTACGCCGGAGCCTCCACCCAGGTGGAGCAATGCCGCGTCGCGCGCCTGGCTCGCCGTGGCAACGACGCCTTCCAGCTCCGGAACCGTGACCTCGTAAACCTCGCGGATCGAAGAGCCCGGCAGGATGTCGTGGAACTGATTCAGAAGGAGCGTCTTCCAAGCCCGCTCGAGATCGGCGCCCGGGTACGCGAACCGCTTGCGCGCCGCCAGCGCCCCGAACGCTTCCGCTTCGAGCAGCCGGTGCTCGGAGGCGCGGTTCAGCGCCTTGACGCGCGCTTGGGTCGTCAGCGTCCCCCGGTGGAACTCCAGATAGAGCTCCCCGACCCACGTCGGCAGGCGGTCGCGGTCCGGCAGCGCGGTGAAGAACTCCTCGATCCGCGCCATGCGCAGCCGCGGCAGCGCCGGAAAATCCTTGATTCGGGCATAGTTCTCGAGCATGCGCTCGCTCGGCCCACCGCCCCCATCTCCCCAGCCGAAGGCCAGCAAACTTTCCGGATGGAGGCGCTTTCCGTCGAAGTTGCGCCAAGTCTGATGAGTGTCGAGCGGCGCGATGTTCGCGTTGTAGCCGTGGGCTGGGTGCAGGTTGCGGAACATGTGGGCCGTCACGCGACTACCGTCAATCCCCTCCCAGGCGAAGAGGTCGTAGGGGAAGCGATCCGTCTCGCTCCAGGTCAGCTTGACGGTGAAGAAGCCCTCGATGCCAGCGCCGCGGAGGAGCTGCGGGATGCCGCCGGAAAAGCCGAAGACGTCCGGCAGCCAGGCGACGCGGCTGCGCCGGCCGAAGCGCTGCTCGAAGTAGCGCTGTCCGTAGAAGAGCTGGCGGACGAACGATTCGCCGCCCGTTACCTGGCAGTCGGGCTCGACCCAAGACCCGCCGATCGGCTCCCACCGCCCTTCCGCGACGCGCTTCTTGACCCGCGCGAAGAGGTCCGGATCGTCTTCCTCGATCCAGGCGTAGAGCTGCGCGGAAGACTGGTTGAAGATGAAGTCCTCGTAGCGGTCCATCAACGCGAGGACGTTCGAGAAGGTGCGCCGCCCCTTGCGCCGCGTCTCCGCCACCGGCCAGAGCCAGGCCAGGTCGATGTGCGCGTGACCGGTCAGCGCGAGGCGACCAACCGGCGGGTAGTCACGCTTGAGCGCCTCGAGCCGCTGGGCGATCAGCACGCGGGCCGCGCGGATTGCCTCGACGGCCGCCGCCGGTAGTGGCTCCAGCGGCCGAGGCGGCGGTGGTGTGTGCCAAATCGCCTGATGCGGCGGCGTGACGTCCCACGCCTCAGCGCCGTAGCTCGGGGACACGGAGAAGACGCCGCTCCCAATCGGGTTCTCGTAGCCGAGGATGTGGCGGGTCACGGAGACGTCAGTCGCGGTCGGCAAGCCCTTGGCAACTTCGGCCAGCGCTTCATCGAGGGTGTCCAGTAAGAACGGGACAACCTCGTGATCGAAGGCCTGAAGCTGCTCGCATGCGGCGACGATCATCGCGAGGTCGCGCTCGAGCGCGCGGGCCTCACGCTCGGGGATGACCAAGTGCGCCCGCTCGATGCGAGGATCCCGGATGTGCGTGCCGAACATTCCCTTCGGCACGACCTCGGCCTCGATGCGGATCTCCTCTCCCCCGCGGGCCGCGTCGGCGATCCGGAAGCTGTGGTGGTGCGGATCCAGGCCCGACTGCAACCCCGTCGAGAGGCGGATGAGTCCCTCACCGCCGAGCCAAAGCTCGAGCTCTACCGGCTGACCGGCCCAATCATTGGGAATCCGCGCCGTCGCCTCGAAGCGCACCGGCGTGGCGACGACTGGCCAAAAGGCCTTGATCCCGAGAACCGCTGGCGGCCCTTCCGGCGGTATGAACTGCCATTCCGGGACCGGGCACTCGCGAGCGTTGCGCCAAGCGCGAATCTCCTCGAGCCGGCGCATCGCTCGCTGGAGACGACGTTCGTCAAACGGGCCGAGCATCTCCTTCGTTCACCCCTATCACGCTACGAACCGAACGACACGCGTCATGACCGAGGATTTGGCTCCGCCGGCGACGCCGAACGGACCAAGCCCGCCTCGATGCGGCTGGATTGCGCGCTCATTTGATGCCACTGACCGTCACACCCTCGACGAACGCGCGTTGGAAGGAGAGGAAGATGAGGACGACCGGGAGGATGACGAGGGCAGAGGCGGCCATTAGCAGGTTGAACTGGATGTCGTATCGAGACTGCGACTGGAAGAACGTCAACCCGATGGACAGCGTGTATTTGCTCGTGTCCTGCAAGTAGAGCAGCGGGCCAAGGAAATCGTTCCAAGCATGGAGCGCGGCGAACAGGCTGACGGCGCTGAGCGCGGGCCACGACTGCGGCATGATGATCTGATAGAGGATTCGCAACTCGCTCGCGCCATCGAGCCGCGCCGCGTCCGAAATCTCATGCGGGATGCGTAGGAAGAATTGCCGTAAGAGGAAGATCCAGAACGGCGATGGAATGAAGCAAAAGAAGAACGGGACTATCAAGGGCTTGAACGTATTGACCCAGCCGAGCTGCGCAAAGATATCGAAGAGCGCGACGATCAAAGCGGGATACGGGATGAAGACCGTAGCGAGCACGAGATAGAAAATCGTGTCGCGGCCCGGCCACTCGATGCGTGAAAAGCCATAGGCGACGATCGGATTCGTCAGGGCGACGCCGATCACGGTGAATACCGTGATAAGGCTCGTGTTCCCGAGGAAGCGCCAGAAGGGGAAGACCTCCACCGCGCGGCTGAAGTTCGACCACGCGATCTCATCGGGAAACCAACTCGGCGGATAGATCGAAAGCTCCTCGTTCGTCTTCAGCGCATTGACGAGCATCCAATAGAACGGCAGGAGATAGAACCCGCAGAGTGGGATCAGCAACAGGCGTGGGACGATTTCCCGCCGGGCATACTTGGCGAGCCACTGTCGCCGCGCGGAGGCGCGGACGGCCGGTTGTGCTCTCTCTACGGGTACTGCGTTCGCCATTCCATCCCCCTGGGGCAGCGGTCAGCGGCGTCGTCAGGTCGTCTCGTAGTGCACCCACCACCGCGACGAGCGGAAGATCAGCAGCGCAAGAACCAATGTGACCACGAACAAGACCCAGGCGAGCGCCGCGGCGTACCCCATCGCGCCGAAGCGGAAGGCGTTATTGTAGAGGTACACGACATACATGAGCGTCGAGTTCGCTGGGCCGCCGGGCGGATCGCCACTGATGATGTAGACCTGCGTAAAGATTTGGAGTCCCAGGCTCACCCCGAGAATCAGGTCGTAGAGGATCACCGGCGTCATCAGCGGGAGGGTAATCCCCCAGAACCGGCGCCAGGCACTCGCCCCATCCAGCGACGCGGCCTCGTACAGCGACGCCGGGATGCCCTTCAGCGCCGCCAGGAAAATGACGGCAACTTGCCCCGCTCCGTATTGCGCCAGGAGGACGAGCGCCAGCTTGGCGTAGCGCGGATCGCCGAACCAGTTGATGTTCGGTAGCCCGAGCCAAATGAGGAACCGGTTGAAGACGCCCTGCGTGGGATGAACCAGGTTCTGATAGACGAAGGTCAGCGTGAAGAGCGGGATGACCGACGGGATATAGATGATCGCGCGGTAAATCGGCACCTCCGGCAGCGGCTGGTTCATCGCCAGCGCGAGGATCATGGCCACAACCGCGCCGATCGGGACCGCGAGCGCCGTGTAGTAGAGCGTGTTGTAGACGGCCGTCCAGAAGAGGTCGTCATGCAGCATGTTCCGGTAGTTGTCGAGGCCGATCCACTCGGGCTCGCCAAACCCGGTGTAGCGCGTGAAGCTGATGCGGATGGTGTAGACGATTGGGTACACGAGGAAGACGAGAAAACCGATCAGCCACGGGCTGATGAACAGGAGGCCGACGGCAAGATTGCGACGCTCACGCCGGCTCAGCCGCAGATGTCCGCGGCGTTTCGCCGGCGCGCGTGACGGCGCCACGATGGTCTCGGCTACCACTCGCCCCCTCCGTCGCTACTGCACAATCGGCACACCTGATCGCATGGGGAGGATTGAGGGTGGGGGCCAGGACGAGACGTTGGCCTGGCCCCCGCGCTTCCGCTCTAGCTCATCTCGATAGGGCAGAAGCGCTGCAGATCCGGCTGCACCCGCTCCTTGACGGTAGCCAGCGCCGAGGCTGGTTCTTCCTCGTTGAGGTAGATCTTCTGCCAGGCGACCGTCAGCTCGTCCCAGTACTTGGCGCCAACCGGCAGGGGAGGCCGGTTCTTCGCCGTCGGCAGCAGCTCCGCGAAGAATTGATGGCGCCCTTCGAAGAGCTCGGTATCGGAGAGGAGCGCCTCGATCGTCGGCAGGTGCTTGCTCTCCTTCGTGTAGATGCGCTGTCCGGGCTCGCCCGCGAACCACTGCATGAACGTCCACGCCTCTTCGACGTGCTTGGCGCCCTGCGGGATGACGACCGACCAACCGCCGGCCCAGGTCACCGACTGGTCGCCTTCCTTCGGCACGGGCATCCAGGTGATGCCGTACTCGGCATCCGGGGCGTAGGTCTCCATTTGGTTGATCGCCCAGTCGCCCGTGATCTGCATCGCCAGCGTGCCGACGATGAAAGGATGCTGCTGCACGGGGAAGCCTGGCTGCATCGTCGGTCCGCCGAAGGCATTGACTTTGGCGGCGTCGAGCTCGACGCAGTAGTTTTGGACCCAGGTCGAGGCGTCCACCATCGCCTGCTCGTCGGGCGTCACGGTACACGTCGCCTCATCGAAGAAGCTCGCGCCCCAAGAGAAGCCGAAGGTGTAGTGCCAGCCTTGATTGACCCAGGGGATAAAGCCCATCCGCGTGTAGTTGCCGGCAGAATCCTGTTGATTCAGCGGCCCGGCAATCTCGGCGATCCGATCCCACGTGACCGGACCGTTCGCCGGGTCCAGCTCGGCCGGATCGATTCCGGCGGACTGGAGGAGATCGTGCCGGTAATAGAGCGCGCGAGCGTCCGTGTCGAACGGCAGCGCGTAGGGTTTGCCGTTGAAGGTCGCCTCGGCCCGAGCGAACGCGATGTAGGGGCTGAGATCGGCGCCGAGACCGCTCAAGTCCTGCAGCAACCCATCGGCGGCTCTCTGAGCGACGATGAAGCGGTCGAGGTGGTAGACATCGGGCCCCGTGCCACCGCGCACCGCGGTCATCAGCTTGGTGACGTCGGTGACCTGCGCCGGGGGAATCTGGACCAGCTCGACTTGGTGCCCCTGCGCCTGGCTGTTGTAGGTCTCGACCATGCTCTGCAGGATGCTGAGGTCGGGATCGGTGAAGGTCGTCCAGAACGTGACTGTCGTCGGCTCCTGCGCTCGCGTCGGCACCTGCCGGAGCGCACCGCTGATTGCCATCGCTCCGGCGCCGAGCGCACTCGCCCGCTTCATGAACTCGCGGCGATCGATTCGCCGGCTGCGTAGCTTTCTTACGAGATCACGCCAGGCATCATTGCCCATCGCTTACCTCCATCGGCCTACGCGAACGAGCCAACCTATCACCCAGCAGTTCCCGGTCTCTTTCCGCGGGTGCCTCTCTCCTCCTTTCTAGGCTCAGGCGACAAGGACCCATGTGAAGTCAATCGGTGGCGCCAAAGTAGCTCAATGGCCACTCATTGTCAATACTTTGGTATCTATTGGTCTCTACTATTGGCATGGATGAGTCGCTCGCCCCCGTGCAAGGCGCACAAGTCTTGTCCTTGATTCTGCCGATATTCTGGGCATCATATTCCATCCCTCAGACTCTTTCGCCAGGGAAGGGAAGGCGCTACTATGTAACAAAGGAGCAAATGCACCAAGGGGCCCGAACCGCCCAAGGACGGAGTGCATGCCGATACGAGACGGGGGAACTGACATCAAGGTCGAGCGGGACGGCCCGATGCCGGTGGCGCGGCAGCTCGCGGCGCGCATCCGGCAGCAGATCGAGCAGGGTGAGCTCAAGCCCGGCGATAGGCTCCCAACCGAGCAGGAGCTCTGCGCGCAGCTCGGCGTCAGCCGGACTCCGGTGCGCCGCGCGCTCAAGCGCCTGACCGAGGAAGGCTTGCTCGTCCGCTATCCCGGTCGCGGGACGTTCGTCAGCCAGCCCACCGAGAGCGCCGGCGGGCGCGAGGCGATCGAGCTGACCGTTACGTTGACAGGGAGCCGGTGGTGCTGGCCACTGCAACAAGCGGCGCAGCTGTGGAACGCGGAGCACCCGGACCAGCCGGTCCGCCTCCGATTCGGGATCGTCGATTTCGTCCACCTTCGCTCACACTTGACGCTGGCCGTGGCGCAGGGGACGGTCTCCGATCTCTCGCTGATCGATTCCGTCTGGGTCGCCGAGTTCGCCGACCGCGGTTACCTCCAGGCGCTCAACGCCATCGACGTCCACCGCGCGGAGGAGCTCGCAACCGACATGGTGCCGCAGATACGCGCCCTGCACACGGTTGACGGAGAGCTCTACGCGGCGCCGGCGGACGCCGACATCGCCCTCCTCTGGTATCGCAAAGACTGGTTCGAGCAGGAGGGCTTGGAGCCACCGCGCAGCTGGGACGAGTGGCTGGACCGGGCTCGTCACTTCCGGTCGCCGGCCGTTCGGACCCGCTACGGTCTGGCCAACTATCCGCTCGCCTTCCTCGCGGGGCCGGGGGCGGGCGAGACGACGACCTACCAGCTCCTGCCGGTCCTCTGGTCCGCCGGAGCCGACGTGATCAATGGTGGGCGCGTCGTCCTCAACAGCCCGGCCGCTCAGCGCGCCGTCACGTTCGTCGCCGACCTGGTCCGGCGGCATCGCGTCGCGGCGCCCGAGGTCGTGTCATTGCCGTGGAACGGACCGGCGCTCGCCTTCGCCGCGGGCTCCGTCGCGATGGCGCTTGGCGGCAGCTATGAGCGGAGATTGATCCAGAGCGCCGCGGGATGGAGCGACGAGGAGTTCAACCAGCGCGTCGGCCTTGCTCCCATTCCTGCCGGACCTGGCGGCTCCCCAGCGACCCTCGTCGGCGGCCTCAGCTACGCCATCTTTCGCCAGTCGCGGCACCCGACGCTCGCGATGGAGCTGATCGTTCGGGCTTGCCGGCCGGAGATCGTGCGCGAGTTCTGCCGCCGCACAGGCCAAAACCCGCCGACCATTTCCGGAACCAAGGCGATGGCTGTCGATCCCGATCCCTTCCACGCGGCGACCGCCGATCTCGCCAGCCACGCCCGGTCGCGCTGGCCGCTCGTCGAGTACCAGCGCGTCTCCGCTCAGATCGGCCGGATGTTCGAGAGTGCGATCGTGGGTGAGCTGGAGCCTGATGAGGCGGTAGCCCGTGCGGCAGCGGTGATCGCTGGCATCACCGGCCTGCCAGAGCGCCAGGGACGGCGAGCCTCCTGGCGAGGCGCCCTCAACCCGGTCACCGCGACGACGGGGGAGCGACGCGGCTAGCGCCCTAGGCCCAGTAGAGAATGGCCGTGCTCGTGAGCGCCCAGCCGATGATGCAGAAGAGGAGCGGCCGGTCGGTTACGAGCAAGACCTCCGGGCTGCCCCCCAGATCCTTCCGGTAGACCAAGTAGAGGTACCGGAAAATCGCGTAGACAACGAACGGGATGGTCAGCATCATCGCGTGATTGTCCGGCACCGTCGGGGCATCGAAGGTATAGAGGGAGTAGGCCATTACCGTCGCGGAGGCGACGACGGAGATGATCTGATCCAGCAGCGGGATCGAATACGCGTCGAGATTTGCCCGGTGGTCTGCCGCGCTCTCCTGAAGCACTGATAGCTCATGGCGCCGCTTGCCGAAGCCGAGGAAGAGCGCCAGCAGCATCGTGCAAACGTAGAGCCATGGGGAGATCGGCACGCTGATGGCGACGGCGCCGCCCGCCGCCCGCAGCACGAACCCAGCCGCGATCGCGAAGACGTCAACGATCACCAGCCGCTTTAAGCCGTGCGTGTAGGCGATCATCAGCGCGAGGTAGCCGGCGATCACCAGCGCCAAGGCCGGCCGGATCGCAAACGCGCCAAGCAACCCACCGACCAGCAGCACAGCCGCCAGTGCCCAGGCCTGACCCTCCGGAATCTCTCCCGCCGCGATCGGCCGCTGACGCTTGATCGGATGCAGCCGGTCTTGCTCGATATCGCGCAGATCGTTGATCAAGTAGATGCCGCTGCTGACCGCGCAGAAGACCAACGCGGCCGCGACGCTACGCGCCAGCGGATCGAGCTCGAAGACTTTCCGGTCAAAGACGAGCGCGGCGAAGACGAGCGCATTCTTCGACCACTGGAGCGGCCGGAGCGCGCGGATCAGCGGCGGCAGCCTTACATCGCGCGCCGCCTGTCCCGCTGCCAGTGAGTCGCGCACGCGCCGCCCAGGCATGGGCACGAGCCTCCGGCCGGACGCCGATCTCATTTCCCTGGCCGCGTGTTGACGCTGTGTCGTTTCTGGCGCGCTCACTCCGCGCTCCCTCGGGCGGCTTCAGAAAAGACGCTTCGCTAGCGCGAGCGCCCCCTGCTTCCACGGCACGCGATGACTGATCCCGGCTTGGTTGGCGAAGCGTTCCCGGTTTGCCTGGTACCACTCGAAATTTCGGAGCAGCGCCTCCTTGTTCGAGTAGCGCGGCTCCCACCCTAGCTGCTCGCGAGCCTTATCGATCGCCACGAACGAATCCTTGGCGACCGTCTCGTAGACCCACTTGTACAGCGGCGACACCCCGATCTTCTCGAGTAGGCGCAGGATCAAGATCGCCGGCGTGGCCGGGATGGTGACGATGCGCTTGCCGTGACCCGCGGCGTCCAGCACTGCCTGGTAGTCATCGCGGATCGTGCCGAACTCTTTGGCGCCGATGTTGAAGGTGTCGTCTACCCGCGTCTCCGGCAGCGTCAGGCAAAGCCAGATCGCCTCGCAGAGATCCTCGACATCGAGAAACTGATACCGGTTCCGGCCGTTGCCCAGAACCGGGAAGTTGCGTCCCTCCAGCGCCCAATCGTAGAGGAGCGAAAAGACGCCCAGGCGCTCCGGCCCGATAAACGACTTCGGTCGCAGGATCGGGACCACCATCCCCTTCGCCCGGTACTCGAGCGCGATCATCTCGGCCTGGATCTTTGCCTGACCATACGGACCGACGCCTTCGAGCCGGTCTTCCTCGCGCAGCGGGTGGTGATCCGGGATGCCGTAGACCGCGGTCGAGGAGATGTGCACGACGCGACGCACACCGGCGCGGCACGCTTCGTCCAGGACGTTGCGCGTCCCGACCACGTCGGTCGTGTAGATGTCCGCCTTCGAGTAGAGCGGCAGCGCCGCCGCGGCGTGGACCACGGCATCGCACCCCTCGAGCGCGCGAGCGACAGCCGTCCGGTCGCGGATGTCTCCGCGGATCACGCGCACCCGATCGCGTTCGGGATAGGTGAACTCGGCGATATCGAGCGAGGTGACGCCGACGCCGCGCGCCAGGAGGTAACGCGTCAAGTTGATGCCCAGGAAGCCGGCACCACCCGTGATCAACACGTGCTTTGGCGCGACAACCTGCTCAAGCTCCGTCTCAGGCATGCGGTACACACTCGCCAATCGCTGATCGAATGACTACGCCGGCGCAACCTGCTGTCAGTCAGCCGGCGCGGAGCCGGCCCCGCAGCCCAGTATGGCCGATACCCCGAGCGCGACGCCAAGACACCGGAAGTCATCATCAGCGCATGAGAGGACGTCCCTGGAGGTGGTCAGCGACGCGCAACGCCTGCGCGACGATGGTCAACGCCGGGTTGACGGCGGCCGACGACGGGAAGAACGACGCATCCACGACGTAGAGGTTGTCGAGGTCGTGCGCCTTACAGAGCGGATCGAGCACCGACGTCGCCGGGTCGAGCCCGAAGCGCAACGTGCCCACCTGATGCGAGTTCGTCTCGATCCCCATCGTCCGAGTAAGCACGATCGGGTAGCCCGCCTCGCGGAATATCCGCTTCGCCTCGGCGAGCAGCCGGCGATGCGTCGCCACATTGGTCGGCCGCCAGCGGATGCGGATCGTGCCGTCGGACGCGACCGTGACGCGGTTCGCCGGATCGGGCAAATCCTCGGACATCACCCACCAATCGCTGCTGTGGGCGGCGGTCTCGGCCAGCACCCCACGCGGCACACGCCGCAACACGCTTGCCAGCATCGCCGCCTGCACCTTGCCGACCGGCTGGAGATTGCCGAGCGGATACGGCCAATCCGGCCCGCGCAGATAGAAGTCGTTGATGGAGAGCGTCTTCTGGAAAATCGTCGGGTTGCGTCGCCTCGGATCGATGGCGATCAGGACCGAGTTGTTGTGGACCATGTAATTCCGGCCGACGAGTCCGCTGCTGTTCGCCAATCCGTTCGGATGCGCGGCGTTGGCGGAGCGCAGTAGCAGCGCCGCCGAGTTCACCGCCCCGCAACTGACGACAAACGTGCCGGCGGTCACCGTCAACGTCTCGCCGCCCCGATCCACTTCGACAGCGGTGACAGTCCGGCCCGTTTCATCCGTCAGCAGCCGGCGAGCGTAGGCGTTGGTCCAAAGCTCGACATTTGGCCGCTCCAGCGCGGGACGCACGGCACAGACCTCCGCGTCGGCTTTGGCACGCACTCGGCAGGGGAAGGCATCGCACGTTTGGCATCGAATGCACCGGCCGCCAGTCCGATAGTCGAGACCGACGGGAAGCCGGAAGGGGCGGAGCCCCTGCGCGCGCAGGCGCTCCGCAAGCTCGTCCATGTACGGATCCTGCGGAATCGGCGGGAACGGGTATGGTCCGGAGCGCGGCGGCTCGGTCGGATCGGTTCCCGCCTCGCCGTGAACCCAATAGATTTCCTCCGCCCGCGCGTAGTAGGGCTCGAGGTCCTCGTAGGAGATCGGCCAGCCGGGCGACAGGCCCCCTTCGTGCTCCAGCGGGGCAAAATCCTCCCGGCGCAAGCGTGGCAACGCGGCGCCGTAGACTTTCGTGTTGCCGCCGACCCAGTAGTAGACGCCGGGACGGAAGGTGCCGCCGTCCGCGTTCTGCCAACGCTCTAGCGCTTTGTACCTACCTTCGAGGAAAAGCGCTTCCGGGCTCCAGTTTTCCGGCTCCTCCGGCAAGAAATCGCCACGCTCTAGAAGAAGGATCTTCGCGCCGGAGTCGCGCAGCGCGTAGGCGAGGGTGCCGCCGCCGGCGCCGGTTCCGATGATGACGACGTCGTATGACAATGGGAGCTACCCCTTCATCGAGCCAGCCAGCAGGCCGCGGATGAAGAAGCGGCCGAGCAGGATATAGACGACGAGCGTCGGCAACGCGGCGACGACCGCGCCGGCCATCACGACCGTCCAGTCCACCGAATTCGTCCCCGATAGGTTGTTCAGCGCGACCGTGATCGGCTGGTTGCGCGGATCGAAGACGACAGTCACGCCGAACAGAAAGTCGTTCCAGATGTTCGTGAATTGAAAGATTCCAACGACGACGAACGCTGGCGCGGAGAGGGGTAGCATGATCTGCCGGAAGATTCCAATGATCCCGGCGCCGTCAATTCGCGCCGCCTCGACTAATTCATTCGGGACGTTTGAGAAGTAGTTCCGGAAGACGAGCGAGGTCACCGGAATCCCATAGATCACATGGACGGCGACCAAACCGTACCACTTGCCGTAAAGCCCGATCTCTTGGAGCGTCTCGATCAGCGGGATCAGGATGCTCTGATATGGAATGAACATCCCGAAGAGGATCAGGATGAAGATGACATCAGAGCCGCGAAACTTCCACTTCGAAAAGAGGTAGCCATTGATCGCGCCAATGATCGCTGAGATGACCGTCGCCGGGATCGCCATCTTGAAGCTATTGCCGAGGTTCGGGCGCAGCGCGTCCCAGGCGTAACCGAAACCGCCGCCGGAGAGATCGCGCGGCAGCTTCCACATGTCGTGGAGCGTCATGTACGACTTGTCCTTGAGCCCGTTCATCAGCATGACGTAGACGGGCATCAAGTAGAACGCCATCGCCAGCAGGAGCACGGCCATCAGCACGATGCGGCCGAGCCGAATCTTGCGGCGGCGATGTGGCGTAGCTGGCAGATGGGCGGCAACCGAGGCCATCGTCAAAGCACCTTCAGCTGGCGGATGAGATAGGGAACGACCACGATCGAGACGAGGAGCAGCATCACGATCGACGCCGCCGCGCCGAGGTTGTACTGCTGCGCCCCGAACATCTTGTCGAAGACGAAAATGCCCGGCACGTCCGTGGCGAACCCCGGTCCCTTACCGGTCATCGCGAAGATCAAATCGAAGATCTTGAGCGAGACGTGCCCGAGGATCACGAGGATGCTGATCGTGATCGGCTTGAGCAGTGGGATGATGATGTCGCGGTAGGTTCGCCAGGCGCTCGCTCCATCAAGCTGCGCCGCTTCGCGTAGCTCGTGCGAGATCGAGCCGAGTCCGGCGAGGTACATCGCCATCGCGAAGCCAGAGAGTTGCCAAGCGGCCGCGATGCAAACCGGAATCATCGCGACCGGGATGCCGAGCTTCGCGTTGATCGCCGACGTAAAGGGCAGCACCCGCTCCAACGCCCCGTTTACCTGCCAGACGACGGACGGGTCCGTGATCCAACCCGGTTTCAGCGGTCCAGCGCCAAGCCGCTCCAGCAGCGCGTTCACCCCGAGCTGGTCGAGCAGGAGATTGATCCCCGTCTCCGGGTTGAAGATCCAGCGCCAGGCGACGCCGGTCGTGATGAACGAGAGCGCGTACGGGAAGAGGAACACGCTGCGGAAGAAGCCGCTGCCGAAGACGTGCCGGTCCAGCAGTATCGCCAGAAACAGTCCGCTGCCTACCGAGAGCGTGAGGAAGATGACGGTGAAGACGAAGGTGTTCCGCAGATCGATTTGGAACCGCGTCTGGCCGAAGAGATCCTCATACGTGCCGAGCAGCGGCTGGCGCAACGAGAGATCGCGCCGGTTGGTTCCCCAATTGGAGACGGATACCCAGAGCGTGTAGCCGATGAAGCCATAGACGAAGACGAAGATGGCGATGATCGACGGCGAAAGCAGCCCGGGCGCCGCGAAACGCTCCAGGGACCATCGCCCGGCACGGCGAACCTCCGCTGGCGCGATCTCTCTGGTGACCGGTGTCGCTGTCGCCATCCGCCGCTCCTTCAGGGGACAACAGACGAGAGGTCAGGAGCCGGGGAATCGGGGCGATCGGCGGAGACGGACCATCGCCGGTCTCGTCTCGTCCCCGCGGGGGCGAGGGCTCTCAACGAAAGAAGACTCGCCCATTGGGGAGAGGATACCCCGGACGCCCCGTTTCGGTCCCGGCTCCTGACATGCGCGATTCGACGCTCGCCTAGGCGCCGGCAGCGTCGACGAGCATCAACGCGAAAGTCTCCACGTCCTTGTCGACCAGGAACGCTGCCGCCGCGTCGTACATCGCCTGCTTGAACTGCGGCGAGGCGGCCTGCCCGTGCGCGACGGACGGCACCAGCATGTCGTTGGCGAAGGAGTTCATCGACCATTGGTGATAGGCGGAGAAGATGCTTTGATCCACGTCCGTCCGCGCCGGAATCGAGCCCTTGAGCGGGTTGAACGCCTCCTGCGCCTCCTTCGTGCCGATCACGCGCAGCCAGTTGCGCGCGTTCTCCGCGTTCGGAGCGCCCTGCGCCAAGGTGAAGCAGTCGACGACGAGGACGAACGAGCCGGCGGTGCCGGGATGGCTCACCCAGCCGATGTTGTCGACCACGTTCTTGGCCACGAACTCGCCGTAGGCCCAGTCACCCATCGAGTTGAAGGCTGCCTTGCCCTGGATGACGAGATCGACCGCCCCGTCCCAGGTCAGCGCCGAGTGGTCGGAGTTGACCATCTCGAACATCCGGGCAGTGACCTGCATCGCCTCTTTCACGGAGTCGTCATCCCAGGAAAGCTCGCCGGCAAAGAGCTTGTTGTAGTTCTCCGGTCCAACGACGCCGAGGAGCGTGTTCTCGAAGGTTTGCGCCGCAACGAAGGCATCCTTGCTGCCGAGCGCGAGCGGCGTGATGCCCCGCCCTTGCAGCGTTTCCGCCGCCTGCATGAACTCGTCGATCGTCATCGTCTCGCCGACTTCGATGCCGGCGTCCGCGAGGACCTGCTTGTTGTACCAGAAGCCATTGCCGCGGTGGACGCCAACCGCGATGGCGTACTGCTCGCCATCCCGCGTGACCTGCTCGACCAGCCCCGCGGGCATGACGTCGGTCCACCCCTCGCTGGTATAGAGATCAGTGATGGGCTCGCAATAGCCGGCATCCACATACTGGTCGAACAGCTCATGCCCGGGATGCGACTGCCAGGAGTCCGGCGGGTTGTTGCCTTGCAGCCGCGTCTGCAGAACGGCCTGCGCCGCGCCGCCACCGCCACCGGCCACGGCCGCGTTGATGATCTCGACGCCGGGATACTGCGCGAGGAAGGCATCGAAGAGCGCCTGGAGCGCCGGCGCCTCGCCGGGAGAGGTCCACCAGGAGAAGACTTCGAGCGAGCCGCCCGCCGCCGGCGTGCCTTGCGCCGCGGCCTCGCTGATCCGCATCAGCATGCCGATGGTGGACGCGCTCAAGCCGATCGCCGCCGCCCGCTTCATGACGTCGCGCCGCGAGAGGCGGCCGTGCAAGACATCCATGACCAGGGAATTCACCGCTTCAGGACCGTTCTTCATCGTCGCTCCTCCTCGCTGATGCGGCGTGCCATTCCGGAGCTTGGCACCGATGCCAGCCTCCGGCCCTGTCTATTCATGGCTGTGCGCTCGACCAGGGAAAATGCGCCCCAATGACGCGATCCGCGCCGCGCTCTGGCCAAACGATTGTCAGCCTTGCTCACGGCTTATACACACCGGCCCATCTGGAGTCAAGGAAACGGCCCCCGAGCCGGGATGCAATCCCTGCCTTTGCGGGGGCCGTAGCTGAACCGCACTTGGCGGTTCTATCGCGATTTTCGCGGCGCTATGGAGAACCGATCTAACCTGCCTGCCTCCGCCGTTCAGCCGTCAAGAGACCCACGGCGCGCCGAGCAGCTTGTCGAGCGCCTCGACGAAGAAGTACTCCCCCCACATCACACTCTCGTCCACACCCAGCTTGAGTCTCTCGTGGTAGACCCCGTGCTTGAGGATGCCTTCCCAGCCAGGCGTCTCGACCGCAAGGAACTCGGGCGTGAGGAGCGTCGAGAGGATCGTTCGAGCGTACTCCGCGTACCGCGCCTTGCGTGCCGGATCCCGCGTTAGCTCGGAAAGCTGGAACAGCCCGCTCGCCGTGATCGCCGCCGCCGAGGACTCGTACGGGCGCGGCGGATTCGGCTCCTCCCAGTCGTTCGGGGGCACGCCATGCGGCGGCGTCCGCTCGATGTAGAAGTCGGCGCAACGTTCGGCGACTTCGAGAAAGCGCGGATCCTCCGAGAACCGGTACGCGGTGCCGAATCCATAGATTGCCCAGGATTGACCGCGCGCCCAAGACGAATCGCCGCGCCAGCCCTGGTGGGTGGATTGACGCAGGAATTCGCCCGTCTCGAGGTCGAAGATGCCCTCGTGCGCGGTGCTCCCGTCTCCCCGAACGAGATAGCGGCGGGTCGTCAGGCAGTGGTTGGTGACGCGACGCAACAAATCGGCATCGCCGGTCTCCCGCGCCGCGTAGAAGATGATCCCGATGTTCATCATGATGTCGATGAACGTACTCTCCGGCGCGACGAACGAGCGCAGATAGCGACCTCGCTCGTTGTAACGAAGGCCCATCGTCTGGCCGGCGGTGATGACCACCTGCCGCGCCTCGGCATTCCCTTCCCACTCATGCCAGCGCCGGTACGTCGACCAGAAGAGGAAGCCGAGATCGTGGACATTTCGATCGTGCTTGCGATGCTCGATCAAGCGCGAATAGTGCTCGGCCCGCTCCCGCCAAGAGGCATCGCCAGTGCGCCGGGCGAAGATCCACATCATCCCCGGCAGAAAGCCCTCGCACCAGTTGGTCCACGCTTCCTTGCCGTGCTTCCACTTCCCCCCTTCGGTGAACATCGGGAAGAAGTCCGGCTCACTCGTGATCAGTGCGCGAACCTGCCCTTGCGCGAACTCCAGCGCCGCCGCCGCGCGTTCCTCCAGCGGCGTGGATGGATCGAACCCGGCCATTCCCTCTCCAGTCCCTTTCCCGTGCTCGGCGCTAGCGGTTCTCGAAGACCGGTGACCGCTTCCCGCGGAACGCCGCGATGCCCTCGCGGCCATCGTCGGTGGTGGCGGCCAGCGCGCCGGCCATCGCCTCCAGCGCGGTTGCCGTCCCCTCCCCGAGCGCCCCGTCAATTGCCTGCTTCGCCAACTGCACGGCAATCGGCGCGTTCGCCGCGATCTCCGCGGCTAGGGATTGCGCTCTCGCCATCAAGTCGCCACGGGGGACGACCTCGTTGACGAGCCCCCAGCGCTCGGCCATGGCGGCATCTACTCGGGCGCCGGTGAAGATCATCTGCTTGGCTCGGCCTACGCCGATGATGGCCGGCAGCCGTCGCGTCCCCGCCCAGCCGGGCAGCGTGCCGATCTTGACTTCCGGCGCGGCCAGCTCCACTCCCTCGGCGGCGATGCGAATGTCGCAGGCAAGCGCCAGCTCCAACCCGCCCCCGAAGGCGAACCCATTGAGCGCGGCGATCGTCGGTTGGCGGAGACGCGCGAGCGCATCGAAGACGCGGTGTCCGTCACGCACCCAGCGGCGCCACATCTCGAGCGGCGGCAGCGCCGACCAGGCGTTGATATCGGCCCCGACGCAGAAGGCACGATCGCCCGACGCCGTCACGATGACGGCCCGAATTTCCTGGCTGCCGTCAATCTCCGCGATCACCTCGCCCAATCGTTGCAGCATCGCGGGGTCGAGCGCATGCAGCTTTTCCGGGCGATCGAGCGTGATCGTCGCAACCGCGCCTTCGCTGGCGACGCGGATTCGCTCGTCGGCCACGTTAGCGCTCCTCTCCGGCGCGCATGCGCTCGATCAGCCGCTGCGTGGCGAGCCGGCACAGCGCGTAGAGGGTCAACGTCGGGTTGATGCCCGGACACGTCGGGAAGACGGCGCCGCTGAAGACGTAGAGACCAGGCGTGTCGTGGACGCGCAGCTCCCGGTTGACGACGCCGGCCGTCGGGTCGTCGCTCATGCGGCAGCCGCCCAGGTCGTGCGACGATCCGGCGCCGGTGAAGCTCGGACCGCGCCAGGTTTTCGTCGCGCCCATCTCGCGCAAGATCCGCTCGGAGACGCCGGCGAAGAAGTCCGCCTGGCGCAGCTCGTTCGGCTGCAGGTCGTAGGTGATGCGGATGACCGGCAGGCCGAGTCCGGAGCGGTCGCGGTGCTCCGGGTCGAGATCGAGCGTGTGGAAGGCATAGGGGAGCGCGTCCGGTTGGCAGCGCACAACGGCCCAGTGCTGCCACCGGCGCAGGTGCTCCTTGTACTTGGCGCCCCAGCGCGGCACGTCGGGCGGCAGCGTCTCTCGCGCGATCTGAATTGGCAGGAACTGATTCTCCGCGCCGAGCGTCCCGCCGCCGATGAAGCCGCCGGCCGCCATCGAGTCGAACGAGGGAGCCAGGTAGTCGTCGAGGATCATCGCCTGGGCCGCCGGCCCCGTGTGACGATTGAAGACGACACCGGGCACCTCGCCGTCCACGTGCGTGAACTGCTTGATCATCAGGTGCTTGCCGAGCTGCCCGGTGTTGTTCCCGAGCCCGTCGGGGTGCTTGTCATCGGCGGAGAGGAAGAGCAGCCGCACGTTCTCGAAGGTGTAGGCGCAGAGGATGACGACGTCCGCGCGCTGCACGTGACGCCTTCCGTTCGCATCGACATACTCCACGCCGATCGCCCGCCCGTCGCTGTTGGTCACCACGCGCAGAACCCGGCAATGGGTGCGCAGCACGAAGTTGCCGGTCGCCAGCGCCGCCGGGACGTGCGTCAGCGCCGGGTGCCACTTGTCGCCGTCCCACGCGCCGAAGCCGTTGTTCCACGCGCAGTAGGTCGTTGCGGGGTACCCATGGTACGGAATCGTATTCATCGTGACCGGGGCAGGATGGGGATGCAAACCCAGGCGCTCGGTGGCCTTGCGGAAGAGTTCGCCCATCCGGAACGACCGCATCGGCGGCAGCGGCAGGGGCTTGGAGCGGGTGATAAACGGGTTCGATTCGTCTCCGGCGACGCCAATCTCCTGCTCGACCGCCGTGAAATGCGGCTCGAGATCGTCGTAGGACCAGGGCCAGTCCGCGACGGTGCAGCCTTCCGGGATCGCCTTCTCTCCCCACCGCTCGATGATGTGTGAGCGCCACTTCAGATGGTGCGGGTAGAAGCGGCGCATCCAGGCGCCGTAGTGGATGATCGAGCCACCGACACCGTTGACCATTCGGCCGAGGGAATACGTGCACTCCTGCGTCGGCTCATTCGGTGATCGGCGCCAGCGCGGACCCTCGGAAAGGAATTTCTGGCCCATCTCCGCGCGGCAGTAGTAGGCGTGGCCAAGCTCGTCCGGTAGGTAATCGCTGAGCGCGCGCCACGGCCCGGCTTCCAGCCCGACGACGCGCAGACCGGCTTGCGCGAGCATCGGGGCGATAAACCCGCCGACGCCGCCAACGCCGACCAGCACCACATCCGCGGGACCATCCGGCGGCTCCACCGACTTCTGCGGGTCATAGCCAGGAATCTCGAGCGCCCCGGAGCGGCGCCCGCTCAAATCGAAGCCGTAATCCTCCAGGCTCCGGATTTCGCCGCCTTTCGTAACGGGCTCCTCGCTCAGGTTCTCCTCCGCGCTGTTCTCGAGCCAGACGCCAGGGTGCCCCAGAACGCGCCAGCCGAGCTTGTCGCGGTTCCCGCCGTAGAGCGGATCGGAGAAGAGCCCTTCGATGCAATGGGTGCGCAGCAGGTCGAAGAACTCGCGCTGCGGCGGCGTGTGGAACCCTGGCAGCTCACCCCGCTCCAGTGCAGCGAGAATCGCGACCTGATCCGTGACGGAGCAATCGGCGAACGGCTGACCGCAGCGGTCGCGGGCCGCGCGATCGAGTGCGGCCAAGCCGAGGCGGTAGGTCTCGGACAGGTGGGAGTAGGCGCCCGCCAGCGCCCTATCCACGTAGGTGACGACGCCGATCTCTCTCGCGCCCGGCCCATGCTCGTCGGCAGGGAACAGGCAGGCGAACACCGCCTCCGCGGTCCGAAGCTCGTGCGGGTTGAACGTCAGTGGAGCGCTCACTCCGACCTCCCCCATCCCGGACTCATGGCGTCGCGGCCAACCTCGCCGCGCGGCGCGTCTCAGCCCAAGAGACTCGCCAGACGCCTCACCTCACGATCATTGCCGCATTAGCCATCCGGATGCTGGACCGCGCGGTTACCGTCGGCAATAGCCACGAGCGCCTTGAGGTAATCCGAGAACGCGCTCGCGGACGGCAGGTCGCGCCGTGTCCGCATCGGCCTGGTCAGCAGGATGTGTCCCGGTGCGGGATCGTACTCGACTTTGAGCCACGCGTGAGCGAGCGTTGGATGCGCGGCGAGTGCCTTGAGATCGCCTTCGAGCCGCGCCTGGAGCTCCGGGCTGGCTCCTTCGAAGACGGGCGAGTCCGGTCCGCCCGGATCCTTCGACCGGCTCATCGTCCACGTCCAACGGCTGCCGCCGGCGCCGTCGATGACGAACGCTTGGAAGACTCGGCCCATCCCGCCGGCCGTCTGCCGGACCCGCCCCTCGGCGATGTGACCGGCGAAGCGGCCCGAGACGCGGGCTTCCTCCACGTCGGCTTCGCCGCCAACGACCTCCGCCAGCGGCGCGAGCGCGGCGGCCATATCCGCCTTCGCGCGCCGGTTGAAATAGACCGCCATGTAGGCCGTCGCCGCCAGCGAGATCAGGACGATCACGCACATGGCGAGACCGAATGAGACGTATGGATTCACGCGCCCAGATTCCCTCGACCTAGCTCACGTTGCCCGATAGACGGCTGCTTGCAATTGCGCGCTCCGGCGACGCAATTGACGTGGCCGGGCTGGTGGGCGTCGCGGTCGCGGTGACACCGACAACCGCGGCGGCTGCCAAGAGCCCGAGCGCCGCGTTCGCCACGAGCGCCGCATCGTAGCCACCCGTCATATCGTAGACCACGCCATCGAGGAACGACCCCGCGCCGAAGCCGATGTTCATGAACGTGAACATCGTGCCGAAGATCACGCCTAGCCGCCGTCGGCCATAGAGATCGGCGGTGATCGCGGCGGTCAGCGGCGTGGTCGCCGTCCAAGAGATGCCGAGGACCACCGCGTAGATATAGGTCAGCGGGCCAGTCGGCAGGAGCAAGAGGAACACGAACGCGATGCCGCGCAAGGCGTAGGTTACGGCCAGGACATGCTGCCGTGGCCGGCGATCGGCGGCTAACCCGAGCAGCACGCTGCCAGCAATGCTGAAGACAGCAGTGACGGCGACGACGTTTGCGGCATCGACTGGTGCCATGCCCATGTCGTCGGCATAGGCCAGGAAGTGCGTGGTAGCGAACGCCATCGTGAAGCCGCAGACGAAGAACCCGAATGCCAAGAGCCAGAACGGCGGTGAGTCGAGTGCCTCGCGGAGCGTCCGGCCGGTCTCTTCCTCGCCTCGATCCCGCGCCGCCTGCGCGCCCGGCGCTTCCCGGATGAAGCCGAAGGCGAGGGGCAAGATCGCCACGAGCAGCACGACCGCCAGCAGCCGGTAAACCGTCTGCCAATCAGTCCGGTCAACTGTGAACGCGGCAGCCGGCACAATCACGAGCTGGCCGAATGCCGATCCAGAGGTGGCGATGGCCATCGCCGTTCCGCGCCGGCGCGTGAACCAGCCGCTGATGAGCGAAGTGATATTGACTGGGCTCGTCGCGGCGATGCCAAACGCGGTCAGGACTCCCGCCAGCAGGTACCAGTGCCAAAGCTGGCGAGCGAAGGAGATCGGCACGAGCGTCAGTACGAGCGCGGCGATGCCGGTCAGGAGCACGCGGCGGGACCCGTAGCGATCGACCAACTCTCCGATGAACGGCTGACAGGCGGAGAGCACGAGCATGTTGATGAGGACGACCGCGGAGAGGTCGGTCCGGCTCCAACCGAACTCCTCGGAGACCGGCTTGAGCACGACGCCAAACAAGAACCGCGCGCCGGAGGCGACCATCAAGACGACGGTAACCGTCGCGACCACGAGCCACCCCGTCGTTAGACGCGAGGTCCGGCCTTCCATCAGTCATGCCCCTGCCGACCTACTCGCCCGAGCACGGCGTCATCTTAGCAGGTCGGGCATTGCGGACCATTTCGGTGACGAACCGTTTTGCTCGGTTGTAGCCACCGTGATAGCATCCATCGGGAAGCCTGGCTTCCCCACGATTGAAGTTGCCCACCTGGAGAAGGAACCACGCACGATGGCGGTCGAGCCTCTGATCTTTGAGTTGAGCAAACCCGGACGCCGCGGCATCCGCTTCCCTGAGCCGGACGTGCCGGAAACCGAGCTCCCGGCAGAGCTCCAGCGGGACCGGCTCGATTGGCCCGAGGTCAGTGAGATTGATGTCATTCGGCACTACACGCGACTGAGCCAAAAGAACCACGCCATTGATATCAATTTCTACCCGCTCGGGTCCTGTACGATGAAGTACAACCCGAAGATCAACGAGGCGGTCGTCCGCGATCCCCGATTCGCCAATCTCCACCCGCTGCAGGACCCGGCCACGGCGCAGGGCGTCCTCCAGCTCATGTACGAGCTGCAGGAGATGCTCGCCGAGATTTCCGGCTTTTCGGCGGTGACGCTCCAGCCGGCGGCCGGCGCGCACGGTGAGTTGACTGGCGTGCTGATCGCCCGCGCCTACCACGCGGAACGGGGCGACACCGCTCGCCGGAAGATCCTCGTTCCGGACTCCGCTCACGGCACGAACCCGGCGACGGCCGCGATGGCCGGCTTCGAGGTGGTGACCCTCCCCTCGGACGAGCGTGGCAACGTCGATCTCGCCGCCCTGCGACAGCTCGTCGGCCCGGACACCGCCGCGCTGATGATCACCAATCCAAACACGCTCGGACTCTGGGACGAGCACATCCAAGAGGTGGTGCAGATCGTCCACGAAGCGGGCGGCCTCGTCTACAACGACGGCGCCAACTTCAACGCCATCCTCGGCATTGCCCGCCCCGGCGATCTCGGCATCGACATCATGCACTTCAACCTGCACAAGACCTTCTCGACGCCGCACGGTGGCGGCGGCCCTGGCTCCGGACCGGTCGGCGTCCGGGCCGGGCTGGAGGCGTATCTACCTTCGCCGCACCTGCGCAAGGTCGAGACCGATGGCGAGACGCGCTACGAGTGGTACGAGCCGGAGCGCAGCATCGGCCGCATTCACTCGTTCTACGGCAACGTCGGCATGCACATCCGCGCCTACACCTATATCCGAATGCACGGCGCCGCCGGCCTGCGCCAGGTCAGCGAAGACGCGGTGCTCGCCGCGAACTATCTCCTCGCCAACCTGCGTGATCGATTCGAGGTCGCCTACGACCGCACCTGCATGCACGAGTTCGTCCTCTCGGCGACGCGACAGAAGCGCAACGGCGTCCGCGCTTTGGACATCGCCAAGCGGCTGCTCGACTTCGGCGTCCACCCGCCGACGGTTTACTTCCCGCTGATCGTGTCCGAGGCGCTGATGATCGAGCCGACCGAGACGGAGTCGAAGGAGTCGCTCGACAACTTCATCGCCGCGATGCGCCAGATCGCCGACGAAGCGGAAAACTCGCCCGAGGTCGTGACCAGCGCGCCGCACAACACCGAGTACAAGCGGCTCGACGAGGTGAGCGCGAACCGGAATCTGAACCTGCGGTGGCGCCCGTCTCAGGAGCCGAAGGTGCCCGTGGCCGCCGACTGAGCGGCACACTCAATCGAGCACATAGCGCGCGGCTCTAGTGCATCACTAGACCGGCCGAGACGTTGATCGCTTGGCCGGTAATGCCGCGCGCTTCCTCCGAGGCGAGGAAGCGGACCATCGCCGCTACCTCGGCCGGATCAATGAGACGGCGCTGCGGGATCGCCGGGAGCACGACACGCTCCAGCACCTCCTCCTCAGCGACGCCGTGGACGGCCGCGAGATCGGCCAGCTGCCCGCGGACGAGCGGCGTGTCGATGTAGCCGGGACAAATCGCGTTGACGGTGATGCCGTCAGTCGCTGTCTCTAGCGCGGCGACGCGCGTCAGTCCGATGATGCCGTGCTTGGCGGAGCAGTAGGCGGCCTTGCCCGGCTCACCGCGCTTCCCGTTGATCGAGGAGATGTTGATGATCCGGCCCCAGCGTTGTTGCCGCATCGCCGGCAGGACGGCCTGGATGAAGAGGAATGGGCCAGTCAGCATGACGTTGATGAGCTGGTGCCACTTGGCGAGCGGGTATTCCTCGAGCGGTGCAACGTACTGCAGGCCAGCGTTGTTGACGAGGATGTCGATCCGCCCGCGGGTTTGCAGCAGGTGATCGACCGCGGCACGCACGTCGGCCGGATTGCTCACGTCTCCCGCGAGCGAATCGGCCGAGCCGCCAGCTTGAGCGATCGTGCTGGCCACGGCCGCCGCGGAGTCGGCGCGCAGGTCCTGGACGAGCACGTGGGCGCCAGCGCGAGCCAGCTCCTGCGCGATAGCCTGCCCGATGCCGCTTCCGGCTCCCGTCACAATCGCTGTCCGCCCGACAAGGGTGAGCTGCTCCGACATTGCTGCTCCCTCGCGCTTCATTGGCCTGCTCAACAGAGATCGGCGCTGCCGGCGATCAAAGGAGATTGCGCCGCGAAGAAGCCTACACGGAGCCGGATCGTCGTCAACCCGGACTCCGTGTAGGTTCGGCCTAGGCCGAAAGAGGGACGCGGCGATCGATCACCCAGCGATGGAGCGGCGGAAGCGCCAGGTCGCGGCGAACAGCAGCAACGCCGCGTAGGCGGCGAGGAGCACCATCTCCGGCCGGATATCGGCCAGGGTACCGTGCCGGCGCAGCAGCATTCCGAAGGCATCGAGCGCCCAAGCGTGCGGCGTGATGTGCGCAACTTTTCGCATCGTCTCCGGGAAGACTTCGAGCGGGACCATGCAGCCGCCCAGCGCCGCCAACCCGAGACCGAGGAAGACGCCGATCGCGGCCGCTTGCTGCGGAGTCTTTAGCAACGTGCCCAAGAGCATTCCGGCTCCGGTCCCGACCAGCGCGAAGAGGACGACGATCACGCCCGCCGCCACGGGATCGCCCCAATCGACGCCGAAGAGGACGATCGAGGCGAGCACGATGAAGAGCCCTTGGATCATCGCCACCGCGAACCGGCCAAGCGTTTCGCCGAAAACGATCGACCGCACCGCGGTCGGCGTCGAGAGCATCCGCCGCGAGACGCCGAGCTGCCGGCTGAGAATGAGATGATCCGAGGCCGACAGCGATGTCAGGAACATGAAGAGGAGCAGCTGCTGGGCAACGCCAGTATCGAACCGCCCCAGCGCTCGCTCCGGCTCGCCGGCGATCGTGAAGTTGACGGTGACCTGCGGCAGATTCTGTCTCAGCTCAGTCGCCTGAGCCAGTGCGTCATCGAACGAAATGCCGCGCTCGGATTGGGCGAAGAGCGCCGCCCGAATGAGCTCAGCCTGCTGCTCGACCGTCGCTTGCACCGGGAGCCACAGCGTGTCCCCCAGGCCATCAGGACGCAAGAGGAAGGGCAGATCTACTTGGCCTCCGCTGTGCAGCTGCGAGTCGTAGCCGGGCGGAATCAGCACGCCTGCCTCTACCTCGCCTCGCTCGATCGCTTCCCTCCAGTCGTCCTCGTTGTCGAACCGCCGGATCTCAAGACCTTCTGTCTGCTCGAGCGCGGAGACCAGCTCCTCTCCCAGCTGACCGCTGTCGACGGCGACGACGCCCAGACGCGCCGTGTCCTCGTCGCCAAACGCGATGCCGATGAGGACGATCATGATCAGCGGAAAGACGAAGGTGAAGAACGCCGCCTGCCGGTCGCGGAAGAGCCGCCGAACCCCCGTCGCTGCAATTGCCAATGCCTTCATCGCGCGATCCCCCGCGAGCGCAGCATCAACACGGCGATGCCGCCGGTAACGACTCCGAAGGCCAGCACGGCAAGAACAGCGCCGACCACATCTCCGACCCCGCCGCCTCCAGCGAGGTCACCGAAGCCGCGCAGCAGCCAGCCATGGGGACTGATCAAGCTGATCTTTGCCAGGAAGGCGGGACCCTGGGAAACGGGGAAGAAGCTACCGCCGAGTGTGCCGAGGACGACCGCCACGGTCGAGCTGATGCCGACCGCCTGCTCCTCCGTTTTCGCGACGCTCGCCACCAGCGAGGTGATCCCCATCGCCGCGATGACCGCGGCAATAGAGAGCGCCGCCACTCCGATGGGGTCCCCCCAATGGGCGTCGAGCAAGACGGTCGAAGCGATGACCAGCGCCGCCATGCTGAGGAGCCCGAATCCGAAGCTCGCCAGCGACTTACCGACGACGATCGTCGTGCTCGAGATCGGGGCGGCCAGGAGCCGGGCCAGCGTGCCTTGCCGGCGCTCCTCGAGGAGGCTCATCACCCCCGCGCGCACGGTAAAGAAGAGGAAGAAGACGGCCATTCCAGCCGCGACGTACGTCTTCGTATCGAGTTGGCGGTCTTCCGACTCCGCCAGGTTGAGCGTCACCGGCGATGGCATCTGGACCGCCTTTTGCGCCAGCCCCGCCGGATCGCTCGCTTCGCCGCCTGAACCCGCCACCAGCGCGACGGCGAGCCGTACACCATTTACCTCCCTGACGTAATCGTCGACGATCGAACGCGCGATGTCCCGGCCGATTGGACTATCCGGGTTGCCGACGACCCGCACCTCCGCGGGTTGTCCGCTGTTCACCGCCTGCCCGAAGCCAGCGGGGACGATGACAGCGGCCGAGACATCTCCTTTCTCTGCCAGGTTCTCGGCATCCTCCGCCGATGCCGCGGGCGTGACCTCGACGTACCCCTCAGTCACCAGCTGGCCGAGCACATCTTCGACGAATGTGCGGGAAACCTCACTCTGGTCTTCGTCGAAAACCGCGAGCTTCGGCATGAACGAGCCGTCGGTCCCGCCGAGCACGCTGTTGAGAATCAGGGTTAGGCCGAGCGGAGCAAGGATTCCGAAAATGAGGAGGGAGCGATCACGCAACCGTTGGCGCAGATCCTTGAAGGCAATGACGAGCGCTGCACGCATTTTCGGCCGCCCTTCAATCCCGCAGGGCCTTGCCGGTCAGGTGCAGGAAGACTGCCTCGAGGTTGGGCTCAACGACCTCGACCGCCGAAACCGATGCACCCGCGTTGGCGACCGTGGAGAGTAGCTGCGGCAGCATCCGCCGCGCGTCCTTGACAAACAAATCGAGTCCGCCCTCATGACGATTGACCTGTTCGACACCGTCGAGGGCGGAGACGGCTCTTGCAGTGGCTTCGAGGTCGCCCTGCGCGGAGAGGGCGATCCGGTCGCGCTGACCGACCAGCGCGACGAGCTCGCGTCGCGTTCCCTCGGCCTTGAGCCGCCCTTCGTCGATGATGCCGACGCGGTCGCAAAGGCGCTCCGCCTCCTCCATGTATTGCGTTGTGTAAAGGACAGCAATCCCCTGCCCGCCGAGCGTGTCCACGGTATCGAGGATGGCGTTACGGCTCTGGGGATCGACCCCGACGGTCGGCTCATCGAGGACGAGCAGCCGCGGGGAGTGGAGCATCCCAATGCCGATGTTGAGCCGGCGCTTCATGCCGCCGGAGAAGGAATCCGCGCGGTCGTTCGCGCGGTCGGCCAGGCCGATGACCTCCAGTACCTCATCCACCCGCGCCGAGAGAGTCTTGCCGCTCAGCCCATAGAGCTGCCCAAAGAACCGCAAGTTCTCCCGCGCCGACAGATCTGGATAGATTGCGAGGTCCTGAGGGACGTACCCGATGACCGCCTTGGCATCGACAGCGCTCGGGCTCATCGGCTTGCCATCAACGACGACAGTGCCACCATCTCGCTCGAGCAACCCGCAGATCATGGAGATCGTCGTTGTCTTCCCGGCGCCATTCGGCCCGAGCAGACCATACGTCTCGCCACGGCGTATGGAGAAGCTGACGCCGTTGACCGCGACTCGGTCCCCATACGTCTTTCGCAGGTCGCGACACTCCAAGATGATTCCATTCCCAAGCACCCTTCACCCCCTGGCACATGACAAGTTTGTCCGATTTTACCGACGACCTATGCAGTTTCAATAGTCTTTGACGTTGATTATTTGGCAGTGAGAACACGCAACGAGTGCGGCAGACTCAACTGATTTGATAAGCGGTCCCAGCAGCAATTTCACATGATCGAGCCCGACGCGACGTGCAGTGGTGTGCACGCCAACGCCGGGCTCACGATGGCAAATCTAGAGAGTGGTTACGCAGCAGGCACAGTCTCGTGCAACGCTACCGCACCACGAGGTTGATCAGCTTGCCGGGGACGTAGATGACCTTGACCGGCTCCCGCCCGCCCAGATGCTGCTGGACCTTCGGGCTCTCCAACGCCAGGGATCGCGCCCGCGCCTCGTCCAGATTGGCTTCCGCGACGAACTTGTCTCGCGGCTTGCCGTTCACCTGGACCACGTACTCGACGACGTCCTCCCGCGCCAGCGCCTCGTCGTACGCCGGCCACTCCTGCGTGTGCACCGAGTACGGCTGGCCGAGCATTGACCACAACTCTTCAGCCAGATGCGGGGCCAGCGGCGCCAGCAGCAGCGTCAGCGTTTGCAGGTGTTCCTGCCGCGTCTGCGCTGGCAGCGATGGGCCTTGGTCGCGCAGCCAGGTCGAGTACTCCATCAGCCGAGCGATCGCCGTGTGGAACTTCAGGTCCTCGATGTCCTCGGTAACCGCCTTGATCGCGCGGTGCCGGATGCGCTCGGCGCCCTGGACGTCGCCATTAGTCGTGGCGGCCGGAATCTCGCCGCGCTGCTCGCGAGCGACCAGGTCGTAGCACCGCTCTAGGAAGCGGATGATCCCGCCCAGGCTGCCTTCGCGCTTGATCTGTCCGGTGACCGGATCGCGCACCTCCCGGAATGCGCCGCCTTCCTCGTACGGACCAGCGAAGAGGAGCGCCAGGCGCAGCACGTCGGCGCCGAACTCTCGCAGATACTCGTCCGGCGTGACGACGTTGCCGCGGCTCTTGCTCATCTTCTCGGCCTTACCGGTGACCGGGTTGACCGCGTTGAGCAGACCGTGCAGCCGCAGCTTGGCGAACGGCTCGTCGAACGGCAGATAGCCGAGATCGTGCAGCACCTTCGTGACGAAGCGCGCGTAGAGGTGGTGCCGCCGGACGTGCTCGATGCCGCCGCTGTACATATCGACCGGCAGCCACTTCTTGGTCAGCTCCGGATCGAACGGGCGGTCATCGAACTCGGTCGAGGGATACCGCAGGAAGTACCACGCGGAATCCAGGAACGTGTCAGAGACGTCCGTCTCCCGCCGGGCGGGCCCACCGCAGACCGGGCAGGGCACGTTTACCCACTCTTCCAGCGCGGCCAGCGGCCCGACACCAGTCCCGGTCGGCCGGAAGTCCTCGACCTCGGGCAGAATGACCGGCAGGTCTTCCTCAGGCACCGGCACCCAGCCGTCCTTCGGGCAATGGATCATCGGAATCGGCGGGCCCCAGTAGCGCTGGCGGGAGATCAGCCAGTCGCGCAGCTTGTAGGCGTTGTGTGCCTTGCCGATTCCCTTCTCCTCCAGCCAGGCGATGACCTTCGGGATCGCCTCGCTGGCCGGCGTGCCGTCGAACGGCCCCGAGTTGACCATGACGCCGCCTTCTGGCCGCGCCGCCTCCCACTCGTCGGTGTTCGGCGTTTCACCTGGCTCGGCGAAGACGGCCCGGATCGGCAGGCCGACGGCGCGCGCGAACTCGAAGTCGCGCTGGTCGTGCGCCGGCACGCCCATGATCGTCCCGGTGCCGTAGCTCATCAGCACGTAGTCGGCGATCCAGATCGGGATGCGCTCGCCCGTCGCCGGGTTGACGGCGTACGCGCCGATGAAGACGCCGGTCTTTTGCCGCGCTTCCTCGGTGGACCGCTCCGCCTCCGTCTTGCTCTTCGCCTGCGCGACGTAAGCATCCACTTCTGCCCGCCGGTCCGGAGATGTGATCTGCTCGACGAGCGGATGCTCCGGCGCGAGCACGGCGAACGTCGCGCCCCAGAGCGTGTCGGGACGCGTCGTGAAGACCTCGAACGAGAGATCGGAGTCCGCGACCGGGAAGCGAATCAGGGCGCCCTCAGACCGGCCAATCCAGTCAGTTTGCAGGTCAATCGCCAACTGAGGCCAGTCGACGGTCTTCAGCCCCTCGATGAGCCGGTCCGCGTAGCGCGTGATCGCGAAGAACCACTGCTCCATGTCGCGGTAGACGATCGGCGTCTTGCACCGCTCGCAGACCAGCGTGCCGTTCTCGTTCTCCGTCTGCTCGTTCGCGAGGACGGTCAGGCAGGATGGACACCAGACGACCGGCGCGACCTTCCGGTAGGCAAGCCCGGCTTTGTAGATCTGCAGGAAGACCCACTGCGTCCAGCGGTAATAGCTCGGGTGGCTGGTGACGACCTCGTGGGACCAGTCCCACATCCCGCCGAGGCGCTTCATCTGCGTGTCGCGGAAGCGCCGCACCGTCTTGTCGGTCAGCGTCATCGGATTTTCGCCGACCTTCAGCGCGTAGTTCTCGGTGTGGATGCCGAAGGAGTCGAAGCCCATCGGCTGGAAGACTTCGTGCCCCCGCATGCGCTGGAATCGGCCATAGGTGTCGGCGCCCGAGTAGGTGTAGACGTGGCCGACGTGCAGCCCTTCCCCGGAGGGATAGGGGAACTCCATGAGGTTGTAGAACTTCGGACGGGTCGTCCGGAGATCAGTCTTGTACAGACCGGTCTCCTCCCATTTCGCGCGCCAGCGCGCCTCGATTTCGTGCGGATCGTAGCTGGAGCGTTGACCGCGCTCCGCCCGCTGATCGACGGCCATCCGTTTGTCCTCCAACGTCGTCCGGCGGCGCGCGACCGGCGACACGTGATGCGTTACGCGCCGCGGACCGCCTGCTTCAGTAACGGAAAAACGGCCTTCCGTCCCCGGTCAGGGACGAAAGGCCGCCACCAACGAGATGGGCGCTTTCGCAGTGCCACCGTCTTCGGCCGGCCCCGTTTCCGCGCCTGTCGCCTGGTGGAGCTGAGGGGACTCGAACCCCTTACCTCAACACTGCCAGTGTTGCGCTCTCCCGGATGAGCTACAGCCCCATGACGCGAGGTTTCGCGCACCAAACCGGCTAACAGTTAGAACACTAGCCGGTTCGCAAGCTCCTGCGCGGGTCATTTCCGACCGCTGCCTCTCCGGCAGCTCTCCTTCCTCGGAACCGCGCCGCCTGCCATCTCACGCCGTCCGATGACCGGGCTCTATGGCGTGCAGAGCCAGACGGGCGTCGTACGCCGCGCACGCCATTAGTGTACGCGATTCGCCCACGCGTGGTCAAATCCCACGAGCCTGCAAGCATCGTGCCTTGTCAACTATACGGACATAGCCCGAGCCGATGAGATCGGGACCCGCGTACCGAGGCGCGGTTAGCACGACCCGGTCATAGCCCATTTGGTCCCCCACCGCTACCATTCTGAGCGGAAACACCGCCACGTGGTGCACAATCACGCGAGCGGTCGCCCCGCCCGACGGAAAGGATCGGTAATGACGCAGACAACGCCCCTCCCCGCACTCGGCTCGGCAGCCACGGACCACCGTGCCGACGCCGCGCGCCTGCTCGACACGCTGACTCAGCAGCGCCATCTCCTCGAGACGGTCGAAGGGTTCGTGCGACGCTTACAGCAAGGGGAATCGCTCGAGCGCGACCCATACGCCGCCTCGACGCTCAGTCAACTGGCCGACTTGCGCCGCCAGCACCTCGCCCGCTGAGCGCGGACTGTTGGTCGTTCTTCGGGGAGTCTTCCCGTTCTACAGCTCTTCGCTGCTTAGCAGTCCGGCGCGCAGGGCATAGCGCACCAGCTCCGCCCGGTTAGTGAGGCCGAGCTTCTGCATCGCGCGGTGACGGTAGGTCTCGACCGTCTTCGGGGAGAGGGAGAGAATCTCCGCCGCTTGCTGCGCCGTGTATCCCTCCGCCGTCAGCTTGACGACTTCCCGCTCTCGGTCGGAGAGCAGCTCGCCGAGGTCGAGCTCTTCGCCAGATCGCACGCGTCCAAGGTACCCGCGCAGGAGCGTCTTCGTCGCCGCGGGGTCGAGGAAGACTTCGCCGCGCGCGACGGTCCGGATCGCATCGAGAAGATCGGTGTGCGCGCTCGACTTGCGCACGTAGCCAGAGCCGCCCGCCTCCAGCACCGGCAGGAGATAGCGCTCCTCGGCGTGGACGGTGAGCACCAAAGTGCGCGTCGGCAGGCCGAGTGAAGTGATCTGGCGGATCGCCTCCAACCCGCCGCCGGGCATCGAGAGATCGGCGACGACGACGTGTGGCGCCGTCTGCCGAGTCACCTCGACCGCGGTCTCGCCGTCGGCCGCCTCGCCGACGACGCGGATATCGGGTTGACTATCGAGGAGCGCACGCAGACCGGCGCGCACGACGCCATGGTCATCAGCAAGAACGACCGTGATCGGCTCGGGCGCACGAGCACCGTTGCGGGACTCGATCATAGCTGCTCAACCTTGACACCACCGGATTCGAGAGGAATGTAGGCAAAGACTTCCGTTCCCTGTCCCGGTTTCGACCAGATGCGGAACCGGCCCCCAACGAGCGCGACCCGCTCCTCCATCCCGAAGATGCCGAGCCCCAGCCCACGCCCATCACTCGACTTCACATTTGATGGGTCGAATCCCTTGCCATCATCCTGAATCGAGATCGTTACGTCGCCACCTGTCCGATCGACGTCGAGCCAGACGCGCTTCGCATCGGCGTGCTTGGCGACGTTCGTCAACGCCTCTTGCGCGACGCGGTACAGCACGAGCTCGACCTCCGACGGCAAGCGCCCGCGCAAGCCTCGCGCCTGGTACTCGACCGGAATGCCGAGCTGCTCCGAGAAGCGCTGGGCAAGCTCGCCAAGCGCCGCCGAGAGGCCGAGATCGTCGAGCGCCGGCGGCCGCAGCTCAAGGGCGAGTCGCCGCACACCCTCCAGCGCCTCGACCGTCATCTCCTCCATGCTGGCAGCCAGCTCCTGGATGCTCTTGTCCGGCGACGATTTCAAGGTTGCGAGCCGAATAAGCTGCGCAAACAAGACCTGCGCCGTGTCGTCGTGCAGCTCACGGGCGATCCGCCGGCGTTCGTCTTCCTGTGCGCGGATCACCTGCGAGGCCAGCGATCGCAGCTCCTCCCGGTCGCGTGCGAGCTCGTCGAGCGTGGCGTTGAACGTCTCCGCCAGGTGGGCAACCTGAGGATCGGTGAACGACGTCGGCGAAGCTCGGACTGACAAATCGCCGTTGCGCACCGCGATCGCCGCTGCCTCCAGCGTCGCCAGCGGCCGGAAAGCGGCACGCAAGACGACGTAGTTGGCGACAACGCTGAGGACGATGCCGATCACGACGAAGGTGAAGGCGAGCGCCAGGAAGGTGCGGCCTTCCGTGCTGCGGGCCGTTTGGCTGGTGATCCAGGTTCCGGCAACGGCGCCGAGCACGACGATCGTCGCGTTTGCGATCAGGACCTTCTGCAGTATGGAGAGCCCACGTCGCTTGCGCGTGGATTTGATGCGTTGGGCAGGCAGCGCGGTTGCAGCGGCGTTCATGCGTCTCCAGATCTCGTCACGTGAGATCACGTGTCACAAATTCCATATAAGTATGCGCCAGAACGGCACACATGCGCGAGCTTGCCCCTGGCGCTGGTCGCTGCCTGGCGGCTTCCATAGCTCGTTCTGACACGGCTTCACGCTCCGCGCCTCTGGTACTATCTCCCGGTTGGTAGGGTTCGGAGGTGGTTGATGGCTAACGTTTATTCCTTCGACATCGTTTCGTCGTTTGACGAGCAAGAGCTGAAGAACGCGCTCGATCAGGCACGCCGGGAGATACAGCAGCGGTACGATCTCAAATCGACGAACACCGAGATCGTGCACGGTGAGAATCAGATCACGATCACGACCGACTCAGAGTTCACGCTCAAGCAAGTCGTTGATCTCCTCGAGTCGAAGGCGGTGCGGCGCGGCTTGTCCCTCAAGATCTTTGATTACGGGAAGGTCGAGCCAGCGGCCTCGGGCCGGGTTCGCCAGGTGATCACGCTCCGCAAAGGTATCCCGGACGAGCTCGCCAAGAAGATTGCAAAGCGCATCCGCGACGACTTCAAGAAGGTGACGCCGCAGATCCAGGGCAACGCCATCCGCGTCCAAGGGAAGAGCAAGGACGACCTGCAGGCCGTCATCCAGGCGCTGCGCTCCGAGGATTATCCGGTCGCGCTCCAATTCGTGAACTACCGGTAGAGGACCGGCTACGCCCGCGATATCTGGCCTCTAGCTCCCGTGAGAGGAATCCATTGTGTCAGCGACCCGCGCGTTTCACATCGTCACGCTAGGCTGCTCGAAGAATCGCGTCGATTCCGACGGCATGGCGGCCCTGCTCAGACAGCGAGGCCTCGTCCCCGCCCCGCGCCCGGACGACGCCGATGTGGTGATCGTCAATACGTGCGGGTTCCTTGGCGCAGCCCGCGCCGAATCGGTCGGCGTCATCGAGGAGCTGCTCGATAAGCGGCAGGAGGGGCAGCGGCTGATCGCCGCCGGGTGCATGCCGGCCCTCGGAAACTACCGCGAAGAGATTCCGGCCGGGGTCGATCACATCCTGACGACGCGAGAGTGGTACCGGATCGGCGACGTCGTCGCGGAGCTATTCGGGGAAGAGCCGGCGCCCGAGTCCGCGGGCTGCGAGGGGATGCTGACCACCTTCACGCGGAGCGATGCCGGCCCGTCCGCGTACGTCAAGATCGCCGATGGATGCGACCACAACTGCGCGTTCTGCACGATCCCGAGCATCAAGGGGCGTCAGGTCAGTAAGCCACCGGTCCACGTCCTGCAGGAGATCGTGGACCTGGTTTCGCGCGGGACAAAGGAAGTCGTTCTCGTCGCGCAGGACACGATCCGATACGGCGCCGATCTCGGCATGAAGCACGGCCTACCGCAGCTGCTGGAGTCGATCGTCGAGGGTGTGCCGGACCTGCGCTGGCTGCGCATGCTTTACATCTATCCGAGTCCGTTGACGCTCCGGATGGTTGACGTGATGGCGGAGCATGAGCCGCTGCTCCACTACCTCGACATGCCGCTCCAGCACGCCGACCGGGAGGTTCTGCGGCGCATGAACCGACCGAGCGACCCGGCGATGACGCGCCGCTTGATCGATTACGCCCGCGCGAAGCTGCCCGATCTCGTGATGCGCACGACATTCATCGTCGGCTATCCCGGCGAGACGGACGCGCAGTTCCGCACCCTGCTGGACTTCGTCGAGCAAGAAGAGTTCGACCACGTCGGCGTCTTCACCTACTCGGCCGAGCCCGGAACGCGCGCCGCCACGCTGGACAATCCGGTGCCGCCCGAGGTTGCGGAAGAGCGGCGCGCCGCGATCATGGAGGTCCAGCAGCGCATCTCGCTGAAGAAGAACCGCGCGCTGATCGGTCAGCGCCAGGAAGTGCTGATCGAGGCCGTTGGCGAGATGGAGGACGAGCTGGGGAACATCGAGCCCGTCTCGGTCGGGCGGGCGCGGCGTCACGCCCCGGAGGTGGATGGACTTGTCTTCGTGCCCGGTGCGCTGCCGGTCGGCGAGCTGGTCGAGCTCACGATCGAGGAGGCGATGCCGTACGATCTGTGGGCGGCTCCACCGGAAGGGATGGCGCGACAGAGCCGTCCTCGTCGCGATGTCGAGGCGGCAACACGGCGTCGACTCGCCGCAGCAGCGCGCCGTCGAGGGGGGATCCGACCGGGAAGACGCGGACGGGGTCGACCGGTTCCGATGGCCACACCCGCTGGAACATGACCCACTGATCCGGCGCCCGCGCGATCGCCCGCTCGAGCACTTCGACCACGCGATTCAATCCACGCGCGATATCGGCGTCGACGTCGTTGGTCTTTTCGACCGTGAACGCCTCTTCGATGTAGAGCGCGTGGTAGTCGCTATGCCGAGTGGTGAATATCGGCACGATCGGTGCGCCAGTGTCGCGCGCGATCCGCACCGCGCCCGGCGGCAGCGTCGTGTCGTGCCCGAAGAAGCGCACCGGCCTGCCGTTCAGGAAGAAGTCGCGGTCGGTGAGGAAGACGGCGCACTCGCCACGGCGTAACGCCTGGATCACGCGGCGCACACCCGAAGGGCTCGCTTCGACGATCCTCATATCGTGGGAGCGGCGCAGGAATGTCACCAAATCGAAGAGATAACGGCTCGTCGTGCGCCCGGTCACGGTGGTGAGCTGGTAGCCACGGTGCAGCAGCGAGTGCCCGACGATGTCGAAAGCGCCCAGGTGCGCGGTGATCAGGACCGCGCCCTTGCCGCCGGCCAGCGCCTGATCGAGGATCGACCAATCTCCATGCTCGAGGTGGATCCGCCCGATGATCTCCGTCGGCGACCGGTGGGGCAAGAGCAGCAAGTCGCGGAAGTTCTCGGCGTTGGTGCGGAAGATGTGCCGAGCGGCGCGCTCCACATCCTTCTCGGACGCATCCGGCCCAAGAACGTGCCGCATGTTGTCGAGCACGTTCCCGCGGTAGGTGGGAGACAACCGGTAGGCGAGGTCGCCGCCGGTCCGGGCAAGCCAGCGCCGGACACGGAAGGGCAGGAGGCGCATCAACCACGAAAGCGCGATCGCGGTGAAGATCGACAGCCAATACTGGAGGTCGCGGCGCTCCTCCTTGCGGAACTCGACGCGCGGCAGATGGGAGCGCAGCGGCTCGCGGCCGGCAATCGGCCCCCTCCGCTCCTCCTGAGCGGCCGCCGTTGACTGTCTGGCCTCCGTTGCCACCCGTTGCATCCTTTCCGCCGGCAATCTGGTCGCCGGTCGCGACGGAACCACGGGCAATCATCCCCGACCGAATCGGGTTCGCTCAAGGTCCGATAGTGAGGAAATCAGAGCGCGTTCGCGACCGACCGCGCGGGCACGGCTGAGAACGACATCGCGGCATGCGCCAATCTGTCACGGGGGCGATTGCGTGGAGCGATCCGCGACCAGGTCACTGGCAGCGCCCGCTTCGGTCCGCGCGGGCGACGCGGCGGGCCGTCCCCACAGGGCCAGCGCGTCCACGATGACCGGTACGCCGCGAATGACGGTCAAGGCGACCGCCAACCAAACGACGGCCCATCCAATCCAGCGGACCGCCGTCACGCCATACACGTCGCCGATGAATGTGCCGCTCGCGTCATGATGCTCGTAGGCTTCCAAGCCGGTCAGGAAGACGAAGCCGACCGCCTTGGCGTATCCGTAGAGCGCGCGCATGAAACGCCCCGCGGTCAGCCAGCGGGTCAGCGGCGAGCGCATCATGTTTCGCTCGCCGAATGCCGTCATCCCCTCCGCGTACGACAGCGAGCGCAGCCCATCGACGATGATCCCGCGCGTGATGACCAGGAAGGGGATCCAGACCGGGATCAGGCCGAGATCGGCGAACGCGACCCAAAGCACTGTCTCCACGACACGATCGCCCGCGATGTCGAAGACTGCGCCGAGGGACGAGGTTTCGCCGCGCCGGCGCGCGACCCAGCCATCAACGCCGTCCAGCGCGAAGATGATCGCGATCAGCGCCATGCAGGCGGTGATGACTTGGACGTTGCCAAAGTAGATGAGGGCAACGACGACGAAGAGCAGGCCGATGCGGCCGACGGTAATCAGATTCGCCATGCATCCGTGCCCACGCGGATCATCGAATCCCGTGCAGGGGAATCCCTACGACGGCACCCGGCCGGATTATCGGAGACAGCCCGGCGCCGCTCAACTGGCGTGCCGGACCTTTACCAGAGAAGTCCGAGCAGCGCCATCCAGGCGAGCGCGTGGATCAAGATCGAGGACCCGAGGAGGAAGCGTGCCGCGAAGGCATCCCAGCGCGTCACGAGCGTCGCGGCGATGCCGTTCATGATGGTGAGCATGGCGGCCATCAGCGGAAGGCGCCAGACGATCGAGGACGTTCCCCAGCGATCGGGCGTGCCCGCCGCGTTGAGGTGCGTCACGATCCAATCCGGCAATGCGTCGATGCGGAGGCTGATGACTGCGGCCATCAGCAGCAAGCTCAACGCTGAGCCGCCGAGCGTGGCAAGAAGAAAGCCGTCCTGAGAAACAGCGAGGGCACTGAGATTGACCGGAATGCGCGGGGCCGTGCGCGGCCGCGCTCGCGCCGTTCGCCGGCGTGCAGCCGCTTCGCGAGCGCTGCGCCGGCGCGGCACTGGCGGGTAGAGCGCCCCGTCATCGTCGGGCAGCCCGAGCTCGTGGTCGTCTTCCCATGCCGTCTCGCGACCAATTGACCGAGGCTCGAGCGAGCCAGCCGCGCTCCGGCGCGTGCGCGATGACGGCGCCAGATCGCGGGAGCGACGAGTCTCCTCGCTTGCCGCGCGACCTCGCCCTCGCAAGGACCCGCGCAGATCCGGCCAAGGAGCGGAAGAGCGTTCCTCCTCCCGGCCGCGTGTGGTCGCCGATCGGCTCGTTCGTGAGCGCCGCGCCGGCGGGAGCGCGACGTCCTCTTCATCCTCACGCCAGGCCTCCGCGGACCACGGCGGAAGATCATCGACGGACCGCTCGGAGGCGCCCCGCTGCCGATGTGGCCAGCCCGACGGGACGATATCCTCCTCTTCGTCCCAGTCTAGCGGCCGGTCATTTCGCTCCCGAAAGGACATCGCGTGCGTCTCCAGCTATACCGGAGAGCGGATCACGTCACCGCCAGTTCCGGAGCCTGACATCCGCCTCCAGGATAGCATGACTCGGTGAGCGGGGCCCGCCCACCGAGTTGCGCTTGGAGCCTGGAACCGTTTAGCCGCCCGCCTCCGGCGAACCGATCGGCTCACCGGGGTCCGCTTCAGGGCTGCCCTCCGGCGACGCCACGGCGGTCGGCGTCGGGGTTGGAGTCGGCGGCGCAGCCGGCGGCGGCTCGAACTCGCGATCGACCGGCGTCGGAGTCGGCTCGATATCGGCATCAATGGCCGCCGATTCGCGCTTCTCGGCCAGCCAGTCGTCGAATCGCTTCGTCCGCAGCTGGCTGATCAGGTCGTCGGTTAGTGGCCGATCCTGCTCGTGCGCGAAGACGGTGACGATGTGCCAGCCGAACTCCGTCTCGAACGGCTCGCTGATCTGGCCCGGCTGTAGGGAGAAGGCAACATCCTCGAACGGCTTGACCATGATGCCGCGCGGGAACCAGCCGAGGTCGCCACCGTTCGGCGCGGTCCCCTCGTCAACCGAGTTGTCCTTCGCGATCTGAGCGAAGTCCGCGCCCTGCTGCAGCTGCTGGTAGAGCTGGTCGGCGAGATCCTTCGTCTCTACGAGGATGTGCGCCGCGTGGACCTGCTCCGCGCTTTGCCCGATCTCCTCTGCGAAGTGGGCGCGAACCTTGTCGCGCGCGACTGCTGGCCGCACGATCCAGCGCTCGTAGTCCGCCTGCGAGAGGTGAGCGTCGTCGAAGACATCGTCCTTGAATTCTTGGAATCCCGCCTCGGCGGTCTGCCGCGCCTGTTCCGGGTTCGGTGTCGGCGTTGGCGTGGAAGTCGCTCGCGGGGAAGCCTCAGGCGACGCGACCGGGGACGCCATCGGTGACGTCTCCGGGGACCCTACCGCTTCCGGCGAGGCGCTTTCCTCGCCCATCTCAGGCGAGGCGCCTGAAACCGGGCTGCTTTCCGCCCCCGGCGTGCCTTCGGCCGCTGGCGTCCCATCTTCGACTGCCTCCGGGCTTGCCTCAGCGGCCTCCGCTTCGGCGGTGGCGGTCATGGCCACCGCAGTCTCGGTCGCCCAGGCGGCGCGGGTCGGAATGAGCGTCGGGGACGGCGTCGGCGTGAAGACTGGCGCGCCCAGCGGCTCGTACTGCTGGATAATGAAGGTCTCGATGTCCTGATCCGTGACCTCCAGCCCGAACTCGTCCAAGTTCTGGAGGACAAGCTGGTCGTCGATCATTCGAGACAGCGTCGAGTCTTGGACGTCGGTGGAGCCCCAGACGCTCCGCGCTTCCGCCCGCAACTGCTCGGCGAACATTGGATTCTGCGCAGCGAAGAGCTCCGCCTGCTGGAAGAGCTCGTACGCGCGCACTTTCCAGTAGTGCTTACGCTTGATCTCCGTGCCGTTGACCTTCGCCAGCGTTTGATTCGGCTTGATCTGGTATTCCCAAGCGGCGAACCCGATGAGGATGAGGACGCAGAGTGCGGCGGCAATCCCCATGCCCCAGTAGAGCATGCGCTGCCGCTGCGCCTCCCGCACGTGGCGTGGGACGCGCCGGCGCCGCTGCGGTGCGGTTACTTGCTGGCGCCGAAACGGGATGCGGTCCCGCCAGGAAACCGACTCAGGAGTTTGAGCTCCCCGCGCCCCCGCCCGACCGGCGGGACGCTGCGTGGCTCCGGGTTTCTGTCCGCCTCCCTGCGATCGTCGCTGTCTCGGCTGGCGGTCGCTCATGCACACGATCCCCCATGGCAGAGGTCATCACCGGCTCAGAGGCGCGCCTCCTCGCCACGGCCGTCCTTCGCTCGAAGGTGGCTAATCCGCGTCATCAGCGGGTTGCGGCGCCGCGCGGTGCTCAGGTGCGCGGCGCGCTTGGGAAAGGATGACTAGCTTCGCCCGGTGCCGGCCACGAACGGGAGCAGCGCGAGGTGACGCGCCCGCTTGATCGCGACCGTCAGCGACCGCTGATGCTTGGCGCAGGTGCCCATCTTTCGGCGCGGCTCGATCTTGGCCCGCTCGGAGAGATGCCGCCGCAGGCGGGCAATGTCCTTGTAGTCGACTTCGCCGATGTTATCCGCGCAGAAGACACAAACCTTGCGGCGCGGCCCAAATCGGCCGCCGCCCCGCCGGCCGCGGGAAGCGCCTGCCTGCGCCGGCCGCTCCGCCTGCGCGCCCGTGGCAAAGCGGCGCGCGCCCGGCCGCTCCGCCGACGCCTCGCTCGCCTGAGCCTGCTCTGGCGCCTGCTCCTGCGCCGCCGTCTCCTCTTGAACCTGCTCGGTGTCGCTCATTTGTCTTCGCTATCTCCTAACTCATGATCGTCTCTCGGCGATACCCGGAGACGTCTCGTTCCTGTCTCGATCAGAAAGAATGGCGCTCGGCTCCCCGCCGTTGCGTATCGTTAGAACGGAACGTCGTCAAAGTCTTGGGTGCCGAAGTCGTCGCCGCCATTACCGGACCGGTCCGCGCCGGCGCCCGCCGGCTCACGGCCACCCGAGCCTGCGGCATCGGCGCGGGTGCCGAGCAGTTGAACCTCCTCGGCCCGGACGTCGAGCGAGGTGCGCGTCTGTCCCTGCTGATCCTGGTATTCGCGCGCCTCGAGTGTGCCGAGGACGAAGACCTGCTTGCCCTTGGTGAGGTAGCCATTCTGCGTGAGGGAGTCGAGCGTCTCCGCGAGCCGACCCCATCCCGTCACGCGGAACCAGGTCGTTCGCTCCTGAAGCTGCCCGGACTGATCGGTGTATCGCCGCGTCACCGCCATCGTGAACTGCACATTCATCGTGCCGTTCGGCGTGAAGCGCGTTTCCGGATCACGACCCAGGTTGCCGACGAGGATTACCTTGCAAACGCCAGCCATCTATCCCTCCTCGGTTTGGCGGTCTGGCTCTGACGGCTCTTCCTCACCCGCCTCCGCTGGCGTCGCTTCCGCGGCTGCCTCGGCCGTGGCCGGCTCGCTCGACGCCGCCTCACCGGCTTCCGCCGGAGCTGCCTCAACAGCGCTCGCCTCTGCCGGAGCAGCCTCAGCGGTCGCGGTCGTCTCCGCCGGCGCCTCCTCGGCGGCGTCCGTCGCCGCCTCCGCGGGCTCGTCCTTCGGCGTGTAGGTGACGAGCAGATAGCGGATCACCCGCTCGTTGAGCTTGAGCTCGCGCTCGACCTCGTTGATCCGCGACGGGTGACACTGGAAGTGGTAGAGCGTGTAGAAACCATCCCGCAGATCACGGCCACCATGCCGGATCGGATACGCGAGCCGACGCCGTCCCCAAGGGGATTCGCGGCTCATGTCGATGAGACGCCCGCCAGCCGCGTTCACATAGCCGACGACCTGGTCCAGCAGACCGGGCAGCTCTTCTTCCGGCACATCCGGGGTGAAGATCGTCATCAGCTCGTAGTAACGGGCAGGGCGATAGGGGGTGCGCAATGCAAACTCCTTTCTCCGGGTATGCCCCACCTCGCCATTGCCCGGGATTGCGCGGTCCGGACCGGGAGGGGAGCAGAAAGGTACGAACAATCAATTCAGGTCACGCAGTGACCCGGATGAGTATATCACGCGATTGCTCTACGCCACCCGCGACGAATGCGGATTCCCGCTGGGTTTCGCCGTCTGTCCTGTTGGTTGCGACCCTATCGCCCCTCGTCGGTCAGTGTCAGCCCGAGCAGCCCAGAAAGCTCCCGCAACGTCTTCTGCGCCTGCCGGGCATCGTCCTCCTCCGGCGCCTCGAGGATCGCCTGGCCGATCTCCCGCAGGGCCTTGATCGCTGACGGCGTATCCAGGTCATCATCGAGCGCGTTCAGGAACTGCTCCCGGTAGACGGAGACATCCACCTCTTCTTCAATGCCGACCGCGGGGAAATTGGCCGCCTCACGCAGGTCGTCAGCCAATCGCGCCCACTCATCGAGCTCATCGTCCCGGTATTCCCAGGCAGACCGGTAATGGTGGGAGAAGAGATAGAGGCGAATCGCGTCCGCGCTGTAGTCGTTCAGAACGTCGCGCACCAGGACGAGGTTACCGAGCGATTTGCTCATCTTCTCGCCCTGGTAGCGAACCATACCGACATGCATCCAAAAGCGGGCGAAGGGCTCCAGTCCGGTCGCGTTCTCGCTCTGCGCGATCTCGCACTCGTGGTGCGGGAAGACGAGGTCTGCGCCGCCCCCGTGTATGTCGATCCGCGGGCCGAGATAGCGTGTCGCCATCGCGGTGCACTCGATGTGCCAACCGGGCCGCCCCGGTCCCCATGGCGAATCCCACGTCGGCTCGCCCGGCTGCGCCGCCTGCCACAGCACGAAATCGAGCGGATCACGCTTATTCGGGTCATCCGGATTATTGCCGCGCTCGTTGGCGATCGGCAGCATCTCCTCCCGCGGGAGATGGCTCAGCTTGCCGAATTCTTCGTCACGATCGACGGAAAAGTAGACGCTCCCATTGACTTCGTACGCGAATCCCTTCTCGAGCAGCTGCTCGATAATGGCGATCATGTCATTGATGTGATCGGTCGCGCGAACGAAGTGATCCGGCTCGAGCGCGTTGAGATCGCGCATATCCTGCACGTACTTTTCCGTCTCTACGCGCGCGAGCTCGTCCCAGGCCATCCCGACCTCTCGCGATTTTCGGAGAATGTCGTCGTCAATGTCGGTGACGTTTTGGACGTAGGTCACGCGGTGGCCGAGGAAGCGCAAGTACCGGACGAGGATATCGAATGTCAGAAACGTGAACGCGTGACCGATGTGCGTAGTGTCGTACGGGGTGACTCCGCAAACGTAGATCCCTACCGTGCCGTTTCGGGCGGTGAACGGCTCGATCTGGCCCGTCTGCGTGTTGAAGAGATACATCCTGCTCCTTCTCCGCTCCGACGGTCGGAAGCGACCACCTGGACGCTTTTCAGACTACGGTGTCCCCAGCGTCGAGCCGCTAGACCAACTCGGCGGCGGGCAAACATGACGACGGGTCACCGGTGAATCACTGTCAGTATATCCGAGACAGCGCTAGCTTTTTGCAAGCACTGCCGGGCGCGGGAGACCGGAGACCGCGTGGTATGATCGCAACGCTTGCAACGGCTGGCGTGTCATGCGAACCAGCCATCGGATGGCAGATCGGGCAGCATGAGACGGATAGGCTCGCGACGACGCAACGCCCTCCCCGCCATCGCCCCCCTTCTCGTACTCGTCGTTCTCGTGGGATGCGGCGGTCCCTCGGCAGCGGGACCGCAAGCGGCAACCGAGGCAACCGCATCAGCGACAGACACCGTAACCGCCGAGAGCGCGGGTGAGGAGCGCATGGCCTGTGAGGACGGCCGGCTGCTCATTGGCGATTTGCCGCAGATGGACCAGGAATGGCGAGCTGGTTTGGAAGCGGCGCGGGCCAAGGCGCTGGCCTGGCAGCCCGACGCCCGGCTGAACAGCTTGCGGGTCGGCTGCCAGCTCTTCGAGCCGGGCTTCCGCTGGCAGGCAACGTTCTATTCCGACACGGCCCAGGCCTTCTACCTGAGCGACACGGGCGAAACGCAACCCGCGGAGATCGATCCCGAGCGCATTCCGACGCTGCCGACCGACTCGATCTCGTTCGGCCTGCTTCGGCACACGCTTGCCAAGGCCGGCTATAGCGACACCGACGAGCTGAGCCCCTCGACCGGGGTCGAGCTTCGGTTGAATACGCAGGCAATCCCGTTCGGCCCCAGCTCGGCTCCCTTTGACACCGTGCTCTACCATGTGGCGGTCGAGCGACGAGGGGAGATCAGGGACGTATTTGTCGGACCGGACGGCACGGTCTATCGTTTCACCCTTCCGTAGCACGCTCGATCCACGAGGAGCACGATGCGGCACGAGACAGCACCCAGCGTCGATCAAGCCGTCTTGGAGCGGTGCCTCGCCGTCCTCCGACGAGCGCCCGCAGGGCTCTTCACCGACATAGACGGGACGATCTGCGCCATCGCGCCGACTCCGGCCGAAGCCGTCGTCACTGAGGCGGCACGCGCGGCCCTCCAGCGGCTGGCGGCGCGGCTCGACTTTGTCGGCGTCATCACCGGCCGCTTAGCGAGCGACGGCGCCGCGATGGTCGGCATCCCGGGCGTCACCGTCGTCGGCAACCACGGACTCGAGCGGCGACAAGGCGATACACACTGGATCCACCCTAGCGCGGCGACGGCCGTCGCTTCCCTCACCCAAGCCCTTGACGAGATCCGCAACGCGGCAAAGTCGGCGGCCATTGATGAAGGGCTCATCTTCGAGCACAAGCACCTGACCGCCTCGATCCATTACCGCCTCTCGCCCCAACCCGAGGCTGTCCGCGAACATCTCCTCGCGCTGACACGGGAAGCGGCGGAACGACACGGTCTTCGCGTGACCGAGGGGCGCTTCGTCATCGAGATTCGGCCGCGCGTCGTCGTCAACAAGGGCACGGCGATCGTCGACCTCGCCCGCGAGCGCGCGCTCAGTGGCGTCGCCTACTTTGGTGACGATGTGACAGACGTCGATGCCTTCGTCGCGATTCGCGCGCTGCGCGAGAATGACGGCATCGGAACCGTCGCGGTCGCTGTCCTCAGCGCGGAGACGCATCCCTCGGTCGCCGAGGCGGCCGACGTCTCCGTATTAGGTGTAGACGGCTGCGTCGCGCTGCTGACCGCGCTCGCGGACGCGCTCGAAGCGGATTCGAGCACGACGACCTCACGCTGAACTCGGATGGTGCTTATGTCCAGAACCAGCTCGCGCGCAACGCGGCTCAGGTTCGCCGCGCTCCTGCTCGCTATAATCTCGCTCGGTCCGCTCAGCTACATCGAGTTCAGTGCGATCGCGGAAGAGGCCGCGCCTGTTGCCGGCTATCACGTGGTCCAGTCATACCCCCATGACCCGGACGCATTCACTCAGGGGCTCGTCTACGACGACGGCCTGCTCCTCGAGGGGACCGGCCGCGAGGGCAAATCAACCTTGCGACTCGTCGAGCTCGAGACCGGCGAGGTTCTGCGCTCCGTCGCGCTCGACACCCGGCATTTCGGCGAAGGGATCGCCCTTCTCGGCAGTCGCATTTATCAGCTCACCTGGAAGAGCCGGACCTGCTTCGTCTACGACCGCGAGACGTTCGAGCTCCTGACCACATTCGAGTACGAGGGCGAGGGCTGGGGACTGACGACGGACGGCGAGCAGCTGATCATGAGCGACGGCAGCAGCACGCTCACCTTCCGCGATCCTGAGACGTTCCGCGCCGTGCGCCAGATCACGGTCGAGGATGCAGGAAAGCCAGTCATGCTCCTCAACGAGCTGGAATACATTGGCGGTGAGATCTGGGCCAACGTCTGGCGGACCGATCGAATCGTTCGGATCGATCCGGAGACAGGCGAGGTTCGCGGTTGGATCGACCTCTCCGGCCTGTTGACGCCGGAAGATCGTGGGGACCACCGCGTGGACGTGCTGAACGGGATCGCCTACGACCCAGCCACTAACCGGATCTTCGTCACCGGAAAGTTGTGGCCGAAGCTCTACGAAATCGAGATCGTACCCGCGCCGGATCTGCTGCAGCCGATCGGAACGCCAACTGGCACGCCGCCCTCCTGATCAGTCAGGCGAAGTGCGGCGTCAGTCGTCGTCCTCATCATCGTCTTCGTCATCGCCGATCGCTGCTCGCGTCTCCGCCAGCTGTCGTTGCAGTCGCTGCTGCGTGAGCGTCATCGTCACGTCGCCGCGCGTTCGCTCCAGCACCCCGCGCAGCTGATCTGTCGTGCGCCGGAGGCCGCCTGTGATCGCTTCCGGGAAGTCAACAGCGATGAGGACATCGTAAATTTCGTCCATCACCGCGAGGAAGTGCTCGGCGCGGGCGACATCGCCGGCGCGCAAGAGGTCGAGAATCTGCCGGCGCAGCTCGCTCGCCGCCTCCGCCAAGGCGTTCAGGTAGGGAGCGTCCTCGACGCCAAGCTCCTCCGGCGGCGGAATCGGACTCCCCTGAACGATCGCGAGCATCGTGCTCGCCTCGGCGTACTCCTTCATCGCGTCCTGGACATAGCCAGCCCAGTGGAGCACCGGATAGGGTTGGAGATGCTCGACCAACGCGGCCAGCAGCGATCGCGCCTCCGCGAGCAGCGCGGAGGCCTGATCGAGCTCTCCCCGGTGAATCGCCCGTACCGTGTTCGCCGACAGCCGGACGATCTGCCGTCCCTCGTTGAGCGCGCGGTCGCGAGCGGCGTTCAGAATGTCCAGTCGCTGAATGATTCCGCTGGCAATTGCTTGCAGATCGGTCTGACTATCGGACATCTCCTGGCACATCCCATCTTTCGCGACCACGCGACGTCACGGAGAAATCTATGCTCCGACGCCAATTTTCTGCTGTCGGCAGGGGGTAACGTCGAGATTCGGTTTCCAGGCAGTCAGGATTTTCCCGACAAAGACGGGTTGTGATTCCCGACACATTCGCCTGAAAATCTAATAACACTCCTGTCTTTCCGATTGCGAAGGTAGCGATACTATCCTACCTGGTCGTATAGGTTGCTGGCAGCCTATTTCGGCCGTGATGCTGAACTGCTTCCCGGTCTCATGACCTCAGACGCATGCGTGGCCGGGAGACTTGGATGGTGACGTGGTCTGAACCTATGCAAGAGTGGAGCGTTGCATGAACACGATGGCACCAGCCCCGGAGCGAACTTCGCCGGCGCGTCTCGAGCGAACCGCTCGTGCCGTCCATCCAGGATGGCTCGCTCCACCGAAGCGAACGCTGGAGATCGACCAAGAGGCCGATGAATCGGCTCGCTTCTCCGCGTTCCGCGAACTGATGCGAACTTCTTGCGCGCTCGATCGCGCCGCGGTTGATGCCTTGGCCGATCTCGATCTGACTGCCGGCGCGTTCTTCGCCCTGCTGGAGCTGGAGGCAGCAGGTCCGCGCGGCCTGGCGCCGTCCGAGCTCGCCCGGCGCCTCGCGGTCGCCCGGCGCACCGCCACGCTGTACGTCGACATCCTGACCCGCCAGGGTTGGGTCGAGCGCCAGGCTCACCCCGACGACCGGCGGATGGTGCTGGCCCGGCTGACTCCTGTCGGAACACGCCTCCTCAACGAGCTCGGAGAGGCCTACCGTCGCCGCCTCGCCGCGCTGCTGGGCGACATGAGCCCGCTGCAAGCCGAGCGGCTCCGCCAGCTTCTCTCCCTGATCCCGCTCGGGTGTGACAGCCCGAACGGCTCCGATGAGCGGGCGACCTCTCTGAACTAGTTTCCTCTCTCGGATTCCGAATTCGACTGCTCCGCTCGCGGACCGGCAGCTGCTCGATAGAGGGCGAGCGACCGGTCCGCGAGCGTCACCATCCCCCCCGCGGCGACTCGCGCCGGCGGCTCCACGCCACCCAAACTGGACGTCTCCAAGAGAACTTCCCACCTGTCTTCCCGCGCATCATGCGCGGGCAGGTGGAAGTCTTGGTGGTGCGCCTCTCCGTTGATCAGGAGTAAGAGCACCTCTCCTGGCGTTGGACCGTCCCGCTCATCCAGCGCCTCGGACGTTGCGAAAACGCTCATCATGATTGCCAAACGCGTCGGGTGAGCCCAGTCGTCCGACGTCATCTCATGGCCATCGGGCCGGAACCAGCGCATGCCGCTCTCGCCATGGCCGTGCGCCGGATTCCCATCGGCGACTCCCAGGCTGAGCGCCGGGTATCGAGTCCGGACGGCAATCAGCCGGCGCGTGAACTCCAAGAGCGACGTCGCCCGCTCATCGAGATCCCAGTCGAGCCAGCTTATCTCATTGTCCTGGCAATAGGCGTTATTGTTCCCCCGCTGCGTGCGGCCGATCTCGTCCCCGTGGCAAATCATCGGCACGCCGCGACTGAGCAGGAGCGTGGCGAGAAGATTCCGCTTCTGCCGGTCGCGGATCGCGAGAATCGCCGGGTCGTCGGTTGGCCCCTCCACGCCATGATTGAACGAGAGGTTGTGGTCCGAGCCGTCGCGGTTCTCTTCGCCATTCGCCTCGTTGTGCTTGCAGTTGTACGAGACAAGATCTTCGAGCGTGAACCCGTCGTGCGCGGTGACATGGTTGATGCTTGCCTGCGGTCCGCGCCACCCACGGCCGAAGAGATCAGGAGAGCCGGACAGCCGTAGCGCAAGCTCGCCAACATCGCGGCGATGCCCGAGCCAGAAGGCACGCGCCGCGTCCCGAAACCGGTCGTTCCACTCCGCCCAGCCCACCGGGAAGTTGCCGACCTGGTACCCGCTATGGCCGAGGTCCCAGGGCTCGGCGATCAACTTCACCCTGGCGAGGACCGGATCCTGGTAGACGATGTCGAAAAAGGCGGCATACGGATCGAAGTCGTTGGGGTCGCGGCCCAGCACCGGCGCCAGGTCGAAGCGGAAGCCGTCAACGTGCATCTCCTCGACCCAATACCGGAGCGAATCGGCGATCAGCCGCAAGACGGGCGGCAGATACGCGGCGATGGTGTTTCCGGTGCCAGTGAGGTCCTGGTAGAACCGCGCGTGCTCCGGGAACAGCCGGTAGTAAGTGCGATTATCGATTCCGCGAAACGACAGCGTCGGCCCCAGGTGATTCCCCTCGCAAGTGTGGTTGTAAACCACATCCAGCAGCACCTCGAAGCCGGCCGCGTGCAGCGCCTTGACCATTGCCTTGAACTCGGCGACCTGCTCGCCGCCGGTGCCCCGGCTCGCATATCGTCCTTCCGGCGCGAAGTACGCGAGCGGACTGTATCCCCAGTAGTTGCGAAGACCGCGCTCGACGAGGAAGTCGTCATCTACGAACGCGTGGACGGGCATGAGCTCGATCGTGGTGACGCCGAGCTGCCGCAAATGCTCGATGATGGCCGGGTGCGCGAGACCAGCGTAGGTGCCACGCAGCTCGGGCGGCACCTCAGGATGCCGCGCGGTCATGCCTTTGACATGGGCTTCATAGATGATCGTCCGGCTCCAGGGGATTTCCGGGCGCTGGTCGTCTTCCCACTCGAACCTGGGGTCGATCACGACACCTTTGGGAACGAACGCGGCATCGTCGGCCTCGTCCATCTCGAGGTCGTTCAGCTCCCAATCGCGGCGGTAACCCCACACCGGACCTTGCCAATCGACGGTGCCGTCAACCGCCCGCGCGTATGGGTCGAGGACGAGCTTGTGCGGGTTGAACCGGTGCCCGGCATTGGGGTCATACGGCCCGTCAACGCGAAAGCCGTAGCGCTGCCCAGGACCAACGCCCGGGACGTAGCCGTGCCAGACATGACCCGTGCGACTCGGAAGGGGAATTCGCTCCTCGCGGCCGGATGCGGTATCGAAGAGGCAGAGGGTTACCGCCGTGGCGTGGGCGGACAGCAGCGCGAAGTTCGTGCCGCTCCCGTCCCAATGCGCGCCGAGAGGGTACGGTTTGCCGGGGCGAACGACTCGTCGCTCCGTCACACCGAGCTGGCTTCCGCTCTCCAAGCCCTCCCTCCCTCGCGCGATCGTTCGTGCCTACCCCCGCCCGATGATGCCGGTTGCGAACTTCGAGGTCAAACCGCGATGCGCGAGGAAGATTACGACGAGGGCGTTCCGGTCGGCGTGGCCAGCTCCGGTTCTCCCGCCTCGCTCTCGAGCATGGCGAGCGCGTCGGCAAGGTCCCGAGCGCCATTGCCCATGATCGGGATCGCCGTCGCCACCCGGTCCCAGTTGAGGGTCAAGAAGCCCGATTGCGCGTGGTCCATCGCGTGTCGCGTCGCCGCGATGCCACGCTCGTAGAGAGCCATGGCAGAGGCAAACCGTGCCGGCGTGGGATGCTCTTCCAGATAGTCGTCAATCTCGTCGCCGAGATCGTCGATCCGCCGCCCGTGCCGCTGGAACGCGAGGAGATTGCGGCTCTTGTTCCGGCCCAACTCTTCGGCCGCTTGCGCCTCGGCTGCCAAATCGCGCAAGCGGGGCCCGACATAGGCATAGAACGTGCGCTCCTCCTCCGTGAGATCAGCGGCGGCCGGTGGTGGCGTGCCGGCGTCAGGCTCGCCGCCCAGCCACTCCTGATCCCAGGTGGCGGCGACCGCGATGACGGCCAGGATGCCGATGATGACGACGGGCCAGACCCAACGCGGTGCTCGTCGGCCACTTGCTGGGTCGGGAGTCAAGGGTGAAGCGCTCATTAGGCAGCCTAACTCGCTGGTGTATCGTGCAACCTGGGCGTGGGTCGCGGCTTGTCGCCCCATTCGCCCATCGCTATCCTCGGTCGAGTGACCCCCTCGCGACAAGGGGTCGCGCACCGTTTCATCGCCGCCGGCGCAACCGTGGAGGCCAGTGATGACTGCACCCACCGACCTAGTCGGTGCCCGCGAGGCGACCGTGACGCTCCCCGCCACCGACGCTCCACCGAGCAGCGTCATTATCGAAAACGTCTGGCCGGAGCTGGACTGCGGCCGCTATCCCGTCAAGCGAGAAGTCGGCGACGTACTCGAGGTCTGGGCGGACATCTTCAAGGATGGGCACGACAAGATCGCGGCAGTAGTGCGCTACCGGCGGTGGGACGAGGAGCAGTGGTCCGAAGTCGAGATGGAGCACTACGACAACGACCGGTGGCGCGGCTCCTTCCCGCTCACGGAGAACACTCGGTATCGCTACACCATCGAGGCCTTCCCGGATTACTTCGCAACGTGGCGCGATGAGCTGAAGAAGAAGCACGACGCGGGCCTCGACGTGCGCACGGAGCTCGTTGAGGGGCGGCTCTTGGTCGAAGAGGCGATGACTCGAGCCGGCGCCGATGCCGAAGTGCTGGCCTCGATCCTCTCCGAGGCGGACGCTGCGTCCAACCAGGCAGAGTCGGTTGCGATCATGCTCTCCGACCGGCTGGAGGCGCTGATGCGGCGGTACCGCTCACGCGCCGGCGGCGCCGTCTACGGCAAGGAGCTAGAGGTCGTCGTCGACCGCGTGCGGGCGCGTTACGGCGCTTGGTACGAGCTCTTTCCCCGCTCCGCCGGCAAGGTCCCGGGCCGCAGCGGCACCTTCGATGACGTGATCGAGCGCCTGCCCGATATCGCGGCAATGGGCTTCGATGTCCTCTACTTCCCGCCGATCCATCCGATTGGGCGTACGAACCGTAAGGGGCGCAACAACACGCTCAACGCCGGACCGGACGATCCAGGCGTCCCCTACGCGATTGGCAACGAGCTCGGCGGACACGATGCGATCGAGCCGAGCCTCGGCACGCTGGAGGATTTTCGCCGGCTCGTCGCGGCTGCCCGCGCCCATGGACTCGAGATCGCCCTCGACTTCGCGATCCAAGCCTCGCCGGACCATCCGTGGGTCAAGGAGCACCCGGAGTGGTTCCACATCCGGCCAGACGGGACGATCAAGTACGCGGAGAACCCGCCCAAGAAGTACGAGGACATCTACCCAATCAACTTCAACACGCCGGATTGGCGGAACCTTTGGCTCGAGATGCGGCGCATCATCCTGTTCTGGATCGAGCAGGGCGTCAAGATTTTCCGGGTTGATAACCCACATACCAAACCGACGATCTTCTGGGAGTGGCTCATTCGCGAGGTTCAGCGCGAACACCCGGATACCATCTTCCTCTCCGAGGCGTTCACCCGCCCGAAGGTGATGAAGGCACTCGCCAAGGCTGGCTTCACCCAGTCCTACACCTACTTCACCTGGCGGAACTTCAAGCACGAAATCATCGAGTACTTCACGGAGTTGACGCAGACCGAAGTCAAGGAGTATTTGCGCGGCAACCTCTTCGTGAACACGCCGGACATCCTGCCGTACATCCTCCAGGTAGGCGGACGCCCCGCGTTCAAGATGCGCCTCGTCCTCGCCGCGACGCTCTCCTCCGTCTACGGGATGTACAGCGGCTACGAGCTTTGCGAGAACACTGCCGTCCCCGGCAAGGAGGAGTACCTCAACTCCGAGAAGTACGAGTACAAGGTCTGGGATTGGGACCGGCCGGGGAACATCAAGGATTTCGTCGCCAAGATCAATAGCATCCGCCGCGAGCACCCCGCCCTCCACGAGTACGACAACCTCCGCTTCTACTGGGCGGACGACGACAACATCCTGTGCTACGCCAAGACGACGCCAGACAAGTCCGATGTCATCCTCGTCGTCGTCAATCTCGACCCGTTCCAGCCGCACGAGACGATGATCCACTTCCCGCTCCACGAGCTTGGGATTCCCGAGGGGGAGCAATACCGCGCGACCGACCTGATCAACGGAGCGACGTACATGTGGACCGGCGGATCTCAGTACGTCCGGCTCGATCCCCATGTCGAGCCCGCGCACATCTTCCACCTCACCCGGTGGCAGCACGTTGACTACGTCGAGACGTGCTAACGGCGATGACGGGACCGAGCCGAAAACGAGGAGTCACGATGCGACCATCTGGAGACCGTAGCGCGTGCCTCGCCTGACCAGAGACAAGGAGCGGACACCGGGGAGATGCCGCGCCACGGCCAGGCGGCGATAATGCCGGTCCCAGAGAGCACGGAGCCGATCGAACGGAGGTTACAAGAAAGCAATGGCGACGATAAGCCGCGCGGCCGTTTTGCGAGCGTTCAATGAGCCGTTGACGATCGAGGAAGCTGAGGTTCCCGATCCGGAGCCGGACGCGATCGTCGCGCAGGTCATCTACGGCGGAATCTGCGGCACCGATGTCCACCTCTCGCACGGCAACCTGCCGATCCCGACGCCGGTCGTCCTCGGGCACGAGGCTGTCGGCCGCGTTTGGAAGCTGGGCGAGCGGGTGACGGCCGATTTCACCGGCCAGCCCCTGCGCGAAGGCGATCTCATCGCCTGGGCCTCCTCGATCCCCTGCGGACGGTGCTACTGGTGCGTGATCGAGCGGGAGCGGACGCTCTGTGCGGATCGGAAGATCTATGGCATCAATCAGCGGTTCGACGAGTGGCCACGGCTCTCCGGCGGATGGGGAGATTATGTCTATCTCCAGCCAGGATCCGCTGTCTTCCGGCTCCCGGACGGAGTCACGCCCGAGCAGGCCATCTCGCTCGGCTGCGCCGGACCAACCGCCGTCCACGGTGTGCTCGACATCGTTCGCGTCAATCCGGGCGAGACGATCGTCGTACAGGGGAGCGGTCCGGTCGGGATGGCGGCCGCGATGTACGCGCATCTCGCGGGCGCGGCGAAGGTCATCCTCGTCGGCGGCCCCGCTGGCCGGCTCGACCTCGCGCGCGAGCTCGGCGTCGGAGATGTCTATCTCGACATCTTCACCGTGACCGATCCGAAGGAACGCATCGCGTGGGTCCTGTCCCAGACGCCCGCCGGACGCGGCGCCGATGCGGTGCTCGAGTGCACCGGCGTGCCGGAGGCCGTCCCGGAGGGGTTCGAGTATGCCCGGCGCAACGGCCGCTACCTCGTCTTGGGTCAGTACACCGACCGCGGCACCACGCCGATCAACCCGCACGTCATCACTCGCAAGCAGCTCCAGGTCTACGGCTCGTGGGCCTTCGCCGAGGCGCATTACCTCGGCTATCTCCAGTCCCTTCCGCAGCTTGCGGCCCGCTTCGATCTCGCGCGCCTCATCACGCCCTATCCCCTGGCGGAGGTGAACCAGGCGCTGTCGGACGTCGCCGCCGGCCGGGTCATGAAAGCGATTCTTCAGGGCGCCGCCGGATGATGCCGCAGATGCCCGCTATGCCCCGATGCTGACCCCTCATCACCGATGATGAAGCGGGATGCATTGACACGCGCGACGCCCGTGCAGAACCCACAACGCCGCGTCATAATTCACGGCCGCATAGCACCGCGGCGCTCTGCCGCGTAGCGATCGGATGGCGGACGTCTGGGTCCGCCTTTGCCGTATCTGGGCCGAGTCGCAAACCGGCCTGGATCTCGTACGGGAGACGTAGCGGGGTTCTGACTTTATGCCGACGTCTGATGATCTCTGGTACAAGGATGCCGTCTTCTACGAGATCCTCGTCCGATCGTTCTATGACGCCAACGGGGATGGCAAAGGAGATTTCCGGGGCTTAGCCCAACGGCTCGACTACGTCCGCGAGCTCGGCGTCGATTGCATCTGGCTGACCCCAATGTACCCGTCGCCGCTCCGAGACGACGGATACGACATCGCCAATTTCACCGATATTCATCCGGACCTCGGCACGCTCGGAGATTTCAAGCTCTTCCTCGACGCCGCCCACGCGCGCGGCCTGCGGGTCATCGCCGACCTCGTCATGAACCACACCTCCGACCAGCATCCGTGGTTCCAGGAGGCCCGCTCCGATCCTTCCTCGCCGAAGCGCGACTACTACGTTTGGAGTTCCGACCCGTCGAAGTACTCCGGCGCGCGCATCATCTTCATTGACTACGAGCCGTCGAACTGGACGTACGACCCAGTCGCTGGCCAGTACTACTGGCACCGGTTCTATTCCCATCAGCCGGACCTCAATTACGACAACCCGGAAGTCTGGCGGGAGATGTTCGACGTCGCCCGCTTCTGGCTCGACCTCGGCCTGGACGGCTTCCGGTGCGATGCCGTGCCGTATCTCTACGAGCGCGAGGGGACCAACTGCGAGAACCTGCCGGAGACGCACGAGTTCCTCCAGGCGCTTCGGGAGATGATTGATAAGGAGTACCCCGGCCGCATCCTGCTCGCGGAGGCGAATCAGTGGCCGGAGGACGTCGTCCAGTACTTCGGCACGCCGGAGCGCCCGGAATTCCACATGTGCTTCCACTTCCCGGTGATGCCGCGACTCTTCATGGCGCTCAAGCGGGAAGATCGCTCCTCGATCGTTGACATCCTCCGGCGCACGCCGCCGATTCCGCCCAATTGCCAGTGGGCAACCTTCTTGCGCAACCATGACGAGCTGACGCTCGAGATGGTCACGCTCGACGAGCGGCATTACATGTGGCAGGAGTACGCGCCAGACCGCCGGATGTACAGCAATCTCGGCATTCGCCGCCGCCTCGCGCCGCTGCTGGACAACGGCCGGGCCGAGATCGAGCTGATGCACGCGCTCGTCCTCTCGCTGCCCGGCTCTCCGTGCCTCTACTACGGCGACGAGATCGGCATGGGCGACAACATCTGGCTGCGTGATCGCAACGGTCTCCGGACGCCGATGCAGTGGAGCCCGGATCGCAACGCGGGATTCTCCCAAGCGGGCTGGTCTGGCCTTTACCTACCCGTCATTGACGATCCGATCTATGGCTACGAAACCGTCAACGTCGAAGCGCAGCGGCAATTGCCGACCTCGCTTCTCAACTGGGTCAAGCGGACGCTGGCGATCCGCAAGTGCCACAAGGCGTTCGGGCGCGGCAGCCTGGAATTCGTCCTCCCGGAGAACCCGCGCATCCTCGCCTACGTGCGCCGATACGAGGAGGAGGCGATTCTCTGCGTCGCCAACCTGGCCAAGTCGACGCAGTACGTCTATCTCGATCTCTCCGCCTATGAGGGTATGCGCCCGATCGATCTCTTCGGCGATACCGCCTTCCCGGAGATCTCCGGCGCACCGTACTTCCTCACCCTACCCGCGCGCGGCTTCTACTGGTTCCGGCTGGAGCCGGCCGCGCCGAGAGACGCGACATGACCGTCCGTCTCACGCTCTCCGAACAACTCGACCGGGAACGACTCCAGGCCGCATTACCTCGCCTCGTGGAGGAGGCCCTGCCGGCGTTCTTGCCATCCCGCCGGTGGTTCGGCGACAAGTCGCGGACCATCACGGGCGTCACCCTGCGCGACGTGAGCATTGTCCCGGTTGCTGAGGGATACCTGGCGCTCGCGCTCCTCTCCGTCGCCTTCGACGCCGGCGAGCCGGCCGACTACTTCGCGCCGCTCCTCATCTCCAAAGCGGCCGCAACCGAGCCGCTCGCGGAGATCGAAGCCGGCGGCGAGCGCTGGACCGTGAGCGACGCTCTCACCGACCGCTCGGTGCATCGCTGGCTGCTGGACCAGCTCGACGCGGGAGCTTCATTCACCGGGACAAGCGGCAAGTTCGTCTGGGAGCCGATCGCCGCGTCAGCAGGCTCATCGCTTGATGCGGTGGACCGGGCACGTGGGGCGGAGACGCGCGTCTCCGCCGCCGAGCAAAGCAATACGTCAATCGTGTACGGGACGGCTGTCATCCTGAAAGTCTTCCGGCGCGTCCAGCCCGGCCTCAACCCGGAAGCGGAACTTGGCCGATTCCTGACGACGCGCGGCGGCTTTCGCCACACCCCCGCCCTCCTGGGCACCTGCACCTATGTCCCGAATGGAGGTGAGCCGTATTCCCTCGCGGTGGCGCAGGAGTTCGTTGAAAATATCGGCGACGGCTGGTCCTTTGTCGTGCGGAGCCTGACGGAGCCCGAGTCGGCGGACGTCGAGGCGCCGCGCCGGCTTGGCGAGCTGACCGCTCAGCTTCACCTGGCCCTCTCGAACGCCCCTTGGGACCCGGCCCTCGCTCCCGAGACGATCACGGCGGACGATGTTCGCCGGTGGGCACAGGCCACTGAGTCGGCAATCGAGGCCACGGCCGCCGCGCTCTCCGCGAAGTTGGAGCACGTCGACGGCGAGACGCGAGACCTGATCCAAACGTTCCTGCAAGTACAATCCCGGTTGCGGGCGCAGACAGCGGGCTATGAGCGGCTCCGTGGCCGCGCCAAGACTCGCGTTCACGGCGATTACCACTTGGGCCAAACCCTGCGGACGACGGACGGAGACTTCGTCATCCTCGATTTCGAGGGCGAGCCGCGGCGGCCGATCCATGAGCGGCGAGCAAAAACGTCGCCACTGAAAGACGTGGCGGGCATGCTGCGCTCGTTCTCCTACGCGCGCGGCGCGGCTGAGCGCGTGGCCACCTCACCCTCCGGGCAACCGCAACGTGCGGCGCTCATCGCCTGGGAGCGGGCTGCCCGGCGCGCGTTCTTGAATGCGTACGTCTCGGAATCTCGGCGCGGCGGCGCGCCCTATCTGCCAGCGTCCGACGATGACATCCGCCAGGCCGTGATGGCCTGGGAGCTGGACAAGGCGCTCTACGAGATCAACTACGAGCTCAACAACCGGCCGGACTGGCTCAGGCTGCCCCTGGCGTCCGTCCTGAAGTACGTCTGAACGCCCGCCGCTCTAGCCCTCGCGCGGGGCCGGATCGCCCTGGCGAGCCGCGAAGACCCGGTAGTCAATGTCCGGGAAGGGGTTGTCGCGCTCCTTCAACGAGGCGAGGAATTGCCGGTCGCCTTCGTTGAGCTCGTCCCGCTCCGCCAAATTGCCAAGCTGTTGGAACCGCTCCAGGTGCTCAGTGAAGCGCTGCGCCGCGTACTCCTTCGCCTGCCCGGTCGTCACCAGGAACGGCCAGTCGCTGCTTTGCAGGAGCAAGAGCTCACGCGCGGCCTGATTGAGCACCTCCAGCCGATCGCCCTCCGCGTTGGGGAATCGCGCGACGAGCGCTTCCATCTGCCGCTCCGCCTCGTGGATCGGCGGCCACATCCACTGGGTATCAACATTGAGCCAGGTGAAATGGCCACCGCCGGCGCCCCAGCTCGATTCCGGCAGCGCCAACACGCGCTCAGGCGGATGCGACTCGATGTACCGGGAGGCAGTCGTCAGCTCGATCTCGTCGTTGGCCGCCAGCCGTTTGAGAACCTCCTTCAGCCACTGCACGCCTTCGAACCACCAGTGACCGAAAAGCTCGGTGTCGTAAGCGGAGGAGATGACGCCAAACCGGCCTGTCTCGTCGTGATACTTGCGAAGGAGGTTGTGAACCAGGGCGGCGAAGTGGTCGGCATGGTCTTGAACCCGCTCGGCCGCCCGCGCCGGCTCGTATGGCGCCTTCTGCCCGAGATCGACGCCGGTGCCGGTGATTCGCCAGTACTGGAGACCGGAGATGCCGTCTTTGCGATGGAACTCGCGATACCAGTAATCGCCCGGATAGCCAAAGGTTCCCGACCAGACTTGCTGCCCGGTCTCGTTGTTGCGCGCCAACACCGCGACCTGGCCCGGCGCATCGCCGACCCAATATGCCTGGTAGGTCGTGCCGGGCTCGGCCGTCGCCTCCGGTACGACCTGCAGCGCGTATCGCCGCGGCACGGCGCCGTACGGGCCAATCGCTTCCCCAGCAGCCTTGCCGACCGGCGTTCCACCTTCGACCGTGTGCGTCTCACTGAAGAAGACTTCGAGCTGCTGCCCGGCGAGGAACGATTCCAGCCCTGGCCTGCGAACAGTCTTACCGTCCTCTTGCTCCAGGATGGCAGGCCGGTAAGCACATTCCGGCAGCCAGATCGCCGTTGGTCGCCGGCCGAAGTGTCGCTGATAGGTGGCGACGCCGATAGCGAGCTGCCCATAGATCGAGGAGTCGCGGGACAGGAGCGGAAGGTAGCCATGCGTCGCGGCCGACGTCGCGACCTCCACGTTGCCCGCGTCCTGCAGCGCGCGGAACGCGCCGAGGATGTCGCTGCGATACCGGTCGCGGAAGCTCGTCAACGTCCGCGCGTAGAAGTGGTGATAGAAGCGGGCGAGATCGCGCATATGCGCGTCTCCCGCCTCCTCGAAGCGCTTGACGTCGTTGGCCGCCCAAGCCGCCCGCTCCGCCGCGTAGTGCACGAAGTGATCGACGATCAGCGGATCGGCAAGCTGCTCGGCGAGGATGGGCGTGATGCCGATCGTCAGCGCGAACGGGACACCCTCGTCGGCGAGGTCGTGGAGGGCGTCGAGGAGCGGGACATACGTCTCCGCGATCGCCTCGTGGACCCACTCCTCCCCGTGCGGCCACATCCCCGCCTGCCGCGCGTATGGCAGGTGGCTATGCAGGACAAAGGTGAACGCTCCGAGCTTCGTCATCCGACTCCTCTTTCGTGGGCCTCGGATCGCCGGACCTTGCCGGGCGGCCGCCTACCACAACCGGTGTTCCGTACCGGCCGCAGTGTAATCGTACGGATCGGTGGACTTCACGCGCGGCGGACGCGCGCGGCGGCCATACGCGTCCGTTAGCTCACCTAACCCAGCGGCAAGACCGTGGTGGAGCTGGTGCGGCAGGAATCGCCACGTCCAATTCCCCCAGGCTCGTCCCGGCGTGTTCATGCGGGCCTCATCGCCCAACCTCATCACGTCTTGCAGCGGGACGATCGCTAGGTCGGCGACCGACATCAGCGCCAGTCGAATGAAGTCCCACGCGACGTCCGCCGCGTCCTTCCCGATGTAGGTCTGCACCTGCCGCCGGGTCCGGTCATCGAGCGACTGGAACCAGCCAACCGTCGTCTGGTTGTCGTGCGTTCCGGTGTAGACGACGCAGTTTCGGTCATAGTTGTGCGGCAGATAGGCGTTCTCCGGGTCACCGTCAAACGCGAACTGGAGGACTTTCATGCCAGGGAAGCCGAGCTCTTCGCGCAGCGCGATGACATCTGGGGTGATCAACCCAAGGTCCTCGACGATGATCGGGATTTTTCCGAGCGCTCGCTCGATCGCATCGAAGACGCGGCGTCCTGGCCCCCGCTCCCAGCGGCCAGTTTGCGCCGTCGGGGCGTCGGCCGGGACGGTCCAGGCAGCCGCGAAGCCGCGAAAGTGGTCGATCCGGATGACATCGACCAGGGCCATCGTGGCGCGGACGCGGTCCACCCACCAGCGATACTCGGTCTCTTCCAGCTTCTGCCAATCGAACATCGGATTGCCCCAGAGCTGCCCGTGCGCGGTGAAAAGGTCGGGCGGAACTCCAGAGACGACCGTTGGACGCCCCTCGGCATCGAGCCGGAAGATCTCGCGGTTGGCCCAGACATCGGCGCTGTCGTGCGCGACGAAGATCGGGATGTCGCCGATGATGCGGATGTCCCGCTCGTTGGCGTAGCGCTTGAGCTCGGTCCATTGTCGGCGGAACTGGAACTGCACGAACTGGTGAAAGTGGATGTCATCCGCAAGCCGCTCCCGCCAGGAAGCCAGCGCCTCTGGCTCGCGCAGGCGAATCCCCGGCTCCCACTCCAGCCACGACCGGCCACCGTGGTAGTCCTTCAGCGCCATGTAGAACGCGAAGTCATCCAGCCAATAGCGCTCCGCGACGACGAATGCCTCGAAGGCGGGCCGCAACGCCGCCCCTGCCCCACCGCGGAAGCGAGCGAACGCGGCGCGAAGGCGTTCTTGCTTGAAGGTGATGACGCGCCCGTAATCGACCTCGTGGTCCGGGAACGGCGGATGATTCTCGAGCTCCGATTGCTCCAGGAGCCCGTCGCCGACGAGCCATGGCAAGGAGATGAGGAGCGGATTCCCCGCGAAGGCGGAGAGTGACGCGTAGGGCGAGTCGCCATACCCAGTCGGACCGAGCGGCATCACTTGCCAATACCGCTGACCGGCGACAGCCAGCCAGTCAACGAAGCGAAAGGCCGCATCGCCAATGTCTCCGATCCCGTGCGGTCCGGGAAACGAGGTCGGGTGAGCTAGAACTCCACTCGCCCGTGCAAACGGCATCAGGTCCTCCCTGCCTGCGCAAGCTCAATACGCTGCCAATCGCCAGCCGGCAGCAGGTCGAATGTAGAAACCTATGGCATCTTCCGTGCCGGGCCCGCTCGCGCGGCCGATTCAGGGCGCGGCGCCGGCGTTACGTCCGCGTCGAGGGCTGCTGAGCGGCGACATCGGCCCACGGCCGATCTGGATGGGCAGCCCGCCACTCCGCCACCACACCGTGCAGATGCGGCACGAGGGTTTCCAGCTCGAGCGGCGCGACCAGCACGCCGTCGGCGCCCGCGTCGCGCGCTTCCTCCTCCGAGACTTCCGAGGGATCGGCGGCAATGATCAAGATCGGAACGTCGGTGCGCGGGCCATCCGCCGGTCCACGGCTGGATCGCCCCCGGAGCCGCCGAATCACCTCCAGCGCACCCATCCCTCCGAGCGCGGCATCGATGAGGACCAGATCGAAGGTGCGTAGGCGGAAGACTTCGAGGACCTGGAGCCCGCTCGCGATCGCGCTCGTCCAGAACCCACCGTACACCAATCCCTCGGCGAGGAAGTCGCGCAGGTCGGGATCGTCGGTCACAATCAGCGCGTGTGGCCGGGCACTCACGGATTGCTGGCTCGTCATGCCTCCCTCTCGCCACGAGACGGCCGCGGCGCCGGGCCACGGCGGTCACCGGTTCCATTGTACGCTTGGCCAGTCGCGTGCCTGGAACGCGTGGCGGCGATCAGGAGCGCAGATGATTCTCGACACCCAGGACGAGGCGACGATCGAGCTGGTGCGCGCGTATGTCGCGCGGCTCGCGTTGCCGACCGACAGACTCTGGGTCACGACCGACCGGCGCAGATTCGAATCTTGGCTTGGACGCCGCGTTGCTGCCTCGCTCGGCGGGGCGTACGCCTACCATCCGCGCCGCCAAGTGCATCTCGTGCTGATCAATCTGCGTCGCATCGACTTGTCGCAGCCGAAGGCGCTCGAGATCGTCGTCGCGGAAGAATTGCTCCACATGCGCGACTACCTCGATGGCGACCGCCGCCGCCACGCCAAGCACGGATACGACCGCATCGCTTACCGCGTCGCCGCGCTGACGGGCGCCTCGCTTGAAGAGATCCGAAACTGTTTGGTGCCGCCCCGGCGGCGCCCGATCCGCTATCTCTACGCCTGCCCGGCCTGCGGCCTGAAGGTGGCCCGGCGGAGGCGCGGCACCTGGTCCTGCGGTCGCTGCTCGCCTCGCTTCGATCCCCGCTTCATCCTGCGGCTGGTCGCCGATGATCTCGATGCGGTAGGCCAGCATGCTCCCGAGGGCGCCGATGGCCCCTAGTCCTTCCGAATCGAAGGCTGGTACCCTCGATGGAGCGGCACGGGAGACGCCTACGCCGCCTGAAACGGGAAGGTGACTATGCTCATCTGGCTGTTCATCTTTCGCATCGCGCTGGCTGTCTTGCTGAGCGTGACCGCCGTGCAGCCGGGATCCGACAGTGAGTCCGCTTCGGAGAGCAGCCCGGTCATGGAGGCGCTTTCCGCGATCCTGACACCCCCGGCGGACGAGCAGACCACGCAGGAAGAAGAGATCATTGACGAGCCACCGCCGGAGGACGAAACATCCGGAACGGAGTCGCCGGGCGGCGTCGTCGGCGAAGGCGTCTCGGTTGACCCGGAACCCACGCCGACAACCGAGCCGACTAGCACCCAGACCGCGCCAAGCTCCACGGCTCAGGCAACATCCACGGCGACATCGAGCCTAACGCGCACGCCTTCCCCGTCGACGACGCCGGGACAGACGCGCACGCCGACTCCGACGGCAACGGCCACGCCGACCGAGACCGTGTTGCGCGGCACGCGCTACGACGATCCCGTCCTGCGCTGGCTCCCGGAGCTCAAGGCAGCCTCGCGCGCTCACGGCGTATCCGTCGCGCTGCTCGCCGGCACCACGATGGTCGGCTCCGGCGGAGAACCGGGCATCATCCGGTCCGATGGGCGGATCGGCCTGCTCGCGCTGCGAGAGGAGGATCTGCAGGCGCTCGGACTACCGGAATCCGAGTGGCACGATCCCGCTAAGCACCTCGATGCCGGCGGCCAGGTGCTCGCCTCTCTGCGGTCGGAAACCGGCGCCTGGAAAGCCGCGATCGGCGAATTCGTCGGCGAGGGCTGCGACGCGCTCAACCAATGCCAAGCAGATTATGTCGCGGCGATTCTCGCCTGGCGCGATTACTACTCCGGCGTGCTGCGCGATCCAGAGGCCGCTGGTCTGGCCAAGCTTCCGCGGGATTGGACGCCGCCGGAGATCGAGATCGTGGTGGAAACGGAGCCGCGCCCGCTGGTCTGGCCGCCCGAGATCGCGACGCCAACGCCGACCGAAGAGGCGGGCACGCCAACGGCGACGGATTCGCCGACGGAATTGCCGGAGACAACGGAAACGACCGAGGCGTCACCTAGTGACGAGGCGACGGCGGCGCCAACGGAGACGCCAGTGGAAACCCCGGAGTCGGAGTCGCCGCAACCAACCGCGACCGAAGGCAATGGTGATTGGGAAACGAGCGATACGGGCGAGACAGGGGAAAGCGAAACGGGCTAGCGGGACCCGGCGGCCAGACCAGATCCCGCCAATGAACACTGGGCATCAGCGCTGGCGTACTGTGATGCGGGGCCGGTCGCCGGAGGTAGCGAGCGCGAGGAGCATCGCTTCCAGCGGCAGTCCGATCAGGAGCGCCAGCACCTGCACCGGTCCCGGAACCGCGATAAGAATGGCCGCGAGCAGGCCGACGCCGACGACCATCGCCAACACGACGCGGGCAATCGCTGCGTAGGTCATGATGACATCCATCCCTCCCGGCCAATGCAGCCGGTGCGGCCGCATATGGGCCGTAGAACCCTTGGGCCGATCGTAGGGCACGCCGGCGGGAACCACGAGCGCTTGGCATGGCCCAGAAGTAGGGACCCGTCTCAGGACTTACGGTCTCGATGAAGTGACGAATGGAGGCATCACTCGATGGACGCCGTCGACCGGCGCGAATTGGCAAGACAGATAGGAGAGAAACCGAGTCGCTGGCCGCGGACGGAGCGCCGCCAGCAGCGAATTAGGGCCGTGCTCCAGCGCCGGCAACCTGACCTAACCGTCGTCCTCGAGAACGTGCACGACCCGCACAACGTCGCCGCCGTCTTGCGCTCGTGCGACGCCGTCGGCATCCTGCGCGTCCACGTCGTCTACACCATTGAGGAGCCGCCGAAGGAGCCGTTCGCCCGGACGACCTCCGCGAGCGCGGCGAAGTGGATCGAAGTCGTCCGGCACGACTCGATCGAGGGCTGCTACGAGGCGCTGCGCAGCGAGGGGCTGCGCATCCTGGCGACGGCGCTCGCTCCGGAGAGCCAGGATCTTTACAGCCTCGATCTTCGCCAGCCGACTGCCCTGGTATTCGGCAACGAGCATCGCGGCGTTTCCGAGGAGGCAGCCAAGCTCGCCGACGGTCTCGTCATCATCCCGATGATGGGGATGGTCCAGAGCCTGAACATCTCTGTCGCGTGCGCCGTCATCCTCTTCGAGGCGCTCCGCCAGCGACGAGCCGCCGGGGCCTACGACACACCGAAGCTGCCGCCTGATGTCTTGCAGCGGCTGGAGGAAGATTGGCTCAAGCGCTAGTCAGACGAGGTCTGTTCCGAGGAGGGCGGCTGGGGATGCCCACGCGGCGCGACCCAGTCCTCGACCCACTTCAGCGGCACCAGCACGACCGCGGTCGCGATCGTCGCCGCGATACCGAGGAAGAAGAACCCGCCGCCGATCAGCAGCCCAATCGCGGCGGTGACCCAGATGCCCGCGGCCGTCGTCAAGTTGCGGACCGAGGTGCCGCGCGCCAGGATCACGCCACCGGCGAGGAAGCCGATTCCCTGGACAATCGTCGAGCCGATGCGTGATGGGTCATAACCGAAGCCGCCGGCCGCCCGCACCGTCTCCCCGAGTAGCAGGGAGCCCATCATGAAGAGCGCCGAGCCCTCACAGACCAGCGCATAGGTCCTGATGCCCGCTGGCTTGTCCCGCCGCTCCCGCTCGAAGCCCAGCAGAGCGCCAAGGATCAGTGCGACGACAAGCCGCTCGATCATCTCCCATTGCGAGAGCGTGCTCATTACCCCTCCGCGGCGGCGAACGGCGGGCCGGCGTCACAGGGGCAGGCGCAATCGGTCAGAACTGGAAGGTCGTCGTCCGCTCCTCGCTGCCCCGCAGGTAGCGCACGGTAATGCTCTCGCCGGCTTTCACGGCATCAATGATCGAGTCAAGCGCGGACATGTTCCGCACACGCTTCCCCGCCACGACCGTAATGACATCACCCGGCCGAATTCCCGACTTCTCGGCGACGCTGTCAGGGCGAACTTCTCCGACATAAACACCCTTCGTGCCCGGCGGGAACGCCGCCGCCGCCTCCGGATGCCGGGCGAAATAGTCCTCGGCGTTCGCGGCAAGCAGCCCGAGCGGCGGCCGCTTCGGGCCGGCGTATCGCTCGGCAATGCGGGCAAGCCGCACCTGGTCGAAGCCGACGATCACCTCGTTCTCGGTCGCGATCACCGGGACAGCCTGCTGCCCAGAGCGCCGGATCATCTCGATCGCCGCGGAATAGTCGCGCGCGACGTTCTTCTCAACGAACGGCACGTTGTGGCGACGCAGGAATTCCTTCGCCCGATCGCACCAAGGACAGGTGTCCGTCGTATAGACAATGACTGGCGCCTCTGTAGAGGCGGTCGTTGTTGTGTCGGTCATCGTCTGTGCTTCTTGCGCTTATGCGCCTTATGCGGCTTCTGACCTCCCGACCGTCCCTGGGATACGCGCTGCCCAGGTGCAGGAAATGGTAGCAAATCGTCTGCTCCATCGGGGAAGCCGCCGAGTGCTGATAAATCCGGCATTCCGCCGCGCAAGCCACCTAGCAAGCCCCGTTGGCTCTTCTTGGCCAATCCGCCAATCTCGGCCATCATCTTCTGCATCTCGCTAAATTGCTTGAGCAGTTGGCCGACTTCCTCTCGGGTCACGCCAGAGCCACGGGCAATGCGGCGGCGGCGAGAGTGATCGATGATGTGTGGATTCCGCCGCTCTTCCGGGGTCATCGAGCGGATTATCGCTTCGATGTGCTTGTAGTCATCGTCTGAAATTTGCGCCTTGGCCTGCCGAAGCTGCGAGCCGAGACCGGGAATCATCTCCAAGAGCTGCGTGAGCGGCCCCATCTTCTTGATCTTCTGGAGCTGCTCCAGGAAATCCTCCAGATTGAATTGACCCCGGATCATCCGGTCCTGGAGCCGCTGCGCCTCTTCCTCGGTCGTCTGCTCCTGGGCGCGTTCGATCAGCGAGAGTACGTCGCCCATGCCAAGGATGCGGGAGGCCAGCCGCTCCGGATAAAACGGCTCCAGGGCGTCCAACTTCTCGCCCGTGCCGATGTATTTGATCGGCACGCCGGTGACGGCCCGGATCGAGAGCGCCGCGCCGCCCCGGGCATCACCGTCCATCTTCGTCAGGATCAGACCCGTCACATTCAGGCGCTCGTGGAAGGTCTGAGCGACGTTGACCGCCTCCTGACCCGTCATCGCGTCGGCGACGAGCAGGATCTCGGTCGGGTTGATCCGATTCTTGATGTCGACCAGCTCCTGCATCATTCGCTCGTCGATCTGCAGGCGGCCGGCCGTGTCGATGATGACCGGGTTGTAGCCACGCTCCCGCGCGTACTTGACACCGTTCGTGGCGATGTCGACCGGGTTGCGCTGCGTCCCCTCGTCATAGACGGGGATCGAGATTTGCTTGCCGAGCGTCTGGAGCTGGTTGACCGCGGCGGGCCGGTAGACGTCGGCCGCCACCATCAGCGGCGTGCGGCCCTCCTTGCGCATCTGGAGGGCAAGCTTGGCGACGTGCGTCGTCTTACCGGAGCCCTGCAAGCCGACGAGCATCAAGATCTGCGGCGGGCGATCCGGAGCGCGCAACGGCTCGCGCTCGCTGCCGAGAACCTTGATCAGCTCCTCGTGGACGATCCCGATAACCGTCTGGGCCGGCGTGAGGGACTTGAGGACTTCCTGGCCGACGGCGCGCTCGCGGACGGCGGAGACGAAGTCTTTGACGACGCGGAAATTGACGTCCGCCTCGAGCAGCGCGCGGCGGACCTCGCGCATCGCCTCGTCGACGTCCTCCTCCGTCAGCTTACCCTTTCGCCCGAGCCGGCCGAGAGTCTCAGTGAGGCGATCGGAGAGTGCTTCAAACATGATCCGTTCCAGTCGTAGCGACGATGAACCGTGGCAGGCAGCACATCTTGCGGCTCGCGCGTATCAGAGGCAATCGGGGACAGTGCCTGCGCGGGGCGATCTGCGCATCGAGAGCCTGCCACGGTCAGCATGCCAGATGGCAGGCAGCGAGACAAGCACGCCGCAACCGATCCGGTGGAGCGCTCCCCTCACCTCCCGCGAGCCAGGCTATTCAATAGTATAGGACATGCGTTCGACTGGCGCCGAGCGCGGCAAACAGAAGCCGCGGCCCGGGATGGCGGCGGATCTTTCCGCCCGCCCTCACAGCCCGCTGAGCCGCGGCATCTCCTGACGTGCTTATCCTTGCAGGTGTGCCTCGAGGAACCAGAGGTCCTTATCCGCTTGCCGGGAGACCTCGGTGAACATGTCAGACGTCGACTGATCGCCCGCCTCGCTCGCGGTGTCGATGGCGGCCCGCGTCGAGGCGGCGTAATTGGCCATACGCTCAACCAGCGCCTTGACGTGCTCCATGCCTTCGGTCACATCGCTGGGATACTCCGGCAAGCGCGAATTGGCCGCGGACATGCGGACAGTGCCCCGCGCCTCGCCGCCGAGCGCCGTCGCCCGCTCGGCAATGAGATCTACCCACTCCAGGGCATGCGCCGCCAGCTCATCAAAGAGCTCATGGAGCTGGAAGAAGTCCTTGCCCTTGACGTTCCAATGCGCCTGCTTGAGCTGGCTGTAGAGATCGAGGCTATCCGCCAGCTGCTGGTTGCACAGTTCGATCATCGCCTCGCGCGTCTTCGCGGGAAGATCATTCGCGGTGCGGAACTTCCGCGTCGTCGCTGTCATTGTGTCCACCTCCTATGGATCAGCGAAACTTTCTAATTCAGGGTAGATCGCCCCAAGTTCGCCCAAATGGCCTCCCTTGGGGCAATTTTCTTCCTGACGCAAACTTCATGCCAGACACCTCATCGGCCATCCCCTTCCTGAGAGGCCTTCGCATCGTGCTCAGCCCGGATCGCGTCGAGGGTGTCGACCGCACGGCGCAAGTGCGGGATGACGATGCTGCCACCGACGACGAGCCCGACGTTGAGCGCATCGGCGATTTCCTCGTCAGTCCAGCCCGCTGCCACGCACTGATCGAGGTGGTACGTCACGCAGTCGTCGCAGCGGAGGACGAGTGAGGCGACCAAACCGAGCAGCTCTTTCGTGCGCCCCGGCAGCGGACCATCCTCGTAGGCCGCGCTATCGAGCCGGAAGAAGCGGTTGATGCCGAGGTGCTGTAACTCCGCGATTCGCGCGTTCTGCCGCTGCCGCTCCTTGCGGAATGTGGCAACCCGCTCACCAGCGTTCGTCATTGATGCCTGCCTCCTACATTGGATGTCATCGCCCAACGGACCGTCGGTGATTTGTCCGCCAGGTGGCGCCGTTTGGATGAATGTTGTCTCCCTGCCGGCAGTGGGTGCCTTGCCACAACGTAGCGCCATTTTGATGGATGTTGTCGCCCTTCGGGCGGCACAGGTCCCGCCCCTACGAAATGGGGACCGATCTGTGCCATTATCAGCATCACGAAACAATGCCCCACCGGCAGCCGCGCGTGCGCAAGGAGCGAGATCAAATGGCGTCCACCGCGACACACCCCACGACGAGCTTCACCTGCAAGAACTGCGGCGCGACGACGGCAGCCGTCGCTCAGGGGACGAGTATCCGGTGCCCATTCTGCGGCTCCGAGCACGTCATTGCCGGTCCAGACGATCCGGAAGTGCCGAAGCCGGAAGCGCTGATCCCGTTCTCCTTCCCCGATACCGAGGTCGAGCGCGTCTACCGCGCCTGGCTCGGCGAAGGCTTCTTCCGCCCGAAGGATCTGCGCGACAAGGCGGTGACGCACAAGCTCCAAGCCGTCTATGTCCCGGTCTGGGAGTGCCGCGGCCGAGCAATCAGCCGCTGGACCGCCACCGCCGGCTACGATCGCGAGGTGGAGGAACAAGTCGCCACAACGGAGAACGGCAAGCCAGCCACGCAAACGCGCACCACGACCGTCACCGACTGGCGCCCCGCCGGCGGCCAGCACGAAGGCGAATATGAGCGCGTGCTCGTCTCCGGCTCCAAAGGCTTGCCGCAGGATTGGCTGGCTCGCCTCGGCGATTACGACTGGGGCGCGCTCGTCTCCTACCGGCAAGATTTTCTGCTCGGCCGCGAAGTCGAGCTTTCAGCACTCGATCGCACGGCCGCACTGGAGCGCGCGAAGAAGCAAATCGAGAGCAAGGAGCGCGACACCTGCTCCCGGCTCGTTCCCGGGAGTCGCCACAAGGATCTGCGCGTCGACACGCAGGTTACTGACTTGGCCGCTCGCTTGCTCTACTTGCCGGCTTGGCTGGCCGCGTTCGGCTACAACGGCAAGACGTATCAACTGGTCGTCAACGGACAGTCCGGCAAAGTGAGCGGCGAAGCGCCGGTTGCCAAGGGCCGCGTCGCGGTCGTCATCGCCGCGATCGTCGCGGTCATCGCTGTTATCGTTCTGCTGACCGCCGTGCTATCGTAGGCTTCCCGCCGGACAGCCAGGAGGGAGAGGTCTGGTCAGGGAGGCTGGAAGGAAGAACTGGCACGCGCGCTGTTGTCGCTGAGAAGTCAGCGCGGTCGCTGCCTTGCGTCCCAAGGTGAGGAGGATCGGGATGAACACGACGAATGCCGCCGGCATGCCGCTCCGCCCCTTCGGAAAGACCGGCGAGCAGGTTTCGCTGCTCGGTCTCGGCGGATTTCACATCGGTGTCCCGCCCGAGGACGAGGCGATCCGGCTGATGCACGCGGCCTTCGACGCGGGTGTGACATTCCTCGATAACGCCTGGGAGTACAACTCCGGAATCTCTGAGGTGCGGATGGGCAAGGCGATCCGCACCTGGGGCAAGCGCGACCAGCTCTTCGTCATGACCAAGGACTGCGCTCACGACCGCAAGGCGAAGAACTCGCTTCTCAAGCTCGAGCAAAGCCTTCAGCGCCTCCAGGTCGATTACTTGGATCTCTGGCAGATCCACGAGGTGGTATGGGAGGACGACCCGGATTGGATCTTCGCGCCCGGCGGATCGGCCGAAGCGCTGCTCAAGGCGAAGGAGCAGGGGAAGGTCCGGTACATCGGCTTCACCGGGCACAAGCACCCGGACATCTTCAAGCGAATGCTCTCCCACGGCTTCCCCTGGGACGCCTGCCAGATGCCGCTCAATGTCCTTGACGCCCACTACGCGAGCTTCGAGCGGGAGATCCTTCCGATCTGCCAGGAGCAGGGCATCGCGGTCATCGCGATGAAGAGCCTGGCGGATGGGCACCTACTCCACAGCGGCGCCAACGTCACGCCAGCCGAGGCGCTCCGCTACACCATGAGCCTACCCGTCGCGACGGTCGTCAGCGGCATCGACTCGATGGAAGTTCTCGAGAAGAACGTCGCCACCGCGCGCAACTTCACTCCGCTGACCGATGAGGAGCGAGCCGACATTCTCGCCCGCACGGCCGCGGTCGCACGGGACGGCAAATTCGAGCCGTTCAAGACGACACGCGATTACGACGCTAACGAGGGGCGTCTGGCGCACGACTACCCGCTGAAGGGCGCGGCCGACTGATCCTCGTCGCGAATCGAGCGAGAAGCAACGGGAGGATGACCATCCGCCATCCTCCCGTTCTCACGTGCCCGATCTGCCGGTGTCGCGTTGCTGGCCGTCAGAGGCAGCGATCCGCCGAGCGCATCACGAGATGGTCACCGGGACCGGATAGATCGCGTTCATCTGGTAGCCTCGGGAGTTCCAAGGCACTTCCGTCGGTTGTTGCTCGCCTAGCTCATCGGTCGCTCGCGACAGGAGCCGCGTCTGCCCCGGCTGCGCGTCCCAGGTGTACTCGAATCGCACCCAGGCGAGCGGACCAGCCTGGTGGGTGATTTGCGCCTCCGCCCAGGTCGCGCCGTCATCAACGCTGACCTCGACGGTGGCAATGCCGCCGTAACCCGACCAGGCATACCCGACGAGCGTCTGTTGGCCGGCGGTTAGCTGATCGCCGGGAAGCGGCCGCGTGATGACCGACTTGACCGGCATCTCGCGCACCGGCCGGACTTTCACCCCCTCCTCGGTGATGATCTGGTACGACTCGGAATTGAAGCGGCCGTTGAAGACGCGATCGAGCACCTCGAGGCGGACGAGCCACTTGGTCGAGGCGATGCCACCCCAGCCCGGCACGAAGAGTCGCGCCGGCCCACCGTGAGCGGGCGGCAAATCTACGCCATTCATCTGTAAGACGATGAGCGTGTTGGGTTCGTACGCCTTGCCCAGCGGCAAGCCGCGCTGCATTACCTCCAGATCGCCGCCTTGGGAGACGACATCGACCGCGCCTTCCCTGACACCCGCCATCTCGAGCACGTCGCGGAGCCGCACGCCGGTCCATTCCGCCGTGCCGACCGCGCCGTTGCCCCACTGGGTCCCATCCGCGATCGGATCGAACCGGCTGCGGCTGTTGCCCGAGCACTCGAGGAAGGCCGTGATCGTCTGCTGTGGCATGCCCCTGAGGTCGTCCAAACTCAGCTGCAGCTCTCGCTCGACATGCCCAGTTACCTGTAGCCGGTAATCCGCCGGCGCGATCGTGGGCACCGGCGCATGGCTGCGGACGAAGAACAGCTCATTGGGCACGATCAGGTCGTCGAGCTCGTGAAGCGGCGTCTCGAGGTTGAGCGGATCGTTGACGATCATGCGGGGATCCTTGCCCGTAATCGACGGGTCAGGCTGAGGCGCGGCCGGAGTAGCCGCGGGCGAGGCTTCCTGCGCCAGCCCTTCCGACATGAGGATGGACGCGATCACGGGGGCAGAGAATCCGGCGGCAGTCAGGCGACGCAACAGATCGCGCCGGGAAAGCTCAGCCGCGCGATGGAACGACAGTACAGCGCCACGATGCTCACCCATCGCTTCGCTCCTTTCTCCCCTCTCGATCCGACTCCTGCCAACCAGTACGCCGGCTCGCCACGGGCCCTCAGTTGCATGCGGCTCTGCCCACAAATTCTATGCCCACCCATCATCCCCATCCACACCACCCGCATCCCGTCCCCTCAGCACCCAGCACCCAGCACTTGATTACTATAGGGGGGTAGGGTATATTCACTCCCGTCTGGCCGTTACGTGGCCACATGGAGGGAGCCGTCGTTGATGCCGACTTACGAATATCGGTGTAAGCAATGTGACCACGTCTTCGAGCAGGCGGTCCGCACCATACCCGGGCCGGGTGTGCTCGAATGCCCGCAATGCGGCCAGATGACCGCGCTGCGCCAGCTCAACGCCGTGTCCCCTCGGTCGCTGGTCAGCGCCACCGGCCTATGCGGCGTCTCAATCGGCGGCTGCGCAATTTCCTCGTCGAGTCGCTGCCCTGAATAGCTTCCAGGCGCGCAACGCGCATCAGGAGTGCATCGTGGCGAGTGTCCATAACCTCCCCGCCGAAGAGCGAGCGGAGATCATTGATCGGCTGAAGAAGATCGAGGGCCAGACCAGGGGCATCCAGCGCATGGTCGAAGAGGGGCGAGACTGCGTGGAGATCATAAACCAGCTCGCCGCCGTCAGGGCCGCTGTCAATGGCCTCAGTGGTCACCTCCTCGAAGCGTTCGCCTTGCGCTGCCTGCGTCACCCGGAGGAATTCGACTCTCCCCAGGAAGCAATCGAGCAAGCCGTGCGCGCGCTCGTGCGTAGCGGGCGGTAGGCATCGCCCGCTCTGACCGTACTCACCCTTACCAAGGAGGGATCCAGGTGATCCTCGATCGCGTGTACACCCCAGGCCTGGCTCAAGTCGCGTACCTCATCGCTGATGAGGCGGCGGGCGAAGTCGCTGTCATCGATCCTCGACGCGACATCGATGCCTATCTCGAGTGGGCCGCGAAGCGGGGCTTGAAAATCACGGCGATTCTCGAAACGCACGTCCACGCCGACTTCGTCTCCGGCGCTCGCGAGCTAGCGGCGGCGACCGGCGCTCCCATCTACGCCAGCCGGCTCGGCCAATCCGAGTTCCCGCACCGGCCCCTGGACGACGGTGACGAGATCGCCGTCGGGCGGCTCCGCCTGCGCGCGTTCTGGACGCCCGGACACACGCCGGAGCACATGAGCTTTCTCCTCTATGACCCCGCACAACGCGACGCGCCGATCGCGCTCTACTCGGGGGATTTGCTCTTCGTCGGAGAGGTTGGCCGGCCGGATCTCCTAGGGCCAGCCCACACGCAAGGTCTGGCCGAGCAACTGTACGAGACCTTCGCCAATCGCCTGACCTGGCTGCCGGACGACGTGATTGTCTATCCAGGCCACACCGCCGGCTCATCGTGCGGCAGGAAGATCGGCGACGCGCCACATACCACGATGGGTCAGGAGCGTCGCTTCAATTACGCGATGCAGCCCGCGACGCTCGCCTCGAAGGAGACATTCATCAGCGCGGTGTTGAGCGATTTGCCCACGCCGCCTACCTACTATCCGACCATGAAGCGCGTCAACAAAGTCGGACCGGCGCTCCTCTCGGAGCTTCCGGCCGGACGGCCGCTCGATCCCGACGAGGTCGAGCACCGGCTGGCGGCCGGCGCTCTCGTCATGGATGCGCGATCACCGCAAGCGTTCCTCGCGGCGCATATTCCCGGCTCGTATTTCGCTGGTGACAGTCCAGACTTCGTCAACTGGGCCGGTTGGCTCGCGCCCTACGACCGCGACCTGATCCTCATCGTGGACGATGAGGCGCATTTCGAGGCGGCTCGCACCGACCTACGCCGGATCGGCTTGGATTCGGTGGCTGGGTATCTGGAGGGTGGCGTGGAGGCTTGGCAAGCCTCGGGTCGCCCGGTGGCATCCATCCCGGAGATTACGCCATCGCAGCTTCACGATCGACTTCAGAGCGCGCAAGATTTGGTCGTGCTCGACGTGCGATCGTCGGCGGAATGGAAGAGCGGTCGTATTTCCGGCGCGGCGAACCGCTTTGTCGGGGAGATCGCACGGGGGGCCGAGATTCCAGTCAATGGAGCGAGCACACTGGCGGTCATCTGCGGCACCGGCTACCGCTCGACGGTGGCGATCAGCCTGCTGGAGCCGCTCGGGAGATGGGATCTAGTCAACGTGGCTGGGGGCATGGTAGCGTGGGCGGAAGCCGGCTTACCCGTGGAAACAGAGTGACCGCCGCGCGGATGCGCGTTGCGAGCCCAGGTCGCATGAGGAGTTGGAAACCTTGCTGAGCCATCTTTTCGGCAACAAGCCTGCAGTGCCGGAAACCGATGTCGCCACCCTGGTGCGCGACCAGGCGGCCGGCGAAGAGCTGCAAATCATTGACGTGCGCGAGCCGGAGGAGTACGCCGCTGGCCATATTGCCGGCGCGCGGCTGATTCCCCTGGGCGAACTCCCGATCCGCACCGGCGAGATCGACCCCGACAAACCGGCCGTCCTCGTCTGCCGCTCCGGGAATCGCAGTGCCAAGGCGACAGAGTTCCTGATCCGGAGCGGGTTTCAGAACGTCAAGAACCTCACCGGCGGGATGATCGCCTGGGTCGAAGCCGGCCAGCCGATCGAGTAGTATTCCGACCTCGCTCGACACGACACCGAACGTAGGCCACGATGGGCGTCTGCTCCAGGCGGGCGCCCATTCCTATTTGAGTGTCGTTAGGATTGCCTCGCTGATCTTGCGCGACTGCCACGTCTCGGACGGCGACGGTGGACACCCGGTGTATCCTGAGAGCTGTAGCCGCGAGCGACGCCTTGCGAGAACCATCGGCGCGGCGCTCGCGGCGGAGTGGCAGCGCTAGGCGGAGAACTGGCGGTGGACGAGCATCCCGAACGCTACTTCTCCATGCTGAAAATCTCGCTCGCCATCCTGTTCGCCTTTCAGGTGGCGGTCATCGCCGTCGTCTTCATCGTCGCGTGGTCATCCGAAGCCGGCGCGTATGCCGCGATCGTCGGCTGGCCCTGGCTCATCATTGGCGCGGTGGCCATTGCGGGACCGTTGGCATTCCGGTGGCGCTTGGTGCGTGTCCGCGCTCGCCGGGCCCGCTTGATCGAGAGCGAATGGACGACGAGCGACACGCGGTCCTCACGTCGTCGCCGCCATTTCCTATAGGTCTCGGTTCCTAGCGATTTCGAGAAACTGAGAAAGCAGATCGGCGTCGGCCGCCACGCTACCGGCGGTCGACGCCGATCTGCTTGACGAAAGAGCGCGCTAACCGGCGCTCGACGGTGGACTGGCGCCGGTGCGACCGGACACTAGAGGCCTTCTTCGGCGCCGAAGAAGAGCGCGTCGACGTACTTCTCCGGGTGGAACTCGGCCAGATCGGTCGCCTTCTCGCCGGTGCCCACGTAGGAGATGGGGATGCCCAGCTCCTTGGCGACGGCAAAGGCGATGCCTCCCTTCGCCGTCCCGTCCAGCTTGGCGATCATGATGTCGGTGATGTCCACCGATTCGGCGAACGTCTTGGCTTGGACGAGCCCGTTCTGCCCGGTCGTCGCGTCGATGACGAGCAAGACTTCCTGCGGAGCCTCTTCGACGTGGCGCTGCATGACCTTGCGAATCTTCGCCAGCTCGGCCATCAGGTTGTACTTCGTGTGCAAGCGGCCGGCGGTATCGACGATCAGCACGTCCATGCCGCGATTGTGCGCCGCCTGCATGGCATCGAAGACGACGGCGCCAGGATCCGCGCCCGGAGCGTGGGCGATGACCGGCACGTTGAGCCGGTCGCCCCAGATCTTGAGCTGATCGATCGCCGCGGCGCGGAAGGTGTCGCCAGCCGCGAGCATGACGGAGCGGCCGAACCGCTGGTGATACGCGGCCAGCTTGGCGATTGACGTCGTCTTGCCCACGCCGTTGACGCCGACGACCATGATCACCCAGGGCACGCCGCGCTGAAGGATCTTGACCTTCCGGTTGCGCGTGGCCAGCTCCAGCAGCTCGATCATCTCGTAGCGGAGGATCTCGCGGGCCTGCGCCGGATCGGTGATCCCATCGCGCTTGACGCGCTCACGTAGCTCTTCGACGAGTCGCTGGCTCACATCCCAGCCGACATCGGCCTGGATGAGGAGCATTTCCAAGTCCTCGTACAGCTCCTCGTCGAGCGAACCGCGCTCAAAAAGGCGAGAAATCTCGCTGAAAACGCTGCGCCGCGTCTTCTCGAGCCCTTTTTCGAGTTGAACGTCGGGCTCGGAGCGGCGCCGGAAAAGTCGACTGAATACCAAGGCGGTGACTCCTGACAGTCACGACCGGCCCTTGGAACGTTGAGCCGATCGCGCGGGAGGCCAACATGAAGATGCGCCGCCCAAGGCGACGCACATAAAGTATAATAGTTGCCGAACCACGCGGGCGATAGCCGCCTAGCGGTTCGGTGTAACGTCATACCACGTCAAACTACCTCGCAAAGCCCGGTGTGATTCGGCGCAGCAGCCCCGCCGCGCCGACACACGCAAACAGCCCGGTAAACGACCAGCTACCGAGGCGAAACGGGACAGCGATCGGGTGAATTCCAGCAAATTTCGAAAGGTTGCATAGAGAGCTATGACTCGCCTGGACTTAACCACGGCGGCGGGACACGCGTTCGTCGTCACGGACGCGCACGGTGATATTGCCGCCGGCAGCGATCACGGCCTGTACGTTGCCGATACGCGCTTCCTCTCTCGGTACGCGCTGCGATTGAACGGGAGCGTTCCGCTCCTTCTCCGCTCGGGTCCGGTGCACCACTCGGAAGCGCATATCTACGCGACGAATCCGGCCTTTGGAGATATTCACGCGCACACGATCGAGTGCGTGCGGCGCCGGCGGATCAACCACGCGTTCACGGAGACGATCTCGCTGACGAACCGTGGGGATACACCCGCCGATATTCATCTAACACTTGCATTTGATGCGGATTACGCGGACATCTTTGAGGTCCGGTCGCACGTGATGTCGCGGCCAGGGCGCCGGCGTCTTCTCCGCACAGCGGATGCGCCAATCGTCTTCGCCGATCTCAGCCGCAATCAGAACCGGCGGACACGCGTGCGGTTCTCGCACGCGCCGGATTCGGTTCGCCGTGGGGTCGCGCACTTCCCGGTCCACCTCGAGCCCGGCGAAACTTGGACGCTCGAGGTCCGCGTCGAGTGGTCAGTGCCCTATCCCGCGACGGTGGGGCCCGTGCCGATCGCGCACGCCTCGGCGGAAGAGCCGCTGACCGACTGGCTGCGACACCTGCCCACGCTCGAGACGAGTGATCTCGATCTTCACCTGGCATTTGACCGCTCGGTGCGCGATCTGGCCGCGCTCGAGCTGGCGCTGAGCAGCGGACACGTGATCCCGGCGGCCGGCATCCCATGGTATCTGGCCATCTTCGGCCGCGACGCCCTGATCACGAGTCTGCAGACGCTCATGCTCGGACCGCGCCTCGCCACCGGCACGCTTCGCACCCTTGCCGCCTATCAGGCTCGTCGCGCGAGCGCCTTCCGCGATGCCGAGCCGGGCAAGATGCCACACGAGGTCCGGTTTGGCGCGCTCGCCGAGGCCGGGATGATCCCGCACGCTCGCTACTACGGGACGGCAGATGCCACGCCGCTCTGGCTGCTCCTCCTGGCCGAAACGTTCCGCTGGACGGGAGACCGGAATCTCATCGAGGAGCTGCTGCCGGCCGCCGAGCGGGCGCTTCGCTGGCTTGATGCTCACGGCGACATGGACGGCGATGGCCTGATCGAATACCACCGCCGCTCCCGCCACGGCCTCGAGAACCAGGGTTGGAAGGACTCTTGGGACAGCGTTCGCTTCGCCGATGGTCGCATCGCGGAGCCGCCAATTGCCCTCATCGAGGTCCAGGGTTATGTCTACGCCGCCAAGTGCAGCATGGCCGATCTCTACGATGCGCTCGGGCGGCCAGAGGATGCCGCGCGGCTGCGCGCCGAGGCTCAGCGGCTGAAGCAGACCGTGCACGAGGCGTTCTGGATGCCGGACCAAGGCTTTTACGCGCTCGCGCTCGATCGGCACAAGCGCCCGGTGGACAGCATCACCTCGAATCCCGGTCATCTCCTCTGGTCGGGCGCGGTGGACGAGCCCTACGCCGGGCGTGTCGTCGAGCGGTTGATGGCGCCCGATTGCTTCTCGGGTTGGGGAATTCGAACGATGGCGACTGGCATGCGCGCCTACAACCCGACGAGCTACCACAACGGAAGCGTCTGGCCGCACGACACGGCGCTGATCGTCGCTGGCTTCCGCCGCTACGGCTACCGCCGGGAGGCGATCGAGGTTGCCGATGGCCTGCTGGCGGCGACTCGCTGGTTCGATGGTCATCGCCTGCCGGAGCTCTTCTGCGGCTATGACCGGAACGCGACGCCGTTCCCGGTGGACTACCCAGTCGCCTGCTCGCCGCAAGCCTGGGCCGCCGGCAGCGTCATTCATCTGCTCCAGCAGTTGGCCGGTGTCGAGCCGGGACCCACTGGACTCCTGGCCGATCCGCTACCACACGGCCGGAACTTGCGCCTGAAGGGCGTGCCGTTCCATGGCGAGCGGCATGACATCGTCGCCGACGCGCCGCCGCCCGGCGAGCAAGCTCGCCGCGTCGCGTAGTCGGATCTGGTTCGCCACTCGTCTCTGCGCCTGATGGCCACGCTCGCTTCATGTATTCGGCATCACCGTGCGCCGGTCCGTTCCTCGGGTCGGCGCGCGGCACGTTGGTTGCTTGCGGCTCTGTGGCTCTGGCACAATCAAGGTTCGACTCTGTGATCCGTCTCACAATATCGCGTGGGCGGCGGTCAGAGGACAGCGGCCTGCGGGCAGCATTCAGAGGACGACAGCGGAATGGGCAACGGTCAAAGTGAGCGGCCCTCTCACGGCCACCGATGGATGAGCGGCGCGGAAGTGCGCCGGGCTTTCATTGATTTTTTCGTCGAGCGCGGGCACGTCGAGATGCCAAGCTCGTCGCTCGTGCCGCATAACGATCCGACGGTCCTGCTGACGACCGCCGGAATGCAGCAGATGACGCCCTTCTTCTTGGGCTTGGAGACTCCTCCCGCGCCCCGTCTCTGTTCCGTCCAGAAATGCTTCCGCACCGTTGACATCGACGAGGTCGGCGACGAAAGCCACTGCACCTTCTTCTTCATGCTCGGCAACTTCTCCATCGGCGACTACTTCAAGCGGGAGTCGCTGGCCTGGTCCTGGGAGTTCCTGACGGAGGTCATGGGGCTCGACCCCGAGCGGCTGTACCCGACCGTCCACCCGGACGATGAGGAGGCGTACCGGATCTGGCGGGACGAGATCGGCGTGCCGGAGGAGCGAATCGGTAAGCTCGAGGACAACTGGTGGGGCCCCGTCGGCGCCACCGGCCCCAACGGCCCGGACTCCGAGATCTATTTCGACCTTGGCCCGGAGTTCGGCGGCGGGAACGGCGGCCCCGGTGAGAGCGACCGCTTTCTGGAGGTCTGGAACAACGTCTTCATGGAGTTCTACCAGGCTCCGGATGGCACCCGCACACCGCTGCCTCGCAAGAACGTCGACACCGGTATGGGCTTGGAGCGGCTGACCATGCTGATGCAAGGCGCCCGCTCCATCTACGACACCGATCTCTACCAGGCGATCATTCAGCGGGCGGCCGGGTTAGCCGGCGTGCGCTATGGCAGTGACGAGCAAGCCGACCGGGCGCTGCGCGTCATCGCCGACCATTCGCGTGGAGCGACATTCCTGATCGCGGATGGCGTCCTGCCCGGCAACGAAGGCCGCTCCTACGTGCTGCGCCGCATCCTGCGCCGGGCGATTCGGCACGGTCGCCGGCTCGGGTTGGACAAGCCCTTCCTCGCCGAGATGGCGGATGTGGTGATCGGCCAGTTCGGCGACGACTATCCCAACCTGCGCGAGCGGCGCCCGCAGATCGAGCGGGTACTGACGCACGAGGAGGAGACGTTTGGCCGAACCCTCTCCGCCGGCATGGCGCGGTTCCAGGCGCTGGTCGAGGATCTGCAGCGCTCGGCGCGGGCCGAAGGCGCGGCGGAAGTGCAGAACCTGGTCCTCCCCGGCGAGGAAGTCTTCCGCCTCTACGACACCTACGGCTTCCCCTACGACCTGACGGTCGAGCTCGCCCGCGAGCAGGGGCTGGAGGTCGACCAGGCAGGCTTCGATCGGGCGATGGCCGCTCAGCGCGCGGCGAGCCGCGGCAGCGAGGCGTTCAAGGACGCGATGCGCGACCGCGCCGGTCTCTATGCCTCGATCTCGACCCGCACCGAATTCGTCGGCTACACCGAATCCGAGGCAGAGGCCACGATCCTCGGCCTGCTTGGCCCGGACGGTCCACTCACCGTCGCCGAGGCGGGACAGGCGGTTGAGGTCATTCTCGACCGCACGCCGTTCTATGGCGAGTCCGGCGGTCAGGTCGGCGACACCGGGTGGATCCGGACCGATACTGGCGTCATCAACATTGACGACACCTTCAAGCCGACACCGGAGCTGCACGTCCACCGTGGCATCGTCGCCGAGGGCTTCGTCAAGACCGGCGAGAAGGCGCGGGCGCGCATTGACGAACCACGCCGACGGGCGATTCGCCGGAACCACACCGCGACGCACCTACTCCACCGCGCGCTGCGGATCGTGCTCGGCGAGGAGACGCACCAGGCCGGCTCGCTCGTCGCGCCGGATCGGCTGCGCTTCGACTTCACCTGTCTCGATCCGATGCAGCCGGATCAGCTGGAGCGCGTGACGCGCATCGTCAACGAGCGCATCCTGGCCGACTCGCCCGTCACGGCGACGTACATGCCGTTCAAGGAGGCGGTCGCGTCCGGCGCGATGGCGCTGTTCGGCGAGAAGTACGGCGACATCGTCCGCGTCATCGAGGTCGACGGCTTCTCCAAGGAGCTGTGCGGCGGCACGCACGTCTCGCACACGGGCGAAATCGGCCCGTTCGTCATCGTCTCGGAAGGGAGCGTAGCGGCTGGCGTGCGCCGGATCGAGGCGCTCACGGGCGAGGCCGCGATCGACCGCATCTTGCGGCAGCAGCAGACGCTTGAACAGGTCGCCCGCGAGTTGCGCATCCCCTGGGCGGAGATCCCCGACTCCGTCGAAGCGCTGCAGGAGCGGCTCCGCTCTGCCGAGCGTGAGATCGCTCGCTTGCGCTCGCAGATCGCTGGTGCGCGGGCGGGAGATCTACTCGAGCGGGCGGTCTCCGTTGATGGGACGAAGGTGCTCGCCGCGCGCGTCGACGTCGACTCCAAGGACAGCCTGCGCCAGCTCGGCGACCGGCTACGGGATCGGCTCGGTTCCGGCGTCATCGTTCTCGGCACCGTCATTGATGGCCGTCCGAGCCTCCTGACGATGGTTACTCCGGATATCGTCCAGCGCGGCGTCCGCGCCGGTGACGTAGTAAGAGAGGCGGCGACGCTGATCGATGGCCGCGGCGGTGGACGGCCGGACCTCGCCGAAGGCGGCGGCAAGGACGCCTCCAAGCTGGATGCGGCGCTGGCCGCCGTAACCGACATCGTTCGGCGCGGGCTGAGTCATTGACGGCGATGACGACGATCACCGTCGGGCAGAGCGACGCGCTGCCGGACGTGTTGGCGCGTCTCCGTCAGGCTGGCGAGGGACCGATTGCCCTCGAGATTCCACCGGCAAGCTCGCTCTTCCTGACGGCTAGTGAGTTCCGAGCGCTGCGCACCGCCGCCGAGCGCGATGGCCTCGACGTGTCGGTGGCGACCGACGACCCGCTGCGGCAGCAACTGGCCGCCATGTTCGGTCTCGCGATCGCCCCGCCGAGCACCGCAACCAACCGCGCTCCGGCACGCCGCGTCCAGACGCCACCTACCCCGGCTCGCCGCGTCGAGGCGCAGTCTGCTCCCGAGCGCAAAGTTGAGGCTCAGCCGGTTGCAGCTGGCCAGATCCAGGAGCCCGCCGCTCCTGCCAGCGCGAACGGCGAAGCGAAAACCGCCAGCCAGGAGGCAAAGCCGGACAAGGCGGATGCGCCGGCCGCGATTCCGCCTGCCGTCAAGGTAGCGCTGGCGGTCGAGCGTGCTTCCGAGGTCGAGGACGAAGCGCCAGCTCAGGAGCGCGAACAGCGTGGCCAGCTCCTCGCCCGTTTAAGCGCGGCCGATCGGCGGGTGGCGATCATCGCGGCAGCGGGGCTCGCTGTCGTGCTGGTGGTCGCCTATCTGCTGGCATCGCTCTTCTTGACGCGGGCGACGGTCGAGCTGACAGTCAGGCGTCAACCGATACAGGGCGAGGTGACGTACGCGCTCCTCACCTCCGACTCGGCGCCACCCGGTGTCGATTTCGCTATCGCGGCCACGCCCGTCGCCTTTGATGTCACCGTCGAGCAGTCACTTCAGACGACAGGCGTCAAGACGATTGGCGACGCAACCGCCACCGGGAAGATCGTCCTGCGAAACACCACCCCTCAGGATGTGACAATCGAGGCGGGCACGCGGTTCACTAGCTTCGAGGGGATTGAGTTCGAGTTCACCGATACGGTGACGATCCCGGCGGCCAAGGGTGACGGCGCTCAACCCGGTCAAGCCGAGGCAACGGTCCGCTCCGTCGAGCCCGGAACCGTCGGCAACCGAGAGATCGGGATGTTGACCGGGCGTCTCCGAGATGGCGTGTTCTACAGTAACCGCCGGGAGCCGATCGCGGGCGGCACCGATCGAACGATCCCTGTCGTCTCGGAAGAAGATCTCGAATCGCTCCGGCGGCAGGCGACGGAGGCGATACTGGCCGAGGCGCGCAGCCGGTCGGCCGAGGATGGCCAGATCATCGAGCCTGGCTCCGTCGCGCCCGGCGAGATCACCTTCGACTTCGATCGGGCGGCGGGAGAGGAAGCAACGACCGTCTCGGTGCGAGCGTCCGCCCGCGTGACAGCGATGATGGTTGACGAGATGGCAATCCGCGATGCCATCGCCGGGGTGCTGGCAAACGGCGCGCCTGAAGGCTACGAGATCGACCCGGCGACGATTCGCTGGAGCGCGGCCGATCCATCCGCGAGCGACGATGATGCGCCGCGTTATCGCGCGCGGGTTGAGGCCCAGGCGCGCGCATTGGTGTCCGAGGACGAGCGGCGAGCGATCGCCGAAGCGGTCGCCGGCAAGGACGAGTCGGATGCCATTGCTTACCTCCAATCGCTGCCGTACGTGGACTCGGCCACCATCCGCTCGTCGCCCGGCTGGCTCCCGGGTCGCATTCCGTCATCCGCCGGGCGAATCGAAGTTCGCACCCGTTGAGGGGAGGAGTCCATGGTCCGGCCATCTCCTGAAATCCACCAGCGCGTCCTGGGATTGGACGTCGGAGAGCGCCGGATCGGCGTTGCGGTGAGCGACGAGCTCGGCATCATCGCGTCGCCCGTCGGCGTCGTCGAGCGCGGACGACGCGAGCAGGCGGAATTGCGAGATTTGATCGCGCGGTACGGCGTCGCGAGGCTCGTCGTCGGTCTGCCCCGAGGTCTCTCCGGACGGGAAGGGCCGCAGGCAGCCGAGACACGAGCGTACGCGGACGCGCTGGCGGCGGACCTGGGGTTGCCCCTTGAGTATTGGGATGAGCGGCTGACAACGACGATCGCTGAACGGTCTCTGATCGAATCCGGCGCATCGCGCAGTGACCGGAAGGCGCAGGTGGACGCCGTAGCAGCCGCGGTCATGCTTCAGGGTTATCTAGATGCGCGGCGGGCCCGATCTGGACGGTCGGCAGACTAGCGCGGATCAATCCAGAGCGATACTATATCGCGCCATACCGGCAAGGAGATGGGAAGTGGCGGGGTTAGCGGCATGATGAAGTTGATCATTGCGGTCGTGCAGAACGAGGACGCCGATGCTGTTGTAGATGCGCTCCTCGAAGAGGATTTCCGCGCCACGCGTCTCGCGAGCACCGGCGGATTCTTGCGGCGCGGCAACACGACGCTAATGATCGGTGCCGACGAGGATCAAGTCGATCGCGTGCTTGACCTGATCCGCCAGCACACGCGAACTGGCGCTCCACCAGTCGAGGAGGAAGCAGGCATGACTCCGCCCGCCGCTGCCACAGTCTTCGTCCTCGATCTCGAAGAGTATCAGCGGCTCTAGGCTCCGGCCCGCTGCTGGCCGCACCGCGGCGGCCCCCGCCGAGCGCCCGTGTTCGACCCCCGCTTGACGCTCAGCGTTCTCGGGCTCACATTCGCGGCGCGGTTGAGCTGCCTGACGGTCCTGCTCGTCGTTGCCGGTGGTGTCCTCGATCAGCTCGGTGCTGAGACGGACGCGAATACTCATCGCCTTGCCTGGACGCTGACCGCCGCCGCGGCCGGCGTGATTTTCCTGGCGACACTCATCGGGCATGAGGCGATCCGCCAGCGGCTGTGGCGAGGATCCGACCGCTCGCGCCGGACGGTGGAGCTGGCGCTCTTCGGCACCTTCCCCGAGGCGCCCGAAGCGGCAACCACGCCCCGCTCCGAAGTCTTTGGGGCGCTGGCGGCGCTCATCGCCCTGGGCGTAGCGGCGGGCACCGTTAGCGGCGGGATGGCGCTGACGCGCGACTCCGGCAGTCCGGCCCATCACCTCCTGAAAACGCTGACTATTGCCCTGCTCGCGCTCACGGCGATGAACGCGATGCCAGGGCTCCCCTTGGACGGCGGGCGCATCTTCCGCGCCTGGATGTGGTACCTAACCGACGACATCGTGGCCGCGACGCGCCTGGCAGCACTCTACGCGCACGCCGTCGCGGCCGCGCTTGCGATCGTTGGTCTGGCGCTGATCTTTGGCAAGGCCGGCGAGCCGTATTGGGGTCTCGGCGTCGGCGTGGCCGGGCTCCAGCTCTTCGACGCGGCGCACAAGGGCTGGCGGCAAGCGCGCTGGCAGACGATCGGCCCCGCGATCACCCTGCGCGAGGCGCTGCCACGTCCCATCCGCATCCCGGCGGAAACCTCCGTCGCGGACGCGGTCGATCGGCTCCTGGCCGATCCGCCGGAATTGTTTCTGCTCGTCGTGGACGACAACGCGCCCATCGGCATCTTGCGGCTCAACGAGCTACGCGGCACGCGGCGCACCGAGTGGGACCAGATCCCCGTCCGCGCCATCATGAAGCCGCTGCACGACCTGCCACACCTGCCAGCGGAGATCACAGTCGCCGAGGCACTGGTCCGGCTTGCTGGCCGGGCTGACGCCGCGGCCGTGGTCGAGCAGCAGCGCTATCTCGGCGTCGTCACGCGTCCCGATCTGATGGCCGCGATTGAAGAACGTGCGACGTTTCAGGACCAAGGAGCGCGGTAGCGAGAGCGGACAGGGTTGGTCCTGACTCCCCCATGATCCGCACATCGGCCAGCGCGTCAAGAGGAGTCAGTGTGCGGTTGACGATCGCGAGGCGGGCGCCACTTCGCTTGGCGATCAGCGGGATCTTGGCGGCGGGATTCACGACCAGCGAGGTGCCGACGACGAGCATCATGTCGCACGACTTCGCCAATTCGATGGCGCGGTCGAGCGCCTCTCGCGGCACCGACTCACCGAAGAGCACCGTCGCCGCCCGCAGCGGCCCCCCGCACCGGTCGCACGCTGGCACCGTCTCGCCGTTCTCCAGCCGCTCGTGAATCACCTGGGCGTCCCAGGTCGTGCCGCAGTCCAGGCAGCGAACGACGTGCGTGGTGCCGTGCAACTCGACGACCCGGCTCGGGTCGCTGCCGGCCGCCTGGTGGAGCCCGTCAATGTTCTGCGTGATGATCGCCTTGACCAGACCGGCCCGCTCGAGGACCGCGAGCGCCAGGTGGCCGGCGTTCGGCGCAGTGGCGCGCATCTCAGGATAGCGAGTCCGGCGGCTCTCCCAGTAGGCGCGGCGCACCTCGGGATTCCGCCGAAACTCGGCCGCACTCGGCACCTTCGGGCCGCGCGTGTCGCGGCCTTCGCCACGGTAGTCAGGGATGCCCGACTCCGTGCTGATCCCGGCTCCCGTGAACGCCACGATCTCGCGCGCGGCGCGAGCAACCTCGATCAATGCAAGCAGGCCCGGATTGCTCGCCGCGCCGTCCACCATCTCCAAGTCTTGCTCCACCATCGGCACGCTCCCTTCCAAACTGCGCGCATGACGGATTCTGACGCGGCGGCGTCTGGAATGACAGGAGAACACATGTTCGCACGCTGTTCCGTCTTGTGTACGGACAGCAAGCGTGATAGGATCAAAGCCCCCGCAGTCTTGCCCCATAGTGAACGGACAGGTGAGACACACGCGGTCGTCTGCCTGCCCCTCTCGTCCCGCTACGACCTTAGACGAGGCGCCGGCAGTGCTCCGCGGAGAGCATGCGAGTCGAGCTGGAGGAGACAATGGTCATCTCGGAGCCCGCCTTCACGGTCTTGGAGGATACCGGGCAAGCGCTGCTGACAAGAGTTACACGGCTCGTTCGGCGGCGGCGCGCACAGCGAGCATGGTTTCCTCAGCTTGGGCCGACGCTGGCCACGCCGGACGCGGCGGGCGTCTGGACCGCCAGCGTAGAGCCAGCGCAGGAGACGAAACCGCGGGGCACGCGTCCGGCTTTCCGCAGCCTCGCCGCGCGTCTTCGACCGTCCACGCCGGACTTCGCCGAGCGCACGCCAGAGCAGAGGCGGGCGTGGGCAATCGCGCATCGTGGTCTGGCTCGAGCGCGCGACGGCCAAATTGACGCCGCACGGGAGGATTTCACCCAGGCGGTGACGCTCGATCCTTCACTCGACTTGTCGACGCTTCCCGGTTTCTGGCGCCTCTCCCAGCAAGCGCACCAGGCCGCGGTCGAAGCCTATGAGGCCGTGGGACGCTTCGCCGACGCCGCGGCGCTGACAGCCGCCGTCCGCGCGATGTTCCGGCCTCGCCCTTTGGTGACGCGACCGCACACGCGCTCCGCGTAATTTGCCGCTTTCCCCCTTGCGGCCGGCTGGCGTCTGCGGTTTCATTTCAGCACCACACAGTTGAACCGTCCGCGGCCGCGCACGCGGCGCCAGGGAGGAGTGTCGCACGAGATGGAGCAGGTGCTTCGATTGGCATCGGCGCCAATCAACTGGGGAGTTGGCCCGCTCGATCCGCAAAATCCCGATCCAGAGCGCGTGCTGGACGCAATCGCGGAAGCCGGGTATGAAGGCTGCGAACTGGGCACGTACGGATTCTTCGGCAACACCGCCGAGCAAGTCTTGCCTCGCTTCAAGGCCCGAAACCTGGCGCTTGTTACGACCTGGCACCAAGTCGATCTCGCTCGTCCTCTCTCGGACGCCGCGACCGAGGAGCTGCGAACAGTCTGCGGAATCCTGCAAGCGGGCGGAGCGTCGGTCATTCTGATCAGCGACCTGATCACGCCCGAGCGAATGGCGGTCGTCGCCCGCGTGGATGAGCGACCCGACGCGTGGTGGAGCGATGAGGAGTGGCAGCAAGCGAGGCAGACGCTCCTCGCCATAGCGGCGATTGCCTCAGAGTACGGGTTGATCGTCGCCATCCACCCACACGTCGGCGGTCACATCGAAAGTGGCTCCGAAATCCGGCGCATCCTCGACCTGACCGAGGGCGACCCGATCTACCTTTGCCTCGACACCGGGCATATCCGCATCGGCGGCAGCGACCCGATCGCGCTCCTCGAGCGAGAGTGCGGGCGACTGCGCCACGTCCACGCGAAGGATGTTGATGGCGGCGTGCTGGAGAAGCTACGCTCCGGCGCCCTGACCTACGACGAGGCGGTTGAGGCAGGGCTCTACGCACCGCTCGGCCAGGGGATCGTTGACTGGCAGGGGCTCAAGCGCGGGCTGGCCGCCTGCGATTACCGCGGATGGGTCGTCGCCGAGCAGGACCGGATCATGCATCCGAACGATCCCGCGCCGTGGGAGCTCAACCGGCGGAACGCCGAATTCCTGCGGGGGCTGTTCAAGATCTGATCGCGAGCTTTCCCGGGCCAATCTGACGAGTGAATCAATGTACGAACCGCGCCTGGCGGCGTTACCAGGCGCGGTCACGCGTTTCGGCGCAACCGAAAGGGAACCTGCCCAATCTCACCAAGCGCTCAATCCTCGCGGCTCGGGCGCGCATGCGCAACTAAGCCGTGCAGCGTGAAATCGAGTGCATTGGCCGCTGCCTGCTCCGGCGCGATTTCGCCGGTCGCGAGCGGCACGCGGTAGACGGCGATCGTGGCGAGAATCAAGGGCGTGACCGCCTCGGGATCGACATCGCGAAACACGCCCTCGTACTTGCCTTCCCGGACGATCCGCCTGACCAGCTTGTGCAGGGGCGTGAAGTGCGCCATGAACTGGCGGTACCCCTCCGGCCCCATCACCTCACCGATCTCGTGGCGAGAGCCCGCGTGGGTAGCGAAATAGTGGGCATGGTGCTCGAAAACAACTCGCAGCCGGGCCACCGCGCCGACCGCCTCATCCACGGCGGCGGTAACGGCGTCCAAGAAGCGGCTCACCTCTCGCTCGAGATGCGCCAGCATCAGGTGGCCCTTGTCGGGGTAGTAGCCGTAGATCGTGTTCCGCGCGATGCCCGCCCGCTCGGCGACCATCGCCATCGTGATCTCGGCGTATGAGTGATCTTCGATCAGACTACCCCAGGCGTCGAGAATCGCGTTCTCCACCTGGCGCCGGTGCGCTTGAATCGTGGAATCCCGGATACGAGGCATAACGGCATCAGCTTAGCACAACAACTCGTCTTGACAAAGCGACGCATCGTCGCAAAAATTACCGGCGCGTCCGCTGCCTAGCGCGGGCTATCGGCTGCCCTGCGGCGCTGACGTGACCCACCCATGAAAGGTGCTCGCTGAATGATCCGAACGTTGACCTCCTGGAGCGCGTCACCGCGCGGCAAGTGGATCGTGCTGCTCGTCTGGCTGGTCGCAGCCGGCTTGATCTCGCCGCTGACGCCGACGCTGAGCGACATCTCCGAGAACGATCCGCTCAGCTTCTTGCCTGACAACGCCGAGTCTACCCGCGCTGCACGGCTCGCTCGCGAGCGCTACGCCGTCGCCGGCACGCCGGCCATCATCGTATTTCGCAATCCCGATGGGCTGACCGACGCGGATATGGCCGCCGCCCAGCAAGTCTACGACCGCATCGCGGCCATGCAGGAAGAACCAGAGAGCAACGTCGGGGCGATCGTCTCGATCTTCAACATTCCCCAAGCGCGCAGCGAACTCCTCTCACCCGATAACACCACCATGACGATGGTGGTCACGATCACTGGATCGGCGGCCGAGGAACCCTACTCTGACCGGATCAAGGCGATCCGCGAGGTCACGAGCGAGCTCGAGCAGGAGTCACTGCAAATCCGCGTCAGCGGACCCGGCGGCCTCCTCACCGACTTGGTGTCCGTCTTCCGGCAGATCGACCTCTTCCTCCTTCTGGTCACCGCCGGGCTCGTGCTCTTTCTGCTCATCTTGATCTACCGCTCGCCGGTCATCGCCATCGTCCCCCTGCTCATCATCGGGTTTGTCTTCCAGCTCAGCGGCGGTATCGCGGCCGCAATCCTGAAAGCGCTCGACACCCCGGTCAGCGGCGAGGCGACCGGGATCATGACGGTGATCCTCTTCGGCGCGGGTACCGACTACTACCTCTTCATCGCGTCGCGTTACCGGGAAGAGCTGGCAAGACACCAGGATAAGCACAAGGCGATGCAGGTCGCTATCGGCGCCGTCAGCGAGGCGATCCTGTCGGCGGGCGGGACGCTGATCGCGGCATCGCTGCTACTCTTGTTCGCCGACCTCGGCTCCTATCGCTCCCTTGGGCCGGTCGTTGCCCTCGCGGTCGCGGTCATGCTCCTGGCCGCCTTGACGCTCGTTCCCGCCGTGCTGGCGATTCTCGGTCGCGCGGGATTCTGGCCCTTCAGCCCGAAGTACGACCCGCAGGTCGCCGAGGCCGCGCCGAGCCGCTTGTGGCACCGCATCGCGCATTTCGTGCTCGGGCGGCCGGTGCCGGTTCTCGTCACGACGTTGGCCGTCCTGGTCCTGATGATCGGCGGCATGGCGCTGTTCCGGCCGAGCTACGACCCGCTGGAGAGCCTGCCGGGCGATGTCGAATCGGTCGAGGGATTCATGGCGCTGCGCGAGGCTTTCCCGCCGGGTGACCTCGCTCCCACGAGCGTTTACGTCGAGTTCCCCTCAGGTACGGAGGCGGTGGACGCACCCGCGCTGAGCGCCATCGGCGCCATCTCCGAGGCAATTGCCGCCCGCTCGGACGTCGCCTCGGTCAGGAGCCCGGCCTATCCCTTTGGTGTTGGGGCCGACTTCGGCCCGGATCAGGTGCTCGCCGCGCTCGAGAGCGCCGCGAACCCGGAAGGCGGTGCCGGTGGCGAGCAGGCAGGTCAGGCGCAAGCGCTGGCGCGGGCGGTGGACGAATTCCTCTCGACCGACCGCTCAGTTGCCAAGATCGAGGTCGTTCTGAACGAGAATCCGTATGGCGACGAGGCGATGGACTCGGTCGAGGAGATCCGGCGCGTCTCCCGTGAGGCGGTCGCGGACTCCGAGGTTCAGCCGGTCGCCATCCTCACCGCCGGCGACACCGCGGAAAACCTCGATACTCGAGACGGCAACAATCGCGACTCGCGGGTGGTGCTGCCGGCGATCCTGATCGCGATCATGCTGATCCTGGCGCTGCTGCTGCGCTCGCTGATCGCGCCGATCTACCTTGGCCTGACGATCGTCCTGACCTATTTCTCGACGCTCGGACTCTGCATCATCCTTTTCCGCGTGATCTTCGGTCACGAGAGCATCGGTAGCACGATCCCATTCTTGCTCTTCGTGTTCCTCAATGCGCTCGGCGTTGACTACAGCATCTACCTAATGACCCGGCTGCGCGAGGAAGCCGCTCAGCGCCCGCTCCGCGAGGCGACCGAGCACGCGCTGGAGCGAACCGGTGGCGTCATCACCTCGGCGGGCATCATCCTGGCCGGCACCTTCGCCGCGCTGACGACCCTCCCGCTGCGCGACTTGCTCCAGCTCGGCTTCGCCGTCGCTGCCGGCGTGTTGATCGACACATTCGTGACCCGTACGATCCTCGTGCCGACGATCGTGCAGCTGCTCGGCCGGTGGAACTGGTGGCCAAGCCGCGACCTCACTGCAAGAGGCTAGCGGTATAGGTCACTATGATCGGCGGGACCATGCAATTGCGGTCCCGCCCTCGTCATGCGTGCTCTCGTCAGACCGTCAGGCGGTGAAAGCCCCCTAACCGAGGCTGCCGTCAATTCGCGCGATGGCGAACGGTCGCAGCGAGATCCGCAGACGTCCGTCGCGCGTCTCGACTGGCTGCCCTCCCGGCGCGGTCAAGAAGGCGGGATCGCTTGCGGCCTGTTGGTAGGTGGTCTCGTCGAGCACGCGCGCCACGGCATCGCGCAGCGGCGCCGCGATCTCGCTCGTCCGCTCGCGGTCAGCCAAGTTCGCGACCAGGATGCGAGCGCGGTTTCCCTGCTTGACGCCCACTGCCTCGGTCGAAAGCGGCTCACTGATGCCCGTCGGGAGCACGGATGCCCCACTGAAATCCGCCAGCGCGGCGAAGACGTGGTAGAGCGGGAAGAGCTGGCCGGGAGAGGATGCGAAGAGCTGCCGCCGGGTCAGGTCCTCGCGGCGCTCCATTAGCCCGCGCCAACCGGTCGTCTCGTAGTACGTCAGCGACTCGACGCCGGCCTCCGCCAGCCGGTGGATGCTGCCGACCGTCCAGCCCGCGCCGAAGAGTGATAGCTGCCGGGGATCGACCTCGGCTGGCAGCTCGTTCGGCCCCGGCTCCGGCGGCGCGGCGGTGGCGTTCGGGTTCCAGCGCGGCCGGAGCGTGATCGGCCCGACCGCCAGCGGCAGATTGCCAGCGATCGCCCGGGCGCTGGCAACCGTCTCCGCTTGCGCGGCCAACGTCTCGATCAGCGAGAGGTTGTCGAAAGCGTGCACTTGGGGATTGAGTGTGTAGGTCACCCACTCCACCTGGTCGAGCGGCAGATCTAGCGCCCGGTTCAGCTCGGTGAAATAGGCGCGAGCGCCGCCGCCGAGCGGCACCCGCACGCTCCCGCGCTCGAACGCCTCCTTCGCCCGGCTGATCACGTCCCGTGTCGTTTCCAGGTCGTGGCGCGGGAAAACAACCGGCTCGCTGACCGGCGGGAAAACGAAGACGCGCAGCACCGGCGCGGGTAGGTTAGCAATGGCAGCCGCGAGCCGGTCGAAGCCATCGTTCGGCGCGGCGACGACGCTCACCTCCAACCCGGCACCGAGCGCCTGAGCATTCGCCGCCGCGCGCTGGAGGCGCTCCTGCCACCGCGAATCACCGAGATCCAGGTCGAGCCAGAGGTGAGCGGGCCGCAGCGCGCGCAGGCGGGCGATCTCCTCGTCGTTGAGCGGGCGGCCGTGCGAGGCGTCGCCGAAGCCGATCGCCGGGAGCGCAAAGACCGCCTCCTCGCCGATCTCGATGTCGCCGCCAGCACGACTCTCCGCCGCGCCGCGCGGTGGCTCACCCTCCAGCGAAATCGTCACCCGCTGGAAGATGCGCTGATCGGGCGTGACTTCCACGGGATACGGCAGGCGGAGCGGAGTGCAATACGTCTTGTAGGAGGCGTCGGTCCAGTTCCGCTGGTCCTCCATCTCGAAGAGGTCGCCCTCGAACCGGATCGTCAACGTGGCACTCTGCCCGACCGGGTGGCGAATCGCCTGCATGTCGAGGAACGGCTGGTGCGGGGAAATCCGCGTCGGGAACGCGCCGGTTACCGTGCCGTCCGGCGTCTCGACCTCGACCGAGGTGCCCGCCAGCTCCATCGGATGCAAAACGCAGAAGCCGATGCGGTTGCGGTAAAACGCTCGCCGGGGCGCGCCGTCCATCTCGTAGACGATCGTCCCGTCCGGCCGTCCCTCGATCGTGCCCCGCCAAGCGAAGTCGACATCCCCCGATACATGCTCAGCGGCGAACTGGACAATGAACGAGTCGCCGCGATCCTCGACCGTGAACTCCGTGTATCGCGGCTCGATCGTGTCCCAATTTCGGTCGCGCACTGCCATGTAGAGGCGACGGACGACCTCCACGCCGCCGGCGGAGACATAGCGCAGGTCGCCGCCTTCCAGCACTGCCGTTAGTGGTCCGGCACGCAGCGGCCGCTGCTCGGGTAATGGCTCATCGACACCATAGCGGATGACTCGCACGGGCAGGCTCGACGCGGTTCCCGCTCCCACCGCTCGCTCCTCCTCCCTTCAGCGATGCGGATCGCCGATTATGTCGCAGCGCCCTCGGCGGCCTCGGCGGTCTGCGCATCCAAGGTCCGCTTGAGGCGCTCGGCCGCGGATGCCATGTGATGCTCCATCGCCGCCGCGGCAGCCGCCGGGTCGCCGCGCTCGATCGCTTCGAGAATCGGGACATGCTCCTGGTACGACGGCCGCGTATCTGCCGCCGAGGTGATGACGCGGCGAATCCAAGCGCGAGAGAGCGCCTGCACGCTCGAGTGGATCTCCTTGAGGACCGAGTTGCGCGCCGCGTCGGCGAGGCGTTGATGGAAGGCAACGTCGGCCTCGACGAATCCCTCGTAATCCGTATCGCTCCGCTCCATCCGCTCCAGCAGCCGCCGGAGCGCGACGACATCCTCCTCCGATCGCCGCCGCGCCGCGAGCCCGGCGATGATGACTTCGAGGTGCTGGCGCGCTTCCACCAGATCCATCGTCCGACGCTCGCCCAGGAGCAGCCCCCACTCGATCACCTCTGGCAAGAGCGCGGAATCGGCCCGCTTGACGTAGGTACCGTCACCTTGCCGGACTTCGATCAACCCGATCAGCGACAACGCTTTCAACGCCTCACGCATCGCGGATCGGCCGACGCCGAACGCCTCGGCCAATTGGCGCTCGGACGGCATGCGGTCACCTGGCTCAATGCGTCCCGAGAGGATGTAGTCAACGAGGCGCCGCGCAACTTGTGTCGCTACCGGCTCGCGTTTTATCGGATCAATGTTTTCAAGTTTTGGGTTCACCCTCGCTGCCTCACGAGTAACTGGCGTGGTTGAGTTCGTCGCATCGGCGCTTCGTGAGCTTCGCTTGTTTCCCAGTTCCTTACCTCTCCTCGCTTTTCACCGAGCCGTCGCTCGCGGTTTCTCTTGCCACCTGCCCGGTGGCCCAATCTCGCCGCAATTCCTCGATCAACCCGGCATCGCGCCGTTGCCGAATCGCTTCTAGCTCACCAGGCTCGAAGTTCAGCAGTCGCTGTGGGTCACGTAGCTCTTTGGCATTCGATAGCTCGGGGAAAATCAGCGCGGCGACGCGGGCGAACGTGTCGGGTCCGCCCAGCGCCATCGTCTCGAACGGTCCGGTCTGCCGCCAGCGACGCGCCAAGCCGTTGCGGACGACCTCATCCACGACGGCCCGGTCGGCGACGCCCTGCTCGACGATCCACACCGCCTCCCGCAGCAGCGCCAGCTGAAGCCGATTCCACAGGAAGCCCGTCACGTCGCGGCGGACGTGCATCGGCCGCTTGCCCAGAGCGCGAAGGACGTCCATCGTGCGCGATACGACGTCGGGCGACGTCCTCTCGCCGGAGATCACCTCGACCAGCGGCATCAGGAGCGGCGGGTTCCAGTAGTGCGTGCCGACTGTCCGCTCCGGCGCTCCGGCACCCTCCCCGAGTTTGGTGATCGGGATCGCCGATGTGTTCGAGGCGAGGATCGCATTCGGCCAGCGCGACGCGACGTCCTTGAAGACGGCAATCTTCGCCTCGACGTCCTCGACGACCGACTCCACGACGAGATCCGGCGCCCGCGTTACGGCATCCAGACCGGGCGCGAGCGAGATACGCTCGCGCGCCGCCTTCAGTTGATCGTCGGAGGCGAGCTCGGCCTTCGCGGCGACCTGCCAAGCGTTGTCAAGGCGCTGCTCGGCGAGATCCCGCCGGCGGTAGATGACCGTAACGTCGTGCCCGCCGAGGGCGTACTCGCAGGCGATCTGCGAGCCCATCAATCCTGGTCCAATGATGGCAACGTGCATATCTTCCTCACCGACTCTGGCTCGCTGGTAGCGAGTCCTCTTGTCCCTAGCCGCGAACGGCTCCCAGCGTCAATCCACGAACGAAGTGTCGCTGAACGAGCAGTCCGAGCACAAAAACCGGCGCGGTTGCAATGCATGCTAGCGCGGCGCCTTGTCCCCAGTTGGAGCCTTGCGCCCCTGTCAACCCGGCGATGACGACCGGGATGGTCACAGATTCCGTGCGAGTGAACGAGACGGCAAAGAGGAACTCGGTCCACGAGAAGATGAAGGCGAACGTCGCGGTCGCGATCAGTCCGGGCATCGTCAGCGGCAGGGTGATGCGCCAGAGCACGCCCCAACGCGTGCTGCCGTCCACCAACGCGCTCTCCTCGAGCTCCGCCGGCACGCCCGCAAAGTACGAGCGCATCATCCAGATGACGAATGGCAGATTCGCCATCGTGTAGATCGCGATCAGGGGCGGGTAGCGATCGACGCCAAGCTGCTCGACGCGCTTCCCCAACTCCGTCAGTAGTAGGAAGAACGGGATGACGAGGACGATCGGCGGCATCATCCGCTGCGACAGGATCCAGAACGCGAGGTGACGTCCGCCGGTGCGGAACCGCGCCAGCGAGTAGGCGGCGAGGCTGCCGATGACGATCGAGAGCGCGGTCGCCGAAACCCCGATCACGAGGCTGTTCTTGAGCGCGACGCGCCCCTTCTCCTCCATGATCGTCCGGTAGTGCGCGGTCGAGGGCTCCTGTGGGATCCAGACCGGTGGATTGCGCAAGAGCTCCGCCGGCAGCTTGAACGAGGTGGAGACGATCCAATAGATCGGGAAGAGCACCCAGACCAGCGCGATCAGCACCACGGCGTAGCGCAACGCCCGCGTGAGCCGCTTACGGCGTCTATGCGCCCGCTGCTGGCGCAGCGCGTCGGCGTTCATTCCGATGGGCTGGGCGAGAGTGGACATGCTCATGCCTCGTGCCCCCTGAGGAAGCGGCTGATGTAGATCGTCGCGACGATCGTCACGAAGATGAGGAAGAGGAAGGAGAGCGCCGCGGCGTATCCCATCTCGAGCGCCTGGCGGCCTCGGTCATAGATGTACCAGGAAACCGTCTCCGTCGAGGTGCCGGGTTGGCCCTTGGTCATCATGAAAATCAGGTCGAAGATCTTGAAGGCGTCCATGGCGCGGAAGAGGATCGCGACCGCGATGACGTTGGCCAAGCCCGGCAGCGTGATGTCGCGGAACGTATGCCACCAGCTCGCTCCGTCAAGCGCCGCCGCTTCGTACAGATCGGGGCTAATCCCCGCCAGACCGGCGAGCATGATCAGGAACATGAAGGGCATCCACTGCCAGACCTGCGTGACGAGGATGGCGACGAGCGAGCGATTCTTATCGGTCAGCAACCAAACGATATTGACGTCATGGCCCGCGATCCAGCTCAAGATCTGATTGATCGCCCCGTATTGGTTATCCCAGAGCATGCGCCAGATGAGCGCGACAATGACCGGGACCATCATCACCGGGAGCATCAAGATCGGGATGATGAACCGCTTGCCGCGAAGCTCATCGACCAGGATGAGCGCGAGCCCGAGGCCGAGCACGAATTCGATGGCGATCCCGAAGACCGTAAGGCCGATGGTGTTCTGCAGCGCGTTCCAGACGCGATCGTCTCGCAGCGCTTTCGAGTAGTTGGCGAAGCCGACCCACTCATTGGTGTTCGCCCGCATTAGGTCACGACGCTGGAAGCTGATGACCAGGGAGTAGATCAGCGGAAAGATACCGAGCGCGAGGAAAACGACGATCGCCGGCGCGACCATCAGCCAGCCCTCGAATCGGCGGCGGCCAGCAAAGCTCTGGATCCGCCCGACCCGATGGGTCTCACTCGCCGCGGTGACTGAACCAGATGTGACGCTCACGCTGACCGTCCCTCCTCGGGATCTGAGAACCGGGAGCGTGGGACCACGAGGTAGCGCGCTCGTCGTTCATTCGTCGCGCTTCCCGTGGCCCCATGCCCTCCGGCTGGAGCGGCAACGTCGCCACCCCAACCCCTACCCCCTACCCCCTCTACGCCGGGTACGCGCCCTTGAGCTTGATGAACTCGGCGTAGGCGGCCTTCATCGCGTCGCGGCCGCCGCGCTCGACGAGATCGTTGAACGCCTGATTGCCCTGGGCCAGCGCCTCCTCGATCGGCATGCCACCCTGCGTCGCGCCGAACATTTGGTCCATCGCGACCTCGAAGTCGTGCGCGGCAGGCATGATGAGATCGAGCAAGCAGTTGTCCGCCGACGCCCGGAGCGTATCGAGGTAGAGCCCGGCGTTCGGCCACTTGCTCCGATACTCCTGCGACTCGTAGTGGCTGATGCGGAACGGGTCACGCAGGGAGTACGGCAAGAGCACGCGCTCGAGGCTGATCGTCGGGCTGTTCGCCCACTGCGAGAAGAGGTAGGCCGCTTCTTTCGCCTTGCTGTCGGCCGAGACGTTGAGCATGAAGCCCGACGCCTGCTGGCTCCAGCCACCCGGCATCACGAAGTACTTGACGTTCCCCGAGATAGTCGAAGGCGGCACCCACTCCATCTGCTTGGTGTCCTTGCCGTACTCCTCCGAGAAGCGGGCATACGGCGGCCAGGTGCAGCCGACCATCGCGAGCTGGCCTTGCAGCCAGGCGGTCAGGACCTCAACGAAGCCCCACTGCTCGACGCCGGGCGGCATCGACTTGTTCGACTCGAGCATGCGCGTCAGCGTCGCCACTCCGGCCTCGGAGTCGAGCGTCGCTTGCATCGTCTCCGGGTCGAAGAACTTGCCGCCGCGAACGCGGAATTCCTGGCTGAACCAGTGATTGGACTGAATCGGATTGCGCTGGCTAGCGCCGCCGTAGATCTCCGGCGCGAGCGCCTCGGTGAAGTAGGTTTGGATGAGGTCGTAGTCCTCCCACGTCGCCGGCGGCCCGAGCTCCTTGCCATGCTGCTGGCGGAAGGCGTCTTGGTGCACCGGATCCTCGAAGAGATCGGACCGGTAGTAGCCGATCAGCGTATCGCCATCGTCGAAGAGGCCGTAGATCTGGCCGCCGTAGTTCATCAGGTCGCGGTACGTCGGGTGGATATCGTCGAGATCGGCAGGGTTCATGTACTGCTCGATGTAGGGATTGAGCGGCTCGACGATCCCCTGGGTCACACAGTCGGCCAGCCAGGCCGGCACGACTTGCAAGATGTCGATCGCCCCGGTGCCGGCGAGGTGCTCCTGCACCATCGTCGGGAAGATCTCGTCAAATGGCTTCTCGATCACTTCGAGCTCGATGCCGGTCAGTTCCTTCCACAGCGGGCCGGAGAAGACCTTCAGATCTTCGGCCTGAAGTCCCGCCTCGGAGATGATCGTCAGCTTCTCGACCTGGCCTTCTTCCCTTAGCTTCCGCGCGGCGGCGACCGCCGCCTCCGCCGAGTCTCCCGACTGCTGCAACACCTTCCGGGCCGCCGAGACCGCCGACGGCGTCAGCGAAGCGCGAACGGAAGCTGCCCCGATCCCGACGGCCGTGGCAGCGGCGGATTTCTTGAGGAAGCTCCGCCGGTCGATCGAGGCGGCCATCATCCGCTTGACCCGCGATTCGACGAATTGGTACAGCCGCTCGTCGTACTTGCGATCGCGTGACTGATCCATGTCCCGCTCCTCCTCGCGAGCCGCGTCGTCGCGGCACCGTCCTGTTCGCGCCCACGCGCGACCAGCTCTCAACTCGAGCGCCCGATCTCAGCGCCTCTTGTCCGGCGCCTTACCTGTCGCGCCAGAAGCCACTGCCCCGGCCGCGTCGCGAATCGCCGCGATCCCCTGGGCAAGTGCCTGCTGGTACAGCCAGAGATCGCCGGAGTAGGCGACGGCCCGGAAGCCACGCGCGATCCAGTCCTGCGCGTTGGCGACGCTGGACGCCATGATCCCGACCGCCTTGCCGTGGCGCTGGCCGGCGGCGACCACCGCGTCCACCGCTTGCTGGAACGATGGGTGATCGAACTGGGCGGGGATGCCGAGCGAAGCCGTCAGGTCGAAATGCCCGATCCAGATGCAATCAATGCCCTCGACCGCGGCGATCGCATCGACGTTCTCTACGCCGCGCGCCGTCTCGATCTGCGCGATGAGCATGATCTCGTCGTTGGCGCTCTGCATCTTTTCGAAGACATCCCCGCCGCTGTAGTCGTCGTGGGCGATGCCGAACGCGCAGCCACGCCGTCCCATCGGCGGATACTTGGCCGACTGCACGATCAACCGCGCTTGGGCTTCGTCCTCCACCATCGGGACCATCAGGCCCATCGCGCCGACATCGAGCGGTCGCGCCAGCAGGTGGTACTGCGTGGCGGGTACGCGCACCATTGGGATGACATCCGCCGCCCGCGTCGTCGCCATCAGCATGCGGATCGTCTCGATACTCCAGCCGGTGTGCTCCATATCGAAGACGGCGAACTCGGCGCCGGCCTCGCCGATGATGCGGCCGATGCCTGTCGTGTTGAACTCGAAGACCATCGTCCCGATGGAAATCTCCCCCGCCGCCAACTTCCGCCGAACATGATTCGCGCGCATCCTCATCTCCTTCATCGCATCACGAGCGCGTCACCGTGCCCCTCACGCAACGGCGCCACTATCACCGCCAGCGACCGGAGCGAGCGTTTCACCTGGATCGGGGACCGTCTCCTCGGCCGCTGCCCCGCCAGCCATCCAGAACATCACGTCCGCTTTGGTCGCCTCACCGCGAGCGAACTCCTTGACGATTCGTCCCTTCGCCATGACCAGCACCCGGTCACCGATCCCGAGCGTCTCCTCCACCTCCGACGAGGTGAAGAGCAGCGCCAGACCTTCTCGCGCGAGCTGATCGCAGAGGTGGTAGATCTCCGACTTCGCTCCCACATCAACACCGCGAGTCGGGTCGTTCAGGATCAGGATCGAGGGTCCGGTCGCGAGCCACTTCGCGACCACGATCTTCTGTTGGTTTCCGCCGGAGAGATTGACGACGCGCTTATCGATGCTATCCGTGGCAACGTTGAGCTTCCGCACATAGCCCGTCGCCAAATCGCGCTCAGCTGCTCGGTCGATCAGCCCGAGCGCCACCAAGAGCCGGTCCAGCACCGCGAGGCTGGTGTTTCGCCTGATCGACCAATTGAGCATCAGGCCCTCATCGCGGCGGTTCGCCGGGACCAATCCCCAGCCGCGCTTGATGGCGTCGTGCGGGCCACGGACGCGCGCTCCGGGCTGTCCTCGATAGATCACTTCGCCCGCCGACGGTTTCTCCAGTCCGAAGAGGATGTGAAATACGTCGCTAACGCCCGACCCTTCGAGCCCGGCGAAGCCAAGAATCTCCCCTTCTCGCACGGCGAAGCTGACTGGGCCGACTTTGTCGCCCTTGCGCAGATCGCGCACTTCCAAGACGACCGGCTTGTCAGGGGGAACCGGCTCCCGCACGGGGAAGGCTTCTTCGAGACGACGCCCGATCATCGCGGTGATGATTTCCGGGATCGAGGTTTCCTGCACCCGCCACGTCCCGTGATACCGCCCGTCCCGGATCACCGAGATGCGGTCGGCGATCGCGAAGACTTCCTCCAGCCGATGGGAGACGTAGATGATTGTCAGGCCGTTCTCGCGCAGCCGGCGGAGAATCGCGAAAAGGCGCTCCGTTTCGCTCGCGGTGAGGGCGGAGTTCGGCTCGTCCATGATGACGATCTCGGCGCGCTGCGCCAGCGTCCGGGCGATCTCGACCACTTGCCGCTCGCCGACCGTGAGCTTGCCGACCTTCACGCGCGGATCGAGCGCCACGCCCATCTGGTCGAGCACGCCCCGCGCGGCCTCGGCCATCGCCCGGTGGTCAAGCAGCCCGCCGCGTTTCCGCAACTCCCGATTGAGGAAGATGTTCGCGGCCACCGAGAGGTGGGGAAAGAGGTTCAGCTCCTGGAAGACGATACTCACCCCCAAGCGCTGGGCATGCAGCGGGTCGGTGATCGTCACCTCCTCCCCGCGCAGGATGATGCTCCCCGAGTCCGGCTGGTGCACACCGGCGAGGATCTTCATCAGGGTCGATTTGCCGGCCCCGTTCTCCCCGACAACCGCGTGGATCTCGCCACGCCGGATGCCGAAGCTGACGTCGTGCAGGGCCGTCACCCCGCCGAATCGCTTCGTGATTCCCTCCAGCCGGATCAGCTCACGATCGGGCTGGCCAGTGTCCGCCATGCTCAGCGCCTCCGCGCGCGGTGTGCAGGTCCGGCGATCGGCTTATTGGCGAACGATCCCGAGCCGATCGCCGGACAGAGATCGAGACAGCTACGCCGTCGGCGTCGCGTCGCTGCGCGGCATGCCCGGCGTTCGCAGGTCGTCATACGGCCGCGCCGCCGCCTGCAGGTCCGCGAAATGCTCTTGCATGTATTGCTGGTAGTAGTCGTATTGCGCTTGATCGTTCGTCTGCCGCTCGATGTACTGGTCCACGTTCTCCGCCGTGACCACCTCGGTCGGGCATTCCAACCAGCCTTGGACCAGCGGCGTCCCGTTGATCAAGTGCTCGGCTAGGGCACGGACCGGCAGGTAGCCCTGCAGATATTCCTGCTGCCCGACCGTCACCTGGGCGAGACCACTCTTGATCGCATCGAGCGTCGGCGGGTCGAGGTCGTAGCCACCAATTAGCCACTCGGCCTGGTTGCGCTCCTTCAGCTGCGCCAAGTTCGCGATGTCGATCGAGCAGAGCCCGACCATCGCGATGGCCTCAGGATTGGCGGCAGCGAGGTTTTCCCACCGGCTGTAGTTGTCCGGCACAGGGATGAGAACTTCATAGGCCTCGGACACCTCGTAATTGGTGCCCTCCATCGCTTTCACGAAACCCGCGTACCGATCCTGGAGAACCTGCGCCGCGGCCGTGCAGATCCCAACGACGATCAGCCCCTCGGTCTTGCCGGCGGCTTCGAGCTGCTTCTTCATCTCGTTGCCGAGGATGACGCCGGAGTTGTACTCGTCTTGCCCGACCCAGGTCGTCAACGCGCTGTCGAGCGCCGTGACGTTCGCCGCGACCAGTGGGATGCCACGATCAACCGCTTCCTGTATCGGCGTGATCCACTGGTCACCAGGGTTCGGCACGACGGCGATTCCGTTGTAGCCGGAGTCCATCGCCGCTTGGAAGAAGCCTTGGTGGGTCGACGTGTCGAAGCTCGCGTCGCCGAAGACATCCACCGTGACGCCGTAATCGCGCCCTGCATCCAGCGCGCCCGTCTTGATCCGCTCGGTGAATGCGTTGATCCCGTGGAGCACGTATGCGATGCGAATATCGCTGTGATCTGCAGGAGGTGTCGCCTGTTGCGCACTGACTGCCGGCATTCCCGCTAGCAGCGCCGCGCCAACAAGCGCGAGCACGAACCGCGCGCGTTTCATTTTGCCCCTCCTTCCTGCTCCCGTGAGCAGTCTTCACCAAGTGGTCGCCGCGGACGAGCCGAGGCGCGAGCACGATGACGTTGTCTGGCGATCACCTCCCTCCACGTGCGGCCCGGACTTCACGCGGAGCCGCGCCCGACGTCAGCGCCGCTTGATCACGTAATCGAGGGTGACGGCGACGATGATGACGATGCCGGTCACCGCCACGGCCCACGAGGGATCGACACGAAGCAGGGCTAATCCGTTCTGAATGATGGCGATGATGAGCGCCCCGAGAACGGCGCCGGGAACCGAGCCGGAACCACCGGTCAACGCCGTGCCACCGATGATCGTCGCCGCGATGACCTTCAGCTCGTCCCCTTCGCCCACGGTCGGGCTGCCGTTTCGGTTGAACGCGAGGACCGTTACCGCCGCGATGCCGACGATGAAGCCCATCAGCGTCATGACCATGACGCGGTACCGCGCGATCCGAATGCCGGCAAAGCGCGCTGCTTGGCGATTGCTACCCACCGCCTGGACGCGCCGGCCGAACGCGGTGTGGCTAAAGAGCACCCATCCCGCGATCGCAACGGCGACGAGGACCCAAACACTCATCCAGATCTCGAAGATCGGATCCTTGCCACCGATGTACTTGAAGAACCAGGTGTTGAAGAGGTGGTTGTAGCCAGAGACCGGGCTGGCGTCGGTGATGACGAGGCCGATGCCACGGAAGAGACTGAGCGTGCCCAGCGTGACGATGATCGTCGGGATACGCAGCATCACGCTGAGGATGCCGTTCACGAAGCCGCAGGCCGTCGCGACCGCGAGTCCGGCCAGAATCGCCAATACGATTGGCTGCCCGTTCCGCAGCAGCAGCGCCATGCTGACACTGCTCAGCATCAGGATGGATCCGACGGACAGGTCGATATCGCCCATGGCGATCACGAAGACCATGCCGACCGCCATGATCCCGAACCAGGACGCTTGGCGCGAGACGTTGATTAGGTTCGTGGTTTGCAGGAACTTATCGCTCGTCAGGCTGAGAAAGACGCAGATGGCGAGCAACGCGCCAATGACGCCGATCTCATCGATCGCCATCACTCGGCGGCCGGCGGCGCTCAGTCCGTTCCCGACCGTCGCGGCTCCTTTCAGGCGTGCTCCGGTCGACTCTGCCATCGTGGCCTCCGAACGCGCGTCCCGTTATCCGGGCCGCTGCTGGGCGTAGCGCTGGAGCTTCTCCTGGAAGAGCGGCGAGTCCAGGACCTCTTTGTTCACGACGTGAGCGGGAGGACGCCCGTGGGCGACCTCCAAGATGCCGCCGAGGGCGCTGCGCCCAGTGATTGCCGACCACTCGTCGGTCCAGGCGAGCCCGTGCGGCGAGACGACGACGTTGTCGAGCTTCAAGATGGGATCGTTCGGATCGACCGGCTCCTCCTCGAAGACATCGAGCCCGGCGCCTCGGATTTTCCGCTCCTGCAGGAGCTTGGTCAGCGCCGCCTGGTCGACGATCGGCCCGCGCGCGACGCTGATCAGGAACGCCGTCGGCTTCATCATTGCCAGGCGCTCCGCGTTGAGCATTCGCCGCGTCTCCGGAGTCAACTGGCAGAGGACGACGACGTAATCGGCCGTCCGCAGCAGCGTTTCGAGGTCAACGAGCTGGACACCGAGCGCGGCAGCTCGCTCGGGAGGAACATACGGGTCGTAGGCGATCGGGCGAAGGTCGAACGGGCGGGAGAGCTTGACCACCTCGCTGGCGATGTTGCCGAGCCCGATCAGACCGAGCGTCTTGTTCGCGATCCCGTACCCGGTCAGGTCGAGCTTGCGTGTCCACCCCTCGCCAGCGCGGGTCGCCCGATCCTGATCGAGCAGGCGATGCGAGAGCGCCAGGATGTAGGTCATGACCACGCAGGCCATCGGGCGGCGCACGCCATCCGGCGCGATCGTGACGGCGACGCCGTGCGCCGTGCACGCCTCGATATCGACGCTGTCATAGCCGACGCCATAGCGGGCGATGACTGCCAGCCGGTCGGCACCTTCGAGCGTCGCCGCCGTCACGCGCGGCGTGAAGACTCCGAGCGCGTCGTAGCCGCGAATCTGGTCCGCCCGCAGCTCGCGCGTGTTCTCCGCGAGGAACTCCCACTCAACTCCCGGCTTGCCCTCGAGCAGACCGAGGCCGATGTCGCTGAAGCCAATCGAGCCGTCCGGCTTGAGGAAATCACGAGTGAGTCCGATTCGGAACGTCGCGGTCATCGTCGCCTTTCTCGCTCCCCATGTTGCGCCCGCGGGCACACCTATCGAACCGAGATGCCGCCATCGACGTGGAAATGCGCGCCGGTGGCGAAGGCCGACTCATCCGAAGCCAGGAAGACGGCGATACCAGCCATGTCCTCCGGGGTGCCGATTCGGCCGATCGGATGCATCGCCTCCAACTTCTTGCGCTCGACTGGGTCCTCGGTGAGCTTGCGAGTCAGGCTCGTCTCGATCGTGCCAGGGACGATGCCATTGACGCGGATGCCGTACTTCGCGAGGTCGGCGGCCATGATCCTGGTCAGGGCCATGACGCCCGCCTTCGACGATGAGTAGGCATGCCAGCCGGCGCCGCACATCGTCAGCCCGGTCGGAGAGCCGGCGTTGATGATCGAGCCGCCGTTGCCAGCCTTGATCATCAATCGAGCGCCGTGCTTGCACGTCAGGAAAACGCCACGAAGATTGACCGAGTGCGTCCGCTCCCAGACTTCCAGCGACAACTCGTGCACCGGCGCGTCCTCGCCGATCAGCTGGACCGCCGCGCAGTTGTAGAGAACATCGAGCCGGCCGTGTCGTCGCTCAACCTCGGCAAACGCGCGCTCGACGCTCGCCTCATCGGTAACGTCGCAGAGCAGCGGAAACGAGGCTTCCCCCAGCTCCGCGACCGTCTCGTTGAGCGCCGGCTCATTCCGGTCCAGGATGCCGACGACGGCGCCCTCGCGCACGAACGCCTTGGCGGCGGCGCGGCCGATTCCGCTGGCGCCGCCGGTGATGACACAGACCTTGCCGCTCAACCGACCCACTTCACGACTCCTGACTCACCGACGTATCAAGCTCGAGTAGCTCGATTCGAACCCCATTCGGTCCGGGCGGCAGGAAGGCAGTTCGCCGCCCCTGCAGCCCCGTCTGAATCGGGATGTCGACATCTGGCGCCAAGCGTTGGAGCGTCGCTTGGAGATTGTCCACGGTGAAACAGATGTGATGCAGGCCCTCGCCGTGCCGATCGAGATCGTCGAGGAGCGGACCGGGCCGCGTCGGTTGGACGAGCTGAATGAGGACGGGCCCGCCATCGAGATAGGTCAGCCGCGCGCCGACCTGCGGCAGCCATTCGTCGCTGACGAGCGAGAGCCGCAGGCTCTCGAGGTAGAACGGCAGCGCGGAGTCGACATCACGCACCAGGATCGCGATGTGGTGTACCTGGTGAGATTCGTCTCGCGTCACGGCTTGTGCCCTGCTGACTCTGCCGCGCCGGGCGCCGAGTGAGGAGCGACGGAGGAGCATGCCCGGGCGCAAGTGACGGTCGATCGGTTGATTGGTTGACCAGTGGACCACACTCTACGGCGCCATAGTGGCCTTGTCAAGCCCCTCACGAGCGCCCAGCTGTGACATTGCGACACTGATTCGATCCGGTCAGCCCGGTCAATGGCGCTCAGATCCGCTCCCTTGGCAAGCGACGAAAGCCATGCGGACTACGTCGCGCATTGGCGCTTGAGAGCGCGAATTTGCTGATATCACTGGGGTTTTCCGGCAGATCGCGGCACCGGCGCTCCCCAGATTTCTCAAGACCTAGCGTACGTTCAATTGACAGGATAGGTAATCAGTCCTACGATGTGGGCCACGTACTCGACCGGACAGTTGACTGAGAAACGATACACACCCTCGGGGAGGTGAGTTTTCGCCATGTCTGAGCGCGAGTTCTCCAAATCCCTCGAAAAACCGACGACACGCCGCACCGTGTTGCGAACCGGCGCCAAGCTGGCATATGCCGCACCCGTCGTGGCCGCGACCTTCGCGCTCGCTGACGATGCCGCCGCGGGCGGCAAGAAGAGAAGGAAGAGCTTCAAGAAGCAGAGCTACCCCGTCCCCAAGTGCGAATGCCCGGCGGGCACGCACGAGGTGACCCTAAGGAGCTCGAGCAAGAAGGGCTTGTGCGCACTCTGCCCAACCGGCTACCGGTACGATAGGGACAGCAACAAGTGCAAACACCCAACGAAGTCGTGGAAGTGGTCTTGGCCCACTAGCTACGACCAGAAGGTCTGCCCGGAGGTCACACCAGTCAGCCTTACCGTGTGACCTCCTCCTAATCCCGTCTCCCTCACCAAATCCGGCGTTCGCGTTGGCCCGGGGCTCCCAGTCTCGGGCCAACGCGATGTCTGGGAGCCACCGAACGAGCCGGCAGCGAATAACATGCGCTTGCCCCATCGGACATTGGCCGCTCCCTGGAGACAACGCGTGGATCTGGCCCTCGCGCATTAGGGAATCGGAATCGGCGCGAGCGGGTAGCTCTCACTCAGAGAAGAAGTGACGCTTTCGAAAACCGGTTGAAGAAACTCAGCGCTGGCGGCGAGATCCAGAAGCCGTCACGCGACTACGGCTCTTCCAGGCTGTCGCGGAGGATGTCCATGTGCTCCAGCGCCAGGCCGGTCCCGACGGCGACGCAGGAAAGCGGATCATCGGCGACATAGCAGGGGACGCCAGTGACCTCCATCAGCAACTCGGGCAGCTGCCGCAGCATCGCGCCACCGCCAGTCAGGATCATCCCCTTGTCAATGATGTCGGACGACAACTCCGGCGGCGTCTCTTCGAGGACGGCGCGGACCGCGCCGATGATCGCTTCCAGCGGCTCGGTGATCGCGTCGACGACTTCGTTGGCGTGGATCGTAATGGTTCGTGGCAGGCCGGCGACTTCATCTCGCCCGCGCACTTCCATCACGATGTCCTCGTCGACCGGCATCGCCGAGCCGATCGCGATCTTGACCTCCTCGGCCGTCCGCTCGCCGACGCGCAGGTTGTACTTGCGCTTGATGTAGTTGGCGATCGCCTCGTCGAAGCGGTTGCCGCCAACACGCAAGGATCGCGCGACAACGATGCCGTTGAGGGAGATGACGGCGACCTCAGTCGTGCCCCCGCCGATATCGATGATCATGTTGCCCGATGGATCGGCCACCGGCACGCGAGCGCCGATCGCCGCGGCGAGCGGCTCGCTAATGAGGTACGCCTTGCGGGCGCCGGCATTCAGCGCGGCGTCTCGCACCGCGCGACGCTCGACGCCGGTCACGCCAGCCGGGACGCAGATCATGACCTCGGGCCGGATCAGGGAGAATCGTCCGCAGCTCTTGTTGATGAAGTAGCGCAGCATCTCCTGCGTGACCACGTAGTCCGCGATCACGCCGTCACGCATCGGGCGAACGACCTCGATGGTCTCTCGCGGCTCGCGACCGAGCATGTTCCGAGCCTCGATGCCGACCGCCTTGACTTTCCCGTCTTTCGCGGAAATGGCGACGACGGACGGCTCGTTGATCACAATGCCGCGACCACGGACAAAGACGAGGACATTCGCCGTCCCCAGGTCAATGCCGATCTGTTTCGCCACCCCGTGGAACCCCGGTTCTCAGTGTTGCACGCACCAACGGGCCGCGGCTCGTCGCTTCGCAGTCCCGTGCGCTACGATGCCGATGCAGGTGCCCGGACACGAAACGCGGCCGTGCGTACTCGCCACGACCGCACGCCCATTTGGCTCCCGGTCGCCGATTGTACCATACGGTTATGACAACGCTGGGCCAATAACACTTCCAGGCGGGAGGCAGCAATGGACGGGGAGGACGGACTGAGCAACGCGCAGGTGACTGAACCCGCCGCCAATTCCACGACCGAGGGGCGACCAGCCAGTCGCAGCTCCAAGCGGCGCGCGGCAAAGCAGAACGCCGCGCGGCAGAACGGACGCAACCCCGAAAGCGATGATAGGAGCAAGCGCAAGTCACAGCCGGCGCAGCGCGCGACGATCGTCGGGTTCGGCGACGGGATCGAGCGAGCGATCTGCGCGCGCTTTCAGCCCGCCTTCGCCACCGGCTTCCCCGCCCATCACCGTACCGGCGTGGCGACGATCTCCCCGGTCATCGTCGATCGGCGCCCGACCGCCATCCTCCTCTGCAATAGCCTGCACGAAGGGCCTCATTTCTGGCCTAACGGCGATCCGGTGGACGACACCGAGGCGTAGCCCCAGCGCCAGAATGGCACGCCGGGCGGTGCGGCGAGCACGACGGTGGCGCAGATACGTATCGCTGCCGACGCGAGCAGCAGCGGCACCGTGCCGACCGCGCCGACCAGCAGCGAGGCGATCAGCGGTGAAAGGAATGAGCCGGTCCCTTGCGCCAGGTTCGTCCAGGCAAGAAGATTCGGCCGCTCTGCCTCGTGTTCGGCAAGCTCGATCGAGCGCAGGGTGAGACCCATCATGTGCGCTGGCCAGCAGGCAGACGCGATGATCTCGATTCCAAACCCGACCCAGTAGACCGGAACCACCGACCACAGCGCCGGCGCCAGCGATGCGCCCAGCCCGCCGAGGAGCAGGACGCGGCGCGCGCCGTGGTTGTCCCCTACCCTTCCCCAGAATCGCTGCGTCACCAGCCCTGTCACCGCGGCCACCACGGCGGCCGCCGGGAAGTAGGCTGTCGGGGCTCCGTGTTCATTGAGGATGTACGCCGGCAGAATCGGCCAGACTAAGCCGGCGCCGAACCAGAAGCCGAGGACACCGGTCAGGAAGCGCCGCGCCGGGCCGTCCGGAATCGCGCGGATCGAGCGGGGCGCTGGCACCGGCGGCTCCGGCGCGCGCGAGAAGAGCATGCGCACCTGCACCAGACTCGCCAGTCCCGCCACTGCCGCGATCGCATACGCCAGCGGCAAGATCTCCTCGCGAGAAGCGACCCGGAGGAGGATGGCAAGCATCAGCATGATGAACGCCGTCGCCGCCGTCGCCGCCGTCGCTCGCAGCGCCAGCCACCGCCCGCGCTCCTGCGACGACGCCAATCCCGTCCAGAATGACGTCCAGAGCGGCAACGCCAGCCCCTCGCCAGCGGCCCAAATCAGCGCCAGCGCGACGAGGAGCCAGACCGCGCCGCGCTCGGTGAGGGTCAGCACAAGCGGGAGGGCGATGAATACGAGCCGCGCGAGGAGCAGACATACGAGCGTCGCCCGGCGAACGCTGCCGAAGCGGGCGGCGATGCGCGGCCCGACCCAACCCGAGCCGAATCCAAAGAAGTACGCGCCGCTGTTGTAGACGCCGAGGGCGAACGCGCTCGCCCCCCGAGAGATGAGCAATGGGTTGATGAGACTGCTGTTGATGGAGGCGAGAACACCCGAGCAAGCCGCCTCGACTTGCACCAAACGCCGAACGTCTACAACCGGACCCCGCACAAAGCTTCCCCTTATCACACACACAACGGCCGTCCGGCATGGATCGGCCGACTCGCATTTTCCCACGCTCTAACGCTTCACGCCTCCGGCTCGTATCGCCGAAAGGTCGCATTCGACAGGCGACGGCTCATGAGTGAGTTCCTCGTGCGCTCGTACCTGAATGAAGCAAAAAATCACGCTGATCGCGACTCCGGAAACGCCGGTCGGCTCGGCATGCTGAGCGTTCGCCTTAGTCGGGACGTTTGATGCGTTGTGACC